>ERZ1740058.2-NODE-2-length-239003-cov-7.224530_pt1 | contig 239003 bp, 215 predicted proteins | sample MGYA00581745_ERZ1740058 | MGnify/ENA primary metagenome ERZ1740058 (study PRJEB43018, sample SAMN04849742) | marine metagenome | isolation source: floating plastic debris | place: Pacific Ocean | collected 2008-08-30 | study: EMG produced TPA metagenomics assembly...
TGTTCACAAGTAAGGAGTTGAGCGGGAAAGTCACGGCTGTATTGGGGTTGGTAGGGAGTTTCGAGGAGAAACTCGTGTAAGAACTCTCGTGTAACGAGGAGGCTCTCCTCTGGGTCTAGGTAGTTGTCCAGCGGCGCTATTACGTTTTTCTTTATCAAACCTCTATCTGGTAGTAATGCCTTTATAACAGCTTTTCGCTGGGCTAGATCATTTTGGCAGAGCAGAAAAAAAACTGTCTGTAAGGTAGGCACAAAGCGCTTGGTAGAGGCGTTCTTCTGCCCGCCTAGGGTGGCGATAAATCCACCGTGCGCCATCTCCTTCTCAACAATATGGCTGAAAGTCTCTGGATAGAGATATGGTAAAAGTGCGACTAATACAATCTCTTGTTGTAAACCAGAGAATTGTCCCAACAGATGTTGTTGGTAGGCAGAGAAGTTGAGAGAAGCAGGAGCGTTAGCCTGGCTCACATCAAGTGTAGCTACTTTATTGCGCATCTTTTTCAAAAAAAGCTTCACAAAATGCTCGATCTCGTTTTTCTTTCCCATAATTATTTAATAGCTTGAAAGTGATAGGAATTAAAAATATGGAATACGATCGACAAAGAAAAGAAAAAGACGAACACACTACTGAGAGTGTTACCCACCAAACTCCTCAGCAAGCCTACGCTCCTCAAAATGTGAAGGAAGCTTACAGTCCTATCACCCCAATGGGTACCAAAAAGGAAGAACCTATTTTACACCAAGTAGGAAAGAGAGAGACTTTATCATCGCTCATTCTCCGCTACTTTCCTTATCTAGAGGAAGGGAGTCCTGAGTACAAAAAGAAATACACACAAATTGTAGTAGGCAACAGTATGGACGATAAGGTGATGCAAGCCGATTTTTTGCCTGCTGGACTAAAACTAAGGATTCCTGTCTCAGAGGAAGAACGGAAAAAGATCAATGCTACCAAAAAAAAGTCTAAGCAAGCGGATAAAGAAACGCAAGGCACTGACTTCTACAACCTCTGGTCTTTGATCCAGAGCCAGCCAGAGGAGATGACTGATGACCACGTAGAGGCTACGCTGGAGTACCAATCGTATATGAATGCTAGCTTGGTGTGGCAGTGGCAGCTAGGACTCACCAAAGAAGAGGCAATGCTGGCTTGTCGCTGGATGGTCAACGATATGACCGCCATGGAGAAAGAGATTATTTGGGAGAGGGAAGCAAGGTACTATGCGTTGCTGGCAAAACGCTCTTTCCAACTAGGAAAAATGAAGAACGTAGCGGATATGCCTGTGGCACAACAGGTCTCTTATGCGGCTGAGTTCACGCACAATGAGGCGCACGATGATAACTACTATACGCTTACCAAGTTTATCATCACGGAGGTGTATGCGAAGGGAGGCAAGAGGCATTTACAACAAACGGTTTATAGTTTTGGCTTTAATGATTCACCGGTGATACTCGATAATGCAACGAGACTTCGGCAGAATTACAAAGAAGGTAAGATAAGACCTCTTTATAATACTGTACTACCTGGAACAAAGGGTCATACGCATATCCAACCGCTAGGGAAATCGCTCACAGGTCTGGAGGGCACTACCAAGCCTGCCAAAGACCGTAAGCTTACTTCAGCGGAGCTAGACATTATGATGCAGTTTCTACCCAAACATCAGAAAAAGAGTACAACTGAAAAGTACTTTAAGTATATCTTCAAGGAAATGACTAGGGAAAAACTGACACAGGATGATATTAATGAGAATCATAGGAAGCATACAGTTGTAAAGAGTCCCGAGAGATAATTCTAAGTTATGCCATCAAAATTATTTTTTACTACTCTGACAATATTCTTACTATTTAAGAATTGTACTCCTAAGTTCTCTACACAAAGCTACTTGAATGAGATTGTCATTATTAATGCGAAAAAACTCAATAGAAACGCTATTGCTAAGCTTATCGAGTACTCTTCGGAGGCTAAGGTAATTGGCGTAAACTTTCGTTTCTTGAAAGCTACTACTGAAAATCAATTATTTTTAAAAACTATTCGTACCTATCAAGATAAACTTATTTTCCCAGCAGTACTAATCGGATGCGATGCTACAAACGATTTTGTTCGTTGTGATAGTTTAGAAGCTACATTTTTTCAAACGTCTGATACAAAAATGGGTGTTTTTAATTTTTTTTTCCCATCAGATGAGGCGTATCTCAGAGGTGATGATCTCATTTCCTACAACGAATGTACACTTTACAGGAATGATACTATATCGCATTTTAGTATGAGAATTGTAGAATCGTATAGTTCGCAAACGTTTAATAAATGTAAACTTGCCCAACAAATTACAAACATTTATCCGCAGCAAGATTTCACAGTGATTGATGGAGAGCAACTCCTTGAAAATCCAGCTAAATATCATTCTGCATTTAATAATAAGATAGTCTTGATTGGCTTCTTAGGTGAGCATAGCGATCGGAAACCCTCTGAATCATACATTGATGAAGATTACAATACTATGTATAGAAAGTACTACACTGTCCTCCTTGCTAACCACATTGTACACTTACTTAAAGAATATGAAGTACCGATTGTATCAGCAGAAGAATAGAAGCTTACCCAAACGTCAGAAAAAGAGTACAGCTGAAAAGTACTTTAAATATATCTTCAAGGAAATGACTAGGGAGAAGCTGACACAGGATGATATCAATGAGAATCATACAAAACACATGAAGAGAGGCACTGACATTGATAGGTGACGAAAAATATTCTTAGTAATTATGTATTTATTTAATGTTCAGCCTGTTAGGATTCTTTCCTTTTTACTATTATTTTCTATCCTAGGTTGCTCATCTATAATCTCTTCAAAGAGCTATATAGATGAAATCGTTATCATAAATATAAAAAAGCTTGATAGACTAGCTATTGCTCAACTTATTGAGTATAGTTCTGAGGCTAAAGTAGTAGGGATCGACATCAACTTTACAAAACCTACTGAGAAAGATCAATCTTTTTTAAAAATCATCAATGCTTATCAACATAAACTTGTGTTTTCAGCGGCTCCTTACAAATGTATCACTGAAAAGAGCCCCGCACAATGTGACAGCCTGAAAAATACATTTTTTCATTCTTCGGATACACATATTGGCTTTACTGATTTATTTTTTCCACCCAGTATAGACCCAGATAAAAAAGAACCTATCTTTCAAGACGAGTACTTGCTCTATAAAGGTGATACAATACCACATTTTGGTGTAGAAGTGGTACGATTGTATAGCAATCTACCTATTGACAAGTTCAAGCTAGGTGAGCAAGTCAAAACTATTTATCCGCAAAAAGAATTTATGGTGATAGACGGTACTCAATTACTCAAAAATCCATCTATGTATTCTTCAGTGTTTAAAGATAAGATTGTACTCATCAGTTTTTTGGGAGAAGAAGTGGGTAGCAAACCAGCTTTTCCTGAAACGGAAGAAGGTTATTATCCTGATCAAGAGATGTATTACATCGTTATTCTCGCCAGCCATATCGTACACTTACTTAAAGAATATGAAGTACCGATTATCTCAGAAGAATAAAGGGCTGCCTAAGCATCAGAAAAAAAGCACTATCAATTTATTCTTTTTTTATCTGTTAACCTTACTTGTCTGTTGTACTGAGCAAAATAGTCTTTCTAATGAGATTGTGATTATCAATGCTTCATACCTCGATAGGAATGACATTGGAAAAATCATTAACCATAGTACTCAAGCAAAAGTGATTGGTATTAATTTTCTCTTTAGAAAGCAGATGGATGACGACAGCCTGTTTTTAACTGCAGTTGAAAAGTATAAGGATAAGCTTATTTTTACAATTGGATTTGATAATTGTCAACCTGACCCTGATACACTTTACTGCGACCTAATTAATAATTTTTTTTCTTTTCTTTCTATCAATGAAGGGTTTTCTACCCTGTCTTATTCAACGATGATTACTACTAAGGGGGTTAGAACTACAAAAGAAAAGATTATGTATTCGTTCATAAGAATGGATGATAATCAATCCTATCCACATTTTGGACTAGCCGTAGCTAATCTATATGAAGACTTACCCTTAGATATAATAAGGTCTAAAAAGGCATATGAAGTGATTGAGCTTCAGTATCCACAGGATGCGTTTGAACTGATAGAAGGAAAGGATTTATTGAATAACCCTGAAAAGTACCAACATCTTTTCAAGGATAAAATTGTGTTGATTGGCTATTTGGGAAAAGAAATAGGCTATATTCCTCTAGACCCTATCATAGAAGAAGACTATAGTGCTGCCCATCAGCTTTATCAGACCATTATTATTGCCAATCAAATCTGTAACATCCTAGAGAATTAGAAGTGAAAGAAAAGTACAGCAAAAAATATAATCGACTCGCTCAAAGGAGTAATGTTTGGTAAGCGTAAGGAAGCACGTTGCACTTCAACAAAACGAGAAAAGCCCTTGACTTTTCTTTTTTATACAGGATGCCTATTTTTGTAACACATGGCAAAGCCTAAATCGAAAGATGTCTTTACGTTGATTAAGTCGTTGAAAGCCTCCGAGAAACGCTACTTTAAGCAGATGTTTCAGTCGGGCAGGCAAGCAGATAAAAAGTATGTCTTACTCTTTGATGCCCTAGAGCAACAACAAACCTATAACGAAGCGCAGTTGCTAGCTACCAACGCACGGCTTACTCCCGAGCAACTACCTAATTTAAAGGCACATTTGTACAGTCGTATTTTACAAAGCTTGCGCTTGTATCATAAAACCACCTCCTCTGATTTACAGATCAGAGAGCTACTCGATTATGCCCGCATTCTTTTCAATAAAGGTTTGTATAAACTTTGCCACAGCAGGCTTCAAAATGCCAAGAAGCTGGCGCATAAATATGAGCACCTAGAAATACAACTAGAAATATTGAAATGGGAGCAATACTTACTCCCTCACTTAATCGTCAAAGATTATCAAAACAAGGTAGATACCCTTATCAGAGAAGCAACGCAAATTACTGAACGTATCAACCATATCAATAAGCTGAATCTACTCAATATAGAGCTCAATACCTTATATTTAAAAATAGGATTCGTAAGAGATCACCAAGACTTTCAAACAGTCAGTCAGCGCCTTGCACAACGCCTGCCCCTGCGAGAAGAGCAAGCCTTACTTCCTTCTGAAAAAATAGCGCTCTTTCAGGTGTATGTAGGGTATTATAACTTTATACAAGATCATGAGAAAGCCTATACTTATGCACAAATGTGGGTAGATCTGCTCGAAGAGCACGAGGAGTTCCGCCTGATTCGTATAGAATCGTACATCAAAGCGCTCAATTATTTGATGAATGCCCAAGAGCGCCTTTTTTATTACCAAGATTTACAAGTCACGCGTAAAAAACTACGTTCCCTCTGGAAAAAACCACCCTTCCCCTTGCAAGCGCATATCCAAATCAAGCTTTTCAAATACATCTATGTGCACGAATTCAATCGTTTATTCTTATTAGGAGAGTTTCGTACGGGAGTGCAACTTATGCAAAAAATCAGAAAAGACCTTGAATGGTTTATCACCAAGCTAGATCGTCACTCACAACTTATTCTTTATTATAAAATTGCTTGCTTATATTTTGGCGATGAAGATTACAAAGAGGCGATTATTTGGGTAAATAAGATCATCAATCTTCCTGATATCGCCCTTAGAGAAGACGTCCATAACTTTGCTCGTATTTTACACTTAGTGTGCCATTACGAGCTAGGAAATACCGATGTGTTAGACCATTATATCCGTTCTACTTATCGTTATCTCCTCAAGCACAACGACTACCATCAATTCCAGCGCTACATCTTACAGTTTTTACGAGGGCTTAATAAGACGCCTGATATACCACTAAAGGAGCGTTTTTGTTGGCTATACGACCACCTACTCCCGCTCGAAATGCATCCCTTTGAAAAGAGGGCGTTTACATATTTTGATATTTTAGCTTGGTTGCAGGCAAAAATCCAAGACCGCTCCGTAGGAGATATCGTCCAAGAAAAAGTAAAAAAACAAATGTAATAGTATATGGTATAAGCTTCAAGATCATCATTCTCCAGAAGCTTCATCGATATAAGTGAGAATCGCTTGGATTTCTTCTTCGGTAAGATACTCAAAGCTAGGCATTACTAGCTTATCGTATTCTTCATAAATTGCTATTGCTTTTTCGTCACCCGCTTCTATCTTTTTTTGTGAATTCTGAATAAAGGCAATCAACCAAGCGGTATCGTGACGCTGTTGTACTCCCTTCAGGGCAGGGCCTACTAATCGTTGCTCAAGCTGATGGCAAGCGATACAGTGTTCTGTAAAAAGCTGCTTACCTTGTAGTGCCTTTTGGCTTAGTGTAGCCTGAGACGCACTTTCTCTTTGTGTAGATCGTGTTTGCGTTTCACAAGCCAAGCAAATCATACAAAAAATGGGGAGTAAAATATATTTCATTCCTATGATACACGGTGTAGTTTATAAAGGTTGTTCAAAACTATATTTATCTGATGGCTTCACAATAACCTCCTGAAAATTTCTTAGCTTTGTAAGTAGATTTATGCGCTTTCTCTAAAAATAGAATTTATGACAAAGAAGACTGTTCAAGTGCGCGATATCGCCGGTGTGACAGATCCCCTCTTTCTTATTTCAGGCCCTTGTGTGATAGAAGATGAATCGGTGATGATGCGAACTGCCGAAAAACTGAAGGAAGTAGGCGAACGGCTACAGCTTCCTATTATTTTTAAATCTTCTTTTCAAAAAGACAACCGAAGCTCTCTTCAATACTATATAGGTCCTCGACTTGAAGAAGGCTTAAAGATATTACAAAAAATTAAAAGTACTTTCGGCTTTCCTATTCTATCAGATATTCACTACCCAGATCAGGCAGCTCCTGCTGCCGAGGTACTTGATGTTTTACAGATTCCCGCTTACCTATGTATGCAAACCGATCTTTTGGTGGCAGCGGCTAAAACAGGAAAAGTGGTTAACATCAAACACGGCCAGTTTTTAGCTCCTGAAAATATGATGAAGCCTGCACAAAAATGTATTGATAGTGGTAACGACCAACTGATTCTCACCGAGCGAGGCTATACATTTGGTTATAATGATTTAATTGTAGACCCCCGTAGTTTTTACCATCTTAACCAGACAGGTTTTCCAGTGGTATTCGACATTACCCATTCTATTCGTAAATATGGTATTCCTAGCGCCGATCCCAACGGAGGTGCAAGAGAGTTTTTGCCTACTATTGCCAGAGCAGGCGTAGCTGCTGGTGTGGATGGTGTATTCATTGAAACCCACCCAGAGCCTTCCAAGGCGTTGTGTGATGCAGCCAGCCAGCTTTGTGTATATGATTTAGAGGCGTTTATTCAACCTCTCTTGGAACTACACGAAGTAACTTTGAAGTATAAAAATCAATCGGTTCAGGTGTAAGAAAGTAATTTTTATGAAAAGGGTTGCTTAGTCTAGCGTCTCCAGCAAATCTTGTATCTCTTCGCAAGTCTGCTGGTAGCTTTCCTCTACCTCTCTTACTAATACCAACAACTCATCGTCGTAGACACCCTTACGAGAGCTTTTCTCTATTCTAAGTAGTTTGTCAGAAGTATGCTTGGCGCCTAGTGTATTAAAAGCTGATTTGAGCTTATGTGCCACCTTAGCAAGCCCCGCTAAATTGTGTTTATCGAGTGCTTTTTGCAAATTGCTTACATCATTGCTAAGATCTTCTGTAAATAGCTTAAAAACATATTTTAAGGCATCAATATCATTATTGAGTACTCTTTTTAGATAGTCTACATCAATATGGTCATCCTCTATGCTCTCTATCAGCATTTCGTCAGTAAAGGCAGGCTGTATAAGGCGTTGGCGGCTATATTTATAGATCGCGCTAAACAGCTCTTCTTGATTAAAAGGCTTTGTTACAAAGTCATTCATACCTGCTGCGAGCGCCTTTGCTTGTGTCTCGGGGAAGGCGTCAGCGGTAAGAGCAATAATAGGAATATTTGCTTCTGGCGCAGTTAAATTATTGCGAATATATTTAGTTGTTTCGTAGCCATCCATATCAGGCATTTGTAAATCCATAAGGATGACGTCGTAATCTTTTTTTACGATTTTTTCAATGGCTTCCAAACCACTATTAGCCACCTCTACTTTTACTTTCCAATCTTCGAGAATTTGCCGGGCTACATATTGATTCAGTTTATTATCTTCTACCAACAGTAGTTGTACATCTTTTAAGCCATCTGCCATAGGTAATATAATGTTCTGCGGTGTATCGAAAATATCTTCTGTTACTTTCTTAAAGGTAAGTAATACTGAGAAGGTACTTCCGCTTCCTAAGTCACTTTCTACACTAATTTTACCTTTCTGTAGCTCAATAAGTTGCTTGGTAATCGCCAAGCCTAGTCCTGTCCCTTGGCTTTTGGTTTTACTATCGCTCAACGCCTGTGTAAAGGTATCGAAAATAGTACTCTGCTGGCTGGCTGGAATACCAATACCTGTATCTGCCACTTCAAAGATCAGACTCACCGTCTTTTCTGTTTGCTTCTTTTCTTTTACACGAATATGTATGGCTCCTTCATTGGTAAATTTGAAAGCATTACTCACAAGATTCAAGAGAATTTGATTAAGTCTTATTTTATCTCCTTTAATTTGTTTTGGAACCTTTTCTCCCATCTCTACTTGGAAGTCAAGCTTCTTTTCTTGTGCGGTAATGGCGAAGGTCTGTTTGATTTCTTCTAAAAACTGAGGAAGGCTAAATATTTTTTCCTCAAAACTTATTTTACCTGCCTCTACTTTCGATAGGTCTAAAATATCATTGATAATAGAGAGTAGATTCTCCGATGACAAATGGATGGTTTGAAGGTGTTCGCGCTGAGACTGGGTAAGGTTATCTTGTAACAGGATATTGGTAAGCCCCATAATTACATTCATTGGCGTACGTATCTCATGACTCATATTAGATAGGAAAAGCGTTTTTGCCTTGGCAGCTTCTTCTGCTTTTTCTTTGGCTATCTTCAGCTCTTCTTCAAAAGAAATGCGTTCTGTGATATTTCTCACAAAAACAATGACTTCTCTATTTTTATTGGGCACTACACGTGCCTCATACATTTGCTTGACACCCTTTAGGTTAGGCCTTTGGTATTCAATGGTTTTTATTTCCTCTGTTTCAATCGCTTCCTCTATCACTTCCATCAGATATTTTCCAAAAGAGCCTTCGAAGAAGTCCTTTACATTGGCGCCAATGAGCTGCTTAGGATCAATGTGTAAGTCTTCTTGATTATCTGCTTGGCACTCTAAGTAGTTTCCTTCTTCATCCAACTTGAAAATAAGGTCTGGAATAGCATTAAGTAATGCCTTGGTCTCTGCCTCACTCTTTTTGAGGGCTTCATCAATAAGCCTTCTTTCTAGCACCAATGTGATGACTTCACTCATTTTGGCAGCTATCTCTAAGTCCACGGCACCAGGTGTATGAATCTGCTTGTAGTAAATAGCAAATGTACCCAAGACTTTCCCCTGAGAAGATATGATAGGAAATGACCAGCAAGACTTTAAGTTATATTTTAGGGCTACATATTTGTACCCTTCCCAAGTAGAGGATTCTGCAATATTTTCTGTTACTATACGCTTTCTATTGTAAGCGGCCGATCCACAAGTACCGTTATCATCTTCTATGGCTACTTTTGGTACGTCTTGCGCCAAAGTGGAAGGTAAATTAGGCGCAGTATAGAAAACTAGATTTTTTTCAGACTTATCCGTCAAATATATACTTGTATAGAAGCGATGAGTCGCGAGTAATTCTATCTCACTTAAAAAAGTATTGACACAACTAATCCAATCCATTCCTTGTGTAAGCGACTCTAGTAGTTGCTGCTTGGCATGTTCAAAGTTTTCACTTCTTTTCTGCTCCGTAGTATCCTTTATAAAAGCACATATCAGTTCCTTATTAAGGTACTCCACGTAGTTTGCAGATACATTAGCATTAATCGCTACACCTTGTGCAGTGGTAAAAGTTCTTTCGAAGTAATCGACTCCTTTTCTTTTTACTTCTTGCCACATTTGATCCCAAGCTGCTTGATCAAATTCTTTATCTATCAAGCGGATATGATTGATAAGTAGCTCTCTTTTTAAATAACCGAACTTGTTAATGGCAATCTGGTTGGCATATTCTATGTTTCCTTTAGCATCGAACCAAAATACGTAGTCACCAGCATATTCCATAGCTAAACCCTGTAGTTCTAGCTCTTCTTCTGTTTGTTTGTAAAAACTAATAATGAAATTTACACAAAACCATAACAACCAGCAGACGATCAGAAAGGTAGAAGCGGTGTTGAACTGTAAGGCCCAAGTTGGTAGGGGAATGATATAGGCGTCGAAAAGATTCTTTTCAAAAAGGTGGTAAATCAGTAGTGTGGTAGCAGTAAGGAGTAGCGAGCTAGTCATCTTCCACTTCTCACGCCAATCAAATAGTAAAAAAATAGTACACACCAACGGTACATATATCATATCGGTAGGCATTGCCTCCCCGAGCAGAATCTTGACAGTAAATAGTATTAAATTGGCAAAAATGACCAAGTTGAGTTTGGCGACCCCGTGGTACTGCTTGATATTAAGCAAGTAACTTGAAAAGAAGCCGACTATTCCTATACCCAAAACGAGCAATAGTATGTAATTTCCAATCGTTATATTGACCGCGGCATGAAGGATACAGAAAAAGCAACAAATAAGGCTTAACTGATTGACCAATATAATTCTTCTGAACACTCTATCTGGTAGGGTTCTATCGAGTTTGTGGTGCGTAAGCTGAGTCCATAAATGATGAATTGGATTCATAGTGCAATATGAAAATAGTTGGTATCTCCACCCCTTGGCTTTCCTTCTATCGTCAGTATAAAATAGTTTTAATTACGACAATCAAATATGTGAATTTTTATCCACAACTTTAGTGTTTATCACTTGCGTTTCTATAGCGTGTAAGGTTCAAGAGTATTAACTACTTTTCATAGGCTATCTTTAGAGGATAGCCTATCGGTAAATATTGTAGGGATTATCTCCTCACAACTATAATAAAAAAGAGGAAGACAGCTTGACTAAACTTACCTTCCTCTTTGATACTTCATACTAAGAAATACTAACAATACTCCTCAAACACTGCCTTTAAATGTGCAGCAATCATCTGTGCGGTTCTGCCCTCTATATGATGGCGTTCTACGAAGTGTACCAATGCACCATCCTTAAAAAGTGCGATAGAAGGAGACGAAGGGGGATAAGGCATCATAAACTCACGTGCCTTGACCACAGCTTCTTTGTCTACGCCAGCAAAGACAGTAGTGATCTTTCCAGGCGTTTTTTCAGCTTCTTGCAAAGCTAGCTTTACGCCAGGACGCGCTGACCCTGCAGCGCAACCACATACTGAGTTTACTACCAATAGTAGTGTACCTTCCTTATATTCATCAAACAAGTTTTGTACTTGCTCGGGTGTTTTCAGTTCTTCAAAGCCAGCGGTTGTCAAATCTTCGCTCATGGGCTTTACTAATTCTTCAGGGTACATATTTAAAATAACAGTTTAAAAATAAAACAAAATAATATGTAAGGTTTCATATAAAAATTTACATATATCGAAGAGATGCATTAACTCCCTTCTTTTTCTTTTACATGAAACCCAACTCTAGCTTGGCTACTTCCGACATCATTTCAGTAGAGTAAGGCGGATCGAACGTCAACTCTAGCTCTACGTCATTAACACCCTCTATAGCTTGTACTTTTTGTTTCACTTCCTCAGGAATCTGCTCGGCAGAGGGGCAGTTGGGAGAGGTGAGCGTCATCTGAACAAAGACATTATTGATGGGGTATACTTTAATATCATATATAAGTCCTAGTTCGTATATATCTACTGGAATCTCAGGGTCATAGATAGTTTTAATCGCTTCTACTACTTGATCTCTGAGATTCGGTACTTCGTTTAAGTTTTGCATAAGATTTTCTTCTTATATGTTTTAGTTTACCTTTTGTAAAGCCAATGCGTAGTTTTTCATTTGCTTTACCATAGAGGCCAGTCCATTGGCGCGTGTCATAGACAGGTGTTGTTGTAGCCCAATCTTGTCCATAAAGTACAAATCTGCTTTGGCTACTTCCTCGGCAGGGTGTCCTGAGAGTGCTTTTACCAATAAACTTACTAAGCCTTTCACAATGACCGCGTCGCTCTCTGCTTCAAAAATAAGGCGGTGTTGCTTATCTGTAAAAGCATGCAGCCATACATTTGATTGGCAGCCACGTACTTTGTGATCATCCGTTTTATAACGTTCCTCTAAGGGAGCTAGTTTCTTTCCCAGCTCTATGATGTAGGCGTAGCGATCATCCCAGTCGTCAAATAGCTCAAAGTCTGCCACAATTTTATCTTGTATCTCGTTGATGGTCATATTTCAATAGTTCAGAAAGAGAGGGCTACCCTCTCATCATCTTAATAACTTTTTTGAGTCCCGTTATAAATTGATCTACTTCCTCTTGTGTATTGTAAACAGCAAAAGAAGCCCTACTTGTTCCTGAAAGTCCTAAGTGCTTCATTAGTGGCTGCGCGCAGTGGTGTCCTGTACGAATGGCGATACCTTGGTTATCAAGTAAAACGCCTACATCTGCATGGTGGATATCCTCAAAAACAAAGGAGATAACACTCGCCTTTTCTTTGGCTGTACCGACTATTCTCAGACCTTCTATGGCTGCTAGCTGCTGGGTAGCATAGTCTAGCAAGGCTTTTTCATGTGCTGCGATATGGGCTTTTCCGATGCCTTGTACATAATCAAGGGCCGCCTTAAAAGCAATTACATCACCAATGTTGGGCGTACCTGCCTCAATTTTAAAAGGGAGTTCATTGTAGGTAGTTTTTTCAAAAGAAACCTCTTTAATCATCTCACCGCCCCCGTGGTAGGGTGGCATCTTCTCTAAGATGGCTTTCTTTCCGTACAAAGCGCCAATGCCAGTAGGTGCATACACCTTATGCCCAGAAAAAGCATAAAAATCACAGTCAAGCGCCTGTACATCAATGTCGAGGTGTACGGCTCCCTGTGCGCCATCTACAAATACTACTGCATCCACCTGATGCGCTGCCTCAATCATCTCTTTTACGGGATTGATGGTTCCTAAGGCATTGGAAATATGTACGATAGAAACCAATTTAGTACGATCAGAGAGCATATTTTTGTAAGCGTCTAGGTCTAGCTCTCCTGTCTCATTGATAGGAATCACCTTCAAAATAGCTTCCTTCTCCTCACATAGCATTTGCCAAGGAACGATGTTAGAATGATGTTCCATAGTGGAGATAATAATCTCATCGCCTTTTTTGATGAACTTCCGTCCGTAAGTGGCCGCCACCAAGTTAATGCCTTCAGTCGTTCCCTTTGTGAAGATAATTTCTTCACTACTTTCTGCATTAAGAAAGGTCTTAATGGCCTCTCTTGTGGCTTCATATTCACTCGTAGCTTTTGCTGCTAAATAGTGAGCTCCTCTGTGTATATTGGCATTAGTGTGTGTATAATATTGGTTCAATGCATCAATGACTACCTGCGGTTTTTGCGAGGTAGCCGCGTTATCGAAGTATACCAATGCCTTACCGTTTACTTGCTCATTTAGGATAGGAAAATCTTCACGAATCGCCGCTATATTAATTTTTGTATCTATATTCATTCTCCTTTTTAGTATGATTTATTGTCTATTAACACATCTATAAATTTCTTTGTTACTGGTAAAGTTAGCTTTTTTGTGAAGAACCCGAAGCAAAACTACTATCTACCTATCCTCTTACCTACACTCAGTTTTTATCATTATAATATTGGTACACGCTTTTTTTACGTAGTATTTCTATTGATTTGTCAGGAAATCAACTTTTAATAACTATGAGTATGATTGCCAATCTTCTTCGGGTAAGTGAGGAAGAAATTCAGCAATATATTAGTGATAGTCAGTTACTGGCCGATAGAATCTATGATGATAATGCCTATGAAGATGTTTACCTTATTGATCTTGACAAAGCGTGGGATGGTATTATTTTTCTATTAACGGGTGGATCCATCGCAACAACTACGGAAGAACTGAGTAAGGTAGTACTTGGTGGAGAAGTGATTGACGAACAACAAGACTTAGGATACGGCCCTGCCCGCTTTTTGACTGCCAAAGAGATGACCGTTTTTAGCCAAAAAATTAACAACCTAAGCGAAGCACAACTCAAGCAAAAGTTCGATCCTACACTTATGAAAGAGAAGGAAGCGTATCCCGATATTTGGGAAGAAGGGCAAGGCGCATTTTACCATTTATTCTACAATTTTGAAGTGTTACAAACCTTTTACCAAGAAGCTACTGACCACCATAAAACTATTATTTCTTTTATCAGATAGTACTTAAAGAATTATGTTAAAATACAATAAAAAAAAACAAGTAGTAGGAGTAGAAAATGAGGATAAAATAAACTGGAAAATGTTAGCCAAACGCGAACAACTTTCAGAAACATTTATAGAAGCACACCTCGATCAGTTAAACTGGTTACATATCTCTAAATTTCAATCCCTATCAAACTCTTTCATCTACACCTATGCCGACCGCCTAGACTGGAACGCCCTGTCTGAAAATCAGGCATTGTCTACTAATATATTATTAGACTTTAGCGATCGTATTCGATGGAAAAAAGCTACCCTTAATCCGCAACTTGATGCAGAAGCCAAGCTTGTTGCTACCTACAAAGGCAACTTGGAGAAGCTGCTTCAGAAAGAACAAGTTTCGGTTGATTTTCTTCGTAAATACAGCACTTACTTAGATTGGGAAGTAGTAAGTGCTACCCAAGCAATTCCAGAGAAACATATCCAGACGTTTATTGAGAAAATCAATTTCTCCTCACTTTTACAACACCCAAAAGCGTATTCAGAAAAGATGCTGAAAAAATATAGTCGGCATTTTGATAAGGCCTGCTGGCTAGCCATTGTACAACACCAAGAACTTTCTGAAAACTTCTTGCAAACTTTTGAGCAGTCGATTGATTGGCCGAGCGTCGCCAAATACCAGCGGCTTTCTGAGTCGTTCATTGAAGAGTACAAGTATTTACTCAATTGGAAAGACATCAGAAAGTATCAAAAGCACCTGAGCGATCAATACTTAGCAAAACACGCTAAATTTAAACTAGAAGAGGAATATGCAAGAATGACTGAGAATTTTTTACGTGAACTGGCCGATGAAGCGCGCCTCGATTGGCAATATGTAAGCCAGTATAGTAAATTGAGCGAAAGATTCATTGAAGATTTCAAGCAAAAACTAGAAGTGATAGCACTACGACAAAACACACTGCTTACCAGAGAAGTACGTCTGTACGTAGAAGAGAAGCTAGCCGCCTAAATAGGCTAACAAGTAGATTTATAAAGCAAAGTAATTTAACTTATATTTATTTCACATTGATGGCTACCAACGAGTATATTTATAATGATGCACAAGAAGTAGTGGGGCTTAAAGACCCTAACCGGGCTAACTGGCGCAAACTCTCTAAAGAAGAGCGACTCTCTAAAAACTTTATGATTGAATATGCTGACTTCCTCGACTGGAACCAGATTTCTGCTCAACAACCGCTCGATCTATACTTGATGCAGACTTTCTACGCCAAAATAAAGTGGAAGAAAATAGCACAGAACCCGCATATCAGCGACGATTTCAAGCTGCTAGCTCAGTATAAGCTGAATGTAGCAAAATTACTCAATAACGTACCTACCCTACCAGCAGGTTTTGTAGAAAGGAACTACTTACAGTGGGGCGATCAGCGTATTTGTTGGATAAATCTTTCTAGTAAGCATACGCTCTCAGAAGATTTTATTCATCGCTTTCGGTTTCTGTTAGACTGGCCCAGTATTTACCAATCGCAGACCCATCTTTCTGAGGTTTTTTTAGTACAATATGAATCGTATTTACCAGAGGAAAAAGGTAATATTGATACCATTCCTATCTTTAAACAATTGACAGAGGAAGCAATACTGGACAACAGCGACCGTATGAATTGGCATTACCTTTTTAGGGCGCAGCAATTCTCGGAGAATTTTCTACAAAAACTCGCCAAAATAGTAGGTAAGTATGCGCCCTTCTGGAAATATCTCAGCGCCCAACAGTTGCTTTCGGATGATTTTATCTTACAAAATCAAGCATATATTAACTGGAATAGCCTTTCTCACAACAAGCAATTGGTTTTTGCTAATGATACGCTTCTTCAGTTGAAAGATAAGTCTTGGTATTGGTACACACTTTCAAATCGCTATCACTTTTCTATAGAAAACATCGAGCAGTTGAAAGATAAGATAGTATGGAACGAGTTGTCACGCAACCAGACTGGCTGCATGACAGAGGAAGTGATTGAACGCTATAAAGATTACCTCAACTGGGAGACTATATACAATACACAAAGGATGTCGGAAGCGCTTATTCGTCGACTTATTAACGCCAATTGTATACATTGGTCGAGCCTATCTAAGTATCACGCACCTGTTTTATCGATGGCTTTTTTCGAAGAATTTAAGAAGGTTATCCACTGGGATAAGCTACAGTACATTGGTTCAGAAAACTATCTCTATGGGGGCTATGACTATGAACGCTTCTCAGAAGATTTTGTAAAGAAATTTTCTCATAAACTCGACTGGTACTATGTCAGTGGGTTTTCGCCTATCTCAGAAGTATTCATCGAAAGGATTGCCTCTCTTAGTGCGCTTGAGAGTAAGATTCATTGGCCCATACTTTTTATGCGTCAAGCAAAGCGGTTATCAACTGCCTTCCTAGAAAAGTATGCACATAAGGTAGATTGGAAAGACCCTGAACTCTATGTAGACATTAGTGAAAGTGCTATAACTGCCTTAGGGGCGCAGGTAGACTGGCATCAAGTGCTTCAGGCAATAAAGAGCCGCTTTACCTCCTCATTTGTGCAGTACTCAGCAGCTTTCCTCGAAAAATATATGTATTTATTTAAGAAAAGACATTGGAAGCAAATTTCAAAGACCCAAGCGCTTTCAGAGGACTTTATTAGAAAATACCAAGATAAATTGGATTGGAAATTCATTTCTCGTTATCAAAAACTCTCCGAAGATTTATTGAATGATTTTGAGGCATTACTGCACTGGCCTTATATTGAGAAGTATCAGTCACTTTCTCCTAAACTTAGACGACAATTTGCTCATCGGCTCAGCACATAAACCGTTTATATTGTTACCATAGTACCTTATGACAACTCATCACTATCTCTATAATTCAAAAGGAGAAGTAACAGGTCTTAAAGATCCTAGCCAAGTTGATTGGACGCTTCTATCAAAAGAAGAACAGCTTTCCGCACAGTTTATGGTAGAGCACTTTCGCTCTATCGACTGGAAGCAAGCCTCCGCACACCAGCGCTTTACACTTCCGCTTCTTTTGCGTCTCAAGAATCAAATCCACTGGAAAAAACTACAAGAAAATCCGCACCTTGATGGCAATCTAAGTCTAATGGCCCAATACAAACTCGATTTCAAACGATTGCTCAAACGAGAGCGGGCTACGTTACCATTGGCTTTTATAGATAAATACTATTGGGCATGGGGAAAAGACAATCACTACTGCTGGAAGTGTATCTCTGCAGATTATCGTCTTACAGAAGCTTTTGTACGTAAGTTTCGCTTTCTTCTGCATTGGCCCACCATTCGTAAAAAGCAACGCCACCTCTTTGAAGATTTCCTAGCGGAGTTTTATCTTTTCGGTTTAGAAGAGGATCATCAAGGACAACCTTTTCCCGCTTTTGCTCAACTGAGTGAAGAAGAAGTTTTGAACAACCTCCCTTATATGCACTGGCGGAAGCTTTTTATGAGCCAGCAGTTTTCTGAGACCTTTCTAGAAAAACTCCTTGCTCAAGTAAAGAGCACAAAAAGTTTTATTGTACACCTCAGCCATTATCAAATACTCTCTGATGCCTTCATCCTCAAGCATCAGGATCGTTTAGACTGGTTTTATTTATCATTTAATCCTCGTAAGCAGCTTTCAATAACGTTAATCGACCAGTTTTCAGAAAGGGACTTGCACTGGTACTATATTTCTCAGTACTATCCTCTTCCTGCTGATATTATTGAAAAATACAAGTGGAAAGGCATTCATTTTCCTGCGCTTGCTCGTAATACAACGGGCTGTCTAACAGAAGCCCTAATGAGAAAATACTGGCAGTATTTGGATACGCCGCTCATTTGGCAACACCAAAAATTATCCGAACTGTTTATTAGAGACTATATAGAAGAAGTAAACTGGGACTTTCTCTCTCGTTATCATATTCCTGTTCTCTCAGAAGATTTTATAGAGGAGTTTGGCGACTATATCATCTGGAGTCGTGTACAGCCGAAACTACTCAATCCTATTTACCAAGTATACGACTATGCTTTTCTCTCAGAAAAGATCATTAGAAAGTTCTTACCTGTTTTGAACTGGTACAAGATCAGTGCGTACGCGAAGGTATCGGAAGATTTTCTAGAAGAATTCTCAGAAAACGTGCATTGGCCTATTCTTTTCAAATATCGCTTCAAGGAACTTTCGGAAGCTTTTATTGCGAAACATCGACACAGGTTAGCGTTAGAAAAAGAAGCAAAGCTCTACCACCTTCATCCTGACGCACCAGTAGATGCAGCGCATATGGAAGATTTTATCCGTACTTTTTTGGAAAATACTCCTTGGGAAAATGTATTTGAGGCGCGTAAAGGGGAAAGTTTTGTACAGTACAGCGAGTCTTTTCTAAGGGAGTTTGCTCCTCGTTTCAACAAGAAGGTCTGGAAGCTACTTGCTAAGTCGCAGCGACTCTCAGTATCATTTTGTGAAGATTTTCAACAACAACTAGACTGGAAAGTAATATCTAGGCATCAAAAACTTAGTGAAGCTTTTATCCGTACTTTTCAGCAAAAGGTCGATTGGAAACTTATCTTCAAGCATCAATTGCTTTCGCCCCACTTTAAGAAAGAATTTCAACACCTCGTCAACTCATAAAAAAAGTGACTTCACTAAAAGGAAGCCACTTTTTAGTAGGTATATACTCAACAAAGCCATAGGGCTGATTACTCAGGGTTATCTGACGATGCTGAGTTTACTACCAAAGAAGGTTCCATAGCTTTTGGTTGAAACACTTCTTTAGCAGTCTGGGAGGAGGCATTTTTCTGCCGCCATTGATCCCAACGTGCTTTTACTAGGTCTACTAACATATACACAACAGGTACTATAAAGATGGTAAGCATCAAAGAAGAGAGTAAGCCACCCATCATAACGATGGCTAAACCATTTTTCCATTCAGAGCCTGCCCCTTGCGCCAGCGCAATAGGTAGCATCCCTATCACCATCGCAATGGTGGTCATTAATATGGGGCGTAGCCTTGCTTTTCCAGCTTCGATGAGCGACTCGTAGGTATTGAGCCCTTCGGCTTTTTTCTGATTAGCAAAGTCAACGAGTAGGATACCATTCTTCATCACTAAACCTAATAGCATAATAATACCCAGAATCGTAAAGATACTCATACTACTCATCGCTAAATTGAGGGCAATAAAGGCTCCAATGAGTGCTACTGGGATGGAAAACAATACTACAAACGGGTAGATAAAGCTATCGTATAAGGCTACCATTACCAAGTACACCAGCAACAAGGCGGCTCCTAAGGCGATGGCTAATGCACTAAAAGAATCAGCTTGTCGTTCGATGTCGCCCGTCCATTTCATCTCTACATTTTTAGGAAGCGGGTCTTCTTTCAAGGCTTCTTCTATGTTGGCGGCCAGCGTTCCAGAGGTAATTCCCAAAACGTTACTTTTAATGGTTACAGAAGTTCTTCTATCCTTGCGTTCTAGCATAGAAGGCCCACTACTTTGCACAATGCTAGCAAACTGTTTTAATTGGATAAGTTCACCGCTTTGATTGGTGAAGCTCACCTCTTCTATGTCGCTGGGATTGTTACGATCGAAGGCATCTAGACGAATATTAATATCGTATTCATTGTCCCCCTGCGTAAATTGTGAATCAGTATTGCCTGTGTAAGCATTTTGTAAGGTAGCGCCCACTACTCCAATAGAAAGACCAAACTGCTCCATTTTCTCCCGGTTTATTTCTACGTTAAGCTCTGGGTTGCCTTCTTCCACACTCACAGAGACATCATTGGCACCCGGCATATTACTGATTAGCTTTTCAAGCTTACTCGCCGATCGCATCAGACTGTCCTTATTCTCGCTATTGAGGACGATCTGAATAGGCTCTTCCCCACTCACCAACCCTACTACCACAGAGTTTACTTCTACCCCTGCATACTTATCTTCAATCGCACTACGTGCTTTCAGCATAAATGTCTCTGTACTTACCGTACGTTCTTCTTTTGGGATGAGCTCTACTGTAAGTTCCGTTTTATTTTGCCTTCCCACACCTGCAGCACCTCCCAAGCCAGTGATACTACTTCCTCCCACGTTGGCAAACACACTTTTTACCTCTGGCTGAGCCAGCAAGTACCGCTCTATTTCTAAGGAGTTGAGGTTATTTTGTGTTAGGGTAGTGCTTTTGTCGTACTCTAGTTTCATAGAAAAGCTTCCTTTATCTCCAGTAGCCACTAGCTCTTGCCCTAAAATACCCATACCCATGATCAAACCAGTCACTACAAAAGCGCCTACAATGGCTACAAGGGTAAGGAATTTATGATTGAGCGTCCAGCGTAGTTGTTTGATATATCCTTCTGTAAGCCAAGTAATAAACGCCTCAAACCAGATAAGCGGTTTATGTAACCAATTTTTAGGGTTGAGATGCGTTATTTTGGCAAAGCGAGAAGCAAGCCAAGGGGTCAAGGTAAAGCATACAAAAAGACTCATCAATGTAGAGACCACAATCGTGATAGAATACTGCCTAAGGATATCTCCGATGGTAGTATTGATTAAAGCGATCGGGGCAAACACTACTACGTCTACTAGGGTAATAGCCATTGCAGAAAATCCTATTTCAGCGCGTCCGTCAATAGTCGCCTTGATTTTATCTTTCCCCATGTGCAAGTGCCTATGGATGTTTTCTAGTACTACAATCGAGTCATCTACGAGAATCCCGATTACCAACGACATCGCCAGTAGCGTCATGAGATTGAGGGTATAGCCCAGTAAATACATGGCAATAAAAGTAGAAAGCAACGAAGCAGGAATAGCTACTAATACAATGAGTGAATCTCGAATACTGTGCAAGAAGAGCAGCATAACAGCAGCCACTAGTATAATGGCAATCATCAAATCATGCAGTACGGCATCTGCTGCCTCTAGCGTAAATAGGGAAGTATCATCAGCAATGATGATATTCAAATTTTTGTCTGCATACTTTTGCTCTAATTGTGTAATGCGCGTACGTACTTGCTCGCTGATTTCCACCGCGTTGGCATCCCCTTGTTTTTTAATGATAATCCCTACTCCTTCTTGTCCATTATAGCGGCTCACAGAACTTTGATCCTTTGCCCCATCTACTACTTCAGCCACATCGCTCACACGAATAGGCCCGCCATTGGGCGGTGTAGTAATAATCAAGGTTTCAATTTGTTCTACCGAAGAAAACTTCCCTGCCAAACGCACCGTCATCTCATCATCTCTATTCTTCACCTTCCCCGTCGGGAATTCCATATTGGCATTATTAATGGCGTTGGTCACTTGCGAGAGTGATAATTGATAGAAAACTAACTTTTCACGATCTATATTCACTTTAATTTCACGCACTTCTCCCCCTACCAGATTGGTTTCTCCGATTCCTTCTACTTGCTGAATTTGTGGCAATATTTCATCTTCTACTAAGTCGTAAAATTGGCGACTGTCCATATCAGATACAGCCGTTAGTTGCATAATAGGAGCATCGCTAGGTGTTACTTTCGAAATGGAGGGCGTTTCGACTTCCTCTGGTAAGTCCTTTAAAATATTATTGATGACCCGTTGGGCTTCTTGTTGTTTTTCATCAATATCAGTTCCTACAGCAAACTCTGCTTGAATGACGGATACCCCTTCATAAGATTGGGAGAGGGTACTTTTGAGCTGGTCTAGTCCTGATACTACATCTTCTACTTTTTTGGTAACGCTCTGCTCTACATCTGAAGGAGAGGCGCCAGGATAAGGCGTACTGATTACCAAGGTAGGTTGCGAGAACTCTGGCATCAGCTCATAGCTCAGTAAGTTATAGCAATACCATCCTCCTAGCATCAGTATAGAAAAAATCACAATGATGAGCGAAGGACGCTTAATGGATATTTCGGTTAATGACATGTTACGCTTTATTTATAAGTAAATGGTTGTAAATTTTATTGAATGACCTCAACAGGAGTACGATCGGCTAGGTTAATCTGACCACTGACTACAACTACTTCACCCGCTTGTAGCCCTTCTACTACCTCTATTTTTTGCCCATTACTGCGCCCTACTTTTATTTTTTTGAGCGAGGCGATATTATTTTTTACAGTGAACACCTGCGGTTCCTTGGCAGACCCTAAAAGCGCTGTTCGTGGAATAATAATCGCTTCTTTCGTCAAGCCTTTCCCCAGTACGGCAGTTCCGTACATGCCTGCTTTAAAATGCTTGCTCTGCTGTGCATCGAGTAGTACCTTGACAAGGTAATTGTGAGAGGCATCCGCTCTGTCGGCTACGTAGGTGATTTTTCCTTGAAAGGTTTGCGCTGCCAGTAAATCGCTTTTGATCTCTACAGTTGCTCCCTTTTCAAAATGCATAATTTCACTCTCTGGTACGGCTATTTCTAGCTTCAACTGGCTTAAATCTGTAATACGTGCAATGGGTTCCTTGCCTGCGGTAGCACCTAGCTCTACATCTTTCAGTGTAATGGTTCCTGTAAAGGGAGCTACAATACTTGTAAGGCGAATATTCTTATTAAGTTGCTTGAGTTGCGATTCGGCATTTTTCAATTGTAGCCAAGCCTCGTCTACCTGCATTTGGCTTATTCCTTCACTTTCGGCGGCTTTTTCATAGCGTTTATAATTAAGCTTGGCATTTTTGAAGCTGGCTTCTGCTGCAATACGCTGTGCTAGAAATAGCTCGTTGTCGATTTGTGCTAAAAGCTGTCCAGCAGCTACTCTATCCCCCTCATTGAAGTATACTCCTTTTATCTCACCCGAGGCTTGTGGTACAATCATTACTTCACGTAGCGGTCGAAAGGTTCCAGTATATACAAAGCTTTTATCGAGTACCTTTTTACTTACTGGGAGCGCTTTCACAAGTACTTTTTTGTCTTTTTTAGGCTTGTATACTTTCTCCTCTACCTCCTTTTGGTTACTGTAGAGTTTGATAGCGGCTAAAGCAATAATGATAACCGCACTGATTGAAATGATTATTTTCTTTTTCATTTTTCTTTATGGTTTTAATTCTCCGTTGGCTTTTTTAAGTTGTAGGGCAGCAAGTTGAAGATTGATCAAGGCAGTTGTATAATTATTGCGTGCATCGGTCAAGTCATCTTGCGCAGCTAAGTAATCGGTAATATTGATGAGTCCATTTTGGTACTCTACATTAGCATTTTTAAAGAGGTCTTCGGCCAAAGTAAGGCTTCGCTGGTTATTATCTAGTAAGTTTTGGTAGCTCAAATAATTGTTGTAGGCATCTTGTATTTCTTGTTCCGCATTGATGCGCATCATTTGTAAGGTATTATTACTTTGCTGTAGTGCGACCTCCTTCTGCTTAAGCTGGTATTTTCTGTTAAAGCCATCAAAAATGGGCACTCTCAAAGAGAGAGAAAAGTAGGAGCTACTAATCCACTGGTTGTTGATGTTTTCGGTAGGGTTAAACTCATCGTTATAGCCTGTGTAGCCATAAAATAGATCGGCTTGCAAAGAAGGATAATAGCCTGCTTTGGTACTTTTTTTATCGAGCTCAGCCAATCGGATACTTTCTTGTTGTAGCTGTATATCTTTGCGATTACTTATACTCCCTGCCTGTAGGTTTCCTTCAATGCTGTTACTCTCAAAAGGCACTACCGATAAAGGAGTTGTAATAGGCATACTCATCAAATATTTCAACATATTTAGATTTTGTACTACCTGTAGCTGCTGGTTTTCTCGCTGGTTTTTCAGATTTTCTAGGTTGATGAGTAAGCGCTTGTAGCGACTAGTAGGAATCAAGTCATTATCCTTTAAAGTCTCATTTACTTTTACTGACTTCTCTAAATTCTCAATGTTTTTTTCTAATGATTGCAAGGACTCTTGTAGTACTTGTACATTGTAGTAAGTAGCACTTACATTGTAGATCAGCTCTTCTTGGGTAAGGGCGAGCTCAAGAGTAGAGGCTTGGCGGGCTACCTTCGCCGCCTTTAAGCCTAATAGCACTTGCTGGTTGTAGAGCGTTTGGCTCAGTTGTACATTGGCGGAAACTGATTGGGGTACACCCAACTCCACTGTTTGAAAAGCACCTTCTGGACCACCAAAAGCATTAGCAGGTACTACCTGACCTGGCACCTCAAAATAATACTGATACTGCCCATTCAAATCTATGGTAGGCAATAATGCACTTTTGGTTTCTCTGATCTCATACTCAGTAGAGGTCACTGCTAGTGCCGCATTTTTTACATTTTGATTATTAGTGAGCGCTCTGTCTACACATTCGGCTAGTGTAAGTTGCTGTGCTGACAACCCTAAGGGTACACTTACTAAAAGGCTCACGAATAAGACGATTCGATTTATCATTACTGTTTAACTTTTAAATTTAACATTTTTGTTAATTAAGGATCAAAAAAATTTATGAAGGAAGGTCTTCGTCAAAAATAGACTTGTAAATAACTCTTTTTCGCTCTATTAAGAATTTCTTATAAGCAATTTCGTCGAAACCAAAAATACTTTGCATAATCGGTTTTGCGATCATAGGGTAGGCGCTCATTCCCATTAAGTTTGCCATAAAATGCTCTATTTTAATGGGCTTAAGCCTTCCTGCTACTATTTCTTCTTTTAAGTCGGCTTCAATAATATCTTTCAACTTTACGCCTTCGTTAAAGGCATGAAATTGTTTTATTTTATTGGGGTCTTTCATAATTTCAGCTACCATGAAATTCTCCAAATAAGGGTAATCGATCATACGATCAATAAGGGTATTCAAAAACTGGCTAACTTTTTCTTTGAAGGGGTCTTTAGAAGTAAATATCCTATGCATATAGTGCTTTGTATGGTCTAGCTCTTCTTGTAGCACTTGCTCAAATAAAATATCTCTGCTTCTGAAATAATAGTGAATAAGGGCACGATTTACCCCTGCTTCGTCAGCTATTTCCTGTGTTTTGGCATTAATATGGCCTTTGGTAAAAAATAGCATCTTAGCCGTTTGCTTAATCAATTCTTCTGTCTGATTTTCTAAATCGTTTCCCATGCTTAACTAATATGTTTAACAAATTTGTCAATACAAACATAAGCCTTTCATTGTGTAATGTCAAATTTTTCAGGAATTCTTTCTTCAACTGCCTATTTTTACTGAGTAAGTGTCGTTTTTCACTACTCAAATGTAATTCAAACAACAATTAAGATGAGCTCTTACCAATGTACTTACAACGACCAAAATGAGGTCGTTGCGCTACAAAACCCGAACAAGGCCAACTGGAAACAACTCTCTAAAAATGAAAAGCTCTCCGAGCCATTTATCCGTGACAATGCCGACTTTCTGGATTGGAACGCTGTCTCAGCAGGACAAGCGTTGACCCTTTCTATGCTTATTGATCTAAAAGATAAAGTAAAGTGGAAGAAAATAGCTGACAACCCACACCTCGACGATGACCTCAAGCTGATAGCATGCTACAAACTTGATTTCAAGCGTCTCCTCAAAAAGGAGAAAGATACTTTGCCACTCAGTTTTATTGAAAAGTATTACAGGGCTTGGCAGGATAGCAATGATTTTAGCGAATGTTGGGCGATTATATCCTCTCAGTATCAACTTAGTAAAGATTTCATACACCATTTTCGGTTTTTATTGAACTGGGCTATGTTACGAAAAAAGCAAAAGCACATTGAGACAACCTTTTGGTATGACTACCCTCTCTTCTTCGTCATAGGAAAGTCGAAGGGGTATCACACACCTAGCCAGCCTGCCTTTGAAGCCCTTTCAGAGCAAGATATTCTTGATAACATCGCTCGAATGGACTGGTTTAGGCTTTGTAAAAGCCAGCAACTATCAGAGGCTTTTATTGAGCAACTCATTCCATTGGTGGGACATTCCACGAGTTTTTGGCGAAATATCAGTGCTTTTCAAAAGCTTTCTGAACCGTTTATTGTGAAATATCACGCAGCACTATACTGGGATCGCTTGTCTGTTAATAACAACAAGGTACTATCTGAAGAGCTGCTACTTCGCTTTGCTAACAAAGACCTCAACTGGAGTTGGATTTCTGAACATTACCACTTATCTGCTGAGACCATTGAGCACCTCAAAGATAAGCTACATTGGGAACGCCTCTCTTGTAATGAAGCCAACTGCCTTACCGAAGCCATTATTCGTAAGTATGAAGATCGTTGGCACTGGCCTTGGATTTGGTCCTACCAGCAGCTTTCCGAAGATTTCATCAGAGCCTATATTCATAAAGTTGAGTGGAAGTACTTTTGGAAATCTCAGGTGTCAGTTCTTTCAGAGCAGTTTTTGAGAGAGTACGAAGAGAAAGTGAATTGGTATATGGTAGCGCGGTTAGGCAACGTTTCAGAAGACTTTATCAGGGAATTTGAAGCTAAATTTGACTCAGTTTGGGATTGGCTAGCATTATTTCAATGTCAATATGCGCGTCTTTCAGAGCAGTTTATCAAAGACTTTCACCATAAAGTCGATTGGGAAGATGCTAGAACCTATCAAGTTGATTATGAAGGCAATACAAACTTTATTCGAAGGTTTATTCCTTACGTCAACTGGAATTTAATATTTGGCCCGAGCAATGCAAGGCAGCCTATGCAATACGATGAGCCATTCTTAAGAGATTTCCAAGACAAGTTTAGCAAGCTCATGTGGAAACAAATTTCTAAGGAACAACAGCTCTCAGAAACCTTTATGGAAGACTTCCAAGATCAACTCGATTGGAAGTTACTTTCTCAATATCAACAACTCTCTGAGGACTTTATGAGAAAGTTTAAAGAACGATTAAATTGGAAATTGATCGCTAAACACCAGTTGATTTTACCTAGTTTTAGAAAAGAATTTCAAGACCTTCTTCCTGCATAAAAACCTTCAAAATATACATCTATGGCACAATACCAATGTACTTACAACGACCAAAATGAGGTCGTCGCACTACAAGACCCCAACAACGCCAACTGGAAGCAACTTTCTAAAAATGAAAAGCTCTCCGAGCCGTTCATCAGAGACAATGCCGACTTTCTGGACTGGAACGCCGTCTCCGCAGGGCAAGCGTTGACCCTTTCTATGCTGATTGATCTAAAAGATAAAGTAAAGTGGAAGAAAATAGCTGACAATCCACATCTGGACGATGACCTCAAACTGATAGCACGCTACAAGCTCGATTTTAAGCGCCTGCTCAAGAAGGAGAAAGATACTTTGCCACTCAGTTTCATCGAAAAGTATTACTGGACTTGGCAGGATAGTAATGACCTCCAAGATTACTGGTCGTTGATTCCTTATCTGTACCAACTTAATGAAGATTTTATTCATCGTTTTCGGTATTTGCTAGACTGGTCCGACCTTCGTAAACAACAACCACATCTTGATGAAGCCTTTTGGGAAAGCTATACGCCCAACGGCCCTACTTTCGCACAGCTTTCTGAGCAAGAAATTCTTGAGAATGCCTCTCGTATGGACTGGTTCAAGCTTTCTAACCATCAACAACTTTCGGAAGCGTTTATTGAGCAGCTCATCCCATTAGTAGGACACACTACAAACTTTTGGCAAAGTGTTAGTGCTCGTCAAGTCCTTTCTGATGCTTTCATTAGTAAACACCAAGATAATATAGATTGGAAGTACCTCTCTTTTAACCCAAAAAAGTCTCTTTCTGAAGAGATGCTACTTCGCTTTTCTGACAAAGACCTTAGCTGGAATCGGATTTCTGAACATTATCATTTATCTGCAGATACGATCGAACAACTTAAAGATAAGCTTGATTGGGAGCGCCTTTCTTGTAACAAAGCTAACTGCCTTACTGAAGACATTATTCGTAAGTATGAAGATCGTTGGCACTGGCCTTGGATTTGGTACTGCCAAAAACTATCGGAAGATTTTATTAGGGAGTATATTCAAAAAGTCAAATGGGATTATATTTGGGAATGCCAGACGCCTGTACTTTCAGAGCAGTTCTTCAAGGAGCACGAGGATAAAATAAACTGGTACAAAATCCAATACCTCAACATGAAGAATAAGGTATACGGCGGCTATAGCTATGGTTACTTTACTGAAAGCTTCATTCGTACTTTCAAAGATAAGGTCTCTTGGGATAGAGTAGCGTTGGCAAGCCCCGTCTCTGAAGATTTTATCAGAGAGTTTGAGGATACATTTAGTTCAAAGGCGCATTGGTATTGGTTGATACTGTTTCAAAACCAGTACGAGCGATTATCAGAGGCATTTATCAAAGATTTTCAGGAGAAAATTGATTGGGAAGATGCCAAAACCTATGACAATGGGAGTGCTGGTTTTGTACGTAAGTTCGCCCCTTATGTAAACTGGCAATTAATATTAGGAAAAGATAAGTCAGGAAATCCTATACAATACGATGAGCCATTCTTGCGAGACTTTCAAGACAAGTTTAGTAAATCTATGTGGAAACAAATCTCCAAAGAGCAACAACTTTCAGAAGCGTTCATAGAAGATTTTCAAGAAAGGCTTAATTGGAAGTTACTCTCTCGGCATCAACAGCTCTCTGAGCCATTTATTGAAAAATTTGAGAAGAAGGTAAACTGGCCTTTTATCTTTAAGTATCAGTTACTTTCACCTACGTTTAGGAAAAAATTTCAACACAAAGTAACTTAAAGAAAAGCTACTTAAGCATGACGTTTGGCAGCCAATTCCTTTTCGGCTGCCTTTTTTAGCTGATAGCTGAAGATATACCAACCTAGAAAGATGAAGAGCGTCAGTCCTATCGTTACCAAAGCTACTATTCGTGTAGAAGCACTATAGCGCACAATGACAAAGTAATACATAAAGAAAGTCATAGCCGCTACTACAACCCCATTTACATAACGCCAAGCACCCATTTTTTGTCTTTTTTGAAGGTACTCGCTCTTTACTTTACGCTTCAGGCTAATCCAAATACCCGTCAGTACCAAGCCAGAGATACCTAACCCAGCGACAAACCAAATGATCTTGGTTATTAATCCACCCCAGTACCCAAAATGTAACGGGTCGGCAATGTCGTTAAGCCAAGTCACCGTATTCGTTTCTTCTGCCTTTTGTACTTGTATTACCTCATAAGTTTCAGGATCGATGTAAACACGATTCGCTCGATTTCGTACCAAGGGTACTTGACTGATACCCGTCAAGTAAATAGGATCGCCTACGTTTTCTGGTGGAAGAATATCTTTTACTTGTAAAGCTGCAATTGCTCGTTGGGCGGCCTGTTCAGCTTTGTTGTAATCTATACTTTTGACTACCCGCTCAAAAGCTATCGAATCAATCGTAGTAATTATCTCTGGCATTTCAGGATTAGCCGTACTACTAATAGCGGCCGTGTTCGTTCTCTCCATAAAATACCAGATACCTGTAATAGAAAATAAAAGTGTAAAAGGTACAGACCAAACCCCAACTAAGCGATGCAGACTCCTAAAGAAGACGACCCGCCCCTTCCCTACTTCTAAATCAAATAATTTACGATACCATTTTTTGTAGAAAAAAAGTGCTGTACCTAAAGAAATAAAGAGTAAAAAACCGAAGATCAATACGGTAAAGTGACCTACCTGAAAGGGAATAAATAAGAAATAGTGTAAGTCTCTGAAAAAGCGTTGGAAGGTAAGTGCTGAAGCCCCTTGTACCTCGCCCGTGTAGGGATTGGCAAATACATACCAGCGCTGCTTTTCTACCTCAACGTAAATAATATCACACAGGTAAGGCATCGGCGCGCCCATCCAATAGGTAATTTTTCCTGTTGGGTATGCTTTGTACACGTTTTTTACAATCAGGTCTTTACTAGCTGTGGTAACCGAAGGCGTTGCTCTGGTAGCAGGATTAAGTAACCAATCCATTTCGTGGCTCAATGTGGCCAATGTCCCTGAAAAGCAAACGATAAAAAAAAGAATACTGAGTTTTACCCCTATCCAGCTATGGAGTCTAAAAAAGGTTTTCTTATTAAACTTCATACTTTAAAGTACTTCTTAAGCATTGAGACAATATTTATTTAGATTAAATCTAAACAAAAGTAACAGTTTTTATCATTTATGCCAATCCTTCTACTACTTTCTCCTGTTCACATTACGTTCTTCAAGAGTGCTTGTATAGCGCATAGCCTCCACACTTGTGCTAAAAAACTTTCTTTTTTCCTCACGTTTTTTTTATACGTGGGGAAAAAAACTATTTTTGCTCCATTACCGACAGTATCCAACTTTAACACTCATCTACGTAACTTATGGAATTGTATCTGGACTCCGTTGATTTAAAAGAAATAGAAACCGCCTTTGAACTTGGTTTTCTCACTGGTCTTACCACTACGCCCACCTTTATGCACCGAGAAGGGGTAAAAGATATTGATGGTATGATTTTACGATTGGCGGATATGGTACCCATTTTACAAGTAGAAGCTTTGGGAAACAATGCAGACGAGGTTGTCAAAGAGGCCCACCGCCTTATTGGGTTAGGTTTAGATAAGACAAAGACGGTGTTTAAAATTCCTGTTTCGTTAGAAGGAGTAAAAGCCTGTAAAAAGCTCACCGACGAAGGCTGTATGGTCAATATTCATTTGGTTTATACACTTCAACAAGCCTACATGGCGATGGCAGCAGGCGCTACCTATGTGTGCCCGTTGGTAGGTAGACTACAAGACCAAGGCCACGATGCCCTTTCTTTAGTAGAGCAATGTGTAGAAGCGGTAAACTACTACGGTTATAACGCCAAAATCATGTTTTCTTCAGTACGCCACGCCGAACACGTACGCAATGCTATCAACATAGGCGTACATACCATCACCGTCCCTTGGAAAGTGATGAAAAACTTAACCGACAATAATTTCACTACTGTAGGCACACAGCAATTTGTAGAGCATACTAAATTGATGACTGTAAAAGTAGCGGATATTATGCGTACGACGAATCCCACTGTAAAACTAGCGGATACTGTACTAGACGCCACGGTTGCTATGACTGAGTCGGGCTTTGGCGCGGTAGCAGTAGTGGATGAGCAAGCACAGCTCAAAGGTATTTTTACGGATGGTGATTTACGTAGGCAGCTTAAAGCCGATGGGAAAGACGTTTTACAGAAAAAAATGGCAGACCTTACTTTTAATCCACCCATTACAGTAGAGGCTGATGATCTACTACACGTGGCCGTCGACCTTATCAAAGAAAAATCTGTAGATAACCTCATCGTGCTGGAGCAAGGTAAGCTCAAAGGTATGCTAGATGTACAAGACTTTATTGAGCAAGGCTTAATGGGGTAAGGTAAAATATTCTTTGTAATGTCTCTTGAGCGTACCATCCAACTATTTGAGGCCATAGGAGGTGTATTTACTACCCCTCCTCATACAATTGTAGAAAACCTCAAAAAGGTAAAAGCCTTTCTCTTTGACTGGGATGGGGTATTTAATACAGGCTATAAGGGACTTACCGTTGGCAGCCCTTACGCAGAGGCCGATGCGATGGGGACGAATCTCCTTCGCTTTACTTACTGGCTTCAGTACGGTACACTTCCTTTCGCCGCCATTATTACTGGGCAAAACAACCAAGCTGCCTTCGAATTGGCGAAGCGGGAACATTTCCAAGCCGTTTACTATGGCATCAAACACAAAGTAGAGGCCTTACAACATTTACAAGCCAACTATCAAATAACACCTTCTCAGGTCGCTTTTAGCTTTGACGACGTACTCGATCTTTCGGCCGCGGATGTTGTAGGGCTTCGCTTTTTAATTAGAAGGCAAGCCAGTCCGTTGTTTATGCAATACGTAAAAGACAAACACTTGTGTGATTATATCACAGGCAGCGAGGGAGGCGCTTATGGTGTTCGAGAAGTCTGCGAGCTATTAACAGGCCTCCAAGGTATGTACGAAGAAGTAGTAACGCAACGAGTGGCTTACCAAGCTGCTTATCAAAACTACTTATCGCAGCGAGATCAGCCTACTACCCACTTCTACACTTATCAAAACGGTACTATTGTAGCTAAAGAACCTTCCTAACTGACAAGTTGTCTGGTATAGAAAAGTAAAGAAACGCCTATCTACTTATTTGGTGGTGGTAAGAAGCAAAGCCTTGTACTCTATGCATTACTATGAGAAGTTTTTTCCTCTAAAAACATCATAATAGCAGCTACTACTTCGTCAGGTCTTTCCTCGTGTGGCATCAGACATGCCTTTGGTATACGCACTAGCTTACAGTGGCCTTTAAATTGTGCTTGCATGGATGCCACCCTTTTTACTGGAAAAGTCTTATCTTCTTCACCCCACAATAAAAGTGTATCAGCTCTTATCAAGCGGTGCTGCTGGCTAAAGTTATCCACTACCTTCCATTCAATTCCTTTTAAGTACGATAACATACCAAACATATTTTCCTTCTTCTTTAGCGGGCTGACGTAATGATCCAAATTACTTTTGTCCTTCAATTTTGACTTATCGTAGAAAAATTGATTTAAAAGCAAAGGAGAACGAACGATGAAGCCAAACTTCAATAAGGTTCTGAATGTCCAATTGGCACCAGGCAGCTTTGCTAAAAACTGATACATCGGAATAAAGGGAGGTCTATGGTGAGGAATTTCTGTGTTAATGAGAATCAGTTTTTCAATTGTATTTGATTTTTCTAAGGCGCTTATTCTTGCAATAGAAGCACCCGTATCTTGTGCAACAATACTAAAGCGACCAGCAATATCGAGTATTTTGAACAGCTTATTAAGCCGTCTTGCTTGCGCTGTAAAAGTAAAACCAGTCTCTTTTGAATAGCGGCTCTCTCCAAACCCTGGTAGATCAATTACATAACACGTAAATCTTTTCGCAAGCGCTGGCAGTATTTTCCGCCAAGTGTACCCATAAACAAAAAATCCGTGTATAAAGACTAGGGGTGGTCCCTGACCAAACTTACGTAAAGCGATAGCGGCATCCTCTACTTCAATCACTGTTACCTTCTCATCAAAATAAAAATTGTGGTAGTTCATAGTAGACTTACATTTAATATCCATTGATGATGTAAATCTATTTTTGAAAACCTTAGCAATATTGATATTTTACGACATATTTTATATTGATGTCATATGGTCGTAGATGCTGCTCACCTTAAAAACTTGTTTGAATACGCAAGATGTAGAAATCTACTCGATAAAAAGGTTAAAAGTCTTCCAGAAATGCATCAGGCAAATAGTATACCTGCAGATATCTATATTACCTATTTTGATCGTTTTTCCAAAAAGTCGCAAGACCCATTTTTTGGACTACACTTTGGCGTTTTTCTGAATTTAAGAGCTTTACAGGTCTTATTTGATATTTCTCTTTCAGTTGCCAATGTCAAGCAACTAGCTATGATTTGGAAGCATTATGCCAAGGCGAGCTTTCCCTTAATCAATATCAGTGTAGCAGAAAAACCAAGCACATACAGTTTGATTTTCAACGTACCTTCTAAGATCGCATCTGCTAGCCAGCTAGCAGATGCCATAATAGCCTTGGCTTTTAGAGAATTAAAGGTTATTACAGGCATTGACACTTTGTCAATCACACTTCCTTACAGCAACTTAACCGAATACGAACGGTGGTTTGAAGATTTAGTAAATAGAGGAAAAAACTACGCTATTACTTTTCATTGTCCCGTAAACACGATTGTCACTAACAATATCTTGAGAAAGAGGATTGAACTCTTGTTACCTACTTTTCTCCACTATTTGAATAGCTTAGAGATAGACAATCAATCGTTTTCTCATAAGGTAAAATTGATGATTTTAAATCTTTATGAGTCAGATTTCCCTAAAGTAGCAAAAGTAGCTTCACAATTTTGTCTTACCACGCGAACACTACAAAGAAAGTTAAAGCAAGAGCATACTACCTACAGAGTCATCACCAACCAAGTAAAGCAAGAATTATATGCGTATATCGAGAAAGATCAGCAGTTGAAAACAGTTGATGTTAGTTCAATACTGGGCTATTCAAGTGCCAGTGCTTTCTTACACGCCCTGAAATCTTGGCATACTGTTTAGGTATATTCAACTATTTTAAAGACGTAAGCACTCAAATTATTACTTCTCCCAAAAAGGAATTAAATTTGTACATGGCTCTCACACTTGGCTACTTCATTCAAACAACACAATTGACAGAATAGTAGCTGGCCGATGGTCGTAATACTCATTTAAATTTTAAGTAAATATAATGTCTAATATTGTCAATAGTATTCTTTCTAAGGTATTTGGCTCAAAATCAGAAAGAGATAGGAAAGAACTCGTTCCCTATGTAGAGAAAGTAAACGCTGTGTATCAGGAATTAGAAGCACTTAGTCACGACGAATTACGTGCAAAAACTAATGAACTCAGAAAGCAAATTGACGAAAGGCTACAGGAAATAGACCAACAAATTGCTGATACCAGACAACAGGTAGAGGAAGAAGCGGATGTCCTAAAGAAAGAACAATTCTTCGACCACATTGACAAACTAGAAAAAGATAGAGACGAAGCGTTAGAGGTAGTATTAGAAGAATTACTTCCTGATGCCTTCGCTATTATGAAAGAAACCGCCCGGCGTTTTAAAGACCTTGAAACACTGGAGGTAACAGCTACTGATTTAGATAGAGAATTGTCTCCCAAACACGACTTTGTCAAGGTGGAAGGAGACAAAGCCATTTGGCAAACCACTTGGGATGTGATCGGGCAACCCATCAAGTGGAACATGCTTCACTACGATGTACAGATTATTGGCGGTGTTGTACTCCATCAAGGAAAAATTGCGGAGATGGCAACGGGTGAAGGAAAAACGCTCGTAGCGACATTTCCAGCCTTCTTGAATGCTTTGGCCGGACGCGGTGTACACCTTGTAACGGTGAACGACTACCTCGCCAAGCGTGACTGTGCCTGGATGGGGCCTTTGTTCCAGTTCCATGGCCTTACTGTAGATTGTGTAGATAAGCACCAACCTGGTTCTATCACCCGTCGCAATGCCTATGCTTGCGACATTACCTACGGTACCAACAACGAATTTGGTTTTGATTACCTACGTGACAATATGGTACGCTCTCCTGATGAGTTAGTGCAGCGCAAGCATCATTTCGCTATGATTGACGAGGTCGATTCTGTCTTGATCGACGATGCCCGTACACCCCTTATCATTGCGGGTCCTGTTGCAAAAACAGGGCAAGACGAGATGTTCTACCAACTCAAGCCTCGTATAGAGCGTTTGGTAAGTGTACAAAAAGACTTGATCAATAAACTCCTTACAGAGGCTAAAAAGAAACTCGCTACTAACCCCAGCGACAAGGAAGCAGGGCTTTCACTTTTTAGGGCTTTCAGAGGACTCCCTAAGTCTAAACCACTCATCAAATTTTTGGGTGAGACAGGGATGAAAGTGGTATTACAAAAGACAGAAGCTATCTACTTAGCAGAAAATCAGAAATTGATGCCTGAAGCAGATGCCCCCCTTTACTTTACAATTGATGAGAAAAACAACCTCATAGAATTGACCCAAAAAGGGATCGATTTTATTACTACTTCCAGCGAAGACCAAAGCTTTTTCATTCTACCTGACATCGGTTCTGCCATTGCTGAAATAGAAAACGACGACACACTTGGTAATGAAGACCGTGCTAAGAAGAAAGAAGAACTGATCAGTGACTACGGCGTGAAGTCAGAGCGTATTCATACCATTAATCAACTCCTTAAAGCCTATTGTCTTTTTGAAAAAGATGTGGAGTACGTTCTTATAGAAGACAAGGTAAAGATTGTAGATGAAAGTACAGGGCGGGTAATGGAAGGAAGGCGTTACTCAGACGGTTTACACCAAGCACTTGAAGCTAAAGAAAATGTGAAAATAGAAGACGCTACCCAAACCTACGCTACAGTTACGCTACAAAACTACTTCCGTATGTACCATAAGCTAGCCGGTATGACGGGTACAGCAGAGACAGAAGCAGGAGAATTCTGGGAAATTTATAAACTAGATGTGGTGGTCATTCCTACCAATCGTCCTATTATCCGAAACGACGATAATGATCTTGTCTTCAAGACCATGCGTGAGAAATTCAACGCTGTGGCAGAGGAGATTCAAAAATTAGTAGCTGCTAACCGTCCGGTACTAGTAGGTACTACTTCTGTAGAAATCTCCGAACTACTGAGTAGAATGCTGACTATGCGTAAAATTAAACATCAGGTACTGAACGCGAAACAACACCAGAAAGAAGCAGAAGTAGTGGCACTCGCAGGACAGCCAGGTACGGTGACTATCGCTACCAACATGGCAGGGCGTGGTACGGACATCAAGCTTACTCCAGAAGCCAAAGAAGCAGGCGGACTGGCGATTATTGGTACAGAAAGGCACGAATCGCGCCGTGTAGACAGACAGCTACGTGGACGTTCAGGTCGCCAAGGAGATCCGGGAAGCTCTCAGTTCTTTGTGAGCTTAGAAGATAACTTGATGCGTTTATTCGGCTCAGATCGTATTGCCAAATTGATGGACCGTATGGGGTTGAAGGAAGGAGAGGTGATCCAACACGGGATGGTGACGAAGTCTATCGAAAGAGCCCAGAAGAAGGTAGAAGAGAATAACTTTGGAATGCGTAAGCGCTTGCTAGAGTACGATGATGTGATGAACATCCAACGAGAGCAGATTTATAAGAGACGTAAAAACGCCCTGTTTGGTGAGCGTTTAGAGATAGACATTTTCAACATGATCTACGATGTGTGTGAAGATATTGTGGCCACGCTACAAGGCCCAGACAACTATGATAGCTTCCAGCTAGAAGTGATCAACGTCTTCGGTTTTGACCCTACCATCTCCGAAGATGACTTTGGAGGGCTACCCGCCGATCAACTGACCCAACGGCTTTACGAACAGGCGAGTCAACATTATTATTCAAAAAATGAAGCCTTACGCAAGCATTTTGCCCCCATTATAGCTGCTCGCTACCAAGAAGTAGGGGCTAAATTTAAGAACATAGCGATTCCTTTCACTGACGGCAAACGCCAAATCATGTTAGAAGTAGATTTTGAGAAGACGGTAAATAGTGAGGCCAAGGAGCTTACTACTACTATGGAAAAGGCTTCTACGCTAGCTATTATCGACCAAGAGTGGAAAGAGCACTTGCGCGACATGGACGACCTTAAACAGTCGGTTCAGTTAGCAGTACATGAGCAGAAAGACCCGTTGATTATCTATAAGTTTGAGTCTTTTAATCTCTTTAAGGGATTTATCAACCGTGTAAATAGAGATATTACCGCTTTCTTAATGAAATCTGGTATTCCTATTCAAGAGCCTGAGCAGGTAAGAGAGTCACAAAATAGGCCTCAGAAACAAAGTAAAATACAGGTGCAGAAAGAAGAGGTACAATCCAGCTTGAGTACTAAAAATGAATACCACGACCCTACTGCCAGCCAGGTAAAAAAGGTATCTCCTGTAAAAGTCGAAAAAGTAGCCAGTAGAAACGAGCGGGTTTCTGTACGCTATAACGATGGGCGTGTTGTAAAAGACATCAAGTACAAAAAAGTAGAAGATGACCTTCAAAACAACCTTTGTGTGCTCATAGAGGAATAAATAGACTTATCGTATAGGCACTACTTTTAGAGGAAAAGTAGTGCCTTATCAATTAAATTCCTTATTTTCGTACCTAGTCTATTTACATTTATATATATTTGATTGGATAAATTACTTTCACTCTATGAGTCGTCGCTCTTATCTATTTATCATTATAGCCATTTTATTTCTCACTGATTGTACCAGAAAAGGGATTTCTCAGCGATCAGGTAGTACTTTACAAGATACACTCAGCGTTTATCGCCCTCAGTATAAATATGAAAAGGAAGTTTTCCAAGGAGAAACGGTCACCTTATATCCTAAAGGGGGTGACTCTTTGGTAGTTTTTAACTATGATGTAACCCGCGTATTAGATAGCTTACTAGATGCCAAAGGGGAGCAGATAGTTATTATGAAAGAAATGAATGGCTATCGCGTACAGATTTACTATGGCTCTGACAGAAACGAAGCGAAGCGGGCCAGAGAAAAGTCTTACCGGCTTTTTCCTGATTATACTCCTTATTGGGAGTATAAGATTCCTACCTATCGGGTAAAATTGGGCGATTTTGAGTACAGAGAAGATGCACTTGCCATTTATCGCTCAGTAAAGAAGAAGTTTAATCAGGCCATCATTGTACCAGATGTAGTAAAGGTTGTAAAGATTGCTACACCAGACGATCTTGTGGAGCTTAGACGTAAAGAGGCAGAAGAAAAAAAGAAAAAACTCCGTCGTAACTAGACTACCGCACCTTTGGAAGTCTTAGGTGCACCGGCTATTTATAAAAAGTATACTTCTCTTGTTACTTTTTCTACCTTGTTCCTATTAATCTTTAGTATTTGTATGAAAATGTTTTGTTTTCAGTTATATGCTAAACTATTTTCCTAGTAAAGTCAGTCTTCTTGTATGGTTAGCGTTATTCACGTACGCTAGCGCACACGCGTTACCCACCAAAAGAGCACTTGAGGTACGCTCATACTTCCCTAATATAGCAGCCACTAACGTAAGCCCTGCTACCTATCTAGAGCTTACCTTCAGTGAACCTATTACAAAAGGAAATGATGGTATCATCTACATCAAGAACTATTTGAATGATGAGACCTATTTTCAGATCAACGTTACTGACAATGCGGTAGTAGTAGAAGGAAATAAAGCTACCATTAACCTTATCGAAACCCTCCCTTTAGGACAACAAATAGCGGTTTCCTTGGAAGGGAACACCTTTAAAAATGAAATGGACGAGTACTTTGATGGGCTTACGGAAACCTCCACTTGGTATTTTACAGTTGCCAGTGTGCTCATTACCCATACAGAATTTTCTCCTCTTACTAGTAGTACTTGTAACAGTATTTTACCTACACTTACTATGATGCTTACAGCGCCTGTAACCCTTGGAACAGGTACAGTAAAAATTGTAGAGACAGATAATCTACGTGTTCATGAGCAATTCAACATTCGTAGTTCGCAGGTCAATATACTTCCTGGTAACGAGCAGCGTATTGTATTTCGGCTTTCCAAACCATTGGTGCCACAAACTACTTACAGTGTTTTAATAGAAACAACCGCCTTTAGTAATAGTACAGGCGCATACATAGGCATTACGAACCCCAATATCTGGTTTTTTACGACCCAGTCCATCGCACCTACTGTAGAAGTCACAACGCAAAAAGATAGCTGTGGTAGTGGAAGTTTTGTAATTGAAGCCTCTAGCGTTACTGGTGGCAACAACAACTACGAGTGGTACGCCTCTCCCGATGGAGACCCGATTACTGATGGAGACGATCAAATAATTAATGAGAATAGGTTTGAAACACCTCTACTCACCAAAGATACTATCTTCTATGTAGCTGTATATAATGAAGGTTGTTTGAGTGTTAGAAAAACTATTCTACTCAACGTCAGAGAAGTACCTGACATACGCATTAGCCAAGATACAACCATATTCGAAGGGCAGCGTGTTTTACTCTCTGCTTCTGGAGGAATGTCTTATGCTTGGCAGCCAGCCTTGGGACTTTCTGATGCCACCAGTGCTAGTCCTGTGGCAACCCCTACGCAAACCACCCAATATAAAGTAACCGTTACTTCCAAAGAGGGTTGTAGTAGTGAAGCCTTTGTGACCATTAACGTAGAGGAACCCACTGAGGACATCTTTCTACCTAATTTATTCTCTCCTAATGGAGATGGTAAAAACGACTTATACCGTTTGTTAAGTAGGAATCAAGCAGCCATTAGTGCCATCGATTTTCGCATTTATGATCGTGCTGGCAACTTACTTTATCAAACCCAAAGTATACAAGAAGCCTTTGATAACGGCTGGGACGGACGTGTCAATGGTGTACTACAACCGACAGATACGTATGTTTGGTACTTATCGGGGCAGTATGTGAATGGAAAAATCGTTACTTTTGAAAATAAAAGTACAGGTAGCTTTGTACTAATGCGCTAACGCTGCTTATGAAGAAGATTGAGCTTCACTTACCTTACATATCGCTTCCTTCTCCTCTTTACGATACTCCCTATACTCGTAGGTTCGTCCCTATTACAGGCACAGAACATACGGTTTTCTCAGTATCACTATACGCCTACCCTTACCAACCCTGCTCTTGTAACAGCTAAAAGCGAAATGAGTGCACTTTTTAACTTTAGACAACAACGTATTACAACGGGGCAAAGCTACACTACCCCTATGATTTCTTTTCTTTACCCCTTTATCAATAAGCAAAAAAAGAATCGTTGGGGTGGTTCAGGATTGAGCATTGCCAATGAAACTACTGGTCCTAATGGCTTTTTTAATACCACCCACATTTTAGCAGGACTTGGCTATAATTTACCTCTAGCAGAGGGGATTTATGTAGGCTTTGGTTTACAAGGCGGATATGTGCAACGCTCAATTAATACTGATAACATTACCACAGAAGAACTCTATCTCAATGGCTTCGACGCTTCTCTTGGCGTAGGTGAGCCGCTTTCTTCTTACAGAGATGGTTTTCCCTTGATAAACTCTGGACTTTTATTCTACAAAGAAGATCAGGAACAACAAATCCCTTTTCAGTTAGGGGTATCCCTCTATAACATGAACCGTCCTAATGTCTCCTTTTTTGGGGAAGTAGATCGTATTCCGATGAGCGTATTACTAACGGGCGAGGCGAGGGTTTACCAAAACGAGCTGATTAGCATTCACCCGACTTTTAGGTGGTGGCAACGTACTGAAGTAGACCAATTGAATGTAGGTACTTCTGTAAGGTACAAGCTCAATGCTATGAACAATACACGTTTCTTAAGAGAAGGACATATAGGCGCTAACCTATGGTACAACTTTAATAGAGTAGCGATTATAGGTGTTCAAATCGAGCAACCCGATTATGTTTTCGCCTTTAGTTATGATTTTGCGGCAGCCTCTAATATTCCTGTGCGAGAAACCAATAATGCTTTTGAGTTTACCTTAGGTTGGCGGAGAATATTTGACACCCGAAGACGCAGGAAAAAGCGTATTTTTGATGGTAATTTACCTATTAGTAATAAGATTTTTATACAAGAAACCCCAGAGGAGGAAATACCAAAACCTGAAAATAATCGCATCGAACAAACTAAAGGCACTACTGTGATCATAAGAAAGCCTATTGAGGTTATAGCGCCTAAAGAGACCTTAGCACTCTCTGCTTCAGAAAAGGCACTCTTACAAACTATCATCTCTTTTGATCTACAGTCTATTATCCTGAGCGAAAGTACAAAAGCACATCTGGATGAAGTAGCTACGCTACTAGAGCAATATCCTGTGCTATTGTATAAAATAACAGGCTACAGGCAGCTTTCAGAACCACAAAATATATGTACTGAGCGGGTGAATGTGGTAAGGGTTTACCTTATCAGGAAGGGAATCGACGGGGAAAGAATCATCACAGACATTGCACCTAAAGCAGAAGCCTCCCCTATTGTAAAACCTACGCTTTTACGATAGTAGCCTAGCCTTCTTTAATGCTTGGATTTTTGCTTTTACGCAAAGCTCTCTGCATAACCGTTTCTGCTTTCTTGATCTGGTGGGCATTGTATTTCAAGGTACCCTGATTTTTCAATATTTTTTTTGCAACACGTAGATTCATAGTATGCTGATGCTAAGTTTATTAACGCTATTATTTTTTTAAGGATTGCAAATATAGGTAAATTTATACAAGTTGAAAAAGAATTAAGAAAGTTATTGTCTTCACTAAAGCCAAAAAACGCACCTTGAAGTTATCTTATTCAAGATTTGTGTTGTAACTTTGCTGACCATTACTAGCATATGTTATTACTAGGAGAGATAAAAGGCTTAATCTATAAGGAAATTATATTAGAATGGCGACAGAAATATGCCTTCAATGGACTTATGTTGTACATTGTGGGCGCTATTATGATTGCCTACTTGAGCTTTAGTTTACATCAAAATCAGCTCAACCCTATTACTTGGAATGCGCTGTTTTGGATTATTCTGTTATTCTCTGCGGTCAATACGATCGCAAAGAGTTTTATGCAAGAGCGTGCTAACCGGCTCCTCTACTACTACATACTGGCTAGCCCACAAGCCATTATCATTGCCAAAATCATCTACAACATCTTGTTAATGTTGTTCATTAGTTTTGTAGGGATAGGAGGTTACAGCTTAGTATTAGGTAATCCTGTACAAGACCTCCCTATGTTTGTGGGTAATCTTCTCTTAGGTGCTTTAGGATTTTCTAGCACCCTTACGATGGTTTCAGGTATTGCTGCCAAGGCAAATAACAACGTTACGCTTATGGCGGTTTTGAGCTTTCCTATACTCATTCCTATGCTTTTGCTGTTAATTCGCGTCTCTAAAAATGCTTTAGATGGTTTAGACAGAACCACAAGCTTCAACGAGCTGTTTACCCTAGGAGCTATGAATCTAATTGTGATTGTTATATCATTACTACTGTTTCCATTACTATGGCGTAGTTGATTAAATTTTGAATGATATGCTTAAAAAAATTAGCTGGTGGAAATACCTTACAATGCTTCTTCTTTTGTACACTTTACTGGCAGGCTTGCTGGTAGATGTTCCTAATATGAAGACAGGCAACCTCTATCAAACTGCTCGGGCACTGTACTTTCACGTACCTATGTGGTTTGGCATGAGCATTTTACTGTTGATATCTGTTGTGAATGCCATTCGTCATTTACGTACCTTTAACAAAGTATATGACTATTACGCAGAAGCCTCCGCACAAGTAGCCATGTGGTTTGGGGTGTTAGGTTTAGTGACGGGTGCTATCTGGGCAAAGTTTACTTGGGGAGCAGCCTGGCACGGCGATCCAAAACAAAATGCTGCAGCAATTGCAATGCTCGTCTACTTGGCTTATTTCGTATTACGTAGTGCGCTGGAAGATCCTGAAAAGGCCAGCCGTATCTCCGCCATTTATAATGTTTTTGCCTTCGCGGTATATATCCCTTTAATTTACATTCTACCTCGTCTTACCGATTCTATTCATCCTGGTAATGGGGGAAACCCTGGTTTCAACTCTTACGACTTAGACGGTAATATGCGCAAGATATTCTATCCTGCTGTAATTGGCTGGACACTGCTAGGTTGGTGGTTCAGCACCTTATTGGTAAGACTGAAAAAAATCAAGGCTAAACAAGAAAATATTCAATACACCAAGACGATTGAAGTAGCTTCTAAACCTCAAATTCAAGATACACTATGAACAAAACGTTGAACAAAGTAGTAAGCTGCTTGCTAGTAGGTTTACTAGGCAGCCAACAAGCGTTGGCACAGCAAGAGCCAAGCGATTTAGAAATGTTTTTTCGTACAGACGAAAAATTTTATGTAGTGATTGCCATTATCGCAGTCATTTTGTTAGGCATGTTGATTTTTGTCATTCGACTTGACAGAAAAATTGCTAAAATTGAAAAAGATTTGGATAACTGATTTAAAGAACAGACGCCATGAAGATTACACATATCATTGCCATTATATTGATTGCCGCTGCCATCGGCATTATCATCACTTCTATGGGTGATGCTAGCCAGTATGTTAGCTTCAAAGAAGCCCATCAGATGGCTGCAAATGGTAATGGAGAAAAAATTCACGTAGTAGGTGAATTAAAGAAAGATGCCGCTGGTAATATCGTAGGGATGCAATACAACCCCGCACTCGACGCCAATCTATTCTCCTTCGTTTTAGTAGACGAAAAAGGCAGAGAAGAAACCGTATACTTCTACGATACAAAGCCACAAGACTTTGAGCGCTCAGAGAAGATCGTCATTATCGGTAGCGTAAAAGACAAGTACTTTGTAGCAGATAAGATTTTGATGAAGTGTCCTTCTAAATACCAAGGACAAGAAGGAGAAATAAAAGAGGTAGAGGCAAGGCAAAAAACATCTTAGCAACACAAAGTTTTATGAGTATAATATTGACCTATGGCGCACACATATCACCATAGGTTTTATTAAGTAAGTTTCAATATGGTTAATACACTGGTAGGAAATATAGGGCACCTTTCTATTATTTTGGCTTTTGTAAGTGCATTGATAGTAGGTATTGGCTACTTCCTGAGTCAAAGAGCGCAACCCTTGTCAACACAGCAGAGCTGGCTTAACTTTGCGCGCATAGGTTTTGGTATACACAGCGTGGCTGTGATAAGTGTGATCGCTTCACTCTTTTATATTATCTATAATCACTTATATGAATACCATTACGCCTATGACCACTCTTCCAATAATCTGCCTGTCCATTATATGATCTCCTGCTTCTGGGAGGGACAAGAAGGTAGTTTTCTTCTCTGGATTTTCTGGAATGTATTGATTGGTGGTATACTCATTTTGACCAATAAAAAGTGGGAAGCACCCGTGATGACTATCTTTGCCGTTGTGCAGGCTTTTTTGGCTTCTATGATCTTAGGAGTAGTATTTTTCGGTAGTTTTAAAGTAGGGAGTTCTCCTTTTATTCTCACTAGCGAGGTATTGGATATTCCTGTGTATGATCCTAGTTCTCCTGCTTACAACGCTAATTTTATTCCTGCAGATGGAAATGGCCTTAACCCACTCTTACAAAACTATTGGATGGTGATTCACCCGCCTACCCTGTTCTTAGGCTTTGCACTTACTTTAGTGCCCTTTGCTTTTGTGGTTGCTGGCTTATGGAAAAAGCAGTACACGCAATGGATTCGCCCTAATTTACCTTGGGCTTTGCTCTCAGCGGCTGTTTTAGGGTTAGGGATTTTGATGGGTGCTTATTGGGCTTATGAAACACTCAACTTTGGCGGCTATTGGAACTGGGATCCTGTGGAGAATGCTGTGTATGTGCCTTGGCTAGTACTAGTGGCCGCTATTCATACGATGGTAGCCGCCCCTAAAAGTACAGTCGCTTTAAAAACCTCCATTATTCTTACCATTGCCTCTTTCGTTCTTATTTTGTATTCAACATTTTTGACGAGAAGCGGTATTTTAGGGAATGCCTCTGTACACTCTTTTACTGATTTAGGGCTTTCGGGTCAATTGTTATTATACCTACTCAGCTTCTTAGTCTTTGCAGTGATTTTAGCGATTATACGCTGGAAAACCTTACCTAGTTCTGATAAAGAGATGAAACTCTACAGCCAAGAATTCTGGGTATTGATAGGCGCTATGATTCTATGCCTTTCTGGCTTTCAGGTCATCAATACCACTTCCTTTCCTGTGTACAGTAAAATTGCCCAGTTCTTCAATCCTGACGCCAACTTTGCCTTACCTGCGGATCAGGTAGCACATTATACAAAATTCCAATTGTGGTTTGCGATTATCATCGCTACTTTATCTGGTATTGGACAGCTTTTCTGGTGGAACAAGCTTTCTACCCGAGAAAGGTTTATGAATAAAATCGCTACTCCTCTAGTACTGACACTAGTCGCCACTTCACTCGTGATTCTTTTTACTAAAGAGACCGATTTTATTTACATGGTCATCATCTTAGCAGCCGTATTTTCAATTTTTATGAATGGCGCTACAGTAGTGAATCTAGTAAAAAAGCAACCGAAACTTTCTGGAGGAGCTATCACACACATAGGAGTAGCACTTATGCTATTAGGTATTCTTTACTCTGCGGGTTACTCCAAGGTCGTTTCTCTTAATACAACGACGCTTGTATTTACCTCAGATGAGGATGCACCTGAAGATTTTAACAAAGAAAACGTATTACTCTGGCTAGACGAGCCGATGCAGATGGCACAATATCGCCTTACTTACAAGGGCATGTTCATAGAAGCTGATCAGTTTCCTAGTTATATCAGGCAGAGAGACGTGGTATACACAGAAGATCCTTTTCGAGCCATTGTCCTCAAGGACGTTTACCATAATGGGAAAAAATACTTTACTACGGGTGATACCATTGCTACACAGCCTGAAAATATTTATTACAAGGTAGAGTACAAAGATAAGAAAGGACGTATTTTCCATCTGTTCCCACGTCTGCAAATCAATGCACAAATGGGTGAGGGAGGTTTTGCAGTTTCTCCTGACATCAAAAAGAAATTTGGTAAAGACTTGTATACACACGTAACGATGATTTACCCTGACCCTAATGAGGGGAGACAATGGGGTGATATGGAAGAGTATACCGTCTCCTTAAAAGATACCTTCTTTTTAAATGACTATGTAGCGATCTTTGAAGGCGTTGAACCCTTGAAAAGCACACCACTGATGCAACTTTCAGAAGGAGAGATGGCTGTACAGGCGAGATTGCGTATTATGGGTAAAAATAAGGAGCACTTCGTAACACCTACTTTCTTGATTCGTCAAGAAGACGGTATGGTGGCGCGTCCGCCAGAGGTACTTCCAGAACTAGGCTTACAGCTTACCTTCTTGAATATCAATCCGCAAACACAGGAGTTTACTTTTGGTGTCAACGCAGGACAAAAGGATTTCATTATCATGAAGGCCATTGAGAAACCGATGATCAACCTACTTTGGATAGGTGCTATCATTATGTTGGTAGGCTTTGGTATGGCTATTAAGCGTCGTTTTGAGAGCCCTAAAAAAGTAAGAAAAAAACCTCAGCCACTTGTTGAAAATACAGCTTAGTAAAATTCACTTAATGGTATTTAACAACCCCTAAGTACGTTTATAGATGATTCTTCATTGTACTAATAGACGATTTATTTGAACAATACTGATATAGCGATTGAAATTTAACTACCTTTTATTTGGAGGGTACAAAAGTAAATTACTTAATTTGTGATCAAACCTCTTCATTTACGAACAAAGTATGATATACGCAAGAATAGCAGGTCTGGGTTTTTATGTACCTGAAAATGTGATAACTAATCATGACCTAGAACAACTTATGGATACCAGCGACGAATGGATTGTAGAGCGTTCGGGTATCCGCGAAAGACGATTTTTTACAGAAGGGAAAGACACAGTAGCTTCTATGGGTGCTCGCGCTAGTGAATTAGCTTTACAACAAGCTAATCTCACACCAGAAGACATAGATTTTATTGTATTCTCTACGCTAAGCCCCGATTATAACTTTCCAGGTGCGGGCGTATTACTCCAGCGCATGCTACCTTTCAAAGAAATTGGCGCACTGGATGTACGTACACAGTGCTCTGGTTTTGTATATGGGCTTTCTATTGCCGATCAATATATTAAAACAGGGATGTATAAGAACATACTGGTAGTAGGTTCAGAAGTACAATCTAATATTATGGAGCTGAGTGATCGAGGTCGTAACTTTGCGGTACTTTTTGGGGATGGTGCGGGAGCAGTGGTCGTACAGGCAACAGAAGACCCAACACGTCGTATCCTCTCTACACATTTACACGCGCAGGGCGAGCATGCAGAAATGCTCTATTTAGAACACCCTGGAAGCCGCTTGAAAGACCGTATGTCTACTACTATTGTCGAAGAAGGGAAGCATCTTCCTCACATGGAAGGACAAGCAGTTTTTAAGCATGCAGTACGCAGATTTCCAGAAGTGATCTTAGAAGCACTTGAGGCTAACAACCTCACTATTGAAGACTTAGATATGGTGATTCCGCACCAAGCTAACTTACGTATTACCAACTATGTACAACAGAAACTAGCCTTACCTGACGACAAAATCTACAGCAATATTCAGCGATATGGTAATACAACAGCCGCCTCTATTCCTATCGCCCTTACCGAAGCTTGGCAAAATGGTAAAATCAACCAAGGGGATCTTGTTTGTTTAGCAGCTTTTGGGAGCGGTTTTACTTGGGCTTCCGCACTTTTAAGATGGTAATTATATCTTTTCTCTAATAAGCGTAGATTATACGAAATAATTACTTATATTTGCAGTCCTTTTAGCTTTTTGTAAAATATTAGCCCATAGATCATTATGAACGAGTTAATCAAATTTGTAGAGACAACGCTGACTGATAAACAGCGTAGCGATATACCAGCCTTCAAAGCAGGTGATACAGTTAATGTACACGTAAAGATAAAAGAAGGTAATAAAGAACGTGTTCAGCAGTTCCAAGGGGTGGTAATCCAACGAAAAAACCCCAACACGAATGGCGAAACCTTCACAGTACGAAAAATATCTAATGGCGTGGGCGTGGAAAGAATTTTCCCTTTGCTTTCTCCGAGCATCGAGAAAATCGAAGTAGTTCGCCTTGGTAAAGTACGCAGAGCAAGATTATATTATTTGAGAGGCAAGCAAGGAAAAGCTGCACGTATCAAAGAGCGCATTGTAGAGAAATAGAAATCATAATTTTGTGTACTTACTAGCTTAGAGAGAAGCTGTTCTTGAAGAATGGCTTTTTTTGCTAGCTATCTACCCTGTGGGTTCTTTCTTATAAGGCGTATGTTGCCCTGTCTACTCTTTTGTAGCTTGTTCATCTGGTATAAGATAAAGGGTACTTGTTTGCCCTTCTATGGTGTAACTCAGGGTGAGCTTTTCGTTACTTACCTCCTGAATGGTAAAAGGTATTTCTGTTCCCTTTATGTTGATGGTTAAAGTATCTTCTTTAAGGTTCCACTCGCCATCCGTAATTTGATAATCAGCCACTTTTAACGAAAGCTTACTGTCTTTTTGAAAGTCAAAGTTAGCCTTTAGATAGTGGTTTTTAATTTCGTTTTCTAGCTTCTCTTTCACAGCAACAGGCGCATACTTAAGAGCTAAGTCAGCGCCAGGTACCACTTTCAAACCCATGGCAAGTGTAAACATAATAGGAGCAGGTAGCTTTACGTCATCTACCTTTCACGCACCTTGTATTTTTGCTTCTTTACTTTGTAGTACATTACAATGGGTAAGTAAGCCCAATAACAGTACAGACAACAATATCTTTTTCATGGAATTTTATCAATTGTATTAGGGCTAAAGATAGTATATTTGTTATAAACACGCTACAAAGCATATTTTAAAATAATTTTTTTCAAAAATTTTATGACACTTCTCTCCTTTCATAAATACCACGGTACAGGCAACGACTTCATTATGATTGACAACCGTGAGACACACTATAACCTTACACAAGAAACCATCGCAGCGATGTGCCACCGTCGTTTTGGTATAGGGGCAGATGGTCTTATCCTACTTCAGGATGTAGCAGCATATGACTTTCAAATGGTGTATTACAACGCCAACGGCACGGAAGGTTCTATGTGTGGAAATGGGGGAAGATGTACAGTACAGTTTGCTAAAGATTTAGGCCTCATCGATCAGCAAGCGCATTTTTTAGCCGTAGATGGGTCACACCAAGCCTCGCTTAAGGAAGGATTGATTCACCTTAAAATGCAGAATGTGAAAGAGATTGCTAGCTGCCCTGATTACTTCTTTGTAGATACAGGTTCTCCGCATTACGTGGCTTGGGTGGACGATTTACCGCAATATGATGTGTTTAAAGAAGGAAAAGCCATCCGTAACAATGAGCACTTCAAAGAGGAAGGTACCAATGTAAACTTCATTGAAAAAGTAGATGCTCATACGCTTCAGGTACGTACCTATGAGCGAGGGGTGGAAGACGAAACCTATTCTTGTGGTACAGGGGTCACCGCTGCTGCCTTGGTGTACAGTCTACAAGATGTACCTTCTCCTATTCATATTCAAACAAAAGGGGGCAAGCTACAGGTCAGTTTCCAACAAGATAGCCCTCATGTATTTTCTGAAATATACTTGATCGGTCCGGCTCAGAAAGTATTTGAAGGTACCTACAACATTTAGTACTTTTTAGCAAAAAATATTACATAGATAAAGTTTCTATCTATTCTGTATCACGCTAGCTGTAAGGTATTTTGTAAATTGCTACTCTTTATAAAATACACATCCTATGAGAAGCTCATTACTTGTCTTATTTTACCTCTGTATTGTACTATCTTCTTATGCACAAGAAACACTACTAAGTAAGGAAGCACTAGCACAAAAGAAAGTATACACCTCTTTTGCTGAAGCCTCTAAAAATCCACAGGATGTCTATGTGCTTCGGCTGAGTTATCAAAACTATGGCTTTATCTCTTCTGAAATTGCCAACTTTAGTAATCTACAAATATTAGATTTAAGCTTCAATAAGCTCAAAAAACTGCCTGCTGAGATAAAAATGCTCAAGAACTTGCAGTACGTTTATCTTGATAGGAATCTGTTTGAGGAGTTTCCTAGAGAGTTAGTAGCACTTACTAATTTAAAAGAGCTTCATCTTAATTATTGCCATTTGAAGCATTTACCACCTTCTGTAGGTAACTTGAAGCAACTCCAAGAACTCTCCCTTTACGGGAATGAAATACAAGACTTACCTTCACAAATAGGGAGTCTCGTTCACCTAAAATATTTGGATCTTACTCATAATAGCATTAGTAAGCTTCCAGAAGAGATTTGGACCTTATATAACTTAGAACGACTCTATTTAAGCGGTAATAGCCTTAGTGGTACAATGGAGCGTATTAGTGAGCTGGAACAACTACAAGAGCTCCGCATTAACAATAACTGGCTCGTAGATTACGAAGCCCTTTGCCAAGCGCTGGCGAAAATTTCTACTTTTAAAAGATTGAGCTTAGGTACTAATAATCTTATGGTTATTCCTGAAACACTTGCTAATATTAATACTCTCGAAGAGCTTTACTTAAGTGGTAACCCTAAACTAGATTTCGCACAAGTTTTTCAAGTATTAGGTCAATTACCTCAATTGGAGGAGCTCAATTTATCGCTTAGCCAAATTAATACGTTACCTTCTGAGATCAGCTATTTGAAAGGCCTAAAAAAGCTCAACTTGGGTGTCAATCAGCTACAAACTCTGCCTGCTCAGATGTCTTCGATGACTACGCTTGAGCGCATCGACCTTACCTCTAATCAGTTTTCAGAAGAGATGAAAGGGAAGGCGCAGGAAATACTTCCACAAGCCCTTATTATCTTTTAAATGATTGTTTTCTTTGGCTTTCTTTACTAAGCTTTATAAAGGTATGTTACCGTGTTTCTTCTTAGGTAATTGCATCGCTTTATTCTCTAGCATCTGAAAGGCTTTTATGAGCTTCTCCCTTGTAATAGAGGGCATAATAACTTCGTCTATGTAGCCACGATGAGCAGCGCGATAAGGATTGGCAAACTTCCCTTCATATTCTTCTACCTTTTCTTGTAGTTTCTCCTCTGGATGTTCTGCCTCTGCAATCTCCTTACGGAAAATAATTTCAGCCGCCCCTTTTGCACCCATTACAGCGATTTCTGCTGTAGGCCAAGCAAAGTTCATATCTGCCCCAATGTGTTTAGAGTTCATCACATCATAAGCACCACCATACGCCTTACGGGTAATAACTGTAATACGGGGAACAGTGGCCTCACAGAAGGCATACAGTAATTTTGCCCCATGGGTAATAATGCCGTGCCACTCTTGGTCTGTACCAGGTAAGAAGCCAGGTACGTCTTCAAAAACAAGTAGTGGTATATTGAAGGCATCGCAAAAGCGTACAAAGCGTGCCGCTTTAGTACTAGCGTTGATATCTAACACCCCCGCTAATACAGCAGGTTGATTTCCTACAATGCCGATGCTTCTTCCCGCCAAATGGGCAAAGCCTACCACGATATTTCCAGCGTAATTTTGGTGTACCTCAAAGAAGGAATCTTCATCTACTACCTGTGTAATAACCTCCCGCATATCGTAAGGCTGGTTGGGATTATCAGGAATGAGTTCATCTAGCTGAGAGCGGAGTTCTTCTTGTACTTCGTAGGCTTTTTGAGGGGTAAGGTCCTCACAGTTTTGCGGAATATACCCTAGCAATTTTTTAATATTCTCTATACATACCACCTCGTTCGCACAAGAAAAATGGGTGACACCACTTTTACTACTGTGTGTGCTGGCGCCTCCTAGTTCCTCGGAGGTTACCTCTTCATGAGTTACCGTTTTTACTACATTAGGACCTGTTACAAACATGTAAGAGGTATTTTCTACCATCATAATAAAGTCTGTAATGGCAGGCGAATACACCGCCCCACCAGCACACGGACCCATAATGGCAGATATTTGAGGGATTACGCCTGAGGCTAACGTATTTCTATAGAATATATCGGCATAACCTGCCAAAGAAACCACTCCTTCTTGGATACGTGCGCCGCCAGAGTCATTTAAGCCAATAATGGGTGCCCCATTCTTTAGCGCTAAGTCCATCACTTTGCATATTTTCTCTGCATAGGTTTCGGATAGAGAACCACCAAATATGGTGAAGTCTTGTGAAAACACGTATACTAAACGACCATTAATAGTACCATAGCCTGTTACTACCCCATCTCCTAGATAGTGCTGTTTGTCTAAACCAAAATCTTTACACCGATGCATCACAAATTTACCTATCTCTTCAAAAGAGCCTTCGTCTAGTAGCAAGTCGATTCTTTCACGAGCGGTTAGTTTCCCTTTTTTGTGCTGTGCCGCAATACGTGCTTCTCCTCCCCCTTGTAAAGCCTCTTCGTTTTTTATGGCCAGTACTTCGTATTTTTCTGCTTTTGTCTTACCAGACATATCTTTACCGGTTTTTTCAGTAGTAGACATAGATGATTTGCTTTGATGAAAATATATGAACGCTAAAGATAGGAATATTTTATAATTATTGAAGAAAGGCGCTTTTAGTAAAGACGATCGCCGTCGCTCCATTAAAAGCTACGATAAATAATTTTTCCGTTTCAGGATGGTTTCTAGAAAGCGAATGTCACTCTCGGTATTGAATATTTTGAAAGGAAGGTGGATGTACTGTGCCTTAGAGAGCTTCAGCGTGAAAGCATTTTTGGTTTTTTCAGCAGACTTGATCATATCCCACTTGATGACCATTCCTTCCTTAGCACTTTTTTTAATAAGGATTTGCGGACTACTGATTTCATAAAAGAGTTTCTCGAACATTACTTGGTTTTGTGGTAGCTGGGGAACTCCTACGAATTGTATGTACCAAAAGAGAAAATAAAGCAACACACCTACAGGCGCTAGGCTATAAATCCAGGTATTTTCATATGCCAGATTGACAAGCAGATTAATGATGATAATCCCTACAAAAATTACGACAGGAAGCCACCACTGTTCTTTAAGTACATGCCGCATACCAATCTTTCGATACGTTTTAGCGTCTAGTTTGTATTTCTTGGTTTTTACAATCATAATGGTTTAAGGTATTTGATAACTTCTATATAAAATTTAGTATTACTATAGCGCCTTCAAGCTCATATCTAAACTCTTGAAAGAATGGGTAAGCGCACCCACTGAAATATAATCTACACCCGTTTCTGCTACTTCCTTGATGGTTTCGGCTGTAATTCCGCCTGACGCTTCTGTTTTTGCTTGGTCACCTATTAGCGTTACCGCTTCTTTCATTAAAGCGGGCGACATATTATCGAGCATAATGACCTGTACGCCCCCTACCGCCAATACTTCTTCTACCTCTGCCAAGGTACGGGTTTCCACTTCAATCTCTAGTTTTTTTCCAGTGTTGGCCAAGTATTGATGAGTCGCCTTAACAGCTTTTGTAATACCTCCAGCAAAGTCGATATGGTTATCTTTCAGCATAATCATATCGTAGAGCGCGAAGCGATGATTTTTCCCACCCCCAATGGCAACCGCCCATTTTTCTAGTATACGAAAGTTGGGCGTCGTTTTACGGGTATCTAATAGCCGTGCTTTTGTATGACTAATCAACTGCTTGAGATGATGCGTCTTTGTAGCAATACCACTCATACGTTGCATGCAATTTAGTACGAGTCGTTCTGCTTTTAAAATAGAATGCACCTTTCCAGCTACCTGAAAGCCAATTTCTCCTGGCTTTACGGCTGTGCCATCTGTTATATGAGTTTCTAAGGTAAGTGCTGGATCAATTTTTTTGAAAATCATCGCTGCTAAGGCAACTCCCGCCAAGATGCCTTCATCTTTAATAATCAGTTGCGCTTTGCTTTGTACTTCAGCAGGAATAGAGGCTAGTGAAGAATGATCTCCTTCTCCTATGTCTTCTAGGATCGCTTGGTCGATTAGATGCTGAAGGGCTTCTTCTTTTAAATAGGGTAAGTTTTCCATGCAGGCAAAAATAGTGGGCAAATAGCATATTTCAAACGGACGATTCGTTAATATCGTTTCGATCATTTTTCTAAGAGAAAAAACTCAGATAATTATTGTGCTAGGTGGTTGAATCCGAGTATTCGTCTTTGTATTTTCAAGACCTCGTTCTTAAGAGCGCTTTCTGTTTGATTATTTGCCTGAACCACCAAAGTTATGACACAAACCTTTCAAAAGAATCAGCCCAAAGTAGTTAACGCTTGGGCCATGTACGATTGGGCCAACTCCGTTTTTTCGCTTGTAATTGTTTCTTCTGTTTTTCCTGCTTACTACCAAGGTGTTATTCAAGATACCAACAATGGAAGTGACCTTGTTACTTTCCTTGGCTTTACATTAAAGTCGGGTGTTTTATTTGAATATACCATTTCTGCCTCCTTTCTGATTATTGCTCTGCTTAGTCCTATGCTCACGGCTGTAGCCGACTATGGTGGGCGTAAGAAGACGTTCATGCAGTTTTTCTGTATTTTAGGGGCATTAGGCTGTGGTAGTTTATTTTTCTTTGATAGTGTACAAGACTTACCAATCGGCATTATAGGCTTTATGGCTGGGCTTATTGGTTTTGCAGGAAGTATTGTTTTCAATAACTCTTATTTACCTGATATTGTAACCGAAGACCAATTTGATCGTGTAAGTGCTAAAGGTTTTTCATTAGGGTATATAGGAAGTGTTTTACTATTGATTGTAAGTTTAGCCCTTATTTTAAAAGGAGAAGCATTCGGTATTAGCGGAGGCTTGGCTTCCCGCATTGTTTTTTTGGTAACAGGTGTATGGTGGGTAGGTTTTGCCCAGTACAGTTTTGCCTATATGCCTCGTAATGTCTATCAGCGAAAGGCAGCCGGGAATTGGCTGCTCAATGGCTTCCAAGAATTAGGGAAAGTATGGGAACAGGTAAAAGGACGGCCTCTGCTTAAAAAGTTTTTGATTGCTTATTTTTTCTTCAATATGGGGGTACAAACCGTCATTTATGTAGCAGCTTTATTTGGTGAAGAAGAATTAAATCTTGATACAACTAAACTTATTCTCACAATATTAGTCATACAATTAGTAGCTATTGTAGGAGCGTGGGGTTTTTCAAGGTTATCGAAGCGCTATGGGAATATCAAGGCGTTGGTGGTAGCAGTAGTAATTTGGATAGGCATTTGTATAGGTGCTTACTTTACTTACACAGAAACGATGTTTTACATCTTGGCTGCAGTAGTAGGTTCGGTGCTAGGTGGTATTCAATCGCTATCGCGGGCTACTTACGCTAAGTTGATGCCTGATGAGACACCTGATACAGCTTCATTTTTTAGTTTCTATGATGTCACAGAGAAAGTATCTATTGTATTGGGTACGTTGGTATACGGCATCTTGCATCAACAATATTCGATGCGTATAAGTATCCTTGCTCTGATGGTTTTCTTCATCATAGGCTTACTATTTTTGGTTCGTATTCCTTCTAAAAATACTTATGAAGATTGATTTCATACGTACACGTACATTCTTTCTTACACTTCTCTTAAGTGTAAGTAGCCACTTTATTACTTGTGTTTCGTGGGCGCAAGAAAAACATCCACACGATACTACCTATGTACAAGCTTTTGAGGATAGGCTTTTGATTGCACCTTTTGTCTCCACGCGCGACTTTGACGTCTATATGAAGCCTGCTGGCCAAGAAGAGGACCTAGTTCAGTTTCATCCCAACGTATCGAATGTATTTGGTTTCCAAACGGTTTATAAGACACTAGCACTGAAAGTAGGTTTTCGGCTTCCCATAGAAGATTTTGAAAGCAGAAACTATGGTAATACGCGCTACTTCGATCTCAATATTAATATTGTAAAGCCTAAATTCTTAATAGAAGGGACGATCAAAGACTATAGAGGTATGGTAGACCTTAAGTCTAGCGAATACGCACCTCCTAAGGAATATTATATTAGGAGTGATTTACGTGCCAACTATCTGTTTTTGAATTACATTCATATATTTAACAACAAAGAGTTTTCTTACCGTTCTGCTTTTCTATTTAGAGAGAAACAGCTTAAGAGCGCGGGCTCCTTTTTGGCAATGGCGAGTATTTCTCGCTTTGCGATGTCGGCTGATTCTGCTTTTCTGCCCGTAGAACGCAAAGAAAACTTTGAGCAAATCGCTTCTTTAGAAGAGTTCAATGCACCTGCTATTGGCTTAGGGGGTGGTTATGGACAAACCTTTGTTTTAGGTGATTTTTTCATCGGCCTGTCAGGTATATTGGCTATAGAGTTTAAAAATATGACGTACCAGCTTGCTGCTACTAATGAATCTTTAAGAGACCCGCAGTCGTCGCTCTTTATGGATTTCAGACTCTCATTAGGTTATCATCAGCCACGCTGGGTGATAGGCATTGTTGGGCAATCAGACACTAATTTTTTCAGGATTAGCACTGTGGATGGGCGTACTATCTACACTGATTTTAGTCTATATGTGGGCTGGCGTATGCGTCCTCCTAAATTCTTAAAAAAAGTAGAAAAGGTCAATCCTTTCAGGTAGTGTAATTACTCGTCTAGTGCCTCGTAAGTGTAATCGTAAAGCTTTTCTATTTTCTTCTTACTGAGTACCTCTACGCTCATTTCCATTTTTATATCTTCAACGGGACGATCATTTTCCCCAGTTTCTGTAGCAGCAATTTTTTCTACAACATCCATTCCTTTAATCACTTCTCCAAAGACTGTATAACTTTGGTCGAGGTGAGGCGTACCGCCTATGGTTTTGTAAATATTTCTTTGCTCTTCTGTGTAGGTGATATTATTTTGTTTAGCGAGTGTTTTAAGGGCTTCTTCGTCAAAGGTTTTTCCCTCTACAATATAAAACTGGCAGGGACTGGAAGCTTTCTGAGGGTTATTGTCGCGTGCTGCTGCCAATACTCCTTTCTTATGAAAAAGTCCCTTGTTAAACTCAGCAGGGATATACTCCCCACAGCTTCCATCTCCAAGAAAATCTTCAGGCTTGGCAGTGAGCGAGTTAGGATCGCCCCCTTGTATCATAAAGTCATCTATTACTCTATGAAAGAGCAAACCATTGTAGAAATCATCGTTGACGAGATTGATAAAGTTAGCGCGATGTTTAGGGGTTTCTCTGTACAAAAGAAGTTCTATATCGCCATAGTTAGTAGAAATCGTCACTACATAGTCTTTTTTCTTAGAAAGTTGCTTTCCTCCTTGCGCCATAGAGAAGTGCGTAATGAAGAAGCAAAGACCGATCACTTTTATAAAAATTTTCATGAGCATGCAAATGTTAAAGGCATCAATAAGTAGTTACTCAATTACTGAAGTAATACACTTGCGAAGTTAGAATTTTTTTGAGTAATCACCGCTTTATTTGTGTAAATACTAGATGTTTTAAGTAATCAAATATAGGGGTGTAGTCTTCTCCATTAAGTTCGATGTTGGTAAGCGATGGGAGGTGCTGCGCAAAATACACCTGTTGATGAGCTGACTCAAGTACAGTACTTATAAGTGTATGCGGATAGGGGTAGTCAGGGTTGATCTCCTGAATGATATTGGCGATGCGCTTGCACAAAGACTTATAGCTTTTGAAGAAACCTTCTGCATTATCTTCATCTACTTCTTTAGTGTAGTAAGACTTAGAGGACTCCGAAAGAACAATACGGTGTAGGGCATTTTTATCAATGTGCTCAAAATCTGTATGGTCTCTAGAGGTCTCACTGACAATCCTGATGGCAATAAGCAGGCGCTTCTCTTTGTCTTCTACGTTATTAGTTTGGTAGTCGATCTGGTATTGTAGCCAGCTCCAGTACCAATTAACCAAATAGACCAAAAGCTTGTGCTTGTTCTCGAAATAGCGATAGACCGAAGCTTCTGTAGAACCAATACGTTCTGCTAACTTTTTAAAGGTAAACTTCTCAAAGCCGATTTCATCTATGAGCTTTACACTATGATCAATTATTTTTTTTCCTAGTTCAGTCTGTTCAGGGTCTCTTAGATATATTTTTTCGTTAATGTTAAGCTTAATAGTAGCAATGTTTGCCATATTATTCTAAAATGTATAATGGTCTAATTAATAAAGATACTACTTTTACCCGAAGTAGTAAAGCTATTATGCATCATTGTATACAATCGTCTGAAAGGTTTTGTTTTAAAAAAATACTCATTTGCAGAAGTAATTTTCAAAGTATTTCAGTGTTCCTACATCCCTCATTTCCCGTGTTATCTCTTATGTAAAAAGCATTGTCATAGCGTATATAATTTTCTTATCTTTGTACAAAGTATTCTGATTATGCATATCCCTCACGAACAGATACAATATATCCTGAAATCTCATCAACTGCGTCATACCGATTGTAGAGAAGAAGTACTTGGTACTTTCTTATCTAATAGTTTCGCTTTAACCCATGCAGATATAGAGAAGAAAATAAAGGAAAGCTTCGATCGGGTTACTATCTACCGAACGCTTAAGTCCTTTTTAGACAAGGGTATTATTCATAAGGTACTTGACGATGAAGGAACGCCTAAGTATGCCCTCTGCTCTCAAAAATGTAATAATCAAGCACACAACCACGAACATGTACATTTCAAATGTCTTAACTGTGGACAGACCCAATGTATAGAGGAAGTAAATATTCCTAAAATTGACCTTCCTAAAGGCTTTGCTATACAAGAGGCTAACTTACTCATCCAAGGGTTTTGTAATAAATGTAATAAGTAGATGGCCTTTAATGAGGTGCTAGTTTCTCTTCTAATACGTAAAGCTTAAAGCAGTAGAGCCATTACAGCAATAACTTCATGACATACGATAGTAACCCCAAAAGTATTAAATATCACGTAAAGCAATATTTAACAAAACACCAAGATAGACTACGAGGCAAGAAAGTCGTAGATCTCCCAGCCGGTAATGGCATTACTTGCCAGTTGGTAGAAGAGCTAGGAGGTACAGCCTACGCCTTTGACCTTTTCCCAGAGTATTTCCAATACGATAAAATTACTTGCCAACAGGCGGACGTTATGCAGGGTGTTCCCTTAGCTGATGCCTTTGCGGATTTTGTTATTTGCCAAGAAGGGATAGAACATTTCACTGATCAGTACAAGGTTTTCAGAGAGTTCAATAGAATACTGAAAAAAGAAGGATCACTTATTGTCACTACACCCAACTACTCTAACCTCAGAGCAAAACTAAGCTATTTACTAAGCGAAAGTGAGCGCTTCAATAGTATGATGGCTCCTAATGAGTTGGATTCCATTTGGATGTCTCAGCGCGCCGATCAGTCGAAGATTTATTTTGGACACATTTTTTTAATTGGTATACAAAAGCTGAGAGTGCTGGCGAAACTATGTGGTTTTAAGATCAGCCATATTCAATTTACACGCGTAAAAACTACTTCATTACTCCTCCTCCCACTTTTTTATCCTTTTATCTACGCAAGTAACTGGATTAGCTACTGGAAAGGTATGCGTAAAAACCACACGTTTACTGAAGCTATAAAAAAAGAAACCTACCAAGAGATACGCCGTTTGAATACCGATCCGAAGATTTTAGTAGATGGTCACTTGTTTGTGGAGTTTACCAAAGAGCGCGAGCTCGATGAGGTACAACAACACTTGAAAAACCAGCACCAAGGCTTTGGAATTACTTAACTATTTATTCAATGATTTACTAGGTTAGGCTTTCTGGCAGTTGCCCTTTCCTTACGTAATCGTACTATCAGTAATGCGCTGTGCCTGCGTCAGCTTAGTGTACACCCCATTTTCATTACGTAATAGGCTTTTATGATTTCCTTCTTCAATAATGCGCCCTTGGTGAATCACCAAGATTTTATCTGCATGCTGAATGGTACTGAGTCGATGAGCAATAACAAGGGAAGTTCTGTTTTTCATAAGCTTTACTAAAGCATCTTGTACCAACTTTTCCGATTCAGTGTCTAAAGAAGAGGTAGCTTCATCTAAAATTAAGATGGGCGGATTCTTTAAGACTGCACGGGCAATACTAATACGTTGTTGTTGTCCACCTGATAGTTTACTTCCTCGATCACCAATATTCGTCTCGTACTGAGCGGGCAGCGCCATAATAAAGTCGTGCGCATTGGCTATCTTGGCAGCTTGTATTACTTTCTCTAGCGTTGCTTCTTCCCCAAAAGCAATATTATTAAATATCGTATCATTAAATAAGATAGACTGCTGTGTTACCACCCCCATAAGCGCCCGTACGCTTTGTACATTGTAAGCTGTGAGCGGATGGTCATCCAAGAGAATTTGCCCTTCTGTAGGATCATAAAAGCGTGGTACTAGGTCTGCTATGGTAGACTTTCCACCACCAGACGCGCCTACGAGCGCGACTGTTTCTCCTTTTTTCAAAGTAAGGTTCACTTGGTGTAGCACAGGATGTACCCCATCGTAGCTAAAACCTACTTCTTGAAAAACGATCTCTTTTTCAAAGTTGCCAATTACTTTGGCATTGGGTTGTGAAATGATAGGATTTTTTCTATCAACTAGTTCAAAAATACGTTTGGCAGAGACAAGTCCTCTTTGGATTTGCCCAAACATATTAGAAATTTCTTTGATGGGTTGTGTAATGCGCGATAGAATGCCTATAAAGCCAAAGAATTCGGCGGCTTGTAAGCCAGAAGTATTCCCCTCGGTAAGAATAAGTGAACCACCATAGAGCACAGTACACACAATGATTGTTACCCCCATAAATTCGGAGACAGGCGAAGAAAGCTCTCTGCGATACCCTCCTGATTTAATAGAAGCTTTGTAGCGGTTATTCTCTTGGGTAAATCTATCTTTGATATAGCCTTCTGCATTAAATGCTTTGATGATACGGATACCGCCAAAAGATTCATCCAACAGACTTACAATATTAGCCAAAGCTTCTTGGCTTTCCTTCGATACACGGCGCAGCTTTCTCACGATAAAGGCTACCAAGCCTCCTGACAGCGGAATAAACACAATGGCAAAGAGGGTCATTTTTACAGACATCGCAAATAAGGCTATAAACGACAATATCAAGGTGAAAGGCTCTTTTAATAACCCTTTGAAAGATTGCGTAATGGAAAACTCCACTTCTGCCATATCCGTAGTAAGACGTGACATAATATTTCCTTTACGTTCTTCTGAAAAAAACTGTAAGGGAAGTTGCACTGCATTATTGAAGGCCTCTTTTCTTATGTTAGCGACCGATCGCGCCTTTAGTCGCTCTAGAATTCTTGCGTTGAGATACCTAAAGACATTTGATAGTAATACAGATGTAAAAATCACCGCACATATAAAATAGAGCTGCCCTAGCTTTCCGTAGGCCTCAAAGCTATTGTAGGCATAGTAGTTAAAGTTAGAAACGAGGTTATCTATTGAAAACCGAAAAGGTAACGGCGCATCAGGTACTTCGGTAGGCGTAATCTCAAAAAGCACGTTCAACGTGGGGATCAATAAAGCAATGTTTAAGATACCAAACGCAGAAGCTAAGAAGGAGGTAACAAAAAAGGGAAGCGCGAACTGCGTCACAGGCTTTGTATAAGAGAGAAGACGCCAGTAGGTTTTCATGGTACAAGGATTGAAAATAAGGTAATATAGATGTGCAACTTACATTATTTTTCCCATTTTTCTATCGTTGCCTTCACCTGCGCCACAGAAATGGCCAAAATACAGGCACAATCACTCGACTTTCTACAGGCTTCGCAATCTTTATCTAAGCATAAATAACTGGCTTTTTTCCCTAATGGTTGCCAGCGAGCAGGATGCATAGGGCGAATGGGGGGATAAATGCCTAAGGCGTACTTTCCTAAGGCAGCAGCAATATGAAGCGGCCCTGTACTGCAAGCCAACAAACCATCGGCTTCATTGATAAAACTTACTAATTCCTCTAAGGTGAACTTTCCTGTAAGGTCTGTTACGTGAGGTAATTGGAAAATACTAGGTTTTTCTTGATGAATTAGTGCTTTTTCTGCGGGGGAGCCTGTAATGAAGATTTGAAAGCGATCAGGTGAGAGACTTTTGGCTAATTGCTCGTAGTTGTCTAGCCCCCATTCTCTAGCACTTCCCTTTGACTTAGGATGAAGAATTAGGTTGAATTTATCGTTCGATAAGTACGCTTTCCAGGCGGGTGCTAATGGCGCTGCCTGTAAGCCATACCAAGCGGGGAGGTCCGCTAAAGGCGCTTCTGTAGGTAGAGATAAGGGTTTAAAAAGTTTTAGATTTAGCTGCGCTTCATGCTGTGAGGAGCGCTTTCGTGAAAAGTGTACCAACTGATTACAAGTAAGCCAATGAAAAATACGATGACTGGTACCAATTCTTAAGGGTATCTTGGCTTGCTTGGCTAACTGTGCCAAGGACTTATCAGGAAAAACAAACAGGATAGCATCTGCTTTTAACTCTTTAAGTTTTTTGGGATCAGCGAGTAAAGCTTCTCTATCTAAAAAATAATCTACATACCGGCTCCCTGTTATCAATGGTGCAGTATAACTTTTTCCAATAAAATAAAGGGTCGCCTGTGGAAAGTGGCGTCTCAATAACCCCGCCATCGGCAACGTAAGGATGACATCCCCAAGGTTATCTGTACGACTTAAAATAATAGTAGGTGTATCCGTTTTCAATACCTGCCAAGTTTCTTTTTTTGCAAGTTAAACGTTATTTGGGTTTCTTTACTTTATAATATCTCTTTTCTTATGAGACATAAAGTGAGCGCGGTGATGATCGTCTACAATGAGGCGGCTATTATCGAAAATACCCTGAAAGCCTTACAGTGGTGCGACGAAATAATTGTGGTAGACTCTGGTAGTACAGATAATACGTGGGCGCTCTGCGAGCAGTATGGTTGTCGGCTCTTTTCTAGAGATTTTGATGGTTACGGACCGCAAAAACGCTTTGCCATGGCACAAGCCCGCTACGACTGGATTCTATCCATTGATGCAGATGAGGTTATTTCAGAAGTGCTTCAAAAAGAAATGAGTGTAGTATTAGCGCAAGAGAATATCCCTGCGGTAGGTTATCACCTACCCCGTACAATGATCTTTTTGGGCAAAAAAATTAACTCTGAGTATGGCAAGCCTTGTCTGCGTCTTTTCCATAAAGACTATGGTCAAGTAACGCTCGATAAGGTGCATGAGAAGATTCAAGTACAAGGAGAGATACACACTTTAAAGGGGCAGCTCTGGCACTACAGTTACCGGAGTATCCACGATTATTTTTATAAATTCAATAAGTATACTTCCTTTGCTGCTGAAGAACTTTTCGCGGCAGGAAAACGTAAGCCTAAATGGCTAGTGATGATACGCCTGCCCTTTTCTTTCTTTCAAATATATGTGCTCAAAGGCTGCTTTTTAAATGGCTTTGCGGGCTTTGTGTGGGCATTATTTTCTTCGTTTTACCCAGTGGTAAAGTACACAAAGCTGATTGAGATGTATCAACAAAATAAAGGAGGTAATGCTACATCAAAGTAGCCTCCTTCGCTTCTTTAGTGCTATTTTTTTATTCAAACTTTTATCCGTAATATTGCTCTCAAAATTTTTTATACACTTAATTTTTACACAAAATGTCAAAAATTAAAGTAGCTATCAACGGCTTCGGCCGTATCGGAAGACTTTCCTTCAAAGCTTTATTAAATAAACCCAATATAGAAGTAGTAGCTATCAATGACCTTACGGATAACGCTACCTTAGCCCACTTATTAAAATATGACTCTGTTCACGGGAGATTTGAGGGTACAGTCGCTTCTGATGAAGAAAACCTTATCGTAAACGGTACGCCTATTCAGGCTTTTGCAGAAAAAGACCCTAAAGCTTTACCTTGGGGTAACTTAGGTATAGACGTAGTACTAGAAGCCACCGGACGTTTTGCAGATGAAGCAGGAGCAGGCCAACACCTTACGGCGGGTGCAAAGAAAGTGGTAATCTCTGCCCCTGCTAAAAGTAAACTTCCTACTGTTGTACTGGGCGTAAACGAAGACACACTCACAGGCGACGAGACCATCCTCTCAAATGCCTCTTGTACTACTAACTGCCTTGCTCCTATGGCCAAGGTACTCGATGACGCTTTTGGCATAGAGCAAGGTTATATTACCACCGTGCATGCCTACACCGCTGACCAACGTTTACAAGACGCCCCTCATAAAGATTTACGTCGTGCTAGGGCCGCTGCCTACTCTATTGTGCCCACCTCTACTGGTGCAGCCAAAGCAGTAGGTTTGGTATTACCACATTTACAAGGTAAACTCGACGGAATTGCCATGCGTGTACCCATTCCTGATGGCTCCCTTACTGATCTCACTGTACTCTTAAAGCAAGAGGTAAGTGCAGAAGACATTAACCAAAAGATGAAAGAGGCAGCCGAAGGTTCCCTGAAAGGTATTCTGGAATATACTACCGATCCTATCGTTTCTATTGATATTGTAGGAAACCCCCATTCTTGTATCTTCGATGCACAGCTAACCAAAGTTACTGGTAGGCTAGCCAAAGTAATAGGTTGGTATGATAACGAAGCGGGTTACTCTCATCGTATTGCTGATTTAATCAGTAAAGTAGGCGCGTAGGCCATAGAAGATATTTTCTTTACTAAAACTTGAATAAGAAAAAGTCAGTAAATTTTACTGGCTTTTTTCTTCCTGAAATCTTTCAACAACTTTATGGTGCAACTGCAGTGAATTTACTAACTTAGACTTATGAAGAAAGAAATCCCTCTTTTCCCTCTCAATCTTGTTGTTTATCCTTTTGAGAAGCTTAACCTACACATTTTTGAGCCACGTTATAAGCAATTGGTTAGAGAGTGTTTAGATCATAACCGTACTTTTGGCATACCCGCCTTTATCAATAATAAGATTGAAATGTATGGTACAGAGATGAAAATCAACAAGGTAGAGCGTGTATACGAGGACGATCGTATGGATATCCGTACAGAGGGCGTAGATTTATTTCATATCGCTGACTTCCAGAATCCTTTACGCGACAAGCTCTATGCAGGGGGTATGGTAGAAACCTTCAACTGGGATGATGATGCGGTAGACCAAATGATCACACAGCAGTTAATGAGTCGTGTAAAAGAATTGTATAAACTACTTAACCTCCATCTCGCTGAAGATACGTTTGAACAAACTTATTTATCCTATACGATGGGCCATAAGATAGGCCTTTCATTAGAACAAGAACTAGCATTGCTAAAAATAAAAACAGAAGAGGCACGCCAGCAGTATCTCATTAATCATTTAGACAAGGCTATTCCTGTAGTCGCTGATATGGAACGTACCAAAGAGCGTATCAGAATGAATGGTCATTTTAAGAACCTCGATCCCCTTAATTTTTAGATTATTTTGGCAGTTATTTGAAAATACGCTATATCTACTCTATTCAGATAACTGAATTAGTAGGCTTACTTAAAATATAAGAGTCCTAAGGTTAAGTCCTTTCATTCCTACAGAAAACCCCTATGAGCACTCTGGGGGTACTTTTTTATTGTTGCTAGCAAAACCACCATTAATTATAAACGATAGGGTCGCTTTTTTGGTAGATTTAATTTAAGCATATAAAACTTTACTAAAGGCTTTCATAAAAGTAAAAGTTATTTTGGGATGGTACTTTTTTGATTAAATTGTATATATACAAATAAACTACAAACATAACATTTATGAAATACGGTATTTTTTTCCTCTTATTTGCAATGACAAGTTCATTCTTTTTTCAAGGTTGTCAACAAACAGATGAAATACCTGTCCCTCTTTCTCCTGCAGATACGATTCCTCATATAAGTGTTTCTACAGGATTATTATCGCCTACCTTCGACCCTTCTATTACAGAGTATCATGTCACTTCTCTGAATATACTGCAAACGTTCGAAGTATCTGTGGAAGGTGTCGTCGACTCTACTATCTTCATTAATGGTCAGCAGTCAACTTCTCTTAGTTCGGTTCGTCTTCATAAAGGTCAAGACCTTGTAATTCAAGCTAAAAATCATCGTGGTGAGTTGTTAGAGTATACAATCCACTACCTTCCAAAAGATTTTCCAGATACTCATGTAGTATATAATACGAATACTACAAATGGATATACATTTGTAAATTTTCCAAGTACTTTAGAGGATCTTGGCTATATAGCCATGCTGGATGAAGAGGGATTTCCCTTGTATTACAAAAAAGAGCATCCACAGGCACGGAACTTACAATATTTCGAATTGCCTAACGGAACAAAACGTTTTACCTATAATATTCGTAACGACAAGGTTGTAGTTATGAATGAACGTTTTGAGGTAATCGATGAATTAAGATTACTTCCTCATAATGGACACGAAGGGTATCCTCCAGGTTCTCATGATTTTATGCTTTTAGATGAGGATCATTACTTAATTCAGGCTTATGTTACCCGAGAGGATGTCGATCTAACAGCACTTGGTGGACAGCCCTCTGTAGATTTAGTAGAGCTTGTATTTCAAGAAATTAAAGACGGTCAGGTTATCTTTGAGTGGAATAGTGCGGATCACCCCGAGCTTTTAAGTGCTACCGATGATGTATACTTTGCACGGTACGCCACAGAACCTGTCGTGGATTATTTTCACTTTAATTCCTTTACGATTGATCCTAAAGATAATCACTTTATTATATCTGCCCGACATATGAATCAAGTGTATAAAATACACCGCACTACGGGTGAGATATTATGGCGATTAGGTGGTAAAACCGATGAATTCCAACTAGATGAGAGTCAGCAGATTTCTCATATACATCATAGTACCATTACTCCCTCAGGTACGATGCTTATTTTTGATAATGGTAACACGAAGAGCTTGCAAGAAACAAGGGTGATTGAATTTCAACTGGATGAAGTAAACAAAACGGCTACCACTGTATGGGAATACAGAGAGCCAGGTAGATACACAAGTTTTATGGGTTCAGCACAGCGACTCTCCAATGGTCACACGTTAATCGGATGGGGAGGGAATAGAACTTCACAAATAAATGCTAATAAATCTGACTTCACTGAAGTAGATCAAAATGGTAATATTGTATTAGATGTGAGCTTTACTAACCAACCTAATAGGAACTTTTTTACCTATCGTGCTATCCGTTATACTTTTGATTTAATGCAATAGTATTAAGAGTGAGAAGGCTTTCATACCTTATGCATTAAGTCTCTGCTTTAAAATGAAATTTATGGTTGTAAATAGGTTGTTTATAACGCTATTATTATCATCAAGATAGGCTAAGTCAGTGAATTAAAATGCTCAGATGAATGGTCATTTTAAGAACCTCGACCCCCTTAATTTTTAGATTATTTTGGCAGTTATTTGAAAATACGCTATATTTGTCCACCATTATTCGGGATGTAGCGCAGCCAGGTTAGCGCACTCGCTTAGGGTGCGAGAGGTCGGAAGTTCGAATCTTCTCATCCCGACACTCAACAATATTAATTTACAAAAGCCTTCACGCAATACGTGTGGAGGTTTTTTCTTCTTCAGGTTGTATACATAACATTAGTTAAAACGTACTCTTCTCACAACAATAAATCAACCTAACCCTTAACCCAATCTATCTGATAGTCGTTCTATTATCTCAACTAACTCCTAGTAAAAACAAGGTGACTGCCCTTACAACCACTAGCTCCTAAAGAGGCTCCTCTTCCAGGTTTTCAAAAGCCAATGTTGGTACTTCCTCGCAGATTTTACCTCCAGTTACTTGATTCCCTAAAAAACGACCTCTATCTGCGCCGTTGTGTAGTTCAATGGTATGAGCAAGGCTGATCCCCTCTACCAGTTTTACTATCTATTTTTTCTAAGCTATCATAAAAAAGCCATTCTGTTATGAATGGCTTTGTCTGTAGTGTTGATAGGATATTCTAGCGTCTTCTACGACTTCGCATTTCGCTTTTACGCTTCTCTTTGATCTTCTCATATTCCGCATACTGCTCAGAAGTAAGCGTCTCTTTTAGCACACTTTCTTTCTCTTCCTCCACCTTTTGCAATTCTGAACGCTTTTTTGAACGATCGCTAGAACTGTTCATTACGTTTTCAAGATCTTTAGCTACTTTGTCATAGATTTTGTCTAACTCACTTTTCTGGTCGTTCGTTAAACCAGACAATTCTACTAGTAAGGTTTCTTTTTCTTTTTCTGTAATTTCTACAGGATCTATTTGCCGTTGTGCATAAGCAGTAGATAGATTAAGTAATAATAACATAATCGCTAAAAAGCCTTCCGCTTTTCCAGCTCTAATACCAATTTGATTTTTCAGAAACATAACTTATAAATTTTATTTGACTAGTTACGAATGAAAAAAATGAAATGCCTTAGTAAAATGTTCCAACAAACTTTTCAGCAGTCTGAAGCTGACATTTATGGATCTGAATTTTTGAAGAGGCGCTATGATTTGTGAGTTGTCGCTTGAAGTCGATGACGTCTCCAGACTTTCTGGTGTGGGCTGCCACAACCTGACGTTAGTGGAATATTCTTTTACTCATGAATTACTAAGAAGCGAAAGATAAGTAAAGAGTGACCCAAGTATTGATGTGTCTTGTTTATTTTACATCACTCATCCAGTCCTTAAATTCTCGTACTTTAGCTTTGCTTACAAGTACTTGTTCACTAGGTTTGGGTAAAAGGTTAAGTGATAAGCGTCTATTGAAATAGTATTCTACATCCACCACGCTTTTACGATGGATCAGAAACTGACGATTAGCTCGGAAAAACTTCTTAGGATCAAGTCGCTCGTTTAGTTCATCTAGGCTTTCGTCCATTATGAACATTTTATTTGTACTTGTAATCCCTCTTGTTACCCCGTGGATTACTTTAAAATAACGAAAATCATCTGCTTGCACAGGTATCAGGCGATCTTTGTAGGGGAGCAGAAAGTTTTCTGTATATACCTGTCTGTCAGCCAATATTTCTGAGAGGTGTAATATCTTTTCTTGATTTTCACGAAGGGTTGGATTTTTCGCTAATCGTTCAAACTTACTGAGGGCATTACTCAGCTTGTCTTCACTGATAGGCTTAAGTAGGTAATCTATACTATTCAAGTCAAAAGCCTCTATTGCATGTTCGTCATAGGCAGTAGTAAATATTACGGGTACATCTATAGGCTGCTCTTTAAAAATCTCGAAAGAGAGTCCATCGGATAGATAAATATCAAGAAAGATTAACGCTACTGAAGGGTTGGCTTCCAAGGCTTGTTTACCTGTACTGATAGAGTATGCCTGTGCTACTACCCTGTAGGAGGGCGCTACTTTACTGAGCATTTCTTTTAGCTGCTTCGCTAGGTTTGGCTCGTCTTCTATGATAATTACGTTCATCTTTTATCTTCTCTATTTAGCGTATTCATTCACCCTCTTGTTTTTTCTAATATTATAGCGTCTTATCTAGTAATGGTAAGACTACTTCAAAGCTTTCAACTTGCTTTTTAATGATTAGTTCTTGATTTGACAAAAACTGATAACGTTGGTTCAAGTTGTACAATCCGACTTGTGAAGATTTTTTTACTTGTGGCCGAATATTAAGGTTGTTGCTTACGATTAGTTTGTTGGTTCCAATTGCAGACAACCGAATCTCAAGTGGTTGTTTGTGATCGAAAATATTATGTTTAATCGCATTTTCGAGCAGTATTTGAAGTGAAAGCGGAGGAATTAGTTTTTGTAGATGTTTTTCGTCAATTTTTTCATGGATAACGATAGCTTTTTCGAACCTACTTTGAAGCATAGCTAGAAATGCATGAGCAAAGTTGAGTTCTTCTTGCAGCGTTACTAAGTCTCGTCTTCCCCGATCTAGTACATAACGGTAAACCTCAGAAAGATCATAGGTGAATTTTTTGGCAGCGGCCGTATCTCGATCGATGAGTGAGGTGAGGGTGTACAAAGAGTTAAATAGAAAGTGTGGGTTTACTTGCGTTTTGAGTGCTTCAAATTTTGCTTTAGCATTCTCTTTCTCTAATCGCTCGTTGGCTAGAGATACACGATGGTTTTGTCTCATAAGTTGGTAAATCCAAAAGATAAATAGCGTAGTGACAACAATGGTCAGATTCTCAATAATGATTCTAGAAAAGAAAAACTGTCTTCTAGCGAGTAGCTCATCAAAACTTTCTAGTCTTTCGCCTCTAAATTGAATCTGAACCCAAAAGAAGATTGCAGGAAGTATTAAGAAAGAAAAAATACTTAAAAGCACTTTCCATTTGATCAAATTTAGAGGAACAGTACGCCCTAGTATACGAACAGGCGCTTCTAAAAAGTAAATATTTAGTAATATGACAGTGATGATGAATGGATTGATGAATAGTCTGGCGTATACCCACCAAGAAAAATCAATCCGAATCATGTCGAATTCCTGAAGTGTATTGAATCTAGTACTACCCACCAGTCCGGCAATGAAGAAAGAAGCTAGCAAGATGATACTATTCTTTGATGGTATTTTTTTAAATCTATCCAATTTTACTGCTTATTTTGTAGAACCTATAGTACCTTGGTAAAAGCGACCCAAAAACCTCTTAGAGGTATTCGGTCTAATTATTACAATTCCTTTAAGAGGGTAGCTTTCATAAACCTACCTGTAACTTTACACTAATAACAACACTCTCTTGTCGTCTTTCTAGCCCAATCGCTTTGAAGCGGTTGTAATGTGTGTTGAATTGACCAAATAACAATACTAGAAGGTACTCTACTAAAAGTTGTCAAAAGACAACGTTGAAGCACTTACAAGCAGAAAGTCGAGCGAAACAAGATACTCCTGTCACATCAATTGTAGTTGCTTCTATTCTCCAATCATCTGATAAATCCATTGAGGAATCAGCTTTTTACGTTTTTCTATTAACTCATCAAATTGCTGTTCGTTCATATCTCCAAAAGCTTGAAGCATAGGCTTGGCGATAAAGGGAAAGAATATCATACTCATTAGATTGGCAATAATTTGTAAAGGGTCTATCTCTTCACGTTTCTTATTCTTGAGTTGCTCCTTTAATTGTCGAAAAAATACAAGGTTTTCAAGCTTTTCTCCTCCCGTTATCTGGGTGATAAGCGCCCTTGAGTTGAACCTGAGTTCGCTAAAGATGAAAAAGGGGATATCTGGCTGCGTTTTAATTCGGCCAATGTATTCCACAGTGAGTTGTTCGAGTTTTTCTTCTAATGTGCTTTCTTCATTTCGGAAAATAGCCAGTATCTGTTGGAAAAAGCTCGACATACTCTCCATCATGACTTCTTTAAATAAGTTTTCCTTACTCTGATAGTGGTAATTGAGTGCCGCTAGATTGATACCGGCTGCAGTGGTAATATCACGCGTCTTTGTTCCAGCATATCCTTTTTTCATAAAAATGGTGCGTGCTACCTCTTTAATTTTTTCTTTACTTGTTTGGTTTTTGCTCATTATATTCTTTTTAATCAAACAAATGTTTGAATCACTTGTTTAATACGCATATCAACAAGCGCCAAATCACCATGCAAAACAAACTAAGATTTATTTGGGTTATACCCATCTTATTACTCACTATCTCAGGCAGTGCAAAAGTACTCCAACTTGATTTTATGGTAGCCAATATGACCAAGGCAGGCATGAACCACATGATTCTCGGTGTTGGGATCATTGAATTATTATGTGTTATAGCATTTCTTGTTCCAAAAACCCGTACCATTGGGTTTCTTTTATGTACTGCTTACTGTGGTGGCATTATCGCAGCAGAATGGGCAGCAGGTCAAGTACCCATTCCGGGTATCGCGGTAACAGCACTGTTGTGGATTGGCATGTTTTTCGAGAAAAAGGCTTTTTTTGAAATCGGTTAAGATAACGCAAACAACCTCAAAAGAAACATTATAACTACTAGCTATTTAGTATAGTTATCAAACTTATCAATGCTTAACTTCGCAACTTTCGGGTGTTATTTCCTTACCTTCAGGCTTATCTTTGTTCTCATCATCCAATTAAAAGCCGTGAAAACACAAGATACATTCAATTACCAACGCATCGAGACAGCCATTCATTATATTGTAAATCATTTTGATGCACAACCCGATCTAGAAGAAGTAGCTGCTCAGGTTCATCTAAGTCCTTATCATTTTCAGAAAATGTTTACTGACTGGGCGGGTGTTAGCCCGAAGAAATTTCTACAATATATTAGCCTTACCAATGCCAAGCAGCTCCTTACGCAGAAGCAAACTACACTCTCTCAAACAGCTTATGAGGTAGGTCTTTCAAGCCCTAGTCGCCTACACGACTTATTCATTAATATTGAGGGGATGACACCTGCCGAATTTAAAAATGGTGGGAAAAAGCTCTCCATCAACTACAGTTTTACCTATAGTCCTTTTGGGGAAGTCTTAATTGCTTCTACCTCAAAAGGTATTTGTCATTTAGCATTTATTGAAGAGCAATCCAATGGCTTACAGGTCTTACAAAAAGCATTTCCACAAGCGCATTTTCAAGCACGGCAAGATACTGTACAACAAAATGCTTTACGTATCTTTACACAAGACTGGACAACGTTGGAAGAGATCAAGTTACACTTGAAAGGAACACCCTTTCAGCTAAAGGTATGGGAAAGTCTCCTTAAAATCCCTCACGGTCACTTGGTTACTTATGGTAGTATCGCAAAACAAATCAAGCAAGTAAAGGCATCGAGAGCCGTGGGTACAGCCGTAGGAAAGAACCCAATCGCCTACCTCATTCCTTGTCATCGTGTTATCCAGTCGTCAGGTCACTTAGGGCAATACCACTGGGGAAGTACAAGAAAGAAAGCGATTGTAGGTTGGGAAATGGCAAAATATGAAAGAGGGTGATCCATCATTGCACGCTTAGTAAAGCAGCCCTCTTACATAGGATTAGACACAAAGAGATTGTGTTGGCTGGCAATAAGAAATTAAAAATATTTGGAACCTTACAGTGTTCTTCAGGAAAGAGAATGAAAAGCGAGCATCGTGTTTTCTTTTCCTCTGTCGTAGAAGCAAAGGCGTACGGCTTTCGCCCCTGTGGACACTGTATGAGGGCATCTTATAATCAATGGAAAAATGAAGTTGTTTGAAGAAATCATTGATCCCAGTAATAACTTACTACCCTACGATGGTACAGTACATTACTTTGGTAAAATCTTGAAAGGAGAGGCAGCCGATAAGTATTTTCGTGTGCTTTTTGAAGAAGTTGCATGGCGTAATGATGAAGCAGTCATTTTTGGGAAACATTATATTACCAAGCGAAAAGTGGCTTGGTACGGTGACCAGCCCTATGAATACAAATACTCTAACGTAGAAAGAAAGGCACTTCCTTGGACTGATACACTTCTACAACTCAAGGCAACCATTGAACAACATACAAAAACCCGTTACAATTCGTGCTTACTCAATCTGTACCATACAGGTGAAGAAGGTATGGCGTGGCACAGCGACGATGAGAAAGACCTTCAAAAACACGGCTCTATTGCCTCTCTCACCTTAGGAGCAGAAAGAAAGTTTGCCTTTAAACATCGTGAAAGTAAAGAGAAAGTAGCCCTTTACCTTTCACATGGAAGCCTTTTAGAAATGAAAGGGAATACCCAAGACTATTGGATGCATCGGCTCCCACCCACTAAAAAAGTGAAAGACCCTCGTATTAATTTGACCTTTAGAATCATGGAGATTTAACCACTCATCATCTTTAAGTAATATTTAAGAAGATTTTATGTGTAGGGGTAAGTTTTTTTTGAAGAAATAATTGTATTATTAAAAACAGTACGGTAAAAGCTTTATGGATTCATTAAAAGAACGACAACCCACCCAAGCAATTACTATTTTTCCTGCCTACATCATATGGGGTTCCTCACTTCTTATTGCTTTTTTAGCTTTTTTTCCAAGACTTGCAAGATTAGACTTCATCAGCTTTCCTGAAGTGATCTGCGATTCTATCGCGGCCTTCTTACTAGCCAGTATATTATGGTACTTCAACATCAACATCTTGGCAAGTAAAGATTTATCTACTTCTCTTACCAAGCGTGTGTTGCTTAGTGCCTTTGTAAACTCGCTTACTATGAGCGTTTTTGCTTTATTGTATGTACGTCTATTCCCTCATCACCCGCTCATTAGGACACTCATTGCCTATCAGTACCGTGGACTCCTTGTTACACTTCTCTTAATGGTTATCATCTATTCTTTACTGCAAAACCATAAAGCACGTGTGTACAGTTTAGAGCTTGAACAACTGAAATCAGAAAATCTAAGGGCGCAACTTAGTTTTTTGAGACAACAAATTAACCCACACTTTTTCTTTAATAGTCTCAATATATTGAAAAGTATGGTTGAAGTAGGCGACCAGCAAGCCCCAGAAGTAATTATGAAACTATCAGAGTTTTACCGTTCCGCGCTTCAGTATAATGATGGTAACAAAGTGATGCTGAAAAAGGAATTACAGATTATGGAAGCCTACGCCTATACTTTAAAAGTACGTTTTGAGGAAGGCTTACAGGTCAAACAGGCTATTCAGGATACAGCACTCAACACGTATATCCCTCCTTTTACCTTACAAATGTTACTAGAAAATTCCATCAAGCATAATACCCTGTCCGTTGCAAAGCCACTTATTTTTTCATTAACTACCGAGAATGGCTTCTTAGTGGTTAGTAATAACATTCAGAAAAAGCGTACTGTACCGCTCTCTACGAAAACAGGCCTAGAAAACATTAAGCTACGCTATCAGTTGATGGCAAAGCAGCCGTTAGAGATTGTTGTTGACGACCATTTCTTCACCGTTAAACTTCCCCTAATCAATGAAGATACTAATTATTGAGGACGAGATGAAGACTGCACGACTTCTCCAGCAGTATATTGAGCGGCTACGTCCAGCTACTATAATCTATCCAGTTATTCAATCCATAGAAGATGCCATTCATTTCTTATCTACTAATGACTGTCCTGATCTAATCTTTATGGACATTCAACTAAATGATGGCTCTAGCTTTGATATTTTCCAAGAGGTAGATATTTATTGTCCTATTATTTTTTGTACAGCTTTTGACGAATACGCGGTAGAAGCCTTTCAAGTCAATGGTGTCGCCTACATTCTTAAACCTTTTGATCAGAATTCTGTGGCAAAAGCATTAGACAAGGTAGAACAATTAACTAGTGTAACACAGCCAAATGATCAGCTAAAGAATCTTCAAGCATTGCTATCACAAACGCTCTCTACTTCAGTGATCAAAAGCTTTCTTGTGTTTCATAAACAAAAATACATCCCCATAGAAATAAGCGACATCGCTTTCTTTCACGTAAAGAATGAGATAACGTTTATTCATACTTTTTCTGGAGAATCTTTTGTATTTGATCAATCATTGAATGCTATAGAGGAAAAGCTAAAAGAAGTAAGCTTCTATCGTGCTAACCGTCAGTTTCTCATCAGTTTTCAGGTGATCCAGGCGGTTGAGAACTACTTTACCCGAAAATTACTCGTACACCTTAAAATAACGCCTCCTGAGCCAGTGATTGTCAGCAGAGCCAAAGCCACAAGTTTCATGCAGTGGCTGGGAACACGCTAAATAAAGCCTCCTGAAAGATATAGTGTATCTCTCTCCAATGTCTACATCTATAGTAAAGTAAAGGCGAAAACTGACCACTTTACCTGCCATTTCGAACACCTCCCATAATCTATGAGTACTTTTTAGGGTAACTGATGATAAGTTGCAGCTCAACATTAATCTGTTAGCTATGAAAATTATACGTTATCCCTTATCAGTCATATTTTTACTACTCATCTTATTATTTTTTCAAAAGGTCTATGCTGTTAACCCAATCACGAAGGCAGATGATATTTTAGGTACTTGGATCAATGAAGAAAAGAAAGTAGGATTTGAAATTTACAAGAGAGGAAGTCAGTATTATGCCAAGATCGTTTGGCTGGCAACCCCTACGGTCCATGGTAAACCTAAAACGGACGAGAACAATCCAGATCCCGCCAAACGCTCTCAGCCACTTATTGGTACCGTCATTTTAAAGTCACTCGCTTATGAAGATAGCGAATGGAAAGGAGGAACAATCTATAATCCTAAAGAAGGAAAGACGTTCGATGTCTATCTGAAATTGACCTCACAAAATAAGTTGGAAGTGATAGGCTATAAAGGTAGTCGACTATTCAGTAAGACTCAGCACTGGTACCGTGCCAACTTATCTAAAAGCCAAAAAGACTAGTTGAAATTTATGCTAGTAAGATTCCTACTGTTATTCATTGTAAGTAGCTCAGGAGCTCTTGTATGTCATGGACAAGGCTTTGAGGTATTCTCTGTGCGCTATTTTTGGTTGCCCGAAGCTGAAGTAAGACAGGCAGATGACGAAATTTACGAAGGGCTAGAAAGGCAGCCCCTTCAAGCGGTTGAGGCTATCTTACGAGCACCCATCAAAGTAGGTAAAAAGGGCGTCGTTTTAGTACCTAATTTCTCCTACGCTAAGTATTTTCAAAACCTTGACCGTTGGCCAACACTAGGAGATGCACCTAAGGATGCCGAACTATTTGGGTGGGGCCTTGGAGCTTTGGTGCCTGTATCAAAACGGCTAGAGCTGGTAGGTAGCGTAGGTATAGACCAAGGTACTAATCAAGAGGCTCAATGGTCAGTAGATAATAATCTTTATAAAGGTGGGGTAGGTTTTTTATTGGATATGAAAGAGGACTATCGACCATATAAAATGGGTATAACACTCTTCTATACAGAAGTATTAGGATTCCCAATTGCCGTACTTGTCTACCGAAGAGACATCTCACAGAAATGGTCGATCGACCTAGCATTACCTCGTTATGGTATTATTGACTATCGGTTTTCAAAAAACACTTCTTTAAGGCTAGAAGAGAGGTTTACGGCAGGACGATTTGTCTTTAACAACGCAGAAGATCCACTTAGCTCTTATAACATTGCTAAGGTCACGATGACTGCTGGTATTTTGCAACGTATCAAAGGTCCTGTTTATGCACAAGCGGCTGGCGGCTTTACCGTTTGGAACCGGACAGTTCTTTTTGATGATCGTAATGAACGCTTAGATGTACTTCGGTATACAGTTCCTCAACTGGCTTTCAATGTTTCACTTTTAATGAAAGTTGATGCGAAAAACAAGTAAAATTCTTATAGGGCTTTTTATAACTGCGCTTTGGTCAACAGAAACATTAGCTGGCACATACCTGCCACCTGACAGTATACTTAACCATTATATTAGTATCGCCCTCAAAAGCAACATAACACTTACACGCAAGACCCTCAGCTATAGGCAGAGCTTGGCTGCACTTCGCGAGGTAAAACGCAGCTTTTTGCCGACGTTATCTTTCAACGCTACTTATAGTACTGCCGAGGGGCAAAACCCTTTAGGCATTAATACAGGTGAGACCATCGGCTCATTTACACAAAATTTAGACTTGATCAATAGTACGCTAGCACAACTTGCGCCTAGTTATCCTAGCATTCCTCCTTACAGTACTGATGAGTCTACAGCACTTAACCAATTACTCAATCAAAATCAACAAACCTTTTTAAGGCTTGCCGTTCCTATCTTCAATGCGGCCGTTATCCGTAACCAGGCACTTCAAAAAGAGCTCATAGAAGTAAGCCAGCTTGATAGTGAAGATTATAAAGATGAATTGGTCAAAGAAGTAAAACTAGCTTACTTCCAATGGCTACAAGCAGGAGAACAGGTAAACGTTTATCAAAACGCTTTACAATTGGCTGAAGAGAATGTACGTACTAATCGTAGTTTATTTCAGAACGCTAAAGTTACCAAAGATGTCTACTTATCAGCACAAGCGCGCCGTGCCGAGGTGATACAACAACTCACTAAGGCGCGTAAAGACCAAGTATTGGCACAAGCCTTCTTCAATTTTTTACTCAATCGCTCGTATAATACAGTCATTATTCGTGAAGAACCCTCAGACGCACTAAATCCACCCACACAGCCTATCGATACTTATCAAGCAATTGCCTTGGAGAATCGAAAAGATCTCAAACAGGTACGGCAATTTCAGGAAGTAAAACAAGCGCAAATGCACTTACAGAAAAGTAATTATCTACCACAAGCAAGTCTTGCACTAGATGCTGGCTATCGTGGTACTGAGTATGTTTTCAATAATGAAAATGACTTTGTTGCCCTATCTGCACAGTTGAAGTGGGATATCTACACCTTCGGAAAAAATGAGGCTAAAGTACAGCAAGCAAAGATCGATCAACAAGTAGCACGAACTGAAGAGCAAGCCTTGCTACAAAATATCACCATCGAAGTGGTAAAGGCATACCTAGAGATTGAAGCAGCTTATGAGGGCTATCAGTTTGCCCTACAAGAAGTGACTGTGTCTACACAAGAGCTTCGACTCGTGAAACGAAAATACGAGTTAGGGCAAGTCAACCGTCTTACACTAGAAGATGTAGAAACTGATTATCAAAATGCCCAGTTGAGGGTACTAGCCAGTAAATACAATATTTTAAAGCAAAAGGCGCAATTAGAACGCGTCACGAGCTCGTACGTCTATGAAGATGAGGATTAAGCTATACTTTCTATACCATATCGGCTTATGGATAATTTTGCAGATTACTGCCTGTAGCTCTGTATCTGAGCAAGCGCTTCCACCGCCTCCTAAAAAGGTGGGTACTGTAAAAGCCGAATTAATAGATTATCAACAAGAGATATTTGCTACTGGTATGCTTTCATTAAGTAAAGAAGTAAAGCTAAGTTTTAAAACGCCAGGTATTATTGAGCGCATCTCAGTAGAAGAAGGAACCGCTGTAAAAGCTGGTCATACATTGGCTATCATAAAACTTCAAGAAGTAAGTGCGCAAGTAGCCAACGCACAACTACAATATGAAAGTGCACAACGCGACCTTACTCGTACACAAGCTTTATTCAAGGATAGCGTAGCTACCTTAGAACAACTACAAAATGCCCAAACACAACTAGAAGCAGCTAGAAATACACTAAGCTCTGCCAATTTTAATTTACGATACGCACAAATTACCGCTCCCTATGATGGTATTATACTTCGTCAGTTAGCCAACGAAAATGAGCTCGTAGGTGCGGGTACACCCATCTTTCTTTTTGGTACAAGAAGCCAAGAAAAGATATTGAACGTAAACCTCACTGCACGAGAAATCGGCGCAGTAGCCGTAGGTGACACTGCTACCATTACTTTCGATGCCCTAGAGGGTAAAGTCTTCCGAGGACGGGTTACTGAAAAAAGTGAAATAGCTGACCCTCAAACCAATACTTTTTCAGTAGAAATTCAGATCGATGATGCCCAACATCAACTCTACTCGGGTTTTGTAGGTAAGGCCTACTTAGCTACTTCAACTGTGCGACCGCTTGTTCGTATTCCTATAGATGCCCTCAATCAAGCCAATGGTAAAGAAGCAAGTGTATACACACTAGAAGAAGGAAGAGTGCATAAGAAATCAATACAGATCTTTTCTATTCAGAGCCGATCAGTATTGATAGAGAAAGGATTACAACCTAACGAGAGGGTTATTGTAGAAGGTGTAGGTTACTTGCATGAAGGCGACTCTATCTCAACTGAGTCAATCAAGTCAAATGCTTCAACGTTATGAGTCTACCCCAGTTTGCCACTAAAAATTCACAAGTAACGATCGTTACCTTTTTACTCTTATTAATACTGGGGATGCAGGCCTTTCTGGAAGTACCGCAATATGAGTCTCCGCTTGTACAACCACCAGGTGGTATCATAATAGCCATTTATCCAGGCGCTAGTCCTAGCGATATGGAAAGTTTAGTGGTCAACCCCATCGAAGAAGCCATCTACGAACTGGATGATCTTAAAAAAATGGATGCCGATATTCAAAGCGGACTCGCCGTTATCGACGTAGAATTTGCGTTTGGGACAGATGCCGACGAAAAGTTTGACGATATCTTAAGCCAAGTGAGCAGTGTAGAGAATGAACTCCCTGCTGATCTATATGGCTTAGATGTTCGTAAAAAGTCTACTTCTGATGCAGCCATTTATCAGATTATGATGGTAGGAGAAGAAGTAGCTTATAGCGTCTTGGAAGAAGAAGCAGAGAAACTCAAAGACGCTATTGAGGGAGTGAGTGGCCTAAAAGAAGTGAAAATAGAGGCTTACCCTGAACAACAAGTGCGTATTGCCCTTGACCCTATCAAAATGGAAGCTGCCCATATTTCTTTGGACGACATCGAACGGGCTATTCAAAGTAGCAATGCCAACATTCCAGGAGGGAATCTTAAAGTAAGTAATAAGCAGTTTATTGTACAAACTTCAGGGTTTTACCAGAATCTATCGGAAATCAAACGTACAGTAGTAGGTACAAGCCAAGGAAAAAATGTTTACTTGGAAAATATAGCCCAAGTTTATTTTACCTACGAAGATGAGCGCTATCTAGCGCGTGTTAACGGACGACGAAGTCTTACCATCTCTATCCAGCAAAATGAGAATGTAAACGTACACGATGTATCTAAGGAGATCCGTAAACGTATTGCTCAGTTGACCTTTCCAGCAGAAATCGAACTCGTTTATGTATTTGAACAGACAAAACAAGTTGAAGAAAATGTCAATAGTTTTCTTTCCAATCTTATTCAGGGAATTGTACTTGTAGGAATCATTATTTGGCTTGTACTAGGAGGGCGGCCTGCTATTTTAGTAATGGTAGCTATTCCACTATCTATCCTTATAGCCATCGTTGTAATTAACCAATTAGACTTAGGGCTTCAACAGGTATCTATTGCAGGCCTGGTGATTGCCTTAGGGCTTTTGGTAGATAATTCTATTGTGATCACTGAAAATATAGAGCGATATCTGAATATGGGTGAGTCCAAAATGGCGGCAGCCGTTAAAGGATCATCTGAGTTGGGAAGTGCTCTTATAAGCGCTACACTTACTACTTGTTTGGCGTTTACTCCCATCATCACAATGCCAGATAAAACTGGCGATTTCATTCGCTCTATGCCTATTACAGTCATTGCTGCCTTGGTAGCTTCCTTGTTTATTGCCTTCACGCTTACTCCCTTTGTAGCGGCTCGTCTTTTTAAAGAAGGACAACATAGAAAGGTAACTTGGTTAGCCAAACAGTTACAACGCTTTGCCAATGGAGGCTACGCGCGCTATCAGACTTGGATATTCCGACACAAGGGACTGACTATTGTAACAGCACTGACCTTGTTTATCGCTGCTCTGCTTATATTTGCCTTATTTATAGATCGTAGTTTCTTTCCTAAAGCACAAAAAGCACAGTTTAGAATTATTGCCACCTTACCGCCTGGTAGTAATCTAGAAGCTACTGATACAGTAACCCGTAAGATTGAGCGTGTACTAGACACCATTCCATCCATAAGTTATTATGTAGCCAATGTGGGACATGGTAATCCACGTATATATTATAACGTTCCCTCGCAGAACTTTCGTGCTAATTTCGCTGAAGTGTTTGTTAGTTTACAGGAATACGATGAGACGGCGTTCGATCAACTTATTACGCGACTCCGTCGTACTTTTACTACTTTTGGTGAAGCTCAAATTGATGTAAAAGAGTACACACAAGGTCCTGTATCAGATGCCCCCATTACTATCAAAATCTATGGAGATAACTTAGCACGTTTAAGGGAGCTTTCCCTCCTAGTAGAGCAGCGCCTTCGCGCTCACCCAGCGGCCATTAATGTTTCTAATGAACTAGGACGATCAGCTATTGACCTAAAGCTTACTATTTACCGAGAAAAGGCCGCTATGCTGGGCGTACCTATTGTTAATATCGATAAAGCTGTTCGCACCTTTCTGGCAGGTCGAACGGTGTCGTACTACCGCGATGATGAAAATAATGAATATGGCATTGTACTGCGTTACGACCATATAGATGGGCGCTTTAGCTATGAAGACTTTGAGCGTATACAGATAGAATCACTTAGCGGTAGTTTTATTCCTTTACTTAACTTAACAAGTATCGATTTTATTGAGGGGGAGAGTGCTATTGAGCATACACTTAATGAGCGAACGGTTTCTGTCTTTGCTGACCTTGCTGACGGCTATGTACTTAAAGAGGTGATAGACCAGCTTGAGGAAGACCTCGAAGAGATTCGTTGGGATGGGTATGATTATGCCTTTGCAGGTGATTTAACAGCCCAGCAAGATTCATTTGGTGGGTTGGCCAATGCTACAGTTTTTGCTCTACTACTTTGCCTCCTTGTACTTATTGTACAGTTTCGCTCTTTCTTACAGCCCTTAATCGTCTTTACAGCACTACCCTTTGGTCTTATTGGTGCTGTATTACTTATGTTCGTTTTCAATGAAACCTTTTCTTTTATGGCCTTTGTAGGATTGATTAGCCTGATTGGCATTGCCATTAACAACTCTATTGTGTTAGTAGAATTTGCCAACCAAGAACTAAAAGAGGGTAAATCAGTGCAAGAAGCGGCTATAGAAGGAGGTAAAATCAGACTAGTGCCTATTATATCTACTACCCTCACCACTATACTAGGACTTATACCGCTCACTATATTTGGTGGTTCTCTATGGCGCCCTATGGGCTTAGTGATTATAGGGGGAATGGTTACCTCCACTGTATTAATCTTACTAATCGTACCTTTAATCTACACACTCTTTACTAAAGCCAGCAACAAAATACCTGAAGAATAATACTTTAAACACCACCAGCAAAGATTCGAATACCAGCTATAAGTTGTTGACCTTGAAGGGGAATACTTCCTCTTCAGGTCGCAACTTGCTTACCTTATTAATTTCTACTCAAAATAAGAAAAGAAGCTTCTCTAAAAGTCACCAACAATAGAAGTGTAATGACTATTCTTTAGCGAGGCTTACCCCTACTTTTCTGCTGAGATTAGATAATATCCGAAGTGTGCCCTACAAAGTCCTAAAAACATAGTGAGCAGTGGCGAGATGATATTGTCCCAACGCTCTGCTTGAAGTCGTAAACTTTTATTTGCCCAAAGCTGCTTGGCTAGAAACTTCAGCGTAACTAATGGCACATAGGCGACAGAAGGCGCTACCTGCCACGAAATCTCTTTTACTTCAATCAACTTAAAGCCAGTAGCCTTCATTTTGGCTACAAAATGATTTACATCGGCTAAATCTGGGAGCGCCCAGCTTTTACATAATTGTCGATAAATACGTCCTACAAGTGCTGGCAAGGGTTCGCTGTGTTTTCGGAATCCATCGCATACCACTACGCGCCCACCCGGTTGCAATACACGATACATCTCTTCGATCAACTGCCCTTTGTCTTCTCCCCGCGCATAGCAACTACTCTCTATGGCATACGCGTAATCGAAGTGTTGGGAAGGAAACCACATATTTTCAAAGTTTTGTACCTCTAATGTTACTTGTTGTTGTAACCCTTCTTTTTGTATGAGTTGATGCCCATAGTTTACTTGTGCTTCTACCAACGTAATGGCTTGTACAGAAAGCTGTGGGCTTTTCTTCGCAAAATAGCGCGCCACTGCTCCCATTCCACAACCTACATCTAATAACTTAGCTGCCTGTTGGGACGGTACACGTAAATGTTTCCATACTTGCTCGCTCATCTCCTGCAGCATCGCTTCTAGATGGAAAGGATTGATGCCCCAACGGTAGTAGCCAAAGTGCATGTTGAAGGCTTTACTCCAAGCAGCATAGTCCATCCCTGCTACTTCATAGTAGTTAATGATAGGCTTTTGTTGAGCAATATGTGTGGTATTTTTGATAGTGAGGAGGGTCATTTTCTCTTCTTTTTGGTGGTAAACAGATGAACTATTTTCTCCACAAACCAACTTCGCTCTACTTGGGTCAGTCTTGTCAACAGTGTATCAACACCGTCAGCAATTTTTTGAATATCTTTAGTTACGTTGATAAAGGTTTGGTATTCTTCACTGGTAGGATCAGGCGTTACTTTTACGAGTTTATCTATGGTTTTCTTTAAGGGTTCTAACTCCCGTTTTTTACGTTCCCGCATGACACATTTGGCTACTTCCCAAATGTCTTTTTCCCCTACAAAGTACTCACGTCGTTCGCCAGGTATTATTTCACGTCTTACAAGCCCCCAAGCGATTAATTCACGTAAATTCATATTCACATTTCCTCTTGAAATACTCAACTCCTCCATCAGTTGATCCATCGACAAGGGCTTGGGAGAGAGTAATAAAACAGCGTGTATCTGTGCCATCGTTCGGTTGATTCCCCAGTCTGTTCCTAAAGTACCCCAGACTTGTATAAATTGCGTTTTGGCTTCTTCGAGTTTCATATGTACTGTAAGGCGTTATAATAATTGTCACATACAACAAGATGAAAGTAACTATATTTTCATAATTTTCAAAAAATATTGAAAGTTTTGAAAAATAAAACTATTGAAAATTCAGTACCAGTCTCAAGTAACTCAGTTAGCATTCAATAACCTCGATAAGACTATCATCTCACTAATCTTTCAATAATCAAATCGTGTATTTTGAGCTACGTATTAAGCTTTTAATGAGGGATGACAACTATATAGCATATCTGTTGTTATAGGGTAGTATCATTTATATTACTTAACCTATGAGTCAGCTAAAAAATACTTTAATTGTGTGGATAGCTATTTACCCCACCATTACTATCATTTTATTTTTATTTGGCAAGTACCTTAATCAACTTCCTTTATTACTCAGAACGTTTATCTTGACTATTATTTTAGTACCACTAATGGTCTATATACTCATTCCTTTTTGGCGAAGAGTTTTTGATTCATTTGCTAAAAAACAGTAAAGCGATGCGGTTTTCTTTTTTACAAAAACAAACTGCTCTCAAGGTTACACTTCTCTTGGCAGCTAGTCTTACGGTAATGTCTGGCGCTACCATTGCGCCTTCTCTACCTACTATGAAAGAGTACTTTCGCGAAGTTCCTCAGGTAGCCTTACTCACTAAGTTAGTACTTACTATTCCCGCTTTGTTAATCGCTATCACCGCACCGTTGGTAGGTGGCTTAGTCAATCGCTTAGGCAGATTGAGGCTTCTTTACATTTCACTATTGCTTTACGCTTTGGCAGGAAGTACGGGGCTTTGGATGGACAACTTATACAGTATTCTAGTAGGAAGAGCACTACTAGGCGTTTCAGTGGGAGGTATTATGACGGTTATTAGCACGTTAGTAGGAGACTATTTTACGGGAGAAGCGCGCGATAAATTCTCTGGCTTACAGAGCTTGTTTATGGCAGCGGGCGGGGTCGTAGTTGTGGGTGTAGGCGGCCTCCTGACGGATATTAATTGGCGGTATCCCTTTGCCCTTTATCTTTTTTCTTTGATAGTCATAGGGCTAGTAGCCATTTCTTTATACGAACCTCAATTAGAAGAGCAAACTTCATCAACCACTCCTACTCAGCCACTTCCCGCTAAAACTATTAGCTTGGTCTTACTTACTTTATTTGTGGCTATGGCTATTTTCTACTTAACACCTGTACAAATTCCCTTCTTACTAGAAAAGAGAGGCATCATCACGGCTAGTCTATCTGGTCTAGCTATTTCATTTTCTACCATTGGGGGTGCTATTAGTGCCTATTTCTACGCCAGGCTTAAGAAAAAGTTTTCTTTCTATTATCTATTTGCCTTTACTTTTGGAGCACTGGCTATCGGTTATGGCTTGGTTGGTAGCTTTAGTGCTTACAGTATAACGCTCTTAGGCTTATTTATCAGTGGTACAGGCGTAGGTATACTTATGCCCAACGGAACCATCTGGTTGCTAAGCATTACACCCTTAAAAAAACGAGCGCTGGTAATGGGTTTATTCACCAGTGCATTATTTTTAGGGCAGTTCTTCTCTCCCATTATTGTTCAGCCTGTAGATACCGCCGTAGGACTTCCTAACACTTTCTTGATAACGGGTGGGCTCGCTGCTGTATCAGCCATTATTTACGGTTTATTGGGTAAGTACAATCTATTAAAAACCTCTTCGAAAGAGGCTTCTGTATAAATTAGCTTAGTATACTATTCCTCTGGTAGCTTCTCCTGTAAAAAGTATACCGTTTGCCTTGTTTCGTGTAGCTATCTTCTACCTCTTTTTATCAACTTTGTAAAGTATCAATCATAAAAATCATGAAGACCGTTTTACTTACAGGTGTTACTGGCTTTCTAGGAGCGCATACTACTATTCAACTTTTAGAGAAAGGCTATAAGGTAGTGGGTACGTTGAGAAATAAAAGTAGAAGCGCCTCTATCAGAAAAGTAATCCAACAACACACTTCCCATATTGACCACCTCTCTTTTAGAGAAATAGACCTCATGGCTTCTCAGAAAGAATGGTCGCGAGTAGCGAATAGGGTAGATCATGTGATGCATATTGCCTCTCCATTCCCCGTTACTTTACCCAAGCGCGAAGAGGAAGTAATCCAACCTGCCAAGCAAGGAACTTTACGTGTCCTACAGGCTGCCATTGATAATGGTGTAAAAAAAGTAGTGCTTACTTCTTCTTCAGGAGCCGTTGTATATGGCAAACAAAAAAAGGGCGTTTTTAATGAGAAAGACTGGACTGATACCACAAATCGAAAAGATACAACACCCTATTTCAGAAGTAAGACTCTTGCAGAAAAAGCCGCTTGGGAGTTTGTAGAAGCTACTTCTAACCCTCTAAAGCTCACCACTATTTTACCAGGAGCTATTGTGGGACCAGTATTGGAAGAAGATATAGGCAATTCGGCTAACATTGTAAAAAAGATGCTTGATGGGAGCTTACCTGCTTTCCCCAAGATCGGTTTTGAAATGGTAGATGTACGTGATGTAGCCACCCTCCATATTAAAGCCTTAGAATCGCCTCGGGCTGACGGAGAACGCTTCTTAGCAACGGCTGGCTTTTTATCGTTCAAAGACGTAGCTGCGCTCTTGAGGGAACATTACCCTCAGCGTAAAATTCCTATGCGCACACTTCCTAACTTTTTAGTGAGACTCCTTAGTAATTTTGAGAAAGAACTTCAACCTGTTTTACTAGAGCTAGATGCGCATAGAACGATTGACAGCAACAAAGCACGGCAGTTACTTGATTGGCAACCTATTCCATTAGCTAAATCCGTCATCGATTGTGCAGAAAGTCTATTTACTCATAGCATTATAAAATAACGATTGGAGGAGAGTATTTTTTAAGCAAAAAGCCCTCTACATGAGTGTAGAGGGCTTTCAATTGTATAAGGGCAGCTATCTATAGCATCTCATAGATACCTGCTACACCTTGGCCACCGCCTACACAGGCAGTCACCATACCGTATTTCAAATCTCTGCTCTTCATTTCATTGAAGAGTTGTACAGAAAGCTTAGCGCCCGTACAGCCAAGTGGATGTCCTAACGCAATCGCTCCTCCAGTTACGTTTACGATACTAGGGTCTAGATCAAGTTCTCTCATTACTGCCAATGACTGTGAAGCAAAGGCTTCGTTCAGTTCAATCAGTTGGATATCATTTTGAGACAAACCTGCTCTTTTGAGTGCTTTAGGAATCGCTTCTACAGGGCCTATACCCATAATACGAGGCTCTACCCCTGCTGCTACATAAGAAACCATTCTGGCAATTGGTTTTAAACCAAGTTCGTTTACCATCTTTTCTGACATCACGAGTACAAAAGCCGCTCCGTCGGAAGTCTGAGAAGAGTTACCTGCCGTTACAGAGCCACCTGCTGCAAAAGCAGGGCGTAACTTGGCTAATGCCTCCATAGAGGTATCCGCACGAGGACCTTCATCAGTATCTACCACAAAGCTTTTCTCTTTCTTTTTACCATCTTCACCGATGTAATTCTCGGTGACAGTAATAGGGACGATCTGATCTTTGAATTTTCCTTCCTGAATCGCTTTTACTGCTTTCTGGTTAGAAGCTAGCGCAAACTCATCTTGGTCTTCACGTGAAATATTATAGTCTAACGCTACCTGCTCAGCGGTAAGCCCCATACTTAGGTAATAGTCTGGATGCTTATCAGCCACTTTATAATTGAGCGCTGTCTTGTATCCCATCATGGGCACCATCGACATAGATTCTGCGCCACCAGCAATCACACAGTCGGCCATACCAGTGTGCACTTTTTGGCAAGCCAAAGCAATGGCTTCTACCCCAGAACCACAGTAGCGATTAATCACAAAACCAGGTACATTGATGGGCAGAGAAAGCAACGAGATCATACGTCCCATTTGCATACCCTGCTCTGCTTCGGGAATTGCACAACCTACAATAAGGTCATCTACCCGTGCTGGGTCAAAATTATCTACGGCACCTACTAGATGTTTAATCACATCAGCGGCGAGGTCGTCGGGTCTTGTGAAACGAAACCCTCCTTTTCTTGATTTTCCTATGGCTGTTCTATAGCCAGCTACAATATATGCGTTCATATTGGTTTTAATTTTTTAGTTTAGTACAGAGTAGTGAGTAAATAGTAGATAGTATTCACTACTCTACTACTTGTAATTGCTTTTTTAAAGCGTATAACATTTTTTGAATTTCTTCAACGTCAAGTCTAATAGTTTCAAACAAATCATCTTCTATGTAAGATAGCTTATTTGATATAACTAGTTGTGTCTCTAGCTCAAAAGCAGATCCTACTGCATATCCCAAGAATAAGTTGAACTCTTTTCTTGTGTTTCTTCCTGCTCCTTCAGCTATGTTAGAAGCGATGGATACTGCACTACGATTTATCTGTACTACTAAACCAAATCTTTCTTCGGTGGGAAAGTTTTTAGTAAGTTGATGTACTTGGGTAGCTAGTTCTATAGATTTTTGCCAAACTTTTAATTTCTTAAACTGGTGCATCTCTATAATAATTGCTTAATACTATCTACTCAATACTATTTACTAAATATTCCTCCATCCTAATTCCTCAACGGCTTCCCAGTAGTCAGTACGCTTTGGATGCGCTCTAGGGTTTTCTTTTCTCCACACAACGACAAGAAGGCTTCTCTTTCTAAATCGAGAAGATACTGCTCTGATACTTCTTGCGGATAGCTCAAGTCACCTCCACAAATTACGTAAGCAAGCTTATCGGCGATCTTTTGGTCGTGGTCTGAGATATAACGGCCGTACTTCATACCAGATACTCCTGCTTTGAAAAGCGCAATCCCTCCTTTTCCTTGTACCTTAATATTAGTGCGTTCTTTTGCTTGTGAGTAGCCGTGTTCTGCTAGGGCAATGGCTTTTGCCTTTGCATCAGCTAGCAAGCGATTTTTATTAAGTGTGATTTCATCCTCTGGACGAATATAGTGCAGGGTCATTGCCTCGTGGGCAGAGGTAGCTACCTTAGCCGTAGCGATGTTCATAAAGGCAGACTGTAAATTGTTGTACTCTACATCGCCTGTCTCTAAAGAATCTGATACACGCACAGCCATTTCCTTTGTACCACCTCCAGCAGGAATTAAGCCTACTCCTACTTCTACAAGACCCATATAGGTTTCGGCATGCGCTTGTACAGCGTCTGCATGTAAGTTTAGCTCACACCCACCGCCTAGCGCTAGGCCGTGTACGGCTGTTACCACAGGAATGGCAGAATACCGTGTGCGCATCATGGTTTTCTGGAACTGTGCAATCATCATATTTACCTCGTCCCACTCTTGTTCTACAGAATACATAAGCAACATCGCCAAATTGGCTCCTGCTGAGAAGTTATCTCCTCTTCCTGTTACTACCAAACCTCTATAGTCTTTCTCGGCCATTTCTATGGCTTGGTTAAGTCCTTGCATAGGCTCAGCACCTAAGGCATTCATTTTTGTATGGAATTCTAGACCAAGAATACCATCACCGAGATCATAGATACTTGCGCCAGGGTTGTTCCAAATAATGTTAGAACGCTTATTTTCTAAGATAATCAACTCGTCCATTCCTGGGATAGCTTTATAAGCCTTGCTAGGAATGTCATAGTAGTAGCGCTTCCCTTTTTCTACTTTGTAGAAAGCATTGATGCCTGCTGCCAACATCTCCTTTACCCAATCAGCGGCTTGAGCCCCTTGGGCTTCCATCATTTTTAGACCTTCTTCTACCCCAATCGCATCCCAAGTTTCAAAAGGCCCCATAGACCAGCCGAAGCCTGCACAAATCGCATCATCTATGCTATACAGGGTATCTGAGATTTCTGGAATACGGTGTGTAACATAAGCGAATAGATCAGAGAAAGTCTTGCGGTAGAATTCACCAGCTTTGTCTTCTCCCTTTACTAAAACAGGAAAGCGTTCTTTAAGCTCTTCTATATTTTTGGTAGACTTCAGGGTATCAAAGCTTACTTTTTCCTTAGAGCGATACTCAAAGGTTGTCAAGTCGAGTGCTAAAATTTCAGACCCCTTCTCTCCTTTTACTTTCTTATAATAACCTTGCTTGGACTTATCACCCAACCAACCTTTTTCTTTTAAAAATTTCAGCGATTTAGGTAGTTCAAAGGCAGCTTTCGCTTCATCGTTGGGTACGTTGGCGGTAAGCCCTTCTGCTACGTGAATAAGCGTATCTAATCCTACTACATCCATAGTGCGGAAAGTAGCCGACTTAGGTCTCCCAATGACAGGGCCGGTGAGCTTATCTACTTCTTCTACTTTTAGTCCCATCGCTTCAATGGTATGTAGCCCAGAAAGAATGGCATATACTCCTACACGGTTGGCGATAAAGGCAGGTGTATCTTTACACAAAACGGTGGCTTTTCCTAAGAAAAGATCGCCATAATTCATTAAAAAGTCTATTACTTCTGGCTTTGTTTTAGGGCCAGGTATAATTTCTAAAAGACGCAAATAACGTGGTGGATTGAAAAAGTGCGTACCACAGAAATGGGCTTGGAAGTCTTCGCTACGCCCTTCAGACATCATATGGATGGGAATACCTGAGGTATTACTGGTGATAAGTGTTCCCGGTTTACGGTATTTTTCAACCTGATCGAAGATAATTTTCTTGATATCAAGCCGCTCTACTACTACTTCGACGATCCAGTCGCAGTCAGCGATGTGCTTCATATCATCTTCAAAGTTACCCAACTTGATACGATCTATAAAGTCTTTGTTGTATAATGAAGCGGGCTTCGTTTTGAGGGTATTGGAAAAAGCTTGGTTCACAATACTATTTCTCACGGCGGGGTGTTCAAGCGTAAGTCCTTTGCTTTTATGGGCCTCGCTAGGCTCTTTAGGAACCATGTCCATGAGTAGTACTTCGAGACCTATGTTAGCAAAATGACAAGCGATACGACTTCCCATAATACCTGCTCCCAAGACAGCTACCTTGCGGATTCTTCTACTTTCGTAGCTTTTTTGAGGGTTGGCGGTTTGTTTCTCTAGGGTTGCTTCCATCTGTTTATGTTTTGAAAAATTTAAAAATTAGATTGTACGTGTGTCAGTAATCAATACAGCGTAATGGGACTTACCTCATTTCTTCTACAAGTCTTGTGACTTTACGAACTACTTCAAAAAATACCTTCAGTTGTTCTTCTGGAATAATTTCGCGTACACTAAAATTAAAACTACGCACTACTTTACGCGCTACTTCCTTTTTCTCTTTGCCTTTTTCTGTAAGATGTATACGAACAGAACGCTTATCGTGGAGGTCTTGTTCTCGGTAAATAAGTCCTCTCCCTTCCATGCTTTTTAGTGTACGGGTAATGCTACGGGCTTCTAACCCATATAGTGGCGCAATTTTGGTGGCAGGGGTGCCTTCTTCTGCGTCAATGTTGAGTAGAATGAAGCCAATAGAGGCGGTAATATCGTACTTAGCAGCTTGGGCATTGTACATACGAGAAATAGCATGCCAAGCTGCCTTGATGTTGTAATCTACTGTTTCTTCAGGTTTTAATTTAATATTCTCGAGCATGTAACAAATTTATATAAAAAAAGTATGCACGCATAATATTTATGCCATTATTCATAGATAAAATTGAATATTATGGAGGTAATAAAGCAAGTTTGCCTTCACTTTACCATATACTTTACTTATCTTGAGAATAGAAAATGCTAAAAATTAGTTTCTTTTTCGGATAAAAAATATAAAAGAATGACTCACAAAAATGCGTTATTGATTATTGATGCGCAGTATGATTTCTGTCACCCTGAAGGCGCCTTGTACGTACCAAACGCAGAGCAAGATATGAGGCGGCTTGCGCAGTTTATAAACACACATGTAGAGGTAATCGATCATATCTGTGTTACCTTAGATACCCACTTTGTCAATGATATCTCTCATCCTGCTTTTTGGCAAGACGAAGAGACAAAGACACCACCGCCTTTTACCCAAATTACTGCAGCCGAAGTGAAAGCAGGTAAGTGGACACCTCGCTTTTTTCCTGAAAAAACAAAGCAATATTTAGAAAATTTGGAAGCTCAAGGGCAATTTCCTCATTTTATATGGCCTGAACACTGCCTAGCAGGCTCTAAAGGCAATGCGCTCGATGAGCAAGTTATGCAGGCAGTTCTCCACTGGGCGCACCAGCAGGGAAAAGATTACCAAGTAGTGGTAAAAGGGACGTATCCACTCACAGAACACTTCGGTATATTTGCTGCACAAGTTCCCGAGAAGGATCATCCAGAAACCCTTCTTAATAAATCTCTTATTGAGGCACTATACCAATACGATCAAGTATATGTAGCAGGAGAGGCCAAATCGCATTGTGTGGCAACGAGCATTCAACAAGCGATGGACTATGCGCCTGATTTGGCTGCAAAGATGACTATCATAGAGGATTGTATGTCTGATGTGGCTGGGCTAGGTCATTTAGGAACCCCTATCTACGATAGGGCTAAGAAAGAAAATATACCATTTATTACCAGTGATATTACTAAATTGCCCTAGTATATGGAAATTACCGTAGCACATACAGATAATGGCTCTAAAGGCGCTTTTTACATAGAGCAGTCTGAAAAGAGGCTTGCGCAAATGACTTATAGCGTAGCTACTAGTCATCTCATTATTATAGATCATACAGAGGTGGACGGCTCACTAAGAGGGACAGGTGCTGGTAAAAAGTTAGTAGAGGCAGCCGTTGCCTATGCCAGAGCCAACCAGATCAAGATTTTACCACTTTGTCCTTTTGCAAAGGCTATTTTTAGTAAGGAAAAACAACTTCAGGATGTCTTGCGTTAGCCATTGTCTACGAGTGGCATAGGAACAATTTTTCCTATTTAAGCGTTATAACAACATACCTATTATTTTTTAACTTCAAATCTGTCACATTATGATCTACGTAGCTACTCAAGAAGAAAATGATGGTAGCATTACAGCTTTTCTTGCTAAAAATAAAAATAAATTGAAGGAACTTGGTTTTCGCTGGATCAGCACTTTTAAAAGTGAACAGAATGCTGTCATTTGGATTAATGAGAGCTACGGTTTCAACTTTAAAGAGTATCTATACTAAACTAAAACGGAGTGAACAAATATCTCTTTTTGGTTTCTAGAAGAAAAAGACTTACGCATCTATTTACCGCTTCATAATTGTTTTACTAAGCGTTTTTCCATTTACTTTATATATGTGTATCTCACTTTTTGTGTCATCATAGGTGAGATGTATAGGTTGTGTGCTTTGCAGCGGTTCTTCTACCAACCAACCTTTTGTGTCAAAAACATAGGTAAAGCCTGCTTCTTTGTCTGTAACAGCTACAAACCAATTGGTAGTACCATAGTAAAAGTATTGTACAGCCATCGGAGAAGCGGTAGAAAATTTAGTTTCAAAAAGTGTCTGTCCCTCTAGGCTTAAAAAAGCTACTTTACTAAGTGTTTGTCTAACAATGATCGCTGTATTAGCATCCGTACTTTTCACCAGTCTGAAAGTAGTATTGTCAGAAGGTTTCAATAATTGTTTCCGTTTTACTTTACCAGTAAGGCTTATCTGTATCACCTCTCCGTTAGTGGAGACTGTATGCAAGAAAGTCTTTGCCTTATTTACCCCTTTTTGTATAAGAAAGTCGCCATCTATCTTTGTATCTAAATCAACTGGAAAACCTTTCATTACCTCGCCCCTTCTATTATAACAGTGTACTATACCATTTTCTTGGACTAGTATTAAATGGTCTTTCCCTTGAACACGTACCCATTGTGCAGGCCAATTCGCTCTGTAAGTGAGCTTATTAAGTTGCCAGCCTTTAGGTTTTTCACCTTTCTTATTAGTTAAGAACACCTCACCCGCTTCGTTGGTCAGCCAGTAGCGATATTGTTTATCGTTGTCGTAGTCAAACACATTGAGCGCATTGAGTTTTATTTCTTCTCTGAAACGCTTCGGAAAGTTGGCCACCTTTCTACCGAGTCGATCAATCAAGTATAAAGTATGCTCAGTAGCTAGTAAATATTGTAGTTTATTGTTTTTATAATAATCTATTTGGTATACATCACTTACAATAGGCCCTTCTAGCGCTACACTCCATAGTTGCTTACCTGCTAAAGTAATGAGTTTTAACGCATTGTTAGCATCTTGTAGTAGCAGCTCCTTTTTTTGGGTATTATGATTGATCACCACAAAAGGTTGTGTAATTGCTTTCTCACTTAGGCGTGTGAGTTGCTGCGCCTTTTGGGTATTGCTTTGTGTTGTTGTATCTGTTTTTTTGCTTTTAGCACTTACGTTCATCCATACTCGCCCATTTCTTCCATTGTTCACTTGGAAAGCATAGTAATCGACTTGTTTAAAAAGAAACTCATACCGACTAAGAATACGTTGCCAATAAGGCGCAGCTTGGTATTGTAACCACCGCCAAGCTTTTACAGGCTGTACAAAGGTAGTCCAGTTTTGCTTTTCGGGTATATCATCCAAAAGCGTTGTAAGCCTTACAGATTTTGCCCACACTTCTTCATTCGCTATTTTATCTAGATAAATACGCAATGCCTTGTAATCACTAGAGAGTACTAGTACGTCTCGAGCTACTTGGGTAACAAAAGATTTTTTGTAACCTGTAAAATTTTGTCCAAGTAGTAGTTGAGGGAAATCGGTAATACCCAGCTCAAAAATACGATAACGTTGATAAGTCTCTGTAAAGAGGCGTTCTCTTTTTATTTTCGCTACCTGCTCAGCCCAATTTTTTAATAAGGCGGCTGTTTGAGGGGCATTATCTACTTTTAGAATGAGTATCTTATGCGGGTTTTCTACCTCCTCTTCCAATAGTACTTCTACTACTTCTCTATCACAATGTTTTTCAAGTGCTTTCCAAGTAATGTCATATTGTTGCGCAAGGGCTTGGCGTCGAGGTATAATCGCTGAGTAGTTGGCTATCCAATAGTACTTGAGATTTTGAAAGAAAAGAGATGGATCACTTACACTCATCCGATGGAAAAGTGCTGTATTATTGGGCAAGTAATCTCTCAATAAAAAGGGTTGTGCCTCTTGCTTATACCAGATGCTTGTCCATGGTACTTCCCAGAAATGATGCTCCAACCGACCATTTAGAATGAGCTTATTTTCTACCAGATAGAAATCTAGTTGTGCTTTACCGAGCATTTTAGCAGTATGCTGTGCTACCTGTTGCTTTGCTGGTAAGTCAAGTAGGTAAGTGTATAATCGCTCAATTTGATTGAAGTTGAAATAAAAGTGTAGCAAGTTATTAGGCTTACTAAGCGACTGAAAACTACTGTAGGCAAAAGTATTCTCTTCTCCTTCTTTATACATTTGTATTGCTTCCTCTACTAAAATGGGCGCGAAGCTTCCTACCCAATAATCATCCTGTATAAAAAAACTGAATTGCTCTCCTGTTTGCCGATGTTTAATGTCAACAATGCGTATCTTCTTGTATAGTCGATTGATGACCGCCAGTTGCTTGTCTGCATTGAGGCGCTTAGTGATCGTATTGATCGCTTCACGATCCTGAGGTTGTAAAGGTAGGTAAAATAAAACGCCCAGCTTTTCTTTAGAAAGTACATGGGCAGAAAAGAGCACATTCTTTTCATTGAACCACGCCAACTGGCTTTTCAATAAAGTAGAAAGGCTTTGGCGACGGGCCGTATTAACGCGTACAAAAGGCGTTTTTTGCCAGCGCTGAAGCAAGCGACTTGTAAAGAGAGAATCTAAAAAAGATTGTGGTTTTTCTACCCTTCCTACCAGAAAGGTTTCTGTAGGGACAAAGTTTGCTAACGAAACTTCCTTCTTCTTAAAAAAAAGGAACCAACTTGCTATCATGCCTACCACCACCAAAGAGACAAAAAGTCCTATGATCTGCTTCAAATTGACTTTGTGTTCCATAAAGTAGTTTCCATGTAATATGTGAATTTTATAGGCTACCCTACGTAGTCGCCTGTATCCTTTCTACAACGCCTTATTTTCTTCTTAATTCTGCTTTTCCAAAAGGGGCCATTTCTAAAAAAAGCTTTAATAGAATTCCCTAAGTTGCTAAAGAAGAAGTTGGTTTTAGACATACCGTAACCTATGTCTTTAGGGATAATGATAAACTCTATACGTTTCTGCTTGGCGATCTCCTCTGCACAACGATTGCCGTAGAGTACCTCTTCTGTATCGCGAATATAGATTTGAACATAGTGTGTACTAGAATCTCTTACCACTACCTTATCTTCTCCTTCTATTCGCCACTTTACGTCTTTACCCGTCACTAAAGATTTTTCCTCTACAATTTGTACCTCTTGTGCCTGTGTTTGGCTCCACAAACTCCATAATAAGAGAAAACATCCTATGTATCGACTACTCATATAACCTCCCTTTTATGTAGAAAAATGATTCCAGCCTTGTGCTTCTAGCGGAACTAAGCTCTCTCCTCTCGTTGCTAGTTTTGCTCCTTTCTCTTTTTCTGTCATGTATCCCACAGTAGTAATATCCGCATGGAGCTTTATCTTCTCGTAGTCTTCTTGTCTGATGGTAAAGAGCAGTTCATAGTCTTCTCCACCATTTAAAGCACATACCGTAGGTACAATATTGAAGTCGTTGATAGCTGTATCGTAGGCGACTTGTTCTATGGGCAGCTTATCTTCATACACAACTGCCCCCAACTGCGACTGCTTACATAAATGCAATACTTCTGAAGCCAGTCCATCAGAAATATCTATCATAGCCGTTGGTTTAAGCCCCATCGTTTGTAGCTCGTAGATGATATCCATACGGGCTTCAGGTTTCAACTGCCTTCCAACTAAGTAATCTTTTCCTGTTAATTCGGGCTGCATATTAGGGTTAGCTAAGTAGGTTTGTTTCTCCCTTTCTAGCACTTGTAAGCCCAGATAAGCAGCGCCTAGATCGCCTGTGCAGCAAAGAATATCTCCTTTTTGGGCTGTACTCCTATACGTAATTTCTTGTGCGTTGGTTAGCCCTAAGGCTGTAATGGAAATCACCAAGCCTGTTCTGGAAGAGGTAGTATCGCCTCCTACTAAATCTACTTTATAGTTTTGGCAGGCAAATCGGATCCCCTCATATAATTCCTCTACCGCTTCTAAGGAAAAACGATTACTTAGAGCAATGCTTACAGTAATTTGCTTTGGCACAGCGTTCATCGCTGCTATATCAGAAATATTTACGGCTACCGCCTTATACCCTAGATGCTTTAAAGGCATATAGGTAAGGTCGAAGTGTACCCCTTCTAGTAAAAAATCAGTACTCGTTACCAACCACTGGTCACCTATGGCCATCACGGCAGCATCGTCAGCAATCCCCTTCACAGTTTCTGGATGGTAATGCGTTACTTTTTGTGCCAACCGTTCAATCAAGCCAAACTCTCCTAATGTATTAATCTCTGTACGTTGTGATTGTTCCATATCTACAAATTTACTGAAAACTTTCCTTTATAGTTTTGTTAATTTTGTAATTTTGCTCGCTATTCTAAAGGTTTAGCTTTTTTACTCCGAAAATATGCAGCTTTTTTTCTCTATTATTGTACCTGTATACAATCGCCCTGATGAAGTAGATGAACTACTTGAAAGCTTGACCAAACAAACCTATCAGCACTTTGAGGTAATTATTGTAGAAGATGGTTCTACGAATCACTGTCAGCCTATCGTAGAGACCTACCGAACTCACTTGAATATACGGTATTTTTTTAAAGAAAACTCAGGGCAAGGCTTTAGTAGAAACTATGGCATGGAGCGTGCTAAAGGAGACTATTTTATTTTTTTTGATTCAGATTGCCTTATTCCCTCTCATTACTTAGATACTGTAAATGCTTTTATAAACGAAAATGACGTAGCTGCCTATGGCGGGCCCGATCGTGCCCATCCTACTTTTACCCCTATTCAAAAAGCGATTAGCTATGCAATGACCTCTTTTTTTACAACGGGTGGCATCAGAGGAGGGAAAGATATAGACCCTAAGAAGTTCAATCCGCGTAGTTTCAACATGGGCTTTGCCAGAAAAGTCTTTGAGAAGGTAGGTGGTTTTACCAGACCCTACTTGGCTGAAGATATCGAGATGAGTATTCGTATCAACACAGCAGGCTTTACAACACAACTCATTCCTAAAGCTTACGTCTACCATAAGCGCCGCACCAGTTTCAGACAATTTTACAAACAAGTACATTTTTTTGGTAGGGCGCGGGTGAGCCTTTTCAAGCAGTATCCTATGGCGTGTAAACCTATTTACTTCTTACCTGCACTTTTTATAGCAGGTCTCTTGGGTCTGCTTACCTTGTCTATCGCTATAGGTACAGCAGTACCCCTCTATTTACCAAGTGTTTATTACCTTTTAATTTTTATAGATGCCTGGCTCATACAAAAACTTTCTTGGAAGACAGCGCTCTTAACCATACCTGCTACCTTCTTACAGCTTACTGGCTACGGTTGGGGATTTATACAGCATTTCTGGCAGCATATCGTATTGGGCAAAGATAATTTTGCGATTTTGAGACGAGGGTAAGGCTCCTGAAAGTTGTACTAAGCATAGCGCTTAGTCAAGTAAGTACAGGTATAAAAATGAATAGTTTATTACTATGGCCAACAAGGATAACAAGACGTCTAGTAAGCGAGAAGGAAATGTATATGATCGCCTCTTCAAAGAAAATATAGATGCGCTCTTTTTACCGCTAGTAGCGCAACGACTAGAGATTGAGATCGATCATTACCAAAAGCTTTCTGTCGAACTACCAAAAACCATTGAACGTAAGGCTGATTTCTTGGCAGAAGTAACTACCAAAAAAGGAGAAGTAATACTCCTACAAGTAGAGTTCCAAACCAAAGATGACCCCAAGATGCTTGAGCGAATGATGCTCTATCATGCCTTACTCTTTGGGAAGTTCAAAAAGCCAGTCAAGCAAATAGTTATCTATTTAGGTCAAAAACCTTCTAAGATGCATACTACGCTCAAGCCAACAGAGCAATTCGAAGGTTTTGAATTACTAAGTTTACAAGCATTGGAAGCCAAAACGTTTCTAGAAGCCGATGCACCAGAGATGATTTTGCTTGCTTTACTTACTAATTATAAGGTGGAACAAAGCCAACAGGTGCTACGTTCTATTCTCGAGCAGTTACAAGAAAAGAGTGCTCCCACGGAGTTAAGGAAGTATTTACAACAGCTACTACTGCTCTCTAGAATCAGACAGTTGGAAGATTTAACCCTTAAAATGATTGAGAAAATGCCAATTGATTATAAAATAGAAGATTCTATTCTTTATAAAAAAGGAGAAGAAAAGCGCACTGAGAAGATTCTTTTAGCACTTAAGTATCTCAAGGAAGGAAAAAGTCATGAAGAGGTTGCTTCCTTAACAGGTCTTGTACGCGAACTTATCGAGGCAATTGACCCAAAAGATTAATGATGTGTATGCTTAAAAGCCTAGCATAAGTACCGACTGGTTATGAAATCGAATACGCTGTTCTTTTAAAAAAGCTACAAGGAAATCACTTATTTCTCACTCACCTTTAAGAAAGTTGAAATACTTAATTTGAAGAGCGATTAGCCAACTCTCCCAACCCTAAGATCAGGAGAGTATTATGCTTTGCTATGCCTCTTTATCGAAGCGCTGGGCATCTACTACTGCAATCGCTACCATATTGATGATCTCTCTAATGGAACTTCCTAACTGTAAGATATGAACAGGTTTGTTCATCCCCAATAAAATAGGACCGATAGCCTCGCTTGTACCCGCTTCTTGCAAGAGCTTGTACGCAATATTTCCTGAGGCAAGGTCGGGGAAGATGAGCGTGTTTACACCAGTTTCAGCCAAAGGGCTAAAACCGTAATTTTCCTTCAAGAGTCGTTGGTTAAGGGCTACATTGGCTTGTATATCTCCATCCAAGATAAGATCTGGATATTTTTCTTTGGCTAACTTCACTGCTTGCTGTACTTTTTCAGGCACAGCGCCCTTGCTCGAGCCAAAATTGGAGTAAGACAAGGCAGCCATTTTAGGTTCGTACCCGAAGAACTCTACGCCTCGCTGGGTAAGTTTGATAATGTCTACTAGCTCTTCACTTGTAGGATCAGGGTTAACCGTCGTATCTGAAAAGAAAAGCGTTCTGTTTTTATTAATAATGATGTACATCCCTGCTACACGTTTAAGCGGTTGGCGTGCTCCTATAATCTCCAAAGCAGGTCGAATTACCCGTGTGTAGTCTTTAGTAAGTCCAGAAATAATGGCATCTGCTTCTCCTTGTTGCAACATCATTGCCCCAAAGTAATTTCTATCGCGTAGCATCTTCTTAGCACCGTAAAGAGTGATGCCCTTACGCTGGCGTTTTTTATAGAGCGTTTCTGCATAAAAGTTACATTTCTCTGTCTCTTCAAGCGGATTGATAATGGTTACCTCTCCTACCTCTAGACTGTATTCCTCTATGATCTGATGAATTTTTTCTTTATTACCCAACAGAATGGGTTCGGCAATTCCTTGATCAACCACTACCTGTACGGCTTTCATAATTTTAGGATTGTCGGCTTCAGCAAAAACGACACGCTTGGGCTGCTTTTTAGCTTTTTGTATAAAGACACTCATTAGCTTCTGGTTAAGCCCCAAGCGTTGCTGCAGGGCCAACTCATATTGTTGCCAATCTTCTATGTTTTTCTTAGCCACGCCTGTTTCTATAGCTGCTTTTGCTACAGCGGGTGAAATGGTGGTGATGAGACGAGGATCGAGTGGTTTAGGAATTAAATAGTCTTTACCAAAACTCATCGTTCCTTCACCATAGGCTCTGGTCACCATATCTGGTACAGGCTCTTTGGCCAACAGCGCAATGGCTTTTACCGCAGCCAATTTCATTTCCTCATTGATTTCGGTAGCTCTTACATCTAGTGCTCCTCTGAAGATGTAGGGAAAGCCCAGTACATTGTTTACTTGGTTAGGATGATCAGAACGTCCTGTGGCCATAATGATGTCATCTCGCGTAGCCATCGCCAAGTCGTAAGCAATTTCAGGATCAGGGTTGGCGCAAGCAAACACAATGGGTTGGGCCGCCATCGTATTGAGCATTTCAGGTGTAAGCACATCACCTTTAGAGAGTCCTAAAAACATGTCAGCCTCCTTGATGGCTTCTTCTAAGGTACGCGCTGGATGATCGGTAGCAAATTCTGCCTTAATACTATCCAGCCCTTCTCTGTCTTTAGAGATCACCCCTTTGCTATCGAGCATGAGGATATTTTCTTTCTTTACGCCTAATGCTACGTACAGCTTAGTACAAGAAATAGCAGAAGCGCCCGCTCCGTTTACTACTACCTTGAGTGATTCGATGGGCTTTTTCACAACTTCTAAGGCATTGAGTAAAGCAGCGGCTGTAATGATGGCTGTCCCGTGTTGGTCATCGTGCATGATGGGAATGTTCATCTGCTCTTTCAATGCCTTTTCTATTTCGAAGCATTCAGGCGCTTTAATGTCTTCTAGATTTACGCCACCAAAGGTAGGTTCTAATGACTTTACTATCTTGATAAATTCTTGTGGATCTTCGCAGTTGACTTCAATGTCAAAAACATCTATACCTGCAAACTTTTTGAACAACACCCCTTTACCTTCCATAACAGGCTTAGAGGCTTCTGGTCCTATATTTCCTAATCCTAATACAGCCGTTCCGTTGGAAATAACGGCTACTAAGTTTCCTTTGGCTGTATATTTATAGACATTTTCAGTATTATCAGCAATTTCTTTACAGGGCTCTGCCACACCGGGAGAATAAGCCAAAGCTAAATCTAGCTGAGAAGTAACGGCTTTGATAGGTACTACTTCTATTTTTCCAGGTTGCTCCAACTCGTGATAATTGAGGGCATCTTCCTTCCTGATTTTTATAGGCATAATTATATTAATTATCGTTTTAGTACAAATTTACCTGCTACCAAAGGTAGGTAAAATGCGAGGTACTTCCAACGAGTATTCCTGTAAAGAGATGTTAAGTTAATGTGAAATGAAGAAATCAGTAAATGAGGAGACTGACGGCTAAACCAATGACTATTCCTATGAGCAGAACAATACTGTAGGTAAAGCCAACTACACTTAATTTTAGTAAAGTCTTGAACCAGCCTTGCTTGTAGACAAAATAGAATGATAGATAAATATATACCAAAAAGATAGTAATGCTGGCGTAGATAGCCCACTCTTCTGCAATCAATAAGGCGAGGCCAAATAATAGAAATAGATACGTGTGTAGGTGGAAAGAATGAATGAGGTGGTCGATGTAATAATAGTTTCTTCTGATATAAAAGAGCTTAAAGATAAAAGCAAGCGAAGGAATCATCAGAAACATAATTAAGGAAAGTTTATTAACGAAGTAGAGAATCACTTCACCTAAGCGAGCGTCAGCTAGTCGAATATTTTGTTGAGCAAAAAGCCTATTAAAAAAGGTATTGGGTATTTGTAGTATTTTCAATAGTTTTTCAGGCTCTTGGACTTGTTCTTCTCGTACAAGTATGAGATGATCAGAATTAATATTAATAAGCCCTTTGTTTTTGTACTCACCTGCTTGTGCTTTTTGTTTGATATTCTTTACTTTTTCTTCAATTTTCTCTTCTGTGGCCTTCAGCGATTTCACATATCGTAATACGATACTATCTCTTATATCGTGTGTTCTCAATAAGAGCGCAAGGCTATCTGCTTTTTGCTCTTTTTCAGCCACTAAGTTATTGCCCATAAAATAGCCATAACCCTCTAGTTGCTCTTGTCTACTCAATGTAGTGGCTAGTGTAATAAAGTATAAAATACTGACTATGATATACAAACGAATGGGATGTACGTAGCATTTTCTTTTTCCTTGTATGTACGTATTGACCAGAAAGCCAGGACGAAACAGAAAAGGAATGATGCTTCTATAAATCTTGGAGTCGTAAGAAAAAAGGTTACTAAAGAATTCACCAATTACCTCCAAAAGTGTAGGAGTAGCTTGGTTTTTCTGACCACACTTGGGACAGTAGTTTTCTTCAGCTTGGAAAGGATAGTGACAGTTAAGACAGTTTTCTGTCTTTTTTTTTGATTTAGGTTTGACTGTACTCATCGTAGAAAGATACAAAGCCTTTCAAAGAAGTACAAACTAAAAAAGGGTTTCAAAATTTTGAAACCCCTTTCCCGTTAAACAAAAATTGAACACTATGCATTTTATGATACGAATATAAGAAAAAAAGGTTACAAATCCCTATACTTTTTTCTTTTTTCTTGTAAAATCCTTCAAAATAATACATCGATAAAAAAAAGCCTCATTAAAACTTCTTGTTTTTCAATCAATAAGAGGAATTGTTTTACTTAGGATTCCGTAATCAACCAATCCTTTGATTCAATATTACTCAGATACAACTTTAAAAAGTATATGATTATAGAGAATGAGAGTAGTTTCAAAAGTCTTTTTTCGCTTTCTTTGTAGCATTAAGCATATCCTCTATTCGCATGCGTATTTGTTTTCTAATCATCATTCTAAGTTGTTACCAAAGTCAGGTGACTGCACAATCTACCTCATCCGCTCAAGTAAATCCTTGTAAGGAAAAATTAATTCGTGTAGAAAAAGATAGTAAATATGGCTTTATGAATGAGCAACAAGTAGTGGTGATCCCTATTAAATACGATTATGCCTCTGAGTTTCGAGGGTGTTTATCAGAAGTAGAATTGGCTGGTAAACGAGGATGGATCAGTAAAAAAGGCGAGGTAGTGGTACCCATTATATACGAGTATACTTGGGAATTTAAAGAAGGGATGGCAATGGTGAAAAAAGATGATAAAATAGGCTGGATTGATACTACGGGAAAAGTCGTCATTCCTATTCAGTACGATGGTGCCCAAGACTTCGTACGTGGAACTGCATCTGTAATGAAAGACGAAAAGCAATATACTATCAATCGTAAGGGTGAATGTGTGAGAGACTGCGAATAGATTTCACTTTCATAAAAGTAGGGAAGGGAGAATCAGATTACCAAATTAATTATTAATTTTGCCACCACTATTAATTTTTGAAAGGCAATGAAGTATTATAAGTTCTTTTTGGTGAGTTTAGGTGTTATTATCATAGATCAACTTGTTAAGATGATCATACATTTTAACCTAGAGTTGGGTGTTGCTGGGCAAATCGTTGTCTTTGGCGATTGGTTCAAGATACATTATGTACTGAATCCGGGTATGGCATTTGGCTTAGAGCTCCCTCGTCCTTATGGTAAAATTCTTCTTTCTATCTTCAGAATGTTAGCGGTGATAGGAATTGCCTACTACTTAAAACTCCTTATTGATAAACAGGTACATCGCGGCTTACTTATTTGTATCGCACTTATTCTAGGCGGTGCTATAGGCAATGTGGTGGATAGTACTTTTTATGGTGTATTGCTGGATAACGCGCCAGAGGGCTCTCCTACACCTTGGTTTCACGGGCAAGTGGTGGATATGTTTTATATCGATATTTGGGAGGGTATTCTTCCTGAGTGGGTACCCCTACTCGGAGGAAAGTACTATTCTTTCTGGCCTATTTTTAATATAGCAGATGCTTCTATATTTGTAGGGGTATTTACTATTTTGATTTTTCAAGGAAGATTTTTCCCCAAGCCTAAAAAGGAAGAGGACAATACAACTCCTACTCCTGAAACCAACGTGGCAAAAAGTAGCGAGTAAGCTATTCTTCTTCGTTTTCAGAAGGCATATCCTTATCATCTCTGCCCCGTAGCTTTTTATCGTCTACGTGTTTATTGAGAAACTTATTGAGTTTATCAATATTGTGCGTAGAGATAATTTCACCAAAAGAATTAATCTTTATGTTGAATCCCTCTAGCTCCTCGCTTACTTTGGGAGTCTGCTTATTTTTGGGTTCTTTCTTTTTCTTCTTACTCATATCTTTCTGTTTGAGACAAAGTGTATGATCATTGGTGTGATCATACACCCATCTAATTAATAATTTTTTACTTTACAGGTATAGAAATGACTTCAAAAGCTTTATCAAGGCGATTGATCACTTCTTCTTTACCTAGTATGTCCATAATGCTTCCCAAGTCAGGACCCGCTCCTACGCCTGTTAAAGTAACCCGCAACGCAGGCATTAGCTGACCTAGCTTTAAGCCTTCTTGCTCTATGAGCTCGTGCAGGGTTGCTTTGGCTTTTTCGCCTGTGTAGTTGTCCAGCTCTTCTACACTTTTTTGAAAGCCCTTCAGAACATCTACTACGCGCTCATTCCACTTTTTGTGAATGACCTTCTCATCGTAATGGGTTGGTGCACTAAACAAGAATTGGGCATCTTTCCATAAATCATTTGGGAAAGTGGCACGTTCCTTCATCAATTCACAGATTTGTAACAGTTGTGCCTCCGTGTACCTACTGTAGTCTATTTGATTGGCTTCTAAGCCTGCTTTCAAATAAGAAAGCAACGTTTCGTTCGGTTTCGCGCGTAAATATTGCTGATTGAACCACTTTGCTTTCTCAATGTCAAACTTAGCCCCTGACTTACCAATACGCGCTACAGAGAATGTTTCGATAAGTGCTTCCATCGAAAATAGCTCCTGATTATCACCTGGATTCCACCCGAGAAAGGCCAAAAAATTTACGAGTGCTTCGGGTAAATAGCCCTTTTCTTTATACCCTTCTGATTGATTCCCTTGATCGTCTGTCCAGTTTAATGGAAAGATAGGGAAACCCAAATCATCAGCCACTCGCTTACTAAGCTTTCCGTTACCGTCAGGACGTAATATTAAAGGCAGATGCGCAAACTGCGGCGTTTTCCAACCTAAACATTGATAAAGTAGTATGTGCAAAGGCGCAGAAGGGAGCCATTCTTCTCCTCTAATTACATGTGTAATTTTCATCATATGATCGTCCACAATATTCGCGAGGTGATACGTAGGCATGCCATCCGACTTCATCAGTACCTTATCGTCGATGGCAGAAGAATGTACCATTACCCAGCCTCTTACCAAATCGTTAAAGCGTACTTGCTGCTTGTGGGGTACTTTTAGCCTAATTACGTAAGGATCGCCAGAAGCCAAACGTGCAGCCACATCATCTTCGGGTAAGGTTAAAGAATTCTTCATCTGCATTCTCGAGATGGCATTGTAAGAAGGATTCTTCGACTTAGCCGCTACTAGGCGGTCTCGCATGGCTTCTAACTCTTCGGTAGTGTCAAAAGCATAGTAGGCATGGCCATTTCTAAGTAACTGTTTGGCGTATTTTTGGTAAATCTCTTTCCTTTCTGATTGTGTATAAGGTCCCCATTCTCCTCCCTTTTGAGGGCTCTCGTCTGCTTCTATACCTAACCAGCTAAGCGCCTCATAAATATACTGTTCGGCTCCCTGCACAAAACGACTCTGGTCAGTATCTTCTATACGAATAATAAACTGTCCTCCTGTTTGCTTAGCCAGCAAATAATTGTACAGGGCAGTTCTTACTCCTCCAATATGCAAGCCTCCTGTAGGGCTTGGCGCAAAGCGAACTCTCACGGGATTATCCATGGTTGTATAAACGATTTTTATTTAAAAACTAATACTGTAAAGCAAAGTTATGAAACAAGCCCTGAATATCTATTAAAAAGGGCGTGAAATATCACATTGAAATGCTTGTGAAAATCAATAATTCGGAATATCTTGTGTGAGGATGTAAAAATATTTTTCTAAATTTGCTCTTGAACACATAATAATACTTTGGCTTTTAAAAAAGATTACTTGGATGGAGAATAATCCTATGATAGATTTAGTAATGTTGGTAGACGATAATGATACTGATAATTTTATCAGCAAACGGATCATTGAAATTACTAAATTTGCACAAAGAACTGAGATCAAAAATTCTGGCAAGAGCGCTTTACAATACTTAGAGAAGTATCAGGAGGATTTCGATAGCCTTCCTGATCTTATCTTTCTAGACATTAATATGCCTATTGTAGATGGGTTTGTATTTTTATTTGAATTTGAGATGTTTCCAGAAGAGCTCAAAAAGAAATGTAAAGTTGTCATTCTTTCTAGCTCAGATAATAAGCGAGATATAGAAAAGATTGTTGATAATGAATATGTGATTAAGTTTATCACTAAGCCGCTTACCGAAGCTGCTTTAACCGAAGTGAAAAACTTGATAGCTGCCCAACAATCATAACAACACTTTAATTTTGAATAATAAGTAACGCCTACATAATGTGAGGCGTTTTTTTATTGGTTGTAAAAAACGCTCAATTAGTCGTCCGTTAAAATTATTTAACCGTACTATAATACATAGAATCTATCTCTTACACTTAAATACCTATTATTATGAAGAGAAATCTGCTCACCTTTATCTCTTTTCTGCTTTTTATCAACTTATTGCAGGCCCAGACCGACACCACAAGCCAAGAACTTTGGCGAAAAGGGGCTAATTTTGGTCTCAACTTCTCTCAAGTAGAGCTTGAGAACTGGGCAGGTGGTGGAGAAAGCTCCATCTCTGTGACAGGTCTTGTAGGCTTATATGCCAATATGAAACGTGATAAAAGTACTTGGGACAACGCCCTTGACATCACTTACGGACAAGCCCGACTTGGCGATCAAGATTTCAGGAAAACAGACGACCAGCTTATTTTAAAATCTCTGTACAATCGGCTGCTCAATAAAAGATGGGGCTTTGCGGCTGGACTAGACTTTAGAACTCAATTGGATGAAGGGCTTAGTTTTCGAGAGGTTGAACTTCCTGGTGGCGGAACAGAAGAAGTAGCGACTTTTATCTCTGAATTTATGTCGCCAGGTTACTTGAATACTAATATTGGTTTTAGCTATACGATTCCGCATTTCAAAGCTGTTATTTCGCCACTTGCCTCTAAACTTACTTTTGTGCTGAACGATGAGCTCGCCGCGCAGGGTGCTTATGGAGTAGACTCTACCGAAAATATACGCTCAGAAGCAGGAGCAAGCTTGAATCTCATTGCCGACTACGACTTGATGGAAAATGTGAAATTCAAAACGAATTTTCTCGCCTTTACTGATTACAGTGATGGTCTTGAGGAAATTGATATTAATTGGGAAGTCCAGTTCATCTTTCAAGTCAATAAGTACATTAATACCACCATTACAACACAGCTTATTTACGATGAAGACATCAATATTAATCGAGAAGATGGTACAGTGGGGCCTGCTACCCAGTTTAAGGGTGTGCTAAATATAGGGGTAGTATATAACATTGGTGATAAGCGTAAGAAAGAGTAATCGTTTTGTACTCATATATACAATAAGAAGTCCTTTTTGCTAAAAAAAGGACTTCTTTAGTTTCAAGTAGGTTAAGTATTATGAAGAGGTCTTCCCTTTTTCTTCTTCTTCTATACTACCGTTACCTAGCTTAAAGCCAATACTATTTTGATTGGAGGCGTCGAGTTCTTTGTTGAATTCCTCTACATCTTTGATGGTAAGCGTTTCGATCATAGCTTGGGTACGCTCCTCCTTAGAAATCTCAGCCATCCGTAGGTGTTGATTCTTCACGGCGGCTCCTATTACTTTACGAATAGAACGAGCATTGCCAAAGAACTTATCACGTTTTTGATACAGATAGTCAAAATACTCTCTCAAATGTCTCGCTGCTTCGTCATCAGGGGTTAATCCTTCCACTTTTAGCATGCTGAGTGCAATCTGGTAGAGTTCATCTACCTTGTAGTCTTCAAAGTTGATCACAATATCGAAGCGAGAAGCTAGTCCTGGATTAGAGCGTAAAAACTGTTGCATATTGTCTGGATAGCCTGCTACAATGACAGCAAACTCACCGCGACGGTCTTCCATCTGTTTCAAAATAGTTTCTACCGCTTCTTTTCCAAAGTCGTTGGCTGAATTATTCGTGAGTGCATAGGCTTCATCTACGAATAGTACACCACCCACCGCCTCATTGATCTTATCAGTTGTTTTAATAGCTGTTTGTCCTACATATCCTGCTACCAGCGATTGGCGATCGCACTCTATACAGTGGCCTCGCTCTAAAATACCCAAAGCCTTGTAGATTTTGGCCATGATACGCGCCACAGTTGTTTTACCGGTACCTGGATTCCCAGTGAAGACGGTATGCAGCGAAAATTTGTTGAGTACATCTCTTCCAGATTCTCTGTAGAAGCGAACTAGTTTTACCAGTTCTACGACTTCTTCCTTCACGCTGGCCATGCCTATTAGCGCATTGAGTTCATCCATCGCTTCTTGTAGTAGTTCGTCATCTACCTCTATCTCTGGTAGCTCTCCTTTACCCGTTTTGAACATATTCTTCACGTCGTCCAATATGATCTCTTGCAGTTGCGTTTGATTGAGCTCTTCTATATTACCAGATTTCATAATGCGTAATCCCATATTCATCTTAGCCTCTTCTACTAGTGAGGTTACCAAACGAGCATTACCAAATGTCTTATCTCTACTACGATAAGCATCCGTAAGCTGCTTCTTAATGAACTCATAGGCTTCTTCATTGAAGATCACATTTTTCTTTTTGGCCTTCAACTCTAAAATCTCCATCAGTTCCTGTGGCAGGTAGTCTGGGAATTGAAAGATAAGGTTAAAACGTGATTTTAAGCCTGGGTTAGACTCCAGGAAGATTTGCATTTCGCTTGGATAGCCCGCTACGATAATGGCCAGATCGCCTTTTCCATCTGACATCTCTTTGATAAGTACCTCAATCACTTCTTTTCCAAAGTCTTGGCCGTCTTGATCGCCTTTACGTGCCAAGGAGTAGGCTTCATCAATAAATAGAATCCCTCCGCGCGCTTTCTCAATCAGCTCTTGTACCTTGGGAGCGGTCTGCCCGATGAATTTCCCCACCAGATCAGCCCGTCCTACTTCAATGACTGTTCCTTTAGAGAGCAATCCCATCTTATGGTAAATCTTTCCGAGCATGCGTGCTACAGTTGTTTTACCTGTACCCGGATTCCCCATAAACACTGAATGTAGGCTAAACTGGTTGGTTTCTTCAAAGCCTTGTTGCTGCCGTAGCGTCAAGAATTTTAAATAGTGTGTAAAGTCTTCTATCTTATCTTTTACGCTCTCTAAGCCTATCATTTCTTTCAGTTCCTGCATCACATCTTCCAGTGATACCTCCTTCATTGGTTGGGTATTGAAAGGCATAAAGGGTGCACCAGAGCCTGTTGGTTGGTGTACCTGAGGCGTTCCTTCAACAAAGCTGTCAGCTACTTCAAAGGGAACAATGGCAATAAGTTGATCCATAAAAAGTACTTCTAACGTGTACTTGTCGTGGAACCAAGTGCCTTTGTTTTGTGCGCCCCAACCTGAGGTAACTGTGAATTTTTGCTCATTAGGGCCTACATAACGTAGCTCAGAAGTAGAGCCTTTGAGTTGTCCTGCATCATTATAATAATTAAACAATAACTCACAGTACCAAGACTTTGTCTGCTTATTATTGACCCCAAACTCCATAAAGATGTATTGGGTATCATTGCTATCAAACTGTGTATAGTAAGTACGCTGGTCTTGTGGCAACCCTTCGTAAGGGCCATTGTACAGACGAATAACATCGATCTCAAAGTAGGGGTTTTGCCCTTCTTGTACTATGCCACCGTCTTCTACATAAAATCTTTTAGCGCTTACCCGTTCCCCATCAATGAAAGCTTCCCACTCATAATCACCTCGTGTCCAGTAAGCGCCCACTTCATCCTTCCCCCAGCTTTCTCTTACCATTACGATATTTTCGTCTTTCTTTACTTGCCTTTTAGAAGGAAGATTACAAAGCTCTGTACGATTACCGTCAGAGTTGAGGCGATAGCATTTAAGCATATTGTCTGTTTCCCTGTCTTCTTCATCAATATGCTTGTTGTAAAATGACAGTTCCGCGTACATGTAACTGGTTTCTTGGTTATCAAATACACGGCGGTACTTTTTCTTATTTCCTTCAAAACTCTCGTTGGAAGCGTATACGAGCAGGTCTTTGAATTTGTAATTTTTATCGAGCTGTTTACTCATTCGTACGATCAGTTTATTCGTCTACTACTATAAAAGCAAATGGGGCTTCAAGTTAATGATTTTAACTTAACCAAGTTTATTCTAATCTAGAAAAATCTTGCTTTTGTACTAATTGGTTTAGGTAAGCGAGTACGCGTCTAAATATATCTAAATAAAGTGTAACATACAATAAGGCAGTCATCAGCCATACAACCCATAGATTCACCCCAAATGTCGACCAGTAGCGGCTTCCTATTTTTTTCTGACTGGCAAAAAAATGGTTTTCTATAGTGTCTTGTTCCAAATAGATAGGATACAAGTCTGTTGAAATCCCTTCGGCAGTGAGGTACACACGATTTTCAGTATCCTTATTTTTTACTAGATAGGCAAGCGCCTCATTGTAATATTGATCACGCTGCGCGTTGACCCATTCTTTACCTTTTTGCTGTACTAGATCGGCCCAATATGTATTTTTTGCTTCAAGTGCTTGTTGTTGCTGGCGTTGGTAGTAGGCTTGTAGCTGAGAGAGAGAAGCGCGGGTGGTGGTAAGTGTCAGCCTCGTTTGTAGTGCTTCTCGTTGGAGGGTTTTCTCCACAATGATGCGTATCTGTTGTTGGCTATAAGTAGCTTGATCTTGATAAAATTGCTCCTTTCCTTCTAAGAAGTCCATCAAATCGGTAAGCTGAGGGATCAAGTATATCTTTTTGTATTCTGCCTGTGCGATCTGTTTGTCCCATTCATAAACGGGCTCGTAATAGTCATTATGGGTAAACTGACGTACAGCAAGCGCCTCGAAAGCCCAGCGCGAGGCCATCATCTCACTAAGTAGAGGAACTGCTTTGTTAGCACCATACTTCAGGTGAGGGTTCATTTTATCAAATTGTATTACGATTCCTCCCAACATCAGTTGTGGAATAAGTAAGAGGGGTACTAATACATAAGTGGTAATAGTTGAGTCGAACGCGCTGGATACATTTAGTCCTAACAAATTGGCAAAACAAGCACAAGAAAAAAGTATACAGAAGTAGTCCAAGAACATCCCCTCAATGCCCAGAACGGCATTACCGACACTTACTAGCAGTAGTACCTGTAAAGCAGCAATAGAAAACAGAATAGCCACCTTAGCTATTAGATAACTATTTCTACTGAGATGTAAGAAGGCCTCTCTTTTTAATATTTTTCTATCTTTATTAATTTCTTCTACACTCACGACTAGTCCCATAAAGATGGTCACAATCACTGCTATGAAAATGTAAACAGGAATATTCTCGTTTTGTCTGTATTGGTAAGCCGCTTCGCTGTATACATTATAATAGCGAGCTACATAGGCTAGTAAGAAAGCTAAAACAGGTGCTTGTAGTAAAGTAACAATTAGATAGGAGCGATTTCGCAGCTTAGAGAAAAAGTCTCTTCTAAAAAAAATACCTACTTGTTTTAAGCGATGTGGAATTTGTAAGCTCCCTGTTGTTTTCTCACCGACATGATCAATGGTAGGAAGCGCTATATTAGCTTCAAAGCGTTGGTACCATTGTTGGGGTGACATCTTCCTTTTTTCTGTAAAACGTCCGTACTCATTGACTACTTTTGTTTCAATCAAATCAAAGATCACCTCTGCGTTTACATTACCACATTCATGGCACTCTGTAGCGTCGCTATTTATTTGATTGGTTGCTTGCTTAAAATAGCGGATGGCTTCTACTGGATTACCGTAGTAAATAGGATAGCCTCCTGAGTCCAGAATATAAAGCTTGTCAAACATCTTAAAGATATTGGAAGAAGGTTGGTGAATGACTACGAACACTAACTTCCCACTTAAAGTAAGCTCTTTTAGCAAGTCCATAATATTTTCAGAATCTCTGGAAGAAAGCCCTGAGGTTGGTTCATCTACAAAAAGAATAGAAGGCGCTCTGAGCAGTTCTAAACCTATATTAAGTCGCTTGCGCTGCCCCCCACTGATCACTTTATTGAGTGTGGAACCTACACGTAAATCTCTGATTTCGTACAGACCCAAGGTAGTGAGTGTTTTCTCTACTAACTGCTCAATTTGTGTGGTGCTGTATATACCAAAGCAAAGTTGGGCAGCGTAGTATATATTTTCATACACCGTCAGCTCTTCTATAAGCATATCGTCTTGGGGTACATATCCCACGAGCCCTTCGAGCTTCTCTTTATGAATATCGATCCCATTTACTAGCACCTTTCCTTGCTGAGGAGATAGGTTACCATTGAGAATTTCCAATAGTGTAGATTTACCCGAGCCACTTGCGCCCATAATACCCAGTAGCTTGCCTGTCCCTTCTGCTATATTGATCTGATGTAACCCTATACGTGTATTAGGGAAGGTGTAGGAAACGTTTTTTGCTTCGAAAGAGACGTTTTCTTCTATTTGATCTATCCTAAATTCACTGACTACATCACTGTAGTAAATAGTAGCCAAGCGATTGCCACGAATGGAGCTTCCCGTAGGAAAAGGAGCAATTTGGTTAGGCTTAAGTATTACCCCATTGAGGTAGTAATCTCTTGATCCTAGGTATTTTACCATATACATTTCTAAGCTAGGAATACGCAGAAAGGCTAGTATACCTCTGAGGTTATCGACCTGAAGATGACGCTGTCCAGCCGTAGCACTAGCCTGGCTAGAAAAATGTAATACATAATCGTGAGAGAAATCACTTGTAGGCAAGAGGGTCACAAATGTTTGAATGGCTTCAAATTCTTCTCGGCTTATATTAAATACGGTAGCAATAGTTTCTACAAAATCCTGCTCGTGCTTGCTGATCTTCTCATCGGCTACAATCAATTCTAAGATACGTACCACCACGACGATTTTTTGCTGCTGTGTCAGTTCCTTGTTTATTTGCGCGCTGATGCGCAGCATCTTAGAAGATACTTTTACGGGAGTAAGCTTTTCGCCTGCTTCGTATACTTGGGAGGTTTTTAAATGAGCGTATTGCTCAAAAATATGTAGGTAAGTGGGAACGTCTTGTGGGTTAAGTTGCTGGCTCAAAAATGCTTGTACGATATTTCTTTCTTTTTGAGATACGCCCTCCAGCCGGACGGTAATGCCAAATAGTTGCATCAAAGCTTTTAGAAGCTCTTCACTCATATCGCTTCATTTTGTTCTTCTTTATACATAGCTCTATTGTTTGCCAAAATACTTAATTTTCAATAGCTTCTAAAAATCTTTTGAGAAAACCCAGAGAAGTCTTATTTTTACAAACTCTAAACTTCTGCTATACAATCACTTAGTTAGAATATTTATTTTCTAGTACATTTTAAACAAATCATTTTGAAGATCAAGGAGACTGTTTTTACTTGGCTAACACACCGCTACCAACTCATTTTCAGAGATGAAGAGAATTTTTCTGAAAAGAAACCAATCACTTATACCCACGGCCGGCTGCTTGCCGTTGTTATTCCCTTTACTTTACTGATTGCAGGGGGAAGCTTTTGGCTAGGACTGGCCAATGCCAATGATATTTCTCAAGTAAATTCTAAAGACTATAAACTACGAGAGCGGCTTGTATATTTATCTGTAACGGTGGACTCACTTACTGAAGTAGTTAAAAAAAATGAGCAGTATACAAGTGATTTTAAGAAAGTGATGAAGGCTGATAACAGCTTACTACGCAGTGACACAATGCGTATGAGCGCCCCAAGTATTAAACCAGATAGTATAGATACAGACTATTTGCCCCAAGCAGATATAGAACTTAGAGAGGAGTTTGAGGGCTCCATCCAGTTTACCTCTATCGCTTCTAGTATAGACGGAGGAGATAATCCTTTACGAGATATTTTCTTCTTCCCTCCTATTAAAGGTATTGTGTCAGAAAAATATAATAGCAAAGCTAAACACTATGGTACTGATATCGTATCAAAGAAAAACGAACCCATTAAAAGTGTGACAGACGGTACGGTGATTCTGTCTTCTTGGACAGAGGATACTGGAAACGTCATTGCGATTCAACATAAATCAAATATCATTTCCATATATAAACATAATTCAGTATTATTGAAAAAGGTAGGCGATGTGGTAAAGGCAGGTGAGGTAGTTGCCATCGTGGGTAATACAGGTAAGTTTACAACAGGCCCTCACTTACACTTTGAATTATGGTACAACGGAAATCCAGTCAATCCTGAGAGATTTATTTCATTCTAAAAAATTTAACTTATGGCAATGTTCGGAAATAACGCTAAAGAGATGAAAGGACAAGAAATAGATAAAATTTCAAATGCGAGTACAAACCTTGGAAAAGGAGCTACCTTACAAGGCAACGTAGATACTTATGGCAATGTACGTGTAGATGGTAAGCTCATCGGCGATGTGAGAAGCCAGTCGAAGGTGGCTACAGGAAATGCCTCTTTGATAGAAGGAAGTATTTTTGCACAAAATGCTGAGGTAGAAGGAGAAGTAAAAGGTCGTGTAGAGGTCACTGATCTACTTGTGCTGAAATCTACTGCCATTGTTCATGGAGATATTGTGACGGGTAAGTTGGTAATAGAGGCAGGAGCTATCTTTAATGGGAGTTGCCAGATGGGAGATGTTAATAAGATTAAGACCCAAAATCTGAATAAAAATATCGTAAGCGCCAAAGACAAGAAAGAGGCCAATACGAAAGCGATCAATGCCTAAGAAAGAGATCAGTAGTTATGCGAAGTATTCAGGATTGGCTATTCAAATGATCTTATTTATTGGCTTAGCTGTGTGGGGTGGTATGAAGCTAGATGCTTACTTAACGTTATCTTTTCCTATTTTTACGGTAGCGCTCTCCTTATTCTCTGTCATCGGTATCTTATTTTGGGTAATAAGGAGTTTACAGCGTTAGTTTTAAGTATGCGTATCTTTACAAGAGAAGCCATAAAAATTACTGGACTTACGCTACTGCTAGGAGGCTTGGCATTCATAGACGACTATCTGCTACAAACACCACTGATGCACACACACAAGTGGTATTTCATTTTATTCTTTTTCTTTTTATCTATTGTTACTACTTACCTTGTCAGTATTGGAATAAGGAGGTCACCTGGGCTTTTTCAGGGTTACTTCTTTGGGGCTATGTTGTTGCGTATGGGGCTTTGTATAGGGATCATTTTTTGGTTTGTACAGCAAGGCGTAACACAGTTGCTTTCCTTTATACTTACTTTTTTTGTGATGTACTTCCTCTATCTATTCATAGAGATTTATGCGTTAGTGAAGACTTTAAAAAGAAAAGTTTAGTGAGCTAAGTAGCTCACTAAACCTTAATTGAAAACAGAAATGAGCTAGCTCACCTCTGCTCCTCATTACTTATCTGACTATAAACTTTACAGCTTCTTCACCAATGCGTAGTATGTATAGCCCCTTGGTGATTTTATTTGTAGCTACCTCAAAGCTTTTACTAGTAACCACTCCTTGCTCTACCAATTGTCCTGTGCTTGATACAATACGATAAGGAACACCCTCCTGACCACTAGTAATTATAATGTTTTTACCTCTTACAGTAGGATTCGGATATACTGATAAGCTACTTAACTCTGCTTCTTGTCCTAAAATGGTCTCTATAGGTTGTGAAGTTACAGTTTCTTCAGTTGCTCCCTGGCAGTTTCCTTCGTGTAGGGCAATATTACGAAAGTAAGAGTTATTAGCAGCTCCACCGTCGTTATCATTGACAAAAAAGAGCCTATCGAAAGTACCTGTATAAAACTGTCCTACAGGAATGGTATATTTTACCCAATCTGTACCACTATAATTGGCATAATTTGTAATACCCCAGTCTTGTGTACCATACAATTTAAATGAAGCGTCAGAAGAAATGGCGTTATCCGAGTCTAAGCCTATGGCATGAATTTCTCCTTGGTTGGTACTTCTAAACTCAAACGTCAAAACAGTATTGGCAGTCACCTCGTAAGCAAGCGGCATAGCTTTCCAAGTATTATTAGTCAACACCAGCGCATCATTTGAATCTATGTAATAATCTCCTGCCAAGTCTTGACCACCGTATGCGCTAATATTTCCAAGGTCAATAGCACCACATACAGGTAGTTCGCTATTTGTATTTTTTACCTCAACTAAGTCAATGGCTATATCACTGCTCCAGCTACTCCCAGTAGTACCATGAAAACGAATTTGTAGTTGTGCTGTGGTTGGCAAGTTAACCGTGGCTGTTTGCCAGCTTTCTCCTTGGTTTCCTGCTCTCACCCAAACCTCACTCCAACTTGCACCATCGTTTGTGCTTACCTCTACCTTCAAGTTACCCATAGAGGTACCATTCATATGGTATAGAAAGCTCAGCGCTGGTGTAGATAGAGAAGATGTATTGAAACAAGGTAAGGTAACGATAGCTTCTTTATTAGGAAAGTTGGGATCAGAGGCCTCCATATATAAATATTGTGTGCCATCTGCAGCCGCTCCTGGCCCTGTTCCAGTAGAAGGGGTACTTGTAGATCTTCTTGTCCAGTTGAAGTCATCTCCTGTAGCTTGTACCCAAGCGAAAGTACCTCCTTCAAAGCTCTCAGCATAAGGTAAAGAAGCAGGTGTACCACAAGTAACAGGTGCTACACTACCGCCAAACATGGCATTCCAAAAAGAGGCTAAACGTGCATTGGTACCACTGTTGTTTCCGCCAGATGTGGAGCAGCCTCCATTGGTATGTACACCAATAGCATTACCAGTTTCAACAACAATCACTGGTGAGCCAGAGTTACCTCCTTCAGTATCGGCATTATAGTACAGTTTATACGTCGTTGAACTTGAGTAGTTTCCCACATGGGTTTGTTGTACTTGGTTGCGCTCTGGACGGTTAGGGGTATTATAGCTTCTTACGACACCAAAGCCTGTCACTCTAATATCTCTAGCTTGGTCTACTTGTACAACATTATAAAACTTATTCTGCCCTGCTAATGCAGTAAGCCCTGTAGTTGTATTTACACCTAGTTCTGCTACTGCCCAGTCTTCAGCAGGATAGCCAGACTTTACCGTGTTGAGTAGTATCGGATACTGATCGCTTACTGGCGGATGTTGTATGTTACCATTAGCATCAGAGAGCGGTACATTAAATTCGAGTATTTGTGTATTACTAGAAATACAATGCCCAGCAGTTACCATTTTTCCATTACTGATGAGCCAGCCAGTACATCCAATAGGTACAATGCGCCCAACAGCATCATCATTTGATAACGCCCGGTTATCTGTATTACCACATTGTGTTCGTTTATTAGCGTCATTTACTGGGTAGCCTACTATCATTTCGTCGATTTCTACGAAAATATTTTCTCCATCTCTGGAATCTTTGATAACTTCAATGCGCAGCTTGTTGCCATTGAAATAAGCACTTGTATTACCCCATTGTGCCAACTGCTTGGCATTGAGTACTTGCGTCTCACCATCTTGCAAGGAGGTAAATACTACTTTACTATAGGTACCTAAGTTTACGCTACTTACCACAAATCTACCATAAATGGCTTCTGTGGGTAGCTCGATCGTTTGTTGTAGCGGTGTGACGCCTCGTCGATTATTGTATTGATAGCCCACTTTTTCTACTGATTCGTTTAATGGCGCTTGTGCTTGTGCTGGAAATACCAGCGTAGTGGAGAGGCAAGCAGCCAACACGGCTGATATAACCCCTAGTTTGAAGTTTTTCATTTTAATTTGTTTTAGAGTATTTAATTGCCAAAAATTTCTAAGCGCAATGAATATACAAACCCTAAATAAAATAAGCAAAAAATCAAATTAAAAAATATCAATATAGCGGCAATTTTACTAGTATCAATAATTGACTAATTAATGATATATTTTGTTGAATAAAAATTAAACAAAACGTACAAATGGTTATTTTGATGTTACCCAGTAGTTTTTTAGAGGTATTGGAATTTTGCTTGTAGCATTTATGAGAAGATACTTTTGTTCGGGCTAAGTACTTTTATAGGGAGTATAAGCGCTTAGACCAGCCGGTACGACACAGTAAGCGTTCGGTACGATATGAAGTATAATTGAAAAAGAAAGTTTAAATAACCTTTTAGTATTGTATGACAGACTGCACAGTATGTTTTTGGAGCTTTTCTCTTCCTTTCAAAAAAGTGAGTTCTACCAAGAAAGCCAAGGCAGCTACTTGACCACCTGCCTTCTCAACAAGATTACAAGCTGCCACGGCTGTTCCTCCCGTAGCTAGTAGGTCGTCGTGAATTAGTACTTTATCTCCTGGTTGTATGGCATCCAAATGTATTTCCAATGCATCTGCACCATACTCCAGTTGGTACTCTTCACGAAGTGTGTGGGCGGGTAACTTACCAGACTTACGAATGGGTACGAAGCCTACACCCAACGTATTGGCTAAGATAGCGCCAAACATAAACCCTCTCGATTCTATTCCTGCTACCTTATCTACTTCAAAACTCTTACAAAGGGCTTGTAAAGCCTCAGAAGCGCGCTGGAAACCTATGGGATCTTTTAGGAGTGTTGTGATATCTTTAAAGACAATACCAGGCTTAGGAAAATTTTCTATTTCACGTATAAAAGAGGAAAGATACGAGTCCATATTTTTGATTAATACTAAAAGAAAGAAAACTAGGGAAATAAGGAAAACGTTCCCGTTTTAATTTACTCTTTTAGTGTGTACCACCTTTTAAAGAATCTTTAGCAAGGGGATTTGACTTGCTATAGAATAATCTCTAACTTATTCCAAAGCGCAGTAGAGATATGATTTTACTGTGTTACATACTACCTTAAGCAGCAAATACTTTATGAAAATAGGCATTATTAGAGAAGGAAAAGTACCTGTGGATAAGCGAGTAGTACTATTGCCTGCTGCTTGTCAAGAAGCAAAGGCACGCTTTCCAACCATAGAGATTATTGTACAAACCAGTATTATACGTTGTGTCAAAGATGAGGCCTATCGGCAAGCAGGCTTTCCAATCAACGAAAGTATGAAGAGATGTGATGTATTACTAGGTGTAAAAGAAGTACCTATCAAAGACCTCATCCCTCATAAAACTTATTTGTTCTTTTCTCATACCATTAAAAAGCAACCTTACAACAGGCAACTTCTTCGCGCCATCTTAGAAAAAAACATTACCCTCATCGACTACGAGTGTCTTACAGATGCACAAGGCAATCGTATCATTGCTTTTGGGCGATATGCAGGTATTGTGGGCGCTTACAATGCTTTCTGGACCTATGGCAAACGCTATGATCTGTATGATTTACACAGAGCCATTGATTGCGAAGACTATGACGATCTCCTCAAAGGCTTACAAACTGCCTACCCGCATCTTCCTCCACATTTAAAAGTAGTACTTACTGGTAGAGGGCGCTCTGGGGGCGGGGCAGCCGAAATGCTTGAGGGTATGGGTATCAAAAAAGTGTCGCCTGAAGCGTATCTCAGCGAAAGCTTCAATCAACCTGTTTATACACACTTGGCTTCCTCAGATTACTATCAACCTATACAGAGCCAAGCCCCTTCTTTCTATGAAGCCCCTGAAAAATACCAGTCTGACTTTTTAAAGTTTGCCAAGCAGAGCGATATATTCATTAGTGCGCATTACTGGAATCCAAAGGCAGCGCGGCTTTTTACAAAGGAAGATGTACGTCTAGAAGATTTCCGATTGCGCATTATTGCCGATATTACTTGCGACATAGACGGTTCTGTACCCACTACTATTCGTGCTTCTACTATCGCCGACCCTGTTTATGACTACAATCCAACTACTGAGCAAGACGAGTTAGCCTTCTCTGAGGAGCAAAATATCACCGTAATGGCGGTAGATAACCTTCCTTGTGAGTTACCCATTGGGGCTTCACGTTCGTTTGGGAATCAATTTATTCAGGAAGTATTGCCTCATTTTTTCAACGGTGATCCAGCGCAAGTTTTAGCAAGTGCTACTATTGCCAAAGCAGGAAAGTTGACCCCATCTTTTCATTACCTACAAGATTTTGTAGATGGTAAAGTGTAAACTAAACTTTTTAGTAAAATATGTCCTATCTTTGTAGATAGACCTTTTATAAAATCTATTGGAAAGTTGAGCAAGAGACTATACGCTATCATTGACCTAGAGACTACGGGAGGGCGTCCTTTTCAAGATGGTATTACAGAAATAGCTATCATCATACACGACGGCGAGCGTACTATAGACAGCTACGTTACGCTCATTAACCCAGAACGCTTTATTCCTGATCATATTACAAAGATTACAGGTATTACTAACGAAATGGTGCGTTCAGCGCCCAAGTTTCATGAGGTAGCCAAGAAGATCGTCACTTTTACAGAAGGTAAAGTGTTTGTGGCGCATAATGTACACTTCGACTACTCCTTTATTAAAGCTGCTTTTAAATCGCTCGGCTACAACTATCAGAGGAAAACCCTTTGTACGGTACGACTCAGCAGAAAACTTATAAAAGGGGTTCCTTCTTATAGTTTAGGAAAACTCTGCAAATCACTTGGTATTACGCTTAGAAACAGACACCGCGCTAAAGGAGATGCAGAAGCAACAGCAACACTCTTTAGCCACCTGATACAGCTTGACAAACAAACTACAGAAGCGAGTATAAAAGGAACGAGCATTATAGAAGACGAAACCAAACAACTTACACTTCCTCCTAAAATAAGCCACCATCAAGTAGAGGCACTTCCAGAAGAGGTAGGTGTCTATTACTTTATTAATGCTGATAAACAGATTATTTATGTGGGTAAGAGTAAAAATATTCGTAAACGGGTAGTCTCTCACTTTCAAGTTTTTCATAAAACGCGCAAGCAAGCAGAGATGAAGAGCCAAATCGTAAACATAGAGTATACACTTACGGGTAGTGAATTGATGGCGTTGCTTCTAGAATCGGATGAGATCAAACGTATTAAACCTAAGTTTAATCGTGCACAGCGAAGGAGTGTCTTTAATTATGGCGTATTTTACGAGCGAGATAGTGATGGCTACATTCAGTTTTACACTGATAAAATTAAAAACCAGCGTATGCCTGCCTTTTTTGCTGACTCTTCGCACAACGCCCGTAAAATTCTCTCGCATTATGCCCAAAAGTACCAACTCTGCTTGAAACTATGTGATATGTACAGCCACGCAGGGCCTTGTTTCAACTATCATATTAAGAAATGTGAAGGCGCTTGTATTCAAGAAGAAACGCCTCAGTCTTATAACGAGCGGGCACTACAAGTCCTTAGCCATTTGACGACTTACGCACGCCCTAATTTCTTCATTATTGGGCGAGGAAGACAACACCAAGAGAAAAGTATCGTTTGTATTGAGAATGGTAAGTATGTTGGGATGGGTTATATAGCCACTACGCTTCTAAAAGAAAAGAATACGGCTGTACTTAAATCGCATATTACCGCTTACAAGGACAATAAAGATGTCCAAAAAATTATTCGTGGATACTTGAAAGATACCTCCGATGAGCTGTGGTATTACTGAGTGCATTGATTATCTAACAATTCCTTGCTAACATAGCCAGAAATTTAATAAACTTACTAAATTTGGAGCCTACGTAGTTTTATGTCTATCCTTGTTAAAAATCTCTCTAAAGTCTACGGTCAGCAAAAGGCTGTGGATAATATTACATTCGAAGCACACCCTGGACAGATCGTGGGCTTCTTAGGGCCTAATGGTGCGGGGAAGTCTACCACCATGAAAATCGCTACAGGCTACCTTTCTCCCTCGGCTGGTACGGTAGAGGTAGGTGGCTTCGATGTACAACAAGCGCCGCTACAAGTGAAAAAATGTGTAGGCTACTTACCAGAGCATAATCCGCTCTACCTAGATATGTACGTGAAGGAGTACCTTCAATTTATAGGTAAACTTCACCAAATGAAAGCGGCTATACGTAAGCAACGTATCAAAGAAATGGTAGTCCTCTGTGGCTTGGAAAGGGAACAAGGCAAAAAAATAGGTGCGTTATCCAAGGGCTACCGTCAGCGTGTCGGACTAGCCCAAGCCCTTTTGCACGACCCGGCTGTACTTATTTTGGATGAACCTACGACAGGCTTAGATCCCAATCAAATAGTAGAAATAAGACAGGTAATCAAGACTGCCGCCATTGACAAAACGATTATTTTCTCCACCCATATTATGCAAGAAGTACAAGCGATTTGTGATCGTGCCATCATTATCAACTTAGGTAAAATAGTAGCTGACAGCACTGTAGCAGCCCTAAAAGACGCGAAGGGGAAAGAAAACCGTATTACTGTAGAGTTTGCTGAAGCCATTTCAGTGGATGCTTTAGAGCAGCTCCCAGGTGTACTGGAAGTCTCTACACTGGGAGAACATCGTTATGAGGTAAGAAGTGAAGCAAGTGAGGATGTCCGCGCTCATATTTTCAGCTTGGCCTCCACTCAACAATGGACTTTACTAGGATTACAACAGGAGGAACAAACCTTAGAGACCATTTTTCAAAATTTAACCCAACAAAAGTAGGTCATTGCTATGTTTACCATCTTATTTAGAGAAATTAACGCCTTCCTTAGCTCACTGATCGCCTACATCGTCATTACTGTATTTCTAACGGCTATGGGGCTTATTGTTTGGGTATTTCCTGATACTAACGTGTTAGACTACGGTTTTGCGGATTTGCATACACTTTTCTTCTTCGCTCCTTATGTATTTATGTTTCTTATTCCAGCCATTACTATGCGCACCTTTGCAGAAGAAAAAAAGACAGGCACCATTGAGCTCCTACTTACCCGACCTGTAAAAGAGTGGAACATTATTTTAGGAAAATATTTCTCAAGTTGGCTACTCGTTATTTTTGCGCTTCTGCCAACCCTTATTTACTACTTTACCATCTACTATCTTTCTTTGGTACGTATCAAAAGCCCTGAAGGTACACTCATTCTGACGGAGAATATGGACTCATCAGGTATTGCGGGCTCGTACATTGGATTGTTATTACTAGGCGCTGTTTTTACTGCTATTGGTATTTTTGCTTCTTCTATTAGTAGAGATCAAATTATTTCTTTTATCACAGCCGTTTTTTTATGCTTTATTCTCTATCTAGGTTTTAGCTCTATCGCCGCTATTGATGATACCACCCCCTTTGCCTACTTTATTGCGCAACTAGGCATCGACTACCACTATAATTCCGTTAGTAAAGGGCTAATTGACTCGAGAAACTTAGTGTATTTCGTCAGCGTAGTAATCGTTATGCTCTCCGCTACTAAATTAGTATTGGATAGTAGAAAATGGTAATTGATATGAAAAAGAAGAGCTTTTTATACTTTGGACTTAGCCTCGTTGCAGTAATACTACTCAATTTTTTGGCGCAGCAGTTTATCTTCCGTGTAGACCTCACCGAAGACCAGCGCTACACTATCTCTCCTGCTACTAAAAAGCTATTGGGCAATCTAGAAGAAGAAATTTATATTAAGGTTTATCTGAAAGGAGAAGACTTACCTGCTGAATTTAAGCGCTTTCAGAATGCCATTGAAGAAACACTCGATGAATTTCAAATCTATGCAGGACGCAAGCTCATTTATCGCTTCATTGATCCGCTCAATGCAGAAGAAACCCTCACCCAAGACTCGCTCTTGGTAAGGCTAGCCCAAAGGGGGATTCAACCTACCAACGTGGTGATGAACAAAGATGGGAAGCGTACAGAGAAGTTTATTTTTCCAGTAGCTACCATTACCTACCAAGACAAAGAAATTACCACACTCCTCTTGAAAGGTGACCAAAGGGCCAGCGTAAGTAGTTCTGGTGAAGTCTTGAATCAGTCCATTGAGAATATAGAGTATGAGTTGGCAGCTAGTATTAAACAGTTGGTCAATACAGAAACGAAAAATGTAGGCTTTCTCGTAGATAAGACCGTCCTCGACAAGCTAGAAGTAGCAGATGCTTGGTTTACCCTAAATCGGTACTACAAAGTATTTCCCGTTTCGCTAAGTGAAAGTCCCAACTTACAGGGGCTCGATGCTATCATTATCGCTAAACCTGATACTGCCTTCACAGAAGAAGACAAGTACAAGGTTGATCAGTTTATTATGCAAGGAGGGAAAGCCCTCTTTTTTATAGACGCTTTGGACATCAGAGAAGACAGCATCCGTACCCAAGGCGTTACACCCGCTATTCCCTATCAGCACAATTTGATAGACCTCTTCTTTAGGTATGGTGTACGCTTTAACAATAATTACATAGAAGACCTTAATAGCGGTATTATTGACCTCATTGTAGGGTATACAGGGAATGTACCTAAGATGGAATCCCTTCCTTGGCGCCCTTATCCCATTGTAAATAATTTCTTCGATCATCCTACCGTAAAGAACTTAGATGCGCTTTATACACGTTATGTCAGCACCTTAGATACCGTAAAAACACCCTCTACTATCCGTAAAATCCCTTTGGTAACTACCTCTCCCTACACAAAGGTAAAGCCTATTTTGGAAGGCATCTCTTACAACGATGCCCGTATATATCCTACGCCAGATGATTACAAAGAAGGTGCACTAACCATTGCTTATTTGTTGGAAGGTAAATTTACTTCCTTATATAAGGGACGTCTTTTACCAGAAGAGGCTAAAGCCAAAAACTTCATTGCACAAAGCGTACCTACTAAACTATTGATTTTTGCAGATGGTGACCTTATTCGTAATGATGTACAATGGCGCACAGGTCAGTATGCGCCTCTTGGCTACGATAAAACTACAGGAGTACAGTTTGGGAATAAACGATTTTTACTCAACGTATTAGAATATATGCTTGATGATGAAGGCATTATTCTGGCACGTAATAAAGAGGTTACGTTACGACCACTCGATAAAGAAAAAGTACGTACCGAACGTACTTGGTGGCAAGTAATTAATTTATTACTTCCTGTACTCATCATCTTATTAATTGGTATTATTTATTATTGGGTAAGAAGAATAAAATATAAAACACCTTATGAAAAATGATCTTCTCATACGTTGTGCAAAAGGAGAGCAAGTAGAGCGTGTGCCTGTTTGGCTCATGCGCCAAGCGGGGCGTATTCTACCTGAATACCGAGCCGTACGGGCGAAATTCCCCAACTTTGTAGAATTTGTGAAGCAGTCAGAAGCTGCTGCAGAGGTAACCGTACAGCCCGTAGATATACTGGGGGTAGATGCGGCTATCATCTTTTCTGACATCTTGGTGATTCCAGAAGCCATGGGGCTGCCTTATACAATGGTAGAAAAAAAAGGCCCTGTATTTTCTTCTACTATTCAGAATGCAGCAGATGTGGAACGCCTGCAAATTCCTATCCCTGAAGAAAAATTGGGCTACGTACTGGAGGCGATCCAACTTACCAAGCAAGCCCTTGCCGATCGTGTACCGCTGATCGGCTTTGCGGGTGCACCTTTTACCATCTTTTGCTATATGGTAGAAGGAAGCGGCTCAAAGACTTTTTCTAAAGCTAAAAAAATGCTTTACCAAGCCCCTGCGCTAGCGCATCAACTCTTACAGAAAATAACAGATAGTACTATTCACTATCTAAAAGCGCAGATTGGTGCAGGAGCAGATCTTATACAAGTGTTTGACTCTTGGGCGGGAATCCTTTCGCCTCAGTCTTATGCTACCTTTGCATTACCCTATATTAAGCAAATCTGTGAGGCAATTGATGAAGTCCCTAAAACAGTCTTTGCAAAAGGGGCCTACTTTGCCAGAGAAGCCTTTGGGAAAATGGCTTGTGATGTAGTAGGGCTTGACTGGACAATGAATCCTCAAGAATCAAGGAAGTTGGTAGGGACACAAAAAGTACTACAAGGTAACCTTGACCCTTGTGCCTTGTATGCTGACTTTAAAGACATTGAGCAACAGACTGTTCAAATGCTAGAAGCTTTTGGTGGTCAAAAGCATATTGCTAACTTAGGACATGGCGTATATCCTGATATTCAACCAGACCACGTAAAGTGTTTTGTTGAGACGGTACAGTCATTCGAAATAGCAGATAGGTTTCCTGCTTCGACCAATTAAAAGGTAATTATTGTATAAATTCATATTTTACATCCATGAGACATCTTATTGTTGATGTAGGCAATACACTTTATAAAGCAAGTATTTTTGAGGCGTCTGATCAACAAGTAGCTATTGAAACCACCACTTGGCAATCTGTAATAGACTTTGCCCAAAAGTATGCACCCCAAAGAGGTATCGTAAGCTCTGTAAGAGAAAAAAACACCCCTCTTATACAGTCTCTTGACTCCCTTCTCTCTTATCCACTCTTATGGCTTGACTATACAACTTCCCTTCCTATTACCAACGCTTACGACACACCTCATACATTAGGTATGGATCGCTTGGCTGGGGTTGTAGGAGCAAAAACGCTCTATCCAGAAAATAATTGTTTGGTGATTGATGCAGGCACTTGTATTACTTACGATTTTATAGACGCCACTGGTGTATATCAAGGAGGCAGCATCGCCCCAGGTATTCGTATGCGTCTAGAAGCCATGCATACTTTTACAGCGAATTTACCCCTTCCCGATTGGAACCCGCAGACCTCACGACCCAGTTTAGTAAGTAAAAGTACAGAACAAGCGCTCATTAGCGGAGCTGCTAACGGCACGATTGCTGAAGCGGAACAAATCATTGCTACTTTTCAAGAACAATATGCTTCTACTCAGGTATTAGTTTGTGGAGGTGACCGTAATTTTTTTGAAAGTACAATAAAACATCCCATATTTGCAGTTCGTAACTTAGTATCGATAGGCTTAAATCGTATATTGGAACATAATGTCTTTTAAAAAAACCAGCACCCTCTTTTTTATTTATTGGCTCACTATCCTTACTACACAAGGGCAGAACTCCCCCTTCTCTAGTATAGGAATAGGGAATATTAGAAGCAATGGTTACATAGCGCAAGATGGGCTAGCAGGAGCTGGTATCGCGCTAAGCAATCCTCTTTACGTAAATAATCTCAATCCAGCTTTACTTACAGCCAATAGACAGTTTATTTTTGAAGTAGGTGTTTCTGGACAGTTACAACAACTCAGTGACGATCAATTCACACAGCAAGACTTCGCCGCTAATTTAGGTTACTTTGGTTTATTATTACCCCTTTCCAAAAAATGGAGTGGACAAATTGGCCTTAAGCCTTACAGCACTGTTGAATACGAAATTAACACTAGTGAGCCTATCCCGGGGAGTGATTTTAATGCTGACTACACTTATATTGGTAGTGGTGGGCTAAATAGTTTTTTCTTTTCTAATGGGGTCAATGTTGGAAAAAACCTAAACCTAGGCCTTAAAATCAATTATATTTTTGGGGCGCTTGAAACAGAAAGTATCTCACAAGTACGTACAGGTGGCTTCAACACCAATGTAGTATCTTTTGAAAGACTCAATGTAGGCGACTTGATCTTTACACCGGCTATTTCTTACACTTATCCGCTCAACGATAAAACCAATCTAAGTGCGGGTATCGTATATGATGTTGGTGTGCAAGCAAACACTAGGCAGTTTAGATCAGTAGAACGACGTGACCCACTAGGTGGCCCGCTCTCTATTGACACGCTTGTGGTAGATGAAGCAACTTCTATTTTTCTTCCTCAAAAACTACAAGCAGGGCTAGCCTATGAAAAACGTAACCGTTGGGCCATTGCAGCAGACTTTACCTGGCAACCTTGGCAAGAATATAGAGAGTCTGACGAAGAAGTAGGTTTACAAAATACGATAGGGGTAGCATTGGGGGGACAATATACGCCCGATTTCGGAGCTGTAAAAGGCTTGTTTAAGCGCGCTACTTACAGAGTTGGGGTACGCTATCAACAACTTCCTATAGAAGTGAATGGTAACCAAGTAAATGATGTTGGCATCAATTTTGGCACTTCTCTACCTATAGGTGTTAATCAACTAGCTACCACCTACTTGCATTTGGGGTTTGCTGTTGGACAAAGGGGAAGTCTCAGCGAGAACGACCTTCAAGAAAGATATATCCAGTTTTCTTTGGGAGCCTCCTTAAGCGATCTCCTTTGGTTTAGACGTCCAAAAATTAATTAATTCAAATAGTATAAGTAATGAAAGTAAACGTATTTCTATCGATATTAGCGATGATGTTAGGTAGCTTTGCTGCCTACGCACAGGCACAATACAACTGGCCTGATGATCCTAAACAAAGAGCAGAAGCCGAAAAACATAACGTCCTCTACTACGATGCTATGCAGGCAGGTAATTATGAAGAATCAGCCAAGAGCCTAGGTATTTTACTCACCAAATATCCTAAGCTTTCTGAAGAGGTTTATAAAGGTGCAGCAAAGGTTTACCCTGAGCTAATCCAAAAGCTTACTGATGAGGAAGCAAAAAAGGCTTATCAAGATACTTTTATGATGAGCTTTGACCAGCGCATTGAGCACTTTGGGAAAGCTCCCTTCGTAACCAACTACAAGGGCTATTATGCTTACCAATTTTATTCAACACGTCCTGAAAAGCATCAAGAAACGTACGACTTGTACATGAAAATCATGGAGTTGAATGGCAATAAAACCTATTTCTATAATGCACAATATGCCATGGCCATTGTAGCCACGATGTATGTAGGAAAGAAGTTGCCTTTGGAACAAGGTATAAAAGATTACAAGCAGATTTCAGCAATTGCCAAGCACAATGTCTCTAATAATGAGAAAGAGAAGACAGAGTGGACGAATACAGAGGAAGAGATTAACAAGATGTTTGCACAGTACTTTAAGCCTGCCCTTACCTGTGATTTCATTAGGGATAACCTTTCTCAGAAATTTAAAGAAACAAAATCTTTAGAAGAAGCCAAGAAACTACAAAATTTAATGGTGGCGGCTGATTGCTATAAGGAAGACTTGTTTGTACAAGTGATGGAAGTTACCTCTAAGGAGGAGCCCTCTTACGAGAACATGAAAGCTCTCGGTAAGCTCTATGAAGCCAAAGGTAACAATACTAAGTCTGTTGAATATTATAATAAAGCAGCTAATATGGCAAGATCGGGAGTAGAAAAGGGAAAAGCGTACAAAGAGATTATGGAAATCTACGTTCGTACTGGTGCAAAGCAATCTGGTAGAAGTTATGCGCAGAAAATGATGCAAGCTGACCCTAGCCAATCAAGTTATGGCTACACAGTAATTGGCAATCTCTACTTAGGAAGTGGTGGTCAGTGTAGTAACGATAACAAGGTAAAAGCCAAAGCCTACGCCATTGCCGCCTATAATGCTTATCAAAAAGCAGGTAATAGCGCCAAGATGGCTACAGCGAAGCAGTACTTCCCTTCAAACGAAGAGATCTTCTTTGAGAAACTAAAAGGACAAAGTTATACTTTAGAATGTTGGATTGGCGAAACCGTAACATTCCCGTAATCGTTATGGCTTATAAAGATTAAAATAATAGGCGGTCAGTAGTTTACTATTGACCGTTTTATTTACATGATTTTGTTATGAAAAATCCTTTACATTATTGTCTATACTTTACTATTATTCTCAGTGTGTGGTCTTGCCAGAATAGCAAGAAAGAGCTAGATGAATTCCAACCTTACCATGGCCCCGTGATAGAAGCGAGAGATATCGAAACAATTTACAGTGACTCCGCAAAAGTAAAAATGATTGTAGAAGGCCCGCTGCAAAGACAATATGAAAACCAAGACCTCGATTATCCAGAGGGCGTTATGATTACCTTCTTCAACGAAAAAGAAGAAAAAGCTTCTGTACTTACCGCCGACAAGGGACACTTCGACAAAGAAAAAAATATCTATACGGCCACAGGAAACGTCATAGTAATAGACTTGATTGGAAAAAAAGATTTAAAGACGGAAGAGTTGCACTGGTCACCAGTGAAGAAGCAAATTTACACCGAAGAGTATGTTGTCATTACTACACCCAAACAAATCTTAAAAGGAAACGGACTAGTAGCTGAGCAAGACTTTTCACAGTATGTGATTACTAAACCTACGGGTATTATCAGTGTAGATGAGGACGAATAAATACGATTAGCTATGAAATTAATTGACTACTTACTTCTCTCCGTCACCGTTGGGCTGCTTATCATAGGGATTTACGAAATTTTTATTGGTAATTTTCAGCGTAATTATTGGCTCTTTATGCTAATGTTGATCGCGCTGTTTACCTACGGCTATCGCAGGCAAAAGCGGGTAGAAGCAGCGGCCATACAGCAAAAGAAGAGTACTCCTCCGAAAAATAAGCCGAAGCGTAAAAAGAAAAAGCGTAAGTAGTATAATATCTAAGATATAGCTATCTTTTTACTATAATAGAGATATTAAAGTCCGTTCTTCTATGTCAGTTGATAAAGAGTACCAAGCAGTATACAGACTAAAAGAAGCCATAGAGCATCACGCTAAAATATCTGATGCTTGTTGGATTAATATTGAGAATAACCTGAAAGAAAAGACTTTACGAAAAAATCAGTTTTTCTCAAAAAGTGGACAGTATAATCGAGAGTTTGCCTTTATTACTTCTGGAGTTGGTAGAATATATATTATTACCAAAGAAGGAAAGGAGTTTACAAAATACTTTTTTCAACAGAATGAATTTTTGATGGCAAGCATTGAGCCTCAAATGCCAAGTCAGGTCAATGTTCAGGCACTTACCGAAATTAGATATATCTACCTGCCATTTTCAATTTTTGAATCACTACTCAGTAAACACAAGGAGTTATCTCAAATATTAAATAGCCTTTTGCTGAGTTACTTTGGGAAAAAACAACAACGAGAGATCAACTTACTGTCCAATAACGCTATTGATAACTTTAAACTTTTCCGAGAAAATTACCCTAGCTTAGAAACGCAAGTTTCACATTATCATATTGCCAGTTATTTGGGTATTACCCCCGTTCAACTAAGTAGAATAAGAAAAAAGCTTGCCTATTAACATTTGTTAATGTAACTGTTGCAGAATTAATAGAGCTTTGTTGAGTAGCCTCTTTAAACGAGGATTTAGAAAATTAAATCTTTACTCATTATGGCAGTTAAGTTCAAAAGCACTTCGGTTAAATTACAAAATATTGGTAGCAATCTCAGACTGAGTAACGCTAATACAGCTATTATCGTGATCGAGTTTCAAAAGACGTGGACACAAAAAGGTAATTTTCTTAACCGACTCATTCGTAAACCACTTAAAAAGCGTCAAGTAATTTCCGTAACGAAACGTTTCCTTCATTTGGCTAGGCAAAAGGACTATACAATCATCCATACACCACTCATATTAGATAAAAGCCAAAAGGAACAATATAAGAAGATGCCACTAATGCCTAAATTAATGGGCGCCTTTACAGCTAACACTTGGAAAGCTGAATTTGAAGAAGACATAAAAGAAGATAGCGATCTAGTGGCTGTCGGACGAACTGGTTTCGATGCTTGTGAAGGAAGTAATTTACAAGAATTAGTTAAGGGATATGAGTATTTACTAATTGCTGGATTCCTAACAGATCAATGTGTGGAAGCAACTCTGCAAACACTTCAAGCAAAAGGTTATACCTGCATCATGATTTCAGATAGTACAGCAACCATCTCAAACGGTATACAGCAGAAAATAGAAAAGCGCAACCCTTCTATGCAAACTAACGAGCTGCTAGCCATTATGAATCAATCAGCTTCTCAGTAGCCACAATAATCCCATCAGCGTCAGCATATAAGAAGTGACCAGGTGTAAAAAGTGTACCTGCGAAAGTAACAGGAATATCTGTCTCTCCTTGATTCTTCTTGATGCTCTTCATAGGGTGTGTTCCCAAGGCTTTGATTCCTACATCTAGCGTATCGATGACAGCGCTATCACGAATACAACCATACACCACCAAGCCAGCCCAGCCGTTATTGATGGCCAATGTAGCCAGATTATCCCCTACTAGCGCACACCTCAGCGAGCCGCCGCCATCTACAACAAGCACGCGTTGCTCACCTGCTTGCTGTAAATACTGTTTCACTAAAGAATTGTCCTCAAAGCACTTGATGGTAGCAATGGCTCCTCCAAAGGCTTTTTTCGCTCCAAAGGATTGGAAACCAATGGGCATTACAACATTGATTTTATCGGCATATTGATCACATAAATCAGCAATAGGCGTCATAAAATTATAGATTATAAGATTTATCTTTTCTTAGTTCTCTTTGTATTTCTTCTTTCCCTTTTCTTCTGCACAGTCGCCTTTTTCGCTCCATTGACGCTTTTTACTTGTCTAAAATCTTCTTCAAATACTAAGTCGATTGTGCGACGCGCCAAATTGGTTTCTTTTACACGTACATCTACTTCATCTCCAAAGGCAATCACTTTTCCTGTTTGTTTTCCGATGACACGATAGTTTTCAGCGTCTAGCTCGAAAAAGTCTGCTTCTATATCGCTCATACGTACCATTCCTTCACACTTAGTTTCTACAATCTCCACGTAAATACCAAACTCTGTTAGTCCTGTCACAATACCCTTAAAGGCTTTTTCGTCGGCCAACTTCATAAACTCTACTTGCTTGTACTTGATAGAGGCACGCTCTGCATCGGCAGCGCGTTTTTCCATTTCAGAGGAATGCTTGCACTTTTCTTCGTAAGTTTCTTTGTCTACACTTTTCTTATCGTCAAGGTAGTGTTGCAGTAAGCGATGCACCATCATATCTGGATAACGACGTATAGGCGAGGTAAAATGGGTATAATGCTCAAAGGCTAACCCAAAGTGCCCTCGTGCTTCGGTAGTATACTTGGCCTTCGACATGGTTCGGATCGCCAAGTTCTGTAAAAAGTTCTGCTCCGCCTTTCCATCCATACGTTCTACCATTCTATTGAAGGAGCCTGACATCTTTTTACCTTTGGTGGTAATTTGATAACCAAACTTTTGCACGAAGGTGGCGAAGGTCTGCAACTTCTCTGGATCAGGCGCATCGTGGATGCGATATACCATTGTGTACCGAGGATCTGCTTTTCTCTTATTGTAAATAAAGGTCGCCACCCGCTTGTTAGCCAGCAGCATAAATTCTTCAATTAACTTGTGGGCATCTTTTCTTACCTTAGGTACAACACTGATGGGTGTTCCTTCTTCATCTAGCTGAAAGCGCACCTCCATCGTTTCAAAACTAATGGCTCCTTCTGCAAAGCGCTTTTCTCTTAGGTGATAGGCGAGCTCATTGAGTAATCGGATTTCCTGTACGAAGTCCCCTTTCCCAGTTTCTATTACCTCTTGTGCCTCCTCATAGGCAAAGCGCCTATCGGAATGGATAATAGTCCTACCAAACCACTCTTTTACAATGTTTGCTTCTTCGTCTAGCTCTAAGACCGCCGAGAAGGTGAGTTTATCCTCATGTGGACGTAATGAGCATAGTTCGTTAGAAAGCCTTTCTGGAAGCATAGGTACTACCCGGTCTACTAAATATACCGAAGTAGCCCGTTGGTAAGCCTCTTTCTCAAGGAGTGTTCTGGGCTTCACGTAGTGGGTCACATCTGCGATGTGTATCCCTATTTCCCAGTGTCCGTTGGCTAGTTTCTGTATAGAAAGAGCATCATCGAAATCTTTTGCATCTACAGGATCAATGGTAAAGGTAGTTACCTTTCGCATATCGCGCCGCTTAGCGACTTCTTCTGGTTTTATTGTAGCTTGTATACGTTTGGCAGCACTTAATATGTTTTTGGGAAACTGATAAGGTAAATCGAATTCAGCCATGATGGCATGCATCTCTGTTTGGTGTTCGCCTGCTTTCCCCAATACCTCTGTTACTACACCTTCAGGCTTTCTGTTGTTAGCAGCCCATTGGGTAATTTTCACCAGTACTTTCTCCCCCGTTTGGGCTTCTTTAAGCTTATTTTTGGGGACGTAAATATCCATGTGGATGCGCTTGCTATCAGGAATGACAAAAGCAAACTGATCAGAGACTTTAACGGTTCCTACAATAATTTCCCTTTTACGCTTTAGTATTTTTACTACTACTCCTTCGGGATGTACCCCGTGGTGAGGATCAAATACTTCTATTTCTACAGTGTCGCCATCAATCGCTCCGTTAAGATCTTTGGCGTCGATGCGCACATCATTTTCCAACCCTTCGACTATCCCAAAAGCAAAACGAAAATTTACATGATCGATTGTAGCTACCGCTGTAGCAGGCGCTTCGTTGCTAGATTTAAACCTTCCTGTTTCAGTGAGGTATACAGCTTCTTCTTGTAAAAGAGCTTCTAAAGCCTCTTCTATTTGACGTTTCGCTTTTTTATTCTTTAAGTTGAGTTCTCTTAGTAGCGTTCTAGAAGAATACCCTAAACGCTTCTGTTTTTTCATCGCCTTTAGGATGTTGCTCTTTAGTGTGGTTAGGTCAATAACGTATTCTTTTTTACTTGATTTACGACTCTTCTGAGCCGATTTCTTATTTCGTTTTGATTTCATGATTTCATTTTTTTTAGCAAAAGTGTGCTAGATAATGGTGGGAGGATCAGCTTGCCAATAGGGTATTCTGAGCAGGAGCAGTGGTTCTTGCTTTGTCGCATACACACTTTTTGCAGTATTTTTACATTTTTGCTTGCATTCTTTTTTCTTTCTCTAATTTACGTCTCAGTTGTGCTTTACGCACATCCTCTAAGTCTCCTTTTGGTATAGCTTTAATAAGATTTTTGGTATAGGCCTTTTGTGGATAATTATAGATATCTTCTGCGAAGCCCATCTCTTCTATTTTTCCTTTGTTCATCACGATCATACGATCTGCCATGAATTTTACTACAGATAGATCGTGAGAAATGAAGATATACGTAAAGTGAAATTTTTCTTTGAGTTCATTTAGTAAGTTTAAGACTTGTGCTTGTACAGATACATCTAGTGCTGATACCGATTCATCGCATACCACAAACTTAGGATCTAACGCCAATGCTCTTGCTATGCAAATTCTTTGCCGTTGTCCTCCCGAAAACTCATGGGGGTATCTATTGAAGTGATCGGCCTGTAGGCTAACCGTTTCTAGCAGCTCTACTACGCGGTTTTTACGCTCTTTATCATTTTTATGTACTTTAAACAACCGCATCGGCTCCATAATTGCCTCTCCAATCGCTATACGCGGGTTGAGTGAAGAGTAAGGATCTTGAAAAATAATCTGCATGTCCTTGCGGAGTCGGCGCATCTCATTTCCTTTGAGCGTGAGTATATTTTCGCCCTGAAAAGTAACTTCTCCACTGGTAGGTTCTAGTAACCTTAATAATAAGCGTCCTAGTGTAGTTTTACCACAACCAGACTCACCTACTAGCCCTAAGGTAACGCCTGGATATACCTTAAATGATACATCATCTACTGCTTTTACGTACTCTCGATGCCTGCTTAGCCAATTCTTCTTCAATGGGAAGTATTTTTTGAGGTTATTTACTTCCAAAATGGCAGGACGCATCATCAAATCTTTGGTACGGTCTTTTATTTCATCTTCTGTTTCAAAGTTGAGCAAGAGCGCCTCTCCTACTGATTTATATTTATTGTTTTCCTTTTCTATCAGTTTACCTTCCTCATCTACTTCCATAAAGTCGTTGACGGTAGCCAATACTTTCATCTTGAAATCGAGGCGAGGGCGACAAGCAAGGAGCCCTTTGGTGTAAGGATGCTGTGGCTCATTAAAAATATCCCAGACGTCTCCTTTTTCTACGGTTTCTCCCTTGTACATCACCATTACGTGATCGGAGATTTCTGCCACTACCCCCAAATCATGTGTAATGAATATTACGGAAGTTTCTTCATCATAACGAAGGTCTTGTACAATATCTAGAATGGCCTCTTGTACCGTTACGTCCAGTGCAGTGGTAGGTTCATCGGCAATCAACAGTGATGGGTTACAAGAAAGCGCCATGGCAATCATTACCCGCTGCTTTTGTCCACCTGATAACTCGTGTGGATAGGCATTGAATATCTTTTTAACACGAGGGAGCTTTACACGATCAAACAGGGCAAGTGTGCGCTTTTTCGCTTCTTCTACACTTACTTGTTGGTGAAGTAAAATAGCTTCCATTACTTGGTTGCCACAAGTATAAACGGGGTTAAGCGAAGTCATGGGTTCCTGAAAGATCATGGCAATATCATTCCCTCTGAGCTCTTGCATCTCATCCTTTGACAGACTTAATAAATCTACTTTTCCCATCTTAGGGGAGTCAAAAATGATCTCTCCTGAAGCAATCTTTCCCACGGGCTCTTGGATTAGCCGCATAATGGATAGAGAAGTAACAGACTTCCCTGAGCCTGACTCTCCTACGATGCCAATGGTTTCGCCTTTTGCTAAAGAGAAATTAACGTGTTTTACAGCTTGTATAGTGCCTTTTTCGGTGGTAAACTCTACGACTAGGTCTCTTACTTCCAGCAAGTTATCAGTTACCAAGGAGCTTGTCTCCATAGTTTTTCTTCTATTATTCGTGTAAAATGCCTTTCAAAGATAATTGTTTTATTTCAATTAAGTTATCTTCAATGATCGTTTCAGGTAAAAAAATGAATTTTTTATCAAAAATCTGCCTGTCTATATAATAACTTACCCAGTATTCACTACATAACTGAAATACAACAGGATCGATCGGTTCAATAAGTGCGTGGCTCTCAGGGGCTACATATTCTATCAAATGACGTAAAGTAGAGGTTTTGCGTTTTTCTCCTTCTATTTCTCCATAGCCTTGAGAGGTAATTAAGACGTTGTCTAAACCGAAATCATTGGTATTGATGAGGTAGGCATACCATTGTTCCTGATTCAGCTCGTTGATCTTCTTTACAATCGCTACTTTTACCCCTACTACTTTGGGAAATTCAATGTCTTTTTTCATACAGCTACCAATTCTTCTATTTCCATTTCAAAAAGCTGTGCGATCTGCTTTAGTAATTTGCGCTCTACCACAGCCTGATCGACTGGTGTGCCTAGTTCTTGTGCCATAGAAGTCACACCTTTGTCTTGAATACCACAAGGAACAATATAGTCAAAGTATTGAAGGTTTGTATTTACATTGAGCGCAAAACCATGCATGGTGACCCAGCGGCTTGTTTTGACACCCATTGCGCATATTTTTCTAGGGTTCTCTCCATTGTCTGTAATCCAAACCCCTGTTAGCCCTTCTATACGTTCTGCTGTAATATTGTATTCTTGAAGGGTTAAAATAACGGCTTCTTCTAAAAAACGCAAATAGCGGTGAATATCTGTAAAAAAGTTGTCCAAGTCCAAGATAGGGTAACCAACTAGTTGCCCCACTCCGTGATAAGTAATATCACCCCCTCTGTTAATCTTATAGAAATCTATTTGGCGTTTCCTCAGCTCTTCTTCACTAAGAAGTAGATGTTCTAGCGTTCCACTTTTTCCTAATGTATATACATGTGGATGCTGGCAAAATAGTAAATAGTTCGGTGTAGGATGTGTAGTACCTTGCTTTCTATTTTCAATTTTGAGGTCAATGATACGTTCAAAAAGTTGTGTTTGATAATCCCAACCTTGTTTATAATCTATATTTTTCAAATGTTGATAATGAACTACTTTATTCATAGATACTAACGCAAGAAGGTTATACTTTTGGGTAGTGTAGTGAACTCACGATGTACTGACTTTTGCCAGTTCACTTTTGAGATGTCCTATGATAGAAACTGGAAACGGATCTACTTGGTTCAGCTCCGCTAGATAGAACGACAACCAGTCGAAAAGGTGAATCAAGTAAAGCGACTGTTCTATCAGGGTAGTTCCTTGAGGCACCACCTGTAAAAATTGTGCAGCCTTTTCTTTAAAAATCGGTTCACAAATATCCATTCGTATCTTTACACGCGCTGTATCGAGTGACGAGCGCAACATAGTAACGACCATATGCTGGTAGTGTGCCTTTTCTCGTTGCCAACCTACTAGCTCGTTGTGGTTCATCTCAGGGAATACGTGAGTATGGCACAATTGCTTTGCATTCTCATTGATTTGTTGCTGCAAACGCATAATGACTGCCGAAAAATGGCTGTCAGCGTAGATGATGGGTAACCTTCCGTGATAGGCTTTGGCCATCGTTCGCGCTTCTTGCTGTATTTTTTCTCGATGGGTAATGATTTGTTCTACACCTGCTTCTAGGGCTGCCTCAAAAGTATCATCAATCAGTTGATAATGCTTTAATAAATACATAAGCTGTACGAAAGAGTAGCCTAAGAAGGCCCTAGGACAAGGCGCTTCGTTGGGTATTTGTACTGCATCAAAAGGGGTGTCTTGTGCCAGTGACATCAATGTACCACCAGAAGTAACACAAGCGACTTTTGCACCCGTTGGTAAGGCTTTCTCTAGTGCAGCCAGTGTTTCTTCTGTACCGCCTGAAAAGGAAGAGGTAATAAAGAGGGTGTGTTGATTGACATAATTGGGGATATCATAACTTTTAATGACCTGTACAGGTACGCTTAGCCAGGCAGTTGTCCATTCAGCTACCAAGCTTCCACCAATACCAGAGCCACCCAATCCAGCGATCACCACATTCCTAATTTCGTGGCGAGGAGGTGTTACAGTTTGCTTTTTACCAATAAGAAGTGCTTGCTTAAGTTGCGCTCCAAACCCTTCAATTAGTTGATACATCATAAAAATTCACTATGTTTAATTATTACTGTAAATTAATAGAATTCTTATAAACTCTTGCCATGAAATGGGAAACAATCTGGAAAAAGGAAGAGAAGGTGAGCAACTGGCGGCACAATTCCTCAGGGAGAAAGGATACCAGATACTTACCTACAACTACCGCTATAAACGAGGAGAAATCGATTTAATTGCCTTACAGGGGGTTTTACTTGTATTTGTAGAGGTAAAGCTACGTAAAAATACCACCTTTGGGTACCCAGAAGAGGCTGTTGATGCCCAAAAGGCAAAACGTATTATACAAACAGCCGAACAGTATATCTTACAACACAACTGGCAAGGTGATATACGCTTCGATATTATCGCTATTGTACAAAGTGCACCTAGTAAAAAAGAAATAAGTCACTTTGAGGATGTTTTTTACTGAAGGGTTATAAGCTTACTTCATTTACTTGGCTTCCTAGTCCATTAGACTCCTCTAAGGGAATAATAGATACCTTAGAGCGAATAAAGTCATTTTCGCCTACATAAGTGCGTAGAATATCATAAGGAGGTTTTACGTCTCTCAAGAGCGTACCATTGCGTCGGTACAGTTCATCATCTTTGTTATTCTGCATTCTTTTAGAGACCAGCTCCGTCAATTTCTGTAGAACGCTTGCCACCACACCATAGGTAGGTTGAGCTTGCAGGATGGTTTTCAATCCTAAATCAACCGCCTCAGATTTTACTACCTCTTCTACTACTTTCCCTGCTTCTCTGATGTCAGCATCGCTTTCCATAAAAAGAATAGAGTACGTTACAAAACTGCCCGGATACTTCGGGCCGTAAATTAGATGTCCTTGTCCATCGAAGGTAATGGTATCACCTTTCCGCATGTTAGGGAAAGGCATCGTATTAAAACTAATTGCTGGATTCGCCAACCCTGCTTCATCAATGGCCATTGATACGATGTAAGGTTCGCTATAACGCTCAAGGAAAAAATCTGCTTTCTTTAGGAGTGTAAATTCTGTAATGGTGACAGCAATAGGCTGTTTTTCTTCCTTAAAATCGTAAGTTTTGGTCTTACTCATAGGTTTAGTGATGGTTAAATAATAAGAAGTTTGCCATGAAGATACTAGAAATATCTGGTAATGCATACTCATTTATCTATAAGTTTTAAGAGGCAGTTAGTATGTATCTAAAACAATCGTTATGCGTGGTACTTTCTTGGTAATATTGATGTTGAACGTAAAAGAAAAAGATAGGTATTCTAACTTTAGGCTTTGCCTATACTTCTTTGATCAGTTATCTACCAAATATATAAGCAATTAAACATACGGATATGAGCACCACAGTAATTATGACAGCACTGGGAGAGATCGAGTATCGCTCAGTTGGAAAAGGCACACCAATTCTATTTTTACATGGAGGGCATTCAAACTGTCAAGAAACACTTAGTTATCAAGGGTTTGATCTAGAAAAATACCAATTGATTACTCCTTCTCGTCCTGGGTATGGGAAAACACCCTTAGGTAATAACAAAACACCACAGCAAGCAGCTAGCTTAATGATCGCCTTACTAGAGCACCTAGCGTTAGAGAAAATAATAGTATATGGCATCTCAGCGGGTGGCTTGACAGCCATAGCATTAGCAGCGAACCATCCTCGTTATGTAACAAAGCTGATTCTTGCCTCGGCGGTTTCTAAAAAATGGCTTCAAGCCGATGAGAAGATTTACAAAACTGCGCAATGGATTTTCAATCCCAGCGTAGAAAAGATTACTTGGGGTATGGTCAGAGTATTTTCGAATATTTTCCCTACTATGATAGCAAGAAGTTTTTACCCTCAGTTTTCCACAAAACCACTGCATAAGCTGGCGAAGAAAGATGTAAAAACGCTAATTACAGCGATGAAATACTACAGTTCGGGAAGTGGTTTTTTGAATGACATCGACCAATCTATAAGCGATTCAGCACTTGCAGCCATCCAATGCCCGACGTTTATTATCCATAGTAAAAATGATAGTAGTGTTCCATTTGAACATGCCTTACAGGCAAAGGAAATGATTGACGACGCAAAGCTTGTAGCGCTAAACAACGAATGGGGACACTTATTTTGGATTGGGAGTGATACCCAAGAAATAATTGTAAAGACAATACAATTTATTGAAGGCTAAAAACTAGCACTTTACTAAGTGCTCACCTTAGTATTTGGGTATTGTTTGTCTCTTTACTATTCCCTCAATTAAATATAAAGAGCTGCTTTAGCCGCCTCTATAGTGCGCGCTACATTGGGCAGCGTAGCTTCAATAAGCGTCGGTGCATATGCTAAGGGAACATCCATACTATTGATACGATAGACGGGTGCATCAAGGTAATCAAAAGCATGGCGTTGGATGTAGTAAGCGATCTCTGCAGAGATGGCTGCTAGCGGCCAAGCTTCTTCTACTACCACAAGTCGGTTTGTTTTCTTTACAGAATCAATAATAGCAGGGTAGTCGATAGGACGTACACTACGTAAGTCGATTACTTCGGCTGAGATACCTTCTTTATCTAGTTCAGCGGATGCTTGGGTAGCAACCTTCATCATTTTCCCAAAAGAGACCAGCGTGATATCCTTCCCTTGTTTTACAATCTTCGCTTCCCCTATAGGCAGCGAGTATTCTTCTTCTGGTACTTCTCCTTTGTCACCATACATCAGCTCTGACTCCATAAAGATGACAGGATCATTATCTCTGATCGAAGTTTTGAGCAAGCCTTTGGCATCGTAGGGATTAGAAGGCACTACTACTTTAAGACCCGCGGTATTAGCAAACCAATTCTCAAAATTTTGAGAGTGCTGTGCTGCCAACTGACCTGCATTTCCAGTGGGTCCTCTGAATACCATAGGTACTGTGTACTGTCCTCCAGACATCGCATTCATCTTAGCCGCAGAGTTGATGATCTGGTCAATAGCGACTAGCGAGAAATTGAACGTCATAAACTCAATAATGGGTCGCAAACCATTCATAGCTGCTCCTACCCCAATTCCAGCAAAGCCTAGCTCTGCAATAGGTGTATCAATGACTCTTTCTTCCCCAAATTCATCGAGCATCCCTTGACTTACTTTATAAGCACCGTTGTAGGCAGCTACTTCTTCTCCCATTAAAAAAATGCTTTTGTCTTGGCGCATCTCTTCTGACATGGCTTCTCTTAAGGCTTCTCTAAATTGGATGACTCTCATGTATATTTCTCTTTAGAACAGGTGGTTGAGTTATTCAATGCTAAAAATATATATTTTATAAATGATTCTCAAAATATTTATATGTAAGCACCCTTAAAAGCCATTAATTTTCTTCTCTCAACTGTAAAATGAGCGCCATTTTTTCTTCAAAAAGGGATTTTTCTAGCCCTACAGGATAGCTATGTGGATTAGTGAAACGCTTTACTCCTCTATGAAAATAAGCAAGCTGCTGCTGAACACGCGCACGTACATCATGAATGGAGGGTACTTCATACACGCAAGCACCTTGTTTAAAGATAGGGGCAAGTAAGTCTTCATAAGAGGTGTCAGCCATAATATTTTTTCTACGTGTCATATCCATAGGATCAACGATGGTATACTGTGTAGTTGGTAAAGGGTGTTCTTCTGAATAAATCATATCTGCTACCGCTTCTTCTTGCTGGTAGAAGCGACGCACTTGCTGTATACCTGGGTTCGATACCTTGATGGCTTGTTCAGAAAGCTTTACCTTATACTGCCAGCTTTCTCCTTTACGAATAGCAGCGATCTTGTATACACCACCCAGCGCTGGCTGATCGTATGCAGTAGCTAGCTTCGTACCAATGCCCCAAACAGCGATCTTCGCATCCTGCATTTTTAAACTTTGTACAGTGTACTCGTCTAGATCGTTGCTGGCTACAATGGCTGCCTGAGGAAAACCCGCCTCATCCAGTATTTTACGAGCTTCTATGCTCAAATAGGCCAAGTCACCAGAATCTAAGCGTATACCTGCCATTTCGTAGCCTTTTTCTCTCAGCTTTTTTCCAATACTGATCGCATTTTTCACTCCCTTTATGGTATCGTAAGTATCAACCAAAAACACACAGTTATTAGGAAGTACATCTGCGTAAGTCTGGAACGCTTCTATTTCTGTATCAAACGACATCACCCAGCTATGCGCGTGGGTTCCTTTGACAGGAATATCAAAAAGTTTACCAGCTAGTACATAGGAGGTAGCATGGCAACCACCAATATACGCCGCGCGGCTGGCCGCCAAGCCACCGTCAATTCCTTGCGCCCGACGTAGCCCAAACTCTAACACCTGCTCTCCTTTGGCTGCTAATACCATACGAGACGCTTTGGTAGCAATAAGCGTTTGGAAGTTGACCATATTTAAGAGGGGTGTTTCTATGATCTGGCACTGAATAATAGGCCCACTTACTCTAAAAAGTGGCTCGTGGGGAAAAACTACGGTTCCTTCTGGGATAGCTTCTACTGAACAACTAAACTCCATTGCTCCCAAGTAGTCGAGAAAGCCTTGCTCAAATAAAGGTTGGCCGTCATTTCCTTTTAGGGTAGATAAATACGCAATATCCGTGTTGGAAAACTTAAAATGGTTGAGATAATCGATAATATACGCTAGGCCACAAGCGATTGTATACCCGCCTTGAAAAGGGTTTTTTCTGAAGAATAGGTTAAAAACAGCTTCCTGCTCACCTCTACCCGACTTCCAATAACCATAGGCCATGGTAAGTTGATAGAGATCAGTTAGCAGAGATAAAGAGCTATTATAAAGGCTTTCAGTAATCTTCATATCTGTAAAAGTTTATAGATTTTAGGATTTTTCTTTATATTGTTTGAAGTATATTAAATGCTTACCTTTCGCCTAAGAAAGGTTTTTTCATAAATTTATTTATTTTTGGAGAACTCTCAAGTATTTTATAGTAGTTCTGTTGTGTAGTTTTAAGTATGGCAAAAGAAAAATCTTCTAAGGGAGTCTTTAATGTAGCTACCATTCGAGGTAGGATTAACGTAGGTATCTTAATTATCGTCGGTGTACTCCTTCTTTGTATAGGTTTTATTATTCATCGCCTCAATCAAATTACTTTACAGCAGGACTACATCACAGAAGTAAGTCGCCCTTCTCAGGTCTATTTACTTGCACTTCAAAGCAGCATCACCAAGACCAACAATGCTTTACAAAACTACTTACGTACTGACGGAGAAGAGATTATTCATAAAGGAGAGAGAAAGGCACTTTGGAAAAATCAAGTAAGTGTTTATTTAGACTCGCTGGCTTTCTATGAAAATCACTGGCAAATCATAGACGATAGGGTACTACTAGGAGAGCTTACCAATGACCTACGTACCTTAAATCGCCTACAAAAAGTATTGGAAGACAACGTCATAGATCGTTTGTATACAACCACCCTAGAGCTAGAGGAGGCTACTCTTCTGGAAGCTAATGAGGGAGACTCTCTGTATGTTGACCCTGAACAAGAGGAGGCGCAGTTTCAAGGAGATACAACTGATAGCGACTTTGATCTCTTTGAAGGGTTTGATGAAATTAACCGCATAGATTCTCTCGTTGATGTGTCGCCTACTGAAGACCTAGAAGATGCTGCCTTTGATGAAAACTTTGATCTTATTACGATTGCACAAGATGAAGTACAAGAGAAAGACCTTGTAAAGGCATATCTTCAAAAAGTAAACGATCAAACACGTAAAATTGAGAATACCATTAACCGCCTCTATGAAAATCAAAATTTACAGATCACTATAAAGAAAGAAGATGCTTCCTTTCAAAAACTTTTACTAGAAGGGGGCTTATTTTTATTGTTTACTTTACTTATTACCATTACGATTTTACTAGGTAGAAGTATTATTGTACGCCTAAAAGGTAGTTTACGTAACGTTCACGGCTATTTAAGTGAGCTTGCCCAAGGAAACGTACCACTCGTGAAAAGTAATGTAAAAGATGAGACAGAGATTATCGTAGACGACATTGATACCATTAGCCGTAACCTCTCTAATATTAAGTACCTCGCCGAACAGATAGGAGAAGGGAAGTTTGAAACAAACATTAATATCTTTAATAACGAAGGAGATATTGGTGCTTCGCTAAGTAGTATGCGTGATGGGCTTAAAACAGTAGCCAAGCGAGATCGTACTAGAAACTGGACGAACGAAGGTTTTACGCTTTTTGCTGAGATTTTACGGGATACTTCTAATGTACAAGCCCTCTATGATAAGCTTGTAAAGAACTTGGTAAAATACGTGGAAGCTAACCAAGGGGGTATTTTTATTGCTACACCCACGCCCGATGAGGATTACCTAGAGCTCAAGTCTTGCTATGCCTACAACAGAAAAAAGTACATACAACAGCAGGTAGAACTAGGGCAAGGACTTGTAGGACAGTGCTGGCAAGAGGGAAATACCATCTATTTACTTGAGGTGCCCGAAGACTATGTACACATTGGCTCTGGATTAGGAGAAGAGAATCCACGTTCGGTATTGATCGTTCCCATTAAAGTAGCCGGTGAAACCTACGGAGTTATTGAACTCGCTTCTTTTAGCCAATTTACACCTATCGAAAAAGAGTTTGTAGAAGGCCTAGGAGAAGACATTGCTTCTACCATTTCATCTATACGCTCCACTGAACAAACCCAGAACCTGTTGCGTGAATCGAGGGAGATTACCAATCGTATGGTCTCGCAAGAAGAGCAAATGAGGAGTAGTTTAGAAGAACTTGCCGAAACACAAGAAGAGCTAGAATACAGGAACGCTGAGATGGGCGCGATGATGGAAGCGATCCAAAAGGCAACAATAGTGATGGAGTTTGACGCAGAAGGTAATTTCACCTTTGTCAATAAGCGTTTCTCTGAGCTTTCCCAGTACAAAAGTGAAGAAGTTGTGGGGCAACACAGAAGTTTTTTTGCTCCTAAAGATTTAGACCCTGCCGAGTTTAACCTAATGTGGTCGCAGCTTACGGAAGGAATGCACCTAGAGCGTAATGTAAGGCGGATTCGTAAAGATGGAACAAGCTTTTGGTTGCGGGCACACTACTTCCCTGTTGTGAGCACTTCGGGGAATCTCATCAAAGTTACCTCCATTGCTACCGATATTACTGAGAAGATTGCCAAAGAGAATAAGGCCATAGAAGACCAAAAGACAGTCAACTATCGTAGCAATGCTTTCGATAAAGCCTTCATTATTTTTGAAACAGATCGTAACTTCATTGTCAAAAATCTCAATGGATTTGGCTGTAGTATTTTACAAACCACTAAAGAAAATTACCAAGGCAAACACATCGACGAAGCGATCATTGGGCGCCTCGACTACAAAATGATCAAGCGTCGTGTACAATCTGGTGGTACAGAAGAAGGGATTGTCCTGCTAAGAGCTGGTGATAAATCATTTAAGTTTATTAGTATGATGACTGTTGGTGCACGAGATGCCAACTTAGGCACATTAGAAAGCGTCTTTTTTGTTGGTACAGACATTACCAAAGAGAAGCTTTACGAAAATCAACTTGTAAGTAAAGTAGAGGCACTACAACAAAGCTTGCGTAAGGTGCGTACCACCTTGGTATCGTAAGTCTTTCTGTGTTATTTCTCCATAAGCAATTAGGTCTTTTAAGTTTAAACATTTAACATTGCGTGTTTAAATTACCAACCTGATGGCAGAAATAAGACCCTTTAGAGCTTGGCGTTATAATGCTTCTCTTTCCAAAAATATAGCGCAGCTTACTTCACCATTGTTTGATGTAGTCTCAACCAGACAAACAGAGGTGCTTTACCAAAACCCTTACAACAGCATACACCTTTCTGTACCTGCTCAGGGCGTGAGTTATGCGGAAATCGCCCAACGCTTACACACTTGGGAGCAAGAAGGTATCTTGCAGCAAGATGCCCTACCCAGCATTTATGTATATTACCAACATTTTTCCATCGCAGGGAGTACCCGATCGTATTGCCGCAAGGGCTTTATCTGTAATATCAAAGCTTACGACTGGAACGAACAAGTGCTTCTACGACACGAAAATACAATACCCCGCTCTGTCAATGATCGTACAGCCTTGCTCAAAGCTACCCAAATAAACGCGGCCCCTACACACGGCCTTTATAGCGACCTTACCTTTACCTTAGAGCACTACATGGACGAAGCCATGAAAAATCCCCTCTACGAAACAGAAGATTACCAAGGTGTGAGGGATGTGCTGGCTGTGATTCAAGATGCAACCATTATCCAACATTTTATCGACCAGCTCAAAGATAAGCAGATTATCTTGGCGGATGGCCACCATCGGTATACGAGCTCTTTAGCCTATAGAAAAGAAAAAAGGGAAGCAAATGATCAGCATACAGGTTTTGAGCCTTATAATTATCACTTGATGTATTTAACTAATACAGAAAGCGACGACCTGCGTATTTTACCTACCCATCGCCTTATTAACGGACTAGCAGATTTCGATGCCTCTGCTTTACCAGAAGCCCTTAGTAAGTATTTTGAGGTGCAGCCCATTACCGATCCCTATAACGTACACGAAGTAATTTTAGGTAAAAAGTGGGCTTTTGGTTGTATTACTGCCGAAGCGGCTTTTATAATTCGTTTAAAAGAGGCAATGATTGAGGAAATGGAATGGTCTTTCCCGCCTGTTATTAAAGCCTTGGACCTCACTGTACTTCATTATTTTGTTATCGAGAAAGTACTAGGTATTCCTGGAAAACAACAAAGAAATTCAGAAAAAATCACCTTTTCAAGGAGCCTTTCCGAGTGCCTTGATCAGGTGAAGTCAGGAGCAGCGCAGGCAGCCTTTATTACACAAGACATTCCTATTGAAGTCGTAAAACAAGTCTGCAGAAGTGGCTATACACTTCCGCAAAAGTCTACTTATTTTTATCCCAAAGTAGTATGTGGCTTTGTTTTTAGTAGCGTAGCAGATAAGGCTTTCGAACACCTCGCCGACCAATATTTTACACAACAAATACAGGTAAACCCATAAATATTACAGGTCTTTTATGTTGATAAGCAGCTTGAGCTTTCCTCTAGCTGCCCCTTTAGCTACAATCTGATCAGGTAGGATAAGAATATCCTCTGGTGCAAGCTCATTGAGATCACCATTGATAGTAACATATTGATTGACCTTATACCCCTTTAAATATTGGTTGATCTGTTTACTAGCTTCATCGATCTCCGCCTTGATAGGAATCTGAAAGTTCTCTTGTATCGTTTTATTAAACTTCTGATGCATTAACCAACCAGCAGCTTTTGCCAATACATTTTTTGTTTTCAAGTCGAAATCTACCTCTCTGAGCCCTACCATCTGGCTTTCCTTATCAAAATAAGGCTGTCCTCTGAGGTATACAATACCATTAAGGCTACCTGTCATGCCTACTTTTACTGCTAGCTGCTCATTACTGCCAAATATCTCTAAATCTGTAAGGGTAATATTGTATTTACCATCTTTAAAGCTGTAAGACTCTCCTACGAAAGTTTTACGGAGCATCTCTGTAGCATACTGATGGGAAACAGAGGCAGTCAGGTTTACTACAAAATCATCAGGGAGCGTTTTTCGGAGGCGTAAAGGAGGTAAGTCAGCAGGCTTTTTGGTAGCAGGCTTCTCTCCTACAAAGGTTTCTGTATAGGTAGTAATACCTATCTGCGTCTCTATATATTTTGCGTTACTCTTGATGGGCGTCATCGCTATGTCTACTGGCTCAATAGTAAGCCAAGTTTTATACTCTTCTGACAGTTCAAAGAGTGTGTAAGCAGAGGTCCAAGCCTCTTCTGCATAAGACTTAATTTCTAGGTATTTACTAATTTCTTTATCAAGTATTTTAGAAAGGCTCGCCTGTTGTTCATCAATCACGTCTCCTAGAATGTCATCGAGGGGGATGTCAAACCCACCAAGGCTTATTTTCGGCTTTTTAGTCCATTTGAAGCCGTTAGGAGAGGTTTTGGCAATCACTCTCCAGTCTTTGGTCACTGAAAAACGGGTAGCAAATTGTAAATTTAAGGAGAAATCGGCTGTTTCGTTGAGCGAGAGCAACCCTGAACCTGCTTTTAGATTCGTCCAAATTTTGATGGGTACTACAGAAGTAACCACACTATTTTTACCTGCAAGCTCAATTTTACTATTCTTATATACTTTGAGATTTACTTTTTCAATACCGGTCTGAGAGTAATCTTTCAGTTCGTAGAGCGTTCCTTTTACGTAGCGATTCAAGGTATTTTGTACATCTACGATAGATAATTGAATGGGAACGTTAATCTCTGATTTTACCTTCTCTATAGCAGCCGCCTCATAGTTTTCATTAGGCTTCTCTGGTTTAATACTTTTACAAGCCGTAATTAATAGAACAAATGTAAGACTTCTCAACAATGATTTCATTATATTAAGGTTTGTTTTAGATGTAAGTATACAGGATGTTTTGCACATGCACTTCTTGTGCTTCTATAACATCCTACTTCTTTTTAGGAAGAAAGTTATTACAATATTACAGCAAATCGAATTTACATTCAAAAATTACTAAATTTGTTCTCCTAGGCGCTACGTATGAGTAGAACTCGCATAAGAAAATATAGCCAGCTACTATTTTTACTCTTGCTTCCTCTTAGTTCCCTTTATGCCCAGCAAATACAAATAAAGGGTAGAGTGACAGATACAGAGACTGGAGAACCTATTCCATTCGCTAATATCTTTTTCAAAAATCATACAAGTGTGGGTACTTCTACAGATGTAGACGGCTACTATACACTACAAACGGAGTGGAACAATGACTCCTTACAGGTTACTTACCTAAGCTATCAAACTGCCGCCAAATTCCCTAGCCAACAATTACTACAAATTATTGATTTCCAACTTACCCCAGATACGCAAACTTTAGACGAGGTGGTCATTCGTCCTAGTGAAAATCCTGCTTTTCGAATTATTCGGGAAGCCGTGAAACATAAGGCCCAAAACGATAAGCGTAGCTTGGAGGCATTTCAATACAATAGCTACAACCGTATTGAAGGCTACATGAGCAGTACTGAGAAAGGTATTAGTCGGCTAAAAGTGATGAAAGACATGAAAAAGGTGGCGGAAGAAATGCCCGCACTTCAAGACGAAGAGGGTAAAACGATGATTCCTATTCTTGTCAGTGAAAGTGTATCGGAAGCCTATTTTCTTGGCAAACCACAAAAAGACCGAGAGGTGATCCAAGCGACCAACCTTGAGGGAATAGGTCTAGAAGATGCACAAGGTCTTGGTCAAATTCTAACAGGAGGGCAGCTCAACGAATATAATTTCTATAAGAATCAAGTCTACATCTTAGATAAGTACTTTATATCGCCGATAGCAGATGGCTGGCGCTTTACCTATGACTTTGACCTTACCGATAGCCTCTACATTGGTAATGACTGGTGTTATCAGCTCAATATAGTACCTCGCAATGACCAAGACTTGGCTTTTGTGGGTACTATTTGGATCACTAGTACCGACTATGCCCTTAAAAAAGTAGACGTGGCCATCTCTGACAATGCTAATATTAATTTTGTAGAAGGTCTTCGGGTAATGCAGCAGATGGCACGTACTTCGGCAGGGGCTTGGTTGCCGAGCTTAGTAGAGTTTGAGGTAAAGCTCTCGGAGTTTACGGAATTGATCCCTTCCATTACGGCACGTTGCAAAACGATCAACAGTGATTTTGTCATCAACCAGCCTAAACCTGGCGCATTCTACGATGTAGTGGCTCCGCCTGATGCCAAAGAGATAAAGGCTACGGATTATTGGCAAGAATACCGTACTGATACTACTGCCTCCATTAACCAGATAGATATCTATGCTTTTATCGATACACTTAAAACCATTCGTTCTGTAAAAAGCTACACAAAGATTATAGAAATACTTTCTACAGGATACTACACTCCTGGTAATGCAAAAGTAGAGTTTGGTCATTACATAGGCACCTACGCTTGGAACGACATCGAGGGGCATCGTATTGGCCTTGGGATGCGTACCAACTATCGCTTCAGTGATAGATGGCGCTTCCAACTACAAGGGGCCTATGGTACGCGCGATGAACGTTTTAAGTATAGTACGGAGTTACAGTACATTATTTCTAATAAGAAGTTTACCAAAATTGGGGTAAAACGTACTGAAGATGTTGACCCGCTTATACAACTCAACCTTACTGACAATGATCTGCCAGCTTTTTTCATAGCTTCCAATCGTTTCTTTGATCTTTCCGAACGAAGACCTTTTTTACGAAAAGAAAACGTAGTATGGCTAGAGAGCCAGTTAAAGCCCTCTTTCAAACAAAAAATCACCCTACAACAACGAAATCTTATCCCTTTATATAATTTTGCTTACTTCGAGGGTAATAATGAAACGCAGACTTTTTCTGAAATCAATACCTCAGAGATTATCCTACAGTCCACCTTCAACAAAGGAGGGCGTCGTGTGAGATTGCGTAATAACGACCAGGTAACACTTGGCGGGGCTACCAAACCCAAAGTGACTCTTACAGGTGTATTTGGTATTAAGGGTTTTTTAGATGGTCAGTTTAACTATCAAAAGCTTTTTCTTGACATTACCCAACGCAATGCACGTATCTTTAGTGTAGGGCACGCCAACTATTCACTTAGGGCAGGCTATATTTTCTCAGAAGTGCCCTATCCACTACTGAAAGTACACCTGGGTAATAATACCCCTGTGTTGATCGAGAAGGCTTTTAACCAAATGAATGGCTTCGAGTTCGTAAGTGATCACTACATTGCTCTTAATTATAGTCACTACTTTGATGGGGTTGTATTCAATCGTGTACCCCTCTTAAGAAAGCTCGATTGGCGGCTTGTAGGTACATTTAACATTCTGTACGGAGGTCTAAGAGAAGAAAACTTTGCGCTGATTCCCGAAGAAGATGCTGTGGGTAATCCATTAGAACCTGTTGGACGCCTTCGCTCCGATACACCCTATGCAGAAGTAGGGTATGGTATTGATAATATCTTCAAAATATTTCGGGTAGACTTTTTTCATCGCCTTACTTATTTAGATAGCCCACTGGCACAGCCTTTTGGCGTCAAAGTGTCTGCAGAACTCAAGTTTTAGGTTAATTAACTTAATGCTTGTCTTTGTCTGACGGCCTCAAATACAATCACGGCAGTAGCTACCGAAACGTTCATAGAGTCTATCTCTCCTTGCATGGGAATGATAATATTTTGATCGGCGGCGGCCAGCCAAGTCGCTGACAAGCCTGTGGCTTCTGTTCCCATTACGATGGCGGTTGGTTTCCTAAAATCTATCGTAGTGTAAGGTTGAGAAGCAGACAGCGCCGCAGCATAAGTATGAATGCCCTGTTCTTTAAGGAAGTTAATACAAGTTTCAGTGGTACATACTACTACAGGTTTGGTAAAGATACAACCTATACTAGCCCGGATTACATTAGGATTATAAAGGTCGGTTTTTGGATCACACACGATCACAGCGTCTACTTTAGCAGCATCTGCAGTACGCAGAATGGCCCCTAGGTTGCCTGGCTTCTCTACTGCTTCTAACACTACGAGAAGGGGGCTTTGTGGCAATACAAGCTGTGCTATAGGAGTAAAAACAGGCGCTGCCAAGGCTAGCAACCCTGTAGCGTTTTTCCGATAAGCTATTTTTTGAAATACCGTTAAAGAAACTTCTATGAATTGTGTTGGCTGCTGTTGCGCCAATAGCCGCGCTATCAGTGCATCATCTGCTAACGCTTTACAAAAAAAGAGAGTCATTACTTTGAGATTTGCTTTAAATAGCAAAGTTATTTCTATTTCTCCTTCCACTACTATTAAACCTTGTTTTCTCCGTTCGGAGGCTTTTTCTTGAAGTTTTACGACATTTTTGATGGTAGTATTTTGCAGAGAAGAAATCATCAAAGTACAGGGAGTTAATATTTTGTAAAGCTAAAGGGAGTTTTTAGTTTTTACAACCTATCTGTATACTACTTGAGAACTAAACGAATCATACAAATATTTCTAAATTAGGTTAGATTTTTTATTTTTGTTAAAACGCAATTACTATTACCTATTAATAATACAACTATCCTTATGAATACTGAACACAACCCTCATGAGAAAAATAATGAGTACGAACGACTTATTCTTAATTTATCTAAAGCACATGCTTGGTTAGAAAATTGTCAAAATAAGGTACTGAAGCAATACGACTTGGCGACCCCACAGTACAATGTATTACGCATTTTAAGAAAACAAGCGCCAGAGCCCGCCAATGTAGCACTTATTACTAGAAGAATGACGTGTAAAATGTCGAATGCCTCTCGTATTGTAGACCGGCTCGAAAGAAAGGGCTTTGTAGCACGTATGGCCTCATATAGCGATCGGCGTACTACCCATATATTTATTACCAACGAAGGGTTGGATGTGCTGGGAAAAATAGAGGGTTGCCAACAACACTTTCAAGTTCAACTTGAGCCCTTTTCAATTGAAGAGGCGCAACAACTCAATCAATTACTAGAAAAGCTTCGCCAGAGCAACTTATCAAAAATGTAACGCAATACTCAAAACGCCTATTAGCATAATTACCTTACAGAAGGTGCTCAGAAAAGCATAATCTTTTACCCGATCTGCTCTGTACAAACGTATAATTAACCAGGCTACTGGGAAAAAGATGATTCCCGCTAGGTAAATGACTACCCAGCGATCTAGAAAAAAAAAGCTAACGGCTAAGTTGGTGATAAAGCTTACGATGAGAACAAAGAGTAAAAGCTTTGTTTTGCGAATGCCCCACATAATGGGAAGCGTGTAACAGTCAAAAGCTTGATCGCCTTTCATGTCTTCCATATCTTTGATAATCTCTCGAATAAGTGTGATGAAAAAGGCAAAGGAGGCATAGATATACAATACACCCTCTTGTGCTTGGTAATACACGGCTATGATGAAAAGCGTAAGGGCGGCAAGTAGGGCAATACTTAAGTTGCCTAAAAAGGGAAGGCGTTTTAAGCGATTAGAGTACAACCAAAGTAAAAATATAGCCCCTATAATCACGATAAATATACGCCAGCCTAAGTAAAGCGCAATGAGCAGCGCGAGTGTATTGATTACAACATTGGCCCCCATCGCGACACGCCTACGAATAGACTTCCCTATTACTACTCGCTCTGGCTTATTGATAATGTCTATTTTTACATCATAGTAATCATTGATAATATACCCAGCCGCCGCGACCATAACGGTAGCCAGCGACAAAAGAAAAAACTGTGTATCTAGAATATCTACTAAATGAAAAGGAGGCTTATCAATAATAAAAAGCTTGATGAGGTATTGCGTAAGTGCAATAAGCAATAGGTTTTGAAAACGAATTAACTTTAAAAAACCTCGCAACGAGAAAGCACGCTGAAACTTGACGGATATAGAGGAAAAGATACTTGTCATGTAATTCGTTTTTCAAAAATAATAAGCTGCTTTTATAGAACGAAGGTACTGGATAGAACGATCCCCTCTAACAAACTATTTCTTATGAAAAGAAATACTTGCCTTTATTTTATCCTATAAGAGGCTTTATCTGACAAAAAATAAATACAAATCCATTTCGATAGTACTATTTCTGTCTTATCTTTATACTCTTAATAATTATTCTATTAAATACACATATACCATGCAAGATTTGTTTAAAAAGTTTATTTATACCAGTATTGGTTTAGTATCAATCACTGCCGAAACCCTTAAAAGCACTGTAGATAAGCTCGTAGAGGAAAGCAAGCTCTCTTCTGAAGAAGGCAAGAAGCTCGTGGATGACTTTATGAAGAATACTGAGGATAAAAAAGACGAGTTTGAGTCACAGTTAAAAACCTTAGTAGAAAAGATTGTATCAAACTTTAAGTTTGTGACTGAAAGTGACCTCGATGAGGTAATGAAAAGAGTAGAAGCTCTAGAAGATAGAAAAGAAGCCAAGCCCAAAACAGTAAAGAAAGTGGCACCAAAATCTTAGCTATTACTTCCAATTAATAAATACTGACTGTTTGTATAGGGATACCTTCTCGTTATGGTATCTTGGAGTAATTGGTTTTGACCAAAGCTGATCGTATGTTATTCAATCGTACCGTAAAGAATATCAATAGAATTCGCCAAATGATTAACATTTTGGCTAGGCACGGCTTTGAAGACATCATTACCAATACTCCCCTAAGAAGGCTTGTCTCTACCAAAAGGCAAACGAACTGGCTTCGTCAAGATAAGCCTGTTTTTGACTATACCCGTTGGGAACGACTGCGAATGGTAATAGAAGAGCTAGGCCCTACCTTTATCAAATTTGCACAGTTGCTGAGTAATCGGCCTGATATTCTCCCTGCACCACTCATTGTAGAGTTCGAGAAGCTACAAAGCAATGTGCCACCTTTTGATGCCCAAATAGTAAAAGACACTTTTCTAGAAGAAACAAAACTACCGGTAGAAGAAGTATTCAGCTTTTTCGATGAGATTCCAATCGGTTCGGCTTCTATTGGGCAAGTACATAGGGCGAGGCTGCACTCGGGCGAGGATGTTGTGGTAAAAATACAACGCCCTAATATTCAAACTAAGGTAGAAGTAGACCTTAATTTAATCCGAGAGTTTGTAAAGCTCACCGAAAACTTTTTCAAAAATCTAGGTATTCTTAATCCACTAGATGTAGTAGATACCTTTGAAGAAAGTATGCAGAAAGAGCTCAACTACATCCACGAGTTGAGACATTTAGAACAATTCAGAAAAATTTATAGCAACTACAAGCAGTTTCAAGTACCTAAGCCTTACAAGGCCTTCTCTACTGCTAGAATTCTTACCACGGAGTTCGTAAGTGGCTGTAAAATCACAGATATTGTACAAATGAAAGCCTGGGGCTTGGTACCCGAAAAGGTGGTAGAAAGAGGCTTAGATATTTATCTGACACAAATATTTGAGTATGGCTTTTTCCATGCGGATCCTCACCCTGGTAATGTATTAGTACAACCCAATGGGCACATCGTTCTGATTGATTTTGGCATGGTAGGTAAGCTGACGCGACAACAAAAATATGCCTTTGCTGGCATGTTTATCAGCCTAGCGAGAAAAGATGCCAAAGGAATGGCTATCAGCTTGCGTAGGTTGGCTTTCGATAGTGACATAGAGAGTATGCGCGACCTAGAAGATGACCTCAACATTATGATAGACGATCTGGTCGTTTTAGATGTCGGCGATACAGGTATGCGAGAGTTCACTGCTAATCTCCAGAGTGTCATTTATAAGTACAGCCTTAAAATACCAGGTACGATCTTCTTAATTCTTCGTTCTCTGGTTATTTTAGAGGGCATTGGACAAGCCTTACACCCTGCTTTTGATACCCTTAAGGCGGTAAAGCCTTACGGTGCGAAGCAAGTGGCAGAGCAGTTCTCCTTAGAAAATGTTGGCTTTGAGGTTTCCAATACCCTTTCACAAATTGGTTCTCTGGTGTATAGGTTTCCTAGTGAAGCCAAAACGATTCTTTCTAAGCTTCGAAAAGGCGACCTTCATTTTCATATCGAATTCGATGGGCTCGATCGCATCCTCTATGAGGTAGACTCCATCGCCAATAGGCGCTCTATCACTTTGATCATATGTGCCTTGCTTATCTTTTCGGGTATCAGCCTAATGGTCGATTTCTCTAAGCAGATTCCACACGTATTGGGCGTATCTTATGTAACGGTGATTGGCCTAGGACTTACTTTATTACTTACCATTGTTCTGTTAGTCATGACCATACGTAAAGGTCGTAATCTATAGCTTCATGATTACTTGGGAAGATTTTGAAAAAATAGACATACGCGTAGGGACGATTATCCAAGCCCACCCTTTTGAGAAAGCGCGAAAGCCCGCCTATCAACTAACCATTGATTTCGGCCCTTTGGGCATTAAAAAATCAAGTGCGCAAATCACAACGCTTTATGCACTTGAAGCGCTCGAAGGGAAACAAATTCTTGCTGTCGTCAACTTTCCTCCAAAACAAATAGCCAACTTCCAATCAGAATGTTTAGTGCTCGGCATTTACGGAACAGATAAAGAGGTGATCCTTATACAACCCGACCGAACTGTAAAGAATGGATGGAAGTTGGGCTAATCAAAGAGGCTGCGCTGATGGTTACTTCATCTTTTTCACCTTAGGTTTGTTTTCCTCTTCTTCCATTTCCTCTTCTTCCTCTGTCTGCATGGCTTCGTACAACTCAAAGATGGTATCAGGTACCAATTTATTCTCTTGAAAGATCGCCAGCTCTGGTTCTAGTACATTAGTATCGATTAAGTCGAACTCAAAAAGCTCATCTATACGACGTTTCAAATGCGCTAGGTTGGCATCTAACACATCGCAGGTAACTACTGAGATAAAGGTAACATCATCGTCATAGTCAGAATTATCGAAAATGCCCTCTTCTTCTCTAAGTTGTTCCATTTGTTCATCATCTAGATAATAGTCTATGAGTTTAGCAAAAATTTGTTCAATTGTTTTTTGGTGTACCGGGTAGTAATTAGCCATCTGTGCCAACCCTCCTGAAACAGCCATCTTTACCTCTAGATGCATTTCATAAAGCATTGCTTCTAATTCACTCAAATAGCCTTGTCCATAGTGACATACATAATACCAAAACTCATCTACAAAAAAGGTTTCACCCAAAAGTTTATCGAGTGTGGCTTCATCTTCCTGTGTAAATTTCAGAAGATAATCAAATACCTTAGGTTCACCATTAATGTCTCTTAACAAATAGAGGGCATGCCTAGGAGCAAAGCCGCCGCCTGCTTCACTGTATTCCTCAGTGTAGAGACGCGTATTGAGAGAAGCATCTTCTAGTATTTTCAATAAGTCATCGGTAGCAGCCTTGCCCAGCGTTATAATTTCTTGAAGAATCGCTGGATCGATGGTGTAATCTCCTTCATAAAGTGCATAAACCGCCTCATTTTTGAAGGAAAGGCGTGTATTACTCATTAGTAAAATGTATTTTAAAAAAGTAGAAGTAAGCAAAAATTTTATACGAACAATTTACAAAAAATGTTGATAGATAATACTGGCTTCTTTAAGATTTTTAAGCCTCTCGATTCATTTTTTACAACAGTTCTTTAACCAAATAGTAACACAACTAACGCGAGATGGCTTTTGCTTATATCGATAGATTGTAGTAATATGTGTTGCTAAGCAAAAAATGAATTAAAAAATAGTATTATGGCAAAGAAAAGTAAAAAAGATGTAAAGCATATTGCAGTAGCCCTGCAAGGGGGCGGTTCTCACGGTGCTTTTACTTGGGGAGTTCTCGACAGATTGCTTGATGAAGAAGAGATTGCCTTAGATGGCTTCTGTGGTACCAGCGCAGGAGCGATGAACGCAACAATCTTAGCGCACGGCTTACAGGTAGGTGGCCGCACCAAAGCAAAAGAACTCCTTTATACTTTTTGGAAGAAGGTATCTGACCAAGCCATATTCTCCTTATTACAACCCAGCCTCTTAGATAAGTCTATAGATAATGGGAATATGGACTACTCTTTCGGTTTCTGGTTCTCTGAAATTGTTTCCATGTATGCTTCTCCGTATCAATTTAATCCAGTAGACTATAATCCACTTAGGGATATTCTTCTAGATATTGTTGACTTTGATAAGCTCAAATCCTGCGAAGAGACCAAGCTTTTTGTATGTGCTACTAATGTAAGAAGAGGAAGAGCAAAGGTTTTTGATATGGAGCATATTTCTTGTGACGCCGTACTTGCTTCTTGTTGCTTACCTTTCTTATTTAAGGCTATTACTATTGATGGAGAAGATTACTGGGACGGAGGCTACATGGGCAACCCACCTATTTTCCCTTTAATAGATGGTACAAGTTCTAGTGACATTCTCATTGTACAAATCAATCCCATTAATATTGATGAAACGCCTAAGGATGCTGTAGGTATTCGTGATCGTGTCAATGAAATTAGTTTTAACGCCAGCTTGATGCACGAGATGCGTAAAATTGACCTCGTAGATCGACTACTCAAGAAAGGCATGAACTTAGATGATAGATTTAGAGATATGTATATCCATAATATTAACCCAGAGGTAGATCTTGCCTACTACAACGTATCGAGTAAGCTCAACGCCACCTGGGATTTCATCACTTACCTACATGACCTAGGTAGAAAATACGCAGACGAATGGATCGAAGAAAACCTTGCCTATGTAGGTGTAAAATCTACCTGTGATGTACGAGAGACTTTTTTGTAAGAGCAGTAGCTATTGGCTATAAGCCTTTAAATGCTCGTAGAGCCGATGCACAGGTAGCCCCATAACGTTGAAGTAAGAGCCTTCGATACGCTCCACACCCACCATACCCATCCATTCTTGTGCACCATAGCTGCCCGCTTTGTCGAAAGGCGCATAGGTATCTATATAATAATAAATTTCTTCGGTAGTTAAGGTTTTGAAGGTTACATAGGTCAAGTCGCTAAAAGCTGTTTGCTGTGCTTTTGTATACAGACAAACGCCTGTAATTACTTCGTGTACGCTACCAGATAGCCGTTGTAGCATTTCTACTGCTTCAGCGCGATCTTTGGGCTTGTTGAGTACGCTACCATTATGTACCACAATGGTATCTGCTGCAATGACCAACTCTTCTTGTATTTCTTCCTCAAAAGCTACCGCTTTTTTCTTTGCTAAAAATGTAGGAATTTCATTGGTAGGCATCTCTTCAGGGAAGTGCTCTTCTACATTTTTTGACTTCACCTCAAAAGTAAGTCCTAAAGCTTGTAGTAGCTGTTGCCTACGTGGCGATTGCGAGGCAAGGATAATGGGTCGGGATATATTGAGCATAAACCAATTTAAGTCGTATTGTACCACTTCGCATGCTAATATAATAGGCATTTCCGAAGAAACCACTTGGTGTCAGTTTTTATTTAAGGTGTACAGCACGCAGCATAGGCATTAAAGTCAATACATTTCAACTACTCAAAATCTTTCAAAAGTACTTAACCTTCTGGTACAGACGAAATGTTCTTTCTAGGACGTTGAACGCCCTGTTTAGAGGCTAAAATATCTTGTTTAAACAGCTTGATTGCTTTTATAGGCATTAATGTTGTGCCTTTATATATACTCATACACAATACATTTATGAAATCACTCATTACAATACTCTGTTGCTTGAGTTTCTTATCGATAGAGCTATGCGCACAACAAGACCATAATAGTACGTTTTACAACTTTACTATACAAAAAAAAGTAGCCTGTACTAGTGTAAAAGACCAGTATTACTCTTCTACTTGTTGGAGTTTTGCGAGTTTATCTTTTTTAGAAAGTGAATTGATAAAAGCTGGAAAAGCACCCATCGATTTATCAGAAATGTACATTGCCCGCTATTCATACCTCGATAAGGTACGTTTGCATTTAGCCTCGAAAGGAACGAACTTTTTTACACCAGGTGGGCAGTACCATGATGTTATGCGAGTTAGTAGAAAGTATGGCTTGGTGCCCGAATCGGTATACACAGGGCGCGTAGGAGATGAAACTGGCCATGATCATGAGAAGCTAGACACCTTAATGGAGCGATACGTAAAAAAAATGCTCAAAGCAGGAAAAACAAGCCCTACCGACCGCGATTGGAAGTACATCAACAAACTTTTAGATAAATATTTAGGTGAAGTACCCAGCAGTTTTACTTATGAAGGGAAAACATACACGCCCCTCTCCTTTATGAATGATTACTTACAAATCAATCCAGACGATTATATTGAAATCACCTCGTATACGCATCATCCTTATTATCAAGCATTCATTTTGGAAGATCAATACAATTGGACGCAAGATCTCTACTACAACCTTCCACTAGAAGAATTTATACAAGTAGTTGATGAGGCCTTAGCCAAAGGCTATACTGTAGGGTGGGATGGCGATGTATCCGAAGAGACCTTCCTTCACGAAAGAGGCATTGCCTATTTGCCTACTTCCCAACAAGCAGTCACCACTGCGTTACGTCAAAAAACATATGAAGACAAGTCTTCTAAAATTGATCATTTAATGCATATTGTGGGAATTGCTAATGATAAATTTGGCAAACAGTGGTATTGGGTCAAAAACTCTTGGGGTCAATCGTTGAATCCTGAAGGTGGTTATTTGTACATGTCTGCGCCTTACTTGAAATTAAAGACAGTCGCTTTGATCGTCAATAAAAAAGCACTATCTAAAGACATTCGCGCAAAACTGAAAGTCGATTGAAAATGAATGGTTTTCAATAGGCTTATGACCAGCACATCAAGGCTACGAGATAGCTGTGAGGCATAGGTAATAGGTCGAGGGATGTTGGGCATAGATAATTACAATTTTTACAGATAGTGTAGCTGGATATAATATTTCAATTAAACTAAGTTGTATACATTTCTGGTGTTCATATACGTTAATTACTCAATCTATAGTAGGGTAATTGTATGGTAGGCTCGAAACCAAGTTTTTGGGCTAGTTGAAGCGAACCCGTATTCTCTAGTCGGCAAGCCCAAACAGGTGTATAGTTTTTTTGTAAGCAGTAGTCAATAAGGCGGCTGCAAGTGTACTGTGCCAGTCCTCTTCCACGAAACTTTGGTACAGTTTCCATACCGAGTTCAAGCTTATCATCAATTAAAAACGCTGAAAAAGCGGTACAGGCAAGTGTATTATCGACATAAGTGCTATAACCCATTCCATTAGCAAGAAAATCGGCTGCACCATTCCAGAATTTTGAAGGAACCACTGCTCCTTCCATAGTAGCATACTCTTTTTGGGTGGTTTCTATAACTGCCCCTACGATACCTTCTAGCTTATTTTTAAAGGCTGCATATGCCTTAGGATTAAATTTGAAATTAACTCTCGTATGTAGCGCTATAAGGTTTGAGGGAAAAGGGTGCTCATTTTCCGAGGGATGTACTAAGCAATCTGCCAGTAATTTTTTCAATGTACTATGCCAACCATTTGGGAACGCTTGCATCCACTCGTATGCCTGTCTATTCCCATTTGTATTTAGTGCATATTCCTTGAAAGCCTCATTAAAGTCTTCGTTATCATTTTTACCTAATAAAAGGCTCATTCCATAGGGATGAACGATATAGAATGTACTAGGATTTTCTCTGTCATCAACATATACTTTCCCTGATATATGATGCTCAACTACTGCTCGTGCAAATAAGTGATTGATGGTGACAGGCTCAAGTGCTTCTATAACTTTAGGGTAGTTTGTTTTATCCAGTAAATCCATTTGTGCATCAGTTTATGCTGAATCTTCTTATTTATTCTAAAAGAAAGTATAGGTTTTGAATTTGTACAGTACTTTCATCACGTTCCTAACTTTTGTCCCTTAATACCACTTGCACAGCCATAGAAGTATTCAACATACTCAACTTCAAAATTATGTCGTTGGAAAGCCAACCTTATGTGTTTGGCATTACCAAATTTTTGTGTGTAGATTCCCAGCATTTTATAGTTTTCAGGGCTACCAAAGAAAAGCCATCCTAAAACTGGGATAATCCTTTTTAGATAAAACATATAAAAAAAGCGTAGTAGTTTATTTTCAGGAACGGACACATCAATAAGCGAGAACTTTCCATTGGGTTTTAGTATTCTATCTATCTCGTTGGCTAGTGCTTTCAATTGTGTATGATTGAAAGTCTTTAAGCCAAACCCACAAATTATATAGTCTGCTGTGTGATCCTCGATCGAGTTGTTCAATACATTCTCCTTAAGGATGTTAACGTTATGGTACTTAGCTTTCTTTTTTTCTGCACGCTTTAGCATTTCTGATGAAAAGTCAAGAGCGATTAGTGTTGAATGCGCGTCACTTTTTTTGAGTATGTGCTTCCAGCATTCTCCCATGCCGCACATCAAGTCGACTACTACTTTTCCCTTTTCAATCTCGATAGCTTCTACACATTGTTTTCGCCATCTCTCGCTAAAGCCAAAGGAGGTAATATAATTTACTTTAGCATAAGAGCTACTCATTTTGTCGAATAGTTTTTCTACAAACTTTAATTCGTAAATTTTTTTCATTTATGATTAGTTATTACTAGTTAAGTACCTGAAGTTTGGTGTTGCAAAATAAGCTATTTTAAAATAGATAGGGTAGTAAAAAGGTATATTCTTCTCTCTACTGCTTGTCAAATACATACACTCGCTCAGGCGTCACACAGTAGTCCATACGCACATCATGATGGTCTGTATCGTTTATTTTTTCAATAGGCGCTTCCAAAGATAAACCTACTTTACGTATTTTAGCCGGGCAACGCTGTAAAAAACGGTCGTAGAAACCTTTACCATAACCTACCCGATAACCGTCTAGATCAAAGGCTAATAATGGTAGGAGAATCATCGCTATGTTTTCATCAGGGAATGGTACTGCGTTTACTACCTCAGGAATCCCCCAAGTATTTTCTTTGAGGGGTGTATCTGGGTTGAAATAAAAACTTTTCATCTGTAAGGTCGTAAAATCACTCACAGATACCACTAATTGCAAATGAGGATACGCTTGCCAAACCTTACGAACGATGTACCAAGTATTAAGTTCTTTCAGCTTCTGTATAGGTAAAAAAAGGTGTAAGCTCTGAAGGTGCTGTACTTGGAAGTACTGGAAGAACTGCTGCGCGACTAATTGACTACGATGTGCATGCACCTCATCGTTCATATTTTTTCGCTTTTCCTTGTAAACCTTACGAAGGTAGGCTTTATTAGTGGGCATAGAACAGATCAATCATCAATTATTATACGACCATTTTATAAGCCAAAGATAAGAAATGGAACAATTTAATGTGTATTTTCAAGTGGGTTTAGCGCATATTACCGATATACGCGGCTACGATCATATCTTATTTATCATCGCACTTTGTGCTGTCTACTTCCCTAGGAATGCCCGTCCACTCTTATTATTAATTACTGCCTTTACACTCGGACACTCTATCACCCTTGCGTTGGCTACCTTTGATATTGTACAGATTGATAGTCAACTCATTGAAATGTTGATTCCTGTTACTATTATCATTACAGCTTTGTTCAACTTTCAACGCCCTAGGCGAGGCCTCCAAAAAGTAAAACAAAAACATTATTTACGTTATTTACTAGCAGCTTTTTTCGGACTTATTCACGGCTTAGGTTTCTCCAATTACCTTAAAACACTCCTGTTACAATCACAGTCGATTACTATTCCCTTATTGGCCTTTAATGTGGGACTTGAGGTAGGACAAATATTAGTTGTTTTGGTCTTATTAATATTATGTTTTATTTTTGTTTATATCTTTAAACTAAAAGAAAGAGACTGGACGATCTTCCTTTCTGGAATTTCTTTTGGTGTAGCCCTTTCAATTTTAATAGAAAAACTTTTAAACTAACACTCCTATGAGGAAGATACTACTCAGTATGGCCTGTCTTTTTTGGCTTCATACTTCTTACGCTCAATATAAAAGTGATAAGTTTGAGCAACTAGGTACTGAACTACCTACGCCCAATGTATACCGCACCGCTGACGGCTCTCCTGGACACAAATACTGGCAGCAAAAAGCCGATTACGTGATTAAGGTAGCACTCAATGACGAAAACCAGTCTATCAAGGCCTCAGAGACCATTACCTATTACAATTACTCGCCGAATACACTCTCCTACCTGTGGCTGCAGCTAGACCAGAACCGCTTCAAGAAAGAGTCTGATACCTACAGCACACAGGCATTTGATTTCGACGGAAAGCCTAATTTTTCTTATTTCTCATGGCAAGCGGGTGTCAACTCCAAAGGAGGTTATACCATCAGCAACGTGAAAGATGGCAAGGGAAAATCACTCAACTACACTATTAATAAGACGATGATGCGCATCGAGCTACCTGAACCACTCAAAGCCAATGGAGGTAGCTTTACCTTCTCGCTTGACTGGGCTTTTAATATCAACGATGCAAACAAGATGGGCGCGCGTGGTGGTTACGAGTACTTCCCTAAGGATGACAACTACCTCTATGAAATGGCACAGTGGTTTCCTAGAATGTGTTCATATAATGACGTATATGGCTGGCAAAACAAGCAGTTTCTAGGAAGAGGCGAGTTTGCTCTTACCTTCGGTGACTATGAAGTAGCGATTACCGCACCTGCTGATCATGTAGTAGCCTCTACCGGTGTGTTACAAAATAGAAAAGAAGTACTTTCTGCCACAGAGATGGATAGATGGGAAAAGGCGCAAAATGCAACTACCCCACAACTGATCGTAACACAGGAAGAAGCGGTAGCTAAAGAACAAGCCAAAACAAAACCTAAAAAAACTAAGACTTGGATTTATAAAGCTGAGAACGTACGTGATTTCGCTTGGGCGAGCTCTCGTAAATTTATATGGGATGCGATGCCTGTAGAAGTAGGAGGTAAAAAAGTATGGGCAATGTCGTATTATCCTAAAGAGGGTAATCCACTTTGGGGAGCAAAATCTACCAATGTAGTAGCGCATACCTTAGATGTATATTCTAAGTATACGTTTGATTATCCCTACCCAGTAGCGATCTCTGTACACGGACCTGTATTTGGAATGGAATACCCTATGATTTGCTTTAATGGTGGTCGCCCTGAGGCAGATGGTACGGTACCTGATAGAACCAAGTATGCCATGATTTCGGTGATTATCCACGAAGTAGGACACAACTACTTCCCTATGATCGTCAATTCTGATGAGCGCCAGTGGACTTGGATGGACGAAGGTTTGAACTCTTTCTTACAGTACCGTACAGAAGTCGAGCTAGCGGGTAAAAGCTGGACAAGCGACGTAGCCAATCCTTACCCCTCTCGCAGAGGACCTGCTAAAAATATTGTACGCTATATGCAAAGCGACCCTGAAACGATGGTTCCTATTATGACCAACTCTGAGCAAGTATTACAGTTTGGTAATAACGCCTACGGAAAGCCTGCTACTGCCCTAAGTATTTTAAGAGAAACGGTTATGGGTAACGAGCTTTTTGATTATGCTTTCAAGTCTTACGCACAGAAGTGGAAGTTTAAGCATCCTGAGCCGGCTGATTTTTTCCGCACCATGGAAGATGCTTCTAGTGTAGATTTAGACTGGTTCTGGAGAGGCTGGTTCTATACCACTGAGGCTTGCGATATTGCACTCAAGGAGGTAAAAGCCTATCGTTCTACAGAAGCCTCAGGAGATAAAGCTGTTTTTGCAACCACTTCTCTTGATACCGATGGCTTTAAGAAGTTTTTTGATCTTGTAAAAGAAAGAGCAGGCATAGCACTTTCTGAAGAAGAGGAAAAGATCATGCTAGGTAGTGAAGGTAGCTACTTTTACAGTCTGAAGTTTGAGAATAAGGGTGGTCTCGTGATGCCTGTCATCTTAGAAATGAATTTTGCAGATGGTACAAAGCGTGTAGACCGTATTCCAGCAGAACTTTGGCGTAAAAGCCCCAAAGAAGTAAATAAGCTTTTTGTTACGGATAAAGAAGTAGTAAGCTTTGTGATAGATCCTAACGAAGAAACAGCCGATATTGATACTAGTAATAATGCCTTACCACGTGAGGCTGCCAATACAGAATTTGACAAGAAATAAGCTTTAACGTTAGTTACTTAATTTTATTAGAAGGCTTTCCTCTTGAGAGGAAAGCCTTTTTTTATAAGATATTGAGCAATTGCTCCTTAATTTTCTCTAGTTCATCTTTCATCTCTACTACATAACGTTGTATCAGAAAATCATTGGCTTTTGAGCCAATGGTATTGATTTCTCTACCTATTTCTTGTGCAATGAAGCCTAGTTTTTTTCCATTAGATTTATCAGTATCAAGCATTTCTTCAAAGTAGGCTAGATGGTTAAGTAGGCGTGCTTTCTCTTCGCTAATGTCTAGCTTCTCTATGTAGTAAATCACCTCTTGTTCAAAGCGATTCTCATCAAACATCTCGTCGTTTCTAATTTCAGTCAATTTCGTTTGTATGCGTTGTCGTACGTGTGCAGTGCGTTTAGGATCTTGTTCTTCCACGAGGGCAAGTTTCTCTCTAATCGTCTGTACATATTGACTAAACAGCGCTTTCAGGGCGGCGCCTTCATGTACTCTAAACTCATTGGTATGCACTACGGCTTCCAAAAATGTTTTTTTAATGTTTTGCCAAGTTTCAGGCGCCAAAGTTTGCATTTGGGTGCCATTGAGCGCTCCAGAATATTGTACCACCAAGCGCATTAAATCTTTTTTATCTGCTCTTAACACTTCTGCCAAATCTGCCAGTTGTTTGTAAGCGCTTGTAAAGGTCTCTGCGTCAATACTCAGTGCTGAATCATTTTTTTGCTCGTATTCTACAGTAATAGATACCTTACCTCGTTCTAGCTCTTTTTGTACGAGGTGTTTGAGCGTAATCTCTTGGTCGTACAGTTCCTTAGGAAGGCGAATATTCACTTCAAAGTATTTGGCATTAAGTGTTCTTACCTCTACATTCACCAGTAAGTTTTCGTCTTCATACTGGGCTCTACCGTAGCCCGTCATAGATTTTAGCATATAAAAGATTAAGTGATAAGAGTTGAATATAGTATTTCTTTATAAATTATCGAAAAGCATTTTTAAGAAAAACAAACATCTTGTAACTTGCTTACATTTTCTTTAAAGACCTTATGGAGTCGTATAAGATATTTTAAAATGATTAAACTCACTCTCATATGAAGTTTGGCGTATTAGTATTTCCAGGTTCCAATTGTGATGATGACATGGTATATACACTTGGGCAGGTATTACAACAACCTGTAGAAAAAGTATGGCACAAGAATACATCCTTAAAAGGAATTGACTTTGTTATAGTACCAGGTGGCTTTTCCTATGGCGATTATCTCCGCTCAGGAGCCATCGCTCAATTCTCTCCCATTATGGCAGAAGTGGTAAAACACGCTAAACAGGGAGGCTACGTATTAGGAATTTGTAACGGCTTTCAGATTTTGACGGAGGCAGGTCTCCTCGAAGGGGTACTACTCAAGAATGATCATCAGAAATACGTTTGCAAAAACATTTATTTAAAAGCACAAACCAAGAAAACACTGCTTACCCAAGCACTCTCACTGAAAAAGTCTTATAAGATTCCCATTGCACACGGCGACGGACGGTATTATGCCGACAAAGATACCCTCAAAAAGCTCAACGATAAGGATCAAGTGCTATTTCGCTACTGTGACGAAGCAGGTAAAATTACTAAGGCAGCAAACCCTAACGGCTCTTTGGAAAATATAGCGGGTATTACCAATAAGGCGCGTAATGTATTTGGTATGATGCCTCACCCTGAGCGGGCAGCCAATGCCTTACTAGGGAATACGGATGGGAAGCTTATCCTTGACTCGCTTCTTACAGTAATGGCCTAGATGACTTGGTACAAGAAAAAGAAAGAAAAGCAGTATACTTCTGTAGAAAACGCACTCATCAAGATGAGTCAGTTTTGTGCTTATCAAGAGCGTACCCAGCAAGAAGTAAGACAAAAACTACTCGATGAATACATCCTTAATGAAGATGAGCGAGAGTTTATTATTGTACGCCTCATTGAGGAAAATTTCTTGAATGAAGAACGCTTTGCTAAGGTTTTTGCAGGCTCAAAGTTCAGGGTAAAAAAGTGGGGGCGAAGAAAAATCTTGCAGGCACTAAAAATGAAAGGTATTTCTGAGTACTGTATTCGTGCCGGTATGAAAGAAATAGAGGAGGAGGATTATGTGGCTACACTTATGCGCTTACTCGACAAGAAAATGGCACAGAGCAAAGAAAAAGATACCTACAAACTGAAGCAGGTGCTAGCAAGATACGCCATCAATAAAGGCTATGAACAAGACCTAGTGTGGGAACAGATCAAACAGCTTCTAGACGACGCGCACAATTAGCGCTCGTATCCACTGTCTATAAGCAGTGCGTCTCCTTTAGCAGCTTGTACCGCCAACGTATCACAACGCTCATTCTCCACATTGCCTGCATGGCCTTTTACCCACACAAACTTCACTTGGTGTTTTTTGAACACCACTAGAAAACGCCGCCATAGATCTGCATTTTTCGTTTTCTTAAAATCTTTTTTCACCCAACCCCAAAGCCACTTCTTCTCTACAGCATCTACCACATACTTAGAATCAGAATAAATGGTGACCTCTAAAGGTGCTTTCTGGAGCGCTTCTAAGGCCACGATGACCGCCAGCAGCTCCATGCGATTGTTGGTAGTAAGCCTATACCCCTGCGCCAACTCTTTACGGTGTTGTTTATACTTCATCACTACTCCGTAACCACCTCTACCGGGGTTGCCTAATGCTGCTCCGTCTGTATATACGATCACCATATCTATCCCAGTTTATTGAATCCTATGGCATTTTGGAACAGTTTTATAGCAATTGCTAGCAATACAATACCAAATACCTTACGTAAAATATTCGCACCCGCTACACCCAAGCGTTTCTCTATCCAACCAGAAGTTTTCAAAATTACATACACTACTAATAAGTTAATCACCACTCCCACAATTACATTTATCATCGCATACTGTGCTCTCAAAGAGATGAGCGTCGTCATCGTACCCGCGCCCGCTATCAACGGAAAAGCAAGCGGTACGATAGAAGAAGTTTTGGCATCGTAATTATCCCTAAATAATCTAATACCCAATACCATCTCCATTCCAATAAGGAAAATAATAATAGAACCTGCAATAGAAAAAGAAATAACATCTAGCCCTAAGAAACTCAGAATAAGCTCTCCATAAAAGAGAAAAAGCCCCATGAGTACACCTGATACAAGCGTAGCTTTACCAGAATGAAGTGAACCACCCGCTTTTTTTCTAAGGTCGATGATGATAGGAATAGAGCCCAGAATATCTATTACAGAAAAAAGTACTAAAGAGACCGTAATAAGTTCTTTAAAATTTAACTGATCAAAATCCAACATAGTATTTCAAAAATTGAGGCACTTATTGCCCAAATGAATAATGAAGGGGCGAATATAGTAAGGATTCTTTATTTTCTATGTGTTACAGCAATTAAATAACTACAAAAAGAGTTTTTTAAGTTGTGCTACCTCCTCCTCTGTAATGGCGGGAAAATTAGCTATTCGGAAAGTAGTCTCTTTCCAAGGTCCATAACCATTTCCAAGAAGTAGCTGCGCGGCCAGAGCTTTTTCTTTTACCGCTTGTATGGTATTAGGTGTTCCTTTTACAGCAATTACAGTATCCGAACGCACTCGCTCGTTTTTAATGAGTAAGTCAAGCTCCAAAATACTATTGAAAAGCTGGTAGTAAAAGTGTGCCCGCTCCTTAGTAATTTTTTCGACCTCCTCTATAGACGGCATATGCGCCAGTACACATTTTAATAGATAGATACCTAATACATTGGGGGTATGGGTAGTCTGATTCTTCTGCATTTTATCGTACATTTGCGCTAAGCTATTGTAATGTGCCCGATCATCTATTTCCATAATACGCGCAATCGCCCTCTCAGAAAGTACTAACACAGCTAACCCTGCAGGTAAGCCAAAGCACTTTTGTACAGAGGCATACCAAATATCGCCACAATGCCAATCGAAATTGACGCCCGCCATAGAAGAAGTAGCATCTATAGCGATTAGTTGTTGTGGAAAAGCTTCTTTTACTTTCTGAATCGTTTCGATAGGCATTTGAGAGCCATTAGAAGTCTCGTTTTGTGTAAAGCAAATCAGCTCCTTGTCTTGGATGATGAGCTCTCCTCCTCTTCTCTCTGCAAAACCAAAAAACTTTTGTAATTGCTCTAAAGAAATCTCTTCTTGGATGTCTAGTTGGAAGCCCTCTGCATCAGGCTTGATCTGCTGTGTATAATTGAACCAACGCTCCCCAAAGTTACCACTGTATATATGATAGCTTTTTTGTACTGTAAGTGATTGGGTGATAACTTCCCAACACTCTGTAGCCGAGGAGGCAAAAAGGACTGTGTATTCCGATGGAATGCGTAATTTATCCTTTAAAAGCTGAACGGTTTGCGCTACTAGATTCATAAAATCTTGGCTACGATGAGGCATACTAAGGATACCCTCTTTATAGGCTTCTGGTAAGCATTGTTCCAAGACAGGATAAACCTTGGCTGGTCCTACGTTGAATGTCGTCATGGCGAGTTGAAATTGTATTAAATATATTTTTTAATCGCTCTATACTACACTTTTGGTTTTTCTGTAAGATACTGAATCGCCAATGCGTAGCCTTCTAGCCCTAAACCTACTATACAACCCACAGCTTGTGTACTGATATAGCTATGATGGCGAAAGGACTCTCTTTTATATATTTGAGAAATATGTACTTCTATCACGGGACTCTCAATCGCTGCCAAGGCGTCAGCAATGGCAATAGAGGTGTGTGTATAAGCGCCTGCATTTAATACAATCCCTTTGTATAGATAGCCCACCTCCTGGAGTTTATCAATAATGGCACCCTCACTGTTCGATTGGAAATAAGAAAGCTTCGTGGTTGGAAAGCGAGTTTTCAACTGTTCAAAGTAAGCCTCAAAAGACTGTGTACCGTAGATAGTTGTTTCCCTCTTTCCTAATAAATTTAAATTAGGCCCATTGATGACAATAATATCCATCTTACTTTCTTTTATTTTTCTTTTTTAGGTGAAGTACGCTTTTTAAAAGGTAGTTGATAGTAAATATAATAACTAAAGCCGAAGTTACTTCTATTGGGATCTCCATAGGCAGGTACTCTGTATACATCGAAGCCTTGTGTACCATTTACAGATGCCCCAAACATATAACGTACTGTATAACCCATGAGTAATTGCTTCCAAGCTCTAAATTTTATACCAAAATTCATCTCAAACCAACTCGCAGCAAGCTGGTTATCAAAAGTCACTTCACTATTCCCAAAAAGTGGATCTTCTATAGTGGCGCTTACCTCTTCATTAAAAGCAGTTCGCGCGTATTTAATACCAAAAAATAAAGACTCATCTCGGAAATCTTTATAGAGAATATTGATTTCGCCTCCTACTCTTACAAACACCCCTTCATTCTGATAGTCGAAATCGACTGTCTCGCTTACTTCTGTATTGTTGTAAAAGCCTAGATCTGTTACAAGATGCCAACGCTTCCAAAATATATCTGAAGAAAGCTCAATTTGCTGAGTAGGATCAAAAAAGGCAAGGCCTGCATTGTAAGCATCTATCCCTACACGAAAACCATTCGGCGTCCACTTACTTTGCCCTGTACTTACCATTGGTTGTAATAAAAACCAACTACCTATAATAATAAATATCCAATGCCGCATTATCACCTGTAATTGTAGAAATTACTACCGAGTCGAAAGAGTTGAGTGCCTCTTGAGGAGTAATGAGCGTAATACCCACAATGTTGGTTCTTAAACCACACTCAGGATTAATTACCTGTGCATCACGCGCATAAGTGAGTGCTAAGCGATCTTCTTGCTGGTTACCACCTTCATTATCCCCTGTAGCAATCGTTAGCTCAGTAGTATCACTATTAGAGTTAAAAGGAATTTGATTACTAAAAACTCTTCCAGAGTCTCCTTGTAAAAAAACACTATCTGTACCTCCTAGTGCCACGCCTTGTATATAGACGAGCGTATCTGTAAAGAAAACTGAGTCTCTTCCAAATTGGTCTGGTACAGTAAACCTTTGTTGAAACCGAAGTGTAATATTCTGTGCGACAGCACCTCCACAAATATCTTCTGTTTCTACACAAGCCAACTGCATCAAGCATAACCAAATAGTGATTCCCCAAAAGAATACTTTCTTTTTCATCTACTATCTCATTAAAAACAGCTTTAAAGATATGCATTCATCTCTCAGAGAACAAACGATCCGACAGCTATTTAAAAGACCCCTCCTAAATCAGGTACTATACTTCTGACACTTTGATGACTCCTCTACCTCTCCACTTAGTCAGATAACTTATTTATGTCAGGTACAGATCATTAACGATGGACTTCTATCGACTCAAAATGACATTATGACATATATTATTCGTTGGCATATCCCTTGTTTAAAAAGGAGTAGAGCGAAAGAAATCGATCATCAAACATATACAATTTTAGTTTAATATGAGCAAAATTATAGGAATAGATTTAGGAACAACCAACTCTTGTGTGGCAGTGATGGAGGGTAATCAACCTACCATCATTGTGAACGACGAGGGTAATAAAACGACCCCTTCCATTGTAGCTTTTTTAGAGAATGGTGAGCGTAAGATTGGAGACTCTGCGAAACGTCAGGCAATTACCAACCCCACTAATACGATCAACTCTATCAAGCGCTTCATGGGTAAGAAATTCTCTGAAGTGAGTAATAGTTTAAAACATGTAGCCTATACTGTAGAGAAAGGTGCCAATGATACTCCCCGTGTCAAAATTGGCGACAGACAGTATACTCCTCAAGAGATATCAGCGATGATTCTTCAAAAAATGAAGCAAACGGCTGAAGAATACTTAGGTACTACTGTTACTGAAGCAGTGGTGACTGTACCTGCTTATTTCAATGACTCAGAGCGCCAAGCCACTAAAGAAGCAGGCGAAATTGCTGGTTTAAAAGTAAAGCGTATTATCAATGAGCCTACTGCAGCAGCCCTTGCTTTTGGTTTAGACAAAGGTGACCAAGAAATGACTATCGCCGTATTCGACTTAGGTGGGGGTACATTCGATATCTCTATCTTGGAACTTGGCGATGGCGTTTTTGAAGTAAAGTCAACCAACGGTGATATTCATCTTGGTGGTGATGACTTCGATCAACGCATCATCGACTGGTTAGCAGAAGAGTTTATGAAAGATCATCCCAAGGTAGATTTACGTAAAGACCCTATGGCACTACAACGCCTGAAAGAAGAGGGTGAGAAAGCAAAAATCACGTTATCTAGTTCTTCTGTAGCAGAAATCAACCTACCTTACATTACAGCGATTGATGGGGTACCACAACACTTTGTGAGAAAACTCACAAAAGCTAAATTTGAGCAATTAGTAGACGACCTCGTACAACGTACTTTAGAACCTTGTCGTAATGCTTTAGAGCAAGCAAGTTTACAAGTATCAAACATTGATGAAGTAATTCTAGTGGGTGGCTCTACGCGTATCCCTAAGATACAAGAAGAAGTTGAAAAGTTCTTTGGAAAGAAACCTTCTAAAAGTGTCAATCCTGATGAGGCTGTAGCAGCAGGTGCTGCCATACAAGGAGGTATCTTTACTGGAGAAGTAGCAGAAAGAGTGCTATTAGATGTTATTCCGCTTTCACTAGGAATAGAAACAATGGGAGGCGTATTTACAAAGTTGATCGAAGCCAACTCGAATATTCCTACACAGGAATCTGAGACTTTCTCTACCGCAACTGATAACCAGACTTCTGTGGAAATACACGTCTTACAAGGAGAAAGATCACTAGCCAAAGATAATCGTACCATTGGTCGCTTCCACCTGGACGGCATTATGCCAGCTCCTAGAGGTGTCCCTAAAATTAAAGTGACCTTTGATGTAGATGCAGACGGTATTTTGAATGTCTCTGCCAAAGACGAAGCCACAGGGAAAGAGCAGAAAGTACGCATTGAAGCTTCTTCTGGCTTATCAGATGCAGAGATAGAACGTATGAAGAAAGAAGCCGAAGCCAATGCTGAAGCAGACAAGCAGGAGAAAGAAAAAGTAGATAAAGTAAATCAGGCTGATTCACTCATCTTTACTACTGAAAAGCAGTTGAATGAATATGGAGATAAATTAAGCGCTGAAAACAAGACGGCCATTGAAAGTGCGCTTGCTCAACTGAGAGAAGCACACACAAAACAAGACTTGGCTGCCATTGATACAGCAATGCAAGCGCTTAATGATGCTTGGCAAAAAGCTTCTACAGATGTATACAATGCACAAAATACAGAGCAAACGACTACAGAAGAGTCTACTACTGATGATACCACCAATAGTAATAATAATGATGGTAACGACGACGACAAGGACGTAACGGATGTAGACTACGAAGAAGTAAAATAGGTTTAAATTATTAGAACTACATAGAAACGCTTACCACTTTTGGTAGGCGTTTCTTTTTGTAATAGAATTTATCTTAGATTTTTTTTACTTTATTTTGCATCTCCTGGTTTATCCCTAAATTCGCACAAATGCTGTATCTAAACCCTTGAAAAGCTATGAAAGATCTACTTCAAAAATTTGAGCATAAAAAGCCCGCGATTACCTTTGAATGGCAAGACCCTGAGACTGATGCAGAAGGCTGGGTAGTCATCAACTCCCTAAGAGGAGGCGCTGCGGGCGGAGGTACACGTATGCGCAAAGGATTGGATAAAAGAGAGGTAGAGTCACTGGCCAAAACGATGGAGATCAAGTTTACTGTATCAGGGCCAGCCATTGGAGGCGCTAAGTCGGGTATTAAATTCGATCCTAACGACCCTAGAAAAGAAGGAGTGTTGCAGCGTTGGTACAAAGCCGTATTTCCTCTCCTTAAAAATTACTATGGTACAGGGGGCGATTTGAACATAGACGAGATTCATGAAGTAATTCCTATTACCGAAGCTTATGGCCTTTGGCACCCACAAGAAGGCATTGTAAATGGTCACTTCGAGCCCACAGAGGCTGCTAAGATAAAAAAGATAGGGCAGCTCCGACAGGGAGTTTCTAAAGTAATAGAAGATGCGCGATACATTCCTGAAGGGCAGAAACGCTATACCGTAGCCGATATGATTACCGGTTTTGGTGTAGCCGAAGCCGTTCGACATTATTACGAATACTGGGGAGGTGATCTGCGAGATAAAAGAGTGATTATCCAAGGCTGGGGAAACGTAGGCGCTACAGCAGCGCTATACTTGGCCAAAGAAGGAGCTTCTGTCGTAGGCATCATCGACAAGGCAGGTGGTCTATTGAATCCACAAGGGTATCATTTAGAGGAAATCAAACAGCTTTTCACTAGTCGAAAAGGGAATGCGCTAATAAGCGACCAACTACAACCCTTCGAAACAGTAAATGAGGCAATATGGGGTATAGGTGCTGAGATATTTATTCCGGCTGCCGCTTCTCGACTAGTAACAAAACAGCAAGCTGATACAATGATTGCCCACGACTTAGAGGTAGTCTCTTGTGGTGCTAATGTCCCCTTTGACGATCCTGAAATCTTCTACGGCGCCATTGCGCAGTTTGTAGATGAGCGCATTTCACTTATTCCCGATTTTATAGCTAACTGTGGTATGGCACGTGTATTTGCCTACCTTATGGCAGAAGAGCATAAACAACTTACAGACGAGGCTATTTTTACAGATACTTCTCGTACCATTGCCCAAGCACTACAAAAAGTGCATCAGGCCAATCCGAACAGTATACGTCTTTCAGAAACTGCTTATAAAATTGCCTTAGAGCAGCTTTTATAGTATATTTCTACTATGATGAACATAGAAGATTTTCGTACTTATTGCCTTCAAAAAAAAGGAGTTACCGAAGAGCTTCCCTTCGATGAATACACCCTTACCTACAAGGTAGCAGGGAAGATATTTGCCTTGACCTCTTTACGTGGCGCCTTTTCTATCAACTTGAAGTGTGATCCAGAAGAGGCCTTATTGCTCAGAGAACAATACGAAGCGGTAACAGCAGGCTACCACATGAGTAAAAAACATTGGAATACCATCAAAGTAGATGGTACAATTCCTTCTTCTCTTATTTTAAGCTGGATTGATGATTCCTATAATTTAGTAGTAGCAAAGCTGCCTAAGTACAAACGTACCGACTTAAAGAATGCCTCACACTAAACATGATGCTCATCTACTAATTCTCTTATAAGCTTTGGTAAACCCTCTCCTGCTTTTGCTTCTATAAACCTAAGATAAGGGTCGTTTATTCCCATTTCAGGAGCTTTTATATCGATAATATATTTCGCTATACTAGGGTCAACGTAGTTGATCAAACCAGCCGCAGGATACACGAGCAGTGAGGTTCCTACAATTAAGAAAATATCCGCTTGCTGGGTTTCTTCTATAGCACGTTCCATCATAGGAACCATTTCGCCAAACCAAACGATATGTGGGCGTAATTGAGAGCCCTTCTCACAAGTTTCTCCTGGCTTAATCTCCCAGCCATCAATATCGTAGATCAGATTTTCATCTACAGAGCTACGCGCCTTGAACAGCTCTCCGTGAAGATGTATTACTTTGCTAGAACCCGCTTTTTCGTGAAGGTTATCAACATTTTGTGTAATGACCGTTACGTCAAAGTATTTTTCGAGCTCCTTTAAAGCGAGGTGTCCCGCATTAGGTTGTGCTGTAATGGCTTGCTTACGGCGTTGGTTGTAGAAATCAAGTACGAGGTTGGGGTTCTTCTCCCATCCCTCTGGAGAAGCCACTTCCATTACATCGTGTCCCTCCCAGAGTCCACCTGAGTCTCTAAAGGTAGCTATACCACTTTCTGCGCTGATGCCTGCCCCCGTAAGCACCACCACTTTTTTCCCTTTTTTCATTTTTAGCAAGTTTAAGAGCCACATAATATTTCTAGGCATATTACCTATTTTTATTAGTTGTAAATGTACAAAAAAATGTTGATACAATGCCATCTGCAGGCAGAGGCTGAAGGAACTCCCCTTTTATTTTTATTGTAGTACTAGCGTATTACACTAAAGGCAATTGATCTAATCTTTATGGCAGAGCATTTATATATTCCTACAACTAAGGACAGAAAAGGTATTTACGAAGCAATCATTCCTCAAGTTGAAGCACTTATCAACCAAGAAACAGACTTGATAGCTAATCTAGCCAATACAACGGCTGTTTTAAAAGAAGCCTTTTCTTTCTTTTGGGTTGGTTTTTATTTAGTTAAAGAAGCACAGTTAGTGCTTGGGCCATTTCAAGGGCCTTTAGCTTGTACACGGATTGCTTTTGGAAAGGGTGTATGCGGTACAAGTTATACACAGCAGAAAACATTGGTTGTACCTGACGTAGAAGCTTTTCCAGGCCATATTGCTTGTAGTTCACTGACACAATCAGAAATCGTTGTACCCGTCTGGCAAGAGAAAAAGGTGGTAGCTATCTTAGATATTGATAGCGATCAAAGAGAAGACTTTGACCAAGTGGATCAGCTATACCTAGAGCAGATCGCTTCTCTGCTAGGTAAAACACAAAAGTGGTAATCTTTTATTGACTATCTTTAGAATATATCGGGCTTTTAGGCATAACAATATCTCCATGCCATCTGTCCGCTAAGATATCCTCTATAGTACCTCCTGGTGGAAGATCTATGATAGGGAAGTTGTTGTCACCGGGCATTCCTCCATCATCGTCATTATCAGGTGGATAATTACTACGGCTAATTGTTCTAAGCATTACCCAAGTAATGAGAGAAAAACACAAAAGACAAAGAAAGAAATATAAGAGCGCCATAATAAAAATAAAATGCTGATTTGAATAGGGTCATTAACTTCTAACAAGTGGTATTTTGGTAAAAATTATGTTTCACCTACCAATTAGTTAAAAAGTACGTATTTTCTCCAAAAAAACCAAGCAAAGTCTACTTTTGTTGTGAGGTATTATCAAAAAGCCAAGCGCGTGCTTCTACAAGATTATTAAAGTACTTTTGACGAAGCTGCGGATTAGGCGTTAATACCTTTTCATTAATAATTTCTACTGCTTCTCTACTAAAGTCATTTCTCGATAATACATATGCAATGTAACACGATTCATCTATGATATCAGCGAGTCGAGGGAGCCAAATATCTGCTACCCATTGATGGTTCTCTTTAGATAAGAAACTGATCGCAGAAGTATCTAATAAAATGAGCTTAGTCTTTCGCTCTTTTACCAAATCCAAGACGGCTAACATGCTTTCTTCGTGTAAAGATAGTGGGATATACCCCTTCCACCTGAGGCAGATTGACTGAATGATTTCGTCGAAAAAGAGCTTATACCCATTACTTGTTGTTTCAAAATAGTTTGCTGGAAACATCTTCAAAAGTTATATGTATTTTAGTTGTAAGTGGTTATAAAATTACGCAACAAATATAAAATTTGTTACAATGATATTGTTCAAAAACTTACATGAACAGCAATTTAGAAGGGAAAGTGGAGGATAACGGATTCGAACCGATGACCTCTTCGCTGCCAGCGAAGCGCTCTAGCCAACTGAGCTAATCCCCCATGGGGTAACAAATATATTAAAAGGATTCGATATTATCAAAACACTGATAGCTCCTTTATTGCCACCATCTGACGCCCCTCTCACTAGATATTACTATAACCAAAAAACAATTCTTAGGTACACCAGCTTATCTAGGTATCCACATAAATTATTTTTTAAACGATTAATAATCTCAAATTTATGAAAAGATTTTTTTTACTTTTATTAGGCGTGTGCCTCTTAAACGCAGGTCAAGCACAGAATAATAAGGCTTCTCTAGAGAAAATAAAACAAACGCTTCAATCTTTGAACTATAAGTTCCAAGAAAAATCCGTAGACAGTGAAGGATTGCTTGAGGTGTCTGTAAAATACGAAGCAGCTACCAATACCAACGACTCTAACATTCCCGTTATAGTTCGTGTCAACTCTTACAACGATTTAGAGATTCTAGATGTCTCTGTACTTGCCAAGAAGATTTCTCTTGAAAGCAATGCTGCTGGTGCTACGCAATACGATGAGTTAGCTAGCTTTTTAGCAGCTAATACTTCTTATAAAATCGGTGCTTTACAGACAGTTCCTAATACAGTTGGAAAAGGAAAAGATGTCAATTTAGTGTATGCTGTAAAAATACCTTTTACGGCAGAAAAAGCTATGGTAGAACAACTCATGAAATTAATGGTGCAGGTAGCTACCGATTTTGACTAAGTTTAATGGCATTCAATACGAAGTCTATTTACTTACAAAACAAAGCCTCATTTCTGTTACGACAAAAAATGAGGCTTTTACTTTATAGAATATCTTGCAGCTCACTAAGGCAACTTATTTCGTAAGCAGTCGTCTCTTCATGCACTTCTCTTGAAGGGTTAAAGTAGACTGCCTCCATAGCTATGTTGGTTGCACCACGTATGTCGGTTGCTAAATTATCCCCTATCATAAGGCAATCGACTGGATCAGCAGCTAACTTTTCTAACAAGTACTCAAAAATCCTTTTATCAGGTTTTTTACAAGCAGCATCGCAGGAAGTCACCACTTCCTCAAAAAAGTGTAAAATACCACTCTCCCGTAGTTTCACCTGTTGTATATCTGAGAAGCCATTGGTAATAATATGCAAAGGATACCTAGGTTGTAAATATTGTAAAATGGCTAGCGCATGAGGAATGAGATAAGGTTTTGCAGGACAACGCTCGCTGTACTGTTGGCTTATCTGTGAAGGTACTTGCACCTTAGAAAGCCCCATTCTTTCAAATACTTGCCCAAAACGTATCTCTCTCAACATCTGTTGAGAAATTTCTCCATAGTTATAGCGTTTCCAGAGTTCTCCGTTTACTTGTAAATAGGTTTCGACAAACTGTGTTGGTGTAACGTCGAAATGGGCTAATCCATATTCAGTAAAAAGCTCTAGAAGTGTCTCTGTAGCACTTTTGTTAAAATCCCAAAGGGTATGATCTAAATCAAAAATAATATGTTGATACTTCATAGAAGATTATCGGTAGCGTGGGTAAATTTCTGCCATTTACGAGCATCTATTTTACAAACAGCCAACTCACGATTGGAGTGTAAAATACGATACACTTCTTGGTCTTTTTGCAAAGTAACATCTTTTCCTAAATATTGTAAAAGTCGCTGTACAATATCACTTACTTCTTCTTTAATTTCATAAAAAGTCCATTGGTCTAACTTTTTAGTTTGTAGTAGACCTGCATTTTTAAGATAAATTAAATGCCTAGACGTTTTGGTTTGTGTAAAATCTAGCACTAGCTCTAGATCAGAAGTACACATTTGCTGATTTTGGTATAAAAGATGTATAATTCTTGCTCTAGAGGTATCACTAAAACACTTAAATATGTTGATCCCTACAGGTAGTGAGAAATGTTTAAGTCGCATAATCCTCGAACTTTTCTTTTCGTAAGGAACAGTTTTTCAGCAGAGAAGGTTAAATCATTGTTGGAAAATGCTTAAATTGCACTGCACAGATTAATCGTTTATGAAGACATACCTTACTATTCTATCGGTTGTTGTATTCCTTTGTAATAGCCACTTGCTATTAGCACAGGGTGATGTAGAGCCTATGATTCTAACTGGCTTTTTAATAGATGCTGAGACCGAATCTCCTATGCCCTATGCTAACGTACTTATCCCTAGAGCAGGCGTAGGTACTTCTGCCAATCACGAAGGACAGTTCAGGATGCGTGTATTTGCAGGTGATAGCTTAGTTATTTCTTCTGTAGGCTACAGAACCTCCTTTTACATTATTCCTGAGGATAAAGTAGAGTCTTACACGGTGATTATTCCTGTCAATCAGTCTGTAGAGATGCTTGCCCCTGTGGAGGTCTTTCCTTACCCTACGGAACAGTCTTTCAAAGAGGCATTCTTAGCACTTAATACAGAAGATGAGCGTACCGCCAACTTGAAAAAGAATTTAGATGCACGTAATCTTGCCAAGATGGGCTTTGAACTAGGCATGGACGGTTCATTGAACTATCGTAATACGATGAATCAGCAATCAGATGCGCTTCATAGTCGTAATTCTGTGCGTAGTACGCAATTCCTCAATCCTTTTGCTTGGGCTAAGTTCATCAAGTCCATCAAAAATGGTGACCTTAAGAAAGGGAAGTATAAAGATTACATGAAAGAATAACCTAGTAGCGTATCAGTCTACCTCGCTTTGCTAAAAGCTTTTTATCTTTATAAACCACCTCTCCGTTTAAAATAACTGCTTCTATTCCCTTAGAAAATTGATTTGGATTCGCTACAGTAGCTACTGCATCAATTTCTTTAGGATCAAAAATGGTAATATCTGCCTTATTGCCTGTAGCGATACTTCCTCGATCGTTCAGGGCGGGCCGCATTAAGTTACTAGGGAGTGTAGTAATTTTTGTTAATATTTGTGCCATGGTCAGACCAATCTTCTGACCGTGTTGAATAAAAGTGGCAAAGCAGCCTGCACCTCTTGGATGATTATTAGCAACGGGCTCTTTTTCAATACCTCCATCAGAGGCAACCATACAGAAGTCTGTCTTTAAAGCCAAATCAACTGTCTTATCAAGTGGCATCGTGCCTGGTGGTACCGCTACTAGCAGCCCTTGTCTTGTACGATAACGCCGGAAAGAAGCCTCTGTAAGTTTTTCACCAGTACCCACTACAGCTAAGTCTTTGTAAGTAATCTTGAATCGCTCTTGCCAACCTGGATCAAAACGCTTTGAAGCCAAATAGGTAGCCCAGTAACTGTAAGGATATACACAGGCCGTAATATCCAGCTTTTCTTCTCTAGCGCGTTCAATCATCGCTAAGGCTTCGGCCATATGATAGGTACCTCCTGTAGAGTGTAAATGTGCGATGTGTACTCTTACACCTGTATCTTTTGCTAACTGAATGGCCTCTTGTACGCCTTTTAACTCTGTATTTTCTGCTGAATACCGTAAGTGTAGAGAAAGCGGGCGATTGTACTTGCAAGCTAGTTTTGCGTACCCTAGCATCTCACTGTAAGGAGTAGGCTGGTACTCGATACTATGGCAAACACCTAAGGCGCCCTCATCCAAGCATTTTTCTACTTGTCGGAAGCGACCCGCCAATGTATTTTGCTGAAAACGCACAAGCATCACAAATACGCCTCCTCCATAATTTACATAATGAGGACGAGCACCAAAATATTGGTGCCATCCTTGGGTATCAGCCATACAACCGTGCATCTGCAGTACTGTGGTGAGTCCATCACCCAGCTTGTATTTTTCAAAAGTCAGATAAGTTTGTTTAGGGTTACTTGCGTTATCAGCTAGAATATCTATAAAGCCCGGGCTGACCACCTTTCCTGTAGCATCTAAAATTTGCTTCCCCGTAATGGCTTCTTTACTAAGTACGATACGATTTTTTTGGGTAATGCCTACATTAACCGACCGAAGACTCCCCTTAGTGAATACACTACCATTCTGAATGACTATCTTATAGTCGTCCGCTGGATTGGAGGCTAACAAGGAAGGTTGCAATGAAGTAGCTACCCCCATAACACTCAAGCGCTTGATCGCCTCCCTGCGAGAAATATGCTCCATATATACTTCCTTTAGATTAAAGAAGTAAATTAATAAATAATTTGAAGAAATAACCTTTAATGAGAGGAAGCACTTAGTGATTACATAAAGTTTTCAGAGGCTCTTTTTCTCTTAACTCACTTAAAGGCATTAAAATACCCTTCTCAACTTAGTACATTGTAAGTAGCCCAAGCTGCTACATAAGCAAGTACTGTCATATATACAAACTGTAGAATAGGATACTTCCAAGACTTGGTCTCCTTCTGGACGACGGCCAGTGTACTCATACATTGCATCGCAAAAGCGTAGAAGATGAGTAAAGAAGCGCCTAGTGCTAATGTATACATAGGCTCCCCCGTAACAGGGTCTTTAGCGCGTGCTAAATGTTGTGTGACTGTGAGCTCATCTTCTGAGCCAATACTATAAATGGTTGCCATTGTCCCTACAAAAACTTCGCGCGCTGCAAAGGACGTGATAAGCGCTATACCTATACGCCAATCATAGCCTAAAGGTGCTACAACAGGTTCTATCACACGACCTAGGTGTCCTGCATAGGATTGTTCTAATTGTACAGACGCAATTTTATTCGCTAGTTCATCTGTCGAAAGTGAAGGATTGTCTTTTTTTACTTCATCAGCAATCTGCGTTCTTGAACCATCTGGACTATAATAAGCTAATATCCAAAGCACTACAGAAATAAGCACAATGATTTTACCTGCTTCCCAGACAAAGGTTTTCGACTTTTCGTACATCGTCATTCCCACGTTTTTCCATCGCGGTATACGATAGTTGGGTAACTCCATAATGAAATAGCTTTTACCCTTAGCCTTTACAATAAATTTGAAGACAAATGCTACAATAAGCGCCATTGCTAAACCCAACAAGTATAGCCCCATAAGCACTAATCCTCTTAAGTCAAAAATACCTGCTATTTGTTGTTTAGGAATTACAAGTCCAATAATTACAGTGTAAATAGGAAGTCGTGCTGAACAACTCATAAGAGGGGTCACCATGATGGTAATAAAGCGTTCTTTCCAATTGTCTATATTACGTGCAGACATAATCGCTGGAATAGCACAAGCTATCCCAGAGATAAGAGGAACTACACTTCTTCCATTTAAGCCAAACTTTTGCATGAGCTTATCCATCAGTAGCATGACTCGCGTCATATAGCCCGTCTCCTCAAGGATAGCAATGATCCCAAATAAAATGGCTATCTGAGGCACAAATACCACTACTCCCCCTATGCCTGCTAAGATACCGTCTGTAAATAAATCTGTAAGTGGTGTATCAGGGAGTTGTTCATTTAGACTCGTGCCAACCCATGCAAACAGTTGTTCTATCCATTGAATAGGGTAATCGGCAATAGTATAAATCGCCTGAAACATCAAAAATAAGATGGAGAAAAAGATTAAATACCCCCCTACTGGATGGAGAAAAAGTATATCTAACTCTTTATTCAACACTACTTCACTACCATCGCCTTCCTTCTTTTTAATACTATTAGTAGTAATTTCATTAATGAGTTCGTATCGCTGAACTGTTTCTTTTGATTGTGCAGGTAAGCTCTTAAATCCGTGTTGTAAACTAAGGCGCTCTAAGCTGTTCTTATTCTCTTCCGATAGAAATGATAGTTTCTCGAAGTGGTGTATTAAGAGTAAAGCCCAGTAAGTATTTTTCAATTTGTATTTCTCTTGCACCTCTTTCAAGAGAGCAGGCGTTACATCATCAGAAGACCAAAGCGATTGGGTAGGGCGATGGTCTTTGGGTGAGGTGAGTTGTTGCTCTAAGGTAGCTAATCCTTCCTCCGTGCGGGCGTTAGTAAATACAATGGTTGTATTGAAAGCTTTCTCAAGTACCTCTTTATCAAAGTGAAGCCCTGCTTTTTTAGCAGCATCGATCAGGTTAAAGACCAATATAGTAGGAATGCCCAAGTCGTGTAATTGGGTAAAAAGAAGCAGATTTCTCTTGAGATTAGAAGCATCTACTACTACTACGAGTAAATCAGGGTGCTCAGGATGCTCTTTATCTAAAAGTACTTCCAATACAACCTCTTCTTCTAGAGATTTGGGATATAAGCTATAGGTGCCAGGAAGGTCTGTAATACTAACTTTTTGCTGGTTAGGTAGGTGACAAGTACCCACTTTTTTCTCTATGGTGACTCCAGGGAAATTACCCACCTTTTGGTTCATACCGGTTAGGTAATTAAATATAGAAGTCTTGCCCGCATTAGGGTTTCCCAAAAGCGCTACTTTCATGTGGTCATATCGTTAAGCTTGAGAAATAAAGAGAGGCCTTATTGAACCAAGACAGTATGGGCTTCTCGGCGTCGCAGAGAGAGCTGATAATCTGCTACACGAATACAGATAGGGTCACCAAAAGGCGCTTTTTGCGTTACTTCTACTTCTGCATTAGGCAGACAGCCCATTTCTAGTAGTTTTAGAGAAATTTCTTCATTTTGAAATTCCTTAATGGTTCCTTTTTCTCCTACTTGTAAATCCGCTATGCTTTTTATATACATCTTTATTTAGACTCGTTTTAAATAGAATGGTAAGTTAGCCTATAAACCTAAATTTTACAAAAGGTGTTTCTCAAAAAGCAGATATATTTTCGTTCAGTGTTCGTTATTTTACTTACTTTTCTGAAATTAGCCTAAACAAATACTGCCTTGAAAGACCTTACACAATTTTATAAAGTATTGCAGCAACAGCAATCCACCTTTAGTTCTGTTCTGCCTTTTAGCTTGCGCGATGAGGACATAATGGTAATTGACCTATCTGTGAATAAGGATAACCCACTCGCTGAAATTGATTTGCAAGATACTGCTTTACTTACTGGTTTGTTATTTCAACAATTACAAGCCGCTAACGCACGAGCGGCTGTAGGCGGTTATTTGGAGCACCGCACTATTTATGCACGTAGTCAAAACTTTGATAATGAGGGAGAGCCTAGGCGTATACATTTAGGCATTGATGTGTGGACAAAAGCTCACACTCCTGTTATAGCACCTCTACCCGCTACAATACATAGTTTTCAAAACAATGCTGGTTTTGGTAACTACGGTCCTACCATTATTCTTGAGCATCATATCGCTCCTTATACTTTTTATACGCTTTATGGTCATTTATCAATGGCTTCGCTCGAAGGAAAAATAGAGGGGACTACCATTGCACAAGGCGAGGCATTTGCCACTATAGGCAACTACCCAGAAAATGGCGACTGGCCGCCTCACCTCCATTTTCAGTTAATTACAGACCTTCTGGGGCAAAAGGGTGACTTTATAGGAGTTTGTGCTGTTTCGCAAGTAGCCTATTACCAGAAGATTTGCCCCGATCCCAATTTGATTCTCGGAATCCCTCAGCTTCCTATAAATTTGCCTTGAGAATTTCACTCGTTTTTAAAATATCCGTATATTTAGGCTAAATGTGCCAATAAAATTTGCGCACCTTACTAAGCGCTAGCTGATAATCAACTAAATACAAATATCTAACTGTATGGCAGATACTTCCGAATTAAAGCAAAACTTTCTCGATAGCTGTCTTAATGGGCACGTAGAAGACGTGTTGAAATACCTAGAGCGAGGAGTGAATGTGAACATTACTGATACCCTTGGAAGAACCGCCCTGATGCTTGCTTGCCTACGACCTAGTAATGGTCAAGTAATTACAATTCTCCTACAGAACGACATCAACGTGTATGCGTTAGATAAGGAAGGTAACTCGGCCCTTGATTATGCGCGCCAAAATAATAACCTAGAAGCAGAGAAGCTACTTAGGCAAAGTCATCCTGATAAGCAAGAGCCCTTGCCTAATGGTGTAAAGAGTTATGATCCTAGTATTGGTCATTACGTACCTAAACAACAAAGTAACGTAGACGAACTGCTTGAGCAAAGAGCCTTAGAGGCGGTTATTGCTACCTGTGACGAGTTTAAATCTTTAGAAGGAACACATAGGCCTTTTGTATATTTTAAGAAGTCAGAAGCGCTCTTTCAATTAGGTAGGCATCAAGAAGCGGTAAAGGTGCTTCATATTACGAAACAAATATTCAACGAGATTTATGGCGACTTCGAATCGAATCGTAGTTGGTCGAAGGAAGTAAAAGAGCTTTACCTCAAGATTATTTCTATTCAGGCAGATATTGACCGTCATCAAGGAGGGCAAGCCCTTTGGTTGTACAATGAAGCGTATCAACTTTCTACGGAACCAGAGCAAAAGTACGAATTCAAGCAGTTAAGAGACGAGATGTATGCACGCATGGTACGCAGTTTTGACTACGATCGGGATAAAAAAGTAGCCTTGATAGAGGAGAACTTGCCCTTCTTTGAGCCTAATTACATCTTACCACTTCTCATAGACGACTTGGGTAATCTAGAGTTTCCAGAAGGTATTCCTCAAAAAAAGACACTTTATGTAGTACACCCTCATCACAATCGTACCTTTTTCCCTTACAAGGGAGCACTATATGCTTTATTCAATGCTAAACTCAATGAGCTACTTAATCTAGTACAAGCTTTAGGCGCAATACATATTAAAATAGAGTATCTACAAGGGCACAGCCATCTGCAACAAGCACAAGATCCTGTATTTGATGACAAGCAAAAAGATAAAAAAGGACAGAATAAGGATACTAGTAACTTCGTCATTGAGCAGCAGTTCAACCCAGTACACAAAGTACATCTGCCTGCTCAGATGATTTGGTATAATCATCGTCCTGAATGGCAAAATCTTGCCAAGCAACGCTTGCAAGGATCGCTCGCTAATGCAGAGATCTTACTCTCTACCGAGAATATCATCTTAATTCCAGCACACGAGATTGAAGAAATTGAGGAAGAACTACAAGAACTGGTGAGTTTTGGATACGAGAGAAGTGGTGGGCGCTCCAAAAAACGTGGTAAGAAGGCTGCCAAAGAAGAGGAAGAAAAAGCTTTTACCTTAGAAAGGACCGCACAAGAAAAAATTGTTTGCAAAGTGAGTATTGCTTTCGAGGCAAAAGAAAAACTCACTAAGGAAGTAGAGCCTGGTATATTTACTAATCTAAATATTGAGATTCCCCGCTTTACAGAAACGCGTGAAGAAGTGGACAGCGACGCTGTTTTAAAGAAAAAAAATAAAAACAACCTCTTTGAGAAACAGGCCAAAGAATCTATTGAGTACTCCAATAATAAAATAGAGCAAAAACAACCGAGCCATACCTCTTCTGTACGCCAAAATATTCTCGTTGATGAAGCTACCAGCACCAAAACTGATGAGAAGGAAGTAGTAAAAGTAGAGGATAAAAAAGAAGTGAAAGAGACAAAGGTTGTAAAAAAAGAAACTAAAAAAACGACCCCTAAAGAGGAAGCAACTGTAAAAAGAGAGCGTGAGGTAAAGTTGAAAGAAGTTGACTTAAAAGAGAAGCTACCTAAAAAAGATGCCGTTAGTGGCGACATAGATGAACTTACCCAAGAAGAACGTTACTATTATGAAATGCTCCAACACGCTTATCAAGACGGTAATATCTCAGACGACGTCAGAAAAGTACTTGAAAGAAGACGTTCCCGCTTCAAAATTTCCCTTGAGCGTGCCAGTGAAATTGAAAAAATGATGTTAGAGAGGAAATCCTTATAGTTTTTGTTAAAGACAATACTTCTTTACGAAGTCAGCGCTACTTTCTTTTCCTAGTTCGTAAGCCTTTGCCCAATCTTGGCAAGCTTTTTCTTTATAATCTTTTGCCCAGTAAAGGGCCGCTCTGTTGTAGTAGGCATCGGCTACTGTTGGTGCTAAGTCAATGGTTCTTGTAAAGTCTGCTAATGCTTTATCGTGCTGCTCTAACGCTACCTCTGCTAATCCTCTATTGAAATAAATACCAGCTACTTTACCATCGAGCTGAATCGCTTTGGAGTAATCTTTAATAGCACCTTTATAGTCTTTCTGTAACCTTCTTTTTATTTCTCCACGATTGTTATACGCATCTGTAAATTGTGGATTCAATGTAATGGCTTTATCATAATCAAGGAGGGCTTGCTTTGACTTACCTATCGTTTCAAGGCAGTAAGCTCGATTGAAGTAAGTATCGGCCGCTGTACTATCAATACTGATTGCCTTTGTAAAAGCTTTTATGGCCAATGCGCAGTCTCCTTTGAGTACAGCGCTTTTCCCCTTTTCTACATATTGACTTGCTGTCTCTTCTGGCTGTCTACTTGCCTCACAGCCTACTATATAAAATACTATGATTCCTATGATAAACTTTCTCATTGCTATGCATTTGTTCGTAAACCTCCTGTATGCACCGCCAAAATAACACTTTTTTTCTTGAAAAAACCCTGTTCTACTAGGTCAAATATTCCCCAAAACATCTTCCCAGTATATATAGGCTCAATAGGTATTTGATAGTTTTTTGAGAAGTCATTTACAAATTCGCACAGTTTTTCTGGGCGTTTTGCATACCCACCAAAATGGTAGTCAAGTGCTATACGGTATTTTGCTTGCCAACCCAGCAGCTTTTCTTCATCATAAGCTTTTAGTAGTTGGTTTACATCATTGTATAAAAAATCTCCACCTTTTAACACGGCAAATCCCAGCGCTTGCTGAGTAGTTTTTAAGGAAGCAACCAAACCAGCCAATGTCCCCCCTGTACCAACAGGCACACAAACTGTATCAAAAGGGAGGTCAATGTCGGTTAATATTTCTTTGCATCCTTCTACAGCGAGCACATTAGTACCGCCTTCAGGAATAAGGTAGAATGAGCCAAACTTTGCTTGTAACTCACTAATTACAAACGATGTGTGCTTTTGTCTGTAGGTGGTACGATTCATATAATGCAACTCCATCCCGCAGACTTCTTTTGCGTATGCAAGTGTTTCATTTAAAGGTAAGGTCTTTTCTCCTCTGATGATACCAATGGTACGAAAGCCACCTAGCTGCCCAGCACGGGCAGTAGCATAAATGTGGTTGGAATAGGCGCCACCAAAAGTCAGTAAAGTATGAAACTTACGTCTCTTTGCTTCTGTAAGATTATACTTTAGTTTAAACCACTTATTTCCCGAAATTTGTGGGTGGATTTGGTCTGTACGCAATACCCACAACGTTATCTCTTGTTTTTCTAACCCTGTATTAGTGACTTGCTGTAACATGTTTCCCTAAAATATTTCTTATCTTTGTGCCTTTAAACGTTGGTAAAGTTATGGAATATAGGGAGGAAGAAGACGATTCGCTAGCACTTTTTGAACATTACAAATTTTACGTAGATAAGGGACAAACCCCCATTCGAATCGATAAGTTTCTAACAGATCGCATTCAGAATGCTACCAGAAGTAAAGTGCAACACGCGATAGAAGCACAGTTTGTTACTGTCAATGCCCAAGTAGTGAAAGCCAACTACAAGGTAAAACCAGCAGATGAAATAGTAGTCTCTCTTCCACAACCACCTCGCGACAGTGAAGTAATTCCAGAAAACATTCCACTAGATATCATTTATGAAGATGAATCATTACTAGTAGTCAATAAGCCTGCTGGCATGGTAGTACACCCTGCCTACCAAAACTGGACAGGTACATTGGTCAATGCACTTACCTATCACTTCAATAACCTCCCAACTTCACAAAATGGCGAAGGGCGTCCAGGGTTGGTACATCGTATTGATAAAGATACCTCAGGCTTACTAGTAATTGCTAAGACAGAACAAGCCATGACCCACCTTGCCAAGCAGTTTTACGATCACTCTATAGAACGTACCTACTGGGCTTTAGTGTGGGGCGTTCCAGCCCCTTTAAAAGGTACCATTAACGTACATCTAGGAAGAAGCCTTAAAGATAGAAGAGTAGTAGATGCTTTTGAAGAAGGTGATTACGGAAAGTCTGCCATTACACATTATGAAGTACTTAAAGACCTACGGTATGTTTCATTGGTAAAGTGTAACTTAGAAACAGGCAGAACACACCAGATTAGGGCGCACTTTAAGTACATAAAACACCCCTTGTTCAATGATGCTGCTTATGGAGGAGATCGCGTCCTAAAGGGCACTGTCTTTAATAAGTACAAGCAGTTTGTACAGAATGCTTTTAAGCTACTGCCTCGCCAAGCACTTCATGCCAAAAGTCTTGGATTTGTTCATCCTGCGACACAGCAACCTATGTACTTTGAAGAACCGCTCCCACAAGATTTTACTAGTGTACTTGAAAAATGGGAAAAGTATGTAAATGAATGATTTTTGCTTATATTTCAGAACTCATATTCAACGTAACGTTTACTTGAAAACATCGCTTACATATCTTCTATGGCTTCTTCTTGGTTGTTGCCTCTACCAATGCGCTCCTGAGGCCACTGGTACAGTAGCAGATGGCTATCACAATACCACTGCACAGTTCAACGGTTATTTCTTAGCAAGAGAAACGATGAAGGAAGCAGAGAACGAAATGTTCCAAAATCGAAGGGACAACTACAACCGTATCCTTCCTGTCATCCTTCAGCTTGATACTACAGAACTCAAAGGATTTAATAAAAAAATGGAGGAGTGCATTAAAACAGCGGCTTTTGCAATAGAAAGACATCCGAACAGTAAGTGGATCGACGACTGCTACGTATTGGTAGGAAAAGCGAGACATTACCTTGGCGACTATGCCAATGCGATTACTACTTATAAGTACGTTAATGGTAATGCCACTGATGATGAAGCGCGCCAAATGGCTTTGATAGAGCTTATGCGAACCTACATACGGCAAGATAATCTACAAGATGCAGATATTGTCAAGAACTTTCTCAGAAAGAATGGGATAGCGAAAATAAACTTGGATGAATTTTATCAAATACAAGCTCATTTTTATAGTAATCGAAAGGATTATGAGCGAATGCAAAAAAGCTTAGCTTTAGCACTACCAGTTATGAGCAGAGGAGAGCGTAAAGCACGTACTCATTTTATTCAAGGGCAGCTTCTACAGCGCTTAGGTAATGAAAAAGAAGCTTACCAAAACTATAAAAGAGCCCTTAAAAACAATCCTAGTTATGAACTTCGCTTTTATACACAATTAGCGCTACTTATCACACTAGACTTCAAAAAAACCACCTACAAGCGTATTGAAAAAACTTTCAATAAAATGCTTAAAGATGAAAAAAATATAGATTACCAAGATAAAGTCTATTATGAAATGAGTACTTACGAGTTGAAACGGAATAGACTTTCTAAAGCGGTAGAGTATCTTAAAAAATCTATTGAGGTTAGTACTTCTAATACAGCACAAAAAGGGTATTCTTTTTTAAGACTTGGTAAACTTCACTTTGAGCGCCTACAAGAGTATGAACTGGCAAAAGCCTATTATGACTCGACCATTATGTTTTTGCCTAAAGATGAAGAGAACTATGAAAAGATTGCTAAACGGCAAAAAGTACTTGGAGACTTCGTTGGATACATTACTACTGTGCAGACAGAAGATAGCCTACAACGAATGGCACAAATGTCTGAAGACGACTTAGAAGCTTTCTTAGACGAAAACCTTACAGTGGAAGTAAAGGCAAAAAGAGCGCTAGCTAAAGCCGCCCTAGCAAGGCAAAATCGTCCTAATAACCGTATCCCTGGTACATTAGAAGAGCAACGAAACATTCAGAATAGTGGTGGCTTTTACTTTGCCAATACTTTTCAAGTTGAGCAAGGAAAGCTAGCCTTCAGGCAGAAGTGGGGCGATAGGGCTTTGACTGATAACTGGCGTGTAGCAGATCGAGCTGCTTTGATAGATTTCGCCTCTGATACAACAAGTGGCGACTTTAATACTTCCTTGACAGAAGAGGAAATTGAAGCGCAAGCTGTAAAAGATGAAGTAGAACGCCTTAAAAAGGAGATAAAAGAGAAAATTCCTCGTACCCAAGAGCAAATCGCTGCCTCTAATAAGCGTATTGAAGACGCTATCTACAATCTTGGTAAAATCTATCATTTTCAACTGGAAGAGTACGTAGATGCCCTAAAGACTTACGAAAAACTTCTGACGCGTTTTCCTCAAACTCAATACGAACCAGAGGTCTTATACCTACTTTATCTCGCCAGTAAAGAAGTTAATAATCAAACTAAGGTAGAGAAGTATAAGCAATTGGTATTTTCTAAGTATCCAAATTCTACCTATACGCAATTAATTAAGAACCCTAATTTTCTTGAAGAGAACAAAGCAAAAGACCAAGAGGCACGTGAACTCTACAGCAAAGCCTATACTTACTATGAGCGGAAAAAGTATGCACTTGCACAGAAAAAACTTGAAGAGGTTCGACAAAAATATCCTAATAATACGATTAAAGATAAAATAGATTTCCTCTCTATCCTTTGCTTGGGAAGAGAAGGTGATATAGCTTCGTATAAAAAGCGATTAGAAGCTTTCAGTACACAGTACCCTGAAAGTGAGCTTACTGCTACGGCTAAAAAGATTATCAAAGATTTGAATAATGTTCCAAATCCTTAAAACATTATAGAGATGTTAAAAATTGAAAAAGGAAAGTTTTACCAAATTATTAAAGTGCTTTGGATGACCTTTGTTGTAGGCATCCTCTTAGTATTCCTATTTATCTGGGGAATTGGGGTCAATTTTATGGGATGGTTCGGTGATATGCCTAATCTAGAAGCTTTAGAAAACCCTAAGAGTGAGCTCTCCTCTTCCATTTATACTACTGATGGCAAGCTGATGGGAAAGTATTATCTTGTCAATCGCTCTCCTGTAGAGTATGAGGAGATTTCTCCTTATGTTATCAATGCTTTACTCGCTACTGAAGATATCCGTTTTGAAAATCATTCTGGTATCGACTTTAGAGGTGTATGGCGTGTGATTATTAAAACAGGACTTTTGAGACAACGTAATGCAGGTGGTGGTAGTACGCTCACCCAGCAGCTTGCTAAAAACCTCTTAAATACGAGGCAGATGAATAAAGGTGCTTTATCCGACTTACCCATTGTTGGTACGGTCATCGTAAAGATGAAAGAATGGATGCTCGCTATTCGCCTTGAAAAAAGCTACACAAAAAAAGAGATCATTACGATGTACCTTAATGAATGTGAGTTTGGAAGTAACAGTTTCGGTATCCAAGCAGCAGGTCGTACTTACTTTAACAAAGATGCTAGTGATCTGAACATTGTGGAAGCTGCTACGCTTGTAGGTCTTTTAAAGGCACCTACCCGTTATAGTCCTAAACTCAACCCTGAGCGCTCTATTCAAAGAAGAAATATGGTGCTTGCACAGATGAAAAAATATGATTTTCTCACCGAAAACCAATTCGAACATCACAAGCGCACTCCTATCACACTCGATTATCATCCAGAAACTAATACTACGGGTATTGCTCCTTACTTTAGAAATGAGGCTAGGAAGTTTTTGATCAATTGGGCCAAAGAAAAGGGCTATCCCGCTGACTACATTTATACAGGCGGGCTACAAATTTATACAACCATTGATTCTCGTGTACAGGCTCATGCAGAAGCAGCCATAGAAGAGCATATGAAAGAGAAGCAGAAGCTTTTTTATACAAGGTGGAAAGGTAAAAACCCTTGGGTAGATGAATATGGACGGGAAGTAAAAAACTACATCCAACGAGAAGCACGAAAAACAGAGCACTATAGGGTATTGAAGGAAAAGTATGGCGATGATGAAAAGGCAATCTTTAGAGAGCTGAGTAAACCACGTGCCATGTCTGTTTTTGACTGGAATGCACCCTCTCACGAGAAAGATACCGTTATGAGTCCACTGGATTCTATCCGCTACTTCAAACATTTCCTACAAACAGGCTTTATGGCTATGGAACCCAAAACAGGTCAAATTAAAGCTTGGGTAGGTGGTATCAACTATAAGTATTTTCAGTACGATCATGTAAAGCAAGGAAGAAGGCAGCCTGGCTCAACTTTCAAACCGATTGTATATGCTACCGCACTTGATATGGGTTACACACCTTGTTACGAAATGGTCGACCGACCCGTGGTATTTGCTGACTGGATACCTAGAAACAGTTATGGAGGCTTCACAGGCGCTTCACTTACATTGAGACGTGCTTTAGGTCAATCTGTCAACTCTATTGCAGCAGGTCTCATGAAAGAGCTAGGTCCTGACGTTGTTATCAAATACGCTAAGAATTTAGGTATAGAGACACCTTTACCACGTGTAGCTTCTATTTGTCTAGGTTCTAGTGCTATCACATTATACGAACTACTTGGTGCCTATTCTGTATTTGCCAATCGAGGCTATTATACTAAGCCTTGGTTCATCACTAAAATTGTCGATAAGAACGGAAAAGTACTCGAAGAGTTTTCACCTGAGGTGCGGCAAGCTATGAGTGAAGAAACTGCCTACCAAATGCTACATATGCTTAAAGCAGCTTTAGAAGCAGGCGGTACTTCTACTTCCTTAAGTGGCTACGGCGGTATCACTATTAGAAATGATATTGGTGCTAAAACAGGTACCACACAAAACCATGCTGATGCTTGGTTTGTAGGTGTTACGCAAGACTTAGTAGCTGGTGTATGGGTAGGAGGCGACGATATGCACATACGTTTTTTGAGTATTTACGATGGACAAGGCGCTATGCTCGCCTTACCTGCTTGGGGAAGATTCTTCAAAAGACTCTACGCTGACCCCGAGGCAGTGCATAAAAAACGTGCTTTTGAAAGACCTGAACGTTTAAAGGTGGAGTTAGATTGTAGTAAAATACAAGACGAAAGGCCCAAGATATCCCGTTACGAAGAGGAAAAAGATAACAAATAACAGATATAACAGATTATATTATTATAAAACTCCCTGCTAACGGGGAGTTTTTTTAATCAATTTTTGGTCTTATGTCTTCTAGCGAACGTATTCAACGGCTAAAAAAAATTATTAGCGACCTTCCTACTGCACCTGGTATCTATAAGTTTCTGAATAAAGACCACCAGATTATTTACGTTGGAAAGGCAAAACAACTGCGTAATCGTGTAAGCTCCTACTTCACTGATTCAAAGCAACATTCAAGAAAGACGTTACGTCTTGTCTCACAGATACATCATATCGACTTTGTCATTGTCAACTCAGAGTTGGATGCACTTCTTCTAGAGAACTCACTCATTAAAGAACACCAACCTAAGTACAATATTCTCCTAAAGGACGATAAAACTTATCCTTTTATTTGTATCACGCGTGAACCCTTTCCAAGAGTAATCGTAAAAAGACGCCCTACCAAGAAAGATGGTAAAGTATACGGTCCGTATTCGAGCGTCAAGGCTATGAATGAATTACTTGAGCTTTTCAAAGCTTTATACAAGGTACGTACTTGTCATTACCATCTTTCCGAAGAGAATATCAAAGCTGGGAAGTTTAAGGTGTGTTTAGAGTATCATATTAACAATTGTAAAGGTGGTTGCGAAGGCCTTCAATCTGAAGAAGATTACCTTAAAGACATTCAGGAAATAGAGAAAATTCTTAAGGGTAGAACCAGAGAGATCGCAGACTTATTCAAAACAAAGATGCAAGCTTATGCTGAACAATTGGCCTTTGAAAAAGCACAGGCTTATAAGGATAAGCTCGAAAAACTGAATATCTTCCGAGAAAAAGCCCTAGTGGTGAACACAAGTATTTCTAACCTCATTGTCATTACCATTACAAGCGACGACACACAAGCCTTTATCAACATTTTATACGTTAGTGAAGGAGCAGTTACCCTAGCTGATACTTTCGAGGTAGAAAAAAAGCTAGAAGAACCAGAAGAAGATATTGTTCTTTTAGCGCTCTTTCGTTTTATTGAAAAGTACAAGATTGCTTCATCTGACGTTATTTCAAATATTTCTATCTCTCTTTCGTCAGACAACTACCAATTTTTACAACCTAAAATTGGTGATAAGAAAAAGTTAATTGATCTCTCTCTTAAGAATGCTCTCTTTGCAAAAAAGGAAAAACTGAAGAAAAAAGAAGCCCAAAAGAGCAACGAAAAGCACTCGTTTGCTGTGCAAACGCTCAAAAAAGAATTAAGACTTAAAGAGCTACCAATGCATATTGAATGCTTTGATAACTCTAATATACAGGGTACATACCCTGTAGCAGCGATGGTTTGTTTTAAGAACGGCAGGCCTTCTAAGAAAGACTATCGTCATTTTCATATTAAAACTGTTGTAGGTGCAAACGACTTTGCCTCTATGTATGAAATCGTTACACGTCGTTATAGACGTCTCTTGGAAGAAGCACAGCCACTTCCACAGTTAATCATTATCGATGGGGGAAAAGGTCAATTAAGTGCTGCTTGTAATGCCTTAAAAGACCTTACCATATATGGAAGAATTGCAATCGTTGGCATTGCTAAGAAACTTGAGGAAATTTACTTCCCTGAAGATTCTGTGCCACTCCATTTAAGCAAGAAATCAGAAGGTTTAAAATTGATACAACGTCTTCGAGATGAAGCACACCGCTTTGCTATTACTTTCCATAGGAATGTAAGAAGTAAAAACAGTATACAAACTTTACTTCATGAGGTAGAAGGTATTGGAGAAAAGACTATTGAAAAACTCTTAAAGCATTTTAAAACGATCAAAGCTATTAAAGAGGCAGATACCAGTACCCTCTATCAACTAGTTGGTAAGGCAAAGGGTGACTTGCTAAAGTCTTTCTTAAAGCAAGAAGAGCGCTGATTGATCAGCGCTCTTCTCATATAGATATTTTCAAAAATAGCTTTTATTAGAATTCCCACAGGTTATGCTCAAATTCCATTAGCTCATACTCAATTTCCTGTGACTTAGCTAGCTCTTCTGTAATGTTCGGATATTGAACGTTAAGGTAATCACCGTCTGGGTTGGATACCTTTATGATTCTAGAAGAAAACAGTCGTAGATCAAAGGCATCTGCGTAACTCATTTTCCTTCTATTATTATTTTTGTTGTACCAGTAGGCTCTGTTCTCGTTGGAAGAATCATACACTTCACTTAGGTATTCATGTACTTCTTTAAATTTCATTTGCGCAATACGTCTGTCTTGAATACCACCTGCGTCGATATTAGGAACAATAAGGGTGAGTGACTGAATATCAAAATACATTCTCGATCTCTTCTTATCAAAGATTACATCCTCTCTCATCTCTATCAACTCAATGTCACTTCCAAAAAACATATTTGCTGTATCTGGATCTAATGCATCAGGCGTTGCATTGGCTGCAATAGCAAAGTCTTCATACGTCATTTTCAAGTCCCTCACAAATGCTTGATCTTCTGTCAAAAAGTTTGTTTGATAAGGCGTAAGCTTTTGACTCTTAAGCCCATCTAATAAAATGTTGGAGAGCACATTCTCTTCATCACTTCTTGCTTTGAAAGGCTTGTTTTGTGGTTCATTGAGATTTATCAATCGCCAGATTGTTTTCCTATACATAATATCATCCTCTAGAATAGGATAAACAGAATTAGGATTATAACCCCTTTGTGCAAGAAGGTTTGACGAGAAAGCAAACACGATTACACAAAATAACAATACTTTTTTCATATCACACCTTGTTTATTCTTACTATTTTTAAATGAAGAGCAATAGCCTCACTATGAAGCTATTGCTCTTACATCAAATACAATGCCTTAGTTAATAGGCAAATTAATGATTCTATTGGCTACTTTAGCAGGCAGGAGTTGCCCTCTAAAGTTACTTCTTTGGGCATTTTTGATTTGAATACTTAATATATCTCCTCTGTTAGAACTTGCACCAATCTGCCGTAAGTTGGCAGTAGGCCCGACAGCATTTTCTTGTATAGCTTTACGTCCTCCTCTTACCAAGGAAGCAGACCACTGATTTACACGGTAGTTAGCTTCTTTAGGCAAGAAGGAAGCAAAATCTGGATCAGGCTTCAGTTGAATCGTTACTTGTCTAGGTTTCCATCCTCTCTTACCTGTCTGCATCTCTTCTTCCGTAAAACCAGCAATGACAGCGGTAGCAGGAGGAACAGATCTTACTCTAATCTTCTCTGTACCAATCGGCTGTCCGCCACTACTCACACTAATAGTCACCGAATTAGCACCCATAGCCGGCACTACGGTTACATCTCCTACTTGTGAGCCTGGTAAGAACTGTGCACCAGAACCACCAAAAGAAGGCTTATAAGAAGACCCCAAAGCAGGTACAAGTATTTTCAACTCGTTACCACATCCTTCATAAAGCGCTTGTACCGCTGCAGATTGAATTACCATGGTAGGAGCAATTACTGTATACTCGCCCTCCACTTCGAAGGTTTCATCTTTTTCTGGTAGGCTAATTTTTCCTTTCCAACTTTTTTTCGTTCCAGCGTTAGAACCACCTGTAGCAGGTATTTTAATAGTTCCAACTCCATCAACTTGTTTAATGGCCTTTCCATTAACAGTCATATTAGTTTTTAACTTGGAAGCGCTCGCAAAGAGAAACATTTTCGCTTCGTAACTTTGCCCATTAGCTACGATGTTGGACTCCGCTGTATAGGTAGCTTGAATTTTATCAAACTTAATTACTTTTCCTTGTGCTTGTGCGCCAAGTTCCTTCAATGCCTCTGCTTCGTAGCGTAATACCTCACTCTGGCAGTAGGTAAGTACTGCTAAAGCGGCGGCCACAGGAGTCTGTGCAAAACTGGCTTGTGCGAAATTTTTCCCACGCTGCATAGGATCAGGGTTATCAGAATTGTCTTTAGCAATCTTATCTAAAGACATTCCAACTTTCTGGTTAATCATTGCTACATACTCATTGAGGTCGTCCTCCAGTTTGTAACCAATGCCACTCTCTGAACCCTCAGCTCCCACCATCATGGTCTCTACTTTTGTTTCTTCTCTAGCATTTTTGATTTTTCCGGTCTTAGGGTCTCTTCCCCCACCCGCTTTTGTAATCAATTCAGTTTTGATTTTCTCTATACCTTCTACAAGCGCACGAGAGTCTTCTTTTACTTCTCTGGCTTTTTTGAGGGCTTCCATTCCAGCTTGTAGTGCTTTATTTGCTTTTCCTGTACTGTCTGCAGTACCTAGCTCATCTACATCTCTCTTTAATGCTACTAAAGTTGAATCGTTAGTAGTCTTAGAAGCTCTTTGTGATCTTTCTAAAGAGTTATTCAGATATATGAACTTATCTATAATGGATGAGCTAACCTGCAAGGCAAGCATAGCGGTCAATACGATATACATCATATTGATCATCTGCTGCCTTGGCGTTTCTTTAGGACTTCCAGCCATATTCTAAGTTATTTTAAAGTTTAAAGAGTTTTTTTCTATAATATTTTTATTCAATAATCTAGTTTAAGACTGTGCACCTTTCATAGCAGTAAGCATCGCACCATATACCTTGTTGAGTGCAGTAATGTTAGTTGTCAAACCAGCTAACTGTGCTTTAAACTGCTCAGCATCCTTAGAAGCATTTACTACATTCTCCATAGCGGTAGAAAGACCACCGTAGTATTTATTCAATGCAGTGATATACTTCTTGCTGTCTTGTAGCTCCATTTCGTAAGCTGCATTCAAAGAGCTTAACGTCTTCGTTAAGTTCTGCACTTGTGTATGGTAGGCCTTTGCATCTTTAGAAGCATCTGCCATAGCAGACATAGCACTCATTGTAGAAGAGTAAGACTTGTTCATTTCCACTAATGAGTTGGCTGCCAAACTTACGTTTTTAGCATAAGTAGAAGTTGCTACAGAAGCTTCTGCTAAGTCTTTCATATTATTTACACTGCTAGCTAATTGCTTCATTCCTGTACCGAAGCTTTTCACATTATCTTCAGAGATGTTGTTAGCGATAGAAGCTTCAATAGCAGCTAACTTAGCGGCTAGTTTCTCGTCTTTATTAACACCTGTACTCAGTCCCTGAGAAATTTTAGACCAATCAGGTTCTGTTTGAGGGACCTCTACAGGAGCGAAAGCATACATAAAGAAGATGAATGCTTCTGTTCCTAGACCCGCGATAAGTGCATAAGATGCGCCTGGCCAGTGCATCAATTTAAATAACGCACCAATAATTACAATAGACGCACCAATACCCACTACCTTAGGAACTACATAAATATAGAATTTTTCTCTTGCGCTTAATTTTTTCTGAGCCATTTTAGTAAAAGTTTTAGTTTATTGATTTTTAATTTTGAAATATTGCACGAGATTTCAAAAGAAATGTATGTTTTTTTATCTTCTCGTATCACCAAACTCAGCTCCTGAAGAACGGCCTAGGTAAGTCATCGCACAACGGAAACCAAGAGAGGCAGAAGTAGAGTCAAAATGCTGATAGGTACGTGTTCCAGTTTGTAGATAATAAGCAATATCTTTCCAAGATCCGCCTCTTACTACTCTTCTAGGATAGTTTTCGTAATCGCTGTAGCCCATTCCATTAGGGTTGGCTCCTTTTTCCTGTGGATCAAACACAGGATTCAAATCCCATACAATCGGAACAGCCGCTTCATAATAAGCATCCTGGCACCACTCAGCCACATTACCAGCCATATCATATACACCCCAGTCATTAGCGAAGTAAGAAGCAACTGGTGCTGTGTAAGCAAAACCATCGTCGTAATAATTTCCACGACCAGGCTTGAAATTCGCCAGCATACAGCCTAATGTATTCCTCACGTAAGGATTTCCCCAAGGATACTTGGCCAAATCGCGGCCACCTCTTGCGGCATACTCCCATTCAGCTTCTGTAGGAAGTCTAAATCTAGGAGAGGCAGCTAAGCCTTTCTCTATTTCTCTGTATCTATTTAAATGATATGTTCTCCATTGGCAGAAGAATTGGGCAGCAGTCCATTTGATACCCACCACAGGATAATCATCGAACGCAGGGTGTGCAAAATAATATTCCATCATAGGGTCACCCATATGGTGTGCATACTCATTTCTCCATCTTAGTGTATCAGGATACACTTTCTGCATTATTTCAAGAGAATCTGGTTGCCCATTAGGAAAAATGATTTTCATAACAGTCTCTTCATAATCTGGATCTAGCGTTACCGCAGATTGTCTTCCTGAGGCATACGCAAGCATCACATCTGTAAACAACCTATATTGATTGTTAGTCACTTCTGTCTCGTCAATATAAAAAGCACTAATGGTTATTTGCTTATTAAAGTTGATTTGTGTAGCCGCTACATCTTCATCAGCTTGCCCCATGTGGAAAGTTCCAGAGGGAATCACAACCATACTCTGGGGTACATATTGATCCCAGCCTGGCCTCACCTCATCAAAACGGTATATCTCCCCGTTTGAGTTTTTGATTCTAGCGTTCAGGTCTTGGTCGTTCTTACCTCCCTTACCAAATAACCCACAGCTCTGCATTACTGTAGCTAACATTAAAAGAATGAAGCTATAACGATAACCCATTTTATTCATAACACCTATTTTGATTTGTAATATTTAGTTGAAAATATCTATTTTGAGTTATTAACAAACATCATGCTATTCTTTTCTCAAAGAAAACATTTATATTAAAATTAGCAAATTATCTTCACATTTAAACTTACTAATGATTATATCTTGGCGTTCCTTGTTGAACGCGGTTACCTACTTTTGGTCTAGGTAACGCATAAGTAATGAAGAGTTCATGAGAAGTAGGTGATTTCCCCTGTACACCTGATACAGTATAGTCGAAGCTATACCCTGCTCTCAATCTTACCTCTCCTTGTTTGTCTTCCATTACATTCATCCCCAATAACACGATGGCAGCATCTCCATCTCTGTAAGACAAACCTCCCCAAAACTTTTCTCTGTAGGTAGCAATCGCCGACAAGTCGAAACTGTAACTGTTAAAGTCAGACTTTACGAGCACAGATGGTGTAACTGTCCAGTCTGGTGCTACTTCCCAAATATATCCCCCAGTCACGTACATTGTTCTTTCTAGTGGGTTACTAATATTATCTGCAAAACTAAACTCTGCCTCTAAGAGACGTGTGGCACTTGCACCTATATAAAACTTAGGTGCTGAATAAAATACACCTGCTGCGATATCTGGCCTCACTTGATTGTCTCTTCCGGTAGCATCTATAAGAAGTGGGTCGTTCTCATCTATGAATCTGTAAAGATCATAATCTAAGGTCTGTGAGAATATTCCTCCACGCACTCCAAGTGATAGCTTTGCTCTCCCTCCATCAACTGCCAAATGATAAGCGTACGAAACCTGGGCTTCTAGATTATTGACAGGTCCTAACCTATCGTTCACTACGTGAAAAGCAACGCCACTATTTGCGAAAGTAAGCGGTGCATTAAAACTAAACACCTGTGTTACTGGCGCTCCACCATCATCGAAAGAAGCATTATAACCCGCCCACTGTGCCCTGTAAAATAGTGCGAAAGTAGGCTGCACTTCCAAGCCTGCAAAAGCAGGATTCAAGTATATATTATTAAACATATATTGACTAAACTGGGCTTCCTGTTGTGCCCAAGCAGAAAGCGTGAAGCAGACACTAAAGAAGAGTGTGCATATTTTAAGTCTCATGTTCTATCATCTAGTGAATTCAAAAATATAATATCTTTTACTAATAAACCAAATTCACTTTACTTTTTTTAACTATCTGAACTTAAAGCGTCTGTCATATATGACCTACGTATATCTTTGTAGGAAGGTTTTAATTTAATAAGAAGATTTGCAAGTTGTTGTAGTTACTTATTTGTACACCTAGCTCAGCTTGTTGGCTAATTTGATGTACGTTTCTATGGCTCCCGTCATGGACGGAGCATTAGGCAATGGCGCCTCAATGTCTAAAATGAGTCCTGCATCGTGAACAGCCTTTGCTGTAGTAGGACCAAAAGCAGCAATTCTGGTAGCACCCTGCTCAAAGTCAGGGAAATTGGTATAAAGGGAGTTAATCCCAGAAGGGCTAAAGAAAGCGATAATATCGTACTTAATATCTGCTAAATCTGAGAGATCACTGGCTACAGTTCGGTACAATACAGCTTCATTAAAGTCGTAGCCGTTTTCTTTTAGATAGTCAGGAATATCGTCTTTACGGATGTTAGAGCAAGGGTATAAAAATTTTTCTTCTTGATGCTTCTTTAGCAAGGGTACTAAGTCTAGTGCTGTTTTAACACCTGTAAATAACTTTCTTTTCCTAACTACGATGTACTTTTGTAAATAGTTGGCCGTTTGCTCTGAAATACAGAAGTATTTCATATCTGGTGATACTTCTACTTTTAATTCTTTACAAATATTAAAAAAGTTATCAACAGCATTACGACTAGTGAAAATAACAGCACTGTGTTCGGCAATATCTACCTTTTGTTTTCTAAATTCTTTTGAGGGAACTGGCTCAACGTGTATAAACGATCTGAAGTCTACTTTCAGCGCGTATTTATCTGCCAAAGTGTAATAAGGAGAATTAGTGTTTTTCGGCTCTGGTTGTGATACGAGAATACTCGCTACTTTTTTCATTCTGTCTTGTACATCCTTGAATTGAGCTTCTTTCATCCGTTCTATGTATCTTTTAATTAACTTAAAATGATCACTTTTAAATAAAAAACAAGAGGAATAAATTCTGAGGCACAAAGATAAGAAAATAAATATATATTTCTAAACTCTCCTACCTTATTTAAGTGTAAGCTGATATAGCCTACTCGTAAGAAATATAGCAGAGTAATTGCGTATAGGAGTCCATTGGTCATATTTTCCACCAAATAAGGCTTAGCCAAAACAAAGTAAGCTAAGACAGGAAGCAAGCTGCCGTAAATCCACCAAGAAATGCGAATGTATTCATAGAAGTGAAAGTCATAAGCTTTTCTGAGGTTAAATAAATGACCTAGTGCATAGACAGTTAAGTATTTTATCAGCAGGTTGAGCAAAACAAAGCCAAAAGCCACCACTACCTGTAAGCCAAACATTTGCCAGCTTCCTTGTAAATTACCGAAGCCGAGTAGGTCAATGGGCCTGTAGTAATTTAAGATAAGCCACAATACGATAGCGGTAGTAAGCGCATAACTTAATAGAAAAAGTACATTGGTAGTTCCAATTGATTTGTTAGCAAAAGGGTTTTCTTCAAATTTACCAAAACTCAGCATACCACGAAAGTGAAGAAACCTATAAAAAGTACCTGGAAAGGTATTCCAGAGTAGGGTAGTGTTGGCCAGGAAAACCCAAAATAGTATAACAGCAAAGTTGTGCGTAAATGATTTTGTACGTTTTTCGATTACGATAGTAGGCTTCTTCTGAACAACAGGTTGTATAGTAGGTACATATTGCTCTTTTGTACCAATACTGGTATTTGATAAGGTAAGCTCTTCTGGTGCATAAAAAGTGATAAAGATAGCTTTTTTGTATTGTTTCCATAAGCTATCTACAGATAAACTGTGCCAGCCCGCCTTAGTTGATTTGTGTACCAACTTCTGATTGATAAATATGTACAAAGGTGTAGTATGCTGAAAGTACAAATGATAAGATCGAAACTTATGAAGAGAGACCCACAAACTCACTTGATTGCTCTCTTGATGTTCGGTTGCGACAAAAGGCACATAAGCATTATAACGATTATCGTATACTTGCCAGTCATAGCTTAAGTCTTGAATCATCCTGAAAGCCTTCCCAGACGAATGCTGTGCTGGAAGATAACTGCAGCAGCTCATCACTAGGAGAAGTAGCATAACAAACCTCATAATAAAATATTTACGCAAAAATCTAAAATCTACTTATAAAACCAAAATGAACCTTCGACCTGTTGAAATCCAACGGTTGTGTACGATCTCTGCCTACCGCATAAATAAGGTTAAAGATACCAGCCGACGTGGTAAAGCTAATACCTGCTCCTATGCCAAGAGGCGTATCTGAGAAGCGCTCTTGTAAGGTGTTTCTTTCTAAGTAGGCTTGATCATAGAAGAGTAATAAGTAAGAAGTATCATCTAACAAGAAGCGATACTCTAAAGTACCTACGCCGTAAGCAGAGGCAAAGAAAAAATTTTGATTGAATCCTCGTAGACTTTGTAGACCTCCTAGTCGGAACAAGTCATTTGTAAATAAGTTAGCATTATTAAGGTAGCTACCCCTTATACGTCCTACCAGTATTTGTCTTTTGGATATCTGTCTATAGTAGGCCAACACAGCGCTCAGTTCAATTTGTAAGCTCACTTCTTCTATCCCTTCGTAAAGCTCACTTTGTAGGGCAGGATTTCTAATAATCTCTTTATTACCAAATAGGCCTTGGCTTATCCAGTGCCATCCATTTCTCGGATAGTAATAATTATCAAGCGTTTGCCACTCGTACCCTAGTCCATATCCAGTGAAGTTAATCTCCGCAGCATCAGGTAGGGTATTGACATCAGCAGGTGGAGAAAAACCTAACTGTGAGGTTTTTCTGCTTACAAAAACACTTATTTTTTTATTAGCCCCTAGGTTATATAAAAAGGTAAGCTTGCGCTCAATGTTGAGAAAGGTAGTATCTTCTCTCAATAGATTGAAGTCACCTTGTACATCAATATTAGCTCCTAGCAGGGCAGGATGGTAATAACGAATATCAAGTAGTTCAGAAGTAGGGGTTAAACGTTGATAAGCACCTTCAAAACTAATGGCACGTTGAAATAAATTACGCAGTTTTAAATCAAACTGACCCGTGAGCAAAACGCTACCCGGTGATAGTTCGTTAGGTAGCAGACCAATAATACCGTCTATTTGATTGGCGCGGCGTTGATCGGCGAAGACACTCACATAAGCACGAGGCGATTTGAAAGAAGTAGTAGAAGGTTTCTTGAGGTTTACGAAAGGGAATCGTTTTAACAAAGCATCTACTTCTTCCACTTTTTTTTGACTATATAAATCGCCTTTCTTTACACCCAAGTATTTATACAAAAATTTCTTTTTCAGCTTCATTGACCCTTCGATCTGTAACGAGTCGAAACTAAAAGCCAAGCCAGGTTGATAAGTAAGTGCTGCTTCGATAGAATGATCTTCTACCACCAATGAATCTAATTGAATGGTAGCAAAAGGATAGCCGTTATCTTCGGCATAGGAAAGTATATCTTCTTGTAGTTGACTGATCACTGCATAGTCAAATTGCTTTTCTTTAAAGGTCTGTGGCTTGTAGTGAACGGCCTTTGTAATGGCTGGTGGTAAGGAGGCTGTGCGTAATGTTTTCCAGTAAAATGGCTGACCAACCACTAAATTGGCCTTCACTATGCTATTAGTATCTATAATTTGCGTAATTTTTGCTTCCCAGTAACCGTCTTCTTGTAAAGATTGTTGTAGTTGAGATAGAGTGTTATATACTTGGGTAGAATCTGCATAAGTACGAGGAAGCTGGTAACGATTCAACACCTTCTTATCTGGTTGAGCAACTTGTACAGTAAGTTGATACTGCTGTGCCAACGAGGGGGTAGCTAGTTTTACACTTATTATAAGAAGCGTAAAAAGAAATATACTATGGCAAGTCTTTACATTCATATTCCTTTTTGCAGACAGGCCTGCTACTATTGCGACTTCCATTTCAGTACGCGTTTGGATCACAAAGCAACCCTTATAGAGGCGCTTTGTAAGGAACTGAAGCTACAAAAAGATTACCTTACTCAAAAGCAATTACGGTCTATTTATTTAGGTGGAGGTACTCCCTCATTATTAAGTGAGTATGAGTTATCTCAGCTTTTTGAAACCATTTCGCAGTACTACCATTTCGATGAACAAACAGAAGTCACATTAGAAGCAAATCCAGACGATTTAACTGATCAACAATTAGAAACCATTCAAAAGCTCCCTATTAATCGTTTGAGTATTGGTATTCAAAGCTTTCACGACGGTCATCTGAATTATCTTAACAGAGTTCACACTAGTAGCGAAGCTATAATTTGTGTAGAAAGAGCACGAGACATAGGGATTAGCAATATTAGCATAGATCTTATTTATGGTATTCCTTCTGTTGATCATTCCATCTGGGAAAAAGACCTACAAAAAGCTTTTACCCTACCGATTACTCATCTCTCTGCCTATTGCCTCACCATAGAACCTGACACTGTTTTTGGACGATGGCAAATGCAAGGGAAAATACGCGCCGTCGAAGATGATTTTGCCAATGAACAGTGGACCTTGTTACTGGAAGCTGCTGATCGGTCTGGTTTTATCCAATATGAAATCTCAAACTTTTGTCAACCTAATGCTTATGCTGTTCATAACAGTAACTATTGGGCAAAAGGAGAGTACCTCGGGATAGGACCCTCTGCTCACTCTTACAACTTAAGATCACGACAGTTCAATGTTGCCCATAACCATAAATATTTGAAAGCCATCAATATGGGAGAAATTCCTGCTGAGGTAGAGCAATTAAACGCAAAAGACCATACGAATGAGTACTTGCTTACAAGTTTACGTACTATTTGGGGCAGTGACCTACAGAAGTTACAATACTTAAGCGGTACTGACTTTCTACAAGTACAACGAAAATATATAGAAAAGTATACGAAAGCAGGCTTACTCTCTGTAGAACCTACCACGCTAAAACTTACACAAAAAGGGAAATTACTTGCAGATACTGTTATAGCAGATTTATTTCTAGTATGAGATTTTTATTAAAGAAGATTTATGCAAAAAATTGTACAATTTGACCGTGGAGAGCAATCTTACAAAGTTGATCTTTCTACACCGTTGGACATTTCTATACCCTTACAGTCGGGCAAGCAAAACCCTAACTGTTATTACGCAACGCCTCCCTCTTTTGAGACCATTAAAATGGATGGCTTTATTGGAAGCGTACAAGCAGGTGGTAGTTGCAATTATCGTAAGATCGCTTTTACACCTCACGGAAATGGCACACACACCGAATGCTATGGACACATCGCGGCGCATCCTGAAGCAACAATTGATCGTTGCTTGAAAAACTTTTGGTTTTTAGCTGTACTCATTACCGTAACTCCTACACTACAGGGGAATGATGGGCTGATCACTCTTGAGCATTTCTTAGAGCAGATGCCAGAAGAAACTGTAGAAGCTGTGGTTATACGTACTTTACCTAATCCAACAGAAAAACTACAACGTCAATATAGTGGTAGTAATCCTCCTTACTTAGCCGCTTCGATTGCCAACTGGTTAGTAGATCGCCATGTGGTACATCTTTTGGTAGACCTCCCTTCTGTAGATAAAGAAGTAGATGGAGGCGCCTTGGCTTTTCATAAAGCTTTTTGGCAATACCCTATTGCTACAAGAGAAGAGGCTACGATCACAGAGTTGATTTACGTACCAGATACAGTTATAGATGGTTTGTATTTACTCAACTTACAAGTGGCTAACATACAAACAGATGCCTCTCCGAGCCGTCCTGTCTTGTATCGTCTCGTGTAGGATTCTTATCATAAGTCGTATGTTTTCATTGAAAAACATTTACAAAAAGTTAATTTATATTATATTTGTGAAACATCTAGAAAAGTCAGCAAAGATGACTAGTGAACAAAAAAAAGCCTTGCTATTACTCAAATCTGTTATTTTTCATTACCATGGTTTGGATGAAGATGAGAAATCAATGTTAGAGCAAACAGCCAAGGAGCTGGATGCTTATGAGGAGTTAGAGTGGGCTAATAATTTTGTTTCTGAAGATTACTATACAGCTTTTGAGCGTTCTAGAGCTTATCTCAATGAAGTTGTATCGCCATTAGATAATGAGACCAAACTTTCCTATCTTAAGACTGTGTGGAACGCTAACATGGCGAAAGGGTATATTAGTGAAATTGAAGCTACAGCCCTCTTAAAGCTTGCTAAAGACTGGCACATACAAAAAGAACTGATTCAGTTCGTCAGAAATAGAGACTAGCGTTACTATTTCCCTTAACAGCGCACTATCTTTTGTAGTTGTATATTATACCAACTGTCATACAATCCTGTAGAATCAGTATAGTGAAGGTTTTTTAGCGAAATTCTTTGTATTTTGCTTACGTAAGCAGTTCGAATATCTCTACTAGCAATTTTCAAACAACCTAATCCCTCTATGACTGACACGCTATTTTTTGATAATATAACACAACAACTCCCAAGATGGGTAGACAAGAAGGCTTACAGCCAAATAGCTGTATTGGTAGATGAACACACTGCTGTAGATTGCTATCCAATTATTAGTAAGTTACTTCCTGCCCATAAAGTGATTCATATTACGAGTGGAGAAGAATCAAAGAATTTACAGACTTGCACCTATATATGGCAAGAGCTCACAGAAAGTCAATTTGATAGAAAGTCGTTACTTATCAACTTAGGAGGAGGGGTTATTGGAGATATGGGTGGTTTTGTAGCGGCTACCTACAAGCGTGGTATTGATTTTATTCAAGTTCCTACTACTTTACTATCTCAGGTAGATGCCAGCATAGGCGGTAAGCTAGGTATCGACTTCCATGGCTTTAAAAATCATATAGGTCTCTTTCGAGATCCACAGGCGGTATTCATTGATAGTCGATTCCTAAATACCCTTCCTACACGTGAACTCTGGTCGGGCTTTGCTGAGGTGATTAAACATAGTCTTATTGCCGATGCGACTTTATGGAACGAACTACTTAAAACCAAGCCTGAGCAGCTCAATTGGAAGCAGATTGTACCAAGGGCCGTCAGTATTAAGCAAAAAGTAGTAAAGGCAGACCCTCAAGAAAAAGGAGTAAGAAAAATTCTAAACTTTGGTCATACAGTAGGGCACGCATTGGAGAGCTACTACTTGTATACCTCACAAAAGTTGCTGCACGGCGAGGCCATTGTATTAGGAATGCTGACTGAAAGCTTTATTTCTTGGCGTTTAGGGCTCATCAAAGAGGAAGAGTTAGTAGCTATAGAAGATTACCTGTCCAAGATTTACCCACAACAGATGCGTTTTGAGATAGATGCACAAACGTATGCAGACATTACCCAATTGATGTATCAAGATAAGAAAAATGAGCGAGGCACTATCAAAATGGCCTTACTTGATGCTATTGGAAAGGCCATTTTTGACCAAAGTGTTTCTGCTTCTCTTATTAAGGAGTCGCTCCTGCATCAAGCACAGCTACAGCGTTAAGATCCCTATCTCTTTTTAACTTATTTATAGAGATGTCTGGTCTCTATAGTGCGTGTTGAGAGGGTGCTCCAAGAAGCCTTTAAGTCGTGCTGCACCTCTTTTGCTTTCTCAGTGATTCTTCTACGGACGATTTCTCCCTTTTCTGGCGCTAGTACAAGACCTGTAAGTGCTCCTACAGTGACCCCTGCCAAAAATGAAAAAAATATTTTTTGACCATTCGACATATATTTATATACTTACTAACAGTAAAGAATTAATTTGCAGGGCCATTTATAGACCTTCGCTTTAATTAAACAGAGATAATTGTACCAAAATAAGATTTATTATAATTATTTACATTAAATTCTTTTATGATTTTTTTAAGAAGGGTCTACACGTTCTGGTGTTTATTCTGGTTTTTTTTACCACTTGTTGTGTTTATGCCTTTCTTCATAGGGTTCCATAGAAAAGATACTTGGCCTAAGGGCATCTACTATCTAAATAAAATTTGGGCACGCGTTTATTTTTTTTGTTGCTTTATTCCTGTAGAGATAGAACGTCGTTTTGTACCTACGGATGATCGCCCCTATATTTATTGTGCTAACCATAGCTCTTATATAGATATTATTACAATGGGGCTGGTAGTACATCATCAACACGCTTTCGTAGGAAAAGCCTCACTGGGTAAAGTGCCTGTATTTGGCTATATGTACCGTCGTTTACATATTGCTGTAGAGCGAGAAAAGCCCTCCGAAGCGTACAAGGCATTGCTTCGTATGAAGCAAATAGTAGAGCACGGAAAGAGCATTATTATGTTTCCAGAAGGTGGTATTAAAACGAAGAATCCTCCTAGATTGGCACATTTGAAAGATGGGGCTTTCAGAGTAGCCATAGAAACCCAAACGCCCATTATTCCTGTTACCATTCCTTACAATTGGTTTTTACTAAAAGATGATGAGAAGTTCCTTCCTATCAGGCATAAAACGAAAGCCATTGTGCATACACCTATAGAGACAAAGGGGCTCACCTTAGCAGACATACCTACTCTTAAAGAAAAATACACAGAAATTATCCATAGAGAGTTAGATAACTATCTACCTACCTTTGAGCATACTACTAAGTATAGAAAGCATTTACCACAGTACTCCACTTCGTGAATGCTCCTCTTTTACATAGCGAAAACTTATCTATTGGTTATCCATCAAATACCCCTATTGCCCATAGTTTAGCACTTACACTACCTTCCCAGGCTTTAGTAGCACTACTAGGGATTAATGGTGCTGGTAAGTCTACCCTGCTACGCACCTTAATAGGACTACAGCACCCATTAGAAGGGCGTGTATTTATACAACAAAGAGAAATTAAACAACTGAAGAGTCATGAGCTTGCCCGTCAGGTCAGTTGGGTTAGTACAGCGCGCGTAATGGTAGGTAATATGTTGGTGAGAGACCTAGTAGCCACCGGACGTTATCCGTATACTGGTTGGCTAGGACGCCTCTCTACAGAAGATGAGCATACCGTTGAAGAAGCACTACACCTCACGCAAACAGAGGGACTATCCAAAAAACTCGTTCAAGAACTAAGCGATGGTGAACGTCAACGGGTAATGCTAGCGAGAGCCTTAGCACAAGATACGCCGCTTATCGTGTTAGACGAACCTACTGCCCATTTAGATTTACCCAACAGTATAGACCTTATCCGTCTACTCAATCATTTGAGGCGTGATTACCATAAAACGATTTTATTTTCTACCCATGCCCTCCAACTAATATTACAAACTGTTGATCTTATCTGGTTAATGTACCCAACGGGCGAGATCGTAAGTGGTATGCCAGAAGAACTTATTTTAAATAATCAAATCGAGCGTGCTTTTGGTAATCGAACCATAGGCATTGACTTCATCAGTGGTCAAGTTACGCTAACCGCGCCCTATAAAATTACCTCTGTAAAGGTGGAAGGCCCTGATGAAGTGAGCACTTGGACACGTAAAGCCTTGCAAAGACAAGGGTACCCTACTGAAAAGGGTACCGTAGTAGTAAAGTGCTTTCAGCAGGAAGGCAAGTTTACTTGGCGCTTCAAAGACCATACTTATACCCGCTTACAGGCACTTTTGGAAGCAATTCAATCGCTTCCCTAAAAAACATTTACTTTCCTTTGGAGGAAATGAAAGGGTACTTGATTGCGCTGTAGGTATAAAAGTAGGCTACTACTTACCAAAGTAATAATGGCCAATCCAAATAATAATCCATTACTACCTGCTGTTCCTAATATAGTAAGATGGAAGAATATAGCACCTAACATAAGCCCAATGGCTAGTGAAGCCCCCAGCCAGTTTTTAGAGGGAATAAATAAAAGCATAGAGGCGGTGAGTTCTAAGATGCCTACTCCTACACGCCCCCAAGGCTCCATATGTAGGGTAGTGAATAGTTCAACAGACTGTGGGTGAGCAGAAAATTTGTAATATAAAGTCTGTAACATAATAGCGGCGGCTGTAAGCCTCAATGCCCAGAGTACTATACGCTTCACGTTATTTTTCATAGTCTTATCTAATTGTGTGTATATTAATCTGAATTATTTCTGGTATAGTTTATCCCAATTTTTATCCCCTTTTTCTTTATTTACTTTAGGAGCTTTTTGCCAATCAGGAAGGGTATTATTAAAGAATCTATTGTAAAATAAATATAGCTTACCTTCTTGAATAAGGAATGTCTCAGGGTCTATTTCCATTTTTTGGCTTTTTTCTGCAATGGCATAAGCACACCAGCCTCCATATTGCGGCTCGTACTTAGCTGGTGACTTCTTGAACAAAGTCTTATTTTTATCATTAGCAAACAGATAGAGGACACCTTCGTAATAGACTGCGTGGGCTTTATTGCCTTTTATGGCTTTATTTTCTGTAAAGTAAGCTACAGGATCATACCCTTCAATGGCTACTTTCTTTTTTGTCAGGTTAAAATTATCAATTCTTTTCTGTGCTTCTTTACTTTGTGCTAGCGATACATCAGTGATGAGTGTCAATACGGCTAACAAGATGGCTGAAAAAGTACTTTTTCTTAGATTCATATGTAATTGAGTATTTAGTGTATAATACAAACTTAATGCGCTATTGATATTTAAAGTGTCGTTTGCTTGACAAGTCTGTAAGAAAAATAAAAGAAATAGAAGAAAGTATAGTTGGTTGTATTATAAATAAATGAAATACCTTGCTAAAATTCGATCGTACCGAATAATGTCACGATTATACAGATGTGAGGCAAATTATTTGTATATTAGGACTATCTTAAATTTCTAGTAGGTATGGTACTCATCATCATATTTTTGGTATTGGGGTTTCTCTTAGGTCTTTTTCAAGCAACTTCTTGAGTTTTACTCTTTGAAGGAGTCTAACCTTTTCTATTTCCTAGAACATCAAAAGTATCAGTGACTTCGTTGTTAAAATACAAAAAAGCACTCCATAAACTTATGAAGTGCCGTGTAGCTTTTATAAATATTATTTAAAAAGTGCTTTTAGGGTTTTACCTCTACCCCTTTCCAGAAGGCTACATAGTTTTCTATATTTTTGGCTAGATCACTGGCCTGCGGATAGTACCAAGCGGCGTCCTTATTGGTTTCTTCCGCTACCACTACATTGTAATAAGAGGCGGTTCCTTTCCAAGGACATACGCTTTCTGTTTTAGAAGGCTCAAAGTATTCTTCTTTAATAGATGCTTTTGGGAAGTAGTGATTTCCCTCTACTACTATTGTTTGATCGCTTTCTGCAATTATTGTATCTTTCCAGATGGCTTTCATGATTTTCTTAGATTTATAAGTGACATAGCTTCCTAACTGGCTTATCCCTCGAATTGTTCTTACAAGTCTGTAGGTTAGTATATGTATGAAATCCTCTTAAATAGAAGGGATTTTGTTTTGAACAAAAGAAAAGATTACGGAATATGTGATTTCTTTGTAATTGTTAAAACTAAATGTTGGTGTACCTATGAGACAACAAGCGCTACGTAAGTATATTGGCAGGATTATCTTTGAGACCGATACCAAGGAAGGAAAAATATTCGATGTTGTACTGCTTGTCGCTATTATAGCGAGTTTTGTCGTAACGATTATCGCTACTGTAAAAGAAATAAAGGTAGAGTATGCCACTGCTATCAAAACGGCTGAGTGGTTTTTTACTATCTTATTTACCATTGAGTACTTTACAAGGATAGCAACGGCTACCAAGCCCCTTCGGTACATATTCAGCTTCTATGGATTAGTAGACTTGCTTTCTATTATCCCTACTTATCTGGGTATTTTTATTTCAGGTACACAAACACTAACGGCCATTCGTACCCTTCGGCTTATTCGTGTTTTTAAAGTATTTAACCTTTACCAATATACTAACAGCGGTAAAATTCTAATACAAGCTTTACAAGCCAGTAAAGCTAAAATTGTTGTGTTTTTAGTTTCAGTATTAACCATTGTAACAGTCATTGGCTCGTTAATGTATTTTATTGAGGGAGCTGAACATGGCTTTACGAGTATTCCGCGTTCCATCTACTGGACCATCGTGACGATTACCACGGTTGGCTACGGCGATATAGCCCCAGAAACAACCTTAGGACAAACTATTGCCTCTATCCTAATGATCTTAGGGTATGCTATTTTAGCAGTTCCTACGGGCGTGGTTTCGGCAGAGCTTACCAAGCTAAACAAAACTATTTCGCAAAACGAGGATAAAAAGCCGCTATCTTCTACCTGTAATCAGTGTAGCCAAAAAGTAACCCCTAAAAATGTCGAATCTTACTGGAAATGAATAATCAACTTCATATACACATCGCATTTTAATCACCTTTTTATGAAATATCTTCTATTCTTTTTACTCTCACTCAGTCTATCAACCATTACTTTTGCCCAAACTGATACGCTTCAGGAGCAAACAACCCAATTGGATTCTTTGCAGCTAATACAACAAGACTCTATTCAGCGTGTTAATCAAGCTATTGCCGACTCCATCCGAAAGCAAGTGATTATTTTACAAGCCAAAGCAGACTCTATACAACGGGCCAATCGTACGGTAGCAGATTCTTTATTTACGAACAGAGTACCCGTTTTACTTGGCAAAGATACGCTCTTTTACGTGTATGGTCGTTATGGTGAACTCGACAAGCCAGCCAGAGCAAAAGCCGTTACCCAGCGGCTTGCTTCTTTGGTAGATCGTTATCTATTTAATACTGATTCTTTAAAGGTTGTATCTGACTCTGTATCGACAAGTATTTACTACGCCAGAGAGTTTGTAGTAAGTGTTACTGCTGAAGATAGTACTGCGCTTAAGCAATCTAAAAAAACAATTGCTACACAGTACTTAAAAACGATTCAGCAGGCTATAAAAGCACAGCGAGACCAAAAAACTTTAAAGCAGCGCTTGATTGAAGTAGGCCTTACAATTTTAGCCTTATTAGCTGTTTATTTGCTATATCGTTTGACGAACCTTTTCTATAGATTTGTACTGAAAAAAATATACGAAAATAGAAAGAACCTCTTCAAAGGTTTTACTTACAACAACTACGAGGCTCTCACCCCACAACGTCAATTAGAAATTGCGCAATATGGTCTCAGAGTACTTCGTTTGGTCACACACCTGCTAATGCTCTATTTTGCGCTACCGATCATTTTCAGCATTTTTCCAGCGACACAAGGATTGGCAGATACTTTATTTTCTTACGTATTGGACCCCATTAAGAAAATACTTAGGAGCATCCTCAACTATATCCCTAACCTCATTACCATTGTTATTATTTACATTGCTACGCGTTATCTGGTAAAACTCCTTAAGTTCATTGCTCAAGAAATAGAGAATGAGAAGCTACAACTAGAAGGGTTTTATACAGATTGGGCCAAGCCCACTTATAATATTATTCGGGTATTGGTGTATGCTTTTATGTTTGTGGTCATTTTTCCTTATTTGCCTGGCTCTGACTCTAAGATTTTTCAAGGGGTCACTGTCTTTATCGGGGTACTTTTCTCCTTAGGTTCTTCTGCAGCCGTATCCAATGCAGTAGCAGGGATTGTCATTACCTACATGCGCCCTTTCAAAATTGGGCAACGGGTAAAGATTGGTGATATTATAGGAGATGTGGTAGAGAAAAACCTACTTGTGACGCGTATTCGTACGATTAAAAACGAAGAAATTACCATTCCTAACAGTAGTATCTTATCGGGGCATACGGTCAATTACACCTCCTCCGCTAAGTATATTATCCACTCTACCATTACGATTGGTTATGATGTACCTTGGAAACAAGTGCACGCCTTACTTATCCAAGCAGCCGAAAAAACAGAGGGAATTATGGATGATCCCGCCCCTTTTGTATTACAAACCAGCCTAGACGACTTTTATGTCAGCTATCAAATCAACGCTTATACGAGCTACGCCAAGAGCATCCCTGAGACTACCTCTGAGTTACATCAGTATATTCAAGATGGCTTTAATGAGTCAGGGGTGGAAATACTCTCTCCACACTACAGAGCGGTTCGTGATGGTGGGCAAGTAACGATCCCTACAGATTACTTACCAGCAGACTATGTACAACCCAGCATAAAGGTCTCTGTTGAATCGAATAAAAAGGAAGAGTAGCTCGTGAGTTCACTTTACGGGATAATCACTCAAAAGCTTGTCTTAGCTATCAACCTCAAATTTCGACTGTTGAAAACCAAAAGCTGGTAGCTTTATGCTATATAGTGTTATAGGCAATGAACTATGTTATACGTATAGGAAAGACAAATAAAGTATACGACAATACTTTTAAATTCAAATTACTTCTTTTTGCTTCATTAAGAATACATCAAATATTGCTCTTAGAAGAGGGGAAAAAGGTTTCTTCCAGATGAGCCGCTTACCTATCAAAGCTAGTTTATCCAAAAAGTGGCTATGTTATTTTAATTACTCAGGAAGAAGTGTTATACTAAATTTTTGGTGTATTTGTAGTGCTTGAATAAGTACACTTGAGGGCTACCCTATAGTTATCAACTTACAAAAAAGAAATAATGGAACTTCTCAACCTTTATATCGTACTTACTATCTGGCAGTCGGTCATTTTTATATCATTGATTTTGACCTTGTGTAGTTTAATTATATTAGCACGAACACACACCCAACACAGTGGTGCTATACTGCTTTTCTGGCTTATTTTGATTCTTTTTGTACCGTTGGTAGGCGCTCTGTTATTTTTATTCAATAGAAAAAGAGGTTCTTCCACATAATCATTCAATTTTTCATGTCAGTGTAATCATCATAAAGAGAAAGAGTAACTTACTACTGAGGTAGCTCAGGAGGCTTTACAGGGTAAGGTCTCGCAGAGATAGCACCTAAAACAGCTTTTAATGCCTTCTTCTCTGCCGAAGTTAAGTCTAGTTTCTTTAAAAGAGGAGAACTTTTAGGAAGAAGCGGTCTGTCTTGCGCAGATTTTGGAATAGGCTGTGGCATGCCTAAATTGTACATATCAATAATTTCATCCAAATCGGCCATTGTGCCTGTATGCATCCAAGGGCCCGTAAACTGTACATCTCTTAAAGAGGGCGTACGAAAAGCGCCTACGTCTTTAGGGTCGTTGGTGACCCAATACCTGCCTAAATCCTCTTCAGGTCTCCCGAAAAAGGTAAAGCCATCGTTATGAAACTCGTTATCAGAAAATAGCGGTCCATTATGACAATTGATACAACGTGCCTTAGTACGAAAAAGATGTAATCCTAGCAGTTCCTCATCACTTAAAATATCTTTACGACCTTTCAGAAATAAATCAAACTTACTTGCTCTACTTTTAATAGTGCGATGGTAAGTAGCCAACGCTTGGCTAATACGTTCTAGGGTAACTTTTTCGTCGCCGAATGCCACAGAAAAGTAGGAATTATACCCTTTGATACCACTTAAGGTATTGACCATTTCTGCTAAATCGGTGTTCATTTCCAAAGTATCCTGTATAGGGAAAAAAGCCTGATGTTCTAAGGAGTGCGCTCTGCCATCCCAGAAAAGGTCTTTTACAAAAGCGACATTCAAAAGTGTAGAGGCATTTCGTTTTCCTCTTCTTCGATTATGCCCATAAGCCCCTTTCCTACCGTCTCCCCAGCCCAGCTCTGAGTCGTGGCAAGAAGCACAAGCAATTTGTCCAGATTTTGATAAGCGTGGGTCAAAGAATAAGAGCTTACCCAATTGTGCTTTTTCCTTAGAATAAGGATTTTCTTTTGGAAAAGTAGGCTCGGGCAATAATCCTAGTTCCTGATGCACAATGCCCTCGTCTACAGAAGGATTTGGCCACGCTGAAGGCGTTTTACTGTAAATTTCTCTTAACTCCTGATAATCAATTACTGATTTACTCTTAAAAGAAAGGTTAAAAAAGATTGCTATCAGGAGTAGGATAAAAGATGCTGCTATAGAGAACTGCTTCATACTTTAAGGTCTTTGCGTAAGACGGTAAACGCTATCATTCAAGATAGTATTCTACTTTTATTTAGAAAAATATTGTACGTGTAAGTTGTTTAGATTTATTCTAAATAGTAATTTTACTGCCACTTTTCATCTATTTTCATTTGAAAAGTTACATTTAGCTTATCCAGATGTACAAAATTAAGAATTCCTGCCTGTATCTGAAAAGTATGCATCTGTTGTTGCTTCTTTTTATTTCAACCCAAGCGCTGTTTGCGCAAGAGAATCGTTTCACCACAGGGGTGGTTAAAAGTGACGAAGGCGATCCATTACCGGGGGTGGTGGTACAGTTGGTAGGAACTACCACTTATGCCATTACAAATGAAGAGGGCGCTTTCAAGCTACGAGTTCCTGCTCAAGGAGGTGAGCTAGAAGTATCTTCTATTGGGATGAAGAAAAAGATAGTTCCCATCGAAGAGGCCAGCTCGATGACGATTACGCTAGAAACCGACGTCAGCTTGTTAGAAACGGTGATTATTACAGGCTATGGCGACAAAAAGAAGGAAATAGACTTGGTAGGGAGTTATGCACAAGTAGACGCAGAAGACCTACAAACACAACGTCCTGTAGAAAGCTTCGACAAGCTTCTCAATGGGTTGATCGCGGGCGTACAAGCTGAAATAGATACTGGTGAGCCTGGTCTACCTGTAAGAGTACGCATTCGGGGAGAAGGTTCTTTTGTTCCTGTGGCGGGTAATGACTTTGCTACTTCTGGGCAACCCCTATACGTACTGGACGGTATCCCTCTCTACGATATTACCGAACGCAACACAGCAAACTCCCCCTTTAGTGATGTAGTAGAACAAAAGCTAAATCCACTAGCAACACTCAACCCAAATGACATTGCATCGATCACCGTCTTAAAAGACGCCTCTGCTTCCGCCATTTATGGAGCAAACGCAGCCAATGGGGTAGTTTTAATCAAAACCAAGCAAGGCGTCGCAGGCAAGAGTATCATCAATTTCAACATGAACTATGGTGTTGCTTCACCCATCAATCCTATACAGTACTTAAACAGTGATGAATATGTGACCCTATACCGTGAAACACTCTTTAATACTGGGGGAAATCCCAGCTTGGTTGAGGATAACGAGGTAGACACAGACTGGCGCGACTTGGTAACCCGTACAGGTACAAACCTCAATGCTAACTTAAGTATCAGCGGAGGAAACGAAAAAACACGTTTTAGGTTTTCTTCAGGCTTTTTTGACCAAGAAACTATCTCAAAAGGGAATAGCTTACAAAGAATAAGTTTCAGAGCTACCTTAGGACACGAAGTTACTGATCGACTGAACCTCAGTTTTATAGTAGGAAGTTCTTTTCAAACGAAGGAATCTTTCAAAAGCTTCGCTTCTTTTACTTATCCCCCTAATATCTCTCCTTATAATAGTGATGGTTCTTTTAACAACGAAGGTTTTTTCTTGAACAGACCTAACCCCGTGGCCGCTTTAGAGCAGAACGAGTTTTCGCATCGTGGCTTTGCTACCAACGGAAATCTCACTTTGAGCTATCAATTATTGCCTTCTTTACAGTTACGCTCTACCCTAGGAGTCGATTACTATCAAAATAGACAAAACGAATTCCGCTCTGCCAACAATGGCTCAGGGCGTAGCCGAAATGGGTACGGTAATCAGGTTGATCGCAACAACCTTAAATGGATTTCTTTTTCTCAGCTTGTTTGGAACAAAAGCTTTTCAGTAAAGCATCAGGTAAGTGCCTTAGCTGGCTTTGAAGTACAAGAACAAACCACCAGCCTACTGAGGGCTTTTGGTACTAACTTCCCTTTTGACGGGTTAAGGCAGCTTTCAACCGTCTCCGCTGAAGACAGTGGTGTAGCCTCCTCAGATCAAGAAGAGGCGATTGTATCTTACTACGGGCAGTTTAACTACACTTTTAAAAATACTTATCTTGCCTCCTTTAATCTTCGGAGAGATGCCTCGTCTGTATTTGGCGGCGATGTACAGAATGCTAATTTTGCTTCTGCGGGCGTGGCGTGGATCGTAAGTAATGAGAGTTTTCTTTCCTCTATACGCCCTCTATCACTTTTAAAGCTGAGGCTTACCTATGGTACTACAGGTAACGCACGCATTGGTACTTATGCTGCTCGTGGTTTGTATAGATTTAGCAGCGGTGCCCAGTATGGCGGGCTTCCTGGCAGCGCTCCTTCGGCAGCGCCCAATGACCAGTTGTCTTGGGAAACGAACAGAAAGCTTGACATAGGAATTGACCTTGCCTTGTTTAACGGTCGGCTGTCACTCACTGTCGATCACTACCAAAATAGAATTTTTGATGCAATTTCAACCATAGAGGTTCCTCAGGAGTCGGGCTTCACCTCTATCCCTGCCAATACAGGTAATATGGAAAATATTGGTTGGGAGTTTACCTTAAACACCATTAATATCCAGAGCGAAAATGTCACTTGGCGAACCAACTTCAACATTGCCTTTAATAGAAATCGGGTTAGTAGGGTTGCGCTAGAAAGGCCTCCTCGCAGTACCAACCAATCTAGCGGTATTGTAGTAGGGCAAGACATCAACGCTATTTATGGGGTAAGATACGCAGGGGCTGATCCTTACAACGGGCAACCACTTTGGTATTTACCAGATGGTAGCATTACCGACGACGCACGTGTGGCGAATCTTGTCGAAAACAGAGTAGTCATTGGTTCTCGTAGCCCTGATTTTTTTGGTGGTTTCACCAATCAACTCAGCTATAAGGGTTTTTCTCTTTCCATTTTGACTACCTTTTCTGTAGGGTCGCAAATTCTTTTATCAAATGAGAGTATGACAGATGGGAGACAAATTCAATTCAATAACCAAAGTGTCAACCAACTGGATCGCTGGCAGCAACCTGGCGATGTTACTGATGTACCTCGCTTAAACGAAGGAAATTTTCCTGCTGTTAATAACACGCGCTTCTTATTTGACAATACTTATCTGAAATTCGACAATATCAGGCTCGGTTATCAACTCCCTCAAGATTGGTTAAAAAAATTTAATATTGGTGGTTTTGAGGTGTATGCACAAGTTACTAACGCTGGCTATTTGTATAGCACTACTGCACCTAATAATAGAAATAGTATTGCCGAGTATCGTTTTATCTTCCCTGAGAGCCGCACTTATTCCACAGGTTTAAATGTTACTTTTTAGCTTATGAAGAAATCTACAATATTACTCCTCTGGACACTGGTTTTCTCCTTCTCTTGTGACAACCTTTTAGATAAAGAACCCCTCGATGAGGTTTCTAACGAGGATGCACTAGAGAATATCGAGGTAGTTTCTGTCGCGATGATAGGCACCTACAGCGGCTTGCTCAATACTTCCTATTATTTTTCTATGATGGTTACCTACCCTGAATTTGCGGGTGGCAATGTGAAGTTAGGTAATAGTACAACTTCTATTGGTATAGAAAGATACAATAGCCTGTACAATTTTACCACAACACCTTTTCCTAATGGTGCTTCTAGCACACAAGTACTTGGGATATATGGAGATATTTATGATGTGATTAATAGAGCCAATAATATCATTGCGGCTATCCCAGACCTACCAGATGGTACACCTGAAGAAAGAAATAACCTTTTGGGAGAAGCTTATTTCTTTAGGGCATTAGCACATTTTGATTTACTAAGAGTATATAGCCAAGCTTATAACTTTACTGCCGATGCTTCGCATCTGGGTATCGCCCTGCTGGAAAGTACCCCAGAAGTATTTGAGTTACCTGCGAGAAATACTGTTTTGGAAGTATATGAGTTTATTATCGACGACCTTACACAAGCCATCGATCTCATTAATGAAAACAGCCAACGAACTACCAGTACAACCATTTGGCTTTCCAGCAATGCTGCCAAGGCCTTACTGGCGCGTGTACATTTATACAAAGAAGATTGGCAAGTAGCTGCTCGGCTAGCTAGCGAAGTCATTGAAAGTGGTGCCTACCAGTTAGCCACTACCGACGACTACGAAAGTATCTGGAGTGGGCTAGGCGGTAATGGTAAACAGGAGGTGATCTTTGAACTAGATTTAGCAACCAGTACCGCTAGGTCTGTTGGTGAAGTATACGGTGTAGGACAAGACCAAGCTTTTGGGACAGCTTCTGCTGATTTGTTATCTCTTTACAGTAGCAATGATATAAGAGGTACAAATACCATGATTGAGGCATTCGATACGGGTAACGGTTCAGATTTTCTGAGTAAGAAATTTATATTTTCAACCGAGATAGCGTACCCTATTGTATTATTACGTTTATCTGAAGTATACCTGATAAGAGCAGAGGCTTATGCAGAATTAGGACAAACAGAACTAGCACAAGCTGACTTGGATGTCATTAAGCAAAGAGCTAACCCATTGGTAGGGAATACTACACTCACGGGGAACTCTTTGTTAGAAGAAATCTTCCGAGAGCGCAGGCGCGAATTGGCCTTTGAAGGTCATTTATTATTTGACCTGACCAGAAAAAGAAGGGGTGTCACCCGTGTAGATTGTCCTGATAGTAATCCTAACTGTGTGGTAAACTACCCTAGTAATCTATTTGTACTCCCTATTCCTCAGCGTCAAATTGATGCCAACCCTGAAACACAACAAAACCCCGGTTACTGATGAGATTGCTACGTTCCTATTATTATGTTTTATTGAGTTTGTGGCTCTTCGCAGCTTGTCAAGACCCTAGAGGTGACCAAAGAGATGACAACCTCTTTGACCCGGCAAATGCTTTTATTCGATTCAATTACGAGGATGATTTAATTGGTACCGCACTAGATACACTCTCCATTAGCGGAGACAATTTAGACGAAGTAATCATCCCTATTGCGCTGTCATCACCACCCCAGGAAGTTCCTATTGCAGTGACCTATGAACAAATTACCTCAGAGGGGATTATGGAAGGTGTTCATTTTGAGATAAGAGACGAAACAGACAACCTGATTGATAACAATACATTGGTACTTACACCTGGCGATTTTGATGTATCGCTTGTATATCGTCCATTGGCTGCGCCTACTGCCTCTTTGAGTTACGTTACGTTTAGGCTCATTACGCTACAGCCTGAAGTGGTAGGGATTGGCTTTCCAGGCTCCCAAAGAGGAAGTACTTTTACTTTACGCATTGAATAAATATTAGAGTGATGTTGAACCTTTGTTACCGTTGTATTCCTTATGTTTTACTTGCCATTTGTTTGGTTGCTTGTATCCGTGCTGATGAGCCCCAGTATCAAGGTACTGTTCAAATTGCCTTTGCCGAAACCAGTCTAAACGCTAGTATCGATACAGCCACTGTCCTCTCCTTATTTACCAATCGCGCTGTCGAGCAAACAACCGCTATTGATTTTCAAGTAAGTGGAAGCGCCGTAGAGGGGATTGACTATGAACTGACGAGCCAAACAATACTTTTTGAGGCTGGGACTAATGAAGCTTCCATTAGTATTCTTCCTAAAGAAAGTGGTGAAAGCAAAATTGGGAAAACCATCATTTTAACACTTACCACACCTTCTAATGGTATTATTCGTGAAGGCGCTGATATAACTACCCTTACTTTTGTAGTCAGCCATAGTGTCAATTTGGACATCTGGGCAAAAGACGACCCTTTCCCACAGCTATTTGGCTATACCTCTGGTAATGAAGAACCAGTACCACCTGGTAGAGGTCCTAATGCAGGAGAGCACGTCCCTTTTGCTTATAAAAGTAGTACCCAAGAAAATGTAATCGGCCTTTTCAATCCAGAAGCAGGAAACAGTACTAACGCCCTCAATATTCATAGACTTTATGCTGATTTTGACGTTTCTTCTGGCTCTGCGAACATTCGTATCCCAGCGCTGCTACGCTTTATCCCAGACGAACCAGATGCTAAACAGGGTACGGTAGAAGTGATTGCACAGACGATAACCGTCACCCGCACCGCTAGTTCAGGGTTACCACCCTTTCCCTTGCCTATCGAAGGCTCGGGTACTTACAACGAAGAAACGGGTATTATTACCTTAGCGGTTTATTTTGATGAAACCGCTCTTGGCGGAGAGAGCAATGTACTAAGGCGTTACCTGTATCAATCTGAACGAAGACCTTAACTTTCATTTGATTATTATTTTATATTTAAAATTCATCAGTATGATTTATAAATTCAACTCATTATTACTACTCTTAGGCTTGTGTAGCCATTTACTCGTCGCACAAACACCCACACTAGTTAGAGATATTTTTGTAGGAGGTAGTAGTGCCGCTGCACAGTTTACTGAGTTTGACGGAAACGTCTACTTCAGAGCCAACAACGGTACAGATAACGAACTTTGGGTGACCGACGGCACGGAAGCGGGTACGCAAGGCTTTAATATTAACCCCACAGACAATTCTTTTCCAAATAATCTTATCGTTTATAACGGACAACTCTACTTTGAAGCCGATAACGGTACGGATGGCGATGAGCTGTATACCTACAGTGGTAGTGGTACACCTACTTTAGTAGAAGACATCAACGAAGGAAGTGGAGATAGTAACCCAAGTGACTTTGTTGTGTTTAACGGCAACTTATACTTTGAAGCCGCTGAGGGTGATAATACTGCCCTTTATAAATATGATGGAAATATGGTTACCCAAGTAGTGGATATCAATCCCACTGATAGCGATGATATTGCAGGGATGACCGTTTTCAACAATACTTTGTATTTTGAAGCCGATAATGGCACAGATGACGATCAGCTCTTCCAGCTAAGTGCTACTGAAGTGCTCACCTCAACGGTCATTAACCCCACAGGTGATGCCAACCCTAATGGCTTCTTTGAGTGGAACGGAAAATTGTACTTTGAAGCAGACGATGGTACGAATGGTAGCGAACTCTGGGAGACGGACGGAAACACTACCCAAATGGTGGCTAATATTAATACCAGTGGAGATAGTGACATTGGAGAGTTTGCCGTTTTCCAGAATCAACTTTACTTCAAAGCCACAGATGTGACAGCCGGTGATGAACTCTTTAGGTATGATGGTGTAAATCCGCCCAGCCTAGTAGCTGATATCAACACGGGTGCTCCTGATAGTAATCCAGATGATTTGATCGTGATGGGAGACCAACTTTTCTTTGAAGCCGATACTGAAACAGAGGGCCGAGAGCTGTACGTCTATGATGGTACTAACCCACCCAGTATATTATTAGTAATTCGCGAAGGAGAAGACAGCAGCTCCCCCAGTAACTTTACGGTTATCAAAGATAAGCTGTATTTCAGCGCTAGAGACAATACAGGTACTGAGCTCTGGGAGACAGACGGCACAACAGCGGGTACGCAATTAGTAAAGTCTGATCGCATCAACGCCAGTGCTAATGCTGCTGCTGCGAATTTCTATTATGCACCCAGTCTACAAACTTTATTTTTCACTGCTACTAGCGCTGACGCTGGGAACGAGCCTTGGCAATACACAGTAGCACCACAACTAGTGGTAAATCAAGTAACCAATGTACTTAACAATGGTGATACGTATAATTTCCCCACTACTCCCTCAGAGGTAGTTTTTACGCTAGTCAATAATGGGAATGCTCCGCTTGACATTCAAGACATAGTTGTTACTGGAGATAACTTTCAGCTTGTAGGAGAAGCACCTACCAGCCTTCCGCCTGGCGGTTCTGAGCCTATTACAGTGGCTATTACGAATACTTCTACCAACGGTACGCTTACTATTAACAGTGATGCACTGGGCAATAGTAGCTACACGATCAATTTAACCAGCGGTGCTATCACAAGTATTCCTTCTTTAGAGAGCCAGTTGGTGCGTATTTATCCTAATCCTACAGAAGATCAGCTTACCATTGATTGGCAAGCGCTGCCAAGTCAATCGGTAGTAGTGAAGGTTTATACACCTGCTGGAAGAGAAGTAATTAACACAACTTTTACGGATCGTACACAAATGGGATCACTCAATTTATCACGCCTACAGCAAGGCTTGTACGTTGTAGAGCTACAGTATGATGGTATGCGCGCTACACAAAAATTCATAAAACTTTAAATGGTTCCTCTTATCTCTGTGCTGTACTTATTGAGATTTAGTTAAGTACTATTCTACAAAAAGAATCACAGGATCAGTTGATAGTTTTTGTGACAATATTATCTAAAAAAGGGAGGTAGAAGCCTCCCTTTTTTGATAGGGCGTGTATTACTTGTAACGCTACCCATCCTTCCTGAAAATTGAGCAGCAACCATAACTATTTTAGCTGGCAGAAGTTTTCAAGCTAAAGAGCGTTCATTATTTCTCGGGCGATTATAAATAGTATTGATAAGACTAAACAAACAAAGTAATTTTATGTGGCGACTCACGTTAGCAATCATAGTACTCGGGCTATTTTTATACAGTGTTTTTAAACTTTTTCTCTACAAAAAACAAAATCCAGAAAAAGATGTCCTCTACTGGCTCATCATTATTCTATTTGTTCCTGTTGTTGGTCCTATTTACTTTTTAATGAAGCACAACGACTCATAGAGAAGCTGGCTTCACGTTGGTTTTCTCTTGACCATGCTATCTTAGATTACTGTAACAGGTGCAGCTTACTCAAGAAAATAGTAATTGGAACTATGGGGCTGCCTTTTTCCTTTCCGATTAGTACGGCAATGCCAGAAACTTATTATCTTTGAGATAATCGTAAAACCAATGCCATGAAATCATTAAGCCCTTACCTAAAAACTACTTATTTTTTAGACGCAGACCACCCAGCTATCATTCAATACACCAAAGAGAAAACTGAGGAAGCGCTTACCCCCACTGAGAAAGTAGTAGCGCTTTATTATGCTATTCGAGATGGATTCTGGTACAATCCAAGTAAAGTATCTTTAAAAAAGGAAGATCTTAAAGCAAGTCACTTGCTTACCAAAGAGGCTGGCTACTGTGTAGAAAAATCGAATTTACTGGCTACTTGTGCACGTGTATTGGGTATTCCAAGTCGATTGTCTTTTAGCAACGTAACCAATCATTTAGGTACGGCGAAGTTAGAAAAGATTCTCAAAACCAATATCCTTGTTTTTCATGGTTGTGCAGAACTATACTTAGACGATAAGTGGATTAAAGCCACTCCTGTATTTAATAAAGAGTTATGCGAAAAGCTGGGGGTAGCACCGCTTCCTTTCAACGGTAAGGAAGATGCTATATTTCAAGCCTATGATCGCTCAGGTAATAAATATATGGAATATTTACACGACTACGGTCACTTTGCAGACTTGCCTTTTGCGCTAATGGTACAGGAGTAGAAGAAATACTACGGACATTTAATAGAGGATGAGACAGATATGCTTGTCTTTAATATATAAAGAGCGCTTACTGGGTAAACGCTCTTCGATTATCTTTTTCAGTACTTTAAAGGCTAAGCACTTTGTAGTTCTCCTTCAGCTTCTTTTTGCTTCTCAAAACGGATGATACCCACCCAAGAGAGTACTTTCATGATAGGATAAGTAGGATCTATTTCCCACCACCTAACCGCAAAGTTTCGCTTGTTAGGAAGCTTATGATGATTATTCTGAAACAGCTCTCCCATCATTAAGAAATCTACGATGAAAGTATTCTTAGACTTATCATTATTATCGAAGTTGCTGTAACCGTATTTATGCCCTGCCCAATTTACAATGGCTCCATGAATAGGCCCCATCAGAAAATGGATCGGTAAGAACAAGAAAAAAGCCCAGTGCATATCAAAAACAAAGAAAGCCATTAGGTAGAGACCTACATAAATAAAACCAAAGACAAAGCGTGAAATTCTAGATTCTCCTAGATTTTCTAACCACTGCCAATCAGGGTAACCTTTCTCGAAACGCTTGGGAACATTTATTCTTTTAAAAACTACATCGTTATACAAAATTTTAGTTTTCCACATCATATGAAAAATATTTTTTGAATGATGTGGAGAATGAGGATCCTTTTCTGTGTCGCTGTGTGCGTGGTGCATACGATGTAGGATGGCATAAGCACGGGGACTCAAATAAGAAGAGCCTTGCGTGATGTAGGTGAATATACCAAAGAATTTCTCCCAAAATTTACTCATTTTAAACATCTTATGGGCAGAATACCTGTGTAAGAAGAAGGTCTGAGAGAAGAGGGACAAATACCAATGTGTAATGAGGAAAGTTAAACTGAATACCACTGGATTATATATTTTAGTTAAAAGTTAATTTACTGATGGTAATAGATTGCTTCTTTATGTTGAAATTGATTACAGCCTGTAAAAACAAGTTGTTTAGCAAGATAAGAAAATGGTACGATCTCGCCACTATTCAAGTATAATTTAATAAGAAGTAAAAGCATAAAAAAGGAGATTTGTACCCATTTTTAAAGCCTTTTGGCGTACCTCTTCTGGATCTTCGTGTACACTTTGGTCTTCCCAACCATTACCAAGGTCAGATTCATAAGAATAGAAACAAACTAGTCTACCTTTATAGAAAATTCCAAATCCTTGTGCAGGATTTCCATCGTGCTCGTGGATTTTGGGTAGTCCTTGTGGGAAGCTGTACTTTATACGATAAATAAGATGGTTCCAAGGTATTTCTACGAACTCGAGCTCAGGAAATACTTTTTTCATTTCTATACGAATGAATTTATCAAGACCATAATTATCATCTATGTGTAAAAAACCGCCTGAGATAAGGTACTTCCTTAGGTTCTGTGCCTCTTGGTCACTAAAAGTAACGTTGCCATGACCCGTCATATACACATAAGGATAAGCAAATAGCTCAGGGCTTCCTACCGCTACTACGCCTTCTTCTAGGGCAATATTTACTTTGATATTCTTGCGAGCGAAATCAATCAAATTGGGTAAGGCTGTTTTATTGGCGTACCAATCACCGCCGCCCTCGTATTGTAGCTTAGCGATCTTGTAAGTAGGTTGTTGGGCAGAGATAGCTCCCGAGATACAATACAAAACGATAAATATATGTAGATGTAAACGATACATAAGAATAAACTGATGTGAAGTACTTAACTAAAGATAAGAGGATTACTGTAGCTATACAAACTCTAAAAAGTTAAAAAAGCCAATAAGCATAAGATCGTACCTCTAATCTGCATACGCGATTAGATAAAAAGTATTTTGGTAATCCAATTAGTGGGTTTCTCCTAGTTTACCTTATTGAATCCTTCTTGTAAGTAAAGCTGACCGCTTTGATCTGTCTCCGTGCTGATGGTATACTTCATGGGCTTTCCCTTAATCACCAAGTGACTTTTTGACTGATCCATATACACATTAAAGACACGCTTGGGTGGGTTATTATTTGTTTCAGGAGTTACTTGTCCGCATACGTTGAATTTTCCTTGATAGTTAGTGGGCGTCAAGGTCAATAGCTTTCCTTTCACCTCAAAAAGCCCTTTTTCTACGAAGTTTGCCTCATTGACACATCCTTGGAGTAAATTTTTATAACGGTAGGTGAGTTGGTAAGTCCCATTTTCCTTAAACGTTATCAAATGTCCATAGCCCCGCTCACCAAACTGGATACTACCAGTGGAAATACCCTGATAAGCGTTCTCCGTTTGATACGAAAAAGCTTGCAGCCAAGCGCCTGTAAGCATTTGCTTGGTGACGTCGATCGCGCTCAGCATAATAGCACCTTGTACTTCCAGGCTTTGCATATTCATAGTGCTGGCACTGCTTGATATTGTACTCGTGTTAGTGGGGGTAGTCGATTGGAAAGGATTCACCCTTTTTAGAGCAGTATACAGTATATTAGCTCCTCCCATCTGGCCATAGGTACTTTGAGGGGCAGAAAAAGAAGCAAGATAGATCACATTATTTTGTACATCCCTCAGAAACATAAAGTTTGTTAGAAGCGCTTGGCTATTGAGTTGTCCTTTGGCCTTGTAGTGTGATTCATTTTCAGAAACTTTCACAGATTTTGTGATGGTAAAGCCCTGGATGGTTTTCTTTAGCTCTTCAATAAATAGTTCTGGACGGCTTTCTGGAAAGTTGGCCATGGCCATAATGGTAATATCAGGACTTAGGTCATTTCCTAACTCTTCTTTTGCCTGCCACATGTATACACCTGACTGCTCCTGTACATCTACTTGCCATCCTTTCGGCACTTGGTATTGTGTCTTCCCACTAGGGTCTACTTGCCACTCTTCGATTTGTGCCTTTGCTATATGCAGCATACATAGTGTATAAAAAACTGTACTTAAAACATATCTCATAAAACTTCATTAGTTGGTTGTCAGTAATTTTATCTAAGGAGTGGACAACGCCACTGGTATCACCTTACCATTAAAAAACTGATGCCCTTCTAGCGCGAAGTAAGTAACAAACTTTGCCATTTCTTCTGCTGATAACGGCGCTTGGTAAGTAGGAAAGGCCGTCTTGAGCATGTCGGTCTGTACCGCTCCCAGCGCTAAACAATTTACAGCAATGTGCTTATCTACAAATACTTGTGCTAAACTTTCTGTAAGATTGGCCAACGCTGCTTTACTAGCGCTGTACGCCACAAGCCCCTCAAACTTCGTGCTGCCCTGAAAACCTCCCATACTACCAACATTCAGAATATGGCTTCTTCTCTCTTTCCCCAATTTATCTTGTAGTCCTTTGATCATCCTGACTACCCCAAATACATTTACTTCAAACGTTTTCTGCCAGTCTTCCTCTGAGTGTTGCTCGAATGGTTTATTTACCAAAAAGCCTGCGTTGTTAATCAGTACATCCACTTGGGTTAGGCTTTCTGGAAGTTTTTCTTGTAGCCCTACCGCGGGGGTAGTGAGGTCGTAAATAATAGGAAAAACGTTGCGATGCTGGTAGCGCTGGTAAGCCTGCGCTGCCACACGTTGAAGTGCTTCGCCACTTCTTGCAATTAAATAAACTTGATGTGTAGGATTAGCGGCTAGTTGTAAGGCTACGGCCTCGCCTATCCCTCTGCTTCCTCCCGTAAGGATAATATTTTTCATGGGTTTGGGGTTAAAATCTTAGAATGATCACACTACATAGCTGTAGAGTCCTAAAAATAAATGATGTAAATATTTTTTTTTGAAAATCACTTCTCAAAATTTTAACATCTGCTTTTTTTGTCCAAAATTGAGTAATAAGTTTTGGTGATAGACCTGTATGAAACCAGCAAAAAAGTACATTATTTTCGACTTTGACAGTACCTTTACACAAGTAGAGGGCTTAGATGAGTTGTGTGACATTGCCCTAGACGGAAAAAAAAATAAGGAGCAGGTAATGGAGGAGATCAAAGCACTGACAGACCTAGGTATGGAAGGAAAGCTCTTGTTTGAAGAGTCTTTACAAAAACGTATTCGGTTACTCTCTGCCCACAAAGAGCACTTGCCCATTTTGGTAGACAGACTCAAAGCAAAGGTATCTCCTTCCTTCCAAAGAAACAAAGCCTTTTTTGAAAGCTTTGCCGAACGTATTCTTATTATTTCAAGCGGCTTTAAGGAGTTTATTGTCCCTATTGTTACCGATTTCGGTATTAAGCCTGCTAATATCTTTGCCAATACTTTTCAGTATGATACCACAGGAAATATTGTTGGGTATGATGATGAGAATGTACTTTCTCAAAACAAGGGGAAAGTGAAATTACTGCAATCGCTGAACTTACAAGGGGATGTATATGTAGTGGGTGATGGCTATACAGATTATGAAATTAGAGAAGCTGGGCTCGCCAATAAGTTCTACGCCTTTACTGAAAATATACACAGGGATAAGGTAGCTGAAAAAGCAGATCACGTTGTTCCTACACTAGATGAATTTTTATATCTTCACAAACTTCCTATGAAAGTCTCTTATCCTAAAAATCGTATTCGTGTCTTACTCTTAGAAAACATCCACCCTAAAGCGGCCGAAGCTTTCAAAGAAGAAGGCTACCAAGTAGAAGTAGTCAAAGGAGGTCTTGATGAAGAAGAGCTTTGTGAGCGCATTAAGGATGTATATATATTAGGGATTCGCTCAAAGACCCAAGTAACGCCCAAAGTACTATCGCACGCTAATAAACTTATTAGTGTAAGTGCTTTTTGTATTGGTACCAACCAAATTGCGCTCAAAGAATGTACACACAAAGGCATTACTGTATTCAATGCACCTTATAGTAATACGCGTAGTGTAGTAGAGCTAGCGATCGGGCAAATGATTATGCTTATTCGTAAAATATTCGAGCGAAGCCAACAAATGCACCAAGGTATTTGGAGTAAATCGGCCAAAAATAGCTTTGAAATCAGAGGGAAACGTTTGGGTATTGTAGGTTATGGTAACATCGGCGCACAGCTCTCTGTCTTAGCAGAGAACTTAGGAATGGAAGTTTACTTCTATGACATTGTAGACAGGCTCGCCCTCGGCAATGCTACCAAGTGCAATAGCTTGGAAGAACTACTCAGTACTTGTGACATCGTAAGCTTACATGTAGATGGACGCCCTGAAAACAAAAACCTTATTGATGAAGCGGCCTTTCAGCAAATGAAGGAAGGTGTTATTTTTCTAAATCTAAGTAGGGGTTTTGTCGTAGATATTGACGCTTTGGTAACACATCTCAAAAGTGGTAAGGTAGCAGGTGCCAGTGTCGATGTATTTCCCAAAGAGCCCAAAACCAACCAAGAAACGTTTGAGAGCGCCTTGCGTGCCTTACCTAACGTGATCTTAACTCCCCATATAGGAGGAAGCACAGAAGAAGCCCAAGTAGATATTGCTACTTACGTACCTAAAAAAATCATAGAATACATCAATACCGGTAGTACTTACGGAAGTGTCAACATGCCCAATCTGCAACTCCCTGCGCAGCGAGAAGCACATCGCTTGCTTCATATTCATAAGAATACTTCTGGTATTCTTGCTAATATCAACAACGTATTGGCCAAACATCAGATCAATATTGTAGGGCAATACCTGAAAACGAATGAGGAAATCGGCTACGTTATTACTGATATAGATCGTGCTTATGATAAGGAAGTGATTACAGACCTAAAAGCCATTGAACATACCATATGGTTTAGGATTTTGTATTAGACTTTTTGTTTCTAACCCACAATGAACTGAAGTTTGACCAGAAAAATAATGAAGTATGAGTCAATTTTGGTCATTCTTTAGGGAATAGAGAAAGTTTAAACGACTTCTTTAATAGGATGTTTGTTTTTTATCGCCTTAGTTACTATTTTATTTTTCATAATAATTATCTAACAATTGAAAACGGGCTTATCCTATGCGGCTCATTACACTCTCTCTTTGCCTCTATGTGGCTTTTACATTAAAGGCATTCTCACAAGTACCTCCTATCATCATTGATGACGCGTTCACCCACGTAGAAATAGGGAAAAATCATCTTCGTGTATTAGAAGATAAATCTCGTACATTTACATTAACGGATGTTCTTAAAAAAGAAAATACGTTTGTTATCCCCCCCAACGACCGTCCCAATTTTGGTTACACCAGTTCTGCTTATTGGTCTACTTTTACTATCCAAAATAGCTACGATACTGGGCAACTAATGAACTTAGTGGTAGACTTTCCTATCCTAGACTCTTTGGAGTTTTATATCTTAGATGAGCAAAACCAACTCGTAAAACAAGTGTTTACAGGTGATCTTGTTCCTTTTCAAACGCGTGAAATGCAAGTACCTAATTACGCGATAGAACTCAACTTTCAACCACAACAACAGTTGAAGGTCTTTTTACGCATTCGCACTAGAGGTACACTGAATTACGCCATTCACCTCTGGACACCAAAAACCTACGCAGAACAAGCTCATGTAGCAGATTTGGGTTTTGGTATTTACTACGGAACGATGATTGTCATGTTGTTGTACAATCTTTTCATCTTCCTTACCTTACGCGAAAAGAGCTACTTATTTTACCTGTTCAATATTTGCTCTGTCATTCTTTTTCAGCTTAGCTTCAATGGGATTGGCTTTCAGTTTCTATGGCCAAACTTACCCGCTTTTAACGACATTAATATTCCTTTCTTCATAGCGATGCTCATTTTTACGAGCATCAACTTTACCAGAGAGTTTTTGAATACCCGTAGTATACTTCCCAAGTGGGACAAACTCTTTTTAGGTATTATGGCCTATATGGCGTTGGTTATGGTGTTGACCTTTCTCATCCCTTACCGTACTGTTATTAAATTATCTGTTTTTGGAGGACTTCCTGCCATTGCACTAGTAATCTCTGTCGCTTTTATTTCACTCAGAAAGGGATTCCAACCTGCTAAATTCTTTATAGTAGCTTGGGCTGTTTTTATAATAGGCGCCGCACTCACAGCCCTACGCGCATTCGGTGTGCTTCCTCCTACTTTCCTCACTGTTTATAGTATACAGATAGGTTCTGCATTAGAGGTAGTCTTACTTTCCTTAGCACTAGCCGATAAGATCAATACACTAAGAAGGGAACTGGCTGAAAAGGCAATAGAGAAAGAGCGTATCGAGAGAGAAAAAGAAATAGAAAAAAGAGAATACATAGAAGAGCAAAATGCTAAATTAGAGTACCTAGTAGAAGAAAGAACAAAAAAACTCGCGGAGAAAAACAAGCAAATTACAGATAGTATTCGGTATGCGAAGCGTATACAACAAGCTATTTTACCCCCAAAGCATCTTATACAAGGCGCTTTTCCTAATTCATTTATTTATTTTAAGCCAAGAGATATTGTCAGTGGTGACTTCTATTGGTTTGCCGAAAAAAACGACAAAGTAATTGTAGCAGCAGTAGACTGCACAGGACACGGTGTACCTGGGGCCTTTATGAGTTTAATTGGCAACGTACTCCTCAATCAAATTGTGATAGAGCGTAACATTACTACACCTGCCACCATTCTGGATCACTTACACCTAGAAGTACGCCAAGCGTTGAAACAAAGTGAAGAAGATGATAAGGGTAGCAAAGATGGCATGGACCTCGCCCTTTGTGTATTACATAAAAAAGACGATAAGCTTGAGTTTGCTGGTGCGCATAATTCACTATTTATGATTACCAAAGGAGAACTTATCGAAATTAAGGGAGATAAGTTTGGTATTGGAGGAGCCTTTAGAGGAGAAGATAGGGCTTTTACTAACCATCTAATAGACCTGCATCAAGACGAAACGACTGTTTATCTGGCCTCAGATGGCTATCCCGACCAGTTTGGAGGCCCCAAGAATATGAAATTTATGTCGAAGCGATTTAAAAAGATGTTGATAGATATTAGTAACTACGATAATCTGCGTACGCAACAACTCCAGCTTAGTAGAATGATGGAAGAATGGCAAGGAAAGCAAAAGCAAACGGACGATCAGTTGATCATAGGCTTTAAGGTTAATACGCAAGTAGTGGCAACCGCACAGTACTAGCATTTATGATCCTCTACCTGAGAAAATATATTTTATTCTCTCCACTCAGATGTAGATACTAAAAAACGCGCCGAATAAGGTTAAAAATGAGTAAAAGTACAATCGCCCCAAATACGCCTGTAAATATATCTTCAATTAACCCAACCCCCAAGCCTATGTTTACATAACGTGCAATCCATCTACCCAGAACGCTTCCTATGATGCCTATAATTACATTTCCAAAAAAGCCAAAACCTTTCCCTCTTACTGCCTGCCCTGCCAGCCAACCAACGACCGCCCCTACAATAATAATGTATAACCACGTTAACATAATAATATGATGTTTATGTGTTTAGTAAATATTTTTATAATCGAATGCTTGTACCGCCGAATCGAGCAACTTCCCTTTTTCGCATTTTAACACCCGAGAAGGGTGCTTCTCCAAAAAATGATGATTGTGTGTACCCATCAATATTGCTGTACCACTATGATTGATTTGAATGAATAACGCTAGAATTTCTTCTGCCACCTGAGGGTCTAAATTACCAGTTGGTTCATCTGCAAAAAGAATGGCAGGTTCGTTAATAAGCGCTCTCGCGATGACCACCCGTTGTTGCTCACCTCCCGAAAGTTGATGGGGCATCTTATTTCCTACAGACCCTAAGCCTACTTTTAGTAGAACATCTGAGAGGCGCTGCTTCATTTTAGAAGAATCTTTCCAACCCGTGGCTTTCATCGCAAAAAATAGGTTGTCAGCGATGGTTCGGTCGGTTAGTAGCTGAAAATCTTGAAAGACGATTCCTATCTTCCTTCTTAGAAAGGGTATTTGTTTCTTTGCAATGTTAAATAATTGCATATCTGCCACTTGCACATCACCGCTATACAAGGGCAAATCTGCGTAGAGTATTTTCAATAAAGAGCTTTTACCACTACCTGTTCTGCCGATAAGATACACAAACTCTCCCTTACGAATATCAAAATACACATCCGTAAGTACCATATTATGTTTCTGATAAATCGTTGTATCTTTCACAGATACAACTGGCTCTGTTGAGAATACCATATATTGCTGTGTGGTTTTTACTAAGATAAGAAAAACAAACCACTTTGAATAACCTAGATATTAAGTTCTTGTAACTTTCCAAAAGGAAGTTCATCAATTACCTTACGCAACGCTTCTTCCTTACCTTGTAGGTTGTACTTCTCCAATTTTTTAAGGGGACGGTCTGCTCGAAAGTAAGCAATCAGTACGAAGTTATTGTCCCTAAGCTGTATGTAGTCAGGGATTTTCGCTTTTCCTTTTACCTTTATGATATACATATTCCTCCTCTCTATAACAAATGATTACTGATTGATCCAACCTATAAGCTGTAGGGAATGTTTAAGCGTTCCCTTTCTTGTAGTCTGCCAAAAACTTCTCTAGACCGCTATCTGTTAGAGGGTGTTTCAGTAAGCTCATGATCACTTTTAGCGGGCAGGTAGCTACGTCTGCGCCTATCTCTGCACACTGCACCAAATGCATGACATGTCTAATAGAAGCTGCCAGTACCTGCGTACCAAAACCATAATTCTGGTAAATATGTACGATCTGCTCAATGAGTGTAAGCCCATCTGTAGAGATATCGTCCAAGCGGCCAATGAAGGGTGATACATAAGTAGCCCCCGCCTTAGCTGCTAAAATGGCTTGCCCTGCTGAAAAAACCAACGTACAGTTCGTCTTAATTCCTTGATCGGTGAAATGCTTAATAGCCTTTACACCCTCCTTAATCATCGGCACTTTCACCACAATTTTCTCATGAAGCTTAGCAAGTTCCTCACCTTCTCGTACAATCCCTTCAAAATCTGTGGCTACTACCTCAGCACTCACATCACCCTCTACAATT
>ERZ1740058.3-NODE-3-length-236868-cov-7.257279_pt1 | contig 236868 bp, 195 predicted proteins | sample MGYA00581745_ERZ1740058 | MGnify/ENA primary metagenome ERZ1740058 (study PRJEB43018, sample SAMN04849742) | marine metagenome | isolation source: floating plastic debris | place: Pacific Ocean | collected 2008-08-30 | study: EMG produced TPA metagenomics assembly...
CAGTCACAAACTTGGATTAGTTTGCCTGTTATAGCAAAGTACCAGTTTGAGGGTAAGAAAACACAGCCTTTTGTTGGTTTGGGGGGAACAGTAGACTTCTTGTTAGATGACATTGCAGATGCTACGAGACAAGATTTTGTAGATGAGCTTACCCAACGAGAAATAAAAGATGCCTCTATTTCTCTTCTCGGACAGCGTAATCAGCTCAACTTTGGAGCAGTCATTACTGCGGGCGCTAGGTTTAAAGATTTAATTGGAAAAGGGTTTCTAACGCTAGAAGCTAGGTATTATCACGGCTTATCTAATCTTACTAATAAAGATGCACGGTACGCAGAGGATGATATCAATAAAAGACTTATTTATGATTACGGCTTTATTGCCAGTGACATGAATCTACATACTTTTACCCTTTCTTTGGGATATATGTTACCTAAGTACAATCCTAAGATTCTTCCAAATAAGGGAAAAAAGAAAGAAAAACGTACACAGTTACCTGATCAGAAAACTAAGAAAGAAAAAAAGAAAACTAAATAAGCACGTGTATCCAAAAATCATATATATTGGGTTGTTGAGCTTCCTAGCAAGTAGTTATGCGATGGCTTTTCCATCGTTGCAACTACAAACAACTAGGGATACCAACCGCATCAATAAATTTGAAGTGAAGAAGGGGGTATATGTAGATTGTGTATGGGTAAAAGCCAAAAAGTATTATCAAATTTGGAGTGATCAGAAGATTAATCCCTATGGTTTTGATCCCACACAGTTTAAAAAAGTAGTACATTTCCAACTCTACGATCCACAAAAGCGGGAATACTGGGCACCACCACTCAATAAAATAGTGATATCTTCTCACTTTGGGCCGCGTAATGGTCGCTATCATTATGGAATAGATTTGGCCCTACCTGTAGGAGAAAATGTGTATAGTGTGTTCGATGGCATCATAAGAATCTCTAGCTACAATGGAGGATATGGCAACTTTGTAGTGATTCGCCATAAAAATGGTTTGGAGACATTATACGGTCATTTAAGCAAATTACGCGTCGAAGTAGGAGATGAAATAAAAGCGGGGGAGATCATAGGTAAAATTGGTAGTACAGGCTTTAGTACAGGTCCTCACCTACACTTTAGTGTTTTGTACCAAGGCACATATATCAATCCAATGCTACTATTCGACTTCTCAAAGGGTGCCAAACTACGTAATCGTAAACTACGGTTGTTTCCACAACATTTTTTTCATGTAGGAAATCCGTACAAAATTACGCTCAAATACAAGGTAAAAGAAGGTGAAACACTAGCAGAGATAGCGGACAAATATGGTATTGAAGTAGCAGAAATAAAAAGAAGAAATCGTTTGAAAAGTAACCAGTTGAAAGTCAATCAAATTTTGATTATCCAATGAGTACAAATCATATCAAATATTGCTTTTATATAGGGTTAAGCGTTATGGGGATATTAATAACTGCCTGTAGCGACGATGTACAACCTGTACAAGGAGGCTCCTACATCAAGTTTATAGGAGGTGCTAGAAACGAAACAGCCGCTGCTATTGTACCCACTGCTGATGGTGGTTTCGTAATAGCAGGAGGTAGTAGCTCAGTCCGCGAAGGAGAGGATAAAGACTTCTTTGTAGCAAAAGTAGATGCTTTTGGTGACGGTATTTGGAGCCAACATCTAGGAGGTATAGGAGATGACGAAGCGCTAGACGTCAAAGAAAACGGAGATCGAATCTTTGTATTGGGCTATACTACTGGTATAGAGGTAGACTCTACTGACTTTCTGCTCTATGAATTAGCGCCTGATGGTGCTTTGAGTGATTCGGTTGTTTTAGGAAAACCTGACCGTAGTGAAAAAGGAACCTCTATCAATTTTACACCAGAAGGTAACTTGCTATTGGCTGGAAATATCCTCAATGAAGAAGATGGCTTTGATATGCAACTTTTTCGTTTGAACGCCAATAAGGAAACCGAGAGAGATGTAAATGTAGGTTATGCTTTTAGTACAGATACGCTACGGCTCATAGAGCAAATAGAAGAAGACCGATTCCTTTGGTATGGAACGCTCAAACCGACTAATGCGGAATTGCCTAGTGATATCCGTGTGGCGATTACCGATGCCTTTGGTAACACGATCAATGATATTTTCTTTGGTAGTGAAAATGATTTCAACGAAATCGCAGGAGGAATTGTACAAGCTGAAGATGGTAAATATGTCATTGCAGGTACACAAGAAGCCGCAGGAAGTACAGACATATATGTAGCCAAGGCTACACTTTCTACAATGGTAACCACTCCCGACTGGGTCAGAACCATTGAACTTCCTGAAATACAAAGAGGGGCGAACATAGCTAGCACAAACGATGGTGGATACATTATCGTTGGTACCACTACAGTATCGAATAATAACGAGGACATTATATTAGTAAAAATAGATAGCGAAGGAAACCTACAGTGGACTAAAAATTACGGAGGATTGAACAGAGATATTGGTAGATTTGTGCGACAAACCCCCGATGGAGGTTACCTTATTTTAGGTGATGTTTTCTTTGGAAATAACTATGTGATGGGCGTTATCAAGACTGATAGTCAAGGAAATATCAATTAGAATGATCTATATGAAGGAAATATCTTGTATACATTCATAAATAAAATTACAGTTTTGGAACTCAATTGTTTTTTTAGATTCTAAAGCATTAAGAATATTATAAATTTTTATTAAATTTAGGTTAATAATTTAATTCATCCTGTTTTATCTCAAAATGTTAAACAATAACAATTTATGGCACAAAAACTAGCAACTCCAGGCGTTTACGTTGAAGAAAAGAACGCCTTCCCTAGTTCTGTGGTTGCTGTCTCTACGGCAGTTCCTGCGTTCATAGGGTACACTGAAAAAGTCACCTCCAATGGACAATCATTGGTAAATACACCCGTGAGAATCTCTTCTCTAAGTGAGTTTATCAATATGTTCGGTGAGGGCTTTAAATCTAACTTTGCAATAGAAGAAACAACAGGTGAAGGCTTCGATTTTGAAGTAGATGGAAAAACCTACGATGTAGTTCCTGAAAACGCTTCACGCTTTTTATTATATGATTCTATCCGTTTATTCTTTGCCAACGGAGGAAATGTTTGCTACATCGTTTCTGCGGGTAGCATTTATAAAAAAGTACAAGTACAGAAAAGTACTACAGGTAAAGATGACAAAGGAAAGGCTACTGTAGAGAAGACCACGCAAACAGAGAATAAGCCCGCGGCTATTTCTAAAAAAGCGCTCGAGGCTGCCTTACAAACACTTGTAGGAGAGCAAGAGCCTACGATGGTAGTGATTCCAGAAGCAGTAATGTTAGAAAGACAAGACTGTGCTGCACTTCAACAAGCCATGCTACAGCACTGTGGTACTGAGCTAAAGAATCGCTTTGCTATTCTTGACGTATACGAAGGGCACAAGCCTAGAACTTACGATAGCAAAGATGTAGTGACAGCCTTCCGTGAGGACATTGGTAATAACTTCTTAAACTTTGGGGCAGCTTACTACCCTTGGGTAAGAACGTCTGTCGTACAAAGTGACGAATTAGATTATACAAACATCTCCAACGCCGATATGTTGATTGATCTACTAGAGAAAGAAGCAAAAGAGAGATTCCAAGACAGCAAAAAAGTAGATGAAATCAAGAACGAAGTGAAAAAGATGAAAGACAGCTCTACCGACGTAGAATCTCTTCATCAAACACTTAATGCTATCAGTAGCGTTTATAAGTCTGTATTGAATAGCATCAGAAAACAGTTGAACATTCTTCCTCCTAGTGCTGGAATGGCAGGTGTATATACAATGGTAGACAGTACACGTGGGGTATGGAAAGCACCTGCTAATGTAGGGTACAACAGCGTAGTAACGCCTGCGGTTAAAATTACGAACCAAGACCAAGAAGACCTTAACGTAACCGTTTCTGGTAAATCTGTAAATGCTATCCGTGCTTTTGCAGGAGAAGGTATCTTAGTTTGGGGAGCAAGAACACTAGAAGGAAATAGTAAAGACTGGCGCTATGTGAATGTAAGAAGAACCATTTCTTTCATCGAACAGTCCATCAAAGCGGCGGCTAGAACTTACGTATTCGAGCCAAATGCTGCTTCAACTTGGTTGCTAATCAGAGGAATGGTCAATGCTTTCTTAAGCGACCTATGGACACAAGGTGCTTTGGTAGGAACTACTCCTGAGCAAGCCTATGAAGTACACGTAGGACTGGGATCAACCATGACAACGGACGATATCTTAGACGGTATTATGCGTATCACTGTAAAGGTGGCCGTATCACGTCCTGCTGAATTTATCGTGATTACTTTCCAACAAAAAATGGAAGAAGCTTAATAAAGCTTTTATTTTAATTATTACTTATCTAAAATATTATTCACAAATAAAATTATTGACCCTATATGGCAGCTGATAATGTATCTGAATGGCCGATGACCCGGTTCCATTTTGTAGTAAGAATTGATGGAATCGAAGATGATGATAACGGTATTGCTTGTACCGAAGTAACTGGCCTTAAATATAAAACGGAGTTTATTGACTACCGACCTGGCTCTGATCCAGAACTAAAGAAGTTGAAAATTCCTGGTTTGAAATCATACGAGCCGATCACTATTAAGAAAGCAGTATTTAAAACGGATAGTCGTTTCTACGACTGGTACAAAGATGTACAAAGTGGTGATGACAATGCACGTAAGTCTATTACAATTGAGCTACTAGACGAGCAGCATGATCCTATCATCACGTGGACAGTAATCAATGCTTTCCCTTCAGGCTTCACAGGCCCTGATTTGAGCTCTACAGCTAACGAAATCGCTTTCGAATCTGTAGAATTGGTACACGAAGGCTTCGACATGATTGTCTCTTAAGTAAACAAGTGTTTTGAGTTGCTAAGTAGCAATGCTTGGCAACTCTATATTTTTTCGATATTTATTAATTACAGTTTAAAATTTGAAGTATGGGATTTGATCCATTTAATCCTTTAGGAATCAAGCCAAAACCTATGCCTGGATTTAGCTTTACGGTATCTTTAATAGATCCGAAAGCGATGCAGGAAATGTTAGAAAAAGCTGGTAATGTAATAGATGATCCTAAGAAAGCTATCAATGATGTAGGTGGTGCGGTGAAGGGAGGTTACAATAAAGCAAAAGGCGCTATAACTGGACTATTTTCAGGTTCAGAAGAGGGAGCGGAAGGTGAGGGTGAAGGGTTTAGCGCTGAAAAAATGGCTCAAGATATTAATTATGGTACCATTACCTCTGGAATACAAGGGGCTACTAAAGCAACAGCTTATTTTATGCCAGAAGGAGGGTTCAATAGTATATCAGGTCTGAAAATGACGCTTGATATTGGTAAAGGTGAAAATGATAAGGAGACTATACGAAAAATCAAAACTAGTAAAGAGCTTACGTTAGAGAGGGACATGTTACCTACTCCTTCCTTAATGACCACTTGGTTCATAGACACACTCAAAACAAAGAATCCATCGGATATGAACGCTGTCATTAAAGAGCAAGAGTATAAGAAAATATCTGAAAAAGATCAGGATTTGAAAAGAGATCCACAGGTAAGAGCAAGAGCATTAGTAATCATGTTGAAAAACTATAAAAACCATCCCTTGATGGCTTGGCTCGTGTTTGAAGTGCGCCCCCATTCTTATGAGGTAAGCGGCTTCAATTCAAAAGAGAATGGATTGATTAAGGAGAAGTTTGTATATACTTACACACATTTTGAGATGTTACCTATTGGTGTCACCTCCTATGGTTTTTAGATAATGACTAGTTAAGTAAAGCTTGATACAATGCCAATTGAAATAAAGGAACTGACTATTAGGATGAATGTAAGAGAGAAAACACCTACTATGCATCCATTGATGCCTAATACTACTATTACAGAGCATACAGATTGGAGAGAATTAAAAAAACAGATATTAGAAGAGTGTATTGAAGAAGTGATGGAGATACTAGAAAGAAGATTAGAGAGGTAGTAAAAGTTGCCTTCTCATAACTAATAGACATAGAACATGCTAGAGCTGAGAATACTTACCCAAAACCCTGACGGATCTGAGAATACGGATGAAGACATGACTTTTCTGGCGTATATCTTAGAGAGCGACATCACCCAAATGTTGAGTATCGACTATGCAAAACCTAAAATAGATAATGACAAAATAAAATACCACTTTACACAGCCTGAGCGTATTTCACTTAATATCTTTCTAGATAGTACAGGTGAGTATAACGATGACTTTTCTCTAAGTGTGTACGAGCGTATTCAACGCTTCAAAACGGTCACCTATCTTCAGAACGATGAGCTGCACGAACCCAATACCGTCAACATCTATTTTGGAGAAGTTTCTTTTACTAGCTGTCGCCTAGAAAACTCCACCGTTACCTACAAAAAAGTTTCCAGAGAAGGTATTGTGCGGTCAGCGGTAATCGCTGCAACTTTTAGCTCAATACCAAGTCTGACAGCCGAAGAAAATGCAACAAGACAGTCTTCGCCCGATCTTACCCATATACGTGTGGTGAAAGCAGGAGATACATTACCCTTAATGTGTGATGAAATCTATGGTGATCCCTCTATGTATTTGGCTGTGGCCAAAGCCAATAATATTGTAAACTTTAGGAGCTTAGAAGAAGGCGATGAAATTGTATTCCCACCAATTAAAAAATAAATTTTTAGCATGAGCAATGGTTTAAAGGCGGTATTTACTATAATGATAGAAGGGGAAGAGATACAAAATAGTATCGGAGTGAAAAATATTACGATTAACAAAGAAATATTCAAAACTCCTTATGCCGTTATTGATTTTGCTGACGGAGGGTGGTCTGCTCAGGATCCTGCTTCACTTGCAGATGAGCCTACCTTTGCTATAGGGAATACCATTACTATTAAAGCTTCTAATCACCACGAAGAAGCTTATGTAGATATTTTTGAGGGCATCATTGTAAAGGCTTCTATGAAAGCTAGAAGAGGAACCACTACTTTTAGTATTGAAGCAAAAGATATTACTACCAAAATGACGATGGGAAGGAGCTTCATCAATTTTCAAGAAATTGCTGATCAAGATACCCTTGGAAACATCATCAACCAGCGATATAGTGGCGATATTACTTTTGAAGTAGATGGAGAAATTGCCCTAGAAGATGAAAATCTGAACCTTTACCAAATTTCCGACTGGGATGCCATTGCCCTGATAGCCGAACGAAATGGTGCAGTGATGAAAGTAGAAAATGGGAATATCATCCTCAAGGAGATTACTGAAGAGAAAGAACCTCAAAAAACGATTCGATTTGATCAAAAAGAGTTGATCAACTTTCAGATTAAAACAGACATTACCAAGTATAATGCAAAGGTAATGGTTAATGCGATCTCTGAGGATTATAGTAGTGTAGAAACTACTGAAGAGATGATCAACCTAGATGAAGGAATAGGAGGTATCAATGGGAATGTCAAGTGGGATGATTTCTCTGGTGTAGAAAGCTTACAACAAATCAATGCGCCTGCTGCACAGCAAAAAGTAGATACTTTTGCAAAAGCGCTGCGCGTAAAGAAAGAGCTAGCCATATGCCAAGGGTATTTAGAATTGAAAGACTTCACAGAAATAACACAAGGAGATTACTTAGAAATACTAGGACTTAACACCACCTTTGATGGGGTCTATTTTATCTCAGGTGTTGAATATATAGCTGAGGGAGGCACTTGGACGACCAAGGCGACCATCGGCATAGATGAACGTACTTATGTAGATTTGTACGAGATGAAAGAAGCGGCCGCTTCTAATATGCTTCCTAAGGTAGGAGGAATGATGATGGGCATCGTAAAAGAATTAGTTACTGACGAGAAAGGCTATCGCTTTAAAGTGCGTATTCCTACCATCCATACGGAGGATGAGTTTGTGTGGGCGACTATTGCCACTTTATACGCGACGGAAACAGGAGGTATTTTCTTTATGCCAGAAGTAAACGATAATGTATTACTTGGCTTCATCAATGAAGATTTCCAAAACGCTGTTATTGTAGGAGCGATGTATAATCAGTATCCTTATAAAAACTATAAGGACGAAGCATCAGACTATACCAATGAAGCAGGTGCTGAGGTTACCCTTGATGATGAAAACAAAATCAAAGCCATTACAACCAAAAAAGGCTTAGAGATTTCTTTTGATGATGAAAATGATATAATCAATATTGCCACCCCTCAAGGAAAGAAAATTACTCTCGGAAAAGAAGATGACATCAAAATATACGATCAGAATGAGAATGTAATCTTGATGAAAGAAGATGTGATTTCTATATTTGCTAACGCAAAAGTCAACATTGAAGGGAAAGATGAGATCAATCTTAAATCCAAAAAACTTACCATAGAGGCGGACGAGATTGCTACCAACAAGGTTTCTAAGATTAACCTAGAAGCTAGTAGCAGTACTATTGTAAAAAGTAAGTCGAAGTTGGAAGTAGGTGGTAACAGTATGACTACCGTGAGCGGAGGACAAATTCATATAGGATAAATGAAAAAGAAATGAGTAAATTAGCAGCAAGAGTAGGAGATCAGTTTACACACGCATTCGGCACAGGCGTAATTACTTCTGGAGCCCCCAATGTGTTTATCAATAAAATGCCTGCGGCAGTAGTAGCAACCTCTACACTAGCGATTCCAGGAGCGGTTAGTGTAGGTTCCACAAAGGTATTTATAGGCGGAATGCCAGCCGCACAGGTAGGAAGTGCTACTACTTGTTCGCTAGGGCCCGGATCAATCGTACTGGGATCGATGAATGTGTTTATTAAATAATTGAAAACATTACACCATGAAACACAGAAAAACCTTCTTAGGAATTGGATGGAAGTTTCCACCCACTTTCGACAAAAATATCAACAGTGTACAGATGGTTTCAGAGGAGTACGACATTAGAGAAAGCCTCTTTATCATTCTTTCTACCAAGCCAGGAGAACGCGTTATGGATCCAACCTTTGGTTGTGGGATCCATTTTATGCAGTTTGAGCCTATTAATGTAGCAGGTATCGCTAAAATGCGCCTACTTGTAGAGGAGGCGATCATTCGGTTTGAGCCACGTGTGGATGTAAATAAAGTGAATGTCAACGTTCGTGGGCAACTAGACGGCATTGTGTGGATAGAGGTAGACTATACCGTAAAAGCTACCAATACAAGAAATAACATTGTGTACCCTTACTACCTCATCGAGGGGACAGAAGTAAACCTTTAATATTACCTAAACCAGATAGGTTGCCATACGCATGGAAGTAAATATCCCTTATCTTTCAGAGATTAGTAGTACTACCCAAGAAAATAGATATTTTGAAGCACTAAGCGAAGGCTATGTAAGCATCGATGAGAAAACCCTAGAAGATCATCTCATCTTCACCTATGGGCTTTCCAAACTGCTCAATTACTATAATCTCAAGAACGAAGTAGAAGGCGACTGGTCTAACTTCCTAGTAGATGAATTGGTCGTACTGGCCACTATAGCCCACTACGATCCGTTACAAATAGAGAAAAATTTCAATAAGCATAGCTCTAGAGCGCGGTTATTTAAAGGAAAAGAGAAAAAACTTAAGTACTTTAAGCGATGTATAGAGGATGTGTACGCCATGGCATTGCTCATCAATACTTGGCTTGGACAGTTGAGAGAAGTTGAGCGATTTGCCAATATTAGTGTAGAGATTCGCGAGGAAATTAAAGGAGCCATTCAACTACGATTGGGAGAGGGGCTCCAGAACTTCAAAGCTTACGTACGACTTGCTTCACAGAAAAACCACTTAGGGAAAGAGGTAGCCCTAGACTTTGAGGATTTCGGTAGCCTTTGGGCTTACGAAGAAACCGAGGTAAGCATGCAAGGAGACTCGCTTGATGAAAAAGTCGATTTCCTTCTGGAGAAATTGAAAGAAGCTTTTAAAGTATTCTTTGAAACGCTTATTTACTTGAAGAAAAAAGCCCAAAGCTTTCTTAATAGATCGTTAGAAAACGAAAATCACTACCCAGAAGTAGCCTTATTGATAGCATTTATAAAACTGCTCGAAATTCCTAAAAGTAATATCAATCAGCTATCACAAAAGTATTTAGAGTTCTTCTACAAGAATGTACTAAAACAAGAAAATAAGCCAGCCGTACACGATAAAACGTACCTTTCTTTTAAGATAAACGAAGAGAATAGCTTTGTTTCTATCCCTGAAAATACTGCCTTCATCGCTGGCTATGGCGATAAAGGCGAGAATATTCTATATACGACAGAACAACCCATCACTGTCAACAAGGCGGTGATCAAACAGCTCAATACCATTTATGTTGATAGTGTAAGCATCAACACACCAAAGGGACGTAAAAATATAGTAAAGAATATTTTATCGAATGAAGTACCCATTGATAAAATAGCACCCGTAGAAGGGCAGAACGATAATTTTTCTTTCCCTGCTTTTGGGGAGTCACAAATGTTTAAGAGTGGCCACGAAAAAACAATGGATAACGCCAGCATTGGTTTTGCCATTGCCTCGCCTAACTTGTTCCTTCAAGAAGGTAAAAGAGAGATTACTATTAGCTTACAATTTGAACCCGAGAGCTTTCAGCACTTTACTCAATTACTAGGTTATATAGAAGGTACTACCGAAGAGCACGCAGAAGATATCTTCTCAAAAGCATTCTTAGAAGCTTTTGAAATCCTCATTACTTGTACTACAGGCTGGTATAACATTCCTCGGTACGTAGTGAAAAAGGATGACGATGAAAGTACTATCACTTTAAAATTTGATTTAGAGATTGATGTAGCGCCCGTAATTGCTTTTAATGGTAATTTACACGAAGGGCATTTCCAAACGAAGCATCCAGTAGTGAAGTTTCTACTCAACGGAAACTCCTATATTTATCCGTACAGCTTACTAGAAGAATTAGTACTACAGCAAATACTCATTGATGTAGAGGTATCAGAAGTGAAAGACTTGTTTCTTAGTAGCGAAACAGGTACGCTCTCACAAGATAGCCCCTTTTTCCCCTTTGGTGCTAATCCACACAAAGGTTCTTTTCTACTAGTTGGAAATAATGAAGTATTTCAGAAAAATCTAGATAAGCTAGAAGTACATATTAAGTGGTTTAATCTACCCATAGATCCTAGTGGTTTTTACGAATACTACGACACCTATAACTTAGACATCGACAACGGCTCTTATGAGATTAAGTTGTCGGTACTCGACGAAGGACGTTGGAAACCACTCGATAAAAGCGAACAGCAGGTATTCAAGCTTTTTAGAACTACAGACGACCCAAAAGCAGAAGAGCCACAAGCGATTGGCGAGTTGAGCGAATGGACGATAATTAGCAACGTAGATATTACTAAAATAAAACTGCCTGCTAACTACAGAGAAGTAAACGATGAAATTAGCTATTCCAATGCCGTTCGGCGTGGATTCATACGCTTAGAGCTGGCCAATCCACCCGATGCCTTTGGTCATCAAGTATATCCTGCCATTCTTTCGGAAGTTATCACAGAAAACTCTCGCTCAAATATTGTCGACAATGTCAGAACAAAGATTGTAAAGAAAGAACCTCGCGAGCAGCCTAATATGCCGTATACACCTCAAATAGAGAGTATTCATTTAAATTATGCCTCTTCTTCGGCCATCTTACTAAACGACCGATCTAAAAAGGGTGATGGCGATGTACGAGGAAATATTTTCCATTTACATGCTTTTGGTACGCAGATGGTATACCCTGATAGTTCGCAACAGCGTACCTATTTACTTCCAGTGATAGATTTTGAGGGTTGTCTACTCATTGGTTTAGATAAGCTAGAACTTCCTCAAACCGTTTCTATGCTATTTGAAATGGATGAAGGGTACTCTATCTCCTCCGAAGAGGAGCCTCCTATGTTGGAGTGGTGTTACCTTAACAACGATCAGTGGATTTTACTAGCTTCCTCAAAAATTTTAAAAGACGAAACAAAGAGCTTCATTAAAACAGGTATTGTAGAAGTAGACTTACCCAGAAGTTTGTCAAAGAACAATACCATCCTTCCTAACAACCTATACTGGATTCGTATAGCAGCCCTCAAAAATGTATCGCTGGCCTCTAAGATACTAAGTGCCTGTACACAAGTAGGGGTAGTATCACTCGTTAATGAGAAGGTAAAAAAAGATTACCTAAGTAAACCTTTACCTGCTTTTAGCATTAGACGTGCCTACAAAGACTTAAGAGGTATACAGCAGGTAATACAACCGTTGGCCTCTTTCCAAGGTAAGGCACAAGAGAGCGAGCAAGCCTTTTACACACGTGTAGGCGAACGCTTAAAACACAAAAATAGAGCGATTACCGCTTGGGACTACGAACGTATTGTACTAGATAAATTTCCTGTGATTCAAAAGATTACCTGCCTCACTAATATGAGCAGCAAATCGCTGAATGCACCAGGGCATATCTTACTGGTAGTAACGCCTTATGCGGATACTGACAACAATGAGCCTAAAACCAGTAGTGAGGTTTTATACCAGATTAAATCTTATCTCAATAACTTTATCTCTCCTTTCGTAAGTGTGGAGGTACGTAACCCAGCTTACGAACGTATCAGAATTATCTGTAACGTAAAATTTAAGGAAGGATATAGTTATGGCTTTTATATTCAAAAACTAAACGAAGAAATTAACAATTACCTAGCGGGTGGCTTACTGCTAGGAAAGAAAACTGTAGAGCTAGGAGGGAAAGTCAACATCTCCGATATCCTTAGCTTTATTCGTACACTTCCTTACATCGATTTCATTACGAAGTTTTCCATGATCCAAATTGCGCAAGATTTACGCGGAAAATACGTTTTGTTAGATACAGCAAGAGAAGGTGACGAAAAGATGTTTTTACAAGCTACCAAGCCTTGGTCGGTATTAATCCCTTCTACAGAACATCAAATTCATATCATTGGTGAGAGAAGTGATATCAAGTCCTCTCAGGCAGGTATCGACGATCTAGAGCTTGGTACTGACTTTATTATTGGGGAATAAACTAGTTGAACTAATGTCAATACAAAATAGAGATTCATTAAAAAACTACTTTAGGAAGGGACAGATTCCTTCAGAAAGACACTTTAAAGACCTTATCGATTCAATGATCAATAAGGTAGATGATGGGATGTCTAAAACCTTGGACGATGGTTTGGTGCTCTCTCCCATAGGCTCTTCTAAAAAACTAATCAGCTTTTATAAGAGCATAGAGGACAAAAATCCTGCTTGGAGCTTCCAGATAGATAGTGGAGATGCCTCCCTAGATATTAACAACCATTTGGGCGATGCCATTATGTCTTTTAAAAGCGATGGGAAGATAGGAATTAGTACCCGACAACCTCGCTATGAGCTAGACGTAAACGGTACCTTTGCCACCAAGAATAGAATGGGTACTTTTCATCAAGGGAAAATCTTCGCAGATGGTAAATGGCATCCTGTTTTAGAAGGACTGAATGGTTGCTATGGTTTAGAAGTGGTAGCAGGCATTGGTAAAAAGAAAACAGGTAAGTACGCACTTATTCATGCTTTTGCTTTCAGTACCTTTGGAAAATCAAAGAATAAAATCAAAGTAAACCAAGCCTATTATGGCGTACGATGTAACAAAATAGAACTCCGCTGGACAGGTAGCACTTATAACTACAACTTGGAAATGCGTACAAGATGTAGCTATGGAGGAAACTACTTCGTTAAATATCACATCACTAACCTGTGGCTAGACCACTTTATGGATAATAGCTTAGACGACGAAGGAGACAGTGTTTTACCAAATCAATAAATAAGTGTTAGATTAATGGGGAAGAACTTTAGGCTATTCTTAAGGCGGTTTAATAAAACGGTTCGTATGTTTCTCTATTGGGGTGTACTAATGGGGCTAGCCCTCATGCTTCTCAATATCGTAGTCACTACCCTCTTTATAGAATACTATAATATCCAAACCATTTACCTCATATTTATAATGACTGCTGTAATGGCAGTGATAGGAGGAACCCTTTACAATTACGCTCAACTCTACTTTTCTTACAAGAAAGTGGCGTTTCTATCAGCATTAATATTGGTAATAGGCATCGCTACCATTTTTGTAGAATACTCATTCGATGAGTTTCAGTTCTGGCTATATCCATTAGCGCTGGCCATTAATATCTTTAGTTATATTATTTTTCAAGGAGTTTTTGAAAGAGTCTTTAACGTAAAAGATACAAGAGGTGGTGCGACAAGAGTATCATTAGGATTCACTTTAGCAGGTATTATTGCTGTATTACTAATCTTGAACACGGCAAACGCCGCTTGGTTTAATCTATCACTTACCCTATTGGTAGCATTAGTCCTAGGCTTTCTAGCACTTATTCCACTTTCACTTATTATCAATAGAATTTCTTTTACTCACGCCAATTTATTAAATGCGCAAGAAATAAGAGCGAGTAACAACTGGTTGAAGCTGGCTAATAACCGTTACTTTCGTCTGATTACCTATTTGACTACCACCTCAATCATTGTTTCGGTAATCACTGATTTCTTCTTTCTTAGAGCAGCTTTTCAAAGATACAGTAGTGATCTTACGGGCCTTAGCGACATCATTTCATTCCTTTGCATTGCTATAGGTTTTACAGTGGCTTTCTCTTTTATTATTAAGAACTTCCTGCTAAGGTTTCTTATTCAACGATTTGGCATACAAATTACACTGTATGTACCTCCCATCATACTAGGTACTTTTTTAATCATTTTATTGGTAATCACCATTATGTATGGGAGCCAAGTAAGCGCGCAAAATACCTATTTATTCTTTGTAGTAAGCGTGATCTGTAAGATTGTAAAAGATACAATGACAGATGCAATCGACCAGAATGTCATCAAGTACTATCTTTTTCCCATTCCTAGTGAACTACGCTTTGACACACAAACGAAGCTTGATACCACACTAAAAGGAGTAGCACTTGCATTAGGTGCTGGTATTGTTTATCTCTACTATTGGCTGCCGCCACTTACGGAAACATTGATAGCCATTGCCTTTTGCGGAGCCATCATTGTGATGGTAAATAACTTGCATAAACGCTATAGACAGATTATTAAAGAAACGCTTGATAGCAACCAACAACAACAAGAAGCAAAGATAAGCAGTAAAAAAACAGATAGCCGTAATCTCGCTGCTTACTTGGCAGAGCAAGTAGTACGCGTACCAGATAAACAAGTGGCCATTTACTTAAATATTCTCTCTATTATTAATCCTGTATTGTTTAGAAGTGCCGTACAACATTTGATTACAGCTAAGAGTAATCGTACTCAAAAAATTGCCCTTCAACAAGCAAGTGAGTGGTGTATTTTGGAAGTAACACCACCTATAGAAGAGCAAATGCAATTAAAATACTTTGCTGTATTGGACAATGCTGAGCTGATGACAAAAACATATAGCCGGCTCAAGGATGCGGAGCGTCGTCTGGAGAAAATCAAATATGTAGAGCAACTTACCTATTCCAAACTCGATAGTGAACGCCTATACGGTGCTTTTTTAAGTGCTTACACTGAAGAGTTTACTAAAGTAAAACTGCTCAATAAGCTCTTTAGAGATCCCAACTACCAAGTACGCTACCACTCTTTAGTATCTTCAGCAGGTTGTGAAGGCTTTGACCTACACAATAATATGATAGAGAAACTAGATACAGCCCTGTATAGCAATGCCGCTTTTGCAGCCATCGTAGCGACGGGAGAGCCAATTTTCCCTTCCTTAGAATCAGCTTTTTACCTTACAGGGCAGAAAGAAAACATTCAGCTACGTATTATTCAAGCCTACGAGCATATTGCCAGCCAAGAAGCCATTCGCCTATTAATTAAAAAAGTAAATCACCCTAACTTAAACGTGAGCGCACGTGCGCTAGAAGCGGTAGGGAGGTGTGGCTACCAAGTAAATGGAGACAGAAAAATACTGATTAATCAAGAGATAGAAGACGTATGTGAAACCATCACTTGGAATATGGCCATCCATTTAGATTTAGAAGGCTTTAAAGTAAGTGAGCTATTACTCAGAGCGGTCGTTTCGGAAGTAGATGAAAACATGAACTATCTCTATCGTTTACTCTCTCTTATTTTCGATCCTACTTCAATCGATCTTGTAAAGCGCAACATCAATAGTAAAAATGATGAGCAAGCTTCTTTTGCATTAGAGTTATTAGATGTAGTAATTCCTGATACAATGAAGCCTATGCTACTACCCATCTTGACGCCTTACTCTTATGAAGAGAAGGTAGAAATTATGCAAGATGTGTTTCCTACCGATAAGATGGAGAAAGAGGCGATTCTACTAAGCTTGATTCAAAGAGACTTTAAACAAGTAAATGTCTGGACCAAAGCTTGCGCCTTAGAAGAACTCTCAAAAAACATAAAAGAAGCGCATATAGAAATACTCATGGCCAATATCATTCACCCAGCTAATATTATTAGCGAGCTGGCCTACAAAATTATGCTGATTAACTTCTCAGAGCATTTGGGTGAGCATTTACCTCGTTTTAATCAACCTAGGTTTAGGCATTTGCGTGACTTAACGGAGAAACTCAGAAGGACGCAGTTTAGAGATACTTATACACGTTTTGAGATTGCTAAGTTTATGTCGCAAATACCTATCTTTGAGAAAATCTCTGGTTTACAAGTGGCCACCATTGCGCAGTTAGTAGAAGTGATAGAAGCCACCGAAGGAGAAGTGATAGGCGAGTATGAATATAGACGTGAACTAGACTATTGGATTATTTATGAAGGAGAAGTAGCACTGAAGGCCTCTAAGCAAAATACCATTACCTACCAACAGGGTGCATTTATTCATAGTTTTGAAGCAACACATCTAGGCAAGGAGCATCTTCAACTGCAAAGCCATACGGAGTTGATTGCTTTTAAAATTAAAAGAGAAGTTTTCAACGAATTATTGTGTGTAAATGAGAAGATTACGCTTTATTTGATCAATAATATCGATTTACTCATCAATCAAAATGTGCCTGCCTAATGGAAGAGTCAACAGTAAAGCTAGAGATCACCTTAAAAGAAGCCAACATCATATTCAAAGCCTTGGGTAAACTCCCTTTTAATGAAGTGTACGAGTTGATCGGCAAACTGAACAATCAAGCCAATACACAATTGCGTCAACGCAACGAGAAAGATATTAATGAGGGGGGGAATTATACAGATGAATCGAACATTTAAACTAGTTAAATTTTAGCAAAGCTACATGGAGCAACCACTTTTCGTTGAGTCTCAATCTTCAGATAATAAAGGATTAGACTTTCAATACCTCAGAAGAGAGGGCATCCAACTTATACAAAAACTGACCGGTGCTTTTTGGACAGACTACAACGCACACGATCCGGGTATTACCATTCTTGAGCAACTCTGTTATGCCATTACGGATGTGTGTTATCGTATCGAATTTGACATACAAGACCATCTCTTTGATGCAAAAGCAGGCAGTAATATTTTTCGTACTGCTTATGAATTACTACCCGCCCACCCTTGGACTATCAACGATTACCGTAAAATTGTGCTCGATGCAGTCATAGGGCTCAAAAATGTCTGGCTTTTACCTGTAGCCGATACAGAAAGCTCTTTTAAGGGACTTTATAAAATTTTAGTAGAAATCGACGAAAGTACAGGACGAGACATCACCGAAGAAAGCATTATACAAAATGTAAGGAAGGTATTCTTAAAAAACCGTAATCTTTGCGAAGACTTAGAAAAAGTAGAAATAGTAACACCGTTTAATGTTTCGCTACACGGGGACATAGAAGTAGATAAGCTAGAAGACCTCGAGCGTACTATTGCAGAAATATATTACCAAGTAAACCACTATTTGAGTCCTGAAATCCATTTTCATACACTCGAAGAGTTGCTAGAAAAAGGTGAAAGCGTTAACGATCTACTTGATGGCCCACTACTACAATACGGTTTTATCAAAACAGATGACTTGTCGCCCAAAATGGATAAGATTACCCTATCAGACATCATCAAAGTAGTGATGCAAGTAAAAGGGGTCAATAATGTAAAAAATCTTTATATAGAGGTAGATGGCGAGAAATATGATAACCAGTACATTATCCCATTGAATAAAATTCCTGTGCTCGACATCAAAAAAGAATATAAAGAAGATGCCTACAATATCAACTTCTTTAAGGGTACGTTGCTTGTACAGAACATGCGCCACGAAGAGGTAGACAGAAAGTATACAGAAATAGAATCGCTCAATAAGCGGGTGTACCACATCAACGAAAATACCTTAGAGGTAGAGTATGGTAAAAAACTGAAAGTAAAAGAATATTACTCGCTACAAAATCACTTTCCTGGTATTTTTGGAGTAGGAGAAGAAGGTATTCCAGGTAGGCCCGACAATAAACGTATTGCACAAGCGAAGCAGCTAAAAGCTTATTTGATCTTATTCGAGCAACTACTGGCCAATATTTTAGCCCAATTAGCCCATGTAAAGGAGCTATACTCCAATACCAACGAAGCACAGCAAACTTATTTTTATCAGCACATTAATAAAAATATTCCTAATGCTACCGACTTGTTCAAAACAGGTAATCACAAGATCGACGATCCTGTACTGGAGCATTATGATATTACAGCTAACTATAAAGAAGGCATTGAAGCGCTCATTAAGGTAAACGATGATTATGTTGACCGCAGAAATCGCTTTATCGACTTTATTCTGGCTATTTATGGAGAAAACTACAATAACTACACAGTTACCCAACAAAATTACTATTACACTGAGGCGAACTTCCAGAAATTTTTGCTAAAAAGTAAGATCCGCTTTCTACACTTCCTGGTTGACATCAATCAGAACAAGTCCAAGGCTTATAACTACAAGCAACCCTTTAGAGATACAGAGAATATCTCTTCTTTAGAAAAGAAGGTAAATATCCTTCTAGGGCTAGGGTTTGGATTAGGCAGCGACCTCCATTATGCGGTCGTCAAAAAATCGCTCATAGAACGTGTTAAAAAACAAACCATCAAGCTGACCGAAGATACCCTTAAAGGAAGTGACAAAAATACTTGGGAAAGCCTCACGGATATTACGAGAAGAAGTATTACAGAAACTTCTATAGAAGAGAACTTCGCCTATGTAGATGATGAAGACATTACTTTAGAAGCATTAGAAGATGAAAAAGCCGAGCGCCTTCTACAAGAAACATCGATCATTCAAGGGGCTATTCTACCTGCTTATGTATTAAGAGAGGGAATTAACCTACTCAATTATCGCATAGGAAAACTCCCACAAAGCAGAAACTATCAAATCTTACTGTTGTCCCCTACTACTGGTCAGTGGATTTGGATAGCCGAAGTAAATAACTACCAAGATACTGTAAATACCGTAGGACTAATAGCAGATTTCCTCAAAGACTATAATATTCTTTCTGAAGGCTTACATGCAATTGAACATCTCTTATTGCGCCCTAAGGTAGGAGAGGAGAAGTTTGGTATTTATATCAAAGATGAAGAAGGCTTCCCCTTCTTGGCCTCACAATACAGGTTTACACTCGAAGAGCGAATCAAAGTAGTAGAACAATTACGTGCTGAGATTAGAACTTTTGAGAACTTCTCTGTAGAGCGTAGAACAGACGGTGACTTTGAAATTATCTTTGGTACACAAGACCCAAGGATGAAGTTTACAAGTATTCAGCAGAACATCTCTGTGGAAGCCATTCACAATAAGCTTGAAGCATTGTATAAATACCTGTCAGATCATAAGGAAGCTATTCCTTTTGAAGAAAAAGTAGCGTACTATATCCAATTCACAGAAGATGGAAGAAAAATACATGAGGACTTCTTCAATCATCGTATGAGCTTTATTTTACCCAACTGGACGGTACGTTTCCACGACGAAGAGTTTAGGAGACTAACAGAGAGTATGATTCAGCAGAATAAACCTGCCAATGTATCTACTCAATGTGTATGGTTGAACTTATCTTCTATGCGAAAGTTTGAGCAACTATTTTTTAATTGGACACAAGAACGTGAAAAAGTAGAAGATAGCGATAAGCTAAAAGAACTTAGCTATCAATTACTCGATCTCCTTTATAAAGAAGAAGTAGTAAAGAAAAAAGAAGAGTAAGCAGAAGTTATTCATCGTACTCCATCTGGAAATTATAATAGGCGTTTTTAAGCTCCTCCAGTAATTTATGTGCTTGCTGTTCAGTAAGTACAGTAATCCCTTTTTCGTACACTAGTCTTGCTTTTTCTATTTCTTCTAGTGCTTCATACAACGCTGCTGCATGGTAATAAGTACCGGTATACGCTGGAAAACGTGCCAGTAAAATTTCGTAATAATGAATCGCTTTCTCTACATCCTTTTGTGTATACTCCGTAGCCAAGGCATAATAAAGAAAAGGGTCGTCGGGCGACTCCTCCAAGTACTGTTTTAGCTGAGTAATTCTGTCCATGTTTTTCAATAAAGTATAACGTTAAGCGTCTATTACAAGATAAAAACGCACTTCCTTCACCAACAACTCCCCGCACACATAGTTGTATGGTAAGCAATACAATATTTTTCTTTTTTATACATTATTCCTTAACTTCACAACCGAAAATTGAGATCATTTTCGCTAAGAAACAAGCAAAACATAACATTTAAACCTACAACTCGATGAAGATACTTGTTTGCATAACACACGTACCTGATACAACTACCAAGATTAAATTTAATGATAGTAATACCGAACTAGATGCTACTGGCGTACAGTTCGTCACAGGCCCTTACGACGACTACGCACTTTCTCGTTCTATGGAACTAAAAGAGCAACTCAATGCTACCGTAACAGTGCTTAATGTAGGGACAGCCGAAACAGAACCTACCATTCGTAAAGCGTTGGCGCTAGGAGCAGACGATGCCATTCGTATCAATGCAGAGCCTACAGATACCTACTTTGTAGCGCAGCAAATAGCCCACGTTTGCAAAGAGAATAATTACGACCTTATTCTTATGGGGCGTGAGTCGATCGACTTCAACGGAGGGCAAGTACATGGTATTGTAGGTGAAATACTGGGGATTCCTTCCTTGTCTCCTATCATGCAGCTAGACATCGAAGACAATGTAGCCAAAATGGTACGAGAGATAGAAGGCGGTAAAGAACACCTAGAAGCCTCTCTACCGCTCATTTTGGGTTGTCAAGAACCTATTGCAGAATGGAAAATCCCTAATATGCGAGGCATTATGTCGGCACGCTCTAAACCTTTGAATGTAGTGGAGCCTGTAGACCCCGAAAAGCTTACACAAGTAGAGCAATACGAGCTACCTGCTCCAAAAGGCGAATGCCAAATGATTGCGCCTGAAGAGGTAGAGAAACTCATCGACTTATTAAAAAATGAGGCGAAAGTATTATAAAATAAATAATTAGCACATAAAAATTGATAATAAAATGTCTGTATTAATATTTGTAGAAATTAGCGAAGGAAAAGCAAAACCTTCCTCCTTAGAAGCAGTAGGATATGGTGCTAAAGTAGCTGAACAACTAAATGTACAAGCCAATGCCCTAGTATTAGGAGAGATCGACCAAAGTGAGTTAGAGAATTTAGGCGGTTATGGCGCTACCAAAGTACTACACGTAAACGACGCAAGACTCAATAAAGGGATTATCCAAGCTTTTGCCAATAGCTTAGGGCAAGCTGTAGAGAAAGAAAACGCACAGGTAGTTGTGCTAGCGAAATCTTCTTTAGGAGATGCCGTAGCAGCACGAGTAGCAGGTCGTCTCAAGGCAGGACTTACCTCTAATGTAGTAGAGCTACCAGATACCTCTAATGGCTTTAGAGTAAAAAGAAGTATTTACACTGGAAAAGCCTTTGCTAATACTGATGTAACTTCCGAGAAAAAGATTTTAGCGATTAAGAAAAATATCTTCCAAGTAGAACCTACTGAAGCAAAAGCCAATGTAGAAGCTTTTGAGCCTAATTTAGCCGAAGCAGACTTTGGCGTAAACATCACCAATACTGAAAAAGCAGCCACAGACGGCGTACCTTTACCAGAAGCGGACCTAGTAGTGTCTGGTGGACGTGGTTTGAAAGGTCCAGAAAATTGGGGACTCGTAGAAGAGCTAGCAACAATACTCGGTGCAGCAACAGGATGCTCTAAACCTGTTTCTGACTTACATTGGCGACCTCACCACGAGCACGTAGGACAAACAGGGGTAAAAGTGAGCCCTAACCTCTATGTAGCCATTGGTATTTCTGGAGCGATTCAACACTTAGCAGGGGTTAACTCTTCCAAGTGTATTGTGGTGATTAATAAGGATCCTGAAGCGCCCTTTTTTCAAGCAGCCGACTACGGTATTGTGGGAGATGCCTTTGAGGTAGTACCAAAATTGATAGAGGCAGCAAAGGCAAAGCTGTAGTATTTATAAGGTTAAATAAATGTGTAAACTTACCTTGTTTACACATTTATTTTTTGTACTTTGAAGAGTATACAAAGGCAATTTATCTTGACCAGATATATAGAATGCTGCATCCTCTAACGACGCTCACAAAGACTTAGTGTTTTAGTAAAGTTTTACTATCTTGTGAGTCGATACAGCATTATGATATTCCATTATTTTATAAATATTTTACATAGTGAATAAGATCAGGTTAGAAATATTAGGGCTCTCGTCAAGTCAATCCCAGTCGGGCTCTTTTGCCTTAGTATTAGGAGAGAAAACGGGTAATAGGCGTCTCCCTATTATCATTGGCATGTTCGAGGCACAAGCAATTGCAATTGAGATAGAACGTATTACGCCCAATCGCCCCATGACACACGATTTGTTTCGCTCCATCTCTGAAAGCTTCGATGTAAAAGTATTAGAGGTAATTATCTCTGATTTAAGAGAAGGTGTTTTTTATGCTAAATTAGTCTGCACAGATGGTGCAAAAGTATCAGAAATAGACGCGCGCCCTTCAGATGCAATTGCGATTGCCTTACGTTTCAGTGCACCTATCTTTACACAAGAGAATGTACTCTCTGAGGCAGGTATTGTACTCACAGATGAAGAAGAAGAAGAAAGAGAAACGGAAGCACTAAGCACCACTCCTCAGGGCGATTCACTGAAAAATTACTCCTACGAACAACTACAAACCATGCTTGATGAAGCCTTGGAGCAGGAAGACTATGAGCGTGCTGCCAAAATTCGTGATGAACTCAATAAGAGAAACTAACCAAGTATAGTTAAAAACTTTACTGCCCTAAATAGATAACCTCCAAGTATCTGATAGTTAACAAAGCAAACTCCTTGCTTTCGGTATCCTTATACGCATCCTCATCGTTGCTTATTTCCGCTAAACTCACTAAATTACACAGGGTCTTATAAGGTAATTATTACCAATAAGTTTGCTCATCATACGAAAAAAGCAGATTCCAACACCTCATCTCAATGAGACTTTACATAACAATAAGTAAAAATCCCTTTCTATAATGCTGACACCAAAATACATCCTTCTTGCTTTCATTCTTTTGTTAAATAGTGTTCCCGTCTTTTCCCAAAATAACTTTGGGATTGTCATTCACGGAGGTGCTGGGACAATTCTCAAGAAAAACATGACACCAGAAAAAGAAAAAGCCTATAAAGCAAAGCTGGAGGAAGCCATTAGAGAAGGGCACACTATTTTGAAGGAGGGAGGAAGCAGTGTAGAAGCCATAGAAGCCACCCTAAATATCTTGGAAGATTCTCCTCTCTTTAATGCAGGGAAAGGTGCTGTTTTTACAGCCGAAGGTAAAAACGAATTGGACGCGTCTATTATGGAAGGAAAAACCCTTCAGGTAGGAGCTGTAGCAGGCGTAACGACGGTTAAAAATCCTATCTCCTTGGCTAGAAAAGTAATGGAAAACTCGCCGCATGTACTCTTGGCAAGGGAAGGCGCTGAACAATTTGCCAAAGAGCAAGGCCTTACGCTCGTAGCACCTTCTTATTTTCATACAGAACAACGTATGAAGTCGCTTAAAAAAGTAAAAGAGGCAGAAAAAGACAAAAAAGGAAAAGATGGTAAAACGGGTTTTTATGACGCCGATATACAAGACACTAAATTTGGTACAGTGGGATGTGTGGCACTCGATAAGCAAGGAAACCTAGCGGCAGGCACCTCTACTGGTGGCATGACCAACAAGAAATGGGGACGCATCGGAGACTCGCCCATCATTGGGGCGGGCACTTACGCCAACAATAAAACTTGTGCTATTTCTTCTACAGGTTGGGGCGAATATTTTATCAGAGGCGTTGTCGCTTACGATATTTCCGCTTTAATGGAGTACAAAGGACTTTCTCTAAAAGCAGCTACCGAAGAAGTGATCCAGAAAAAACTAACTCAGCTAGGTGGTACAGGAGGCATCGTAGCCATTGACAAGGAAGGCAACGTGTCGATGGAGTTCAACACCGCTGGGATGTACCGTGCCTCTATGGATAAAGAGGGAAAGCTTTATATTGGGATTTACGAGGAGTAAACTTACCGTCGTACAAGAAAAAAACTTTACTAAATAGCTACATTACTCATCAACAGCCATAAAGAAAAAACTTTCAGCTAGTACTTACATTTTTGAGGCTGTAAAAGAGATAATTTGACTCTTGAAATATATTTATGTGTCAGGGTCACTTAATGATTTTTAGTAGATATACAATATCTACTGATGTGGAATTTATCCAAAAAATTTAAAAACATCTATTTTTATGGAAACAACAGACTACAGGGAAAGTAAAGTACACAAATCTTTTTATACCAACTACTATCAGGGAGCTTTACATAATACTAAAGGTTTTAAATTAGTCTTAGGTGGTACAGGGTTGGGGAAAACAAGCGGTATCATTGAAACGATACGGCAAAATACAGACGAAAAGAAGCGTTTTTTCTATATCGCAAATCGCCTACAGTTGCTCAATGAGATGGTGGCAGAGTTAAAGGAAAAAAATATTGGCTACTGCTTACAAGAGCGCAACGTAGAAGTTATCAGCAAGATTAAAGAAGAAGACTACGAACGACTCTTGCGTACTCAGCATATACAACATTATGCTAATAAACTTTACAAGGGAGGTGTAAACGCTATCATACAACACTATGACTTTGTGAAAGTATTTGCAAAGGGAGAAAGCACTCATTTTCCTACTATCGATGTTAGTAATGCCATCAACGAAAGCGTACGATCTATTTTCTCATTCTTTAGAAAAATCATCAGAAGCGCAGCAGACGAACAAAACCAAAAAGCTTATAATGAGCTCATTCAAAATCCTACCATCAAAGTTCTTTTTCCTTACATAGATTTTATCAACAACCCTCAGGAAAAGCGTGTCTTTTTGGTCTCTTTACAGAAAGCTTTCTATGGTTTCTTTGACGGCAAGCGAGTCATTAATTTATACAAACTTCAAAACAATGAGGAAAGAGGAGAACAGAATGTCCTCTTTCTTGATGAGTTTGATTTTCTCGAAAACGATCTCCTTACACAAATTTGTAAAGATGTAGTGGTCGAACAACCTTTTGATTTTGTAGAACGCTTCTACAACGTACTTACCAAATACAAATTGTCAAGAGACCACTTTTTGGCAAATCACCGAGAAATACGAACAGATTTAGAGAAGGTTACGCAAGATGTTGAAACACTTACCAAAAAGTATGAATTACCCTATCCAAAAATCAACCATTTTCTCTGTAATGAAAAAAAACTAATAGGTACTTCTATTTTTCAAACACGTTACAGCCTCAGTAACCACGCTATTTACTTAAATTATCATAAAGAAAATGATGATAAGGATAAAATTAACGCCTTTTACCTTGAGATAGCCAATGAGCAGAACAAGCCTAATGCTTACGTACTACTTAATGTGGTCAATCAGGCTACGGCAGCTATTCTTCGAATTTTTAAACGATTGGAGACTGAGCGCCCAAAAATCTACCAAGACTTGGTTAACCATTGCTTTAAAGCCTCAGATACGTTTAAAAGAATTTTAAGACAGGTACATCAATACCCACACAAAAGGATTGCTGTCGGCACCAATGAGAGTAAAATGTACTATAATGGTTATGGCTTGTACGAAGTGCATAACTTAGGTTATGATACCGATAGCGAAGAAGTGGAGTTTAAATATTACTCTCTTTTCAGTACGCCTGAGAGTATACTATTATCTTTAGCAAAAAATAATTTAGTCTTTGGTTTATCTGCTACAGCAGAATTTAATCGCTATCTCAAAAATTTTGATACAGCCTGGCTACGTAATGAGTTAAGCAATTTGTATCATGACATCTCAGAAGAAGATATCTTATGTATTCAAAAAGCTAACAGCAATAAATCTGAAATAAGAAAAAATGCAACCTATGTAGAAATGGCAGAAGAGAATACTTCAGAAGAGGTAAGTATATTCATAGATAAATTTGTACAAACGCGCCAACAAGACTTTGGGGACGGCAACAAACGTGCATTTCGTAAGAAACGCCTTACTCTCTTCTTTGCTACCTTAGAATGGATAGCAACAAGACAAGCAAGAGATAATACAAACCTATTATTTCTTAGTTCTTACAAACAAATATTACAACTTTTTGAAGATTGGCCTCTACCTGAAGAAGGCTTATACAAAATCGAAACGATGGACAATGCCCTTGAACATTGCTATAAAATTCACTTTGCTGAAAGGGATATAATTGTGCTGTTTTTTGATGCTAATCAAGGAAAAGAGATAGCGAAGCACGAGAAGAATAAACAAGATTACTATAGGTTATTCTGGCAAGACTTACCTGTTCTGCTCGTTACGACCTATCCTTCTGCGGGAAATGGTGTGAATCTCTTCTTCTATAAAGACCAAGAAAAAACACAAAAAGCCGACTTCTCAAATATTCATTTGCTTGATAGCCCCTATTACTTTTTCAACCCTATTGATAACGAAAAAGACACTGAGCAGACGAAAAGCGAAAAAATAAAGGCAAATATTTATTATTTAGCGAAGTTAGAGAAGAACAAAATGATCTCTGAAAGACAGTTTAAAGCTTACTTAAACAACATTCGTAAGATTGACTCCTTCAATAGCCTCTACTTAGCTACACCCGATGGCATTTTGAATTGTGTTTCGACCTATATTCAGGCGCTAGGGCGTGTAGAGAGGGTTTGGGATCAGATGAGCACACAAGCCATTCGCTTAGAAAAACAAGTGTACAACCATTTGGAAGACTTCGCAACCAAAGAAGAATACCAATCTGATTTCAACAGAAATAAGCCGTATTTTTCACAAAATATTCAGGTTTTGTTTACCCATATTCTTGAGAGTCAATTTGGCAGAGGACATCAGCAAAGGCAAATACAACAGGAAGGCTTAAAGACTACTGATGAGAAGTGCAAAGCTGCTATTAAACAACTATTAGTAAAACTGGCTGCGGTAAGAGAAAATAAGCTATCTCAAGAAAAGGCTTCGCAAATTCGTGAAGAATGGCAAAGTCTAAGGGAATATGCTTTGAAACAGGCTTTTGCTAAAAAAGATTATGATAGGAAAAAAGAAACGGAGGAATACAAACTATTTAAGAAGTACGCCTGCACCTTCGAGACAGATGCCTACGATCATAGAGATAAATGCCTTTGGATACAAAAAGAGACTTTAAATATCATTCAAAAAGGTATTCGTCCCGATAGTAGCTTTGACCGATGGTACTTGGATGGTGTTTTCCAAAACATACAAAGGAATGCTATCTTGAGAGGTCATTTTGACCTAAATCGATACGAGCAAGGCTTTTCTGGAAAAGGTATTTACTTTACACCCTATTTTTACCAATGCATTTTAGCAGGGGCTATTGGCGAAGAGGCTGTAAAAGCTGTTTTTAAACATGAGAAAATAGCCTTGAGCGAGAAAGAAATTGTGAATGAGCTTTTTGAATTAATAGATTTAAAAGTGCAAGGGAAAAACTGGTACATTGATGCTAAGAATTACAGTGAACAAACCGTCGTACACTTTCAACTATCAAAAGACGATTATTTCTATCACCCTCAACTCAACGAAAATAGCTTTAAAGTTAAAGCACAAGAAAAGTTAAATAGTATAAGAAGCTTTCATTCACAAGAGGACTGTAAGATTATTTATATCAATGCGTTTGGTGATGGAGAAAGACCCGTTCAATACTTTGATGAAAACTTCGACGAAGTGAACAATAGCTTTAAAAAAGCATCAATTATTGTGGTACAGAGTATGCTCAAAACAGATGAGGCTGCAAATTCAGAAAAGAACTACGCTCCCAATTTTCAGTATTTTATCTCTGAACTCAAAAGACACCTCAACTATGACTAAATCCAAGCAACATCATGTACCTACCACCAATTTTGTCATTAACTTAGACAAAATAGATCCGATTGCGCTACAAGAGAAATATCAACTCTTCACCATCGAAGTACCTAGCCAATTTAAATTTGTAAAAATAAACAATAAGTATGCATGTTTACATAACGCCTACAAGGAACAATTGGAGTACCCTTATTATTTTCATACTTATGCAAAGCCAGAAGCAACCATTTACATCTTAGTCGAAAAGTCTCAACTACCCAAAAGCCCTCTCACGCTTAATCTTGATTTCTTAACCAATAGACTTCTGCAGGCAGCGGTAGCAGATATCTCTCAGTTCTGCAATAAAGAAGGCTTACCTGTTTTGGTGAAGTTATTACTATCAAGTTGGTATCATAAAGCTCACCGTACTTGTCAAGGAGCTTACTTCTGCATGCACAGCAAAGACGACCGTCAAAAGGTAACTGCGCTGTACATTGATAAGATTCAAGCAGCAAAAAAAATGGGTGAGTTTGAAATTATCTCAAAAGCACAATACTTGAAGCGGCTTGACGAAAAGTTCAATACTCAATACCTACACTACTATAACTACTTTGAAGAGATACAAGGGACAAGATACCTTCGTCAACTCAAACAGAGTGAAGTGAGAAAAATAGTACAGAGTAAGAAAAGTTTGAGTAATATTTTAAGAGAAACCAATTCTCAAGATACCAAAAACCTGAATTTTAGACCTAGAAATCCTTCCATTAAATGGTATCAAAGCAAAAACTTTGAGAATTGCCGGAGTGAATTATTACGCAATTTTCAGAATGACTTAGTCAATTACTATAATAAAGTATTAGGTGATGGGGTAGCCCAAAAGCAAAGCCACTTCATGACATCGTTAGTACCTATGAGGCAGCCTGGTGATCATACAGCCAAAACACTTCCTGTGGAGGGCTATGGTTTTGATGAAAAGACATACAAAGGAACTGGTTTGTATTTAAAAATATTGGGCGAAGTCGGTGTGTTAGATTTACGCCAAAAAGATGTAGCGAACCCCAATCAAAACCGCTTCCAAGATTACATCGACCTACTTAACAAGTATTACGGGAAGCGATATGAGATTAGTTTTTCAGAGATCAAACGAGAAGCATTGGCTGAAACTGATAAGGCTATTTTGGTTTTACAAGATGTTGAAAAAGATATTTTCGATCCTGAAAAAGAAGGCTTCCTAGTGCATTGTGATGACCAAAAGCCTATTCTTTATCAAGACTTTGCCAAGCATATTCCTATGCAAACACTCAACATCAATTTAAATAAAGCAGATGATTTTGATTCAGAGACTAGCTACTTTAACTATACAGTTTTTGAGGTGGAAGACTACAAGCATCGGTTAGATGTCTGTTTGAATGAACTTCTACTCAAAAAGTATATCATTAATAAACTACCTATTCTAAACCCGGACCAACCTAATCATTGCTTACCTTGCGTTTTGAGCCTCAAAAGCCTAACGCAACTAGCTTATATGTATGGGAATATATTTATGCATATTGACGAAACGTTTGTATTGCAGTTCCTAAACCTAGACAATCCAAGCGAAAAACAAAAGCGTAATAAAATTTTACAAGACTGGAACATTGATTGGCTTGAGTTAGATAAGCAGTTTGCAGAAAGAAACTATACTCGCCTATCAAATGGGCAAAGTAAAATCTACAAAAAGAATGGAGAGACCAGAGACACCCACGAAGAAAAACTTAAAAATACCCATTTTATATTTACAGAAGGATTGGCTTTAGCTATAGAAGATACTGAAGAAAGAGTATTATTTAAAACAGAGGCGACTGAAAAAAAACCAAGCCAAAGAATAATAGAAAGTAAGACTGCCCTAGAGGGTATTTATTTTTCAGAAGTAGATAGTATTTATACCGTAGGAGAAAAAAGTATGAATACTTCAATGGATAAGAGCATAAAAGTTCGCAAACTTTACTACTACAAAAAGCCTGTAGGCTTTAGGATTGACGATTTACTTCAGACACTGTCTGTACAGTTCGTCAGAAATAAACGGTACACCGTTTATCCTTACTTTTTTGATTTGCTTAATCTATATAGAAAAGACATACAGCAATTAGGTTAGAGTGAGTTGTCCTATTTCACTGCCACACTACGAAAACTTTTCCCTCAAATACTGCGCTGTGTAATTGTCCTTTTCCTTGATGAGGTCTTCTGGAATGCCTGTGAAATTGAGGTGACCTCCATTTTTACCGCCTTCAGGCCCCAGATCGATGATCCAGTCAGCAGTTTTGATCACTTCTAGGTTGTGTTCTATGATGATCACTGTATTCCCTTGCTCAATAAGCGCATTGATGGCTTTGAGCAGCTTTTTAATATCGTGAAAGTGCAGCCCTGTAGTAGGCTCATCAAAGATAAAGAGCGTATTCGTTTTACGATTATTCCCCTTATCCAAAAAGGAAGCCAGCTTTACGCGTTGGGCTTCTCCACCACTAAGCGTATTGGACGACTGCCCCAAAGTGATGTAGCCTAAGCCCACATCATAGAGCGTAGAAAGCCGATCTACAATTTTCTTCTCTTCCGCAAAGAATTGAATGCTATCTTCTACCGTCATAGCGAGTACATCAGAGATATCTTTATCCTTGTAGGTAACTTCTAAAATAGCTTCTTTGAAACGCTTCCCGCCGCAAGCTTCACACTTGAGGTAAACATCCGCCATAAACTGCATTTCTATCTTAATCACGCCCTCGCCCTCACACACATCACAGCGTCCATCGCCTACATTAAACGAAAAGTGCCCTGGTTTATAGCCTCTTGCTTTCGCTAAGGGCTGGCTGGCAAATAAATCTCGGATAAGGTCATATACCTTAATGTAGGTAACGGGATTAGAACGAGAAGACTTCCCAATCGGGTTTTGATCTACAAACTCTACACTGGAAAGTAAATTGGTATCACCGCCAATACTACTGTACTTACCTGTAATCTCACCACTGTAGCTGTCGTACACTTTGCCAAGGGCAGGGTAAAGGATGTTCTTAATCAATGTTGACTTCCCAGAACCAGATACGCCCGTAATGACCGTAAGAACACTCAACGGGAAGGTGACATCAATATTTTTTAGGTTGTTTTCTCTCGCGCCTTTAATTTCTATGGCGTTCGACCACTTACGCCTGATGGTAGGAATAGCGATCTGATCAGTGCCATTCAAAAAGCGAAGGGTATGCGATTTTTTTAAGTCGGCTTTTTTGAGCTTTTGTAACGTACCTTGAAAAATCAAATGCCCTCCACCAGAACCTGCATCAGGCCCTATATCAATAATTTGATTGGCTGCGCGCATCACCTCTTCTTCATGCTCTACAACAATGACGGTGTTACCCAAATCGCGTAAGGTCTCGAGTACCTCAATCAATTTAGCGGTGTCTCTAGGGTGTAGACCGATACTGGGTTCATCTAAGATGTACATCGAGCCTACCAAGGCACTACCCAAAGAGGTAGCCAACTTGATACGTTGAAACTCCCCTCCTGAAAGGGTAGCCGTCAGACGATTAAGCGTCAAGTAGCCCAAACCCACTTGCAGCATAAACTGTAGACGGTTTTGGATTTCTACTACCAAGCGCTTGGCTACTTTGGCTTGATACGCCTCCAAAGTTAATTGATCAAAAAACTGATGTGCTTCCTGAATAGACATAAGCACTATATCTTGTATAGAGTGGCCTTGAATTTTCACGTAGCCAGCATCTTTACGTAGGCGTGTACCTTTACATTCTGGACACCTCGTTTTTCCTCTGTAGCGCGAAAGTAATACCCGGTACTGAATCTTGTGGGATTTACTTTCTACATATTTGAAAAAATCGTCAATGCCACGCACCTCTTTATTTCCTTGCCAGAGAAGATCTCTATGCTCCTCGTCAAGGTCTTCGTAGGCTCTATGGATGGGAAAATCGTAGTGAATGGCCTTCTTGATGAAGTTTTTCTTCCAAACTTGCATCTTTTCACTACGCCAAGGCATCACAGCCCCTTCGTATACAGAAAGGGATTTATTGGCTACCACAAGGTCTTCATCAATCCCTAATATGCTGCCAAAACCCTCACAGCGTTTACAAGCGCCATACGGGTTGTTGAAGCTAAAGAAATTAACAGTAGGTTCCTCAAATACCATCCCGTCTAGCTCAAAACGATCCGAGAAGGAACGTTTTTCTACATCCAGTATTTCTACAATACATTCTCCTATACCCTCGAAAAAAGCGGTTTGGACAGAGTCTGAGATACGAAAAATATTGTCTTCATTCTCTTTTTGTACGGTATTACGATCTATCAGAATACTGATGTTTTCCCACTGGGTAGCCTCCAGTTGTTTTTTATTTTGTTGGGCAAGGTAGTCTTCAATGAAGCGCATCTCACCTGCCTCTACAATACGTGTGAATCCTTTTTGTAAAAGCACTTTGAGCTCAGAAGTGAGACTTCTTGCGTTTGGATTCTTAAGCGGTGTAGTAATGATAAACTTTTGTCCTTCACCAAAACTATGAATATAATCTACCACGGTAGAAACCGTATCTTTAGTTACCTCTTTCCCTGAAATAGGAGAGATGGTTTTCCCTACCCGCGCAAAGAGTAGCTTCAAGTAGTCATAAATTTCTGTACTCGTTCCTACGGTAGAACGCGGGTTACGCGTATTCACTTTTTGCTCAATAGCAATAGCAGGAGAAACCCCCTTGATGTATTCTACCTCAGGTTTTTCCATTCTTCCCAAGAACTGCCTCGCGTAAGAACTAAGGCTCTCTACATACATACGTTGCCCTTCTGCAAATAGTGTATCAAAAGCAAGTGAAGATTTTCCTGAACCTGATACACCCGTAATGATAACGAGTTGGTTACGAGGAATAGCCACATCAATACCTTTGAGGTTATTAGCGCTAGCTCCTTTGATGATAATAAACTGGCGCGGATCAAGCTTTTCAATATTCATAGCAAGTAAGGCTATTTTAGGTAGAAGTAATCGGTTCGCAAGTTACCATTTTTTTACATTGCTTTAACTGATAAGTCTAGAATTGGTTTTATTTTTGAATTTTCTCGTATACTAAAAAGTTATACCATAAAAATTTAGCGTAGTAATGAAAAATTTCTTAAAAGCCCTTACGATTTTTTGCCTTCTCTTCAATACTTACAGCCAAGCACAAAATACCTCATTTGAGGGAAAGGTTTACTACAGACATTTCGTGGAGCTGAAAGACACTACCAAGAGCGAATGGGACATCATTATGTTTTACGGAAGTGAATCCAATCTTTACATAAAAGATGGCCAGTATAGATGGGACTTTGTCAACAGTGCGTTAGAGCAAGAAATTTACGTAAGTGAAGAAAACAAAGTGTACAGCAAGTACCAGAAAAACGATACACTGTACTGGGAACATGCCAACGAACCCGCAGAAGAAATACTACAAACTTTTCCTATCAAAGAAAATAACACTGAAATTATGGGAAAGATGTGTGACTTGCTAATGATAAAAAGCAAGCTGATGGGTAGCCAAGAAATAAGAGGGCGTATGTACTACTTCTCTGACGATTACCCGCTTGACCCAAAGCACTTTACACAACTAAAGGTAAATAATCAGAACGTCATCTATGATAAAATGCAGGCCATTCCGCTACAGATTATCGTATTACATAAGGAATACCGCGTCATTTACAAAGCTTTTGGGGTAGAAGAAAAAACGCTCGATGCGCAACTGTTTAAGTTAGATAAGAGCAAACCACGTAAAAGTTTATAGGAAGCCTGCTACACACTAGCAGATTTATGAAACATTTCTTTAATTTGTAGAAAACCTAAGTGAGATAATTCTATGGAAGTGCAAAACATCACCAGTCTCCTCGATCCAACACAATGGGAAGCCTCGACCAAAGCCCAACTCAAAGCAGCTTTTAAAACAGCAGCGCCCTATCCACACGTAGTCATAGATAACTTCCTAGAGGAGCGTTTTGCTAATGAATTGTACGCGCACTTTCCTACTACCGAAGAATTAAGCAAGCAATACAGCGGTTTGAACGAGAAAAAAGCAGAAGGCGCTAATTTCGAAGATTTCCATCCAACTTTCTCCACGCTTCGTAAGCTGATGATGTCTACTGAGCTGGCAAAGTGGGTAGGAGATATTACAGGGATAGAAGGCGTATTTGTAACGGATGATAACCTTGGTACAGGCTTGCACGAAGGTAGTGATGGAAGCTTTTTAGACATACACATAGATTTTAACATCCACGTAGAGAAAAATGTACATCGTCGCCTGAACTTGCTCATCTACATGAATAAAGACTGGCAACCCGAGTACGGTGGAGACCTAGAAATGTGGGACGCCCACATGACCCAATGCGAAAAGAAAGTAGCCCCGCTATTCAATCGCTGTGTGATTTTTGAGACCAGTGAAATCTCTTACCACGGATATTCTAAAATAACCGTTCCGCCTCATTTAACGCGCAAATCTATCTACACGTATTTTTATACGGAAATAAGAGAAGATGCTGTCGCTTATCACGACACCGTTTTTAAAGCCAAACCTACCGATAGCCTTGCTAAAAAAGTAAGTACCTCCGTAAAAGAAAAGCTGAAAAACTTCGCTAAGGCACAACTACGTAGAGTAGGCATCACCAAAAAGTAAAATGTCGCAAGTCATTGCAGGGATCGATTACGGTAGTAAACTAGCCGGTACTACTGTCGTAGCCTTTCTCTCTTCAGCAGACAACACAATTACACTTTACCAGAGTGCTAAAAAGCAAGATGCCGATCAATTCATCAAAGAGAAAGTAGCTACTTACAAGCCTTCTCTTATTATGCTAGATGCGCCCTTATCTTTACCAGGTGTGTATAGAAGTTTACCCAACTACAATGATTATTTTTACAGACAAGGCGACCGACTCCTCAACGCCATGTCTCCGATGTTTTTAGGCGGCTTGACGGCCAGAGCGATGAAACTCATACAGGAGCTACACCCCATCGGGGTAAAAGAAACCTATCCTGCCCAGCAAGCCACCCGACTACAATTGCGTCCATTGGGCTATAAAAAAGAAAAGAGAGCCATTGAGGATGTACTAAAAGCGATGCTTGTACATTTTCCTTATAAGGTGACAGATGCCATCAACAACTGGCATAAGGTCGATGCCCTCTTAGCCTTACTAGCCGCCTACCGCTATCAGCAACAGCAATGTGATTTTTATGGAGATGAGTTGGAAGGAGGGATTTATGTGTGAGGAGGGGAGAAGGGCTTTTGTTGGTATCTTTAAAAGAAGATTATAATTATAACAAGCAACTACATTATAACTAATCATTTTGCGAAATTTTCATCATTTATCCTTTGATTAAACTTTTGTTCATTTTTTGACTGCGAGCTCGACGAAGTAAAATCCAAAACTTCTACCCACAGACCAGCCCGCCTCCCCGCTGGATTTTCAGGCCGACGCAATTATATCGATCTTAAAAACAGATAGTTAAAAAACTTAAATATACTCTTAGAGAGCTAGAAAGCTCATAATAGTAGTTTCAAACATCAAAAAATTTATCAATAACATCTTTCACAAACTTTTCGGAATCATCACTTTTCAGGCTTAGATCTCTTGTCTCTTCACCCACTCGAAGACGTATTTCAAGCTCTACTTTGAACTCTTTACGACTTTGGGTTGTAATTTTGTATGCTTTTTTGTTTAAAATATTTTTCCGCCAAAGATTGAGAATGGCATCTTTGGTTTTTAGCAAGAGTAGATTAGCAGAGTTAACTAAAATAGTTGTGGTGAATTCCTGAGGAAAACTCAATACAATACTTTTTATGAATTCAACTATTTCTGCGGATGCCTGCACCCCTTTTTTGTGGTAGTCAATTGTAAACCCTATATCCTCAAATTCTTCAAAATCACTTTCTTTTTGTCCTTCAATTCCTATGATGCTAAGTTTCATAATTTATTCATTTATTGAGGTTATTAACTATTTAAAAACTCATCATTAAGCTTACTGAGTGTATCTGTTGAATCTGCCCAAGCCTCTGACCTTAAAACGATCTTTTGGGCTTCATTTAATGAGATATTTAGTTTGCTTTTGATGATGCGAACAGTTTGAATCAGGGATAAATCTTCTTCTTTTAAGAAGGTTATAATGCTATTCAAGATTTTCTTCTCCGCAAGCATTTTGTCTATCAGATTGAGGTATGCTTCCATTGCTGTATAAAACTTCTTTTTTATACTTACTCTCTTACTAAGTATCTAGCTCATCACTTTTATTCCAACTTTTGCGTATATCATCATTAAGTTCCTTATTTTCAATCCATACAGGAGAATTGACCACTATATTGTCTGCTTCACCCAAACTAAGTCCTGCCCCCTTTATAAGGGCATAAGCACACTCCATTTGAGTCGCGCCTTTATCTTTTAAGATTTGAAGGACTTTATCAAAATTTCTATCCTGATCTTTACTCAAATGTTTTTTAGCAGTTAATGAATAATCGTTCATTAAATTAATCTTCACGTCCTTTCAAAAAAATTTCTCTGAGCCAGTAGACATCTTCGTTCGTACCACTCCAAGTTTTGGACTTTAAAATGATATCATCTGCCTCATTTGACTTAAAACCTAAACCATAAATGAGTACTCTCATGGTATGAATGCGATTGCCTCCATTCTTTTTAATCGCATACAATACACTTTCTATTTCCTCAATACAGGTATATTTTTCTTTAGCTAAATGGATCAGGCTCTTAGTTTTCTCATCCAATGAGTCTAATATATCTTTATTCATCATATTATTTGGTTAGTCTTCCTGTTTTTGTATTAGCTGTTTGGAGTATGTCACCTAAAGGATATTATCTTAGATTTCACAAACCGTTTGTCTTCCAAAACGAACCACGTATCCTAAGGTAATAGATTCGGACTTACACAATATAGATAGCTAAATGACTTTCAATAATGTAAATCAGTTTGATCTAGCCAATCCTCTTCAAAAAGCCTTTCATTCTTGACATCGAATATACACTTGCTGTGTTGAAATTTATATTTTAATCCCCAATAATTGAAATAATCTTCTTTAGTAGGTTTTTCTATAGCTTGTCCCAAGTGCGATGGATAGCCAAATTTATATGAACTCTGCATTGATTGAGGAATATCACTATCAGATTGTTGATAACGTACGATAGGTAGGTGTATTTCCTTTACTTGCTTATCATTGTATTCTGAAATAACATCATAATGTTTGATGAGTGCCTCAGTGATTTCACTTATCATTGTAGGTAAGCTTTCATTAAATATTCCGTAAAGTACGACGAGGGCATCTCGACATTCAAATTTAATACTTGAAATATCTAAATGTTGCTGTTGCTTGTTTTTCCTTTTTAACGTTTTGTATGCATCAAAAAAAGGTTTCAAAGATAAATTCATCCCTTTTTTAACTAAGTCAGTGGCTAGTCCACCAGTCACTCCGTATAAAAAAGTATTAGTGATTAGATCTTTCAGAGTAACATCTGCAAGAATATGAATAAAAAATTCGTAAATACCCCCTCCTCGGTATCCCATCTCTCTTTTAATGTGAATTAAATATTCTTTTTCAATCTCATCTAGAAAAAGATCTGTATCTTGATAATCTTCAGAAAAACTTTGATTCCCCATACCGAGGTACGATATTTTAATGTCTATGCTTTTGCTCATTTTTGGTAATGTATGAAAACTGTTTATAAAATTGATCTCGTCAGATGTAAGCGCTACAGATTTATATAATCGCTTTTGAGCTTTTCTGTAGGCTATTCTATCTTCTTCATTACCGAAGTAACGCAGCGTACTTTCAGTATCTTCAGGCCAATCTTGTAAAAAGTCTAGCGCTTCTTGGTTCAACTTAGTATGAAAGGCATAAAAAGTAATCAATGAATCAATACCAAAACGTCGGTTATGTTTCATAATTGATATGATCTCCTTAATGTCTTTAACAGACAGGCTAAGGAAAAATTCACTGATTATCAGTAGAAATTCATGCGAGGCGCTTCCACCACAACGTTCTAATACATAAGAAATAAACTGTAGTTTATCTTGTTTGGCGCTATATGCTTGAAACGCATCAAGTAGCTCTTCCTTGGAGGCTGGTCTAGAAAATAGTTCTTCTATTTGTTTAAAGATCATTTTGCATGCAGTTTAAGTCCCTATTTAGAACCTTTCATCTTATATAGTTCTAAATTTTTACCCACTAAGTTAAGCCTGTTAAAGAAGTTAGCTGAATTAAGTAAGTCTTGTCCTGATGGTCTGTAATGTCCCGACCAATTATCTAGATAAGTTATCTTGCCATCATCTATACCAATTTTACCAGCAGTTTTCACATTATCTGCCATCTTGGATAAGAAGTAATGACCTTTATCTGCGCTGTTCGGGGTATGCCGCCCTGAACCATTGATCATAGGCCTTATAATGTGTACCATTAGGATCAAGACGGCTACGATCATTAAAGCCATACCCCATAATTCCATGACCTAAGAACTCATGAGCACCTAATGTATTTTGTGCGCCTGACTCTGTTGTTAGATCAACAGACGACACTAACCCACTAGATCTACTTACAATGCTCATTAATAAGACTTACACCTCTGTGATCACCCAATTCAATCATTTTACGCCAATCTTCGCAGGCTTTCATTGTATCACCAAGCATTATAAGTGAACTTGATCTATCAAACAAAAATCTCGTACTTGTAGAGTCTTCAGTAAGGATATGGTTAAAGTCTATTAAAGCTTCTTTATGTTGTTCATTAAGTTGAAATGCCAATGCCCTTGTATGGTATACTTCCCAAAGGTAAGAGTACTCTTTTGAACGCTTTGTCTCAATAGCTTTAGTAAGATCATTAATAGCTGCTTGATACTTCCTTAACTTTAAATTTGTATATCCTTTAAGATGATAAATCTCTACAAGCGAAGTATCAAAGGATGAAGCCTTATTGAGATATACTAAAGCTTTTTCATATTTATTCTCATCCAAAAATTGATCGGAAGAGTCTAAATAGACCTTTGCAAGCTCTCTTCTCTCTGTTCTACTTTTGGTTCCACCACAACTAACTAAAAACAAATAGATAATCGGTATTAATAGAAAGTTAGTTTCTTTTTTGAATAAGATATGGTTCATAGCTCTTTTTAAAATCTTCTTTGAATAAAGGGGAGGTTCTATGCCAGCTTGGATGCTGCTTTTGTAGTTCATAAGCTTTATAATGATCCCCATTAGGATCATATTCTGTTGTATCATTAAAGCCATAACCCGTAATTCCAGGCCCTAAAAACTCAGAAGTACCTAATGTATTTTAAGCTTACTTACAGTATAACCTGATATCACCTCTGCCCCAATCGTCTCCTAAAGATTTTGCCTTCTTCCAGTCCTCGCAAGCTCGCAGTGTATCTCCCATTTTGAAATAGAGGTTGGCTCTTAATACAATACAGTTTGTATTGATGGTATCTATTGTTACTGCTTTGGTGTAATCCTCTAGTGCTTTTTCATATAAACCCATAGATTGATAGTTAGCCCCTCGCATACAATAACTCTCAGCTTCCCCCTTGTCATATGTATAAACAGTATATTTATCAAGCGCTTTATCGAAATCGAGAATCGCCTCTTTGTGTTTTTCTAACTGACTTTTTACTACACCCCTATTATGAAAGTAATCTGCTGAAATTGTATCGTGAGTAATAGCCTTATCCAAGTAGCTAAGTGCTAGGTCATACTTGTTTTCAACCATATATTTATTGGCAGTATCCGCATAACGTTGTGCAATTACTTTGTCTTGTCGTGATGATGATGCTCTTTTACAACCTATTAAGATTTGTAATAAGAGGATAGATATAATTATATAACTATTTTTTTTGGTTTTGATATAATTCATAATTTTCAAGAATATCCTTTTTAAAATCAGGTGAGGTTCTCTGCCAGCTTGGATGATTCATCTGAAGCTCGTAAGCCTTGTAGTGTGTTCCATTAGGATCAAGACGACTCTTATCATTAAATCCATAACCTTTTTCACCGTGACCAATGAACTCGTGGACTCCTAGTGTATTTTGTACACCAGATTCTGTTGTCAAATCGACAGGCACTAATCCCCCCAACTTACTTACTACTGTCACTTTGATAAAGCCTGTACCAGAACCAGTATAACCTTGTCCCTCTTTTAACCAACTAGCTGTACCTGCTCTTCTGTCTGTATTAGCTACACCGCTCGCAGAAGCTGGGTCGTTAAACCCTAAAAATACTCTTTTACCATTCCTGATTATTGATGTGTTATTGGAAACTGACACCATGCTATTATGCAGCTTACTCACATCCACATCGCTCATTTTGTCAAGAATATCTGTGTATACATTAGAAATGGCTTGTGGGCTAAGTCCAGCATCTCTGATACCTACGCTCTTTTCTGTAAGTGCACGCTCCGTTGCTAAGTTAGCTGTAGAGAGAGGGTCTCTAAAACCGCGCCGCTTACTATTACGATTCAAGATATTCCAAGTGCCTTTATCAATAATACGAATCTCATCGGAGGTTTTATTATCTCTACCTAAGTATTCTCCTTCAGGTGAGTAGTATACATCCAACGGGGCTAACCCATCTGGGTCCATTTTTCGTATTGGATCGTTCTCTACAAAGTTGTAGCCTGAGTAGCTAGGAAACTTCTCTGCCAACGGATCAATCGACAACCACCTAATCGGTACTTCATAGTAATAAGTATGCCCTCCATAGGTCGTATCTTCCTCCAGCGTTTCTACCAGCTCACCCGTCACGGTGTTGATAATGCCCAAGCCTACTTGCATCAACGTATCGTCGTGGAAGATTTCATCGTACTTTCCATTGGTAAGCGTCTTTATCTCGTAAGTGAATTTTTTAAGCCTTTTGTCTTTACGCTTCTTTTTTTGTGCCAGTAGCGGCGTAGCAGCCAGCAGGCAGAGGCAAAATAGGAGCAAGTAATATCTTTTCATAAGGTTATTTGGTTAGGGTTTTTGGTTTATGGTGGCGGCTTTTGCCATTTCTTCAAGCCAAGCAAAGTACATCGGCTGGCTTACATTGCGGTAGCCCAATCGGTAGGCTTTTACGTAGCACGCTTCCATTGTCGCAATCAGCGACTGCGCTTCAGGGTACTTTCTGAGTTCTTTTAAATCTTGGGTTTTATACTTTTCTATCAAAGGCTTTAATTGAGTCTGTAAGGTGTTGGCTTTTAGTACCATCGCTTCAGCATAGTTAGGATAATAGGTTAAAGCCAAATCTACACATTTTAGCACAAAAGAAGGGTCACTATTATGATTTTTTCGCTGGTAGCCATTGGCAAGGTCTACCAAACACAAAGCGATATTTTGGGTCGGGCTTAATGTATCCATATACGTACCATTGCGGATCGCATCCATATGGATATAACCCGAAGCACTCAGCCAGCCGTCCATCGGGAAGCTGGCAGAGGTCAGCTCGGTATTGTACCAGCCATCTTGTAGCGAGCGCCGCTTAATGTAAAGGTGATTGGGCGCACGGGCAAGGAAAGTTTCCACCCCCAGTTCATCAGCAACTAACTTGTAAAGCAAAGGAAGTGAGTGGCAGTTTCCCGTTTTGAGGGTCATCAGCTTGGTTACAAAGGTGCTTACCCACTGCTGTTCTCCCCAAAAATCCTCAAAATCGTAGCGGTAGGGCAGGTGCTGGAGCTTTCGTTCTCGGGCATCAACAATGGTAACCGTATCGGTCATTACCTGCAAAATGGCACTAGCAAGGGTTACCTCTTCCTTGTCTTTGGCTTTGTACTGCGGTAAATCATTAACAGCCGCGTACAACTGCGCTAGGTGAGCTAGCTGGGCAATCACCTCCTCAAAGCGGGGGTAACTGAGTTGTTGCTGAAAGAAAGCATTCTCTACCGTAAATATCGCTTTTTTGAGACTATAAGGCTGCTGCCCTTGTAGCATTTGTTGGAGTTGCTCAAAAGCTATTTCATAGGCGAGGTCAGTGGCCTGTAAAGAGCGAGTTTCATCTAAGAAAAAAGCGGCAGCCGCTTCTTGCTCAGGCGTTACTTGAGCAAAGGTAATAGTGCTACTTCCCATTAGTAGACTAAAAAATAAAAGCAGGCCTAGTTTTTTTATAAGCGCTTGTTTTTCAACTTGAAATGAGTGTGTAGGCCTGAAAATCCAGCGAGGAGGTGGGCTAGCTCTGCGGGTAGAAGCATTGGATTTTCTTGATTTTTTGGTTCGTTTTTCATCAAGGAAAAATGAACAAGAGATAAATAGAAGCATAAATGATAAAAGCTTTAGAAAATGTCAGCTATAGGGGATTTAATTTTTAATTATACTTTAAGAGCTCGTACAAAATATGTTCTTAATACTACTCATCTTGTTGTGCCTTAGCTTTTTGAATGTCTTGTAGCCAAGCTTCGTAGGCTTCTTTAGGGATGGGCGCGTAGCCACGTTCGTCAATAATATCATAGAGGCGCATCATTTCATTAAATATATTGAGTGCTATTGGGTATTTAGGCAAGTCGTCGGTACTACTGTAGTCCTCTCTCAGTAAAAGCTGCTTTTCTACGTACATAGCGAGCTTGGTTTGGTAGTTGGAAAAGTGCATCACTAAGTAAATATTCATCGGTGCATAGTCTTGCACCCGACTGACCATTCCTATACAGTTTTCGTCTAAACCAAATTTGACTTCATAAGCATTGGCCAAGTCCATTGTACATTGTACTAGCAATTCTTTCTGATCAACAGGCTGGATAAAAATACCACTCTTAATCGCTTCGGCTTTCACAAAGCCAGAACTCATCAGTAGTTGGTTACTGATAATGAAACGGTTGGTGGTTTCGTAGTTAAGCCATTGTCCCTCCTCATTCTGAAACATAATGTAAGAATGGCTGGGTGCATACGCAAGGTGTGCTTTAGCACCCAGCTCTTCAGCTAGTAGTAGGTAAAGCAAAGGCAGCGAATGGCAATTGCCACTACCCGTGCGCAATAGTTTGGAGACAAACATCTTGGTGTGGTCTTTTTCGCCTATATAATCCTCAAAGTCGTACTGATAAGGAGGAATGGTGATTCTCTGCTTGGTGACAGGATGTTTGGCGTGAATGCCCTTTGTAAGCAAATGGACTAGTGCTAAGTTCTTATCGGTATTGGTATTGAGGGCGTACTTGTTTTTCTTACAATAGACTTTGAGCAGTAATATGGTATTTTGAATAGTGGAGTCGAACCAGGTTTTTGACAAATCTCCGTCAAGATAGGCATTTTCTACCTTATAAACCGCCTTACGCAAGTTGAAAGGGTGTGTACCTTGTAGCATCTGATAAATACTATTGGCAGCATCACGATAAAGGAGGTTGCGTTGCCAGATGATATATGGACCCAGACCATAGTGAATGCCCTCAACTATCTTTTTCTGCTTAAGAGATTGCCTTTCATGTTCACGTTGCTGTGCCTGTTGAATCAGCCGTTGGTTTTGTGCTTGTTGACTTCTTTGCTGCTTTAGCATCATTTGTTGTGGGCTGCGGGGTTGTAGTGCAGCAGGTGGTGGCGTACTGTACATATCGTAGGGGCGTGGGGCTTGCATCGCTTTAGTCTGTGCAAGAACACTACCCAACACACAGAGATAGCCCACTAAAAATAAGGAAAAGCGTTTCATAATAACGGTTAATAGATGTTATAAGGTAAAGATAATATTTTCCTAAAAAATGATCTTTACTTTATTGGAAATAAGTGAACTAGTTACTGCTATAACTAATCTCGCCTTACCCGCCGCTCCTTAAAATACCGTCGTATCTTTCGTACCGTTTCGCCCAGTGGTGCGTATGCTACGCCTTTACGGTGGTTCTGAACGCTTACTTGGTACAAAGCTTTCCAGTGCTTGAAGAGGTCTTTGTAGGCTTGCCAGAGGGGCATTTGTGGGTCGTAAATATGGGCAGGTTCCGAGTTAGCACCGTTGAGTTCTAATACTTTAATATTTCTCCCAGCATACAAATCGTCTAGGTGGGACACACGTAAATCGTAGCGTCCGAAGTAATAGCCAGTAACGGATCGGCTAATCTCATCGAAAACATCAATCAACTGTGGCGTAATCAAGTGATTAGCATTCAGGAAAGTAGTGCCACGAGAATGATTCCCAATGCTCACGAGGTCTTTTTGCGCTCCTGCAGGCAGAACGTCTTGTAGCTCATTGGCATACTGTGTGGCAAGCATATCGAAGTGATAATTCGTTCGCTTATTTTGTCGAAATAGCTGCGCTAGCGTACTATCACCATCACCTGTCACCTGAAGAAATTCTTTCTCTACCACAGAGCTGATCTGACCGCTTGGCTCATCAGGAAGCCGATAGTACATTACGCCTAGTTCCAACGGAAAGTCTACATACTCCTGAATGATGAGAGCCAAGTGTTGATACTGTTGTAAGTGGGCTTGTAAAGCGGTGGCAGTTGTTATCTTCTCTACACCAAAGCCTCGCTCACCCACATCAGGTTTTATGATAAGCGGAAAATCAATACCCGCTGTGGTCAGTTGTTGCTCAACCTGACTATAGGGTGTATAAGTAGGTATAAAGAGTGTCTTGGGGAGAAAGCGCTTCGGAATTTTCTCTAAGACATTATATTTTGAATAAGCAGCAAAGCCACCTAGGTTCATAACAGGATTAGCAGCACTAAAAAATACAAAAGAGCGTGCACGCAAACTGAGCCAAAACCAATAAAAATAAATAGGAATGTAGAAAAACCAAAAAGGCCAAAACTCCCATTTGAAGAATTTCTTCATACTAGCCTTCTAACTGCAACCGATTTTTGATGTACTCCAACATACTCTTTTCGTCATCACTCACATCTTCGGAAGTCTCTGCAAATAGGTAAATGGTATCTAAGATCGTTTCTCGATCGTGTGGATTATTTTCGAGGTGACCTTTAAGTGCTTCTAGAAAGGCATCTTGCCATTCTTCTAAATGATAAAGCAGGTATTCAAACTCCTCCTTGAAGGTCTGAATCAACGTGTTAATCTTCAGGGAACCTAACCCATCTTCTTTAAAGATATTACCAAGGCTTTCTGAGAGTTTTTGAAGGTAAAGCTTCTCTCCAGAGTCTATTACACCATCACTTTTGATCACTAATAAGGTAGGAAAAAATTCTGCAAAGGTAGTAAACTGTTCTAACGAAAGCTTTACACTACGTTTCTCTTTGTATACGATATAAAGATGCTCAATATTACGAATGCTCATGAAGATAGATATTATAGAAAGAGAATAGCATTAAACAACAAGCTAGTCAGCCTTAGACTGTTCTTCTGGTATAGGATTTAGCGGACGACCACGTGGTTGCTCTTCTTGCAGTAAAGCGCCCTCATTGCTGACATCCTCTACATAGCGTCTGTGTAAACGCACTTTTTTGCCTTTCTTTTTCATACGTAAGTTGAGAAGCTCTACCACGAGCGAAAAAGCCATCGCAAAATATATGTATCCTTTATTAATTTCTTGATGGAAACCTTCCATAACTAGCATTGTGCCGATCATCAACAAGAAAGCCAAGGCAAGCATCTTGAGGGTGGGATGCTTGGTGACAAACTGATTCACAGGCTGTGCAAAAGCAATCATAATGATCATAGAAAATACCACCGCCAAAACCATAATCCATAGGTTTTCTGGCTTATCTGCATCTACAAGCCCAATGGCCGTCAAGATGGAGTCAAATGAGAATACAACGTTTAATAAAGTAATCTGCGTAATGACGCTAATGAAAGAAGCCCCCGAAGCCTTTCCTACTACCTCTTCTTCTCCTTCTAGTTTCTGATGAATTTCTGATACACTTTTATAAATAAGAAATAACCCTCCTGAAAGTAAAATTAAGTCTCTGCCGCTGGGCGCAAACTGAAGTCCAAAAATAGGTAAATCGAAGATCGGTTTTACTAACCCTACCATCCAAGATAGGGCAAAGAGTAAGGCAATTCTTGGAATCACGGCGATGATGAGCCCTAAGTTGGTAGCACGCCTACGATCCTCTTTTGGCAACCTACCAGAGAGGATAGAGATAAACACAATGTTATCTATACCAAGTACTACTTCTAGTAGAGTAAGCGTAAGTAAACTGATGAGAGATTCTGTGGTGAGTAAATGCGCTATGACTTCTTGCATGGGACTGGTCAGGACGTTACAGGTACCTATATGGAGTTAAGAGTTGCTACTGCAATAATAAAAAAATATTAGCTCATAAAGTATTTAATTAAACTAAAAACCTATCAGAATGTTAGAAAACTATGTTTCAACCCTTCTGAAAAATTACTAATTTTGTAAGCCGATTTTAATAATAAAGTGTCGATTGTATGGCAGGTCGTAATCGTTTTAATAAAAACGAACAGGAAGAACTAGATAAAAAGAGAAAACTCGGTAAAAAGGAACTCCAGAAAACACTTCGCGTATTTCGTTTCGTTTTACCCTACAAAGGATATTTTGCGTTGGGAATGGTTTTTTTAATCATTTCTACCCTTACCACACTTGCCTTTCCTATGCTTGCTGGTAAAATTACCAACGTAGCCGTAGGAGATACAGACGAATTCTTCAAGTCTGTGAATCAAGTAGCCTTGATTTTCGTGGTCTTTATCGTAGCGCAAGCGGTTGCTTCCTTCTTCAGGGTATATTTATTCTCCATTGTTACCCAAAAAACAATGGCCGATATCCGTGCACAACTCTACAATAAAATTATCTCTCTACCGATTCCCTTCTTCGAGAAAAACCGTATTGGTGAGTTAGTGAGCCGTATCAACACAGATGTATCGCAGCTAGAAACCATGCTTTCCTTCGGACTGGCCGAGTTGTTTAGGCAGATTGCTACTTTACTCATTGGGGTAACGATCATCTTTGTTACTTCTCCAGAGCTAGCTTTGGTAATGATCTCTACCTTCCCGCTGATGATTATAGCCGCTATTTTCTTTGGTCGCTTCATTCGAAAGCTCTCCAAAAAAGTACAAGATAACCTCGCCACTGCCAACGTAATTGTGGAAGAAACCCTACAGGGTATTAATGTAGTAAAGGCCTTTGCCAATGAGCTTTTTGAAACGCGCCGTTATAGAAAAAGCCTCAAAGAGGTAGTCAATACCGCTTTGAAAGAATCCTTTTACAGAGGTTTCTTCATCTCTTTTATCATTTTGGCTTTGTTTGGGGGGATTGCGCTTGTATTTTGGTATGGTGCCACCCTCGTAGAAAATGAGGAGCTAGCCATTGGCGATTTACTGACTTTTATTCTTTATACCGTGTTTGTAGGAGGCTCTTTAGGAGGTATGAGCGATCTTTACGGACAAGTGCAAAAAACCATTGGTGCTTCTGAGCGTGTACTAGACATTATGGAAGAGGCCAGCGAAGTAGAAGTGAATGAGCAGGCACCCACCGTAGAGCCCGTATTGAACGGTTTGATTCAGTATAAAGAAGTAGGCTTTGCCTACCCCACGCGCCCCGATGTACAAGTACTGAGTGATATTTCTTTTGAAGTAAAAACGGGCGATAAAGTAGCACTGGTAGGGCACAGTGGTGCAGGAAAGTCTACTATTATTCAACTCCTTATAAAGTTCTATGAAATTCAGAAAGGGGAAATTCTGATAGATGGGCAGAATATCCAGCACTTAGATACCCACCTATTACGTAAGCATACTGCGATTGTCCCGCAAGAGGTCATCCTTTTTGGTGGTACAATTCGAGAAAATATTGCCTACGGGAAACCTACTGCTACAGAAGAAGAAATCAGAACCGCTGCCGCGCAAGCCAATGCACTTACCTTTATTGAAGGATTCCCCGATAAGTTTGACACGATTGTAGGCGAGCGAGGTATTAAGCTCTCTGGCGGACAACGACAACGCATCGCCATTGCCAGAGCTATTCTAAGAAATCCAACCATCCTTATTCTTGACGAAGCCACCAGCTCGTTAGATGCAGAGTCAGAAAGACTAGTACAGGAGGCACTCGATGAATTGATGAAGGGCAGAACCACCATTATCATTGCCCATCGTTTGGCTACGATCCGTAAGGTAAACCGTATCTATGTGATCAATCAAGGTAAAATTGTAGAAGCAGGTACGCACGAAAGCCTTCTCCAAAACGAAACAGGTATCTATAACAGCCTAGTAAAGTTACAACTAGAGGTAAGTGATTAACGATCTTTAGATTAAACCTTTACGGTACTCGCGCGTCTAAGTAAGTAAACCACAAAGGTTACTATGATAGCGCAACAAAGAAAAATACAGCACCTCTTCTGGCGGGCAGGCTTTGGGCTAACGCCACAAGAACTCAACCAATGGCAAGGTAAAAAGCTATCTACTTTGATTGACGAGCTTTTTAAAGAATCCCAAAAAGCCCTACCTCTGTCAGTAGTTAATCTACCTAAAATAGCGAGTGTCAATAGGAAGAAGATGACCGCTGAAGAGAGAAAAGCTTTCAGAAAAGAAAGACAAGAACAAAGTAAAAACCTGAATCGCGCTTGGCTAGACAGAATGGTAAGCGGTAAGGGACGCCTCAGAGAAAAAATGACCCTTTTTTGGCACGGACATTTCGCCTGCAAAACGCCCCTTCCGTACTTGAGTCAAATGCAAAACAATACACTTCGAGAACACGCCCTAGGAAAGTTTGGCGATCTACTACTGGCGGTCTCAAAAGACCCAGCGATGTTGCAATTTCTCAATAACCAGCAAAATAGAAAGCAACAGCCCAACGAAAACTTTGCCCGTGAACTCCTTGAGCTTTTCACACTGGGGAGAGGCAACTACACAGAGAAGGATATTCAAGAAGCGGCACGGGCTTTTACAGGTTGGGGCTTTAATAGAGAAGGGCAATTTGTTTTCAGAGAACGTGTCCACGATTTTGGATCCAAGACATTTATGGGTAAGACAGGTAACTTCAATGGAGAAGATATCATTAAAATTGTATTAGAAAATCCACAAACTGCCCAGTATATTACCACAAAACTCTATAAGTTTTTAGTCAACGAGGAACCTGATACACAACGCGTGAAAGAACTAGCTGATTTTTTCTATCAGGCTGACTACGACATTACAAAACTGCTCCAGAAAATTTTCAATGCTAATTGGTTTTATGATGAGCAAAACGTAGGTGTACTAATTAAGTCACCAGTTGTCCTACTGGTAAGCACGAGGCGAAACTTCGGAATTACTTTTCAAAATAAAGACATACAGCTATTCATACAAAGGGTATTAGGGCAGATGGTGTTCAACCCACCGAATGTAGCAGGCTGGGCAGGAGGGAAGTACTGGATCGATAGTTCTACGTTGCTATTTCGCTTACAATTCACCAACTATATTTTCTTACAATCTGACGTGAGAGTGAATGACAAGGATGAAGGAGATGTCAACGTGGAGAACTTTAGAAAAACAGGCGGGCGAAAGCTAAAGGCAACGGTGGCTTGGGAACCTTACTTAAAACGCTTTAGCAAAGAAAAAAATAGAAAAAAATTATTGGCTGAGCTAGAGCAGTATTTATTACAAAGTAATGCGGCTGTATCTACAGAAGAATTTTTAAAAAAATGGCAAAATGAGGAAACGGGTAACTTTGTCAAACAAGTCACCTTAGCACTCACCGCTTTACCTGATTATCAACTCGCTTAAAGAGGATGACTATGAAACGAAGAAATTTTATACAAAAATCAGCCTTAGCAACTACAGGTACTATGATGATTCCTGCTTTTCTAAAGGCTTTTGAGCTACAACGTACTGTCAATCCTGAGGCAGCGCATCCTATAGTAGTAATCATACAACTGTCAGGTGGTAACGATGGGCTTAATACCATTATCCCTTACCAAAATGATCTTTATTATCAATTACGTCCTAAGCTAGCCATTCCTAAAGAACAAGTGATTAGCATAGATAAGAAAAAAGACTTAGGGTGGCATCCAGCCCTCCAGCCTTTACAGTCTTTGTATGATAAAGGTTGGCTGGCGATGCTCAATAATGTTGGCTACCCCAACCCTGATCGTTCGCACTTCCGCTCGATGGATATCTGGCATACGGCCAGCGATGCCGATGAGTATTGGTACACAGGGTGGTTGGGAAGATTCCTAGATGCGCACTGTGAGCAAGATTGCCAAGCACATACTGCCATTGAGATTGATGATACGCTCAGCTTGGCTTTGAAAGGTAGCGAACTGAAGGGCTTGGCGATGCAAGACCCTCGTAAGTTTTACCAAATGACAAGATCGGGCTTTCTGAAGAAGGTAAGTGAGCAAAAAGTAAAAGGTGATAATAATACTGCTTATCTCTACAAAACGCTCGCAGAAACGGTCTCCTCGGCTGACTACGTATACGAAAAATCGCAGGTGAAACAAACGGCGGCTTCGTACCCACAGACTAGTTTAGGACGTCGTCTAAAGACCATCTCGCAAATGATTCAGTCAGGTCTCTCTACAGAAGTATATTATGCTTCTTTGTCGGGTTTTGATACGCATGTAGGGCAAGTGATTAAGCACCAGCGACTACTCAAACAATATGCGGAGGCGCTAAAAGCTTTTGTAGAAGATTTACATAAGAGCAATGCCTTTGATCAAGTATTAGTACTTACCTTCTCAGAGTTTGGGCGCCGCGTAAAACAAAACGCTAGTAATGGTACAGACCATGGCGCAGCGAATAATTTATTTGTAGTAGGTAAAAACCTTAAAAAAGCAGGCTTCTACAATGAGGGTCCCAATCTGAGTGATTTGGATGATGGAGATATCAAGTACCAGATTGATTTCAGAGACATTTATGCTACGCTACTTAAAAAGCATCTTAAAGCAGACGATAAGAAAATTCTAGGTAAGAGCTTCAATTACTTAAACTTTATTTAGAAATAACGCTGCAACCAAGTTTCTTGTGCTGGTTTCAGCCAATCTTTCTCAAGCTGACTAAGCGTAGTAATTGTATTATCAAACACAAGGGTAGTAGGCGTAATCTCACCTTCATTAATCTTTTCTTTGATCAGCTTGAAGTCGATAGTACGCATCTTATCCTCTTTTATAAAGCCCACCAACGAACGGTCTAGGAGTGATATATTAAATTCATTTTCTAGCGACTGAATAAAGTGTGTCATTTTATCTATCGAACAGCCAGAGGCTTGGTTGTGTGCTTCATTGACAGCCAAAATGATAAAGCAGTCGTGTTCGATCATAGCAGAGGCTTCTAAGGTCTGGTTATGTGCTGTCCATTGGGTAATGAACTGTGTGTTTTTGGTATTGATAAGCCTTTTTTCGCGCTCATCGAATTTACGATTGGCTTGGAAAATCCAAGTGCGAGAAGTAGAGGGAAGTTGATCGAAGGTTACAAACATAAAAAATATAGTCTTGAAGGTTCTTAAGCGTTGATAGCCTTGTAATACTACACGATAAGAACCTTTCATTAAAGTTTTACAAAAAAAATACTATCTCATTAGTCCTTACATAGACTTGAGAATAAGCTCTGAGAGGTCATAGACCATTACTTCTCCTTCTTTTTCCTTATTCTTAATCCCATCCGTCATCATGACCATACAGAAAGGGCAACCCACTGCTACTACTTTTGCTTCTGTCTCTAAGGCTTCTTCGATACGTTCTATATTGATGTCTTTTTTCCCTTCTTCAGGTTCTTTGAACATCTGTGCACCGCCTGCTCCACAGCAGAGCCCTTTGGTACGGCAGCGTTTCATCTCAACAAGGTCAGCATCTAACGCCTTAATTACCTCACGAGGGGCTTCATATACGCCATTAGCGCGCCCTAAATAGCAGGAATCGTGAAAGGTAACTTTTTTCCCTTTAAAAGCGCCTCCTTCTACTTTCAATCTTCCCTCGTCGATGAGTTGCTGTAGAAAAGTAGAGTGGTGAATCACTTCGTAGTTTCCACCTAGCTCAGGATATTCATTCTTTAAGGTATTGAAGCAATGCGGACACGCTGTTACAATCTTCTTAATGCCATACATATCGAGCGTTTGAATATTGCTCATCGCCTGCATCTGGAATAAGAACTCGTTGCCGGCACGTCTGGCAGGATCACCCGTACAGTTTTCTTCTGTACCTAATACAGCAAAGTTGACCCCTACTTTATTCAGTATTTTTACAAAGGCAACGGTTACTTGCTTGTAGCGATCATCGAAGGCGCCCGCGCAGCCCACCCAAAATAATACTTCGGGTTGCTCGCCTTTCGCTTGTAGTTCGGCCATTGTAGGCACTTTATAGGTATTTTCACTCATGGTTTAGTCAATTATAAGGTTTTCTGAAATTAACGAAAGAGACTATTTACTAGTCTTTCAATTTATCAGCCCAATTAAATCTGTCAGAGGGAGAAAACTTCCAAGGAGCCATGTTATTTTCTAAGTTCCCAAACATAGCATTCCAAGAAGAAGGCGTATCCGCCTGCTCCATAGTAATGAAGCGCCGTACATCTAGGATAATCGACAATGGGCTAATGTTAACGGGACAAGCTTCTACACAGGCATTACAGGTAGTACAAGCCATAATCTCTTCTTTGGTAATGAAGTCTCCAAAAAGTGTTTTCCCATTGTTAAGTGCTTCTTCTACGCTTTTACCCTTTTGTAGCTCTTTCCCCACATCTTCTAACCGATCCCTAGTTTCCATCATAATGGCCCGTGGCGACAGGTGCTTTCCTGTTTGGCTAGCAGGGCATTGCGCTGTACAGCGCCCGCATTCTGTACAAGAGTAGGCATCCATTAACTGCTTCCAAGTAAGGTCATTAATATCTTTAGCACCGAAAGTCATGTTTGTATCGGCAGGAGGCGCATCATTAGGGTTCATTAAGCCTAAAGCAATCTTTACCTCATTGGTGATGGTAGGCATATTCTCCATATGGCCTTTTGGCTTTAGGTTAGAAAAGTAAGTATTTGGGAAAGCCAAAGCAATGTGTAAGTGCTTTGAATATGTCACGTAGATAGCAAAAGCGAGGATGCCTAAGATATGAAACCACCAAGCACCTCTTTCCAGTGCTACAAGCGCTTCTGTACCCATCCCATCAAAGAGGGGAATCAGAAACTGGCTAAAGACAAAAGCACCTACTGGTGGATAGTGAGGCACATCACGTGTTTGTAGAATGCTGTCGGTTGCGTTCATTGTGAGAAAAGCTGCCATCAAAATAATCTCAAAAACTAAGATGAGGTTGGCGTCTAAGGTGGGCCATTTTTTCATTTCCCAGCGCTTAAAGCGGCTTAAGTTTAAGACGTTTCTGCGAGCCAAGAACACTACACAAACCACCAACACCCCCACCGCTAAAAATTCAAAGAAATTGATAAGCGCACTATATAGGGTACTACCTAACAAAGGTGCAAAGAGGCGGTGCTCGCCTAAAATACCATCTAGTATAATTTCCAATACCTCTATATTAATGATTAGGAAGCCTGCATAGATAATGAAGTGCATCAAACCTACTAGTGGCTTGCTAAACATTTTGCCCTGTCCAAAAGCTACGAGTAGCATGGTTTTGAGCCGTTCTCCTTTTTGGCCCATTGGCCCGGTATCTTTCCCAATCAAAATGGTTCTTTTGATAAGATTTACTCTTCTATAGATGAAAAAACCGGCTGCAGCGAGGCAAGCAAGAAATAATATTTGTGGTAAATAACTCATATCGAAATAATTAAAGAATTATAGCGTGTTTTAAGAAAAAATGTTAAAAATATATTTGACACGTATCGGTCAAGCCTATATCTTTGCACCACTTTCAACAAAAAAATGGTGCGGTAGCTCAGTTGGTAGAGCAAAGGACTGAAAATCCTTGTGTCGGCGGTTCGATCCCGCCCCACACCACCAGCTCCTCAGTAGATGGGGAGCTTTTTTATTTTCCAGCAGATTTGTTCTATTCAACATCTTTTTGAGCTTCTTAGTTACCATTTGTATGGCTGTCTGTAAAATAACACCAGCATAGTACAAATTGAAGAACAAAAGTAAATAATTTAAGAAAAAGATAGTATGTGTGCAGAGTATTATTGCTTAGAATAGAACAATTCTAAATAATACCTAAAGAATATACTTTAATCTAACAATTTCTTTCTCTGTCAAGAATCGCCATTTGCCTCTTGGAAGGTCTTTTTTGGTAAGCCCTGCATAGACTGTTCGGTCGAGCTTAAGGACTTCGTAGCCTAAAGACTCAAAGATACGCCTTACGATACGATTACGACCTATATGTAGCTCTAACCCTACCTTTTTATCCTCTAATAACACAATTCTATCTACCGTAGCTTTACCATCCTCTAAAGTGACACCTCGCTGGATTTGATCAAAGGCTTCTTCGGTGAGAGACTTATCAAGCGTCACTTCATACACTTTACGAACCTGATGGGAAGGATGGGTAAGTTTTTCTGCGAGTAGCCCGTCGTTAGTAAAAAGTAAAAGCCCTACTGTATTTCTATCAAGCCTACCAACAGGGTAGATACGTTCCTCACAAGCACGCTGTACTAAACTCATCACTGTTTTACGATCCTTGGGGTCGTCCATTGTAGTGATGTAGTTTTTAGGCTTGTTAAGAAGGACGTATACAAGCTTTTCTTTCTTAATAGGCTCACCATTGTAGGTAACTGTATCAGAGGGGTTTACTTGATAGCCCATCTCTGTCACTGTTTGGCCATTTACTTGGATGAGCCCTTTTTGAATAAGGGTGTCTGCTTCACGCCTAGAGCAAATGCCTGCATTTGCGATGAAACGATTAAGGCGAACAGTCGTTTTCTTGGTATCTTCTTCTTTCTGAAGTTGATTGTATTTATGGAAGTTGTAGGTAGGAGTATCTTTGCTAAATTTTTTCCCCTTTTGATAAGAAGTCTTTTTCTTTCCGAACTTTTGTTCTTCTGTATGATTGCTTCGATTCGTTTTGCTGGTTCTTTCGTACTTTCTGTTTCTTTTCTTCATACCTGATAAGTTTGCAGTATCACTACTGTATATTAAGTTTTTATCGATACAAAGATATAACAAAATAGAAAGAAGGTACTATAAATCTGGCTTATTAAAGAAAGTAGCTAGCCCTTATCTTCGCCAATGGTGTTTTCGTTAGGAGTAATGTCCTTAGGTTGAGGGAGGTCTTTAAGGCTATTTATGCCAAAGTAGTCCATAAACTTGTCGCTTGTACCATATAGCAGTGGGCGACCGATGGCTTCTGATTTTCCTTTGATGGTTACTAGCTCTTTTTCTAGTAGTTTCTGTATGGCGTAATCACAATTAACCCCTCTAATCTTCTCTACTTCGGTTTTAGTAATGGGTTGTTTGTAGGCAACGATTGCTAGTGTTTCTATAGCAGAGGTAGACAGCCTCTTTTTTGACTTTTGTTTGAGTAGAATACTGATACTTGCTTGATAGGCAGGTTTGGTAAGAAATTGATAACCACCCCCTATGTGGTGTATCTGAAAAGAATAAATATCTGCCTCGAATTTCTCTATGAGGCTATCGATTGCCTGAGCGATTGTTTCTTCAGGAATATCTGCCTCAAACATTTCCATTAAGCACTGTTGTATTTCGGCCAGTGTAATGGAAGAAGGAGAACAAAATATAAGCGCTTCAACGTGATTTTGTAGGAAGTCCATACTTCTGTAATGGGCTATTTATATTGAACAAACGATATCGGTCACAATTCGTTAATCTTGCTTGCTCAATTTTGCCTCTATCGAGTGCTGCGTATGGGGCACTACACGTAAACGTTCTTTAGGAATCAGTTTATTGGTATCTATACAAATACCGTACGTACCATTTTTGATACGGATAAGGGCGTGCTCCAGTTGTACGATAAACTTTTGTTGTCTTGCCGCAAGCTGGTTGATATTCTCCCTTTCCAAAGTGTCGGCGCCATCTTCCAAGAGTTTAGAGTTGCTAGATGTTTCGTCTGTACCAGAGTCATTACGTTTGCTCAGCGTTTCTTTGAGGTCTTGTAGCTCTTGTTTGGCCTGCGCCAATTTATTGAGAATAAGCTCCTCAAACTCTTTCAACTCTTCTTCAGAGTAGCGTGTTTTCTCGTTAGATGTGTTCTTATCTTCCATATCAAGTAATATATCAATAATTTAGAGAAGTCAAATTTTGTCGCAAAATAAGCAGTATAAAAAGAAAAGAAAAAAAATATCCATTTTATTTTGCGAATACATATTTATAAGTTTTTATATGTATTTTTGAGCTAGTAATAGATAAATATTCTGTAATATTAAGAAAACACTCCCGTAAAATTTGCTTCTTTAAAGCATTCGTTTTTAGTAACTTTTACGTAAAGTATAACGTATAGAAAAGTACGATGAAAATAGATACACAGAAGGAATCTTCTTTTTATATCATTGCTATTGATGGCGATCTAGATGCCTCTTCTTCTATTGTACTAGATACCGCCATTATGGAGGCCATTGGTAGGGATGAGAAAGCTATCTTGTTTGACTGTAACGCTTTAAGCTACATTTCGTCTGCGGGCTTGGGTGTTTTTATGTCTTACTTAAATGAGTTTGAACAACAGCAGATTTACTCAGCCTTGTATAGCTTAAACCCTAAAGTGAAAAATGTATTCGAAATATTAGGTTTAGATCAACTAATTCAGATTTATGCAGATAAGCAAGAGGCTATTTCCCGTTTTAATGCAGCAGAGCTATAAGACATATTGCCAGAGAAATAACTTAAAGCACATTAGAGCCTTCGTAGAGAAAACCCTCGCTAATACTACTCTTTCGGACATTGAGATTAATCAAATTGTATTAGCCGTGGATGAGATATGTGCCAATCTCATTATTCACTCTCAGAAGGGGAATCCTAAAGCAGAGATGGAAATTATTATTGAGTGCCTCCCTGAAGAAATTATCTTTCAAATTATTGACTTTGATGCCTCTTTTTTCGATTTCTCTGCTTATAAAGAACCCACTATTACAGGTATTAAAAAGGAAGGTAGAAAAGGCGGTATGGGCTTACTACTTGTTAACTCTATTATGGATGAAGTGGAAGTGGTACACCGACACAATACCAACACGTGGTATTTGACTAAAAAAATCGGATTAGCTACTACTTAATGGCCATTTTTCGGATGTATTTGTATTTCCTACTTTACAGACAAGCTAAATTTGCTGAAAACACCTCTTATTCTCACATTTTCTAGTAAACTCCCTCAGGCTATTTCAATTAGAGCAAAAAAATAGTTAAAATTGCAATCGTTTTAAATATAACACAATCTAAAAGACCAAGCAGGAAATTAAAAAACTATTATGAAGCGATATTTTGCCTACTTACTCATAGGTTCATTTGGCTTGATAGTGGGTTGTAAAACATCTAATGTAGCGAAGAAAGCAAATGGTAAGGATCCTATCATTGCTTATTTGGGCGACTACCCCATTTATCAGTCAGATTTTCAGTACGTTTACGAGAAAAACACCAACAACAAAGACAGCGCTTATACAGCGCAAAGCCTAAAAGAGTACTTGAAATTATACCTAAACTTTAAGCTGAAGGTATTAGACGCCAAGGCACAAGGGGTTGACACCACCCAAACCTTCAAAGCAGAACTAGCCGGTTATGAAGCACAATTAGCTAAACCTTATTTACGAGCAAAGGAAGTAAATGAAAAGCTAGTAGAACAAGCCTACGAGCGCCTTAAGCAGGAAGTAAATGCTTCTCACATACTCATAAAAATATCTCCTGAAGCAGAGCCCGCCGATACGCTAGCAGCTTACAAGAAAATAGCTGATATCAAAAAGAAAGCACAAAAAGGAGAAGACTTTGGACAGCTAGCCGCTAATTATTCTGAAGATCCCTCTGCAAGTATGAATAAGGGAAACTTAGGCTACTTTACAGCTTTACAAATGGTTTATCCTTTTGAGCAAGTTGCTTACCAAACCCCTGTTGGAGAAGTATCTGATATTTTACGTACCGACTTTGGCTATCATATCTTAAAAGTACACGATCGTCGCCCTACTAGCGGGAAGTTAAAAGTAGCCCACATTATGCTTAAGACGGCTAAAGGGCAGTCAGTAGCAGATTCTGTAGCCACAAGAGAAAGAATTTTTGAAATATACAAGCGCCTAGAAGACGGAGAACCTTGGGACAAGCTATGTCAGCAATTCTCAGAAGATATGAACTCTAAGAAAAAAAATGGCGAGTTACCTGTCTTCTCTATTGGTACCATTATTCCTGAATTTGAGCAAGCAGCTTTCTCACTAGAAAAGGAAGGTGAATATACCGAGCCAGTGTATACCGCTTACGGTTGGCATATTATCAAACTATTAGAGAAAGTCACCTTGGAACCCTTCGTGGAGTTGGAGCCCTTACTGACTCAGAAAGTGAGCAAAGATTCACGCTCTGATGTAAGCGAGGCAGCTCTTATTAGTAGATTAAAAGAAGAGAACAACTTTAGTTACAACCGAAAAGTACTAGCTAGTGCGCTAGAGCAAGCCGATACTAACCTTTTTACAGCACAGTGGAAATATAGAGCAAGTGATTTACTACAAAAAGAACTGCTTTCTTTTAGTCATCCAGCAGTAACGGAGGAAGGTACATACACAGTAAAAGATTTTTTTGAGTACCTCGTAGCACAGCAACAAGCACGTAACGACATCAAAACACCTTCCTACTATATGCAGGTCTATTTTGATCGCTTTGTAGAAGAAAAAGCTATTGCCTTTGAGAAAGATCATCTAGCTGAAAAGCACGAAGAGTATAGAATGCTTGCTAAAGAATACAAAGAAGGGATGATGCTTTTCCAAATGATGAATGATAATGTATGGGGAAAAGCTATTCGTGACACAGCAGGAGCTCGGGAATACTATCAAACACAACAAGAGCAATACATGTGGAAAAAGCGGGTGAAGGCAATCGTATATGATGCTGCTGACGAACAGGTGCTCAAGCAAGTACTCAAGAAGAAAGATCAAAAGATGTTTAAAGTACCTGATTTTACAGTGGCGACGATCTTTTTTGAGAAAAATAGTGCAACCATCCCTAATGCTTCCTTATCTTCTCTTAATGCTTTGGTAAACTATTTGCTGAGCGATAAAACAAATAAAGTAGAAATAGGAGGCCATATAGACCCACTAGAAAAAGCTGCCGTAGCAGCACAGAGAATAGAAGCGATCAGTAATTACCTTGACAAAAGAGGTGTAAACAAGACACAAATCATCCAAAAAAACTTTGGAAAGTACCAACCCCTTTCTAGAACAGACCGCACCAAAAATCGGCGAACTACATTTACCGTGTATGCTACTAGTATAGAAACACTTGAAAAGCAATTTAATCAAGAACAGCCGCTTAACTTAAAAATTACGCAAGGGGTTTTCCAAAAAGGAGACAATGATTATATAGATAGTATCGTTTGGAAAGAAGGAGATACCCGATTGCAAAAGAATGATCGTTGGATTTATATCAATATAGAAAAAGTGGAGGCGCCTCGTCGCAAAACTTTTGAAGAAGCAAGAGGGTACGTGATTTCTGATTATCAGAACTACCTAGAAGAGCAGTGGGTAGAGCAGCTTAAAGTAAGGTATCCGATTCGAGTAGAAGAAGCGACATTTCAAGATTTAGTAAAGGAGTAGTAGTATTTTATGAATATACCAAACAAAAAGATAAGAAGAAGCAGTATCCTGTACCTTGGTTGGCTTATACTCTTATGGACGAGTTGGGGGTGTAAAGAGCAATCTACTACGCAAGATTGGGTGGCGCGTGTAGGAGAAAACTACTTGTATGAAGAAGAACTGGCAGATATTATTCCATCAGGTGTATCAGCGCAAGACAGCCTCAATATGGCCGAGCGCTATATAGATAAGTGGATTAGTAGAAAACTGCTCCTCGAAAATGCACAAGAAAACACAGAGTATAATATACAGGAAATCAATAAAAAAGTAGAAGATTACAGGTACGCCTTGATTACCTATGAGTTTGAGAAGAAATACCTCGACGATAAGTTGAAAACTGAAATTACCTCTGCTGAGGTAGAAAAGTTTTATGAAGAGAATTTATCAGAATTTGAGTTAAAGCAACCTATCGTGAAAGGGAGATTTGTGAAGATAACAAAAAAGGCGAAACTGCCCAGCGGGTTTAAAGATTGGCTACGTTCCGAAAAGGAAGGAGACCTACAAAAACTGAAAGAATATTGTTATACAAATGCAGATGCCTTTAACTTAGAAGACTCACTCTGGCTGGCTTTTGATGAATTGATTCAGCAGACCCCGCTGGAGAGTATTCCTAACAAGGTGAACTTTCTTAAGTTTAACCAATTTGTAGAAACGGCTGATACTTCTCATCACTACTACTTGTATATCAAGGATTATAAAATTGCTGATCAGATATCACCAATAGAGTTTGTAGAAGATCGTATTAAAAGCATGATTATCAATCAGCGAAAAACACAGCTTATCAAAGAATTAGAAACAGACTTATACCAAAAAGCAGAAAAAGAAAATAAAATTGAATTGTACAAAGCAAAAGAAGATGAGTAGTATGAGAAGAGGTATCATTTTATGGGTGATAGGATTTATGTACGCAGGAGCGCTAATGGGACAAGACCAACGCTTGGACGAAGTGATTGTAAAAGTAGATAACCATATAATTTTACTATCCGATTTAGAACTTAATTTTGCACAACTCGTAGCAGAAGAGCGCGTTCCCAATACCCCACAAGCCAAATGTCAAATCTTGCAGAGTTTGGTCATCAATAAATTATTTTTAGCGAAAGCAGAGATAGACTCCGTCACAGTAGATGACCAGCTAGTTGAGCTAGAAACAGAAGAACGCATGAAACAGTTGTTGGCAGGGAGAGATCCTAAAATCTTGGAGGAGTTATACGGAAAGCCTGTCGAAGCACTCAAAGAAGAGTTGAGAACTTCTCTGAAAGAAGATAAAATTGTGAAAAGAATGCGTAGTCAAATTACTTCAGAGGTATCGATTACTCCGAGTGAAGTTAAAAAATACTTTAAAGAGCTAGATAGTACCATTGTCTATAAAACAGAAGTAGAGCTAGCACAGATTGTACGTATTCCAGAAGTAGATCAAAAAGAGAAAAGGCGCATCAAAAGTAAGATGGAAGATTTGCGTAAACGTATTGTAGAAGGAGGTGAAAGCTTTGAAGATTTGGCCCGCGTCTATTGCGAAGACGGCTCCCGTAATGAAGGAGGAGACTTAGGGTGGCTCTCTAGAGGGCGATCTGTACCTGAATTTGAGGCAGTAGTTTTCAAATTAAAACCCGACCAAGTATCGAAAGTAATTGAAACTCCTTTTGGCTATCATATCGTAAAACTTGTAGGACGTAGAGGAGATGAGTACAGAGCACGTCACATTCTTATGATGCCTGACTGGGATAAGGTGAATGTGCTGCCTGCTAAGAACTTCTTAGATAGCCTTAGAACAGAAATATTACGAGACAGCATCACTTTCCAAGCCGCTGCTACTGAGTATTCCGATGATCGCGGAGCAATGAGTACCAATACCGCCGCCAATGGAGGATTCTTTCAACAACCTGATGGAAGCATACGTGTAAAAACAGAGACCCTAGATACTTACGTCTATCAAGCCATAGATCGGATGAAAGAAGGAGATATCTCAGAGTCTAGTTCTTTTAGAACACCCGATGGTAAAACAGCGTATCGTATTTTATATTTAAAGAAACGCTACCCAGCGCACGTAGCCGACCTTAAAAGAGATTATGAGAAGATACAAGCAGCAGCGCTGGCAGACAAGCAGAGTAAGCAATTGCTAGAATGGTTTCATGAAGCGAAGAAAGATGTCTACATAGACATAGACGATCGCTACGATCAGTGTAGTATCTTAGGTATTCAGTAAGTCTATTCAGTTATATTTTAAAAATAAGAGGTATGAGACAATTTGAATCTGATGTAGAGGCTGCCAATGCCTTGGCTACTTCCTATGAACAACTTAAAGCAGAGATTTCCAAAGTAATTGTTGGTCAGGAAGAAGTGGTGAGGCTACTACTTACCAGTATATTTGCGCAAGGGCATTGCTTGCTGGTAGGTGTACCTGGCTTGGCCAAGACCTTGCTGGTACAAACCATTGCTTCTGCATTAGAGCTGAGTTTCAATCGTATTCAGTTTACACCTGACTTAATGCCTTCTGATATCGTAGGTGCAGAAACGCTTGACAAAGATCGTAACTTTCAGTTTTTAAAAGGGGCTATCTTTGCCAATATTATTCTAGCTGACGAGATTAACCGTACCCCTCCTAAAACGCAAGCAGCTTTACTAGAATCTATGCAGGAATATGCGGTAACGATTGCAGGTAAAAAATATGAGCTTCCTCGTCCTTTTTTCGTACTCGCTACCCAAAACCCCATAGAACAAGAAGGAACGTATCCGTTGCCTGAGGCACAATTAGATCGGTTTATGTTCAACATCGAACTAGACTACCCCAGCTATCAAGCAGAAGTGGATATTGTAAAAAATACAACGGGTGGAGAACGGAAAGAAGTCAACGAAGTGCTTTCTAGTGAAGACCTTATTTACTTCCAATCGCTTATTCGAAAAGTAACGGTCGCAGACAACGTCATTGAGTACGCGGTGAAACTTGTACATAAAACAAGGCCTAACACTGATCTTGCTTCCACAGAAGCCAACCAGTACCTAGAGTGGGGGGCAGGGCCAAGAGCTTCTCAGTACCTTATTTTAGGTGCTAAATGCAATGCATTACTACATGGGAAGTACTCACCAGATATAGAAGATGTACAGGCAGTAGCCTTGGCTATTTTGAGACACCGTATTGTACGTAACTTCAAAGCAGAAGCCGAAGGGATTACCGTTGCTTCTATTGTAGAGCGTATGTTATAATTAAGTGTATTTAAGCTTAAGCTACCCTATTTTTAGCTTGTAGTACTGGGTTGACTACTTTTTTGGTAGAAGGTTCTTTTATTTGGCTTTGTTTAATGTAGAAAGGAAGCAAACTTAATGAAAGGGCAATCGTAGATATTAAACCCTAATACACCAACGGAGGGAGATGTATCAAGGCAAACGCCAAAGCAATGAATAATAAGTTGGCCGTATAGAGTACAAAAGAGGCCTTTAAATGAGAAAATCCAATATCTAGTAGAAGATGATGAATATGATTGCGATCTCCACTAAAGGGAGAGCGCTTTTGCAGTACTCTTATGATAAACACACGTAAAGTATCAAAAAGTGGTACTATAAGCACAGCCACAGCAAATATAGGTGCCTTCCCACCCCTAAATACTGTCAGCGCTTGGCTTAGCTCTATAAATTGAATAGCCAAAATAGCTGAAATTAAGCCTATAACCAGCGAGCCTGTATCGCCCATAAATACTTTTGCTCTCACGAGATTATACCTGAGAAAGCCTATCAAGGCGCCACACAAAGCTACAGCAATAATAGCCAAACTCTGATAACCGTTGATGAAAAACCAAATACCAAAAGTACCTGCTACAATAAATGCAATACCTCCTGCAAGACCATTAATACCATCTATCAGATTAAAGGCATTAATAATGACCAAGATCGTAAAAATAGAAATTCCTATGCCCAACCAATCTGGAATCTCATATACATTAAAAAGACCGTAAAGGCTAGTAAGCTGCACTTCCCCTTGTATAACAACAATGGTACAGGCAAGTAACTGAGCAATCATCTTTTTAATAGGACTTAGCGGAATAATATCATCTTTAATTCCTGTGAAGAAGAGAATGATAGTAGCAGAAAAAATAGCCCCAAAATGTAAGTCGGTATCAGGCTCGAGAAAAAAAGTAGAGGCAATGATTAATCCTGCAAAGATAGCTACTCCCCCAAGGGTAGGTACACGTAGGACGTGTGCTTTACGTTCATTGGGTTCGTCGTATAGATGTTTTTCCTGCGCCACCCTTATGATAGAAGGGATACTCACCCAAGCAATGAGTAAGGCGACTACAAAAGTAGTTGTTAGTACAAGCATTTAATTCAGTACACCCGTTTTATTTATATCAATAATACTAAAAATGACGCTGACCTCAAAATAACTCTATGAGAAAAAACGCAACTTAAAAGGCATTTTTATCACCTTTAACCATACTGAAAACTGTCCATAATATTATCTTAACATCCAAGAAAAACGACCAGTTTTCAATGTAGAAGATATCAAGCCGCACACGATTAATCATGGAGCGTAATTCCTTCGTTTCACCTCTGTAACCTCTCACCTGTGCTAGCCCCGTAACGCCAGGCTTTACTAAATGACGTACCATATACTTTTCTACCACATTCTTAAAAGTCTCGTTAAGCTCTAATGGATGAGGACGTGGCCCTACAACAGTCATATCACCTAAGAGCACGTTAAAGAACTGGGGGAGCTCGTCAAGATTTGTCTTTCTGAGTAACTTCCCAACCCTCGTAATACGGTTGTCATTTTTGGTAGCTTGTACAAACTTAGAATTCTTTTGGTAACGCATGGTTCTTAGCTTCCAACAAGTAAAAGTAGTATGATTTTTACCTGAGCGCGTTTGCTTAAAAAATACAGGCCCTTTTGAATCTATGTAAATAATGATCGCTAAGAGAGGAATAAGCCAAGAGAGTACCAATACAATAACCGCTAGAGAGAAAACAATATCAAAGCTTCTCTTCACTAATTGATTGAGGTGGTCGTTAAGTGGTTCTTTTCGCGCAAGAAGAATAGAGACGTCACCGTATTGTTCCAAGTAAGCGTTTTCTAGCTCGACATCTTCAAAGTTGGGAATAAACTTAATACGTTTGAGATGATCATCCGCAAACTGTTTCAGTTGTTGTATGTATTTTTTAGAGAGCTTATCTACAGAGCAGAATATCTCGTCTACATCATTCTCTATGGCGTAGGCTTCTATGGCTTCTAAGTCTCCTTTCACAAGACTACTTTCTTGGTACCGATCAAAAAAGCCCATAAATCTATAGCCTTTTTCGGGATTATTCTGGAAAAAGTTGTAAAGCTTAAGCCCTATGCGATTGTAGCCTACTATAATGATATTACTCTGGTTATAACCTAATCGTCGGTAAATTTTTAGGAAATAGGCGAAGGTTTCTCTCCACAAAATAACTAACGTAGCAAATATGAGGTAGAATAATACTAACTGATAACGTGAATAACTGTAAAGTTTTAATAAGACAAAAACGGACGTAACAGTAGCAAAGTGCCATATGATAGGCCTTAGGAGTTTCTTAGCAATTACCGTGTAACTATCTAAGCGAGAGATATCATAGGGCTTCGTTAAATAAGCAATAACTAGCCAAAGGGTATTGAAGAAAGCAAATAGCTGAAGATAAGCAGTAGAAAAGATAGACTGCACTTCATGAAACCTTAAATAATAGGCTAATAGAAAAGAAATGTTGAGGATCAGGATATCTCCACATAGGTAAATCCACTTAATGTAGCGTTTGTAATATTTTGACATGCGAGATACGTTTAAATAATTTTCATAACTAGGAATTTGGACTTTTACCTTATCAAATTTTTTGCCACAAATGTATGATAGCGTGCTGTAAGTGGCTGACAGGTCATTCTCTAACCATTATTTGATGTACTGACAAGGCGTAAAATAGGCTAAAAAATCCGATTCCCTTCTGTACGTTAAAAATAGACTCGGAAAACATAAAAATACCTACTAAAATTAAAAAGTGAAAACACAAATAGTTTTTGTAGCGAAATGCCTGATACAATGGTACAAAAAGGATACTCAATAAAAGCCCAATACCTATCAGCCCCAGCTCTAGCCAAGTAGAAAGGTATTGATTATGAGGGCCAAAATGCCTGCCTTTATAATACGCAAAGCGAAATTTTTTTTCTTTGTAAACCTCATTAAGTACTTCCTTGATGTCTCCTGCTCCTACACCCCAGAGAGGAGGCGCATCTTGAATAGCCTCCCAAGCACAGCGCCAGAGAGCTATGCGAAGAGGAATACCATCCCAACTTCTACCCATTGAGTAGTCCTGTTTACCATCTATCTTTATTTGACTGGTAGAGGCGGTTTCAGTAAGCAAACTTCTCAATCTTACTTGTAAAGGTTGGCTGAGCGCAATAACTACTATGCTTATACTTACTGCTGCAACAAGCATAACGACCCCTACTTTTAATAAATGCCTCTGTTTGAATAGTAAAATAAAGAATGACAATAATAAAAGTATAAAAGTGAGTAGAGAGGTACGAGAACCAAGTAAGAGAAGAAAGCCTGTAAAGTAGAGTATTAAGAGTGCCCCTAAAAGTTTTTTTCTTTTGGTAGCGGGCGTTTGAAGTATAAAAATACCGAGTATTACTAGGCAAAAGTTGATATACAGCGAGGTGTAGCCAGCATGTTGAAGGGTATAGGCCAGTGGATGGTAAAAAAAGAAGCTGGGTTGCCAATATTGAAACTGGTTATATTGATAGTGCTTATAAAAGGCTACTGCGAAATCTACGAAAGTGGCAAGCATAACGGCCAATACAAATAAAGATAGGAGCTGATGCCATTGCCGCGTACTGATTGGTTTACTGGTAAGGATGACAAGCGGGGCTGCAAGAATATGCAGCTTCATGTGTGCTGCAGCAAGCCAAGCTGCTGTGTTGGTTGAGTAAAGCCCGCTTATGAAATAGGCGAAGCATAACGAGACAGTGAGCCAAACAACGGGTTGTTTTCTCCAATATAGAAGCTTTTGTCTAAAATCGAGAGAGCATAGCCAGTTTATCACTAACAGCACAAGGCTTATACTGTTTAGTGCAGGAAATACAAGAAAAGGTAGTGTAAGCACTAAGAGGCACAAACAGATAAAATGGATTCTCTGATGAATATGAGCAGCTAACATAGATTAACGCTTAAGTAACTGGCGAAAGAAAAGCCACAAAAAGTATGTATTGGTTATAAAGTAGCGCTTCCATAATCGCCTAGGCTCTTGCCAAAACCTGTAAAGCCACTCTAACGCCCACTTTTGCATCCAGTTGGGCGCACGCTTTTGCATTTGTGCAAATACAGGAAAAGCTCCTCCTACGCCCAATAGTACAGCCCGGATTTGTGGAGAATATCGTGCCATCCATTTCTCTTGCTTGGGGCATCCCAAGGCCACAAGTACGAGATGCGCTCCTGTATCGTTAATTTGATCAATATATTTTTGTTGCTCCTGCTCACTTAGTTTTCTAAAAGGGGGCGAAATACGCCCTACAATCTGTACCTGCGGATATTGCTGACGAGCCCGCTTACAAATAGCATCTAGTACGTCGTCCGTAGAGCCATAAAGAAAGATCTTCAGTTGTTGTGTGTGGGCTTGCCGAAAAATATCTTCCATGAAATCCATCCCAGCGATACGTTCTTGTGTAACGCCATAAAGTAACCTCAGCGCAATCACCAGCGGTTTACCGTCAGCAAATACATAGTTCGCTTGATTTACCTGGCTGGCAAAAAGCTTCTGCCTATAGGCCTCTATTGTCATATGTACATTGGCAAAGCAAGCATAGGCAGCCTTATTTAACTTTCCCCAATGCACAATTTGTTGTAGCGCTTCTTGGTAGGAAGTCAGAGAGATGGCCAGGCTTATGACTTTTTTTGTGGTCATGATCATTTTTTATTCACATCGGTGTCCGTATTGCTCCTTTTAGGAAGACACCTGTGATGAGGTAAGCGTATTTTCGTTGAGCGGTCTGTTGTAAATAGCTCTTGCCACTAAACCGAGAAAGACCCAGTAAAGTGAAGCATATATGGGGCTTTCAAGTACTAAATTGAAAAGCCCAATGATTGAGATAGAGAAGAAGGATAGAAAGAAAAGATAACCTCCCTCTGCAATGTAATATTTCTTATAAGCATAAAACTCTTTAAATACAATCGTATAAATAGTATAAATGATCAATAGATAGCCTATACCCAGCCTACCAAACAAGGTCAAATAAGTATTGTGTACACCAGTCACGTGGGCATCGTGTTCGTCATCATAGTTACTAACGGCCGTATTTCTACCTTTTGTATAGACTATTAGAGGTGTGCCAAATCCTATTCCTGCTAAATTTTTAGGAAACTTCTCTACCGTAATTCTATACCAAAGAATCGTACGCCAAGAAGAGTTCTCATCTATACGTAACAAATCGTTATCGGTGTAAACCCTTTCTACATTGCCGAAGAGTTTGTAGCTTCTATCGCCGATTTTATAAAGTTGTAAACTAGGCGCCAAATAGATAAAAAAAGCAATGAAGACCACTAAGGAAGTAGAAAAGAGCAGACGAAGATAGGCATAATGACGGATAGTGATGAGCACAAATAGTATACTTCCTAAGATCGCCACCGTCATCGACGCAAATACTACTGCATAAATGAAATTAAGCAATAGTAGAATAAGAGGAATGAAAGAATTATCCTTCTTAAGGAGAAGAGGAAAAAAAACCGATAAAGAAAATCTATCTAAATAGTACTTAGTTCCAGTGGGGAAGAGCGCAACGACCACAAGGAGAAGTATATGGCGAGCTTTATGAAGAAACTCCTTGAAAGAATTATACCAATAAAAGCCTATTAGAAAGGTAAAAGAGGCATAAAAAATAACCGTATTACGTAAATAGAAATACCAGTTTGTCTTCAAAAATAGCGAGACGATTAAATGAATAATACATAACAGCCAAAAGTAGGTAATTACCTTAAAAACAGAAGATTTTGGAATGCTGAGTACATAGTTTTTTCTCACTACAAAACGAATAAATAATAGAATCCCCACAAAGGATAGCATTTCGTTAAAGAGTAGTTTCTTTTCAAAAAAAATGCTATTTAATCCGTACAGAATGAAGGCTACAATAACCGTAAATTGAATGTATTTCTTCTTGATAACCATTAATAGGCGTTGTAAGAATTTTCAAATATAGTGCGTATCACAGAAATCTTATGCTTAAGATGAAGACTGGGCTTTTCTTAATGGTTAAAACTATACTACCAAAGTAAGTTTTTTCCCATTCTGAAGAAGAGGCGTAACCAGCTCGCTGTAAGATTTATGAAGTTAACAAGTGACACCCGTCGTAAACCCTCTATTTAATAGTATCTTCCATAAAGAAAGACTGATTGGGTTATGAGATGAGGGTAAATTTCTCCTCAATTACTTTTCTAATCCCTTCTTTCAAACTTGTGCTATGCTGCCAACCCAAACTGTGTAGCTTGCTCACATCCATCAGCTTTCTAGGCGTTCCATCAGGCTTAGTGGCATCAAATTGTAATGCTCCTTCATACACTACAAGTTCTTTGATAAGCAAAGCAAGGTCTTTAATACTAATGTCTTCACCTACTCCAATATTAATAAGCTCAGGTTCATTATAATGAAGCATCAAAAAGTAACAAGCATCTGCCAAGTCGTCTACATAGAGAAACTCTCGTTTAGGTGCACCTGTACCCCACACTTCTACAAAAGGTTTACTATCACGCTTCGCTTCTACAAATTTTCTAATGAGTGCAGGCAGTACGTGCGACTTCTTCAAGTCATAGTTATCACCAGGGCCGTACAGATTTGTGGGCATTACAGAAATAAAGTTAGCGCCATACTGGGCACGATAGTTTTCACACATCTTGATACCTGCTATTTTAGCAATGGCATAAGGCTCGTTAGTAGGCTCCAATTCGCCAGTAAGGAGATATGTTTCTTTAAGTGGTTGAGGCGCTAATTTAGGGTATATGCATGAAGAACCTAAAAACATCAACTTCTTTACACCATTTAGATAACTTTGATGAATGACGTTATTCTGAATCATCAGATTATCATAAAGAAATTCAGCTCTGTAAGTATCATTAGCTAAGATACCGCCCACTTTTGCGGCTGCCAAAAAAACATAAGCAGGTTTTTCTTTTATAAAAAAATCGGTTACTGCTTGTTGATTGCGTAGGTCTAGCTCCTGAGAAGTACGTAAGACAAAGTTCGTAAAGCCCTCTGCTTGCAGCTTACGTAAAATGGCTGCTCCTACCATACCTCTATGCCCCGCGATGTATACCTTTTCTTCTTTATTCATAATAATTAAATATTTTATGGCCTCCTTGCTTTAAGTATTGGTCGCGTTTGAAGAGGGCTAAATCAGCTTGTACCATATCTTTCACCAAGGCCGCCAAATCATACTTAGGGCGCCAACCAAGTTGTTCATTGGCTTTAGAAGGATCACCAATAAGTAAATCTACCTCTGTAGGCCGGAAGTAACGTTCGTCAATAGCCACTACTTCTTGTCCCAAAGGAAGTTGATAATCAGGGTGATCACAGTGTTGAATAATACCTACCTCACTTGCTCCCTCTCCTTCAAAGCCGACTTCTATACCCAGCTCTGCAAAAGCCATTTTTACAAAGTCACGTACCGAAGTAGTAATGCCCGTAGCAATTACATAATCTTCTGGTTTTTCTTGTTGTAAGATAAGCCACATCGCTTCTACATAGTCTTTGGCATGCCCCCAATCGCGTTGGGCACTCAAATTACCTAAGTATACTTTTTCTTGTAAACCAAGGGCGATACGCGCTACAGCGCGGGTAATTTTACGTGTTACAAACGTTTCTCCTCTTAATGGTGATTCGTGGTTAAAAAGAATACCATTACAAGCATACATATTGTACGCTTCTCGGTAGTTTACCGTAATCCAATAAGCATAAAGCTTAGCCACCGCATAAGGAGAGCGAGGGTAGAAGGGGGTATTTTCACCTTGTGGTACTTCCTGTACAAGTCCGTAAAGTTCAGAGGTAGAAGCTTGGTAAATCTTGGTTTTATCTATTAAATGAAGAAGTCTTACTGCCTCCAAAATACGTAAAGTTCCTATACCATCAGCATTGGCTGTGTATTCGGGTGTATCGAAACTCACTTTTACGTGTGACATTGCCCCCAAGTTATAAATCTCGTCAGGCTGCGTTTCCTGAATGATACGAATAAGGTTCGTTGAGTCTGTTAAGTCACCATAGTGGAGCTTAAAATGAATGTTTTCTTCGTGGGGGTCTTGATAAATATCGTCAATGCGATCTGTGTTAAAGAGTGAAGCACGTCGCTTGATACCGTGTACCATATAGCCTTTTTTCAGTAAGAAGTGGGCTAAGTATGCACCGTCCTGTCCCGTAATGCCTGTAATAAGTGCAGTCTTCATATAGATTTAGATTTCCGCAAAAATAAGAGATTATTTTAAAATTGTAAGCTTGGGGTAGGGGCTTTTAGAAAAATACTTTACTTTTGGGGTCAAAATAAGACTATACTTTATGAATGATCAAGACAAGAAATTTGCAGAAGAAGAAGAGATAGATTTAATAGCCATACTTGCCAATCTACTCAACTTCCTAAAGCGCTACAGATTTCTTATGGTATTGCTTACATTACTTTGCTTAGGGCTTGCTACCTTTTTATCTTACAAGATTTTACAGCCACATTACAGTAGTGAAATGATAATACACTCTGAAGTACTAAACGCATCAGAAATGGCTGCTGTGTTTAATAGTCTCAATACCTATGTAAAAGAAGAAAAGTATAGTCTACTATCACAAAAGATGAACGAGGAAGAGGCAAAAGTAAAGACGTTGGAAGAGGTGAAAGTATTTCTTACCAACGAATTGGCGATTGATACTAAAGTAGAAGAGGGAAGAGACTCTACCATTACCCTCTTAGTGATTGCCACTACGCCTGATTTACAATCACTGCAAGCAGGGATTCTCAATTATATAGAAGGTAATGACTATATCAAAAAATATTATGCACTCTATAGAATATCCAAGCAAGAAGAGCTAGAAAGAATACAAATAGGATTGCAACGTATTGATTCGCTACAAAAAGCAGTACTTGCTAACTTATCTAGTGAACGTACCAATCTAATGAATGTGGGAGGTGATCTCTACGAGAATATGATAAAGCTCTCAAGACAAGAACGACAACTTAAGGTAGAGCTAGCGGCCCGCCGTCCTGTAGAGGTGGTGGAAGGGCTCAGTAACTTTGGTAAACCAGAGAAAAATCGACGCTTTATAGTGATAGTACTAGGAGGGGGAGTAGGAATCATACTGGCACTGGCAATTGGCTTCTTTCTGGACATAGGGAGAGCGATAAAGGAAAGAGGACTATAAATGTAAGGACTGCTCTGCCAGACAATTTATTTTATCAGTAGCTAACTGTAGTGATCCTTTAGATAGTAACATAGCTAAGTCACTTTGCGTAAAACATCCCTCCATCTTGACAGATTTTCCCTACATCATCCCCCTAAACTGTCGTAGAAACCGTAGATCATTCTCTGTGTAGAGACGTAAATCTTTCACTTGGTATTTAAGCATTGTGATACGCTCTAGGCCCATACCGAAGGCAAAACCTGTGTAGGCTTCAGGGTCGATGTTACAATTTTTAAACACATTGACGTCGATCATACCTGCTCCTCCAATCTCTACCCAACCCGTATATTTACAGATGTTACAACCTTTTCCCTTACAAATACGACAAGAAATATCCATCTCTGCGCTAGGTTCTGTAAAGGGGAAATAGGAAGGTCTAAAGCGAATCTTTGTATCGTCACCAAATAGCTCTTTGGCAAAGTGAAAAAGCGTTTGCTTTAAATCCACAAAACTTACATTGGTATCAATAAAAAAACCTTCTATTTGATGGAAAATACAATGTGCTCTCGCAGAGATCGCTTCATTTCGGAATACGCGCCCAATAGAAAAAGTACGCAAAGGGGGCGGGAAAGCTTCCATTTGCCGAATCTGTACTGATGATGTATGGGTGCGCAGTACGATATCAGGATGCTTCTCAATAAAAAAAGTATCTTGCATTTCCCGAGCAGGATGGTTTTCAGGAAAGTTAAGCCCTGTGAAGTTATGAAAATCATCTTCTATCTCTGGCCCATCCGATTGGTTGAAGCCCATTCGCTCCAAAATCTGTACGATCTGGTTCTTTACAATCGTGAGTGGGTGTACGGTACCCTGCTGCTGAGGAATAACTGGTAAAGAAAGATCAACAGCAGGGCCTTCTGCCTGTTTGGTTTCTATAAGGCTATCTTGCAAAGTCTTAAAGCGCTCTTCGGCTAGTTGTTTAAGTTTATTGACTTCCTGCCCGAAGGTCTTCCGATTTTCAGGCGCAATGTTTTTCATCTCACCCATTAGGCCTTTAATCGCACCTTTTTGACCGATAAACTGGCGGCGAAAAGCCTCTAAATGCTCTTTATTATCAATAGGGAAGCTCTCTACAGCTTGTTGTACCTGCTTTACTTTTTCTAGGATTTCCATCATACAACAAAAATAAAGCGTATTCCGATAAGAAAAAAGAGAGAAGGCTCAAAATAATGTGATATACGTGTTATCTATTACGTCCAAATTGCTCATGGCTTTTTACCCAATCAGAAGAAGAAATGGCCGCTGCCAGTGAGACCTCTCCCGCCAGGACAACCCCAGCGATAATTTCCGCTAACTTATTTACCTTCCCTTTGCCAACACAGCCTAACATAGCCAAGGCTTCTTGTTGGGTGGCCAGTCCTGTACCACCGCCGTAGGTAGCTACAATGAGTGAAGGTAGCGTAATACTCATATAAAAATCACCATCTGCCGTAATTTCAGAGAAAAGCAAGCCAGTAGAGGATTCTGATACATTGGCAACGTCTTGGCCAGTAGCAATAAACATAGCGGTAATACCATTGGCAGAGTGTAAGCCATTGTTATTCGTACCAGCCAGCAGTGCCCCTATGTTGGCCACATTATAGTGGGTAGCTAGCTTTGTAGGAGTTACACGTAAGATTTCTTCCAGTACCTCTTTCCGCAGGGTACAGGCGGCAACCACACGCTTGCCACGGGTACGGAGTACATTGATGTGTGAAGCTTTTTTGTCTGTGGCTAGGTTACCTTCTAGGTAAAAATCTTGGATCGTGTTGGCCTGATAACTTGCCAAAATCCACTGGCAAGAAGCAAGGGTAGCTTTACCTACCATATTTTGCCCTGCAGCATCACCCGTAGTATAGTTAAAGCGCAAGAAAGCGAACTTATTGGTCAGATAAGTATCAATATTAGTGAGGGTAGCTATACTAGAAGTAGCCATTGCCTTTTGGGCAATGGTGGTAAAGTTTTCCTTTACCCAATGACTAAAGTCGCGTGCTTCACGTGCATTCTGGAAAATGAAGACAGGCGCTCGCTGCATAGCATCATCTACTACCGTACAGGTAACACCTCCACTCAGGTTGAGGGCTTTCATCCCTCTATTGTAAGAAGCCACTAAAGTACCTTCTGTAGTAGCCATAGGGATAAGAAAATCTCCTTGGGCGTGCTCTCCTTGAATGGTAATAGGGCCAGCAATACCTACAGGAATTTGCGCAGCACCAATAAAATGCTCGCAGTTACCTTTCACCAGTTTTGGATCAAAAGAGTATTGCTTAAGGTGATGAAGTGAAGTGGTAGTGAAGTCTTCTGTAAAATTCTGTCTGTCCTGAATAGCGGTACTTTGATAATCATCCAACTCATCTCGAGGAATCTTATGTTCCGTAGGCGCTTCGACTGTAATGGAATCTTCCACTTGAATTTGTAAGCTACCAAAAGGGGTGGCTTTAAAAGCTATCTTAATAGGGTAGTTACCTTCTACTAATTGTTCAGTATGGGCGGTAATACGAATGGTACGCCGCAAGGGAAAAGCAATGGGTTGTTCCACCGTTATCTGATCGCCTGTAATAGATACATCACCCTCTAATGCCAAGGTGATGTTTTCTGGTGCGATAGAAACATCACCAATAGTAATTTTCTGCAAAGCGATCAGTTGTGCATCACTAAGGCGATTTTTAATCAAAAAGGAAACACCTGAGGTAGTATTCTGTAGGCTTCCGCGCGTATAGAGTCGCTTTAGAAGATTTTTAGGAATGAGGTTCATAGGCGAGCGATGTTAAAAAATCTAACTTCTTAGAAATAACATAAGACAAAAAAAGGAATTTTGCAAGATTGATTTGGATGAATCAATGTTGTTGGAGAAGAGACTATCATTTTTGTATACGTAAATGAGGTCGCGAAACGTTAGTTAAATTAAAAAGAAAGCGCTCAATAGGGAATATAGTATAATGAGCGTAATGCTTTTGAGATATACTGTAATAAAGCAGTTGAAAAAAGCTTATAAATGATCACTCAACAATATAACATATGTCTATCACTAAAGAATCAGAACTCGTCGGAATGAAGCAAGTAAGCAAAGTAGTAGGGCTTACTTTAAAGTACATGCGCGCCCATGCCAAAGTGGGTATGTCTACAAAAGAACTAGACGAATTTGGTGGAGAACTGCTAAAAAGCTTTGGAGCCAAATCTGCTCCCCACGCTACCTATGGTTTTCCTGGTTATACTTGCGTCAGTTTGAATGGAGAAGCAGCTCACGGGATCCCTTCTAAAAAGAAATATCTTAAAGAAGGCGACCTGGTCAATATAGATGTTTCGGCAGAATTGAATGGCTTTTGGTCTGACAATGGTGGTTCCTTTGTTTTAGGTAAAGACCTCTATCTGCACCAACCACTAGTAGCAGCTTCAAAGCAAATCCTACACAAGGCCATTGCCCATATTAAAGGAGGGGTGAAAATTGCTGACATTGGACATTTGATAGAAAAGGAAGCCAAAAGATTGGGCTATCGGGTTATCAAAAATCTAGCGGGTCATGGTATAGGAAGAAGTTTGCATGAGAAGCCTGATAACATCTTAAACTACAGAGTAATAGGTAACAGAGAAAGGTTCAAGAAAAATACTACCGTAGCTATCGAAACGTTTATTTCAACACGCTCTACCTTAGCGGTAGAACTGGAAGACGGTTGGACACTGGTAGGCAATAAAGGCGGGTACATTGCACAACACGAACACACTATACTGATTACTGACCAAGCGCCTGTGATTCTAACAGCCTCCAACGGAATTTGATCAAACTTGTGTGTAATGAGGAAATACCTGAAAGTTTGATTTTGTAATCTGTACAAATACTTTTATTAAATGCTAACAAAACAATACCTTTTTAGCGCTGAGAGACTAGGATTTCGTAATTGGCACACGGAAGACCTCGCAGCCTTTGCTGCGCTCAATGCCGATCAGGAGGTGATGAAGTATTTTCCAACTACACGCACTGAGTCAGAAACCAGTGCATTGATGGAAAGACTTCAGCAACACTATAAAACGTGGGGGTTTACCTATTTTGCGGTAGAGGTACTGGCAACAGAAGCATTCATCGGTTTCATTGGGCTTACTCACATAGCTTATGAAGCCCCTTTTACACCTACTATTGACATCGGCTGGCGACTGAAAAAATCTGCTTGGGGCAAGGGCTATGCCACCGAAGGTGCCAAGAAGTGCCTGTCGCTAGCTTTCGAGAAATGGAAATTAGACCGTGTGGTAGCCACTTGTACTATACAAAATACCCCCTCAAAAAAGGTGATGAAAAAAATAGGAATGACAAGAAAAGGAGTTTTTGACCATCCAAAGTTAAAAGAGTATCCAGCTTATCAGTCCTGTATTTGGTACGAGATAGAAAATGAATAGAAAGTATAAAAGTACGCTTAAAAAGCCTTTCACTGGCCTATGTATACACAAATAAAGTCATATATGATACAAATGGCGCCATTAAATAAAAATGAAATACACTGGCTAGAGACTTTTTTTGAGCCTGATGAACTATCTAAGGGGACTTATTTACTAGAAGTAGGTCAAGTTTGTAAATACATCTTCTTCATCAATAAAGGTTTGGTAAGACATGGGCACATCGATGAGAAAGGCCAAGAAATTACTTGTGACTTCACCTGCGAAAATGAGTTTCTTACCGACTACCTAAGCTTTAATCAGCAACAGCCTAGTGAGTATTTCTTTAAGGCGATGGAAGAAGTAAGGCTTTTAAAAATAGAGCGAGCGAACTTACAAAAACTATATGCACTAAGTACTACCTTTGAACAAATAGGTAGAAAAGTAGCAGAGAAAATAGCCGTTCGCGTAACAGCCATGGCACAGTCACTGATCACCGATAAAGCAGAAACCCGCTTTCTCTATTTACTCCAATCAAGCCCTACCATTTTTCAGCGGGTTCCTTACAAATACATTGCTTCTTATTTGGGTATGAAGCCAGAGACGTTAAGCCGTATCCGAAAAAAGATACAACAACGAGAGAAATCTTGACTTTTGTCAACGTTTCGTAAAAAAGAAGCTGGTATTTTGCAGAATAAGTTCTGTACAAGCCTCTTATTGAAATGTTTACACTTTATTACCACCTCTCGAAAGTCCCCTTTATAAAAAAATACTACCTCTTACTACTCGGGTTACTCTTCTATTTTTTTAGTATAGGAAAGTATGCCACCAGCTTTGGTGTTTGGTTAGCGCCGATTTTCCTACTAGCCCACTTGAATACCTTACCTAAAAAGAAAAGCCTATTAATCATCTCTTTCATCATTATCTTGTTATTCCCTATACAATGGTATAGCTACATTCCGGCTCCCATGCCGCTTTATCTTATCATTTGTCTGGGGAATGCATTATTCTTCTTAATACCCTATCTATTACATATTGGTCTATACAATAAAGCAAAACACTATACGCTGCTAGTATTTCCTCTCAGCATCGTATTGGTAGAGTTTCTACTGGCCAGCTTTAGTCCGTATGCAAGTTGGGGAGCGATGGTTTATGCCAAACCTTATGCCTTGGTATACAATCAGCTCACTTCTATTACAGGTATCTACGGGGTAAGTTTTATGATTGGATTGACAGCGAGCTTACTCGCTTGGATAAAGCATCAAAATTTTCAACAGGCAGTAGTAGTTCCTCCTCTATTAATACTACTAACGGCTCACGGAGCTGTATGGATCTATGGCACTGTCAGACTGAAGGCTAAGACAACTGCTAAGCAGGTAACTTACGTAGTAGGCATTACCGTACCATTGAGTAGTGAATCCATTATTTTTAGTGATATCGACTATACCCAAGTGGGTGCTCCTCTCAAAGATACCCTCAATGTTTTTAAAGACGTGTATTTACTTAATAAGTCAGTGCCTACGCAACAGCAAGAAGAGGTGGATAAATGGTTCGAGAATATGCACCAGAAATTACTTGCACAAACAGTCATCGCTGCCGATAGAGGTGCTGAGATCATAGTATGGTCTGAAGGGAATGGGTTAGCCCTTAAGCATCAAGAAGCTATGTTTATTGAACAGTGCCAGAAGCTAGCTGTAGAGAAAGACATAGTACTGCTGGCTACACTCAATACAAAAACACTTGGCCAAACGAGAAGTGAGAACAAAGTAGTAGCTATTGATCCCAAAGGGCAGGTAGTCTTTACCCATTTGAAGAGTTATCCAGTACCAGGAGCCGAAAACTCTGTAAAGGGAGACGGTCTATTGAAAACCATTACAACAACTTATGGAAAAATCTCAACAGTCATCTGCTTTGACGCCGACTTCCCTAGACTTGTAAGGCAAGCCAAACACTTGGAAAGTGATTTACTTTTTGTACCAAGCTTCGACTGGGAGGCGATCGACCCCTATCATACCTACATGGCGCGTATAAGAGCGATTGAAAACGGTATCCCCTTGTTTCGTCAAGCGAACAATGGTCTTTCTGCCGCCTACGACGAGAAAGGGCGCGTTGTAGCTACGCATCGTTATGTAAACGAGGCACAAGGGTATATATTTCTAGTACCCCTTGCTATACACTCGACCTTTACTTTATACAGCCAGTTGGGTGATTTCTTCCCTTACTTATGTATACTCAGTCTACTCTTTATTGTGATCATACGCTACCGCAAAAAGGGTTAGGTGCTTTTGTTATATACTAAGATGAGGAATGTATAGGAAAGTATATTGAGTCATCTTAAATTGAGAACCGTCTAGCTTATAAGTAGTACAGTTGATAACAAATAAAGAAAAAATATGAAATATGCCTACACCATACTTTATGTAGAAGATGTAGTAGAAACGATCACCTTCTACGAGAATGCTTTTGCCTTTAAACGAAAGTTGATTACCCCAGAAAAGGATTACGGAGAGTTACTTTCGGGAGAAACAACCATTGCTTTTGCTTCGATAACACTAGGAAATAGTAATTTTAGAGCAGGGTTTGAACAAGCTACTCTCGCAAAAAAACCTTTCGGAGTAGAGCTGGCCTTTACGAGTGAAAATATTGAAGCAGACTTTGAAAGAGCGCTCGAAGCAGGTGCTACTGCTTACGAGCCGTTAAGCGAAAAGCCTTGGGGGCAAAAAGTAGGCTATCTACGTGATAATAATGGCTTCTTAATTGAGATTTGTACGCCTATTAAGGCGTAAAGGAGCTGACTTAAAGCAAAATAATATCAGCTTGTATTTAGGCATTGTTTTCGTTCTTATCTTCTCTAAAAGGCGATATGTTACCCCTACTTACTATTTTAATTAGCTTATCTACTGGGCTCAATACCAACGATACCCTTCAACTTTCCCTAACAATTGGGGATTACTATGATGATCATTATTACAGGAAATCTAGCTACGAAGAACGCACTTGGCAGATTAAAGGCGATACGTTATACTATCAAATTGTCATCAGTGCAAGAGACGAAATCTATAAAGACCAGCAGTTACTTAGCCTAGAGCAAAAAGCTTACTTGAAAGAGGTAATTAAAGATCACTATCTCAATAAAGATATTCTCATTAATCACCAAGACCCTCACCTGAGTAAAAAAGCCTATCAAAAACAGGTAAAGGGTAGCTTGTATTGGCAAGGCAATCATTATACTTATCAGGTAAAGGGGAATAGCAAAGGGGTAGAAGAAAATCCCTTCTACAGGAAGATCAATGCATTAGAACAAGCCCTCTATAAACTTGTTGAATGAAATAGCTATGCAAAGAGGTAGCAGGATTAGGGAAAGGAGAGAATTTTCGTAACTTTGAACATCTTTGAATCATAAATTAGTATATTTTAATGAGTTTGACAGCACAAAATGGCCATGTAGTGAAAGTACACTATACGGGTAAATTGACAGACGGAAAGGTATTCGATTCTTCAGAAGGAAGAGATCCCTTAGAGTTTACCTTAGGGAAGCAGCAGATGATTGTTGGGTTTGAAGAAGGAATACTAGGAATGGCTGTAGGAGAAGAAAAAGTCTTGGAAATACCGCATAGCAAAGGGTACGGTGAGGTAAGGCAGGATCTAATCGCTGAATTTTCTAAGGAACAGCTTCCTAAAGATATGGAAGTGAATGTAGGCGGTAAAATCGGCGTAACAGTGGCCAATGGTCAACAAATTCCAGCAGTAATTGTAGAGGTAAAAGACGAAAGTATTATCATAGATGCCAACCACGAGTTAGCCGGGAAAGACCTCGTATTTGAAGTAAAACTCGTTGACATACAAACTCCAGACGAATCTAGCAAGTCGCCATTACTTTTTGACTAATAAAAGAGACAATCCACTTGAAAGTCAGCCCCAGTGCTGGCTTTTTTGTTGCACCAAATCGTTTGAACTTTTTCCTTATTTTTGGGTTTGATAGTAAGACTATTATCTAAGATAAATCGATGAACAGCACCCATGTAGAGCGCGTCATAAAAGAATTTGCTGACAAGCTCGGCCACGAATACAATTATTTCGATCTAAAAGAGAAATACGCCGAAAATATCACCTATACTGCCCAGGATTTAGAACTATTTATTGAACACCTGATTCGTAAAGGAGAGAAGATTAATATCACAGTACTACGCGATTACTTCAAAATAGAAGAGTTTGCTGAAATCGCCAACAGTGCTGAGTTCCCTGCCTTGGTATTCTTAAAAGAAGAAGAAGAGTTAATGCCTATCCTGTTGTACAGAGATACCAAAGGCAACTTTATAGGCTTCAATATTCAAACAGAGGAAACCATACCCGCTGATCAAGTAGAAACCTTGACAAAAAAGTTTGTCACCTACGAGAACAGCCCAGAGCTAGAGAAGAATGGTCAGATTATCGTGATCACTGCTTTCCCGCTACGCTATCTCGACGAAGAGTATTACGAGAAAGATCAGAAAGACATAAAACTGACACCTCTGAAAAGGCTGTACCGCCTTTTGCTTACTGAACGTAAAGATATTGTGTACATTTATGTCTATGCCATTGTAGTAGGGCTCATAAGCCTTTCTCTACCTTTAGGTATACAAGCCATCATAGAGCTGATTAGAGGTGGGGTGGTGTTTAGCTCTATCGTAGTGCTCATCTCTCTGGTTATCATTGGGGTCATCATTACAGGCGGTCTGCAAATTATGCAGATCACCCTAGTGGAGATACTGCAACAGCGTGTATTTGCCAAGGCGGCTTTTGAGTTTTCATACAGGCTACCACGTATGCGCTCAGAGTACTTACGTAAGTACTATCCACCTGAGCTGATGAATCGTTTTTTTGATATTCTTACTATCCAGAAAGGACTTCCTAAGCTACTAGTAGATATCACAGGCGCGATCATTCAGATTCTCTTTGGATTGTTATTATTGTCTTTTTATCACCCTTTCTTTCTAGTGTTTGCCATTCTTGTAGTAGGCGTATTTTTTCTTATCTTCTACTACACAGGACCAAAGGGTTTAGCCGCTAGCTTAAAAGAATCCTCTTACAAGTATAAAACGGCTGCTTGGCTACAAGAAGTAGGGAGAACCATCGACTCCTTCCGACTAGCAGGTAACTCTAACCTACATTTAGAGAAGATGGATGAGAATGTTAATAACTACCTGTTTTACCGTAAAAAACACTTTAAGGTGCTGGTATCACAGTTTAGTTACATTGTCGTTTTCAAAACACTCATTACAGGTGGGTTACTAGTCATAGGAACCATCCTTGTGGTAGATCGCCAGATTAACTTGGGTCAATTTGTGGCTTCGGAAGTAGTGATTATCTTGGTAGTAACAGCCGTAGAGAAGCTCATTGTCAATATGGACACTATCTACGATTTACTCACTGCCGTAGAAAAAGTAGGGAAGGTAACCGATGTGCCACTAGAGCGTCAAGATGGGCTCAAAATAGATCTTACGAAAGAGAACAAGGGATTGGATATTCACGTAAAGGATTTAAAGTACAAATATGCCGACGAGAAGAGCTACATCATTGACGGATTAGACTTGGACATCAAAGCTGGAGAAAAACTCTGTATAGCAGGTGCCAGTGGTTCAGGAAGACAGACTTTGGTACGCATCCTCTCTGGCTCCCTTTCTGGCTACGAAGGAGTAGTCAATATAGGAGGGCACTCTCTGAGAGATGTAAGTGTTTATAGTATTAGATCAGTCATTGAAAATAACTTTATCAAAGATGAGATATTCGCAGGTACGTTATTAGACAATATCACTTTAGGCAGAGTAGGTATTACTTATAAAGATGTGCTATGGGCGATAGAAAGTATAGGTTTGAAAGACTACATAGATCATTTACCAGAGGGGCTCTATACAGAATTGGTAGCGCCTGAGCGAGAGCTTACCGCAGATGTAGCTCATAAAATTGCGTTAGCACGTTGTGTAGCTTCTCGGCCACGTTTGCTGGTCATTAATGATCATTTTCAAGAGATACACACAGTAGATAAGATGAAAATTATCAGATTCTTAGAAGAGAAAGAAAATCCTTGGACACTCCTCGTTATTTCTAATGATTTGTCTTTTCTTACTACTTGTGATCACGTAGTGTTTATGCACAAAGGAAAGTTGGTAGACAAAGGAAGCTATCAAGAATTATTGGAAAATGAATTCTTTAGAAACGCAATTTCTGAAGAAAACGTATTGTTAGATATATTGAAAAATGTAACCCCCACCCGTAAAGGAAGAGATATCAATAATGGTGGTGGGAGAGATGAGTCGTAAAATCAGCTAAGTTTATAAAAAGATGTTAGGAATTTCTAATCAAAAAGTAGATAAAACCGTCGTAGAGAAAAAAGTATATTCTCTAAAGCTGCTCCAAACGCCTCGCTCCGGAAGAGTATTGGCCTATTGGATTGTAGGACTTTCTATTGTCATTATATTCTGTCTATTTTTACCTTGGCAGCAAAATATAGAAGGCACTGGAAGCATTACAGCGCTTACACCACAAGACCGCCCTCAGGAAGTTCCTAGTGTTATTGCAGGACAGATCAGAAGATGGCACATACAAGAAGGACAGTTTATTTCTGAAGGAGATACCATTTTAGTACTCTCAGAGGTAAAGGCAGAGTACTTCGATCCTGAGCAATTAGTAAGGCTAAGGGAACAAGTAGATGCTAAAGAAGATGCTATTGATGCTACCAGAGATAATATTAGAGCGATTGACGTACAGATCAGTGCGCTAGAAACTGGTTTAGGGCTGAGCCTCGACAAAGCAAGGAATAAACTGCGACAAGCCCGCTTTAAAGTAACGAGCGACAGTGCAGACTTTGAGGCTATAAAGCGACAGTTATTCTTACAAGAAGATTTATTTAAACGCTCTAACAGCCAGTATGAAAAAGGACTGATGTCTCTTAACGAATACCAGAGTAGAGAAGCCAAGCTTCAAGAAATGCGGGCAAAAGTAGTGGCTACACAAAATAAGTATGCAGTAAGCCAACAGGAACTCATCAATGCCCGTATTGAGCTTAACTCCCTACAAGCAGAGTACCAAGAAAAAATATTCAAAGCGCAGTCGGATAAAAGCTACTACCAAACCTACTTGGCGACTTCGCAAGGGGAGCTCTCTGAAAGTAGGAATAAATATGCCAATATAGATATCAGAACAAACCAGTACGTCATTAGAGCACCACAAGACGGGTTTATTGTAAAAACGCTTAGGGCTGGAATAGGAGAAAACATCAAAGAAGGTGATGCAGTGGTAACCATACAGCCTGCACGACCTCGTGTTGCGGTAGAACTATACGTAAGAGCGATGGACGTACCGCTGGTTACGAGAGGGCGTGAGGTACGCTTAGAGTTCGATGGATGGCCCGCTTTACAGTTTTCTGGTTGGCCCAACGTAAGTGTAGGTACTTTTGGAGGGGTAGTAACGGTGATAGACCAAGTAGGCAGTGAAAAAGGAGAGTACCGACTCCTTATAACACCCAAAGAGGGCGAAAACGAACAAGAATGGCCTGAACAACTCCGTTTGGGTGCGGGTGCATACGGCTGGGTAATGCTAGAAGATGTACCTGTATGGTATGAGATATGGCGTAGATTCAACGGATTCCCGCCAAGTTTATATGAAGCGCCAGGGGGAGAAGAGAAAAAGGAACCGGTGCAAGCCAAGAAATAAAATCACTCAACCTTAGCCATGACCCCAACCACCAAGTTGGGGTTATTAATGTAACCAAAGTACCTAAAAATGATTATGCTTGGGCATAGTCGAAAATAATTTTATATGAAACGAGTAGGACTTTTTAGCGTTTTACTTTCTTTAGCCCTCTTTACTCAAGCGCAAGTAGATACCACACAGCAAGTATTTAGATTAGACGATCTATACCAGCGGATGTTACTGCATCATCCTATTACCAAACAGAGTAATCTCATTACAGAAATTGCTCAAAGAGAACTCTTGATGATGCGGGGTGGGTTTGATCCAAAATTAGAAGCAGATTACAATACCAAAGAGCTAGATGGTACCTTTTACTATAGCTATTGGGATGCCGCCCTTAAAATACCCGCTTGGATAGGAGAATTTAAAGTGGGCTACGAACTGAATGAAGGAGACTTGATTTCTGCTGAAAATAAGACCCCTAGTGGAGGAACCTGGTATGCAGGAGTTTCAGTACCTATAGGACGAAATCTTCTCATAGATGCCCGTAGAAATGCCCTAAGACAAGCGCAGCTTTTACAGGAAATTGCAGAGGCAGATCGTATCAAAGAAATCAATAAGCTGTTCTTAGAAGCTACTAAGGCTTATTGGGATTGGTACATTGCTTACAATGAATATGAATTTCGTCAAGAAGCTTATAGATTAGCTGAAGTACGTTTTCAAGGTACTAAAGACAGGGTATATGGAGGAGATGTGGCACCTATCGACTCTGTAGAGGCAAAAATCAATTTACAAGATAGAGACATTAGCCTGAGGCAAGCAAGGGTCGATGCCAATAACGCACGGCTTATTCTTTCTAACTACCTTTGGGCAGAAGATAATGTGCCCTTGGAAATCCCAGCAGATGCACAACCCCAAGATTTTGATATTTATAATCGTTTTCTAGATGAAAGCGCTTTACAACAACTGGTTGCCTTTGCGCAAGAGAATCATCCAGAACTGATAAAGCTGAATTTCAAACTAAAGCAATTGGCTATCGAACAACGATTTGCTCGTGATCGCCTCAAGCCAGACATCAATGTAAACTACAATTTTTTAACGGGTAACCCCATAGAGACAAGCGAATTTGGTGGTGATTATGCTACAAATAATTATAAGTTCGGCTTTGACTTTAGTTTCCCTTTGTTCTTACGAAAAGAGCGAGGAAAAAGCCAGCAAGTACAATTAAAGCTTAACCAGACCTCTTTTGAGCGTACCCAAACAAGTAGAGATATCATTACGGAGATCAACACGGTATATAATGAAATGCGTATTCTTCAAGAGAATGTACGCCAGCAAGAAGAAATGGTAGAAAACTATCAGACCTTGACGGAAGGAGAATACATCAAGTTTCAGAATGGAGAAAGCTCTGTGTTCTTAATCAACTCTCGAGAAGTAAGCCTCATTGAATCGCAGATAAAACTAGTTTCCTTTAGAGCAAAGTACGAAAAAGAAAAAGCCACTTTAATTTGGGCAGCAGGGCAAAGACTCTGGGAGCAACCTCAAGAGTAAAGCTTGCTTAGATGCTGTATAGAAGTTGCTAATACTACTTACAAGTCGTAGTTTTGACAAACTAATTTTATTATTATGGCGCATCCTAAAGTAGGGATCATCATGGGAAGCAAATCTGATTTGCCGATTATGCAGGCAGCTATTGAGGTAATGAAAGACTTTGCTATTCCTTACGAAGTAAACATTGTATCGGCCCACCGCACCCCCGGTCGTATGTTCCGATATGCAGAAGAAGCCGAAAACAAAGGCTTAAAACTGATTATTGCAGGCGCTGGCGGTGCTGCTCATCTACCTGGTATGGTAGCCTCGCTTACTACGCTACCAGTAATTGGCGTACCTGTAAAATCTCGTAACTCCATAGATGGCTGGGATTCTGTACTCTCTATTTTACAAATGCCCGCGGGCGTACCTGTGGCTACAGTAGCTTTAAATGGCGCACAGAATGCAGGGCTTTTAGCTGCACAGATGATAGCTATGAGCGACCCAGCCATAGCACAGAAGGTAGCCCAATACAAAGCACAGCTTAAAGAAAAGATCGCCCAACAACAGCGCGAATTGGACGAGGAAACCAAAGATGTTTAGGCTAAAATAAGCTCAAAGGTGTTTTAATGAGTGTTATTAGCCTTATTGAGTACACTGCCGAAGTATTTTTCTCGCGCGGCTTGATCGTCGAGGTGATTATTTTTAATAGCCCACGCTATCTCGAAGAGTTCTAATAAATAAGACATCGCCACAACTCTAGTGGGATCTCCCGGAGCACAATGAAAGCCTGCTCCCTCAGCAACTGCGTAGCCTTTACCCTGATCAGTCAAGGTTACAAAAACAATAGTTTTGGCATCTGCACCAGACTCGCCTTCTTCAGTGTCCCATCGCCACCTTTCATTATCAGTGGCACCAACGTGAATCATACTTTCTTCTACTCGTACATAGTTGACTACAAGATGTGTGATAGGCTTACTCATTTGACTATTTCAGTTTTATGATTACCAATGGTTTTGAGCAGTTGTAGAGGCTAATACTGGATTTTATAAATAGAGACAAAATTGAAAGTCTACATAAACTTTCAGAAGTAGGTAACAAGTAATGGCTTATTCCATTTGCTTTTTAATCCAACCCATCAATTCCTCTTTATCTATGGCGTTCCAAGTCGACTCTGGATTCTTTTTTTGTGATGCATTGTCTTCGGGTTGTAAAACAATTAATTCTGTATGTTTATTTCCTGCAAGGGCTAACTCAGCCAATAGCCCCACCATATCTGGTGAATTATTGTCATACATTGTCTTGAGGTGTTTTTTGAGCCAATATTGTATAGCAGGTTCTATATAAGCCCTCACTGCATAGTTGGTATAAAACTTAATGTTTTCATTCTTTTCATCAAAGTAGCTATAAGCTGAAAAGTCATAATAGCTTTCAGGGTTCGTTTTAGGGGTGCCTTTAAGGTGGGTCTCCAACATATAGTTTACAAAAGTCGGCTCCCACAGGTTGTTTCGCTTGTTTCTTTTCTCTCGATCAAATTTATACCATTCACTTGCCCAGTCCAAGACTGAATTACAAATCACGATACCTCTTACATTTAATTGAAACTCATAATTATCTTCCTTCATGAACTCAATATGTTTCAGGGCTCTATGCCCTGATAGGCCAATGCCGATGAAAAAGATATTCTTATTGGGTAAGTCGTACTTATTAAAGACTTGGTGTATTAATTTATGTGATGAAAGTGCAGCGTTTTTAGAAAAATAGAAGTCAAAAGGAATTTCGGTTGAAACAGATAAGACCGCAAAGCTACTTTCAGCAGCCTGACTATAAAGCTGCTTTGCGTTTTTATTCTTCTTATCGTATCCTGAGTCTTCTAGAAATATTAATACCCCTTTGATCTCTTTTTCTTCAGGCAGCATAAGGGTATAACCACTTTGGATAAAGGGTAAAAAATCATTTTCTCCTGTCCCTATTCTTATACTATCATTACTCGCTTCTTCATATAACTCAATAATATCTTGTGAAAAAGATTCACAGTAACAGCTTATAAATAAAATAAGTAAGAAGAATAGCCTAAAAGCCTTATTTGTATGATTTTGTTCCTGATTATACACGATGTTTAAACAAGTAACTACTTAACAAATTGTATTAAGCCTCTACTTCCACTGCTTCTAGCCACTTTTCAACCTCCTCTTTCGTAGGATTTTTTACCTCTTTGAGCTTCATCTTCTTGCGCATACCACACACATCATTGAAAAGCTTGTTGGCACTGGCCTTACGAAAATCTTCTAGTGTCCAGAAGCCTAGCTTTTGTAAGACAGGAATAAGGTCCTCTGCTACCCCAATATTAATATAATCTTCTTGCGTGGCTAACACAGGCTTATTTTCGGGTTTCATCTGCGGGAAGAACAGCACATCTTGTATAGAAGAAGCGTTGGTCATAATCATAGTAAGGCGGTCAATACCAATGCCTAAACCTGCCGTGGGTGGCATACCATATTCTAATGCACGTAGGAAGTCCTCATCTAGTATCATGGCCTCTTCATCACCGCGCTTTCCTAGCTCTAACTGTTCCTGGAAGCGTTGTCTCTGATCGATAGGGTCGTTCAGTTCTGAGAAAGCATTACAGATTTCTTTACCATTACAAATCGCTTCAAAGCGTTCTACTAGGTCGGGATTGTCTCGGTGTCGCAAGGCTAAAGGCGACATCTCCACAGGGTAGTCAGTGATAAAAGTAGGCTGAATAAGCTTCGGTTCACAATGTTCTCCAAAAATCTCATCAATCAGTTTGCCCTTACCCATGGTCTTGTCGAAAGGTACGTCAAGTTTTTTAGCCGTTTCTCGTAAGGCAGCTTCGTCCATTTGTGAGATGTCTATTCCTGTAAAATGCTCAATGGCCTCAAACATCGTAAATCGTTTCCAAGGACGCTTAAAGTTAATCACTTGGTCGCCTACAGGTACTTCGGTAGTACCGTGCAGTGCCAAAGCCACCTGCTCGATCATTTCTTCTACCAAGTTCATCATCCATTGGTAGTCCTTATAAGCTACGTAGAGTTCTATCTGGGTAAATTCAGGATTATGAAAACGACTCATCCCTTCATTACGAAAGTCCTTAGAAAATTCGTACACTCCGTCGTATCCTCCTACAATCAGTCGCTTGAGATACAGCTCGTTAGCGATTCGTAGGTAGAGGGTCATATCAAGCGTATTGTGATGCGTCTTGAAAGGTCTAGCCGCTGCACCCCCGTAAATCGGTTGTAGGATGGGCGTTTCTACTTCTAGATAGCCTCTTTCGTTTAGATAATCACGCATTACGTTCATAAGCTGCGTACGCTTCCGAAATACATCTTTCACGGTAGGGTTAATGACCAAGTCAGCATAGCGTTGTCTATAGCGAAACTCCAGATCAGTTACTTCATCATACACATTACCTTCATCATCTCTTCTCACAACAGGAAAGGGCTTCAACGATTTAGAGAGGAGTTGAAAAGTATTGAGGTGGATCGTAATTTCTCCCATCTTTGTTTTAAAGACATAGCCTGTCACACCGATGATATCGCCAATATCTAACAACTTCTTAAAAACCGTATTGTACAAGGTCTTATCTTCCCCAGGGCAGAGATCATCACGTCTGGCATAAATTTGTATTCTCCCTGTGCTGTCTTGTATTTCTGCAAAAGAAGCCGCACCACTGATCCTAAAGTTCATCAGTCGACCTGCAAGCGATATCTGCTGATAGGCTTGCTCGTTTGTATCGTAATTTTCCAAAATATCTTTCGCAGTAGCATTTACTGGAAAGGAGGTGGCAGGGTAAGGGTCAATGCCCAATTGCTTGATTTCTTCGAGCTTTTTTCTTCTGACAAGTTCTTGTTCACTCAATGGCTGCATACAATTCGCTTCTTTTTTGACACAAAATTAACAATATGCACATAAGTTGGTTGTAAATTTGCTAGCTTTTTTGTGAATTTGCCTAGTGACAACGAAAATAGTACGCAGAATTCCACAAAGCACTTTGTTCACTATACATTCCTTTGATGATAAAGTGTACATTGAGAAACAAATGATGACAAAGATCAATATATTATTGATAAGTATTGTACTGCTATGTTCAGTAGCTTGTAAAGAAGAGCTAGACGAACCGAATGAAATTACCGTTTCGGGCGATTATAGCGGTAGATTAGTGTCAATTATTCCTAATATAACAGATGATATAGAGAGAATCAGAGCTACTTCTATTGAAGACTCAAGTAGTATATCTTATCCCTCTTTCTTGCTGGAGCTTAATAGTAATACAGGTATTTTCTATGTAAGGGAAGCACAGGAAGAAGACCTTATCAGATACTACATTATTGATCATGGGGTAAGCCTAGAAGACCCCAACTATCTACGTGTAGAAGAGTTGAAACTACTAAGAGGAGAAGGCATCTTTAATGAAGCAATTGTAAATAAAGACGATTCACAAAGTATAATTCTCAATGGTAAAATTCAGCGTTAGTTGCTTATTAGCAGCAACATTACTCACTAGCTTTACACCCCTTAATATAGGTAAAATACGGGTTGAAGTAGTAGGATTAAAAAACAACAAAGGGAAAGTATTACTAAGCTTATTCAACAAGCAAGGTGCTAAGGTATTCCCTGAATCCGTAAAAGGAGCTTACAAGAGTGTTCAATTAGTGATTGAAGGACAGAAAGCCTTTGCTACCTTTGAACAAGTGCCTCATGGCGACTATGCCATCGCCTTGTTTCACGATGAAAACAACAATCGAAAGATTGATAAAAATTTCCTAGGTGTACCACAAGAAGGATATGCTTTCTCTAATAACTACCATCCGCTTATCACTTCTCCGAGCTTCAAAAAAGCCAATTTTACGCTTAATCGCTCTAGTAAAACCTTACGTTTGAAGATGATATACTAATACAATGTGAGTAAAATACTGTAAATAAAAGGGTCTTAAGGGATCTTGTTAGCCTTCACGTGTATTCTACCTTCCTTCTTCATAGTATTTCATAAATTTTGCCTGAATCTCTTTCAGACAAAGGTTTCCAAGGCTGCCTTCATGAGTATGGTTAAGCGTTGTGGTAGGTTGGAAATTACCTGCCGCAATCTCTCTCCCAATATGTTGATAAGCCTCTCTAAAGCTCATGCCTGTTAGTACAAGTTTGTTTACCTCTTCGACGGTATACATATATTGATAGCGCGTTTGTTCGGCAATATCTTCTTCAACTTGTAGGTGCGTGAGCATAAAAGTACACATCGCTAGGCAATCCTTTAGCTTATCTATACCTAGTAGTAAGCCTTCTTTCAATACTTGTAAGTCTCTGTGGTATCCACTAGGAAGGTTACCTGTTACCATCGTGATTTCTACAGGCAAGGCTTGTAACTGATTGCACTTGGCACGTATTAACTCAAATACATCAGGGTTTTGCTTATGAGGCATAATGCTCGAACCCGTAGTAAGCTCTTTGGGGAAGGTAATAAAGCCAAAGTTTTGACTCATATACAAACATGCATCCATAGCGAATTTACCCAACGTCCCCGCCGCAGAAGCCATCGCAAAAGCCAAAGATTTTTCTAGCTTCCCTCTACTCATTTGGGCAGCGACTACATTGTATTTAAGCACTTCAAAGTCGAGTAGCTCGGTTGTATAAGTTCTATCAATCGGAAAAGAAGTACCATACCCTGCGGCCGAACCTAAGGGATTTTGATCACTTATTTTGTAGGCAGCATTAAGCAGGATCAGATCATCTACAAGGCTTTCTGCATAAGCACTAAGCCATAAACCGATAGAAGAGGGCATCGCAACCTGTAAATGCGTATAGCCTGGTATAATGACGTGTTGGTATTGCTCACTAAGGTGAATAAAAGTATCAAATAACGCTTTCATGAGAGTTTTGATTACTTGTATTTCCTCCTTGGCGTATAAATGAAGTGCTACCAACACTTGGTCGTTTCTGGAGCGAGCAGTATGTATCTTTTTTCCTGTATCGCCCAGTTGTGAGATGAGTAAAAATTCAATCTTACTGTGCATATCTTCAAAAGCATCTTCTATCGAAAACCTATCTGCTTCGATGTCCTCGGCGATTTGCGCCAATACCGATAAAACCTTCTCTAGTTCTTGCGAGGTTAAAATACCAATACGCGCAAGCATTTTTGCATGCGCTCGACTGGCAATTACGTCATATTTAGCCAGCCTTAAGTCTAATAATCTATCGTTCCCTACTGTAAATTGCTCGATTTTCTGATCGATTGAATAACCTTTGTCCCAGAGTTTCATATTAAATTAATATTTGATGGAGTAACTGAATATAACCTTCTATTCCTGCTGCTATTTCTTGTAACTCGATGTACTCGTTAGCACTGTGCGATCTTGCTGATACACCCGGTCCTATCTTAACAGAAGGACAGGAAAGCACTGCTTGGTCGGAGAGGGTAGGAGAGCCGTAAGTAGTATAGCCCAAATGGATAGCTGCTTTTACTGTAGGGTGATCTAAAGCAATACCAGAAGAATTAGATTGAAAAGAACGCGCCTTTAGCTCACTTTGTGTGCTAGCATCAATCACCTCAAAAATCTCTTGGCTACTGTACTGTTCGTGGAAACGTACATCGACTACAAAGTGACAAACCGCGGGTACTATATTATGTTGTTTCCCAGCTTCGATCTGGGTGACGCTCATTTTTACAGCTCCTAATAAGGAGGAGACCAATGGAAATTGATAACTTTTAATCCACATAATATCCTGTAGCGCTTTGTAGATAGCATTTTCTGTGTGGTCATGAGCAGCATGTCCCGCTTTTCCGTGGGCATAAGCATCCACTACCAATAGCCCTTTTTCTGCTACGGCTAGTTGCATAGAAGTAGGCTCTCCTACAATAGCAAAATCAATCGTTGGTAGTAAAGGTAGCAAACTTCGCAAGCCGTGTTTACCTGAGTTTTCTTCTTCGGCAGTAGCTGCTACAATAAGGTTATAAGATAAGTCTTCGTGAGCATAATAATGTGCAAAGGTGGTCAATAGCGCTACTAAGCTCCCTCCTGCATCATTACTTCCTAACCCGTATAGTTTTCCTCCTTCTAGTGCTGGATCAAATGGATCACGTGTATAGCCTTGATTAGGACGTACAGTATCGTGATGAGAATTGAGCAAAATAGTAGGTTTATCGGGATGGAAATACTGGTTCTTTGACCAAATATTATGATGATGTCGCTGAAAAGGAATTTGCTGTTCTGTAAACCAAGCCGCTAGATAATCGGCGGTACCTTGTTCTTCGCTAGAAAAAGAAGGAATGGTAATAAGGCTTTCTAATAAAGCAATGGCTTTTTGGGTATAAGGAGATAACATGGTTTATAGGAATAGTTGCGTACATTTATTAGCGCTTTGCGTAAGCATTGTAATGTTGCCAATACGGACGGTATCAACACCGTTCGTTAGGGCATGAAAACCATTGTCGATCTTTGGTAGCATACCTTGGTGGATTTTTCCTTGTTGTTTTAGCTTTGTGTAAGTACCTGTATTGAGCTGGTCAATCAGGGTGCTTTCATCGGCTACATCGTACAGTACGCCTCTTTTGTCAAAACAGTAGAAAAGTGACACTTTGTAATAAGTAGTAAGGGCCATCGCTATTTCGGCGGCCATCGTATCGGCGTTTGTATTGAGCAACTGCCCTTTTTGATCGTGGGTAATGGCGCAAAATACAGGAAGTATATTTTCTTTAAGAAGCCCGTAAATAAAGCGAGCATTGACTTCTTTTACATCACCAGCATAGCCAAAGTCGATAGGAATGGGTGAACGTTTCGTAGCTACTACCGAGTTGGCATCAGCACCTGTAAGCCCTATTGCATTACAACCATATTTTTGTAGCTGCGCAACTATATTTTTATTGATCAGCCCTCCATACACCATCGTTACTACTGCTAAGGCCTCTTTGGTAGTGACTCTTCTACCGTCAATCATTGGGGAAGCAATCCCAAGCTGCTCATTAAGTGCTGTTGCTTGCTTTCCCCCGCCATGTACTAAAATCTTAGGCGTATCTATTCGGGTCAATGCTTCAAGGTAAGAAGCTAGAACAGTATCATTATTCACTAAGTCACCACCGATTTTTATGATAGAGAGGTTTTCAGTCATCTTGCAAAAATTTTAAAAGTACTGCTTGTGCAGCGTAAGTCCTGTTATTTGCCTGAGCGATGTGCAGCGCAGTAGGTGCATCTAGTACAGCGTCTTCTACTACTACGTTTCTTCTTACGGGGAGGCAATGCATAAAATAGGCTTGGTTAGTGAGCGCCATTTTAGCTGTATCAATCATCCAGTGAGATAAATCGACACCCACTTGGCCGTAAGGTGCATAAGTAGACCAGTTCTTAGCGTAAATAAAATCGGCCTCTTGGAAAGCTTCCTCTTGGTCATATACAACAGGCGTCTGTTGCGTGACAGAGGGAGTCAACTCAAAGCCCTTAGGATGTGTAATAACCAGCTCTACTTCTGCTTGTTGCATCCAAGCAACAAAGGAATTAGCAACGGCTTGTGGAAGCGGCTTAGGGTGAGGTGCCCAGGTAAGTACTACTTTGGGACGCGAATGCTTCTTGTGTTCTTCAATGGTAAGTAAATCTGTGAAGCCCTGTAGAGGATGCCTCGTAGCGCTTTCCAAAGAAATGATGGGGACACTACTATATTGTATGAATTTTTGTAACAGATGCTCTTCATAGTCTTTTGTTCGATCTTCTAAGGACGCAAAAGCTCTTATACCAATACAGTCACAGTATTGTGAAAGCACTTGTGCGGCTTCTTTAATGTGCTCTTGGCTTTGTTGATTCATAATAGCCCCTTCTTCTAACTCAAGCTGCCAACCTTCTTTATCAATGTTCATGGTCATCACTTGCATTCCCAAGTTGAAAGCTGCCTTCTGCGTACTAAGGCGTGTCCTAAGGCTGGCATTGAAGAAGAGTAATCCTAGCGTTTTGTTTTTTCCTAGGTGCTGATACTGATAAGGCGTTTCTTTACACTTCTTCGCGATAGCAAGTAGGTCAGTTAAGTTATCTACGTCTTTAATAGAAGTAAACTGTTTCATGCGTGTATTTTTTTAAGGGCTTCGACAAAAGGTTGTAGCTGTTCAAAAGTAATATTGAGTGGTGGGAGAATCCTTAGTAAATTAGGATTAGCGGAGGCACCTGTAAAGATGTGATGCTTCTGTAGTAATTCTCTTCTCAGCGTTTTAATAGCAAAAGGAAGTTCAATCCCCAACATCAAGCCTTCCCCTTTTACCTGTTGGATTTGTGGGAGGCTTTCTAAGGTTACTTTAAGCTGTTGTCCTACTTCAAGAGCGTTTTGTAAAAGCGCTTCTGTTTCGATTACATCAAGTACTGCTATCGCCGCGGTACAAGCCAAATGATTACCACCAAAAGTAGAACCTAACATTCCAAAACGAGGCGAAATAGTAGGACTGATCAATACACCTCCTATAGGAAAACCATTGCCCATCCCTTTGGCTAGGGTAATTATATCCGCCTGTATATTGGCTCTTTGGTGCGCAAAGAAGCGCCCACTTCTTCCGTAACCACTCTGTATCTCATCGGCAATGAGTAAAGCACCGTGCTTTTGACAGGTCTCAACAAGCAACGTTAGATATTCGGCAGTAGGAAAATCTAAGCCTCCCACACCTTGTATACCTTCCAGAATCACTGCACAAACATCATCTGTACGGAAGGCCGCTTGGAGTTGTTCAGGCGCGTTTAAATCGAGGAAGGTTACTGGAAAATTCTGCTGATTGAGCGGTGCAGCAAGAGAGGCACTGTCGGTAACGTTTAGCGCTGCTGCAGTGCGTCCGTGAAAAGCATTTCTAAAGGCCACTACACGTTTCTTACCCGTATGAAAAGAGGCAATCTTCAGCGCATTTTCATTGGCCTCTGCGCCACTGTTACAGAGAAAAAGCTGGTAATCTTCATAGCTACTCATTTGCCCTAGCTGCTGCGCAAGTACTTCTTGTAAGGGAATTGCTACTGCGTTGGAGTAGAAACCAATCGCGTTTAGCTGTGCAGTTAGTCGAGCTACATAAGTAGGATGCTGATGCCCAATAGAAATCACGCCGTGCCCGCCGTACAAGTCTAAGTAGGCTTGTTGATTGGCATCGTATACGTATACCCCCTTGGCTGCGGTCAGTTGAAGATCAAATTTTGGATAAACATCAAATAAAGGCATAGTACTAGAAATAAGTAGGTTTAAAATGAAGTCCTGTGGTTTCTTCCCAACCCAACATAAGGTTCATATTTTGAATGGCTTGTCCTGCTGCTCCTTTAAGTAAATTATCAATCACGGTTGTTATGAGTCCCTTATCGTTTATTTTTTGTACTTGTAAGAGACCAAAGTTGGTGTTGATAACCTGCTTCAAGTGAATAGGTTGTTTACTTATTTGCGTAAAGGCGCAGTTCTGATAATAGGCGTGATACAATTCCTCGAGCTGTGATGCGGATAGGTCGCTGTGCGTATACATAGTGGCTAAAATACCTCTGGTAAAGTTACCTCGCATAGGAATAAAATTAATTTGATTTTGAAAGCTCGCTTGTAGTTGTTGAATACTTTGGTAAATCTCTCCTAAATGTTGATGTGTAAAAGCCTTATAAATTGATACATTGCTCTCACGCCAGTTGAAATGTGTAGTAGCTTGAGGCGTTTGTCCAGCACCAGTTGCGCCCGTAATCGCTTGTACGTGTACTTCGTCTTTCAGTAAATGCTCTTTGGCTAAAGGTAACAGACTTAACTGAATGGCGGTAGCAAAGCAACCTGGATTAGCAATACAGGTTGCTTGCTCAATCGCCGTGATATTTAGCTCTGGAAGCCCATAGACGAACGATTTCTTTTTATATACGGCATCGGCTTGAAGGCGAAAATCTCTACTAAGGTCTATGATCTTTGCACTAGTATCGAAAGTATGCTTCGCTAAGAAAGCGGCCGCCTGCCCGTGCCCTACACACAGAAAAACTACATCAACTGCAGGGTTGATTTGATCGGTAAACACCAACGAAGGATAGGCGAATAAATCTTGATGCACCAGATGCACGGGCGTACCTGGTTGCGAATGGCTGTAGATAAAATCTATCGTTACTTTTGGATGGTTTACAAGGCATCTTATGAGCTCTCCTGCTACATAACCAGTGCCGCCTATAATACCTACTTTAGTCATGGGAAGAATTTACTTGTTGAAAAATATGAATAGGATTGGCTAAGATTTTAGTAAAACCTTTTACTTCTTCACCAGACCACTGTTTGTTCATCTCACCATAATCACCAAAATTGCTATTCATTAAGTCGTGCGCTGACTCAATACCGACTATTTGAAACTGATAAGGGCTAAGTTTTACCAATACCTTCCCTGAAACGGTTACTTGAGAAGCTTCCAGAAAGCCTTCAATTTGTCGCATGACGGGCTCAAAATACTGGGATTCGTGTAAGAACATACCGTACCAATTGGCTAATTGCTCTTTCCAATAAAGCTGCCATTTGGTAAGGGTATGCTTTTCTAGGGTATGGTGTGCCTTAATGATAATCAGCGCTGCTGCTGCCTCAAATCCCACTCGTCCTTTGATGCCTATAATGGTATCGCCTGTATGTACATCACGCCCAATGGCGTAGGTACTCGCTAAAGACTCTATTTGCTGAATAGCGGCTACTGGATCAGCTTCTTTTCCATTAAGTGCTGTAATCTCTCCCTTGCTAAATGTGATTTCTATGGTTTGTGGCTGTGTAGCTGATAATTGGCTGGGGAAGGCCTCTTCTGGTAAGGGCAAGTGTGAGGTGAGCGTTTCTGCGCCACCTACACTTGTACCCCACAACCCTTTGTTGATGGAATATTTTGCTTTTTCCCAATCGAGCTGTACGCCGTTAGCTTGCAGGTAAGCGACTTCTTCTTGTCGAGAGAGTTGTTGGTCTCGAATAGGTGTGAGAATCTCTATCTCAGGAATTAGGAGTTGAAAGACGAAGTCGAATCTTACTTGGTCGTTGCCTGCGCCCGTACTGCCGTGGGCAATATAATCTACTTGGAGTGCCTTCGCATACTCAGCGAGTGCAATGGCTTGATAAGTACGCTCAGCGCTTACCGAAAGCGGATAGGTATTGTTCCTTAAGATGTTTCCAAACACAAGGTATTTGATAATACGATCGTAGTAAGCTTGGATAGCTTCGAGAAGCTTATGCTGCACAGCCCCCAGCGATAAGGCTTTTTGTGCGATGCCTGTGAGTTCTTCTGGTGTAAAACCACCGGTATTTACAGTAGCTGTGTAGACCTGTAATCCTTTCTCTACAGAGAGGTACTTTACACAGTAAGCGGTATCTAACCCACCACTAAAGGCGAGCAGTACTTTTTTATTAGAAGTCATAGGGAAATTTTTTTGGAAGTGGAAGAAATTTGTTTCAATTGTCGCTGTAGCTTAATTCTTCTGAGTTTTAAGAACCGCGAGAAAGCTTCCCATCGCTTTGCTTTCGATTTTACAGACTGCTTTTTTTGTGGCGTACAAATCATCGCCGTACACAGACACATTTTTTGCTGGTTACGTTGTAGAATATCATAGTTCACACAGCTTTGGCAGCCTTTCCAAAAGGTTTCATCTTGCGTCAACTCTGAGAAAGTAACCGGCTGATAACCCAACTCTGAGTTGATTTTCATAACAGCCAGACTGGTGGTAATGCCAAATAACTTCGCTTTGGGGTACTTTTCTTGAGATAAATCGAAAATAGCTTTTTTAATGGCTTTCGCTAACCCACTTTTACGGTAGGCAGGATGTACAATAAGCCCAGAGTTGACTACATATTGCTGGTTTTCCCAACTCTCGATGTAGCAGAAACCGATGAGCTTCTCTCCATCTAAGGCAATAATTGCTTCCCCTGCTTCTATTTTTTGCTGAATATAAGCAGGGGCTCGGGTAGCAATACCTGTACCGCGTACTTTCGCTGCTTCGGCAATCATTTGGCAGACTTCGACCGCATAGACCGTATGCTTTTCCGCTGCCGTAATGATATGAAATGGCATGGTAAAAGGATTTTAGAAAATAAATACTATAAAATAGAAATATGGAAGTTTAGGAAGATGATAGCGTACGTAACGCTACCGAAGAGTAGATTACGCCCAAAGGCGAAAGCGTCTACGAGGAGCAGCCGATACATCACAGCGGAATAGGGAAAGGAGCTGTGTATTAGAAATATGATATGTGGATTGTACTAATATCATTGGTACAAAGATAAAAAGACGAGATAGAAAAGCAACTAATACTAGCCATTATTTTTAACTGTACCATATAGAAATGAACTGTTTCTTTATGAAACAGAAAAACTACTTAAAGCTTTACATTATAGCGTTTAAAGGCATTTTTGGCGAGTGGCATATCCTTTGTCCCCGTCAGGTTAAAAATTTCGATTGTTTATGTTGAAGAATTATCTAAAAGCTGCTTTACGTCATCATTTCAGAAATAGACTGTATACTTTTCTAAATGTATTAGGACTGTCGGTAGGTATGGCAAGTGCCATCACGATATATCTCTATATTCAAAAAGAACTAAGTTATGATCAACATCTAGAAGCACCTGTATATCGGGTTACTACCCAATTGCTTACTATCGAAAATCAGCGGCTCAATCTAGCTTCTTCTACAGGCGCTCTAGCACCTACACTCATAGAGGAATACCCTACCGTAAAAGATGCTGCCCGCATATTCAATGTGAAAGATGCCGTTCTATCGCTTCATAATCAATCGACCAAGATTGACCAAGTGTATATGGCTGACGATGCTCTGCTAGAAATGTTAGGACTTACGTTAATAGCCCAGTCATCTGATTATCCTTTGTCTGATCCACATACAGTGGTGATTACACGACAGCTCGCAGAAAGATTTTTTGGCTCCTCCGAAGCCGCACTTCACCAAACCATTGAACTCACCTTAGGTGAATTGACGCCTTCTTTCACTGTTACAGGCGTTATGGAAGTTCCTACTAGTCATTTTGAGCCTCACATGCTTATTTCTTTTAAGACGGTTCCTGCTGATATGTCTGATGTATACAGTTGGGGCAGTATTAATTGTTATACCTATCTCACTTTACAAGACAAGGCAAGTGTAGCGAACCTCGAAAAAGCCTTAGAACCACTGTTTGATCAGTATATGAAAACGATCTTTGAAGGGCAAATGAAGCAGGTGGCTTTCCGCTTACAACCTGTACAAGACATACATCTACATTCATCTGGTTTGGATAATGAGAGAGCAAATCGCTCAGACATAAAATATATTTATGCACTAATGGCTGTCGTCTTTTTTATTCTAGTAGTAGCGTGCATAAACTATGTTAATCTGGCTACAGCCAATGCTTCTAGAAGGGCACGAGAAATTGGTATTAGGAAAGTAGTAGGTTCTCAGAAGAGACAACTCATCGGTCAGTTTCTCACAGAAGCTCTATTAGTCACTTTTCTTAGTTTTATAATAAGTTTAGGGGTGACGCATCTTTTTATTTTCCTACTAAATAATCTCTTCCAAGAGCAGCTTGCATTTGAAGCTTTATTATCGCTTAAACAGCTTGGGATCTTACTTTCGGGCGTTCTATTATTGGGGGGACTGAGTGGCCTATACCCTGCTTTTGTGTTGTCTAGGTTTAATACCCATCATATACTTAAAGGAGCCACTGGTATAGAAACAAAGGGGGCTTTACTACGCAAAGGCCTCACTGTTTTTCAATTTTTTGTATCGCTCACCATTATCACGATTACCTATTTTACCTACCAACAAATACAGTATATGAATCAACAAGATTTAGGCTTTGACCAAACACAAGTTTTAGTGTTGAGTATCGAAAGCAATCCACTCCAAGATAAGCTCTCAACGCTTAAAGCAGAAATTGCAAAGCAAAAAGGCGTGTCGGCTATTACAAGTGCGAGTGCAGTACCAGGCGTACCAGGCCATAATACATTCATTGCTGATCTCGAAAAAGAGGGAGAGAAAAAATCTATTTTCTTATCACACTACTATATAGATGAAGATTATCTTACCACAATGGGGGTGAAACTTATAAAAGGAAGAAACCTACAGCATACAAGAGCTACTGATACAGCGGCTGTACTAATCAATGAAACACTAGCTAAGCAAATGGGCTGGGAAAATCCTCTTGGAAAAAAAATAGAAGTGGGCGAGAACTTGACTGTGGTAGGTGTTTTTAAAGATATACATATTAGCTCTCTCCACCATGCCATTACGCCTACAATACTCACGTACGAATACGACCATGGGAGGCATCAAGCCGATCAGCTATTGATACGCCTTGATAAAGAAAACTTATCCGAAACGCTGGCTGACATACAAGCTATCTGGAAAAATTTTGAAAAAAAATATCCGTTTGAGGGTTATTTTCTAGATACGCGTTTCCAAAAGCAGTATGAGCAAGACCAGCGACAGAACAAGCTACTAACCCTCTTCTCTGCACTTACTGTACTCATTGCCTGTTTAGGCTTGTTTGGTTTGGCATTGTTTACCACTGAAAGACGTAAGAAAGAGATTTGCATTAGAAAGATATTGGGAGCTTCTGTCAAACAAGTGTATTTTTTGGTTTCCAACCGCTTTTTAGTACTCATATTGCTTGCTTCTATATTATCCTTTCCTACTGCTTATATCATTACTGATGGATGGTTACAAACCTTTGCCTACAGAATTGACATAGCAAGTAACTGGTTTGTATTTGTGGGTGCACTAGGGGTATGCTTGTTACTTTCCTTATTTACAATCAGCTTTCAAGTAATAAAAGTAGCGAGGGTAAACCCTGTAGAGATGTTGAAAGATGAGTAAATATGTATCTCAACAAAACACTACCGCATTGGTTGATTAAGGGGTATAGCCAATAAGATGAAATATGTTTTATTTGTTCATAAAGGCTATCTTTGCACCGAATTGACCTAATAAAGCATTATGTTTGAAGAAGATCAAGTAGTACTAGGCAAATAAAAGAAGCCATATGATGAATTACAGTGCTCTTCCACTTGATCATTTAGATATTAAGGGTTTTCAGTTTACAGACACTTCCAAAGAGCTCGTCCTTTTTACTACTGAGGCATTACAGTACTATCATTTTGATAGTGAAGAGAAAAAAGTACTAAAACATCCAGCGGGTCGTAAGGTGATTTATCCAAATGCTGAAGATTACTTCTTCTTAATACAATACGGGAAGCCTCACCTGTTTTTATATGATAAAAATACGTTAAAGGAGGTAGCTACTAGAAAACTGCATAAAAAGCCTGTTACTGATATGGCTTTATCACATAATCAAGCGTTACTCGCTTCTTGTGATGAAGGAAGAATGACTTATGTACAAAAAGTAGCAAGTGGAGAAGTTGTATTTAGCCACAAATTTTCAAATACACGTCCTTCTTTTCCATTACAATCAGTATTCTTTAATTATGAAGATACACAGATTACTATCTCGCGTGGTTCAGAAGAGCTTCGTGTGCCCTATAATATGAAGTTGGGAATTTTCAGAGATATGGGCAGTAGTGAGATGAACTATTTTATTCAAAAAACAGCCAATTAAAGCTGTGAACTATACCTGCTACCAGAAGGAGAATAGGATACGCGTATTTACATACGTCCTCATAATCTACTACAAGAATGGTTAGAAAAGGCAGAAAAAATTGTAAAGCTATCTCCTAAAAGTATAGTAAATGTAAAGGTTGAGAAAGAAGGTTTTTTCTTAGAGTTATACAACATAGAAACATCAACCATAAACTTACTTAATGCAGCACCCTTACCACTTCGAGTAACAACCATAGAGGACTGGCAACACTGGCTACAGTTTTCTCAGAAGGGAGATGCCTTGGCTTATTTTGATATAGGCACAAGGATATGTCATATCTGGGAAGAAAAGTGAGGTCACAGAAAAATTTAGTAGGTGCAGGCTATTAGAAACTATCGTTTTTCTAAAAATTATAATCAAATCTCTAAGTGTAGATAGGAGGAAGTCTCCAAGTGGCTACATAAACAAAAGTATGTACAGATGGTTTGAGAAATAACATCTATAATAGAATTACGTATGTTTGGACTATTTAAAAAAGACCCCATCAAGAAGTTAGAAAAAGAGTATCTAGCTAAAATGAAAGAAGCAAGAGATATCCAAAGAGGTGGCGATATGAAAGCCTATGCGTTATTTATGGAAGAAGCTGAAAAAATGGCTGATGAGTTAGCTCGTTTGAAGGAAGCGAAAAATAAGTCATAACCATATTACTACACGTAGAAAGTTCATTTCCTTCTAATTTCTTACAACCTGTTATCCTTTCATACTAAGTAGAAATACGCTTTTTATTGGATTTTTTAAAAAAAATTAATAAATAAAGCCTCAAAAGTAATCTTGGTATCAGAGTTGATAGTTAATAATTGGTGCAAAACTTACAACGCAGACTGCACTTAATTATTGCCCGCAAAGCACTTCAACACTTAATGCAACATGAAAGAGATTGTTATAGAAGACCCTATGCTGGTATTACTCATAGGTTCCTCTGGAGCTGGAAAATCTACCTTTGCCAAAAAACACTTTACCTCTACTGAGATTGTTTCTTCTGATCATTACAGAGCGGTTGTAGCTGATGATGAGAATGATACAGACCCCCAGGTAAGTAAAGATGCCTTCGAGTTAGTTCATCAGATCATTCGTAAACGCCTTAGAAGGGGGCTTACAACTGTAGTAGATGCTACCAACTTGCGTAGCTCAGATAGGCTTGCTCTCAAGCAATTAGCAGATGAATACAAGGTGAAATGTATGGCGATTGTCCTACATTTATCAGAAGCGCTTTTACTAGAGAGGCTCCAAAAACGTCCTGATAGAAATTTTAATGAAGCAGTTGTAAAGAAACACTACCAACGTATGCTGACTTCTCTAGGGCAGCTAAAGGAAGAAGGCTTTTATAAAGTACACCCGCTAGAATCGCTCGAGGCCATTAAAAAAGTAAAGATTGTACGACAATCTACGCTAGCCAATACCCAAATAGAAGGAAGCCAGTTCGATATTATTGGAGATGTACACGGTTGTTTCGATGAGTTGAAGCGATTACTAGAGAAGCTAGGTTACCAAATACAACCAACTACCGAGCGAAATACCGCGCCTTCTTTTGGCTATAAAGTAACTACGCCAAAGGAAAGAAAAGTGATTTTTGTGGGCGATTTGGTAGACAGAGGTAATAAGACGCCTGAAGTACTAAGGTTAGTGATGAGCATGGTGAGGGCAGGTATTGCTTACTGCGTAAGAGGAAACCACGATGACAAGCTTTATAGAAAGCTTATTGGAAGAGATGTCACCATCGCTCATGGCTTAGAGACCTCTTTAGAGCAACTGGATGAAGAGTCGGAAGCCTTTAAGATAGAAGTCAAGAATTTTCTAGGGTCACTGATTAGTCACTACACTGCAGATGAAGGTAAGCTAGTAGTAGCGCATGCAGGCCTCAAGGAGTCGCTCCATGGGGTTTACAACAAACGTTCTCTGGCACTCGCTATGTATGGTCCTACCAACGGAAAAAAAGATGAATTTGGATTACCTGTACGCCTTGATTGGGCGGCTGACTATCAAGGAAAGGCAATGGTAGTTTACGGACATACACCTGTAAGCGAACTAGTTTGGCGCAACAATACCATCAACATTGATACAGCTTGCGTATTCGGGGGACGCCTAACGGCACTTCGTTATCCCTCCAAAGAAACCGTACAGATCAAAGCCTTGCAAGTGTACGCTGTCTCAAAGCGTCCGCTTGTTTTCGACTAAGTTACTTATTTAAATTATATTCACTAAACAAAACTACCTTGGAACGAACACCTGAAGAGATTACCCGATTATTAGAAGATGCTCGAAAAGGGAACAAAAATGCATACGATCGAGTCTTCCCACTCATTTATCAAGAAATAAGGCAAGTAGCTCACTACCAACGCTTTCAGTGGAAAGGAGAACACACCATGAACACTACCGCCTTGGTACACGAAGTGTACATAAAACTGGCAGATGGAAAACTACAAGCACAAAATAAAAAGCATTTTTTGGCGATTATAGGAAGAGCCATCCGACAAATTTTGATCAATTATGCCAAAAAGCAACAGGCAGCAAAACGAGGAGGCAACAACTTTGCTGTAGACATTGATGATTTTCCAGAAATTTTGATAGAAGACCCAAAACTGGCTGAGGAACTGGTTACTTTAAACCATGCGCTCGAAAAGCTAGAAAGAAAAGATCATAAATTGGGTAAAATAGTAGAGTGTCGTTTTTTTGCAGGAATGACACTCGAGGAAACAGCCGACGTTTTAGACCTCTCGGTAGCTACTATTAAAAGGCACTGGAACCTAGCGAAAGCTTGGCTACATAGAGAAGTTAAATTAGAATCATAACCTATGGAATTAGACTGGACACTGGTCGCAGAAGCCTTTGAAGCCTGCCTACAAGTACCTTCTTCAGAGCGCTTGGCGTATTTACAAAATCATTATGGAGATCAACCCATGTTGATCGAAGAAGTGAAAAGCTTACTGAACGAACACGATGAAGCAGATGAATACTTTGAGAGCATTGAACAGAAGATGCAAGAAAAGGTACGTTTTAAAGAGATCGAAATCCCTAATCAAGTAGGCAAACAAATAGATAAATACCATTTAGTAGAAGAAATTGGTAGGGGAGGGATGGCTGTTGTATACAAGGCCGCGCGTAAAGATGGTACTTTTGATCAAGAAGTAGCGATCAAAATACTAAAACGTGGGATTGATACTGATGAAGTTTTATTACGTTTTCAGTATGAAAGGCAAATCCTCGCTAACTTACAACATCCTCAGATCGCACAGATTATGGATGGGGGCGTGACGGAAGAGGGGCTGCCTTACTTTGCAATGGAGTATATCGAGGCGCAGAGAATTACCGACTGGGTAAAACAAAAAAAGGCTCCTCTAAAGGAGCGTATTAACCTATTCAAACAGGTAGTCAATGCGATTAATTATGCCCATCAAAACTTGGTAGTACATCGTGATTTGAAGCCTTCTAATGTGTTGGTTAATACACAAGGGAACGTAAAACTACTTGACTTTGGTATTGCGAAGCTACTTGATAAATCAGATCAGGAAGTGCTTAAAACCCAAACACACGTAAAACTGCTGACACCCAACTATGCTTCTCCCGAGCAGATTAGTGGGCAGAATATTACTGTAGCTTCTGATATCTACCAATTAGGGTTGCTCTTTTATGAATTACTTACTGAAGAAAAAGCGTTTGATCTGAATCAAAAGAGCTTGTCTGAAAAAGAACGGATCATTTTAGAACAGTCTCCCAGTTTACCTTCTAAGAAAGCACCTGCTTACTTACAAAAGAACATTAAGAAAGATTTAGATACCATTGTATTAACCTGCTTACAGAAAGATCCCAAAAGGCGCTACAGCTCTGCTGATCAGTTGCTGGCTGACATTGAGCGCTATGAACAGCAGCGACCCATTATGGCCAAACCTGCTACATGGCACTACCAGCTAGGGAAGTTCTTGGTGCGTAATAGAACAGTAGTCTCCATTGTGGCGCTCGCGTTCGCTGTACTTGTAAGTGCTACCTTGTACTACATTAAGAATATAAATGATGCGCGTCTTCGTGCAGAGGAACAATACCAACGGGCTGAGGCCGAGTACGAGCGTGCTGTTGAGCATGAAGAGGTAAGCCAGGGAGTGGTTAACATTTTCACTGAATCAATGAGTGCAATTGGAGGAAGTGAAAATGAAGATCATAGCAGAATGCTCTCCGTTGTGACTTCTATAATAGAGACGGTAGAAAATGAAGATAGGAAGATAACTTATTTTGAATTACTAGCTTTAAAGTATATAACACACGAAAACTATGAAAAGGCTTTAGAGATTTTTAATAGGCAGCTTGAGTTACTAGAAGAGCACTTCCCTGAGGATACGAATCGGAAGGCTGTTGTTCAAATAGACATAGGAAAAACGCTGCTAAGAATGGATCAGAAAGATTCTGCTCAGTACTGGCTATACGCTGCTTTAGAAAATAAATCAGCGGTTAACTTATCAAATAGAGCAGAAGCTTACGAAGCGCTGGCATCTATGTATTTTGAAGAGCAAAACTATACGCAAGTAATTGCACTCCTAGATCCTGTAGTAGCAAAATCACCCGCTGTGGCTTCGGTATATCTTCTTTTGGGGAGAGCCTATCAAAAGCAACAAGACTACTTGAAAGCAGAAGCCTTATTTAAGGAAATGATTGAACGGTTTGGAAAAGGAAGTGAAATGGCTTTAATCAAAGGAAATCTGTATTTGATGAGTACTTATGCATTAACAGGACAGGTACAGAAAGCAGAGGCTTTACTCGAAGCTTACAAGAATTATGAGAGAAATAGCCTTGCTGATATTGCTGCTAGAATGGCTTACAGAGTTTCCAATCTTAGTAAAGCCTTACAAAATTCTTCCATGGTACGTTTGCCTTAGAGGTTATAATAAAAAACACCCTTACTCCAGAAGAGTAAGGGTGTTTGAAAAATATATTTAACAATTGAAAAAAAATATATTTTATAATCTACACCTATATCTATAATATCACATTTTCAATTTTGTTAGCAAAGTAGAAGAGATTTTTTTCCCTTTTGCGTTGTATTGTTCAGATTTTACAATACCAATGTCTTTTGCAGCATACTCTACTCCCGATAGATTCTGCGAACCAAGGCCCCTTATAGAAGATTTATACGTGATTTTTGCGCAGGTAAACTTCCCGGCAGGGGTTTCTACTTCTTCAAAACCTTCTACCTTACGATCTGTGTAGGTGATAGACATGTTCATAAGTGTCATGCCGTTCATACCTGCTTTTACTTGAATGTTGGTATCCTCTAGTTTCTGACCAGTACTTAAATTATTGGGATAGCTCATCTCGTTCCCTTCTATACTCATCTCCATCCCTTGTGCCTGTGCTTGTGGTACAGCACTGCTTATAATGCTTTCGACGTCTGCAAAATAACTACCATTTATACATTTACCAATAAAATCGCCTTCGAATAATAATTTATTTTTTTTGTCGTACGTTTTATTGTGGAAAGTGATCTCCATACCGCCACTAATAGGCTTATTTTTAATAACCTTGTACTGTAATACATTTTCTACTTTCCCATTGCCACCATAGCTTGTGATTTCAAAATCGGTACCTTGTTTATAAGCGAAGTATCCTTCGCAATCATTCTGTGCTTGTATCAATGTAATTGTACACAGGCCTACAAGTAATAATAAAATGCGTTTCATATGATAATATTTTTCTTAAATGTAAAGGTTTATTAAAGTTTTACAAATTCTACCCGACGATTATTCGCCTTTCCTGCAGCAGTATCGTTACTATCTACGGGCTCACTTTCTCCCTTACCGCTTGTCTCCATTCTCTCGGTAGTAATATTAAACTCTTTAGAAAGTGCTTGTTTCACTGCTTCAGCACGTTTTTGTGAGAGTTGTAGGTTGGTTTGTTCCTCTCCATCTGCATCGGTATGACCTATAATTTTTACCCTTACGGTTGGGTTTTCTGAAAGCACTTGGGCAATATCTTTCAAAGTCCCATAAGATTCACCTTTTATCTTATCAGAGTTCACATCAAAAAGAATCCCACGTGTGACAAATTTTCCTTCTGTAATGAGCTTTGAGCGAGTATCAGGCTTTCCTACAGCCAATCTCATGTCACTGATATAAGGGATACTTCCTTCACAACCGCCCCCTGTAAAGATAAGTCGATAGATGGTTTCTGGCGCAAAGGCTCGCGGTAAATCCCACACTTTTACTTCATTGATATATACCCGTAAGCGTGTTTTTTGTCGCCATATAGAGATACGTGCTACAGTACCTGCTTTCAATTGCGAAATAGTTTTCCCATTACCTATAATACGTTTTCTATCTTTTCCGTGCGTTGCCACGTTAGAGTGTCCAGCGTTGGCATTTCGATAAGGGTGAAAACCTACGTATACTTTATTAGCATTGTTAGCTTTGAGGTAGTTGTCTTGCTTTTCGACAAAATTAACATCGAACCCTGGACAATAGTAACTATATTTTTCAGAAGAAGCCATATTATATTCTAAGGTGAAATTCTCTGGGAGGTCTCCAACAAACTCAGGATAAAACACTCCTTTCCCGTTCATTTGTAGCCATTTCCCTTCTTGTCCGCTCAGGGTTACAATTTCTGCTGAGGAGTTAGTATTCCATTTCGCAGGGAAGTCGCCAATAGCATCTTGAGAAAAATCTTCGTAGGCAATCACTTTTTCACCAGGTATAAAGTCATACTTACTATAGCTCTTCAATGCTGTTTTAGCAACCTGATTATCTGTCTGAGCGCCATTTGAGCTATTATCATTGCCTGTACTACTACTGTTATTGGCATCAGTATCGTTTGTACTCGTTGAATTCTTATCTTTTTTCTTTTTCTTCTTCTTGAACAAGCCATCGAAGCCTTGTTCTACTTTATTAAGTCCGTTATCGATCGTACGGTCCACTTTGTTTTCTCCGCGTCTTTTTGATTTGTTCTTTACTCTATCTTCTAGCTTGGTTTGTGCTTGGGAAGAGAAGGCAAAACATAATACGAGTGCTACTAAGGTGAAGTATCTCATAACTATTTTAACATTTGAATTAATTAAATATATTTCATTTGTTAGTAGTTACAAGAGTAGGTGCATAAGTAGCTCAATATTTTTTATTTTTTACAAAAAAAGCCTTTCAACGTTTGCTGAAAGGCTTTTTTGTATAATAGAATAATGACTATCTAATAGCGTCTTTGAATTCTGTAGAGTTAAAGAAGTTCAAGAACTCTAAATCTTTCATAGCTTTTGCTCTTAGATCACCATCTAGTTCAACGGCTTTCTTCAAAGACTGCGCCATAATAGCGATATCGCCTTTTCTAGCACCAGTAATCGCTTTACAGTAGTGGCTGTGTGCATCGTTAGGTGCAGCATTGATCGCTTCGTCGAAACCAACCATAGCTTTGTCATAATCTCTACTAAGTAACATCGCTAATGCTTTGTTGTAAAGTACTTTATGAGAGCTACCTGCGTTGTTCAAGACATCAACAGCTTGCTTGTACTCAGCACTATCGTATGACTTAGCAGATTTGATTAACATAACTCCTTTGGCACCATTCAACTTACGTTGTGTAGCAGGATTTTGGCTACCTAACTGGATTGCCTTATTGATCGCTTCTGCTGATTTTTCTTCATCACCTTGTAAGGCATAAGCCAAACCTAGGTTGTAGTTTACTTCAGCAGTTTCTTTCTTGTTTCTAGCGATTTCTAAGTGGGTTACAGCATCAGTTACCATTCCTTTTTGCTTCGCATCGTCTGTTTCTTTCAAAGCTTTCTCTAGGTGAGCTGCTGCTAAGTTGTTGTGTGCAGCAGGGCTATCGTTCTTCTTGATAGCAGCTTCATAGATCGCAATTTTCTCGTCTAGATCAGGCGTCATAGAGGCTGCATAAAGTAATTGAGACTCGCTCAACTCTTCAGGCTCTGTACGTGCCATAGAAGCCATTTCAGCGTCTGTGTACACTTTACCACCTTGGTAAACATCGGTACGTGCATAACGTAAAGGAGGGTATACCTCGTCCATCAATACATCATAGTAAGGCTTCTCAGCAAGCTCAGACTCTTTCGATACGAAGTCACCTTCACTATTCATTACAGACTTTACTTCTGATTTCTGATCGTCTGTTAGTGTAGCGTTAGCATCGATTAAGCTAAAGAACTCAGGCTTAGTGTCTTCTAAGTTTTGTGTAGTCACTTCAAACTTAACACTATCCATCGCTTCTTTATCATAGTTGTACTTTCTCATTTGTCTGAGGTAATAATCTTTCATTACTTCAGCTCTTTGGTTAGAAAGCGTAGTATTAACTGTTTCAGAACCTTCAGGAGAGTGAGAACCTTTGATGTTGATAGTAGACATTCCATCTACTTCAGGCATGTTCTTGTCTGCTACAAAAGCATCAATGATTTTTCCTTTGTCTCTTACTTCTACTGTTCTAAGGTTAGCGCTTCCTTGATCGAATTGGAAGTCTACATACACTTGCTTCAAGTCATCAGGAGAGTAATTGTGTGCTTCATAAGCAAAAGTACCTTCTCCTTTGTCGCCCATACCATAAGGCTCTGATAGCAAGTCTTTTACTAACAAAGAAGTAGTGATAACACCTTTTGCCACAGGAAGTGCTGCTGTTTCTTCTGACTTATCACCTTTTCTGGCAACACCTACTACGTACAAGTCACCTCTGTTGTTCTGAGGATCATAATCCATCACAAAGTCTTTACTAAGTGTAGGATTTTCGTCTTCTTTGTCTAGGTAATCGTTAGAAACGAAAGTCATAGAAGGAGGCTCAGGGGTTGCTTTGAAAGTTTCTTCGCCTTTCTCAGCACCTTCGTTGGCAAAATATACCTGTACTTCGTACTCGGTATCTTTTTTCAACATTTTGGTAGGGAGTTTAGCAGACATTTTAAAGCCTACTTCACCCTCTTCGCCACCGTGTAATTCTAGTGGGTTGGGATCTACTTTCAGCTCTTGTTCTTCGGCTAGCTTTACCATTTTCTTGAGGCTATTACAGCCTGTAGTAAAGGCAAAACTACCTAATAACGCAAGAGAGAATACGAGGTTTCTGTTTCTCATCATAATAAAAAAAGATTTGTTTAGGTTGCTAAATTATTGTCAATTAAAAAAAATCTTTGCAATTTTAGTAAAATTTCCTAAAAAAAAATAACCTATACCCTTATTCGTTCGGAACGTTCATATCATTATGAAGAGATTACAAACATTTTTAGAACTGCAAGCTTTTGGCGTTTGCACCCGCTTAGGTGAAAAGCTAGGACTTGCTACATCGAGTATTCGTTTATTTTTTATTTACTTATCCTTCTTAACCTTTGGTTCCCCTATTTTTGTTTACTTGGCCTTAGCTTTTGTTATGAGTATGCGTAAACATTTGCGTAAGAGAACGACCGTTTGGGAAATCTAATTCTTTGAAAGTCCTTCTATGCTCTATAAAGTAAGCCCAAACGATACTTTTCGAATAATTACGAAGGTGTTTTAAGTTATATCTTTTTTTCTTCTTAATCAAAAAAAGGTATTTATAAAAGTGAAAATGTGCCTTTAGCACAGCACCAAAATTACTTACTTGACCTTTGAGAAGAAAGCGCACACCTGACATACCATCCAATAGGAGTCTCACGAAAATTGTTGATAAAAGTTTCATTTTAGGCGTGTTTTTTTGTAACATTATCAAGTTGTTACGAAAGTTAAGGAAGGTTTTTTGTGGATTTTCTTTCTTTAAAGTGCCGCCTCCTACGTGAAATACCTCACTGGCGCCACAGCAATATACAAGAAATCCTTGGTGATGCGCACGCCAACATAAATCTACTTCTTCCATATGTGCAAAAAAGTACGCATCAAACCCCCCCAGCTCCCAAAAAACACTAGATTTAATAAAGAGACAAGCGCCAGAAGCCCAAAAAACGGGCATGTTGTCATCGTATTGCCCTTTGTCTTCTTCTAGGGTATCAAAAAGCCTTCCTCTACAAAAGGTAAATCCCCAGCGATCGATAAAACCACCAGCAGCTCCTGCATATTCAAAATGGCTATTATGGTGAAAAGACTTGATTATAGGTTGGCAAATAGCGATTTCGTTTTCTTCCATCAGTTGTACAACGGGTGGAATCCAACCTGGTGTCACTTCTACATCTGAGTTGAGAAGGATGTAATAGTCAGCCTGTACCTGACGAAGTGCTTCATTATAGCCGCCTGCAAAGCCATAATTCTTTTTGAGGGCAATGACTTGAACCGTAGGATAGAGCGATAAGAACGCAAGTGAGTCGTCTGTAGAGCCATTATCAGCCACTATAACTTTGGCCTCTGCACTATACTGCAAGACACTGGGAAGAAATTGTGCTAGAAAATGCTTTCCGTTGTAATTGAGAATGACAACGGCAATAGTAGGTGCGAACATTTATTTCCCAAAGCTAAAGTCGAAACCAGGTATGTTAGGAATCATCCCTTCGGTAGCTTTTTGTAACGTTTCTTTTGCTTTTTCATCAGCTTCTTCCAACCCTTTGTTAATAGCGGCTACAATTAAGTCTTGTAGCATATCTTTATCTTCAGGTTTGATGAGTGAAGGGTCTATTTCTACTTTGATAACTTGCCTTTTCCCATTAACGGTAGCTTTCACTAAACCCGCCCCTGCTTCAGCTTCTACAATAATTTCTCCTAGGCTTCCTTGTGCCTCTTTAATCTTACTTTGTACATCTTTTAACTTACCGAAAATATTAAATAAATCCATGTGATCTTAAAGGCTTACATTTTATACAAATATAAATAGATTTCTGAAATATTGAGCGTTTTCTACCGAATCAACTGAAGCGTACCTCGGTACTGTTGCGTTCTACCGCTTGCATCTTTGATTTCAGCTACGTAAAGATATGTGTCTACAGGCTGATCTTGTTGATTAAAGCGACCATCCCAACCTTCTTGCAGTTCATTAGAAGTAAATACTTTTAGCCCATTTTTATTGAATATTTCTAAACTATACTCACTAATAAAAACACCTTTACCCAAGAAAGTATCATTGAGTTGATCGCCGTTGGGTGTAAAGGCACTAGGAAGAAAAAGACGGGCGGGACGCTCTATGGTTACTACATTCGAGGCACTCACAAAACCTGAGCTGGTAGTAGCCTCTATGCGATAACGTAAGACTTGATTCTCAGTATCTTCACTAGTAAGGCTATGGCTGAATATACCGCCTAGTTCGATGGAATTGATAACCTCTCCGAGAGCATTCAGTTGGCGTAAGGCATAGGTAACAGTTTCTTCCTCACTGTTGATATAGGGTGTCCAGTTGAAAGTAAGGGTTTCCAATTCTTCTTCTACTGAAAGTACTATTGTACATACAGTTGGTGAGTCAAGTGTTTGAAAACCACAAGAGGTTGTATAAGCTACCTTATAGCAGGTAAGAGCGGAAGGGTTAAGGGTACCTTCATCAGTGTAAGTGGTAGTATTTTCTACCTGCCCTACAGGTGTATCTCCCTGAATGATCTGGTAACTATTTAGATCAGGTGCTTCGTAGCCAGAGGCATCCCAACTTACGACAACACCAGCCTCCTGAACGGTGACATTGACATTTTGAAGTACGATCGGGTAGGTTTCGGTAATATTGATAGGTAAAGTGATCGCCTCTTCTACCAATACATTACTACATACATCCGTGACACGCAGTCGATAGTTTCTGGGAACAGTCAGCGTGTTGACGTTTTCTTGCGTAAGCGTAAAGTTACCAGTTGTTGCTTCATCTATGGCCAAAGTAGCTAACACTACTTCAGCACCTGCCTCATTCGTTCCTTCTAGTTGATAGGTATATTCTGGAGAAGTATCAAAACTGATTCCTACACGTCCCTCACAGAAGCTATTAGGTACTTCTGGAACCACACTAAAGTTGGGATTAATGGTAGGGACAATATCAACATCCTGCTGGCCCGTTCCTCCATTACAGGGTGTGCTGGCGATGTTGTTGAGGATGTGTATGCCTTGCACATTTACAGAAAAAGTACCAGTACTCGCATACGTATGCGTGACGGTTTCACCCGGGGATGCGGTAGTGGTAGCACCATCCCCAAAATTAATGTTGTAAGTATCGTAAACTGTATCGGTAATTGTAAGTGAAAGGACACGGTCTCTACACCTTCTAGTAACAAACTGCGGGGTGGGAATTGGCAGTACACGGATATAGTTACTTCTAACGTACCTCTGACCGTCGTCGGCCGCATCGTTGCCTTCTACGGCTACACTATAGGTGCCTGCTTCACCATAAATATGAGGAAAATTTGACAAGTTGCTCCCTATAGAAACTTCTTGCGATTTTTCAGTAGGAGAAGTGTAATCAAAAAAGTAGAAGATTTCCTTCACTAAATCGTGATCATTCACCATTATCAAAGTCTGACCTACACAAACCTCTACCGGACTTGTATTCTTGTCGTAGCCGTCCAAAAAAAACTGCGCCTCCAATTCAATGCTTATACATAAAAGAGAAAGGATAGCAATATACTTACGCAACATACCTTCGTGTTTTTAAAGCTTGTGGTCGTGTACGGTATATACGGGTCAGGGTTACTTTGGTAAGTTGTAGGAATACTTTTTATCTAAAAAAAACAGTGACTTGTAAATACCTCTTTGTAGTTTATTAGGGCTTTCTAATGTAAATGGCAGCGCCTATCATTTGATCATCTGACATCAGTGGTTCGAAGAGTACCCTTACTTTAGAGCGGTATTTTCCTGAGCCGTATTCTTCTTCTTCCTCAAAATGCTTTTTTTGCTCCATGAGTCTTTCCCAAGCAGTGATCATCTTGTCATAATCTTCTGTATCTTCAAAAATTTTCATCCAGTCGTTTCCTACCTTTAGGTCTGTATCAAAGGCATGAGAAATAGTCTTCTGCATTTTGGAGTTAAAGTTCAGAATACGGTGGTTATTATCTAAGGAAACAATGCTATCGTGCGACTTATCAATAATTTGCTCTGTAATGAGGTTATTGCGCTTGAGGCTCTCTTCCATACGCACCTTCTCTATCTCTTCTATCTTAATGGTGAGTAAGTCGAGCATAGAGGTAACAAAGCTCTGCTCTTCCAAAGTCCATTCACGTGGCGTTCTTACGTGCTCACAGGAGATCATTCCTTTGAGTTTACCACCTACTCTTACAGGATAGGTAAGGAGCGAGGTAACACTCGCCGCTGCTAAGTACTGTGGCGTAAGTTCTTTGGTACGAGGATCTACTTGGGCAAATTCAGATAGTATGACTGGCTCCTCGTGTAGGGCATTGAAGAAGCTAGGGTAGTCTTCTTCTTTGAGTACAGTACCTTCTTCGTGCTTTTCTTGGTGTGCATCGTATACATCAATGCAACGAAGTGTTTCATATTCATACTCCCAAATACTTACCCGTGCGATGTTGAGGGTACTAGAGATAGACTCTGTTGCCCTAGAAGCAAAGCTCTGCAAATTGAAATCTTGTAGCTTAAGGGAGCCAAGTGAGGTAAGCGTTTCGATTTGCTTACGCAGACGCTCTTTACTCTCTATAATTGTCTCCTCGTTTTTCTTTTGATCAGTAATGTCTTGGTAGGTACCAATGAGCCCTACTACCTCGCCTTCACTGTCGTGGAAAGGAACTTTACTAACACGTAACCACGCTTGCCTACCATTGGCCTGAATTTGAGATTGAAGCACATCCAGCTCTGGCATATTGGTCTCCATAATCTTTTTATCCGTAGCTACATAAAACTCAGCTTCTTGCTCGTTAAAGAGATCATAGTCAGTTTTACCAACAATATCTTCTACCTGTTCCAGCCCTACGGTTTGTAAGAATTTCTTGTTACACCCAAGGAAAACAGAGTCAGTATCTTTCCAGAATACACTTTGAGGAAGCGTATCGATGATCTTCTGAAGCATATCTTTAGAAGCCTGTAGTTTTTGTTGTGCTTCTCTTTGTTCAGAAAGGTTTCGGATAGCAAATACACGAATGCGCTGTTCTTCAAATCTTACTACCCGCCCTTGAATCTCTACAGGAATTTCACTTTTTTCTTTATTGAGCAAAACCGCATCATACGATTTATCGTAGCCCAACTGCATATTGATAATGGCCACCGCCTTACTCTCTGTATCTAAGAAGTTGAACATATATTTACCGATCAACTCATCGTAGGTATAGCCTGTAATTTGACAGAAGGCTTTATTGACATCCTTGATGTATCCTTTGTCGTGGATAACGATTCCCTCAGTGGTAGAGTTGGTAATGGCCTGTAGGCGTTGCTCACTTCTTACAATTGTCTGCTCTGCTAGTTTTTGATCGGTAATATCTTTCGTAAACAAAACAGCCCCCATCGTGTGCCCTTCTTTACTTTTTACAGGGTTATAATATCTCCTGAAGTAGAACTCTTCCAAGAGAATTTCTCGCTCTTTTTCTTTACCACCTGATTTATATTTTTCTATCTCTGTAATCTCATAATGCTCTACTTCAGAGTGAGCACCTCCCTCAAAGGCCTTTTGCCAGCCTTCCATCAATTTTTCAGGTAGTTCAGGGCGTGTCTTGTAGTCAAAATCATTGAAAAGGTGCATCCCTATTTGGGGAGTGGTACCCGTTTCTTTTTGCATGAAATCGGACCATTGCTCATTGAAAGCCAAGATATGAAAATCGGTATCCACCGTAATAATTTCATCTTCTGTACTTTCTAGAATGGACTTCATCCTCAAGTTAGCAGTTTCTCTCTCGCGCTGAATACGGTGTTGTTCGGTGATATCCCTTAAAATGAGGGCGATAGCAGAGTAGTTACTTTTGCTATCTTTAATCCCTACAATATTTCCTGTCATGTAAGCAATCTGCTTACTTTTTAGGTTCATAATGCGTAGCTCTCCTTCCCAAAAGCCATACTTCATTACTTCTGGTAGTACTTCATTATCAAACTTTACCCATTCTGACTCTGGGAAAAATGTTTTGAGATATATTTTTTTATCGTCGTATTCTGTAACGCCAAATACTTCTTGTCCTACACGGTTAGCATAAATTACTTGGTGTTTCATATTCACCATCATCACGAAGTCGGTAGCGTTTTCTACCATCGCTACAAACTTCTGCTGTTCTATTTGTTGCTTCTCAAGTAGGTCGTTTTGCTGGCGTATTTTTGCCTCAATATTTTTCTGGCGGGTAATATCTTGGATGGTACCGTATAGGAATTTGGTGCGATCAGTCCCCTCTTCTACGATACGTTTAATTGAGAGGGCTACGTTGCGTACCTCTCCACCAATTTGCTTGATTCTGAACTCAAGTGTATCTTCAAAAATATCATCGTAAGAAGTAATTGCTTCGCCAATACCCGCATTGACATTCTCACGATCCGCGTCGTACACGAAAATATTGAGGAAGCGTTCCATAGGAATGATGAAGCCTCCCTCAATTTCATTGTTAGTTCTTAAGATTCTGAAAAACTCCTTGTTCCCAACCATCTGCTGTTGGTCTACATCAAGCTTCCAAGGGGCTAGGTCAGCCAAAAGCAGTGCTTCAGAAAGTTGCGCCTCCTTCTCTTGTAGTTCTACAGTACGCTCTTTCACTTGTAACTCCAAGTTTTCCTTCATCTTTTCCAGCTCCTTCTGGCTCTCACGCATCACCTCCTGGGTAGCAGCTAATTCTTCCATATTTTGCCGCATCATTTCATCTTGTGCCTGCATTTGCTCAGCAGCCTGTTGAGATTCCTCTAGCAGGCGTTGTGTGTTCTGCGAGGTACGCACATTAGCGAGGGTAGAGGCAATGTTATCAGAAAGATTTTCTACGAATTCTATTTCGTGTGTTTGGAAAGGATTGAAAGAGGCAATTTCTAGCGCGCCGTATACTTCGTTGTTGTCCATTAAAGGAACAATCAACAAATGCTTAGGAGTAGCATCTCCCAAACCAGAGGTAATTTCGATGTATTCTTCTGGTACTCGGTCAAGGTGCAAAGTATCTTTCTCTAAAACAGCTTGCCCTATGAGTCCCTGTCCTACTTCGATACGTTTTTGCACGTACTTTCTCTGATCGTAGGCAAAAGAAGCCTTCATTTCTAGATAAGCATCTTGATCTTCCTCCTTTATCAATACAAAAAGCCCGCCTTGGTTGGCTTTGAGGTAATTGACGAGGTGCGAAACAATACGATATGATAAATCTTCTAAGTCATCTGTACGGGTACGCAAGATGTCTACAAACATGGCCAGTCCTTCATTGGCCCAGTTACGGCGTGCATCTTCTTCAGCTACTTTTACCAAGTTATCGCGCATGTCGATCAATGCATCACTGAGCATGTCTTTGTCACCTTTGGCTTTGTAGTCAAAAGCAAACTCAAACTGCCCAATACTTTTGGCGAATTCAGTGGTTTGCTTTAGACCAGTGATTAAGCGATTAATGTGATAAGAAAGCGTACCTATCTCATCTTTTCGCTCATAATAAAAGCGCTGGGTAAAATCTCCGTGTGAAATTTCTTCTGTAACTTCTGCCATTTTATCGAGTGGCTTTACAAAGCTTCTCAAAATATAAAAGTAGCCAAATACAAGCCCAGCCAAAATGAACAGAATCACAATAAACAGTAAAAACTGGATGACAAACTGAGATTGTATGTAATCTGAAATATATAGCTCAGTCAGCTCAGCATTGTATTGCTGAAGCTTTTTCTGCATATCAACGAGGTTACCATACGCCCTCATTACACTAGGATTCTTGATTTTTTCTACGGTAGGCGTAGAGGCAATCTCGGCGAAAATACTTTCTTCTAGTGTAGCATCAGGCTGGATGATAGTATCTATCTCTACTTTCTCATCTAGTATTACTTGTAAGTTGGTTTTGTAGTCTTTCCAAGTTTTATTGAGCTCGTTGAGCTTGAGCAGATTTTCTCCTGTAGTAGCATTGACTTTTCCCTCAGTAGCTTGGATAGTAATGGCTCGCCCATTTTTCAGTATATCGAGCTGGTCATCGTATTCATCAATAAAGTTTTTGAGGTCGCCCTTGGCTTCATTATCTTTTTCTACCACTCTACTCGCTGTGTAAGCCATGCTAGCGAGAAGCCTCTCTGCTTTCCGCGAAATCTCAATGGCTACGGCATCGGTACGTAAAGCATTATTAGAGAGTGTAATAAGACCATAACCTATCACTACTAGGATGGTAAGTGAGAGGAAGAGGAGTCCTATGATTTGCTTAATACTAAGATGTTTTCTTTTTTTCTTCATCTGCGATAATAATTCTTGCTTAAATTTCCTATGAAATTTTATGGGAAAGAAGATAAAACGCTACCTACCCAATCAAATCTAAACTATTTTTCTGAAGAAAAAAAATATTGACAGAAGGGAGAAGCGACCAACATATAAACCCTTAAAATGCACAAGTATTTGGGATTTTTTACCTAAAAATAATTTGATTGTAAGTTTCTGCTTACTTTTTTTGTAAAATGTGCATATAAACTAGGGAGTAAACACAACCTCCAATCGATGAATCCGTAACATAGGAAGGGTTATTAGCACATATTTTACACAAGCTTTTGTTTTTAGTCATCAGTACACAGTAGATGCCATGAAGAAAATTATACAAATTATTGTTCCTGCTTTTTTTATACTATTGCCGCATTTCTTACAAGCGCAGATATTAGATAGGGTATGGGCTTATGAGGGGTTCGATTATTACCAAGGAACGATTAATGCCAATCTAGAACCAGATGTCTTTACTTTGACAGGTTATAAAGATATACCAACTATTGCTTCTCAACAGATATCTGCTAGTATATCGATCCCTATTCATACAATCAATGAAGATCAATCCAATACGAATGCGGCCTTAGGGCTGGGTTGGGCGGGGGATTGGGTGCATTCCACCGGTACTACTAATGAAACAAACTATCGAGTTACAGGTGGAACTTTTACATCACCGATTTCAAGTGCTTCAGACGATATTAGCTTGGTAAACTCAGGAGTTTTTGGTAGAGGAGGAGGAGGTACTTCCATAGGGAGACGTTTGCAAACAAGTACAGGAGGGCCTTTCTTTCAGTTTGAACTTGATGGAGGACCATTTGCGCAGGGAACAAATCCCGTAAACTTCAGTAGCTCAGATCGGGTAGATCCCTTCCTTTTTCTTGATCCTGTTCTCATGGAGTATCCAAGCCCAATCCGATTAAGAGGCGCTGGTAATGAAGGAATTGTTAGACATAATGCAGCACAAACCTTTGGTTCACCTACGCCTATCACTCACACTAATAATACTTGGATTGGAGCACAAGGTAGCAGTATTTGGGTAGCGGTAATGATGCGAAAGAATGCAACCAATGATGAAGAATGCTATATCTCTTTACACCGTAATGATACAGAACCTTGGAATATAGACCAAGCCAACACGGTACAGATTGGTTACTTTGGGGCAGCTAGCAACAATGCGGGAAATCGCTATTGGGGAGTACGTGTGAATGGAACAGTAACAGCTGCCACTGGAAGCGATGATGCACGCATTACACCTGGCACAGGAGATGAGTTTGATTTATTGATAACTGAAATTAACTTTGATTACACAGGCAATCATACCATAAGTCTTTATGTATTGCGAGATGGGAGTAGAGGAGGCGGTTACGCAAGCCCAGGAACAAGGTTTGAGAATTTTATTAATGGCACCTTAGATCCTAGCTTGCTGACCAGTAAAGACCTAGAGGTTACAGCGCTAGGTACAACAAATTTATCCTTCCATTCACTTTCTTACTTTGGAGGAACAAGCGCAGATCAGAGCGCCATTGATGAGATACGTTTTGGAGGCGCTCTAGAGAATGTTGCCCTTACCTCTGATGCCATCAGCTTGGTAAGAGGACTTTGTGAGGAGTCAGGAGGAACGAGTGGAGAGAATATTTATCCCGTTGGGAGCTTTGGAGAAGCCACTAGCATAAATCCAGATGGGAGTTCTGCAACCCCTGCTGCTGACGAAATACAAGGAAGTAATGCTGACTGGGGAACAGGAGGGAATGCCCCTGATCCTACAGATGGTACTCGTGGAGATAATGTTAGTCCAGACAATCCCTTACTACCTGTGATTATTAAGAGAGCAGACGCAGAAATAGAACCAGGTATAGAATACCAAGACATCACTGGAGGTGCCTACATCTATGTCGCTAATCAAGGTGGCCAACCTAATGACGGTTCTTTTACGGTCGCCACACAAAATCGAGAAGTATTTGGGGCTTGGAACAGCTTTTATGACAATAGCCCTAACAGGAATGGCTTGATGATGATTGTAAATGCGGCGTATCAACGTGGTGAGTTTTTCCGACGAACTATTGATGGCTTATGTGGTGATACCCAATACGAATTTTTTGTAGATATCATGAATATCACCAATATACAAGAAAGAACGATCACTAGTGATCCTCTGAACGTTACTCCCAATGGGACTAATAATCGCTGTAATCCAACCGAGGAACCTGGCTGTTCTCAGTTCAGCTTTGGAGGAACGGATCAAAGTCAAAGTTCAGGCATTGGAGCAGCTACTGCAAGTACGGGAACGAGGTTCTACATCAATCCAGATATAGAGTTTCTCATTGATGGTGACCCAGTATATATACCACCCATTACAGTAGCTAATGATGCATTGTGGCATCGGGTAGGCTTTACTTTCGTGACAAAGTCTGATTTCAATGTATCTGGAACAGCAACGCTTTCTTTTAGAAACCGTGCGCCAGGAGGGATTGGTAATGACTTAGCCATAGATAACATTACCTTCCGCCCTTGTGGTCCTTCTTCTGTTTTGAATAATTTAGGAGAGTGTGCTGACATTGAGCTTTTGATAAGTCCTGGTGGAGAAGGGTATACGGCACCAAGAGTACTCTGGCAGAGTAGCTCAGATGGTGGTCTCACTTGGACAGACTTACCTGATTTACCTGGGAATCCCAATCCTGTAGACGCAACTCCTGGCGCAAATCCTGGTGTAGACCCTTCGTTTGCTACTATTCCGCAAAATGATCCTGCATTGGGTATAGCTCACGGAGATTTAGTACGTGCGTTGATAGCGGGTTCTGATTTGTTTTTCCCCAATGAACAATGTCGTATTGTTGTTGATCCTACTACTGTTAACTGTTTCTCTGCTTTACCAGTGGATTTGTTGAATTTTGAAGCTCAAACACAAATAGAAGGCATAGCGCTTACTTGGGAAACACAACAAGAAATTAATGTGGAAGAGTTTGAGGTAGAACGTTCAATAGATAATGTGAACTTTACTAAAGTGGCTTCCTATAAGGCAGCTAATACAGGCGAGCTGTACCGCCATATTGATAGGTTTCCCGCGGCAGGCGTAAATTATTATCGTCTGAAACAAGTAGAGCAGGATGGCTCTTCTGAGTATTCTTCTGTAGTATCAGCGGAGTGGTCACAAGAAGGAAATATAAGTGTATACCCTAACCCATCGGTGAATGGTCTTGCCTATATTAGTTTCGATACACCCGAAATAGAAGGTACAGAGGTAGCTATTACATTTGTTAATAGTATTGGTAAGGTTGAAGGCGTTATCGAGAGTAAAGTAAGTGCTACAAAGCAGGTAGTAATTGATACGAGGCACATCACTAACGGATTATATGTGTTAGAGATAAATGTGAAAGGAACAGTACTGAAGAAAAAGCTGGTAGTACAGAATAACTAGTAACTTTTTTCCAATATTTCCGCTATTCTTAGCATAAAGTAGTTACTCGAAGTAATGCAGAATAACGATAGTTGTTTAATCCAAATGATGGTTACCATTACAGGGAAAAAATGTATTAATAGCTATACACGTAGCTCCGCTACGATTCGTACGTAATATAATAGAGCGTATTTTACAACGATTACTTGTCTATATTTCAATGAAAAAAATTACTAAAACAATATTCCTGATTATTACTGTTCTCGTCCCAAGCTGGCTGCAAGCACAGCAAGACTTGGTTTGGGCTTATGAAGGGTTTGATTACTATCAAGGTACTATCAATGCTAGTTTAGAACCAGATGTTTTTACATTGACAGGTTACAAGAACACTCCTACCATTGCTTCCCAGCAGATTGGTGCTGGGGTTATTATCCCTCTTAACGAGATTAACGGAGATCAACAAAACACGAATGCAGCCTTGGGACTTGGCTGGGCAGGCGATTGGGTACATTCAACAGGAACTACTAATGAAAATAACTACCGTGCAGTAGGAGGGGGAACAATAGTCGCGGGAGAAGTACAAGGATTTTCAGCACCCATCTCAGGTGTTAATGAAGACATTAGCTTAGTAAACTCAGGGGTTTTTGGCAGAGGGGGAGGAGGAACCTCTATAGGAAGGCGCTTGCAAACGAGTACCGCAGGACCTTTTTTTCAGTTTGAACTTAATAATGCACCATTTGCGCAGGGAACAAATCCTGTAAATGATGGTGGTGTAGATCGAGTAGATCCCATCACTGTTCTTGATCCTATTCTCATGGAGTACCCAAGTCCAATCCGGTTAATAGGCGCTGGTAATGAAGCAATCGTTAGACATAATGCAGAACAAACTTCTGGTGGACCTACACCCATCACTCATACTAATAATACTTGGATTGGGGCGCAAGGTAGTAGTATTTGGGTAGCGGTAATGATGCGAAAGAATGCAGCCAATGATGAAGAATGCTATATCTCTCTACACCGTAATGATACAGAACCTTGGAATATAGACCAAGCCAATACGGTACAGATTGGTTACTTTGGGGCAGCTAGCAACAATGCGGGAGATCGCTATTGGGGAGTACGTGTCAATGGAGCGGTAACAGCTGCCACTGGAAGCGCTGATGCACGTATTACACCTGGCACAGGAGATGAGTTTGATTTATTGGTAGCACAAATCAGCTTTGACTACACAAGCGGTCATCGTATACGTTTATATGTTTTGAGAGATAACGGCAGAACAGGCTATGGGCTTGATCCAGGTCAAAAGTTAGATGACCTCTCTACAGTAGCTGGAGCCTTGAACGATCCAACTAACATAGATGTGGAGGTCACGGAGCCAGGAGCAACAACTCTTTCTTTTCATTCTCTCTCTTATTTTGGGGGTGCTAGCGCTAATCAAAGTGCGATTGACGAGGTACGTTTTGCAGGTGCTTTTGAGAATGCGGCACTTACCTCTCCTACGATAAGTGTGATTAGAGGGCTTTGTGAGGAGTCAGGAGGAACGAGTGGAGAGAATATCTATCCCCAAGGAAATTTTGGAGTAGCTACCAGTGTAGACGAGACAGGCGATTTTGTAACACCAAGTGTTGTTTCTGCAGATGAAATTTTAGGTACTGGGAATACTTGGGGGTACGATGGTAATGGAGGAGGGGCTGATGGAGTGGCTGACACAGAATCTATGGTAGCTGGCTCTGATAATAACGTGAATATTGATGTAACAGGAACTAGACCTACTTTTCCTGCTATCATTAAGAGGCCTGATGCCACTATTGCAGGCGTAGAGTACCAAAACTTGACTGGGACAGGTGGTGTGACAGAAAGATATATTTATCAACCCAATGCCAATAATCAGCCAAACGATGGTTCTTTCGTAGTTGCTACCCAATCCAGAAATGTATTTGGTTCTTGGAATGCTTTCTACGATAATAGCCCAGATAAGAACGGCTTGATGATGATTGTGAATGCTGCCTACAGAAGAGGTAACTTCTTTGAGCAGACAGTAAATAACTTATGTGCTAGCACACAGTATGAGTTTTTTGTAGATATTTTCAATATTATAGAGCCAGGGCAAAGAACCATTACTACTGAGGGAGCTACCTCTACTTGCTGTGGGAATAACCTTTGTAACTCTACCCTTGAGCCAGGGTGCCAGCAGTTTAGCTTTGGAGGAACAGACCAAAGTCAAAATTCAGGCATCGGAGGAGCAACCTCCGAAGGTGGTGCACCTGATGAATACTTTCTGAATCCAGATGTTGAGTTCTTGATTGATGGAAGACCTGTATACGTACCGCCCATTACAGTAGATAACGACCAACAATGGCGCAGGGTAGGCTTCACCTTCGTGACGAAAAGTAATTTAGATCCGACAGGTAACGTTGACCTAGCCTTTAGAAATCGCGCCCCAGGAGGTATCGGAAACGACCTAGCGCTTGATAACATTACCTTCCGCCCTTGTGGTCCTTCTTCCCTATTGAATAATTTAGGTGAGAGTAATCCTATTGAAGTTTTAATACATCGTGGTGGAGAAGGATATTCAGCACCGGCAGTACTCTGGCAGAGTAGCTCAGATGGTGGACTGACATGGACAGACTTACCCGATTTACCCGGTAATCCTAATCCTGAAACTGCTACTGCTGCTTCTATAACGGATCCTTTGACAGCCGATATTCCACAAAATGACCCTTCATTAGGTATTGCACACGGTGATTTAGTACGCGCTATAATTGCAGGCTCAGCATCCTTTCTGACTAATCCGCGCTGTCGTATCATCACTGATCCCACTACCGTAAATTGTTTTGCTGCGTTGCCTGTGAATTTATTGAATTTCAAAGCAGCTCGTGAACTAGATGGAATAGCACTTGTTTGGGAGACAGATCAGGAGGATAATTACAAGAGTTTTGTATTAGAACGTTCTGACGACAATCAACAATTTACCGCTGTTGCTGCCTATCAAGCAGTGGATGATAAAGCTAATTATGAACATAAAGATAGAACTCCTTTAATAGGGACTAATTATTACCGACTCCAAACAGTAAATAATGATGATACCATAGAATACTCTAAAGTAGTATCGGTAGAGTGGTCTGAAGAAAGGACTATAAGTGTACATCCTAATCCATCAACGAATGGTCTTGTGTATATTAGTTTTGAAGCCAATCAATTAAAAGGAGAAGTAGCGAAAATTAAGATTGTCAATAATATTGGAAAAGTAGAGAAGGTGTTACAAAGTAACGTAAATCAAACAGGTCAAATTGTAATTAATACAAGTGATTTGGCGAATGGTTTGTACGTGGTAGAAATTACTATTAAAAATACTTTCGTTACAGAAAAAGTAGTTATACAAAACAACTAACAAGAATGAGGCGATTTTTGAGACTATGTAAGAACAATCTATCTATAATTTTTGCCTTGTCATTGATGCTTGTAATGTTGAAAGCAAAGGGAAGACAGCCTATGGCTACTGTTACCATTAGTCCAAATGTTGTTGACACCGATGCTCCTGGGAATATAAACGTGCCTGCTGGTAATATTAGTGTTACCGGTTTTACTGGTTCACGTACTTATAGCTGGTCGGCTGTATCAAAGCCTGATGGGATTACTGGGGATGTCAATATTGTACCCGGTTTCTTGGGAAGTGCTCAATTCATAGGCTTTAATGCTTTGGGAACACCCCAAGCCATTTCTGGTATTTACGAATTTGAACTAAGAGTTTCTGATACCAATGGTAACGTAGCCACTACTATATTTACCATTGTACAAATCCCTCCTGTCAACAGCCCTCCTCTCGTAACCATCGATCCACTTCCTACATCTGACCTACTTTTACCAGTGACGAACGTCCTCTTAGAAGGAATAATTGAAGACCCCACTAATGAGATAAGTACTTCAGCTTGGAGTCAAGCAAGCGGATCAACTGCTATCAGTTTTCCAACAATTGGTATTATTCCTATTGGTACACGTACTACCGAAACAGACATCAATTTGAATGATTTACAACCCGGTACTTATGAACTTACTTTAAGTTCTACAGACGATGGAGGGCTTACAGGAACTGCTTCCATCACCTTTAACGTCCTTCCACCACCCAGTAGCTTGGCGGTCAGTATTGATCCAGTGATGAACCCAGAATCACCTGTACCCATCAATGGTACCATTACAGGGATTAATGAATTAAACGATCGGATACGGTATGAATGGACACAAGATCCGGGCAATCCAGCAACTATCACACTGCCTGAGGCAGCCTTTGTAGCCTTAGGAAATACAGAGCAAGCAAGCAGTATTGAAGTGGCAGATGTGCCCTTTGGATCGTATACATTTACGCTTACGGCAACAGATGAGTATTACAATGTTTCTGAAGAGGCGTCGATTACGATATTATTCAGACCACCCGTTGTGATAGAGCCTTCTAAGGTGTTTACACCTAATGGAGATGGTATTAATGACGAATGGGTGGTGGGGAATGTAGAGGATTTTCCAGAGTTGGCGGTGACGATCATCAACGAGCGAGGCGCCATTGTATTTGAGGCACAATCATACGCGACAGAAAGGTGGAATGGTCTCTATAATGGCCAAGCAGCCCCTGAAGGCGCTTACTATTATGTATTTACAGATACTATAGACGGGACAGAGATACGGGGTAGTTTTGTACTGTTACGATAGTTATTAAAGAAATCTAAGTTATATATGAGGGAAATAATCAGGTAAAAGAAAAAAGGAATGAACGGTGTTTTCAGATTGTATAACATAATGAATTGGTTAGTAGTAATCTTTCTATTACTGACTAAAGTGTTATCAGTAGAGGCTTCAAAAAGACCTACTGCCACCGTCACCTTGCGTGAGCCAGTACGTTCAGGTGATGCACCTCGTAACCACGAAGTCAATCCACAAAACGATATTGAAGCGGATGGGTTTTCAGGAAACATTACTTATCAATGGACCGCTATATCAAAGCCTGATGGGATTACTGGGGATGTCAATATTACACGTGATTTCTTTGGAATATTTGAATTTAATGGTTTTAATGCTTTAGGAACACCTCAAGCCATTTCTGGCATATATGAGTTTGAACTAAGAGCTTCTGATGCCAATGGTAACGTAGCCACTACTATACTTACCATTGTGCAGATTCCTCCTGTCAATAGCCCTCCTCTAGTGATCATCGATCCACTGCCTACACCCAATCTCATTTTGCCAGTTACGAATGTACTGCTAGAAGGAACGATTGAAGACCCCACTAATGAGATAAGTACTTCAGCTTGGAGTCAAGTAAGCGGGCCCACTCCTATTAGTTTTCCAACGATTGGTACTATTCCTATTGGGATACGCAGTACCGAAACAGACATCAATTTGAATGATTTACAACCCGGTACTTATGAACTTACTTTAAGTTCTACAGACGATGGAGGGCTTACAGGAACTGCTTCCATCACCTTTAACGTCCTTCCACCACCCAGTAGCTTGGCGGTCAGTATTGATCCAGTGATGAACCCAGAATCACCTGTACCCATCAATGGTACCATTACAGGGATTAATGAATTAAACGATCGGATACGGTATGAATGGACACAAGATCCGGGCAATCCAGCAACTATCACACTGCCTGAGGCAGCCTTTGTAGCCTTAGGAAATACAGAGCAAGCAAGCAGTATTGAAGTGGCAGATGTGCCCTTTGGATCGTATACATTTACGCTTACGGCAACAGATGAGTATTACAATGTTTCTGAAGAGGCGTCGATTACGATATTATTCAGACCACCCGTTGTGATAGAGCCTTCTAAGGTGTTTACACCTAATGGAGATGGTATTAATGACGAATGGGTGGTAGAGAATGTAGAAGATTTTCCAGAGTTAGCGGTGACGATCATCAACGAGCGCGGCGCCATTGTATTTGAGGCACAATCATACGCGACAGAAAGGTGGAATGGTCTTTATAATGGTCAGGCAGCACCTGAAGGTGCTTACTATTATGTATTTACAGATACCATAGACGGGACAGAGGTACGAGGCAGTTTTGTACTGTTACGGTAATCCTTTATATTGCTAACCTTTATGTATAGTATAAGTAGAGGTTGAAACAAGAAAAGATTAAAAAGGGATATCATTGATAAGAAGAAAAAAGCGGTTTTTCTATTTAGTAGTCTTCCTAACAATAGTAGGCTATTCTTTTTTTACCTTAGAAAGCAAAGCACAAAGCTTTCCGAATAGCCCTTTGCACTTACATAATTTTAACAACTATTATCTACTCAACCCAGCAGCGATCAGCTACAATGGTGATCCCTTCATCACTCTTACTTTCCATAGACAGCTAATTGGAGATTTCGATAATGTTCCTACGCAAGGCACTCTTACGTACACCTCTCCTGTGAATGTACAAAACCCACTGAAGCATTTCATAGGGGCAAACGTCTATAACTTCTCAAGAAGTATTTGGACAACTACCGGTGGCTGGGCAAGCTATGCTTATGAAATTCGTTTACCTTTTTCAGATATTAACACCTTGCGCTTTGGTATTTCAGCAGGTCTTGAAGGGAATTCGCTTAATGTAGACGATGAGCTAGCGATCCTGGATCCAACTGTACAAGAACGACTCGATGAGGGTATTCGCCCACTAGGGCAGTTAGGCATTTACTATGTACAAAAACACTGGGAACTAGGGGCAGGCTTGCCTCGCTTGTTTGGCTCTGAGAGTGGCGATAATACCGAAGAGTCCAGAGGGCTGCGCCCTTTCAATAATTGGTTTGTTTCTACGGGCTATGAGTTTAACTTTCGTTATATCTGGTTTTTAAAACCTATGGTTGTATACCGTAGCTTCGAAAACCAAGAGGATAATTTAGAAGTAAACGCCACGTTAAGTTACCAAAAAAGGGTGTGGTTTAATGCGGCTTGGTTTGAAGAGAGCGGGATAGCTTTAGGTGCTGGCTTACAGTTTCGACACGGAAAGTATAGCCTCAGCTATGCTTATAAGTTTAATAATCAGGAGAATAACTTTAATGCTAACCCAGCACACGAGATACAATTGAGGCTTAATCTGAGACGCCAAGCCGATATCGATGCTCGCTTACTGGAAGGCTTTGGTGATGAATCAGATAACTTAGTTACCGTAGAGCCCCCTGATAATCCTGATGAAATGATAGACACACTGGAAGCGGCTCTAATAGAACCAATAGAGGATACTACCACTTTCGTAGAGCCTGAAATTCAGTATATGAACTATGTGATTGTAGGCTCTTTCCTAGAGGAAGGCAATGCGAATAGACTTGTGAGAACTTTTAGGCGAAAGCACGACGTAGAAGTAGAAAAGCGGTTTAATCCTGCTAACAATTTCTATAATGTATACATTCTAAAAACAGAAGACTACGAAGAAGCACTTATCTGGGAGATTCGTGCCAAGGAACAATTTGAAGTATTGGATGCGTGGGTACTGCGTGTACCGATGAACGCGCCTTCTAACTTTGCTGACAAAGACCTAAGAAATAACCAGCGTGAAGATAAACCAGATGAGGAAGAAACGCCTCCTTTTGAAGAACCCGATAAAGACTAAGTAATTGCCAACTGCTATCAAGAAGAGTACTTGGGTACACCTCCGTATACCCTTCTCTATATTTCTAATGCCCGTTTTCTTGTTTGCTTGCAGCCAAGCAGAAGTTTTAGTATGGTGGCAAGTGCTAGTTGCTTTTGTAGCCATCCATTTTTTTTTATATCCTGCTAGCAATGCTTACAATAGCTACTTTGATAAGGATGAGCAGAGTATTGGAGGCATTAAGCATCCCCCACCAGTAAGTAAGGAATTGTATCAAGTAGCTTTGTTGTTTGATGCGATTGCGCTTGTGCTGGCGTATTTCTTGGCTTGGCCATTTGCCTTGGCTCTTTTTATATATGGGTTAGTTTCTAAAGCGTACAGCCATCCTGGAATAAGACTGAAAAAATATCCCATTATGAGCTGGCTGGTAGTAGGTATTTTTCAAGGTGCTTTTACCTATCTAATGAGTTATTATGCAGTGACACCTATCTCACAGCTTTCTACACTCTGGCAACCAGCCATTTTATATCCAGCCTTACTTTCTTCTATATTGTTGATGGCTTCTTATCCTATGACGCAGGTATACCAACACGAAGAAGATACCCGTAGAGGTGATGTTACGTTAAGTGTACTGTTAGGCGTAAAGGGAACATTTCTATTTTCAGGAGTTCTCTTCTTTATTGCTAATGCAGGCTTTTTAGTTTATTTCTATTACTATAAGAGCTTACAACATATCCTTATCTTCGAGTTGGTGTTATTGCCTACTTTACTCTATTTTAGTTGGTGGTTTCAGAAGGTGCGTAAAGACGAATCAGCCGCCAATTTTGACTACACCATGCGTCTCAATACCTTATCTTCTTTACTAATAAGCTTAGGTTTTGTATTGATGTGGGTGATTTAGAGAATGTTTGAGAATTAAATTCTGTATAGTTAACATTTTGCAAGATTTTCACCACTTATCCTTCAATCTGCCTTTCGTCCATTTTTTGACTGCGTCGAGCTCGCAGGCTCGGTTAGCTTCGCTGAACTCCACTTCGTTCCGGTTCTTGATGAAAAACGAACCAAAAAATCAAGAAAATCCAAAGCTTCTGCCCACGAGCCAGTCCGCCTCCTCGCTGGATTTTCAGGCCGACGCGCTTATATCAATCTTGAAAACAGGCAGTTTAAAAAACTTAAACATACTCTTAATAATGGAAAGTAGCTATGACCTTTGAGCAACTAAAAGATAAAGTGATACAAGCATTTATTCAGCAACATCTTGAAGACGATCCTACCCAACTTGTATTGAAGGCAAAACAATATGATCATTTACCCATCAAAGCCATTGCACAACACATACAAGCCAAGCAAAAGATAAAGGACAAACTCCCTACTTGGTATGCACATCCTTTGGTAGTTTATCCTGCTAAGATAAGTTTAGAGCAAAGCAGCTCTGAAGCTACTGCAAAACTAAAGACCTCTTTCGTCGAAGGAAGAGCTCTTATAGACCTTACTGGAGGACTAGGGGTAGATACCTTCTATTTTGCAAAACACTTTGAAAAAGTGATTTACGTAGAACCCCAAAAGGCCCTGTGTGAAGTAGCCCAACAAAACTTTAAAACGCTAGGTGCGCATAACATCTCATGTATATGCGATAAAGCAAGTAATGTCTTGTCTGACTATACTGGTAAAGTAGATGTACTTTACTTAGATCCGGCGCGACGCGACCAGCAACAAAGAAGTATTGCCCAGCTAGAAGCCTGTGAACCTAACGTTTTGGCGTTATTACCTCAGCTTTTTACTGTAGGCGCTAGTGTTTTATTAAAGACCTCTCCGATGTTGGATATCCAGCAAGCATTAAAGCAATTGAAGTATGTACATCAAGTGGTAGTGGTAGCCTATCGAAATGAGTGTAAAGAGGTGTTATACTTGCTCAAACCTACTGTTGTCCCTATAACGCAGGTACCTATTACTACAGTACATTTAGGAACGATAAAAGAAACATTTACGGCTACTTTTGAGCAGGAAGCACAAGCTTCTGCAAAGTATGGAGAACCCCAACGTTATCTCTACGAGCCTAATGTGGCTATCATGAAAGCAGGTTTCTTTCAAAAAATAGCGGTAGCCTTTGATTTACACAAGCTTCATCCTGATAGCCACTTGTATACAAGCGAACATCTCAAAGAAAAATTTCCAGGTCGTGTTTTCTCCATTGAGGCGATTACCAAATTAGATAAAAGCATACTAGCGAGGTATGTTCCTGAGAGAAAAGCTTCAATTATAATACGCAACTTCCCACAAAGCGCTGCTACTATTCGGAAAAAAATCAACTTTAAAGAAAGTGCGCGAAAATACTTAATTGCTACTACTACAGGCAACAAACGCATCATAATTGTGGCAACTCGTTTATTTTAAAAAAGGATTTTCTCTATGAAAACACCGAGTTTATACCAATTAAAAACAATATTTTTTTATATTCACCAAAACTTATATCTGTAAGATTTGTCAAAGAAACTATTCTGTAAATCTCATCATTATAGGTAAATTTGATATCTGTTATAAATCACTTGTTCATCGCCTTTATCCAATACTGTAAGCATGAAAACGCAAGAACACGAAATAAAATCTATTCGACTAGAGCTAAATGCTACGAAATATCAATATAATGAGGTAAAAGTAGCGTATGAAGAACTGTCAAAACGAATCAAAACCAAAGAGGAATATATCACCCTCAAGGATGAGGAAGTGAAAGAGAAAGAAGCCAAGCTTGAGAAGGCGTTGAGAGAGTTGGAAGTCATCCATTCTAAAAAGACAGCTAATGAAGCTGTATTGAAAAAAGCACTTACGAAGACCAAAGAAAGAGAAAGAGAGCTTCATACTAAAAACGAAGAGTTGAAGGCTAGAGAAGAGGAGATTTCTGCCATTAACGAAAGACTCTTGGAAAATGAAAAAGTGCTGAAAGAAAAAGAAAATAGCCTTAAGCAAAGTAATGAAGAGCTGAAGGCTGCTGAGGAAGAGCTCAGACAAAATATGGAAGAGCTCTCTACCATCAATGAATCGCTGGAAGTGAAGCGTATAGAGCTAGAGCGCCTTTCTGAATCGCAGAAGGAAGCACTCAGAAAAGTGAGGCAGAAAGAAGTAGAGCTTACAGAGAAAAATGAAGAGCTAGAAGCACGCGGAGAAGAAATGAAAGCACAAAAAGAGGCAATCGAAGAAAATATGAACCTATTGGATGCACAAAATAGGCATATTATGGGAAGCCTTAACTATGCAAGAACGATTCAAAGCAGTATTCTACCTACTACCAATGAATTGGCGAGTCTGTTTCCCGATCATTTTGTTACTTACCATCCCAAAGATATTGTTTCTGGAGACTTTTATTGGTGCTATGAAAAAGCGCCTTATGTTTATTTTGCTGTAGTAGATTGTACGGGTCACGGTGTACCAGGCGCTTTTATGTCAATGATGGGCTATAGTCTTCTCAATGAAATTGTGGCAGAAAATGAAGGAATTCTTCCTTCTGAAGTGCTTACGTCACTTAATAGAAAGATTAGAAGTTCCTTGAACCAAGATAAAGAAGATAAAAATACTGATGGAATGGACTTAGGGCTTATTCGTCTTAAGAAGTCTTCAGAGGATATTGTAGAAGTGATATTTTCGGGTGCAAGAAGGCCACTTTTATATTTTGATAGAAAAGCAGATGAACTTGTAAAGATAGCAGGTAATCGGAAATCAATTGGAGGAGGAAACACTGCTGCAGACGAGCAGAGCTTCTCCGACGTCTCCTTACAAATAGCCTCTGGTACATGTCTATATTTATATTCTGATGGTTTTACTGACCAGTGCGATACAGCTAGAAAAAAATTAGGAACACGAAATTTATACGCTTTTCTGAGTCGAATCAACCGAGAAGAGGTTTCTTTTGAAGAGCAGAAGTCACTTGTGCCTGATTTGCTTGATGAGCATCAAGGTGAGGTAAAACAGCGAGATGATATTACTTTTGTAGGCATAAAATTATAGAGAAATTCAACGATTGAAGGCCAATATTCAGGAGAGCAGGCCCTAGATAAAGCAAGCTATCAATAAAACTATCATACTAAATTACTGATAAAAGCTTCTGAAAAGGAGGAGCTTATAGACCAGTACATTGGTAAAACTCAACGAGAAAAGCCCTTCACGATAAACAGTAAGTAGCCCAAATTATTATAAAGCTACTCAGTAAAATTTATATAAATAAAGATTAACTATGCAAAATACAGAATTTCAGATATTTGACCCTAAGGCAGAAACAACCGGTACTACCATTGCCGCGCTTATAGATGCGATGGGTGAGTTTAGATCGATAGGATTGGCCTATCTTCAAAAGCATGAGATCGATTCGCCTGCGCCTGGTAAGTGGCATCCGTTGACCAACTATATGGCAGCTTTACGCCTTATTCACGAAAAACTTGGTGAAAATACGCTATTTCTCGTAGGAACAAGGCTATTTAAAAATGCTTGGCCCGAAGAAATGCAAGGTGAGTTCTCATTCGAACAGGTGTTAGGAATGTTAAACCAAGCCTATCAACAAAATCATCGTAATGGATATGCAGGAGAGATCATTTATAATCAAAAAGACGATTATTCGGGTGAAGTAATATTTGATAGAACTTACTGCACTGCTTTTGATAGGGGGCTTCTTGTTTCGCTATCAAGGGTTTTCGAGCCAGAGAGGTATAGTAGTATTGACGCTGAGGTAGAGATAACACTTGATGAAACAAAGCCTAGTCGTAAAACAGGTGGCTACAAGAATCATTTCCATGTTACTTGGTAAAATAAAACTATTAAAAAGACTCACTATGCAGAATACAGAATTCGAAGTATTTGACCCAAATGCAGAGACAACAGGCAAGAATATTATTCCGCTCATAGATGCAATGGGCGAGTTTCGATCCATAGGTATGGCCTATCTTAAAAAATACGATATTGATACACCCGAACCTGATGGGTGGTATCCAGTAAGTAGTTATATATCTGCCTTGCGTCTTATACAAGAAAAGCTTGGTGAAAACACCCTATTCCTCATAGGAACAAGAATATTTAAAAATGCTTGGCCCGAAGAAATGCAAGGAGAGTTCTCATTGGAACAAATGTTACAAATGACTAACCAAGCTTACCAAGAGAATCATCGTAATGGGTATGTAGGAGAGATCATTTATAACCAAATCAGCGACTACTCGTGTGAAGTAGTATTTAACAGAACCTATTGCACTGCTCTGGATAGAGGCCTACTCGTTTCTATGTCAAGAACTTTTGAGCCAGAAAAGTACAGTAGTATTGAAGCTGAAGTTGAGATAACACTTGATGAGACTAAACCTAGTCGTAAAACAGGTGGCTACAAGAATCATTTCCATATTACTTGGTAGTAAGATAAAGCGTTTAAAAAGGTTGGCTCTTGCGTAAAAAAATCTATGTAATCTGAATTATTAGTAATAGCTTACTATTCTAAATTTGTACTAATAGTATATTTGCTGAAATCCAAAGAAAAGGTAATCAACTACATGGAAGATACTAATTTTAGAATTTACGAACCAACCACTGAGGTAAAAGGAAGTGTAATTATGTCACTCATTGATGCGATGGGAGAATACCAAGCGATAGGACTTGCTTACTTAAACAAATACGATATTGATAAGCCCGATCCAGAAAAATGGTACAAACTCTCCAGTTACCTATCTGCTTTACGCCTTATTTATGAAAAGCTAGGTGAAAGTACACTCTACCTAATAGGCGCGCGTATCTACAGAAATGTTTTTCCACAAGAATATACAGAAACGATGTCGCTAGAAGAAATACTGAACACAATTGATGACGTATACCATGCCGTACATCGTAACGGCGACATAGGGTATTTTAAATATACAGCTACCAGCGAGACTTCTTGTACAATGGAAGCACATAAGACCTATGGAACTCCCATAGATCGAGGGCTCTTTGTATCTATCACAAGAATTTTTCAACCTAAAAAGCGTAGCAGTGTCGATGTAGAAACCTCAGTAGTATTGGACGAATTACTACCCAATCGGAAAGCTGGAGGTGAAAGTAACTATTTTCACATCTCTTGGTAGCGAGATAGAAGATTTTAGAAGGCGATGTACCAGGCTACTTAAGTAACACTATAATTTGAAAGAGAAATTTTTAATAAACAAAAAAAGCCTAGTAATGAATTATACGGAAGACACTAACTTTAAAATTTACGAACCAACTACAGAAGTAAAAGGAAGTATAATCATGTCACTCATCGACGCGATGGATGAGTACCAAGCGATAGGGCTCGCTTATCTGAATAAATACGATATTGATAAGCCCGAACCTGAAAAATGGTACAAACTTTCTAGCTATTTATCTGCTTTACGCCTTATTTATGAGAAACTAGGTGAAAGTACCCTCTATTTGATAGGTGCACGTATCTACAGAAACGTTTTTCCAAAAGAGTATACCGAAAAAATGTCACTCGAAGAGATATTGAATTCCGTTAACGATGTATATCACTCTATCCATCGTAATGGAGATATTGGTCACGTGAAGTATACCGCCACAAGCGAAACCTCCTGCACCATGGAAGTACACAAGACGTACGGTACCCCCTTAGATCGAGGACTTTTTGTATCGCTTACAAGGATGTTTCAACCTAAGCAACGAAGCAGCCTCGATACAGAAATATCCGTAGAGCTAGACGAATTACTACCTAATAGAAAAACAGGTAGCGACACAGAATACTTTCACATCTCTTGGTAAACCATTACTTTTAACTTTTACTAAAACAGACGGTAGGCAGAGATTCTCTGCTTGCCGTTTTCTTTTCAGAGAAGAATTTAGTAGCATACATTTGTGAAAAAATTAATTGTAGTAGTAGGCCCTACCGCCGTAGGAAAAACCGATCTCTGTATAAGGCTAGCAAAATGGTTCGGAACAGAAATCTTATCGGCTGACTCAAGGCAATTCTATAAAGAGATGTCCATTGGTACCGCCAAACCTACACCAACAGAAATGATGAGTATTCCCCATCATTTTATCGATAGCCATACCATACACGATGCCTACAGTGTTGGTTACTTTGAGAGGGAAGCATTGGCTACGCTAGAACAGATTTACAAAGAAAAAGATATAGCGATCCTGACTGGTGGTTCGGGGCTTTACATTAAAGTAGTTTGCGAAGGCATCGACGATATGCCCGAAGTAGATATGCCCCTCAGACAGCAGCTTAACCAACTTCTTGAAGATGAAGGTTTAAATAACTTGTTGGAAAAATTAAAGAAGCTCGACCCCATATACTATGAAGAGGTAGATCGCGCTAATCCGCAGCGCGTTATACGTGCGTTGGAAGTTTGCCTCAGTACAGGTAAACCTTTCAGTAGCTTTCGAAAACAAAAAAAAGCAGACCGCCCTTTCGAATGTATCAAGATTGGGCTCAACAGAACACGTGAAGAACTATACGAACGAATCAACCATCGTATGGACTTGATGCTACAAAATGGCTTACTTGAAGAAGCCAAGGCGTTGTATCCCTACAGACAACATAACGCACTACAAACAGTAGGCTACAAAGAAATATTTGATTACTTAGAGGGACAATACGATTGGGAAGAGTGTATAAGGCTTCTAAAACGCAACAGTCGTCATTATGCCAAACGCCAACTCACTTGGTTTAGAAAAGATGAAGCCATTACCTGGTTCCATCCTGAGGCTTACGAGGAAATCATAGATTTCATTCAAAAACGCTTATAAGAACCCACTCGACTAGGTTATATGCATAGCCAAGTGGATTTTATAATTATACTATTGACCATTAGCCATCAAATCAGCGTAATGCTTGTAAAACAAAGGGATCGTTTCAATTCCTTTCATATAATTGAAAATACCATAGTGCTCGTCAGGAGAATGAATCGCGTCAGAGTCTAAGCCAAAACCCATTAAAACGGACTTCAAACCCAGCTCTTGCTCAAATAAAGCCACAATAGGAATACTCCCGCCACCACGGGTAGGAATGGGTGTTTTCCCCCAGCTTTCTTCCATCGCCTTACTGGCTGCTTTAAAAGCCACTGAGTCGACGGGTGTTACTACAGGATGACCTCCGTGATGAGGTACGACTTCCACTTTTACCGTAGCAGGCGCTATTTTTTTAAAATGTGCGGTGAATAAATCGGCAATCTCCTCCGGGTTTTGGTTAGGAACAAGTCGCATACTAATTTTAGCCTGCGCTTTAGAAGGGAGTACGGTTTTAGCACCTTCTCCTGTATAGCCTCCCCAAATACCGTTTACATCTAAGCTAGGACGAATGGAAGCACGCTCCATCGTAGAGTAACCTTCTTCTCCAGCTACGGCATCAATGGCTAAGTCTTTCTTGTACGCCTCAAGATCGAAGGGCGCTTTGGCCAGCGCTTCTCGCTCCGCTTGGGGCAACGTAACTACCTTATCGTAAAAGCCAGGAATCGTAATATGTCCTTGCTCGTTTTTCAAGGACGCAATCATTTCACTGAGTACGTTGATGGGGTTGGCTACTGCGCCCCCATACACGCCAGAGTGTAAATCTCTGTTGGGGCCGGTTACCGTCACTTCTAGGTACGCTAACCCACGCAGACCTGCCTCAAGAGAGGGGGTGTCGTTGGCAAGAATACTCGTATCCGAGATGAGAATAACATCTGCTTTAAGTTTTTCCTGATTCGCTTTGACAAAATGCTCTAAGTTATCAGAGCCACACTCCTCTTCGCCCTCAATCATAAACTTCACGTTGCAAGTGAGCGTGTTATTTTGCATCATCGTTTCAAAGGCCTTCACGTGCATATACACTTGCCCTTTGTCATCACAAGCACCTCGGGCAAAGATAGCGCCTTCAGGGTGGAGGGAGGTCTCTTTAATGACAGGCTCAAACGGAGGCGAAGTCCAGAGATCTATGGGATCAGCCGGTTGTACATCATAATGCCCATACACTAAGACAGTAGGTAGGTGAGCATCGATTATTTTTTCAGCATAAACGATAGGATGACCTGCTGTTTCGTGTATCTCTGCTGTATCTACGCCAGCTTTCAGAAGTTTTTCTTGAAGAAAGGTAGCTGCTCGTCGTACCTCATCTTTGTACTGTGGATCAGTACTGACAGAAGGGATACGGAGCCAATCGAGTAGCTCATTGATAAAACGGTCTTTACTTTCTTGGATGTAATGCTGCATATGAATGGACTTGATAAATAAATGTGTAATAAAGTAATTATTTTGAACAGGTGATCTTCGAGAAAAAAGATCATTTTTTCCCAAACAGGTAAATCTTTCCCTCGTTACCGTTAAGTAACCGCTGAATATTACGACGATGCGTCCAGATTACTAAACCGCAAAGAATAAAACCTACAATGATAAGCGTATTGTTTTCAGGACGAAAAAAAGGGATGAACATCAATAAAGGAAAAGCCAAAGAAGCGGTCATGGAGCTCAAAGATACATAATGAGAAACAACCAAAACAATGATAAAAACAGCCAAAGATAATAAAGCTACTTGCAGATAAATTGCCAGCACCATTCCGAGTAAGGTAGCTACGCCTTTGCCGCCTTTAAAACCTACATAAATAGGAAAAATATGACCTAGCACTGCTATGATCCCATATAGTAACTGAAAATAAAGAAGATGAACTGGTATAATAAACTCCTGTATAAGCAATAGATTGGCTAAAGAAGCTGCTGCCCAGCCTTTAAAAGCATCTATCAGAAGTACGATACTGCCTGCTTTCTTCCCTAAAACCCTAAAGGTATTCGTAGCGCCTGCATTGCCACTACCATACTTTCTTACATCTGTAGCGTGAAAATACTGCCCGTACCATACGGCTGTTGGAATAGCTCCTATTAAATAGGCGACAACGCCTGCCAGCATGATCCATAAGATATTCATAAGAGATTACTTTGCTTATTAAAGCGTAAAATTAAAAAATAACTTCGAGATAAGCTAAAGCTGCTACCTCTCAAGTATTCTGTAGTGCCGTAAGTTGCTGTGTAAGTGAAACGAACTCATCCACACTCAGTTGCTCGGGACGTTTAGAGAAGATTGCTTGCTCTTTGATCGCTGCAGGAATAAAAGGCTTTAAACTATTTCTAAGTGTTTTTCTTCGTTGGTTAAAGGCCATTTTAACGAATTGGAAAAACTTTTTTTCGTCACAAGGAAGCGTTGTAACCGTATTTCTCTCTAAGCGAATCACCCCTGACTCTACCTTGGGAGGAGGAATAAAGACCCGTGCTGGTACCGTAAAATGATACGAAATATGATAGAAAGCCTGTAGAAAAACGCTCAAAATACCGTACTGTTTACTACCAGGAGGTGAAGCAATACGCTCGGCTACTTCTTTCTGTAACATACAAACCACCTCTTTTACCTGCTGCCTAAAAGAAAGCACCTTAAAGAAAATTTGTGAAGAGATGTTGTAAGGAAAGTTACCAATGATACCCAAGCTTTCGCCAAAATGTTGTTGTAAGTCCATCTGCAGAAAATCACCTTGTAGGATGCGTTCTTCAGCCGCAAGTTTTGGATAACGCTCACATAAAAAGGCGACTGACTCTTTATCTATGTCTATCAAATGGAAGGATAAATCAGTACGATTGAGCAGAAAGTCAGTAAGGACACCTGTACCAGGTCCTATTTCTAGTAAATGTTGATAAGGAGGAGTAGACGCAAGTAAAGAAACAATTTCCTGAGCTATCGCTTTATCTTTTAAAAAATGCTGCCCTAAGTACTTTTTAGGTTTTACCATGTGTTATTGTTAAAGTCTTTACGAGAAAAGATAATTTGCAAAGAAAGAAGCGATTTTAGAAGGATTATTGCCCGTTTCAACAAAAAATCTTCTTAAATTGCAAGCATTTTATTAGAAAAGAGGCACTACAGGAGTTGTCATATAGATTATTCTTTTTAGCTGAACCTGTACTAAGTAACGTGCCTTTGTGAATAAACAGAAGGAGTATGAATAATAAGAAACATTTTAATGAGCATAAGCCTACATTGGGTATTACCATAGGTGATTACAACGGCGTGGGGCCAGAAATCATCTTGAAAGCCTTAGGCGATAATCGCATTTTAGGTCAGTGCACACCAGTAATTTATGGCTCCTCACGTGTGCTGGGGAAGTATCGCAAATTATTGGGGTTATCTGATTGGTATCTTCATCAAATTAAAGAACCCAGTCAAATTAATTATAAAAAAACCAACATTATCAACTGCTTCGACACCAAAGAAATAGCACCTGGGAAAATAACTGAAGAAGCAGGACAGGCCGCTTTTAAATCTTTAGAGACAGCTACAAAAGACTTGATAGAAGGAAAGCTGGACGGTATCGTGACAGCTCCTATCAACAAACATAATATCCAAAACGATACCTTTAACTTTGTAGGTCACACAGAATACTTCACCAAAAGCTTTGAAGCAAAAGAGAGTTTAATGCTGATGGTAGCAGATACATTACGTGTAGCCCTTGCTACAGGCCATACTCCGCTCAGTGAAGTAAGTAAGAAGATCACCCCAGCGTTACTTACTAAAAAAATCGACCTTCTTTACCATACATTGAAGCATGACTTCGGTATTAATAAACCCAAAATTGCCGTATTGGGGTTAAATCCACACGCTGGTGAAGAAGGACTATTAGGGCAAGAAGAAAAAGCATTGATTGAGCCACTCATTAAAGATTTTCGTAGAAAGGGAAAGTTGATCTACGGCTGTTTCCCAGCCGATGGCTTCTGGGGAATGAGTAAATATGCCAATTTTGATGCTACCTTAGCCCTTTACCACGATCAAGGGCTGATTCCCTTCAAGTCGATCGCCTTCCATTCGGGCGTCAACTTTACAGCAGGCTTACCCATCGTACGTACTTCCCCCGATCACGGAACCGCTTACAACATTGCGGGTAAAAACCAAGCAGATCCTTCCTCGATGCGTCAAGCCATCTATTTGGCTTGTGATCTTATTAAGATTCGTAAAGAAAGTGAGGTACAGATATAAATCAATTAGATCATTTTTTTATTCAATAAAATCTCCTTAAATTTGCGACTTACTTGCATAAAAATCAGGTGAAAGCATTAGAAAAATACGATATCGAGATTGGGAAGCTGAAGTGTGAAGTCTATCACTATACCTACAAGGATAGCGACTCTTTTTTCGAAGCTTTTCCTGAGAGCTTAGTAGACAAAGGAACTTTTGAAGCAAAACTCCATTTGATTAAATCAGAAACAATGATCAAACTGGATATGCACATTGAGGGCACCATGGTGCTCACTTGTGACAGGAGCAACGAGCCTTTCAATTATCCTTTTGCCACCAAAGCCTTACAGATTATACAGTTTGGTGAAGTAGCAGAAGAATTGAGCGATGAATTAGCTGTAATTCCTAAAGGAACAAGCACAATCAATGTGGGGCATTACCTTTACGAAGCGATTTCTTTAGCGCTTCCTATGAAGAAGCTGCACCCGAAGTACCAGCAAGAAGATGAATCGACCGACGAAATGGTATACTCTTCCAAAAAAGTACAATCCGAGCAAGAAGAGGTAGATCCTCGTTGGGAAATACTCAAGAAATTTAAGAAATAGATAATAAAACCAGAACAGTCAATAATATAAATTCTAAATAAAGATGGCACATCCTAAGCGTAAAACATCGAAGACAAGAAGAGATAAAAGAAGAACACACTATAAGGCCGCTACCAAAAAAATTGCTATTTGCGGTACCACAGGCGAGCCTCATGTAATGCATAGAGCCTATGTAGTAGACGGAAACCTCTACTATAATGGTAAACTAATGATTGAAAATTATGAGTCGATTGCTGAATAATTAAGGATAAATACTTATCTTTAAAAAATCCATTTTGATACTACTTTAAGAGATACAAACGACAAAAAGCCACGTTATGAGAATTGCTTTAGATGCAATGGGTGGAGATTTTGCCCCCAACGCTATCATTGAGGGTGCCTTACTAGCTGCTAAAGAACTGACCGAAGAGGTAAAGTTGGTGTTGGTAGGTATTAAAGATACCATTGAAGCAATCCTCAAGGATTTCGGCTATGAAGGTGAACAATTAGAAATTGTTCACGCCAATGAGGTAGTAGAAATGGGTGATAATCCTACAAAAGCACTTTCACAAAAACCGCAATCTAGCATAGCCATTGGTTATCACTTGCTCCAAACAGGAAAGGTAGACGCCTTTTGTGGTGCAGGTAATACTGGTGCAATGCACGTAGGGGCTATGTTTAGTATCAAACCTATAGAGGGAGTACTACGCCCTGCACTGATCAGCCACGTACCACGTGTAGATGGCTCTGTAGGCATCCTGTTAGACGTAGGGGCTAATACTGACTGTAAACCAGAGGTGCTCAATCAGTTTGGACAGTTGGGCTATCTTTATGCCAAACATGTTTTAGAGGTCGCTCATCCCAAAGTAGCGCTCATGAATTTGGGAGAAGAAGAAAAGAAAGGAAATCTCCACGCGCAGGCCGCACACCAACTCCTCAAAGAAAACGATCAAATCAATTTTGTTGGAAACATAGAAGGACGTAATTTATTTTTCCCCGATAAGGCAGACGTAATCGTATGTGATGGATTTACAGGTAACATTGTATTGAAGATGGCCGAATCGATCTACGACATTGCTGTACAGAGAGGTATTCAAGATGAATTTTTTGATCATCTTAATTATGAAGACATAGGGGGAAGTCCTATCTTAGGTATTAACGGAAACGTCATCATAGGACACGGCATATCTAGTGCTATAGCAGTGCGTAATATGCTTCTATTAGCCAAAAAGATGGCTGAGGTAAACCTAAGCGTCAGCATTAAAAATGCCTTGAGTTCAACAGTGAGCAACTAAGGCGCCAACCCTAATCGTTTTAAAAATGAATAAATTAAGAGCGGCCGTAACAGGTATTGCTGCTTATGTACCTGAGGAAGTACTTACCAACAAAGATTTAGAGAAAATCGTAGATACTTCCGACGAATGGATTACTGCACGAACAGGTATTCAAGAAAGACATATTCTAAAGGGAGAGGGGTTGGGTACTTCTCATATGGCCATAGAGGCAGTCAATGAACTGCTTCAAAAAACACAGACAGCACCAGAAGAAGTAGAACTGGTGATCTGCGCCACGACTACGCCAGACATGGTATTTCCTGCCACTGCCAATATTATCGCTGATGCGTGTGGAATTAAAAATGCCTTTAGCTACGACATGCAAGCGGCTTGCTCTGGCTTCTTGTACGCGCTTTCTACTGCCTCCCAATTTATTGCTACAGGTACTTACAAAAAAGTAATTGTCATTGGTGCTGATAAAATGTCGTCCATCATCGACTATACAGATCGTGCTACTTGCATTATCTTTGGCGATGGTGCAGGGGCAGTTATGCTAGAACCTACCGAAGAAGACTTTGGTGTGGTAGATGCCGTGTTACAATCAGATGGCTCGGGATGGGTACATTTACACCAAAAAGCCGGCGGAAGTAGACGGCCTCCTACCACCGAAACTGTGCAGCATAGAGAACATTACGTATACCAAGAAGGGGCGGTAGTATTCAAATATGCGGTACAGAATATGGCGCAAGTCTCTCACGAAATTATGGAACGTAACCATCTCCAGCCAGAAGACATTGCTTGGCTCGTCCCTCATCAAGCCAATAAGCGCATCATCGATGCTACAGCACAACGTATGGGGCTGCCCGACGAGAAAGTAATGATCACCATCGATAAATACGGGAATACCACCAACGCTACCATTCCTTTGTGTTTAAGAGATTATGAATCAAAGCTTAAAAAAGGCGATAATTTAGTATTAGCTGCCTTTGGTGGAGGTTTCACTTGGGGAGCGCTCTATTTAAAGTGGGCCTATGATGGCAAATAGTTAGATATTTTTCAGGAATTATAGTAATATTACACCCGAATTAAACTGAGCAACTTCATGAAAGCGAAAGAACTTAGAGAATTGATAGATTTTATATCACAATCACCTTTAGATGAAGTACACATAGAAACTGACGAATTTAAACTGAGTGTAAAGAGAAATTCCTCTAAGGTAATAGAAAATGTAGTAGCGACTACCCCAGTGGTGGCGCAGCAACAACCTATTGTCACACAAGCCGTCCCACAAAATACTCCTAATACCACGCCTCAGTCTACAGAAGAAAAGAAAGAAGTTTCAGAAGAAAACTACCTCACTATTAAATCACCAATGATTGGCACCTTCTACCGCGCGCCCGATCCAGACTCACCAGCCTTTACCAACATAGGTGATGAAGTGAGCGTAGGGCAAACAGTTTGTATCGTAGAGGCCATGAAACTCTTTAATGAAATAGAGTCAGAAGTAGCAGGGCGCATTGTAAAAGTACTCGTAGAAAACGCTTCTCCTGTAGAATACGACCAGCCTTTATTTTTAGTAGAACCTATTTAATGGAGCACTGAGCCGCTCGTAAAAGATGAATAACTAAGGGTGTGCTAGCCATTCTTAGTTATTTATTTTTGATACAAAAGGCTCGTAGACTTTCAATGATATGGCAAAAAAGAAAATATCTATAAAACCTATTCAAAAAATACTCATCGCTAATCGGGGTGAGATTGCTCTAAGAATCATTCGTACTTGTAAAGAGATGGGTATCAAAACGGTAGCGGTATACTCTACTGCCGACAAAGACAGTCTTCACGTACGCTTTGCCGATGAGGCCGTTTGTATCGGGCCAGCCCCGAGCGCCCAGTCATACTTGAGTATTGCAGGTATTATTGCTGCCGCAGAGATTACCAATGCAGATGCCATTCATCCAGGTTATGGCTTTTTATCAGAAAATGCTGAATTCTCTCAGACTTGTGTGGAGCACGACATCAAATTTATAGGTGCCTCGCAAGCACAAATACAAAAAATGGGCGATAAATCTACCGCCAAAGATACAATGAAAGAAGCAGGAGTTCCTGTTATCTTAGGCTCAGACGGGCTACTAGAGTCCTTAACCCAAGCGAAAAAGATTGCTAAGAAAATTAAATACCCTGTAATTATTAAAGCTACTGCAGGAGGAGGAGGAAGAGGCATGCGCATCGTACACAAAGAGGCAGACCTAGAGAAGGCTTGGAACAGTGCCAAGCAAGAGGCACTTGCTGCCTTTGGTAATGATGGCTTGTATATGGAAAAATTTGTAGAAGCACCACGCCACGTAGAAATACAAGTATTTGGTGATCAATATGGGAATGTATGCCATCTTTCAGAGAGAGATTGCTCTATTCAACGTCGTAACCAAAAGCTGATAGAAGAATCGCCTTCTCCCATTATCACAGATAAACTCCGAAAGGCTATGGGTACAGCGGCTATCAAAGCAGCCAAGGCTATCAAATACGAAGGAGCAGGTACCATAGAGTTTCTAGTAGATAAAAATGGTGATTTTTACTTTATGGAGATGAATACCCGTATCCAAGTGGAGCATCCCGTTACAGAGTCGGTAACAGGCTGGGATTTGATTAAGGAGCAAATCAAGGTAGCGATGGGTGAGTCTGTCTCTGGGCAAAACTACATCCCTAATGGGTATGCGATGGAGTGCCGTATCAATGCGGAAGACCCCACCAAAGACTTTAGACCAAGTCCAGGAAAAATTACGAATTTACACATTCCAGGAGGCATAGGGGTACGCGTAGATACCCACATTTATGCAGGTTATACCATACCGCCTCATTATGATTCTATGATTGCCAAACTGATTGTTACGGCACAGTCTAGAGAAGAAACGATTGTAAGAATGAAGCGGGCTCTGGAGGAGTTTGTGATCGAAGGCGTAAAAACCACCATTCCTTTATTAATAAAGCTAATGGACGATGAAAACTTCACTGCAGGAAACTTCACTACCCAGTATATGAATAGCTTTGACTATACTATATTGGATACATAGAAACTACTAAACAACAAAGCGCCTCGTTCTCAAGGCGCTTTGTTATTACATAATTACATAAGGAAATTTACCTATTGACGAACTACAGTTACAGGCTCTTCAGCATCTTGTACTGAAACAGTAAAGGTAACGTTTGCGTCTGTCTCTCCACCAATTTCGTCGCTATACACCCAAGGTGTAGTATCTGAGTTAGCCTCCTTGTTAGGCTCGTGCTGTATGATAACAATAAAGCTACCTTGTGTTGCCTCTTCAACTACGGTAACCTGCGCTTCAGTACCCAAAGGGTCTCCGTTGCCGTCCGTATTTTCGTAGCTGAAGTCTTCGAATAGCGTGGTAGGGAAACCGAAGTAAATTTGATGCTCGTCATCCTCTTCTTCTATTTCCTCCGTTACGTCTTCAACAGGCGTTTCTGTCTCGTTCAATACCTCGATCTCGATATCGTAGGTAGCGCCTCTGGTAAGTGTACCATTTTCATAGGTAATTCCCATACCGTCACCGTCTTCATCAGAAGCAGTAAATGTTACTTCATCGTCGGCGTCATCTGTGTTAGTAAAGGTTACATTGATCGTTGTGATAAGCTCTGGTTCATTCTCAGGCTCTGGATCGGCATCGTCGTCACAACCTGTGAAAACAAGGGCGCTTCCAAGGAACATAGCCCATAAAATTTGATTCATCTTTTTCATACTAAAAAACTATTTTAGAGTGTTAAAATTAAAAATTATATTGTAAACGAATTATGAAATTGCGGCCTAGGTCGTCTGCATAGTACCTAAAGCGATTTAAGTAATCTCTGTAAGCAATATTAAAGACGTTTTCTACACTGAAGCCTACCTGTAGTGATTGTTCCTCAGAAAGGGAAAATTCTCCTCCCATTTGCCAGTTAAATAGCCAATAATCACTAGGTGGCCCAATAAAATCATAGACACTTTCTGCTTGTATGTCACTTACCTGCTGATTGGTAAGGCCTGTAATGTCACTAATTGGTACTACACGTGGTGCACGAAACTGACGTGCCGTATAAATACTCTGTAACGTAAAATAAGGTTTTTTGATTTTACCTAAGCGTTTAGGCTGGTAGGTAAAACTTTGATCAAAACGATATGGAGGCATATGAATGATCACGTCGTCTCGTACAATATCCCTAGCGTAGAGTAAAGAAACTTTAGAACGAGAAGAAAAGTTCTTATAGACTTCATATTGCCCATTGATGTCAAGTCCGAAAAAATCAGCATCAGTTTGCTGATAAGTGAATACTGGAAAAGCCCCTCTAATGGTCAAGCGGGTGTCAAAAGGGGAGAGAAAAATAAAATTACGAATGTAGTTATAGTAAGCAGAAGCTTCTAAGACAAAGCGGGTATCTTGGTAAGTAAGGGTGTTGACCCATTTGTATGCCTGCTCGTTTTCTGGGTTAATCTCGAGATTGAGCTGCCCGTTTTCGTAGAGAAGCCCTTCTTCTATAATACCACTACCATGGTGTAATCCTTGGCTGAAAAGTTCGCTAATATTAGGAGGGCGCCAGGCGCGGGTAAGGTTCGTCTGTAGTGTCAAATACTTACTCCAATAATAAGTACCTCCCAGTGTGAAAGAGGCATTACTAAACTGGTAATCAGGCTTTACGAGCTCTACTCTGTTTACAAAAGTAGCCACCTCTAAATACTGGTAATCGTAACGAATTCCTGCCTCCAGATCAAAGCGTTTTCCAATAAATCGCTCGTACCAATAAACGCCTTGCGTAAAGCGATTGTAGTTAGGTACAATCGGCCTTACACCCGTGCCGGGAATATTATCATTGTCTTGTAAGGAAGTATTGAGCCCTATTCCTCCCTGCCAGTTTTTACCTAGCTTATGTTCTAAATCAAGGTCTAAAGCCTGCGTAGCAAGTGAGAGGTCTAAGGCAGGGATATTAGAGCGCCCACCACGCCTAATATCAAACTCGCTTCTTCGGTTAAACTGGAAGCTGTATTGCGCTGAAAGAGTCAGGTTATCTTTCAGTGTGAGTTGAAGGAGTACTTTACATAGGTGATGCAATACTTACTGCTTAGGGTTATTGATGTCGTAGCTAAAATTCTCAGTGACGAAGGGTTCTTGGCGGTTAATAGCGCTTTCTAAGTTGTCTAGGTTACCAATATGGGCACTGCGTAGAATACCTAGTGTAGTACTAAAGTAGCTGTAGAAAGCTTCTGTTTGCCAACGTGCGTTTTGCCAACCTACTCCTACCGAAAAATTAGCTTCGCTGTGTGCCGTATTGGTCAAGGAGTAATCAGCCGCTTGTAAATCTCCACCGCGTTTAAGTGTTCCTTGTAAGCGCCAGCCTAGCCCTTTAATTTTTTGTGAGCCTTTTTCTAAGGTAGCCGAAAAAACACCCTGCCGCCCGTTACTCATCCCTATGAGGTGCATTTCCCCTTGCCAAGGTGAGGCCAACGGGAGCGTAGAAGGGTTCGCAATGACTACCCCACCAATGGCTTCGGCACCGTACTGTACACCAGCCGCGCCTTTTACCACGCTTAGTTGTTTGGCCAGGAAAGGGTCCATCTCAGGAGCATGTTCTGCGCCCCATCGCTGGCTTTCTAGGCGTACACCATTATTTAAGATAACAAGGCGATTGCTATGTAACCCGTGAATCATTGGTTTTTGAATCGTAGCGCCCGTACTTAGTGTATTCACACCTGTGATACGCTCGAGGGCTTCTCCTAAAGACTTCCCATAGGTTTGCTTAAGATCATCTTCTTCAAGTGTACTAACCGTTTGTGAGCTAAGAGCCGAAACCTTTTTCTCACCAATTACCTCTACAGTAGAAAGCGCTGTAAGGCTTTCTTCAAGCGTAATATTAATGTGCTGATTTCCTTGTATCTGGATTTCTTTGGTAATAGGTTCATAGCCAATGGCGCTGTACTCAACAAGATAATTCCCTGCACATAGGTTGTTAATTTCAAAATAACCGTTAGGGTTTGTGAAACTACGCTTATCGGCTTCTTTTATGGTAACATAGATACCCGGCAATGGCAGGCCTTCAGTATCATAGATGTGGCCGTGGAGTGTGTAAGAACAACCTTGTGCTTGTGCAGCTACGCAGGTGAATAAAGAAAAGTATATGAGCAGAAGTTCCTTCAATGCGTGGTAATAGTATTAAAGTTGCAAATTAAGGAGAAGAATTTAAAATTGCAACTTAGTTGCAAATACGAATAATAAACCTGAAAGCGCTTTAATCATCTAATTAAGTCAATAAACATTTTCATGTGATAAGATTATCTTGTTAGCAGGGAAGTGCTTATATTTGAAATACCGACTACTGACGTGTGCAATCCTTATTATGCTAAAACTATTCAATAAGTTGTCTCTGAGGAATAAGCTTTTTCTTGCCTTTTTCATCTTTACCTGTATGATCGTTTTTGTGGCTAGTATCAGCTTCTGGTTTAACTTACAACGAGATCGCCTTGCCAATACTTCAGAAAACATGGAGAATGCATTAGTAAGCATTCTTCGCCTTATTAAAGTAGAGCAAGATTTTTTTGTACATGAAATTAGACAACCTCTTTTTTACCAACACGGAAGAAGTATCTACATAGATAGACATAAGGAAAGGTATGATAGTATTCTGACAAACTTCAAAGCCCTAAAAGCCAATAGCCAACTTTACAGCTTAGATGTAAGAAGAGACTTTGAAAAAATTATTAAATCGCTTGAAGACTACGACTATAGTTTTAAACAGGTAGTCATTCTCACCCGTCTTAGGGGGTTTAAAGATTATGGTATAGAAGGCTATATGAGAGAAGTAGCGCACGAAATGGAAAAACAAGCATTGATCGATAAGGTGAGCATACTACAGCTAAGAAGATTAGAAAAAGACTATATTGTACGTAAAGATATCAAGTATGTGGTGGCGCTAGAAAAACAAGTAGAGGGCTTACAGCAACGTGTACGCGAGGATAACCGCTTCTCTCCAGCTCAGAAAGATACACTTTACAAGCAACTAAGCACTTACAAAAAAGCCTTTAAAAAGCTAGTAGCTTACGAGCGTACCATTGGCTACGAAGGCACACGGCAAGGGTTTAAATACCAGATGCGCTATCACGCCAATAACGCTATAAAACTCATCGAATCAGTCACCAATAAGTTGCACGCTAAATCTGATGAAATAGCCGGTGACTTCCAGAATATTTTTATTATTACGATGCTCATCGTAGTAGTACTAAGCCTTACCTTTAGTTACTTCCTTTCCTTTTTTATTACTATTCCTATTGTAAAGCTTTCTCAGGCCATGCAAGATGCGGTAGATCATAAGTTAGAAGGTGACATCAAACCCATGAAAAAGTATGCAGAAGATGAAGTAGGCGAACTGACAGACGACTTTAACTACATGGTGAAGGAAATTAAACATCACGTAAAACGTATTAAGGCTAGTAATGCCATCATTACGGAGCGGAACGAGGAGCTAGAGGCCATCAATCAACAACTGATTCAGTCTGAAAAAAGGCTTGAGGGACTCCTTTCACTAAAAGATAAGTTCTTTTCTATTATTTCACACGATTTACGTGGTCCGCTCAATACACTAAAAGGCTTTCTTAATATCTTACATAACTATACCGCTTCCTTTTCTACCCAAGAACTAAAAGCACTGAGTGGTGATATGAATGTCTCTCTAGAAAGAATGATGATTATGCTAGAAGATCTACTAAAGTGGTCGCGCTCACAAACAGGCGATTTAGAGTATCATCCTGATAACCTTAACCTCTCTAAAATTGTAGAAGAGAATATCACGTTATTACAACAAACGGCACGCGCAAAAATTATCCAAATTGAATCTAAGATTACGCCACAACTATGGGTGAGGGCAGATAAAAACATGCTCGATTTCATTTTACGTAACCTCCTCTCCAATGCCGTCAAATTTACCGAAGAAAAAGGGAAAATCATGGTAGAGGCTCACGCCGACGAGTACTTCACTTATATCCAAGTAAAAGATACAGGGGTGGGGATGTCCAAAGAAACGTTACGAAAGTTATTTCATCCTGAAACACACATCTCTACGCCAGGTACACGCCAAGAGAAGGGAACAGGCTTTGGCTTATTAATGTGTAAAGATTTTGTAGAGAAGAATGAAGGAGAGATTCGAGTAGAAAGTAAATTAGGAGAAGGAACCACCATCTACTTTTCTTTGCAGACTGTCAGACGACTACAAGAAATTGACTAATTACCCGCCTAAAATTCTTTTTCTACTACATAATTTGTAGTTTGAAGCCTTCTTCGATATAGCGAATAGACAAACTTATGGCAACGAAGCAAGTAATACCTAAAGAAATGACAACTGGCGCTTTCCATGCGCTTATGCTGAGTGCTGTAGCACCGAGACCTATCGCCTTTGCAAGTACCATCGATACAAACGGACAGGTCAACCTAAGTCCTTTCAGCTTTTTCAATGCTTTTGGATCAAATCCTCCGCTGCTTATTTTTTCACCTGCTAGGCGTGTACGAAACAATACCACCAAGCATACACTACAAAATGTAGAGGCTGTACCTGAGGTAGTAATCAATATAGTGAACTATGCGATGGTAGAACAGATGTCGCTGGCAAGTACAGAATATGATAAAGGTGTAAATGAGTTTATAAAAGCAGGATTCACGCCTGCTACTTCATCGCTTGTAAAACCACCTCGTGTGGCAGAAGCCCCAGTTGCTTTTGAGTGTAAAGTAAACCAAGTCATTCATACTGGTCAAGAAGGTGGCGCAGGCAATCTAATACTCTGCGAAATTTTGATGATGCATGTAAATGAAGCTATACTAGATGAAGAAGGAAAAATCGATCAACATAAAATAGACTTAGTAGCACGTTTGGGCGGAAGCTGGTATTGTAGGGCAAGCGGTGAGGCCCTCTTTGAAATACCCAAGCCACTTGCTACAAAAGGGGTTGGGGTAGATGCTTTGCCTCAGCATGTACTTAACAGCACTATTCTAACAGGAAACAATCTGGGCCGTTTGGGCAATGTAGAGAAGCAACCTACTTCAGAAGAAGTGGCTGCTTACAGTCAGCAAGAAGAGATAAAAAAGATACAGCTACAAACGAAAGATAGCGAAGCAACTTTTCGAAAGGCACTCCACCAACTAGCACAAAAGCACATAGAAGCCAACCGCTTAAAAGAAGCTTGGCTCACTTTACTCCAAATGTAAATGTACACTTACTAAACCAATAACCTATGGCAGACCAAATTATTGTATCGCTAGAAAAAAAAATCAAAACTATTACACTTAATAATCCTACCCGTAAAAATGCCGTTACCAAGACGATGGTTGAACGTATTGGAGAAGCCGTATCAGAAAGTGAACAGGATGGTACACACGTAGTGATACTGACCGGATCAGAAGGGAATTTTTGTAGTGGCGCTGACCTGATGGGGAGCGAAGAGGTAAAAGCAGACGTAACCACCTATCTGAAAGAAAGCGTTAATCCAACTATCTTGGCCATGCAAAATACACACGTTCCCATTATTGCTAAAATAAGTGGTACTTGTGTAGGTTTAGGCTTTAACTTAGCGCTTGCTTGTGATATGCTCATTGCTTCTGAAGATGCCCGCTTCAGTCAGATATTTACCAACATCGGTTTATCAAGCGATGGAGGGGGTGGCTTCTTCCTACCTAATCGTATAGGGTACTACAAGGCTTTTGAACTCATGTCGCTTGCTACTGTTTTTTCAGCAGAAGAAGCCCTTTACCTTCGTTTACTCAATAGGGTATGTACGCAACAGATTCTAGATAAAACCGTCTTGGAGATTGCAGAAAGACTAGCCGCCGGACCGCTGATGGCCATCAAACACACAAAGGCAAATTTAAGGCAAGGCATTAGTGGAACGCTAGAAGATACCCTAACACTAGAGGCAGAAAATCAAGGAAAGAACTTCCAGACCCAAGATTTCGTGGAGGGAGTTGCTGCTTTTTTACAAAAAAGAAAACCTCAATTCAAAGGAAAGTAGCCTATTTCTACTTGATTTTTAGTAAAAAACTTAGTTATTTACACGAATATTACAAACAAAGCTTGCTCTATTCTACGAACAGAAAAGAAGCTAGACTTACAATACCTAATTCCCATGATCATAAAAAATCTTACCCATATCCCCTCTCTAATTTTCTTTATATTACTGGCCTTTTGTACCGCTTGTGGTGATACCACGAAAGATAATGAAACAGGCGATACCAATGCACTTAATAAGGAGTTTACGGAAGAACATAAACAACTTGAAAAGGAACACATTGCTTGGGTAGAGGAACACCGGCAGTTTGAAGAGCGCTTTCTCTCTTTAAAAAGTAAATTTAGTGAAGTAAAGAAACAACCCACGCCTGCGTTTGACTCCATTGCTGTTGCTCAGCAAAAACTTATTACCGAGCATGCCAAAATGATTAGCCAACACGTGGTCTTCATAGACGAACACAAGCAAGTAATCAAAGAACACAAAGATGGCGAAATTACTGATAAGGCCATGCAGCAGAAGCAACGAGATTTTTATGATAAACATAAGACACTCGAAGAAAAACACAGCGCGCTTGTAGGGCAATACAAGACTTTCAATAAGCAATTAGAACAGTTTATTGTAGCGGCTGGCGGAAAGGTAGAAGGCTAGCTTACTGGCTAGGAAGTATACTTTTAAGAAAACAAAAAATACCATTGGAGAGTACCAGCAAGAAGTCCTAGGCTAGCGCCAATCAGGATAAGTGTTGTTTCATCTTCTTGAAAGATAGGCCGTAAGAAACTTTCAAAGTCTTTGGGAGGAAGTGCCTGCATTTTCTCTTTCAGTTGATTTTCAATGTCTAGGGTTTCTCTAGTATAATCAAAAACATTGCTTACTATGATAGGGAGCTCTTCCATAAGTCGATATACCGCTATATTTTTAACAATACTAAGTTTCTTACCTACTAATAGCTCTACCAATACCGTAGATGTAGAGTTACCTACCACTTCGTCAATCCAGTGATTCACCCGTTCAGTAATAATTTTTTCTAGATGTGGCGTACCAGGGCCACGCATTACATAAGCAAACATAGCTTCAGTGGTGACAATTTCTTGGTCTACAATAGTGGCATATTCTTCTGCTACTTCTTGTTGTCTTTTTAGAAAGAGCCCCTGCAGTGTAAATAGTCCTAGTATGGAGATGGGCTCTCTTGGTGTAAAAATAAGCCGTAAAGCAATGGTATTTGTGGCGTAGCCTACTAGTAAGCCAAATAAAGGTAAAAGCCACCAAGGATTATAATAATAAGAAATAAACATTTGTGGTAAGCCAAGTACAAACCCAAAGTATAAGCCTGATTTTACCAAAAACTTAAATTCCTCTCTACCACATTCTTGAAAAACCTTATTGAGCAGCGATCTATCACGCGAGAGTGTTTGAATAGCAATGTGCTTAATGTTAAGTAATGTATTAATTTGCTCTTGAATATCCTTCATTACTAATAGTACAAGCGCTGGAATATTATCTGTAGCATTTTGATATACTTGCCTCTTAACAAACTCTGGCGTGTTTTTCCAAACCTGCCTGGCTTGCGCTTCCATAATCTCATCTACCAATTTGTTAGAAAGTACAGTTAAGTGAGGGTGTATTATCTCGGCTATCTGTTGTGCGTCAATCTGTTGGAAACGCTCGTCGATCTTCAGCAACTTCGAGGTAATTAAATCAACTGAGCGGGCTGCCATACTGCGGGCTTTAGAAGGAATAATCCCTTGCCAGCCAAAAGGTCGGATTCCCTTGTACTCGATAGGGTAGAAGGTCATTTGAATAGCCAACCAGTTGGTAAGCCAACCAATGAGGCCACTACTAATGGGAATAGCTAATAAAAGTAATCTCAGAAGAGTTTCTTCAGACATGCAGAACAGGGTTTATACTGCGTATGTGTGGCAAAAATATAAAAATTATTGCCATCCTAGCACTTTCGATGTGTAATCCCTCAAGAGCACCTACTATTTGGTTGCTATACGCATCTATCTATGTTTATAAGAAGAGAGGTAAAGCTACTCTCAAATAGCCTGACATTAAGAATAAACATCTCTTGAGGAAACAAAAAAATAACAAATTGATAATAAAATAATTATGAGCAAAATAATGTAAAAGGATAAGCGAGGTAAGCTTTCTTAAAATACCGAAAAATTGCATTTTGCTTACATTCAATTTTCATTTGCTAGGAAAAAAACAATTTGATTTTATGTATGTTCTACTTTTTCCTTTATATTTGATTAGTTACAACTTTTTAATTATTAAACTCATTGACTAAATGAAAAGAATACTATTTACAGCATTGGCCTTATTGCCTTGGCTATTCGCTGAAGCGGGAGGCTTTCAGGTCGTACTACAAGGTGTACGCCAGACGAGTATGGGAAACACGGCAGTCGGACAAGCCGCAGATGCATCAAGTGTATTTTTTAATCCAGGCGCAATGGCTATGCTCGGTGATAATGTAGTGGCTGCTGGAGGTAGTTTTATAAGCTCTAATATAGCCTATTCAGGCGCTTTTGGGAGTGCAGAATCTGACAACCCCCTCTCTACACCCTTTTATTTCTACGCAGTATATGGCGTAGGAGCTGATGGCGCTGAAGGGACAGGCAAGAAACTGAAACTGGGCTTAGGTGTATTCACGCCTTATGGCTCTACCACAGAGTGGCCTGATCAATGGGTAGGGCAAGCTTACTTACGCTCCTTATCCTTACGTTCTATTTACGTACAACCTACAGTTGCTTACCAAATCACTGATAAGCTAGGATTTGGGGCAGGATTGGACATCGTCTTTGGTGGCGTAAGTATCGTAAGAGCTGTCCCAACTACTAACATTGACGGCGAGAATGCAGAAATAGAATTTGAAGGCGATGCAGAAGTAGCCGTAGGTTTTAATCTAGGACTCTACTACAAACCAATCGACCAGTTATCTATAGGACTTAATTACCGTTCGGAAGTAGAAACCAATGTAGAAGGAGGAGACGTTACTTACACAGGACTATCTTCTACGGTAGCAGCCAGTGGGCAGTTCCCGGCCAATAATCGCTTTGATGCTTCATTACCCCTACCTGCTGTACTTACATTTGGGGTGGGCGTATATCCAACAGAAGGCTTAACACTAGCCGCTGATCTACGCTATACCTTTTGGAGTGCTTACGAAGAGCTTCGGTTCGATTTTGAGCAGCCTATTGCAGGCAGTAGTGAAAATGTTTCAGCTCGTAACTACGAAGACAGCTTCACCCTAAGCCTAGGAGCAGAATATGCTGCTACAGACGCATTGATGGTAAGAGCAGGTGGTTACTATGACTGGACACCCGTTCCCGACGGTTACATGACTCCAGAAACTCCTGATGCCAATACAGTAGGACTTACACTAGGACTAGGTTATACTTTTGCAGAGAAGTTGGTGGTAGATGCGGGCGTTCTGTTTGTTATCAGAGAGGAGAGAGAAAATAACGCCGCCCCTGATGCCAACACCTTGAGTGGTACTTACGAAACCAGAGCTGTTGTACCCAGTATAGGCGTAGCTTACCTGTTTTAATGCTCATTACACTATTTTAAGGACACAATTCATATGAAACATATTTTCAAAAAAAGCATTTATTCATTGATGGCAGTCGCTTTCCTTATGGGATGTGAGCCAGAAATTGATTCAGAGTTCAACCCAGGAAGTGCAGATTTCTCTAGGTATATTGCTGTGGGCGCTTCACTTACCTTGGGGCAAGCCGATGGAGGTACTTACCAAGCATCGCAAGAGGTAGCTTTTCCTGTATTAATAGGACAACAAATACAACTAGCTGCCCCCAATGCAAGCAGTCAGTTTCGTACCCCTATTTTAGAGGGAGATGGTACAGGCTATTTAAGATTAGCTGGTTTTACAGCAACAGGTGCCCCTGATCTAGCAACTGTGGATCCTAATCCAGCAGTTTTTGCGGGACCAAGCAACTTCACTACAGATGTGATACCTGCTAGCGCTATCAGCGAAAACGATATCGGAAGGTTCAAACTCAGAAAAGTTGATGGCGATTTTGATAACTTTGGTATCCCAGGCATGCGTCTGTCAAGTGTTACGTCTCCTTCATATGCTATTGATGATGTAGGCGCTGATCCATTGGCGAGCTACTTCGATTGGAATCCTTAATACAATCGATTACTACCTGCTACTGAAGAAGATAAAAGCTACTTATCGTTGATAGGAGAGCAAGACTTCACTTTCTTTACCTGCCTTTTAGGAAACAATGACGTGCTACAATTTGCTGCTTCTGGAGGCTCCATAGACATTACACCTTCTGCTACGTTTACACAATTATATACCCTAGCCTTAGATACCCTTACAAGAAATGGTGCACAGGGTGTAGTGGGTACTATACCAAGTGTTACCTCTGCAGCGTATTTTACGGCCATTAGTATGGAAGAAACCATTGCCACCTACACGGCTGTAAATACAATGGGTTTTTACATAGAGACAGAAGGGGGAGCAAGGTTAGCAACTACCAACGATCTTATTCTATTACCTGCTAGTGATCTACTTGCAGAGGTAGCGGCGGAAAACTCCACTGCAGGTGCCTCTCCACTCGATCCCTTCCCTGATAATCTGATTTTGGATAGCGATGAGATAGCAGAAGTATCACAAGCAATTACACAGTACAATAATACGATTAGAAGCCTAGCCACTCAGTATGGTTTGGCAGTGGCAGATGTAAATGCTTTACTGACTGACGCAGAAGATGGCTTCTCAGAGAATGCTGTCACAGTGACAACCCAGTACATTTCAGGAGATATTTTCTCTTTAGATGGCATTCATTTGACACCACGTGGTAATGCCTTTTTGGCCAATCTGTTTATTGATGCGATCAACCTCACGTATGGGGCAAGTATTCCCAAGTTGGACCCTAATCAGTACCCAGGCATTCCACTGCCTTAATATTTTATTTATCGAGCAACCCCAAGAGTATCAATTACTTTTGGGGTTTGTTCATTAAAAGCTCTTTTAAATTACCTTCCTTTGGCATAGTTTGTGAAACTCACTTAACCAAAAATAGACCTTCTCATTATCCAAATTATTTTTCCTTGAGATAGTTCTATCAAATTTTAAACTCATTTAAACTAAAAATTAGTGTTATGAAAAAGATTTATTCTTTATTCTCACTTGTTCTATTATTCTCATCATTTCTGATGACCTCTTGTGACGACGATAGCGATCCCTCGCTATTAGTAGCTAGAATTGACAATACGCTAGATGCCGGCAACTTCGATGAAGGCGATCTTGTACCTTTCACTATCGTGGCTAATGCCGATGGTAGAATTGACGAAATTTTAGTACAAAAGGTAGTAGATGGTGTTCCAGAGCAAATTTTTGACAAAAGCAATGGCTTTGAAAGAGATACAGAGTTCACTACAGACTTGGTTTACCAAGTAGAAGAAACTTCTGGTTCAGTAACTATTCGCCTAAGAGTGACAGATAGAAGTGACAATGTACAAGAAGCTGAGTATACTTTTACCGTAGGTGAAACCGCAGGTGGCGGTGGCAGTGGCGGTGGAGGAGGAGAAGCTCCTTTACTTAGAAGTACTGTTACAGTTGATATGGGTACAGAAGGTGCTAGTCTAGGTAGTTATTTAGCTACTGGTAGCGGTACAGTATATACTTCTAGTCAGGCACAAAGTAATAGAAGTACAATTGATGTAACAGTAGGCGTAGGTAATACAGGTGGCCCTTCACTCATTTCTCCTGCAGAGCGTAAAGGGGAAGCAGACTTCTACGGTGGAGTAGATCTAAACTTCGGTAGTCCTACACCTGATCCTCAGACAGGACTTATCAGTACATTCTTCTCTCAAGAAAATGACCTAGATACTGATGATGCTACTGCTGATGAAGTAGATGGTGTATCACCTAGCAGTTCTACTATCCGTATGTCACCAGGAAACGTGTACAGCTTCCAGAATACTAACGGAAAGAAGGGACTTATTAAGGTAACAGATCTACAAGGCTCAGGTACTAACTATACGGTTACCCTCGACGTAGTAGTACAACAATAAGCTTCCAAAAATTTTAATACTACAAAAAGCCCTGTGTCAACAGGGCTTTTTGCTTTATAAGCCTTTTTTATTCGTATATTTGTCCATCTTTATTTCTCTTAATAAAAGCTGAAAGTATTATGTTGGGTTTAAAACTCCCTACCGATCCTCGCTGGGTCAACATTGCTGAAAAAAGTATCGCTGAGATTCTCATCGACCATGCCTATTGTGAGCAAAAGGCCGCTTCTACTTGTATTTCTTTAATCGTCTCTTATCCAGAAAAGGAAAGGTTGGTAGAGGTACTAACGCCTGTAGTCGCCGAGGAGTGGAGCCATTTCGAGCGTGTATTAGAAGCGATGAAAGAGCGTGGCATCAGCTTAGGCGCCACACGTACCGATGAATACGTGGTAAAACTCAATAAGCTAATTCGTAAAGGAGGCAATAGTGAAGAGCGATTTTTAGATAAACTATTGGTATGTGCCCTGATAGAAGCCCGTAGTTGCGAGCGCTTTAAACTACTCTCTGAAAACATTGCAGACGAAAAACTGAAGAAATTCTACTATGAATTGATGATTTCAGAAGCAGGTCATTATGTCAATTTTATTGATTTGGCTAAAGCCTATCTTCCAGAAGAACAGGTAAAACAACGCCTACAAGAAATGCTAGAAGCAGAAGCTGAAATCATAGAGCAGCTAGCGGTACGTGGTGATCGGATGCATTGATTGTTGGACACAAGAGGTAAGACACAGGGTACCAGACGACAGAAGCAAGACTTCAGACACAAGAAAAAAGACAGGTGCATGTCTCTGAAATAAGTTGATTGCTTTCACTCATTCATACAATCGCTCATTCACCATTAAAACTAGCTTTGTAAAAGCCTAAAAATAATTCTAACTTTGTAATCAATTCTTTCTACGAAACGTTTAAAGGTAAGAAGTGTGTACAAAAATAGGTTGTACATCAATCAGAAAACTCTATAAATCCTACATATATGGAATTATTCACAAGCATTCTACTTTTTATGGGCCTAAGCCCTGGAGAAATATTTGTTATCATTTTGGCGCTTGTACTCTTATTTGGAGCGAAAAAAATACCTGAGCTAGCAAGAGGATTAGGAAAAGGTATTAGAGAATTTAAAGATGCTACCAAAGAAATCAAGCACAACATAGAAGAAAGTACCAAAATAGAAGAAGAAGAAAAAGAAAAGTCTAACGCTAAGTAATACCACACCTATTAATTTGAAAAAGTACGATTCTTTCGCCGCCATACGTCGCGATTTGGCAAGCGGCGCTGTCACCTGTCACGCTTTAGTAACTTACTACCTGCAACAAATAGAAGAAAAAAAACACTTAAATGTTTTTTTGAGTGTCTATGCAGAAGAAGCCTTACAAAAGGCACAAGCCATAGATGAGAAATTAAAAGCAGGAACGGCTGGCAAATTGGCGGGGATGGTCATTGGTTTGAAAGATGTACTTTGTTACGAGAATCATCCCTTACAATGTGCCTCTAAAATACTCGATCAGTTTGTATCGCAATTTTCTGCTACGGTTGTACAGCGCCTGTTAGACGAAGATGCGATCATCATTGGGAGACAAAACTGTGATGAATTTGCCATGGGTTCCTCCAATGAGAACTCCGCTTTTGGTGCTACACTCAACGAAGTAGATAACACACATGTACCAGGAGGCTCTTCGGGAGCTTCTGCAGTAGCCGTCCAAGCCGATCTCTGTCTTATTTCAATTGGTTCTGACACAGGCGGTTCTGTAAGGCAACCCGCTTCTTTTTGTGGCGTAGTAGGACTAAAGCCTACTTATTCACGTCTATCACGCTATGGTTTAGTGGCTTATGCTTCTTCTTTTGACTGTATTGGTATTGTTGGTAAAAGTGTAGCAGACATTGCACAAGTACTGGAGATAACAGCCGGAAAAGATGATTTTGATAGTACTGTTTCTCAAAAAGAAGTACCTCCTTATACAACAGCACTACAGCCTTTGAAACCTGCTCGCATTGCTTACTTGAAGGAAGGGCTAGACGAAAAAAATATACAGCAGGAAGTAAGAGAACAGCTAGAAGCCAAAATAGACTTTCTGAAAAGTGAAGGACACGTGGTGGAAGAAGCTACCTTACCACTACTGGATTATATTTTACCTACTTATTATATTCTTACTACCGCAGAGGCCAGCTCTAATCTCTCTCGTTACGATGGTATTCGCTATGGTTATCGTACCAAAGAGGTAGACGACTTGGAGAGTTTATACAAAAAAACCAGAACGGAAGGCTTTGGGAAAGAAGTAAAACGCCGCATTATGTTAGGTACTTTTGTACTGAGTGCGAGCTACTATGACGCCTACTACACCAAGGCACAAAAAATGAGAAGACTTATCAAAGAAGCCACTGATCAGCTCTTTGAGCAGTACGATTTTATCTTATTACCCACTACACCAACGACCGCCTTTAAGCGTGATGCCTTCAAAGACGATCCCATCCAAATGTACTTAGCCGACTTATTTACAGTACAGGCTAATGTAACGGGTGTGCCTGCGATGTCTATTCCCACGGGAGAAGACGCTCAAGGCTTACCTATCGGGGTACAATTGATGGCCAATGCCTTTGAGGAAGAGAAGCTACTTGCCTTTGGGCATTATTTGATGGAAAAGTACGTGCCTGCTAGCGTATAAAAGGCACTAGTAATCAATGAATACAGCTTATCTAACCTATTACGCTAGTAGATTTATGAATTTTATCGCATCCATTCTATTCATCCTTCCTTGCCAAGGACAAACAAAGAAATTACACATTTTAGATGCTAAGGAACAAGTTGATTCAATACTGCATAATATTATTCTCGATCAGCATTACATTGAAAAAGAGAAAGCACTTAAAGTCGTTTTTTCCTTTAAAGTTGATTCATTGGGAGAAATCCACAGTGCACACGTTAGATGGAGTGTTAATCTTCTACCTGATGCTTATTACAGCATTTGCAGGTCGATTGAAAACACGATCAATGCAAAATTTATGTATAAAAAATGCAGTGATGCTGAAGTAGTAAAAAAGTATGCTACCTGCAACTATCCTTATTATCCAGATAAGGCGTCTGACCAGTAACTGATAAACATCAAATATTCTTTAGTTGATCCTTCAATGATGTCAGAAGTACATTAACCAAATGCTTTGGCGATAAAGAATCGAAAAGCAAAGACAATAAAGTAAAACCAATTAGATCTTGAGCGTATAATAAGTTGGTGTCCAAAATTATCTCACCATATAGATCCAATGTGTATTATTTCCTTTAAACCCTTGGGAAGCGATATAAAAATTACCATCGGCGTAGGATAAAGGATGGTAAATGGAGCCTCTAAGCCATACTTGAAACAATTCTTGGCCTGTATGTTTTTCAATACAGGAAACATAACCTTCAGAATCACCAAAATAAAGGTAGTTCCCCACCATAATTATATTAGAGATAATCTTACCAGGTGTCTTATAATACCAAATTTCTTCTTCGGAGGCTAAATTGATGGCTTTTACAGAAGAGCCCCATTCGTATCCATTTTTGGCGAAATAGTAAATTTCGCGATCTATTATGTTGTATAGTTTTGTTGATCTACCGCTTGTCAAAAAACCAACCTCTTCGCCAGTATTTTTATTTATTTTGTTTAAAGAATATTTCGCTGGAAAGTACAAGGTATCTCTAAATAAAAAGGGTTTTCCTTCATTCGAGCCTGTTGTTTCAGACTGCCATTTAAAATCACCATTTAGCTTATTAAAAGCATACAAGTACCTGTAATTGGAGCCTGTGTAGATATAGTCGTCTGTGATTAATGGAATAAGGCTAATATCGAAAACCTCTTTATCAGTTTGGTATAACGTTTCACCTGTTTTGATATCTAAGGCTATAATTTGTAAAGGTGTGGTGATATATACCTTGTGTTCGTGAAGTATGGGTGCTAGTATATTTTTATCGTGAACCTTTACATGGCTACCAAAAACACTAGTGCGGTTATAATCAAAATTACGCTTCCAAATTATTTCCCCATTAAGCGCGTCGATTCCGTATACAAAAGAACTATCAGGAGCAACAATCAAAATATTTTTTGAAATAGCTAAGCTGTGCGTGATACTACTATTGAGTTTGATTTTCCACTTTAGTTTGCCCAAACTGTCCAAAGCGTAAATATCTTTAGACTTTGTGCCAAAAAAAATAGTCCCATTCTCTACAACAATCGGTGTAGGACTACCTCCTTTGTATTCAAACTTCCATCGTAATTGAAATTCCTTATCTGGTATATATGGACGATCTACTTTACCATCTTGGTTGGGTCCCATGTATTGAGGCCAATTTTTATTGCCGTAGTTTTCTAGAGGATGCCTATTCTCGGGATTAGTTTGAGAATAACATTGAGTAAAAACTAAAGACAATAGGAGGATTAAATAGAAAGTTAACTTCATGGGGACTCGGAGGTTATTTAAGAAATATCTGTAAAAAAGAGTAAGGGTTCAAAAGTGATAGACTTCAATGTGGGAAGAAAGCAATATGTTACCTACTATTATCTAGATGAGGCGTTTTATTAGTAATTACTTAATCCCTAAACAAACACTATCCAACGGATATTACTATCCCGAAAATACCTCTTTTTCATTGGAAAAAGCTTTGAACTCCAGTGGATTATCACTTAGATCAAGCACAAACATCGTTCGTTGTTCTCCTACTTGCCCCTTGTATCGTGTTTGTGGCTTAATAAGAAAAGTGACATCGGCGGCTTCCAACTTTTGTTGGATACGCTCAAAATCCTTGATAGAAAGCAAACAGCCAAAGTGTGGAATCGGTACACGGATGTCATCTACATAGCCACAATAGTCGAGCGCGGGTAGGTTAGTACTGACGTGTGCGCTTAACTGATGACCAAAAAAATCAAAATCTATCCAAGTATCGCTCGACCTACCTTCTTTACACCCTAATAAATCTACATAGAACTTACGGGTTGAGGAAAGGTCTTTGACCTTAAAAGCGAAGTGAAAAGCATTCATTATCATAAAGTAGGTGAGCACAATAAATATATTGAAAAAGCGAACAGTTATGTTTCATTTACAAATGAAAAAGGTAGTAAACTATCAATATTTGTCAAAGAATGAGATCAATGCATGCAGCCTTGATAAAGCTTGGTATTGATAATAAAGGCATTTTTTGCATAAGGAGTGATCTGACGAAGCCTTTTTTGGGCTTCTACTAGATTGCCTGATATTAACACTACAAGTACAATCGTTTTTTCACTTACTTGCTGTTCTGGTTCGTTAGTATAAAAATTAAGATACTCTAAGCTTAATATATTTGAAGCGTATCTTCTAGGAAAGTAACTACCAGCATATAACTCGTCCTCATCATCTTCGGGTAAACAGATAAGGTTTTTATGTATATTAAAACCTCTCCCCAAGGTATCTATTTCAATAGAAAGACTTTCGTGTAAAGCAAACATCTGCTTTTTAAGAGTAAAGTAATGATTGGACGTATCCGCTATTACAACATAGGCGTTTAAGTATTCCTCTTCATAAGTGTCTTGGGCTTTTCCTACAGCGCACAATGTGCAGGCTAAAATGAGGGCAACTATATGCTTCATAAAAAAGAAACTTTTTAAACTTTCTATTAGAGTCTGTTTAAATTTTTTCCAACTACGTGTTTCTAAAACCATTGTAAGTGTGTAGGCCTGAAAATCCAGCGGGGAGGTGGGTGGATTCGTGGGCAGAAGCTTTGGATTTAGCTTCGCTGAGCTCGCAAGCTCGGTTTCTTGATTTTTTGGTTCGTTTTTCATCAAGGAAAAATGAACCAAAGGTAAATAGAAGTATAAGTGATGAAAATTTTGTAAAGTATTAATTATGCAGAATTTAATTTTTAAACTTTCTGTTAATCGTAAGCTACAAAATTTCGGTGTATTAAAAAACATAACCTTTTGTTTTTACTACATGTAGCGATTAGAGGGAAGAGGTACAGCTATCTGCTTTAATGATTTATCATTGCTTTAAAGACAAACCTTCACGCCTTCCACTGTACAATCACATCAGCAATGGTACGATCATTCGCAAGGCGTGGTACTTTATTTTGCCCACCTAGTTTTCCTTTGGCTTTCATGTAGTGAATAAATGCGTCGGGTTGTAGTGGTGTAATCTTTAAGGGATGTAAAATACCGCCTCCTACCAAATCTTCGTAGTAAATATTAAGCTTTTGTAGTTGTGTGTCCAGCGCCTTCGAGAAAGCCTCTAGGGAATGAGGTGGTTTGGCAAAGGCAATCAACCATTCGTGGTAGGGTAAGCCCTCTAAAGGCGTTACCTGAGGAGCTACTGTAAACTCAACTACTTCTGTTTCTGGAAACTGCTCAACGCCAAACTTAAGCGTTTTTTCTACCTCTTCCCCGATCACGTGTTCCCCAAAGGCCGAAATGAAGTGCTTAATTCTACCTGATACAATCAGCTTATAAGGATTGGTAGAAACAAACTTCACCGTATCACCTAGCGAATAGCCCCACAGGCCAGCATTGTTGTTAATAATCAGTGCGTAGTATTTTCCAACTTCTACTTCACCAATAGTGAGGCGCGTAGGGTTTTCGTTGAAGTACTCTTCAGCAGGAATAAACTCGTAAAAAATACCAGCATTAAGTAGTAGTAAAAGCCCCTCTTCATCTTGCTTGTTTTGGTAGGCGAAAAAGCCCTCTGAGGCTGGGAAAAGCTCGATGGAGTCTATCTTCTTTCCAATACTCTCGAAAAGCTTGGCTTTGTAAGGCTCAAAGTTGACGCCCCCTTGTACAAACAGAGAGAAATTAGGAAAAACATCCTTGATTTTTTTTCCGGTACGCTCCTCAATACGATCGAAGTACATTTGTACCCAAGGCGGAATACCCGATATAAGCGACATATCTTCCTTTAGGGTTTCTTCAATTACCTTTTCTAGCTTTGCTTCCCAGTCTTCTATACAGTTCGTTTCATAGCTAGGCATTTGGTTACTTCTCAGATAAGCGGGCACGTGGTGATTCACAATTCCTGATAGACGACCCGTAAGGATGTCTCCTTTTTTATCAAGCGTAGGACTTCCAGATAAGAAAATAAGCTTTCTATCCAAAAAGCCAGCGTTACCTGTTTCGTATACATAATTGAGTAAGGCATTCCTAGCCCCATTGATATGATTAGGAATGGATTCTTTAGTAAGTGGGATGTACTTTACACCAGAAGTAGTACCAGAAGTTTTGGCAAAATAGCTGGGCTTTCCGCGCCATAGAATATCACTTTCTCCTTTGATAATACGATCAATATAAGGGCGTAAGCCTTCATAATCTCTGATGGGTACACGCGCTACAAAGTCTTGATGATGACGAATGGCAGCGAAATCATGATCTTTACCAAAGGCTGTATTTTTAGCGGCTTTGATGAGGTACTGAAAGACCTTCTCTTGGGTAATGATAGGGTTACTGGCCCATTTTTTCTGCTGGCTGGCTATCCAAGTAGCAAGTGGCTTACTCAATAATGATCTTATGCCCATACGAACGTTTAGTTAAAATAACGCTTGCAAGTTACAAGATTTCAAATAAAACGTAGAGGGAGGCAAATGTAATTCAATAAAATAGTAAGCCGTATTTCATCCTTAGTGCGTTACAGCTACCATTTCTCGTAGGGTTTCATAAGCCTCAGTAGCTAACAAATCAAGCTCATTTTGGGTCGCTATTTTTACAAGCAAGTTACATTTCTCTAGTCGATGAATCATCGGTTGAATGATCTGATTGTAGCGATTAAAGAAAGAAAACAGGTCCTGTTCGCATGCAGGGAGTTTGTAACCACTTTGTCCGCTCACGAGTAGTACATTTTTATCTCTTAAACCAGAAATAACCTCCGAGCGAAACATCTGCTTGGAGAAAATATGCTCCTTATCTGAATTAACCCGTCTTAGTAACTCGTCGGTATAAATGTAATCAAAAGGATTTAACCTAAAGCGATAAAGCAAATAGTTGAGAGTTTTTACCTGTAAGATCGTTGTAGGGTCTGTAGCGGCTTGATGCTCTTCTATAAATCGCAAAGCCATATTACGGCTAAAATTGGCGATGTTCTGATGAAAACGTTGCGTTTTTTCTTCTGGTGAATGCAAGTACGCTTTAAGTGGAAGCTCTGGAAACTCTCTTATGTGAAGAATCTGCCTTTGTAAGGTCTCAGCCACTTGGTAAGGGGTAAAAGAAAGGTGCTTGGCCTCGTATGCTTCTCGCAAGGTATTCGCAAGAAAAGAGCTTAATTGTAACAAGGTCTCAGAGGCAGTATGGCCAAAACGAAAACTGGGTTTTCTAAACATATCGGTTTGTAGATGGCGGTGCTTTACGTATTGAATAAAGCTTTTCATAAAATCCTTTGACCCATAAGGATTACTTACCAACTCCAATACAGGATAATACCGATATAGGTCCGTATCTAATAGGTTATTGAAATACTTAAAAAAGCTATCTTGATAACTTAAGCCGCTTCCTTCCGCGATGTTGCGCTTATCAATTACCATCCCATATAAATTAAAAGGAATGAGTGATAAGGATGCTAATAAATCTAGACGAAGACTATGAGGTAAAGCCTTCTGGTACCAAGTAGGAGAATGCGTGTAAGATGACTTTATTGTAGTAATTTGCTGCTCTACTTTTGCAAGATGAGCCCTGTCTAGTATAGCCGCTACCACTACAAAATAGGGAGAAGCTGATTCGTTTTCTTTAGGGAGATAGCTATCTCCACTAGCACTAATAAAACCTATTTTTTCCATAGTTATTAAAGATATATTGATTGATCTAACCGATAGATAATACAAAAAAGCTGTAGTAGTCCGTAAATTTATTGTGCTGAATAAAGAAAATTTTGAAACAAAATGAGCCATATATACATATAATATGTATTGTATTTGCTATTTTAGTAGATACGCTGTTTTTAGTGAGTAGCTAAAAGTAGCAACAAATCCAATTATTAATGGAAGTACTGGTAAATAACGATATTACCAAAATCACTTATTCTGCTAAGCTCAATTGTGTTGCGGTCAACTGGAATGGCTACTGCTGTGGCGATCATTATCGGCAAGTATTAGATGATACACTGCAAATTGTAGCGCTAAAAAAAGCGACCAAACTGCTGGTGAATCAATCCGCCAAAGATATTTTTTACTTAGATGATACACGTTGGTCTTTAGAAGACTGGTATCCACGACTGATCAATTTGTTGGGAGATAAAGGAAAGCTAGCTGTTGTATTCTCGAAACGCCATAATACACTCGGCCTCAGGGAAGGAAATACAGGTTGGCGAATCACTAATAGATTTTTTACCTCTATCAGAGAGGCGATTTACTGGCTTAGCCAATAGCCAAATTTTTTATGGAACTACCCACTATTTCTATTATCACGGTTACCTATAACGCCGAGGCCTATTTGGAGGCTACACTGCTGAGTGTCATAGCACAAAACTATGCGCATAAAGAGTATATTATTATTGATGGACGCTCTAAAGACCAAACCGTAAATATTATTCAAAAGTACGCCCATCATATCAACTATTGGGTAAGTGAACCTGATAAAGGGTTGTATGATGCTATGAATAAAGGAATGGCCATAGCGAAGGGAGCGTATATCTTATTTATGAACGCAGGTGATACGCTCTATGATCCCGATACGCTGCGCGATATTTTTCTTAAAAACGAACAGGCAGATATATACTATGGGGAAGCCGAAATGCTTGATGCCAAGAGCCGCCAAGCACTGGGATTACGCAGTGAAGTAACTCCTCATAAGCTACCTAGTGGCTTGCGGTGGCAGCACATGCAGTGTGGGATGGTAGTATGCCATCAGTCTTTTATCGTAAGGAAGGCCATTGCCCCCTCTTATGACCTTAATTATTCTTATTCAGCAGATGTAGATTGGGTAATTACTTGCCTTAAAAGGTCGAAAAAGACCATCTATACAAAGCAAATCATAGCTACTTTTTTACAAGGAGGGCTTTCTACACAAAAGCGAAAAACATCTTTATTAGAGCGTTTTAGAGTATTGAAAAAGCACTTTGGTACATTCCGTACCTTACTCAGCCATTTTCATATCTTATTGAGGGGGTTTTCTTTCACCCTTAGAAAAAGAAGTTACTGGAGAAATTAGCTACTGTATGTACCAACTATTTCAACACCTTACTGTAGTAGAGCTGGCTAGTGTATTGGCAGGGCCTAGCGTTGGGCAGTTTTTTGCAGAACTAGGTGCAAAAGTAATTAAAATCGAAAACCCCCGTACAGGTGGCGATGTAACCCGTAGTTGGAAGCTTCCCACAGAAGCGAAAGAGACTACTATTTCTGCTTATTTCTCAGCAGTTAACTGGGGAAAGGAAAGTTTACGACTAGATTTGACCCAAGAGACAGCACTTACACAGCTTTATCAACTCATCAAAGAAAGCGATATTGTCATTGCTAGCTACAAACCACAAGATGCCGAAAAGCTAAAGGTAGACTACAAAACACTTCGACAAATCAATGGGCAACTCATCTATGGCCACATCACGGGCTATGGTGTTGATAATCCAAAAGTAGGATACGATGCGATCATTCAGGCAGAGGCAGGCTTTGTTGATATGAATGGTACCCCTACGGGTGATCCAGTGAAACTCCCTGTAGCGCTTATGGATGTGCTAGCGGCACACCAACTGAAAGAAGCGTTGCTAATCGCCTTAATGCATCGCGCACAAACCCAAGAAGGCAGCTATGTACAGGTTTCTCTACTAGAAAGTGCGGTGGCTTCTTTGGCCAATCAGGCCACTAACTGGCTAAATGCAGGTAAGTTACCACAGCGAATGGGTAGCGAGCATCCTAATATTGTTCCTTATGGAAGTATTTTTACTACCTTAGACGAGCAACGCATTACCTTGGCGGTAGGGACAGATAAGCAGTTTGTACAACTCTGTAAACTTCTATCACTCCCAAACGTAGCCACCGATCCGCTTTATGCTTCTAACCAACAACGAGTAAAAAATAAAGCCACCCTCCTACCCATATTACAGGGAGCTATTCAGCAGTGGCCTAAAGAAAAACTATTAAAAAAGCTAGAAGCCGCTCGTATTCCAGCAGGAAGTGTAAATACACTCAAGGAAGTTTTTGAAAACAATGATCTACAGGAGATAATGCTACAAGATAAGGCAACTGTACTGAGAGGTGTACGACAGTTAGTAGCCAAATTCGATAAAGGATGCTGGACTACGCTCTCACCGCCCCCTCCGTAGTCCCCACATGCAGAAAGAAAAGTAGAATACTTGGGTACGAGCGAGAAAAAAATTATTTTTGATCTCTGGCATTACAAAGCAGTGTTCCATCAGAGCACTACTTTGATTCTTTACAACAATCATACATCGACAGACTTATTTCATATGGGAAGAGCTTTTGAATTTCGTAAAACGCGCAAAATGAAACGTTGGGGGCAAATGGCCAAAACGTTTACCAAGTATTTCAGAGAGATTGTCATTGCTGTGAAAGAGGGTGGGCCTGATCCCGATATGAATTCTAAACTGCGTACGATTATACAAAATGCAAAAGCAGACAACGTCCCCAAAGATAATATTGAAAGAGCCATCAAGAAGGCTTCCAATAAAGATCAGGAAGATTACAAAGAGGTGGTGTATGAAGGGTACGCCCCTCATGGGATTGCCATTGTGGTAGAGTGTGCTACTGACAATACTACCCGCACCGTAGCCAATGTAAGGAGTTATTTTAATAAATCTGGTGGCTCTTTAGGAACAACGGGCTCGCTCGACTTCCTCTTCGATCGGAAGGCTGTTTTTAAAGTAGCGAAGCCTGAAGCGGTTGATCTAGAAGAGCTAGAACTTACTTTGATAGACTACGGCGTAGATGAAGTAGGAGCAGATGAAGAAGAACTCGTCATCTACGGTACTTTTGAATCCTTTGGAAAAATACAACAATATCTAGAAGAAAACGGCTTCGAAATTATCAATGCTACTACAGAACGTATTCCTGTAGATACAAAATCGCTCGAACCTACACAAGAAGAAGAAATAGAGAAGTTGCTAACCAAGTTTGAGGAAGATGATGATGTACAGAACGTATTCCATAACATGGGATAATCTTACGGGGCAACCTTACATGAAAATCAACTAAGTAAGCAAGAAATTCTTTAACCAAAGTCTTCTTCTTACGTACCCATAATAAAAAAACCTAGTCATGAAAAAATGTATACTACTACTATTGCTTTGTTCGCTATGTTTCGGCGTTACTGCGCAAGAAGCACAGGAAGAAGATAAAAACCAACAACTGACCGACTCACTGAAAGCCTTGTTTATTCAATATAATGCACTAAGACAAGAAGTAAGTGCTACTAATAGCATTTTGAATAACATTACCGACAAGGACTTGACAGACGCGAGGGCTCGCTATAATAAAAGTGTGGAAAGTATTAAGTCTACTACTTACTTTGTAGAGGCAATGAATAAAAGCTTGAGTGCTTTAGAAGCTTCTTTATCGGCTACAGAATACTTTTCAGGGATTTCTGCCTTGAATAATCCAACCAACGACGAACTAGGCTTTAAGCTAGAAGATGAGATATTAATTCTGCTGGACAAAAATATTATTGAAAAGGCCAAAAAGATGAAAACCGCCTCTAAGTTTAAGCGCATCGTTTCTAATATCATCAATAATCCTATTACCAATTTTGTAGTATCGAGTGTTCCCGCGGTAAGTTCTATTTCTTCTGTAATCAACCTAACCAACAGCGTGGCCGTTACAGAAGGTAATATAGAACCAGAGGACTTAGAGAGCTTTCAAAAAGAACTCAAGAAGTATATTAATCATTATGAAGCACTTGCCAAAGCCAATAATACCCTAAACGATAATATCTCCAACCTAGATATTAAGGCGGATGCCTTGAAAAAACTTTTACAAGATTTCATCATTACCACTTCAGTTTATCTATACAAGATGGACAGAAGTCAAATGAGTGATCTCTCTCAAAATGAACTGATTGCGCAGCATTATAATTACGTAAAAGTACAAGAGCATATTGCTGCTATCGAAAGGAAGTATCAAAAAGGTGGAAAGCTTTCTTATACAGGGCTTATAAGAGACGGTCGTCTTTCTTACTCTGTAGTAGGGCGTCAGAAGATAGATTTTATGGCAGAGCAATTAGAGCAACTCGTAAACGAATACCTCACCGCGCTCGATCAGTTTCATCAAAATATTACTACTACCTTAGAAAAGGCACGCGAACTAAGCAAGGATAAAAATAAAATAGATAACAAAATTAAAACCCTTGACAAGCAATACGAGCAGGTGAGGTCTACTTTCCTTAATAATGTAGACTTAAAAACAATGAAACAGCGCCTCGACGCGATCCCTCGCTACTAGAAGGTAGCCGCCTTCAACAAAAAAGATGCCTGTTTTGTTTTTTTTCAAAAATAACTAGATTTTTGTTTTTAAAAGTATCAACTTAGTTGTATCTTCAACGAGTTACTAGCACACCTTGACGATCAATTTTGTGCTATTGTTGATCCCTTGAAAACAAGAAACTATATGCAAAAGCTGTCTTTAAACCAAAGCTTACAACAGAAGCTTTCACCACAGCAAATACAATTTATCAAGTTGCTACAGATCCCTACGGCTGAGCTGAGAGCACGTGTGCTAGAAGAATTAGAGATAAACCCTACTTTAGAAGAAGGCAAAGATGAGCCTGAAAAGGACGACCTACTTGGGAACGAAGCAGAAGAAAACTACGACGACGACAAGGAACCCGAAGAAGTAAACATAGACGACTATCTACAGGACGACGAAATCAGTGGCTATAAAATGCAAGGGGATAGTGGAGGGCAAGAAGAAGACAAAGAAATGCCCATCCCTATGACAACTACACTAATGGATGCGCTTGATAGACAACTGGGCTTCTTAAAGCTCGATGAGCGGCAAAAAATCATTGGACAGCAACTAATAGGCAGTATTGATGAAGATGGATACATCCGAAGAGATTTGAAAGCCATTGTGAATGATATGGCTTTTGCCCAAAACATAGAAACCTCAGAAGAAGAAATAGAAGAAATTCTATTCCGAATTCAACGTTTCGATCCAGCCGGTATTGGCGCAAGGGATCTACAAGAGTGCTTGCTGCTACAGCTAGAGCGGCGCTTAGAAGGGGAAACGGACGCAGCAGAGCGCTATTATTTAGAAAAAGCTATGGAGGTGGTGGACAACCACTTTGAAGAGTTTACCAAAAAGCATTATCAAAAAATTAAAAAGCGCCTTGATGTAGACGATGAAACCCTCAAAGAAATCATCCAGCAAGTAACCAAGCTCAACCCTAAGCCAGGCGATACCTTTAGTAATTTTGGTACAAGCCAGTACGTCATTCCAGATTTTATACTGAACAACAATAACGGTAAGCTAGAGATTACACTCAACTCTAAAAATGCGCCTGAGCTGCGCATTAGCCGCTCTTATGCAGAAATGCTCGATACGTACGATAAGAGCAACAAAAAAGACAAGGCTATTAAGGAGACGGTGACGTTTGTGAAGCAAAAGCTAGATGCAGCCAAGTGGTTTATTGACGCCATTAAGCAGCGCCAGCAGACCTTACTCAAAACAATGCAAGCTATTCTCGACTATCAATATGAGTTTTTTCTGGAAGGAGATGAAAGCAAATTTAAACCGATGATCTTAAAAGACATTGCCGAACGCATCGACATGGATATCTCTACTGTATCGCGGGTGGCCAATAGTAAGGCTATCCAAACAGATTTTGGCATCTATCCACTTAAATACTTTTTCTCAGAAGGTATCGCCACCGACTCAGGCGAAGACGTAAGTAGTCGAGAGGTAAAGGCGAAGTTGAAAGAACTAGTAGACAACGAAAATAAGAAGAAGCCGCTTTCTGACGATAAACTTGAAAAGCTACTCAATGAAGAAGGCTATAAAATAGCACGTCGTACCGTGGCCAAATACCGCGAACAACTCAATATTCCTGTCGCTAGACTTAGAAAAGAACTGTAAGTGAACAAACAAATCGCCCAAGCCATATCGGTCGTTACGCATCCTTTGCTAATGCCCAGCCTACTCTTTTTAATACTACTCTATCAAGCACCTACTATGCTGCTAGGAATTCAAGAGAGTATCAGAGGCTCACTGATGCTAATTATTTTTATCTGTACTTTTGCAGTACCTTTTCTTGCCTTATTTATGCTGTATAGCTTACGGGTGATTAAAAACTTCCATTTGCCCACTAAAGAAGAGCGGCTTGTCCCCTTTATGATGACTACGTTGCTGTATGCCATCCTTACTTTCTTTTTGAATAAAATACAGGCTAATATAGACTATAAGATTGTTTACATCTTTTTTGGGATTACCCTTTCAGGCTCCTTACTTACCGTAGTTACCTACTTCTGGAAGATAAGTGCCCATACCTTAGCACTCGGTGGCATTATCGGGACACTATTTGTGTTCGCTTTTAGAACAGGCGATCGTGCCTTACTTTTACCTATCACTCTCCTAACGCTGCTGGCAGGTGTTACCGTAAGTGCGCGCTTGGCGCTCGATGCCCATAAGATAAATGAACTTTGGAGCGCTTTTCTGATGGGTAGCGTGGTGAATGCTGCTTGTCTATTGTGGTTTTACTAGACTGCAACAAAAATTTGACTAAAACATTGGGGATATTAATAGGCAATTGCTATATTTGCCCTCCCAAATAATGTTCTCGTAGCTCAACTGGATAGAGCACCTGACTACGGATCAGGAGGTTTGGGGTTCGACTCCCTACGAGAACACTACGAAGCCCTTTTGCTAGCTGTAAAGGGGCTTTCCTGTTTTTAGGGACAAACGGAGGGACAAACATCTTCGGGGCGGATGTCTATCTTGTCTTCTTATGTGCATGACCATTGGCACAACATCAGCTTAGATATTTTCTAGGGGGCTTGCGAACCTATCATAGATTTTATAAACTGTCTGCCTTTCAAGAAGGATCAGAAGTCCTATCAAAAAGTACAATTCTTGAATATATTTCATCTTTTTTCTTAAAAATGAGCCCTTGAGGGATGATTATTGAGGTAATAAGTACAACAAATTGAAAGGTTATCATTCAGCTTACCTGCTCATCTCATAAAAGACTGACCACAGCACTTTAAAAACATTAAATGATATGATAAAAATTACTTTTTTTTGGCTTTGTATGCTACTACTTACTGATGTAGCCCTAGCCCAAAAACCTACTTGGGTATCCAATCGCCCTAATAGCGCTTCGCACTACATTGGTGTAGCGTCTGCTTCTAAAAACAACACCAATTATCAAACAATTGCGAAGAGAAATGCCCTTAACGACCTTCTAAGTGAAATTCGGGTAACTATTCAGAGTGTTTCTATCCTTAATCAAATGGATAAAAATGGTACTTTTAAGGAAGAGTACCAATCGACCATCAAAGCAACTGTAGCTGATGAAATCGAAAACTTAGAACTTGTAGATACCTACGAAGACCAAGAAAACTATTGGATTTATTACCGAATTCTAAAGTCAGAATATGCTAACCAAAAGCAACGCAACCGAGAAAAAGCCCAACGGATGGCGCTGCAATTCTATGAAAGAGCACAAAATGCCGAAAAATCAAAAAACTATGTCACCGCCATTGATTTTTATTTGCAATCCCTGCTAGCCATTAAAGCCTATTGGGGAGAAAACATAGAAGTGACTTACCAAGGTAAATCCATTTATTTGGCTGTAGATAGTTATGCCAACTTGCAAGAGCTTTTAGATAAAATCAACTTGGTACCTAATGTAAATGCCCTCAACTTTTCTTCGAACATTGAGAATAAACTATTGGTGATCAAAGTAGAAGACCAAGAGAATGTAGCCATTGCTAAGATACCTTTGTTGGTAACCTATTTACCTCAAAAAGCGAATCTGAATAATTATTACTCAAATGAGAAAGGAGAGGCGAACATCACCGTTACGCCCAGCAATAATGGTAATTTCAATCAAATAGAAGCACGTTTAAACCTACAGAATTTCTCGAAAGGCAGCTCTGACGATAGATACTATAAGTATTTAATGCAGAGTTTGCGAAGCCCCACACAAAAAGTAGATGTGACAATTCCTAACAACTTGGACGCTACTTCCAATCGGGTTGCGGGCGATCTATTTCCTTTTAATCTAGATTATTTGAATGTAGACTTTAGTAATGCGGATAGTTATACGTTTAAAAACCTTCGACTGGTACCCATTAGAGCTAAGGGCAATTTTAAGCAAATTGTGGGTAACTTAGGTTACTATATTGCCTTACAAGAAGCGATGGATACAGACAAGGTTGCTATTAGTGAAGTGAATAGAAGTGGGAGAGTCAATACTTTACTAGTAAGAAATTTATCAAGCGATACGTTATTTGTGATGTCAGGAGAAATTTTGATAGGTGGTAAGCAAGACAGAGTAATTGCCAGTGATATGCTCATACCCCCCAACAGTGGGCAGGTAAAGCTACCCGTGTATTGTGTGGAGAAGGGGCGTTGGAAATATAAAAATAATGGTAACGACGCTAAGTTTACCGAATATTATGGGATGGCCAATGATCACCTGAGAGACATTATAGATCACCAAAAAGGGCAGCAAGCGGTCTGGAAGGAAGTTTCTAAAACCAATAAGAAAGATAATGTTGCCAGCAGGACGGATGCCTACACCGCCCACGCCAATAACCGCAGGTTTCGACAAAGAGAGCAAGCGTATATTAGCTTTTTTAACAACCTCTTTAACGACCAAAATGATGTAATTGGGGTGATTGCAGTCACTGGCAATCAAATAGAGGGAGCAGATTTATTCATTTCTAATCGGCTTTTCAAACAAGAATACAGAAAACTCATCTACGCCTATTTGGATGATGCTATCACCTATGGCGCTCCGGTGAATGTACAAAAAAGCACCATCGATAACTATGTGAATCAACTACTCAACCCCCAGTTGCAACAAAACTTTGTTCAAGAGAAGGGGCAAGCTTTCCGAAGAGGTGATCAGGTGATTCATATAGCTGTTTATTAAGCGTAAGTGATTTATACAACACAAAAAAACACGTTAATGAAGCACTCCTATCCCCAAGTAGGAGAATGACTACGTTTGTATAGGACTAGGGCGCATTATTTTAGAAATAATAAATGCTGTAAAGTAAGTAACTACTTGTTGGCTCATTTACTTTAAGTAAAAAGAGAGTATACCTTAGAGATATTGCGCCTGAGGAAAAATCTCGTACTAAGTAGGATAAGCTTCTTAAGGCTACATCGTTTACTTACGAAATGCCGTTTATTCCTTTTTCTTATACGTATAATGGAAATCAACCTTTGCATTTGGGACAAGGCTTTTCAGATAATCAGCAAATTGCTTATCAGAAGTACTTTCAAACATCTCCCACACCCTAATTTCCTTTAGAGAACGAAGGTTTTTAAGAAAATCATCCATACCAGGATAAGCTTGATGAGAATTGAGGTAAATTACTTCAAGCTGAGTGAGCGTGCTACCAAAATCTTTTGGGAAATCAATCACTAAACCTCTTATGTCAAGCTTTTCCAGTTGCGTCAATTGTGCCATTGATTCAGGGAAGGTAACGAATCCTACGGTTGTTTTTAAACTCAAACTTTTCAGATTGGACAAGTTCCCCAGCTCCCCTCTCTGGTCTTAGCGTCTCGCTGAGACCTCATACCCATTAGTACAAAAGGTATAAATCTATCATACCTTTTTCGCCACAATAATCCATAGCACTACTATATTTCCAGTGTTGCGCTTCCTCTACGAAACCAGCTTCAACTGGGTTTTGGTGAATATAATCTACTCTTTGCTTTAGCTTTTCATTACTATTAAGTTCAATAGGATGGTTATGTTGTAACCAAAACTGAAACCCTTTATTGTTAGATAGCTTTTGACCTGCTCTTTCCATCATCCACAACATCCAATCTTTTCTGCTCTCTTGAGGACTATGTTGTATATATTTTCTAATGTGTCGTGAGGTATAGCTTTTCAAGTCCCTGATAGTATCCGCTAATTGATGATCTTCCTCTATGCCAACTATCAAGTGTATGTGACTGGTCATGATGACCCAGGCCCCTACTATAAGCCCTTTTTCTTTTTGGCAATAGCGTATCGACTCCAAAAATATATCCTTATATTCATTTCTGATGAATACATCTATCCAATGTACAACGGTGAAAGTGACGAAATAAAAGTGATTTTGACTGCGAATAGCGTATTTTCTGCTCATAAAATGAAGCTTAGGGTTTTAAAATAGCTATTTTAATGATTAGGTGCAAGGTGAGCGAGTTTTTGATCTTGGTCTCAGCGAGACGCTAAGACCAGAGAGAGTGTTTGATCTGGGTCGTTTTTGGTCTCAGCGAGATGCTAAGACCAGAGAGGGGGATAAGATAAGTGAAAGAAAGGGGACTGGAGGTACTAGATTTGAGTAGTTCCTTTTTTCTGGTTTTGGTCTCAGCGAGACGCTAAGACCAGAGAGGGAGGGGATTCGAAATGGCATATCTCACACAATGTCACGCTAATCCTTCATCTCTAAAGCTAACCACTCAATAAAGAAATCAATGAATAAAAAAATAGTAGTAGCTGAAAGGCGATTTGAAATTGTGCCAAAAGATGGCAATGAAAATGTGAACAGGGTAACGATTCGGTTTTTCATCCCCTCTGAAAACCAAGAAAATGAATGGGTATGCCCATTTGAAATTGAAGCGCCTGGATATAAGAAGACGAAAGAAATATACGGTGTAGACAGCTTCCAAGCACTGTCTTTGTCCATTGAAGTAGGGAAAGCCTCTATAGAAGCACTGAAAAACCAATACCAGTTTAGTTTCAAAGAGGAAAACCTATGGATATAGGTATAAATGGAGAAGTTTACTGCTTGAGGTTTGTAGTCACGAACTTTCTATTGTAAAGTTTTAAGTACTTAAATGCTACAGGAACGTGAGCGTTGTTGATTGGTTCCATACGAACACAAATAGGTTATGTATTATTTAAATAGGTTGCTTACGTTTTAAAAAGTATGAAAGCCTTCCCTCTTAATTGAGAGAAAGGCTTTCATACTTTTTAGATTGTATATCTACAGCGGTCTATTTACAATTACCGTAAGGATATCATTCGCTTCGTCATAGTGTTGGTCTACCATATCAGAACGCAGCTCATAAGGCGCTACACCTAATAGGCTAGCTAACTCACTAGAAAGTTCAGTATCTTCGAGCGTTACTGCCTCTATGCCCATTTGTACAAACTGCACATATAGGCTTGATTGATTACTAGAAAAAGCATAGATACCTTCTATAAAAGGATGAGGGGTTGGACGTACTTCTACTACAGACCCAACATAGAAAACATCTTGATTAATTTCGTGCGCTTTAAACGCTTCGGATAGATCAAAGCTTGTCTCCAACAAACTGTTCAGACTGCCATCGAAAGCGTCAGTAGTCAAAGTTGCAACAGGCACTTCATAAGTAACGGGGTAACTTTGTACTGCCACCACTGCATTGTAGGTTTGGTTCTCTTCATTGAAGATAACAGGATATTTTCCAGCAGGAATAACGTTACCACTCAAGCCATAATTTTCGACTACGGCTGGATCAAGCATCACACTACCAGCTACCTCGTAAACCTCTTGATTAATTACACCCTCAATCCCTTCATAAAACTGCTCAAAAACGATGCGCTCGTTCCCAGGAACTAGTATTTTTCCGCGAAAACCTTCCACATCTAGTTGATCAGCGTAACGATCAAATATACTTGAATTCACTGATTCAAGTATTTCAAGAGGGTCAAAAAGGTCATCTAAGGCAGGTATGTTACAGAAGCCTTCAAATTCTACACATATCTTTCTTCCTGTTTTTGCCCTACATTCACCTCGTCCTGCTGAACGACATACTTTAGAGCCGAAGTTATTAAACCCTACGGTGATTTCTTCAGTATAACAAATCGTTTGCGGTCCGCATAAGTTAGTACTTCTGGCTTGGGTACTTTGTGAATTTTGAGGAGAAGTAATGATTTCCTCATTTTCACAGGCAGTAAAAGTAACAGCTATCAATAACCCGATTGAGAGCAGTAATTTACGTTGTTTTTGTAACATTTTTGGTTTGGTTTTAAATGTTTAAATAGTTGAAAATTTACTGTTTAGTAAATGGGTAGGTATATTATCATAAGCCTGAGTTGTTTGTTCGTCTTTGTTATGTAGTACAAAAGAGTCAAATGGATTGGCTCAAAAGAATTGAAAAAAGTGATAAGTGTTTTACCACTTAAGAGAATGTTTAGGAAGTAAACTCTGCATAGTTAACATTTCACGAAATTTTCATCACTTATCCTTCTATTTACCTTTCGTTCATTTTTTGACTGCGTCGAGCTCGCAGGCTCGGTTAGTTTCGCTGAACTCCACTTCGTTCTGGTTCTTGATGAACCGAGACTCTAGCGAGCTCGGTATAGCCAACCGACGCGGGAGCTCGACGAAGTCAACCGACCAACGGGAGCTCAGTGCAACTAAATCCAAAGCTTCTGCCCACAAATCCGCCCGCCTCCTCGCTGGATTTTCAGGTCAACACACTTTTTTTAGTCTTAAAAACAGGCAGCTAGAAAAAAATTAAACATAAATAGGTGGGCAAAGAAAATGACTTCGCTTCTAAATAATCGTGCGTCGAAAAAAATATCTCAAAAAAACACCCTCTATATTTGCAAAGTACAAAAACGTATCTTACATTTGTAGCGTTAGAAAAATAATAAACAGTTCCATGTTGTATCTATATACATATCGCCTTAATGATCAGATGCCGTTTCTCCGGTTTGAGAAGCAGGACAATCATCTTGATTTTATGGCTCATTCGGGTATGAATAGATACTTTAAACGGAAATGATAGAAGTTTAAGAGACTATACATAGAAGAAGCCCGAGCAGCCTGCAAAGATGTTCGGGCTTCTTTTATGCGCCTACCTGCATCCAGAAAAAGTATTTGATAAAAGTGTATAATCTAAAAATAGTACAATTTTTAGATCGGGAGAAATACGCCCTTTTCAGAAGGAAAAGGAGGTACGCCAACGTGGGAGAGTTGGAGCAGTCTGTAAAACTGCTGCCTTCGGGCTGAGTAGGTTCGAATCCTACTACCTCCACGAAAACAGTGCCGTAGAGAAGCGTTACTTCGACTTTTAATCCGTGGGTTGTGGGTTCGAGTCCCACCGCGCTCAAAAGGAGCGTGTAGCTCAATAGGTAGAGCAACGTACAGTCGCTTTTCGTTTGTTGCCTGTTTTTATTCGCCCATAGCTCAGCGGTAGAGCTCCTCACTTTTAATGAGGAAGTCGTAGGTTCGAATCCTACTGGGCGAACAAAGGAGTAAAGGAAAAAGGCGCCTAAAACCGTACACTATGCACCTTTTACGCTTTACTCCACACTGTGGAGGTTGCCAATGTGGTCAAGGCACTGGGCTGAAGCCCCAGCAATGTAGGTTCGATTCCTACCCTTCACACACACGGTCGGTTGGTCTAATGGCTACGATACTTGACTGTCTATCAAGTGATACGGGTTCGATTCCCGTACCGACCGCAAAAAGAGTGTCGTAAAGAAGTGTTACTTCGTAATTCGTCAGGTTAGAATGTCTGCATTGGGTGCAGGAAGCAGTGGGTGAAAGCCCACAGAAATATGTCATTCACTTTTCGTTTATTACCTCTTTTTATACGAGGAAGTTCGTCTAAGGGTAAAGATGTCTGATTGTGATTCAGAAGATACGGGTTCGACTCTCGTACTTCCTCCTAATTTGCTCCATCGTTCAATCGGAAGGATACTTGGCTACGAACCAAGAGATGGGCGTTCGAATCGCTCTGGAGCAACGCATTGCCTTCTCGTCTAGCGGCAGGACGCCTCCCTTTGAAGGAGAAGAGGGTGGTTCGAATCCACCGAAGGCAACTCAATTTTGCGGAATGTCAGAAGTGGTTATCTGGGTGGTCTCATAAGCCATTGCCTTTGTGCTTCGTGGGTTCGATTCCCACTTCCGCAACAGAATAATGAACGTAAATGATGGAAGTGTATTACAATGGTTGTTTGGTGATTTTTCGTACTTTTTATGACGCGCTCTTTTGTGAGCACGCTTTTGAGACCTTACAAAATGAGGTGAAGTGGTTAAGTAAGCACTATCACAATGCTGATGGAAGCACGGTATACTTACCAAGGTTAACGGCCAACTATGGAGAGGAGTCCTATGATTACTCAGGGCTTACCTTCCAGCCCGTGCCTTGGACGCCTTTCTTAACCCGTCTAAAAGCAGATGCCGATGCGCTAGCAAAAGAAAACTTTAATGCACTAGTGCTTCAGTTATACAGAGATGGGAAAGACCGCGTCGGTTGGCACGCTGATGAGGACGCTTGTGTGGGGCAGAATCCTAGCATCGTTTCCATCTCGTTTGGTGAGACGCGTAGCTTCTGGCTTAAAGAGAAAACAAGGGCAAGCGAGGTACTAAAACTGACCCTACAAGCAGGCGATGTGGTACTGATGCAAGGAACCTTACAACACGCGTATTTGCATAAAGTCCCTTCAGAAGAAGAGAAAAGCGCAAGGATTAATCTCACTTTTAGGAAAGTGATTACTTAATAGTAAATTAAAATACTTTGAAAAATAGAGTTTAAAGGTAAATAATATGAAAGTAAGCTACAATATGCATAATCATTATCAGAAAAAATTTAAAGAGCGGGCAAAAGCCCCTACAAACACGTGAATATGAAATTAAGAATTAATAATAGTGAATTAAAACCCTACTTTCAGCACAAGGAGCTGCTTAAAAAAGCAGGCCGCTTGGCGAAAAAATTGCTGAAAAGCCGTCAATATACCAAAAAAGAGGTACTTGCGGTCTATGAGCAACTGGTACAGACACCAGAGGACTACGTAAAGGACGAGGTTTTTGGAGAAATTGCTGAACTGACCTTAGCATTGCAACCCATTGTACCTGAAAAAGATATGCCTTTTTATTCCTTACGAGACGAGGCGCTGCCTTATCAAGTATTTGGAGAGGCAGGGATTGGAAAAAATGCGTTGGATCAAATGGAAGTTGCCATGAAACTACCCGTTACGGTAGCGGGTGCGTTGATGCCCGATGCCCATCAAGGCTATGGCTTACCGATTGGCGGTGTGTTAGCCACGGAAGCAGATAAAATCATTCCCTATGCCGTGGGGGTAGACATTGCGTGTAGAATGAGCTTGAGTGTGTTTGATATAGAAAGCACCTATTTGGAGCAACGCAAACCCACCTTCAAGAACTATTTAGGCGAGCATACTTACTTTGGTATTGCGGCTAAGAATGATCAACCGTTAGAAGATGCGATCTGGGAGCATCCTGGCTGGAATACCATTCCTTTTGTAAAGAGCTTGCTAGCCAAGGCACAAAAGCAAATTGGGACGTCTGGTACAGGTAATCACTTTGTAGAGTGGGGTTTTTTAGAAGTGCTAGAGAACAGTGCCGATTTGGCGTACTTACCAAAAGGAAAATACGTGGCTTTGCTTTCTCACTCAGGCTCAAGAGGGTTTGGAGCCAATATCGCCAACCATTACACCCAACTTGCCCGCGAGATGACAGGGTTACCGAGAGAGGCGCAACATTTAGCCTGGCTCGATCTAGCTACTGCTGAAGGGCAGGAGTATTGGATCGCTATGAATCTAGCAGGCGCATATGCACAGGCTTGTCATCAGCAAATTCATCGGCGGCTTGCCAAGGCATTAGGAAAGAAGCCTTTACTCACGATAGAAAACCATCATAATTTTGCTTGGAAAGAGCAACTTCCTAATGGACAAGAGGTGATGGTACACAGAAAAGGTGCTACGCCTGCACATAAAGGTGAGTTAGGGATTATTCCCGCCTCTATGCTAGAGCCAGGCTTTATCGTAAGAGGAAGAGGGGAAAAAGCGGCCTTGCAATCTGCTTCACACGGAGCAGGTAGGGCGATGAGTCGGCGGAAAGCACGCAATACCTTCACGATGCACGAGATTAAGAAGCAGTTGCAGCAGAAAGGTATTAAGCTGATGGGCGGCGATGTAGACGAATCACCAGGTGCTTACAAAAATATCAACGAGGTAATGAATGCGCAGCAAGATTTAGTGGATATTCTCGCAAGGTTTATTCCTCGAGTTGTACGAATGGCCGAAGCTGAGCAAAACAAGAAAGGTTGGGAGGGGTAAGCCTCCATTCTAATTTAATTTCTCACATATAAAATTTTCAAACATGCGACTATTAACCATACAACTTATTGTCAAACGATGTCTGCTAGCCAGACCCTACAGTTTATGTGTAAACGAGCGCTAATAGCTACCTAAAATAAAGCAGGCCACTTTTAATAGATAGCAGCCTCGTGGAATAGACTGTACAGACTCCTGCCTGATGTTAGCACATACACTTCATAAGCTACAAGGGAGTCATTTATCTATTAATCAAGTTTTAAATAAATGCTTTATGGGAAATTTACATAAAACAAAAAAAGTCCCACTATATATTAAAAAAGAGAAAAGTCTCAGTATTCGTAGAGAAAAAGAGCAAGCGTACATACAAACCTTAAAAATTCCGAAGCGTGTTGAAAAAGTCTTTCTGAAAAATATCGAACTCATTTTTGCAGGAAAAGCTTATCAAGCCTCGCCTGTTTTTGAGCAAATCGAGAAAGATTATAAAGCACTCAAAAAACTCACAAATTGTAAGGAACAGTATGTATTACTGCTTAAAACATTGTATAAAAAGAGATGTACCGCTTTGTTGGAGAGCAAGCCCTACGTGGCTGCTTTAAAACACTTAGCTGAACACAGCGCCGTATTTGTACGATCTGTAAACACTTGGCAGCGTAAAAGTCATAACGTAGAGAAGCAGTTTACCTCTTTGGTAGAACACTTGTTCGCACGTTACAAGACGCCCAAGTTTTTAGTTACCGCTTGGCTAGGTGATCAAGCGCACTACAGAGCATGGTACATCAATATTGCCCAAGGTATGTCGGTAAGGAAGCAACCTTCCCTACCTTTTGTGATGACGAAAAAGATGGCGAAGTATTTCTTGCAAACGCCCGATTACTACACCATTCCTGAAGCACTTCGCTATGCGCAAGTACTGGGCTTGGGAGGAAACAAGCGGTTGGTGAAATACATTAATGGCTCTTATCTAGGAAGAAATAACTTTGAGGAAGAATACTTCTGGAGCCAGATGATTCAGTTTTTTGTGAAAGCAGGGATGTTTGATTACGAGCGTGTTGAAGAAATCGTCGATTATGTTCGTGAAGAACGAAGAACGAACCAAAACTACTCCCTAAAGGGACGTACGATTAACGCCTTGTTGCGTCAGACACAAGCTTGGCATGAGGAAATGAACCGCCGCTGGAATCGTGGAGGAACTTATATCTGGAAAACCTGTGGTATTGAGGGCTTTGGTTTGGAAGAGGGTACACTACAACCTCCAAAAACTTACTGGATTCGTGAGTTGCTTTCTTCTAAGGAACTACAAATGGAAGGGAAAAAGCATAACCACTGTGTGGCTAGTTATGCACTTGGTTGTTACCAAAAACGTTGTGCTATCTATTCTCTTTATGTAGAAGAGTTTGCTTGTGAAACGTCGCTCATTACCATCGAGGTAAGCTTGGTAGATAAAACGATTGTACAAGCCAGAGGAAAGTACAATCGCTCTATGAAGCCCAACGAGCGACGTATTGTCGCTTTGTGGGCAGCACAAGAAGCGTTGACTATTTCTAAGTGGGTATAAGGATAGAGAGATGTAGGTGAATAGTTGTTTATCATACATCTCTTCTATATTTTACATAAAAATTAATGCATATGAAAACTTTTCTCTTTTACTATTTCAGTATAGGTTTCATGGCCTTAGCTTGCCAAAAAACGGCAGAAAAGGAACAAGAATCAGTAGTGACAAGAACATCAGAGGAGGTAAGTAAAGATGTACTGGAAAAATATTATGCAAAAGATTTATCCGTTGATGGGCACTACATTTGTAAAAATGATGATGGTACAGTTGAGGAGCTATTTATACAGAATGATGGAAGTGAGATAAAGTATACCTCTAATAAACTAGTGGAGAAAATTCCCTTAAAAATAGTAGATTTCTCACGTGAGAGTAATCCTTATCAAAAAGAGGTGGCTTTCCTGAACGTTCCTAAAGAATCTTATTACCTAAGATTAGTTAAATATGCTCAAATTGTAGAGTGCAATAACCCTTCTGGAACTATCCAAATATTTGAAAAAGAAGTAAATACTTCCCCAGAACTATTTTGGAAACTCATTTTTAGGGGGCAAAGGCTAGAGTCTTGGTACCATTACATCAATCCAAAAGCGTTACAAGGAGAACTTGTGAAAGTAGATGAGGAGGGGCGCATTATCGTAAAACCTACTTTAGATAGTCGAGCGAAAATTAGAGAACACTTGAGGAGAACCTATACCCAAGAAGCCACTGAAAAAGTAATAAAATTATTAAAGTTAAAGGTAAAAGAAAGAAAGCTTACTATACCTGCTGGGATGGGTAAAAATAAGGCAGTGTATGAAGAGGCCTATTTAAACCTACTTCGTATTTCTCCGACAGAAAGGCAATACGAACTGTGTGTACCTAATATTTATGGAAGGTGGAGCTATCATACTATTAACTTCCAGAAAGAAAAGAGCTTATGGAAACTTGCTTCTATTACTGGAATGGGTTATCACTAAGTGTGTAAGTGTTGCGCTATTTGAAGACTTTCAAAATAGTGTTTCAATCACCTTTTGAATAAAAGTGTTTTCTAATTTTCTACTACTCTTGCTAAATGGCATAAACAGGTTAGTTACAACATATTTTACTTTGCCTCCTGGAAAGCATTCACTATTAAGCTAATTTTATGTGCCTACCATTACTAGCTATTTGCGCCGTTTCTGATGCTTTATCTAAGAGGAGAGTTCAAAAAATACCTTCACTACCCCTCTACTTTATTCAGTAAACTTTACTAACTTACACAAAGCGCTTATATCTTCAAAAATAAGAAGATAACTACTATGAAATACTTTTTATTTATTCTAACCTTCGTTATTTCTTATGCACAGATGTACGGGCAAGACTTAGACTCGTTAAGTAAAGTGTTTTTAAAAGACTTTAAAGAGACTTTTGAAACAGAAAATCTTGAAGTAGGTGAGGTGACCATTCGGCAAGAGGAATATGCCGTTCACTTCGATATAGAGGTGATTCCCAAAAAGGAGGGCCTTCATTTTATGAAGCAAGTCTTTACCTTTGAGCAAGGCTATGGCTACAGAAACAATAGTATTCTGAGCATTATAAGAGCAGGTAAAAAAGGAGCTAACAGATACTTCGATAGTATAGAGCCTAACCTTTATAGAGGGTACACTTGTGTGGTAGGAGATACCATCCTTGTACCTGTTTATTGGAACAAACATGTAGTACAAAGTAGCTTCTACAAGGCAGATGAGCAGGGCAGAGAGTGGGTAAAACCGCTCTCTGAGCAGCAAGCAGTAGAACCAAGAGGTGAGCAACTGGACTGGGAAGTCACCAATCAGGTGGAAGAGCTGCAAGTAAATCAGGTTACTTCGGGTTACGCCACTCATCGAAGCCTTAAAACACAATCGGTTTACCACACGATGCAGCTAAAAGCCATAAAGCCTGGAGCGTTTACCTTACGGATTAAAGACCGCACCTTGCCAGTTGTTATTTATCCATCAGAAGCCAATATTAGAAAGCTCCTAACTTTAGCAATCGGCAAGCAATGGAGCGAGCGAGCTACCTCCCATTCCTCACCTCCCGGCTATAAAAAAGAAGCACAAAGTATGTTATTGAGGGTAGGAGATATCATCAATGTTACCTTTATGATGTATGAAGAGCAAACAGATCGTCCCGTAGAGATTGACTTGGAGGTTGCGGTTAATAAAGTTAACTAGGTGCTTTACGTACTAAGCAGTTCTTTATGGTCTATTTCAATATTTGAAACAATGGCTTTAAAAGCTATAAATTACCCCATCCTTTATTTTTTCAATGCTAAAATGATTGTAGGATGATAAAAATAACCTATCTATTAGCGATACTAGCCATTTTAAGCGCTTGCCAACAAGTAAAAGAGAAAGAGCCCTCTAATGAGAAGACTAGCAGTACAGATACCCTACAAAGTGGAAAGGATGAAAAAGTAAAAAGATACTATGCAAAGGACTTAGCTATAGATGGAGTGTATGTTTGTAAAAATCCAAATGGGGTAGTGGAGCGATTATTTGTGACAGAACAAGGCAAAGAGATCCGCTATCAATCGGATAAATTACAAGAACCCATTCTGTTACTATCAAAAAGAATAATGTGGCGTCATAATGAGCGATCTGTTTATGAAGTAACCTTTCCTCAGGCACCGCAAGAAAAATACGAACTGACATTCACCATATACGCGCAACACATCACTTGTGTAAATCCAGATGGTAGTACACAACTCTTTGAAAAAGAGACCCAAGAAAAGCCTAGTGTACTTTGGTGTTTGATATTTAAAGGGCAAAGGCTAGAGTCTGCTTATCACTACCGAAGTGAACGAGCCCAGGAAGAACCTCCTTCAGAAAATGGTGAAATTTACGATAGGGTAAAAGAACCCTATAATACCTACGGTAAGCTAGCGCGTTACTTACGAAATACCTACACAGAAGAAGGTGTCACACAAGTTATCAGAGCACTGAGGGTGAGGGAAAGAGAGGGTAAACTCATCATTCCTACCTGGATGGGAGGAGATATATCAGATTATTCATCAGCCTACTTAGAGTTGCTCAACGAAACAAACAATTACAGTACTTATAAACTGTACGTTCCTTCGGCACCTGAAGGAGAAATGACTTTTGATCACAAGATTTCTTTCAAAAAAGAAGGCGGGCGCTATAAACTGGCTACTAAAACAGGACTAGGGTATAACTAAATCAACTTCGCGTGTGTATTGAGCCACCGATTAGGTATTTCACCATTGACTGCATTTTGATAGTCGCGATAGCTACAAGGAACAATACAAGGAAATGCTTGCATATTTGATTCTGGGTAAGGCACTTCCATCCACCATTTATCGGTAGCGGTTTGCTTATAAAAAACAATGTCGTAGGCTTGGTGATCGGTAGCGCTTACATTCGCAACGTACTTGGTAAAAGCCTCACTTTTAAAATCTTGTTGGTGTAAGCGATGGTAGTAGCCTTCTATAAAGTACCACAGTGCAATCGCAATTACCTTGGCTGTTTTATAGCCTACATCTAAGCGAGGGTTGTACTCATAAATACCTACTGAAGAGTTGGTATCGCTTAGTCCTGCATACCAGCAAATCTGGCAAAGTTCTTCTCCTGTAAGCCCAAAAGGCTCAGCATAAATATTAGCAGGTGCATCTGTCATTTTAAGCGCTGTCAAATCAATGGCCAGTAAATCTGCTTCTCGTACAGCAGGTTCTATTTCATTGAAGTCTTCTCGAATTTCTCCTACAGTATATACATTAAAGTAAAGCTTTTCTAGTACCTCGAGTGAGGGTTTGCTATTAAGATAGGTTTGTAGCCCAATTTGACTAAGATTAAAGAGGTAGTTAGGGTAGTGGGTAAGGATTTTAAGGAGGTGATGTTGATTCATCCCCCCTTGATCGTGATCGGTTAAATTCAGGTAAGCGTCTACATTGGCAATAGAGATAATACGATCAAGGTGTTGATATGCCCAAAACTGCCCTAACATCAAATCGTGAGAACCCCCAACAATAACCGGAATCACCTGATGATCGAGCAGGTGCTCACACACTTCTTTCAGGCGTAAATAAGTCTCTTCCAAAGTAACTCCATTCCGTAAGTCGCCCAGATCAGCGATTTTATAAGTACCTGTTCCTTTCTTAAGACGATATAGTTGCTTTCTGATTGCCAGTGCGGCTTCTTCTACACCCTTGTTGGTGAGGGTGCCTCTATGTTCTAGTAGTCCTATGAACGCGATGTCAGCTTCTTGCCACTCAGGAAAGCCATTGTAGTGTACTTTTATATTTTGAAAAACACTTTGAGGGTCCTCTAAAGTAGCCCATAAAGATTCCTCTAAAGAATTAAAAAAGAGGCTTAAATCCATAGGTGGTTAGTCTCCCTTGTATTTGGATGTTTCCAAAATATCCAGCGCGTTGGTATTTTTCATAAGCGCAGGCAAGGAAGTATCCTCATTGCGTTGCATATACTTTTTTACGATGCGGAGTCCTGTCCAGCGCCCAATGGCACCTGGACACCAAGTCTGGCTAATCGGTAAAGTAAAAGGGGCATCATCGATGTAGTCTTTTTTAATCAGATGACTTGTTTCGTAGAAGACGTTCCTATCTATATAATGCGCCCAAATCACCTCTTTGTACTTCTGAATACTATCCATTTGTGCACTGGTATAACCGAGCACAACCGAGTCGGGTAAACAAGGAATGACGGATTGCATAAAGTAGTAACTCTTTCCATAGAAGATCATATCTGCGAGTGCTGTACGGTTGGTCTCGTCGAATTGGTTGTACCGGGCACTAAGTATCTGTACTACAAAAGGAACGATGGTTTCAGGTCGGTAGCGGCGCGCAATGTATTCTGGCTCCTCTGGTTGGAAACGGTAGTCAGGGCCCATAAAAAACTCTAATCCAATAACAATCAAATCTTCTGAAACATACAAATCAGAGCCTTTTCCGTAGCCTGTGACGATAGTTTGTATTTTAGGTACTCGAAAATCAGGATAGTGGTATTTTATTCGTTTAAATGCTGCTTCAAAATCTTCTTCTACCTTTTTCATGTCACCAAAAGCTTGGCTTACTTCTTTTTGTAGTACTTGCAGCGAAGAGTCAGCAACCATTTGATACAAGGCATTAATCAAAACAGTGTCTGAAGGGTATCGACTTTGCTGTAAAAACTGCTCGGCAAAGCCAGCATACTGCTTCAGAAATGCTTGTATTCCTTCTTCTCCCTCAAGTGCAAAAAGCCGTTCATCAAGTCGTTCAATCCTTACCTCTACCTTAATATTAGCTACCTCTACATCGGGTAGGCAAGCTTGCTCTTCTTTGGTTGCGTCATTTTGGCAAGCACTTATCATTACGATAAAAAACCAATAAATACTGCCTTTTAACAGTAGATTTTTAAGTATTTTCCTCATCTTTCTTGTTTAAAATTTGCAGTAGCTTTAAGCCATTGATCACCTCTTCTTCTACTTCTTTCATGCCAATTATGCCAGCCATAGCAGACATATCCATCACGTATTGCTTGCAGAGCGCCTTCAAGCCATCTTCCAAAATACCAATGGCTTTACTATTACTATCTTCCTCTTTGAGGATTTTAAGGGCTGCGATCATAGTGGTAAGGGTATCTCTCATGAGTTTACTTTTAAAACGATTTAACGATCTCTACGAAATCTCTGGCCTGTAAAGCTGCCCCTCCAATCAACCCACCGTCTACATCTTTGCAGGCAAAAAGCGCTTTTGCGTTAATAGGCTTACAACTTCCACCATATAAAATAGTGAGGTCTTCAGCAATGGCTTCTCCATATTTTTCTTTCACTAGTTGGCGTATAAAAGCGTGTATTTCTTGTGCTTGTTCGGTGGTGGCGGTTTGGCCTGTACCAATGGCCCAGATAGGCTCATAGGCAATCACCACTTGCTTGAATTGTTCACTACTAAGAAAAAAGAGACTTTCCTCTAGTTGTTGTTTGATAAAATCGAAATGCGTATTGCTTTCTCTTTGTGTAAGTGACTCTCCACAGCAAAAAATGGGTTTCATACGATGTGCTAAAACGTGTGTTACCTTCTTCGCCAAGAGGGCGTTTGTTTCCTGAAAAAGCGTACGGCGTTCACTATGACCTACAATTACGTAAGATACATTAACAGAAGAGAGCATCTCAGCGGAGACCTCACCTGTATAGGCGCCTTGGTCGAAAGAGGCACAGTTTTGAGCGCCTAAAAAAATAGGCTGAAAACTTTCGATTTGTTGACAAGTCGGATATAAGTGTGTGTAGGGAGGCGCAATGATAATCTTTACTTCCTTATCTAGCACCTCATCCTTTACAATATGTACTATCTCAGAAACTAAACTTTTACCCTGCTGAATACTCTTATTCATTTTCCAGTTTCCTGCTACAATTTTTTGTCTCATACAACTCACTTAAAATTTAAAAGCTCAAATTTAAGAAAATAAAGTAAGCACCAAAACGAAATTGACGCTAGGAGACACTTACAGATAAAGAACTATTCATAAAAATAGTGGTGCTATTTTTAGAATTTGGTTTATTTATTGCCGATCTTCTCTACAACGCGAAAACCCTCAAAGTACTTACCTATATGTTGATACTACGCAGAAGATTTCCCTTATTTTTTTTATTGTTCCTATTCACACACCTTTTACAAGCACAAAACCCTATGAGTAAAGATTTTTATCCCAAGGCTTGGAAAGAGATAGACAAGTTTATAGCAGAAGGCTTACCAGCATCTGCCTTGGAGAAAGTAGAAGAAGTATACCAACGCGCCGAGAAAGAAAAAGTAGCAGATCAGCTAGTAAAAGCTGTCATCTACAAACTGAAACTTACTGACTACAAAGAAGAAAATGCGTTTGTTAAAAACTTAATTCAACTTAGAAAAGAAGCCGAAAAAGCCCAGCACCCTGTAAAGCCATTGCTCCATTCTATGCTAGCAGAAATGTATTGGCAGTACTATACGAATAATCGCTGGCGTTTTAACCAACGTACACAGGTAGTAGGCTTTGAGCAAGACGACATAGAAACGTGGAGCCTGGAAGATATCGTGGCGCAAACTGTAAAACATTATGAACTTTCTTTAGAAGAGGCAGAGCAGTCGAAAGCCATAAAAATTGATGTATATGATGACCTCCTACAGGGAGGTAACGCAAAAGGAAGAAGCCTAAGACCCACCCTATACGACTTCTTAGCCCACCGTGCCGTAGACTTTTACGCAAGTGAAGAACCCACGCTTTCAAAACCAGTGTATCAATTTTATATTAATGAAGAAAAATACTTACAGCCTATAGCTGACTTTATACAGTTAGATATTACCAGTAAAGACTCCCTTTCTTTCAAGCTACATGCCTTACAAATACTACAAGAGCTAGCCGAGTTGCATATAAAAGATACCCTACCAGATGCATTAGTACATATAGACCTAAAACGCTTAGACTTTGTATATAGACACCTTACACTTTCTAACAAGGACGACTTATACTTAGCAGCCCTAAAAGCCTTAGAGCAGCGTACCTCAGTCTTTCCTATTTCTACTACTGTAATATACCGAATGGCGCTTGTATGGAGAGCTAAAGAGCAACAGTATAATCCCTTACAGAGCGATGACCACAAGTGGGATTTAAAGAAAGCCTATGAACTATGTGAAAGAGCGAAAGTACTTTTTCCGAAGTCTGAAGGCGCTATAAATGCAACAAGCTTACAGGCCTCCATTCAATTCAAGCGAATAGCTGTTAAAATAGAGGAAGAAACAGTTCCTGAACAGCCTTTTAAAGCTTATATTCAGTATAAAAATACTGATAAAGTTTACTGGCGTATCATTAAAACCTCTCGTAAAGAAGTACAAGCTGAGCGTATTAAGTGGGATCGTAGTTACGATGTGGATAGAGAACAAAAGTTTTTAGAGCACTTTCTAGTAAAAACACCTGTAAAAACAGGCGAAGTAAGCCTACCACTTGATGGAGACTACCAACTACATGCTACTGAAATAAAACTAGACGCCTTACCAGTAGGTGAGTATATGGTATTGGTAAGCGATAGGGCAGACTTCAAACTTAGCGAAAATTCCCTCAGCTATGGTTTTACAACTGTTTCTAGCTTGAGTTATATACATCGAAGCAATACAGCAGGCCAAGCAGAAGTATATGTATTAAACCGAAAAACAGGCGCGCCTATGGCAGGTGTTAGCGTGCAAATGTATTTCACTGAATATAGTTCCAGACGAAGAAGATATGTACGTGTTAACGGTCCTACCTTAGCCACCAATAAGGAGGGGTATGTTATTTTTCCACACCAAGCAGTTCCTCAAAGAAGGAATTTCCTTTTAGAATTTAAACAAGGAGAAGACTTCAATAGTACCTCAGAAATAGACACTTATCAAGATTATGGAAATGTATACCAAAACAAGAGAGGTGTGCCTAGTTCCTATACACAAGTCTATTTCTTTACTGATCGCGCTATTTACCGCCCTAACCAAACACTTTATTATAAAGGGTTGGTGGTTACGACTAACGGAAAAGATAATGAGATTCTTAAAAACTACACGACAACAGTATACTTTTATGATGTAAACCATCAGGTAGTTGCCCAACAGGAAGTCACTACCAACGAGTATGGTACGTTTGAAGGAACGTTTAATACGCCAGCGGGCGGTCTTATGGGGCAAATGTACCTAAAGGCTGTCAACTCAACGCACAATTTCTCTGTAGAAGAATACAAACGCCCTCAGTTTGAAGTAACCTTCCAACCGATTGAAGGGAGCCCGCGACTGAATGAAGAAGTGGTAGCTGTAGGGAAGGCCAAAGCATACTCGGGTGCTAATATAGACGGCGCACAGGTGCAATATCGTGTGGTAAGAGAAGCCAAGTTTCCCTACTGGTGGTACTACTGGCGTGGTTACTACCCAAACTCTCCTGCCATGGAAATTACCAAAGGGGTAACCCAAACCGATGAGCAAGGACAGTTTGAAGTAAAATTCAGCGCACTGCCAGATCAAAACATCACCAAAGAGGCTGAACCTACCTTTACGTATACTGTCTATGCAGATGTAACTGATATTAATGGTGAGACACACAGCCAGCGTACTTTTATCAATGTAGGATACAAAACGCTGAATGTACGCATTGATTTACCTGGAAAAATCAATCAGACAGAAGCGGGCGTGGCAGAAAAAACGTATGAAATTAGTACCACCAATCTAATGGGTACTTTCCAAGCGGCTAAAGGAGAGATTAAGATTTATCGTCTTAAAGCGCCAGATCGCCTCTATCGCCAACGTTTACTTCCACAGCCCGATCTTCATATCATTCCTGAAAAAACGTACAGAGAACTCTTTCCGTACGACCTCTACAAAGACGAGAACAATCACTACAATTGGGCGCGTGAAACAGAAGTATTCTCACAAACTTTCAATACGGCTGAAGAGAAAAACCTCCTGCTCAATAACCTTCCTACTTGGAAGCAGGGGGAATATGTATTAGAGATTACCTCACAAGATCAATATGGACAAGCCGTAAAAGGAAATACCTATTTTACGGTATTTTCTACTAAAAGTAATCAAATGCCTTTCCCTACCTATGAATGGGTGGCGGCTGTTGATATTTCTGTAGAGCCTAATGAAACCGCTAAAATTCTTTATGGCACTAGCGCAAGCGCCAAAATACTCTATGAAGTAGAGCATCAGGGGGAAATTATTGAAAGAAAATGGCTCAACCTAAAAGACGAACAATCTCTTTATACCATCCCCATTAAAGAAGCGTACCGCGGGAATATTGCTACCTACTTTACTTTTATTAAAGAAAATCGACTTTATCGGTACGTAGAAGTAATTAATGTGCCTTATACCAATAAAGAGTTGGATATTGAGTTCCAAACTTTCAGAGATAAACTGCAACCTGGTGAAGAAGAAGAATGGCGTTTGACTGTGAAAGGCAAGAAAGGTGACCAAGTAGCTGCAGAAATGGTAGCAACCCTTTATGATGCCTCTCTAGATGTTTTCAGACCTCACCAGTGGTATTTGAATCTTTACCGTAGCTTTATTGCTACCCTCCGTTGGGATAGCCGTAATGAATTCAGTATAAATAATTTCAAGGTTTATGAACGGAGCTGGAACAAGGGTGTTTCTGGTCAAAACACCATCTACTACGATGCGCTTAGCTGGTTCGACTACAGTTTTTATAGCTACTACTACCGTTCTTATGAATTTGGAGGAGAACTAGAAGAGGTAGCCGTAGTTGGTAAGAACAAACGTATGAAGGGGAAAGATAAAAAGACTGCCCAACAACCTATGGAAGATCGGATAGCCGCAGATGAAGCAAATGAGGAAGATGGCGTAGCAGCGCCTGCAACGCTTCTTACAGATGAGGAAAAGGAACCTGAAGATTTAGAAAATGTAAAGGTACGTACTAATTTCAATGAGACGGCCTTCTTCTATCCAGCCATTCGTACCAATGAGCAAGGTGAGCTAGTCATTGCCTTTACTATACCCGAAGCGCTTACTCGTTGGAAGATGATGGGATTCGCACATACACAAGACTTACGATATGGGCTCATCAACAACGAACTAGTAACCCAAAAAGAGCTTATGGTAGTGCCTAATCGGCCTCGTTTTTTCCGTGAGAACGATCGTATGCAATTTTCGGTGAAAATAAGTAGCTTGGTAGAGAAAGCGCTAGCAGGCGAAGCAGAGTTACAGTTTTTCGATGCCTTGACGATGGAATCCATCGACACTAAAATGAGTAATCAAAAACGTAGGCAAAAGTTCTCTCTTGAACCTGAGCAAAGTACCTCACTCAGTTGGTCAATAGAAATTCCAGAGGGAATACAGGCCATTACCTACCGGGTAGTAGCCAAGGCGGGCAACTTTTCAGATGGGGAAGAGCGTTTACTGCCTGTTATTACCAATCGTATGCTAGTAACCGAGACACTCCCACTGCCTATTCGCGGCAATCAAACCAAGCAATTCAAGTTTGAGAAACTAGCCAACAATACTTCCGAGACGATACGTCACCAGCGTTTTACATTAGAGTTCACTTCCAATCCTGCTTGGTACGCCGTACAGGCGCTACCCTACTTGATGGAGTACCCTTATGAGTGTGTAGAGCAAACATTCAGTCGCTTCTATGCCAATAGTATTGCCTCTCACATTGCCAATGCTCATCCGAAAATCAAGCAAGTATTTAATACTTGGAAAAATATACAACCTGATGCCTTACTTTCTAACTTGGAGAAAAACCAAGAGCTTAAGACAGCCCTACTAGAAGAAACCCCTTGGGTGCTAGATGCCAAAGATGAAAGCGAGCGTAAGCGTAGGGTAGGAGTACTATTTGACTTAAATCGGATGGCCAATGAACAAGAAAGAGCCATCCGTAAAGTACTCGAAGCGCAAGTAGCCAGTGGCGGATTTGTATGGTTCAAGGGTTTCCCAGAAGATCGCTACATGACGCAACACATTATAGCAGTTGTAGGGCATTTGGATGTACTGGGTGTAAAAAAGATTCGTGAGGATAGCCGCCTGGTAAATATGACCAACAAGGCACTGGGCTATATGGATAGAGAACTTAAGGAAGACTACGACCGCTTGAAAGGGCTTGCCAAACGAGGAAAAATCAAACTAGAAGACGATCACTTAGGCTACATTCAGGTACATTACCTATACACAAGAAGCTACTTTACAGACAAACCCATCCCCCAAAACACCAAAGAGGCCTTTGACTACTTTATGGGGCAGGCCAAGAAGTACTGGGTAAGACGTAGCATTTATATGCAGGGAATGATAGCACTTAGTATGCATCGTTATAAAGAAACAGAGACACCCAAGGCCATCGTGAAATCACTCGATGAACGCGCCTTACATTCTGAAGAAATGGGTATGTACTGGAAAGCCAATAGAGGCTATTGGTGGTACCAAGCACCTATAGAAAGACAAGCCTTGCTTATAGAGATGTACGACGAGGTAACACAAGATCAAGAGGCAGTAGAAGCTATGAAGGTATGGTTACTCAAGCAGAAACAGACCCAGAACTGGAAAACGACCAAGGCAACAGTGGAGGCTTGCTATGCGCTACTACGACGAGGAACAGACTTACTCGCAAACGATAAACTTGTAAAAGTAAAAGTAGGAGATAAAACAGTAGACCCTCGTAACGATCCTAATATTTCAGTAGAAGCAGGAACAGGGTATTATAAAACAGCTTGGACGGCCAGTGAGATAAACGCACAAATGGGTAACATCACTGTTACCAAAGAGAATGAAGGGGTCGCTTGGGGTGCTGTCTATTGGCAGTACTTTGAGCAGCTCGATAAAATTACCTCTGCTGAAACCCCTTTGAAGTTGAAAAAGCAGCTCTTCATTCAAAAAAACTCAGATACAGGGCCAGTACTTACGCCTATTAGCAAAGAAAACAGCCTTAAAGTAGGCGGCTTGGTGAAAGTAAGAATTGAACTACGTGTAGACCGAGATATGGAATACGTACACTTAAAAGATATGCGTGCCTCAGCCTTTGAGCCCGTAAGTACACTCTCTACTTACAAATACCAAGATGGACTGTATTATTACGAAAGCCCGCGTGACTTAGCTACCAATTTCTTTATGGGTAGGCTTAATAAAGGTACCTATGTATTTGAGTACGCGTTGAGGGTCTCACAAAAAGGTGATTTTTCCAATGGTATTACTACGATACAATGTATGTACGCGCCTGAATTTAGTAGCCATTCAGCAGGCATCAGAGTAACGGTAGAGTAGCCTTTTCGAGCACAAAGAATTACAAAAATAAACATCAGCAAAGGATTCGTCCTTTGCTGATGTTTTACTTTCAATAGGCTTCTAGTACTTAAGAGGAAGCTTGTTGATGAATCACGCTAAGTAAGGCCTCCTTTGATAAAGCGCCTGCTTGGCGCCAAACATTTTTTCCACTTTTAAATAACATAAAAGTAGGAACGCTCTTTACCTGATATTGATTGGCGAGGGCAGGGTTCTTGTCTATGTCAATCTTTATTATGCGGGCTTTCCCTTCTGTAGCTTGGGCTACTTCCTGTAGAATAGGAGCCATAGTCTTACATGGGCCACACCAGTCAGCATAAAAATCAATAAGAATCGGTTGCTCGCTCTGTATAAGTTGATTGAAATTTCCTTTGGCCATGAATTTTGAGGGTTAGATAGTGCAAAAAATAAATATGAATAAAAATATGTACTACGAAGTTATCTAAAGATAAACCTTGGATAAGCTCTATAACTCGATCCACGCATAGGCGGGTTCAGTTTCTCTAAAAATAGCAATCTCGGGCTCCTTATGATGTTGATCTATTTGAGCGCTAAACTGCTCAAATACTTCCTGCGAAACGACATAAGCTTGTCTCTGTGCTTTTCCTAGTAGCTCATAAGAGCGAGGAACCCATACCTTCTCAGCCCACTGTAAATCTACTGGATGTACATTCATTTCTCGCTGGTCAAAAAGCCACTGCGTGATCTCATAACCTTTTGCGAGCTTCAGCGCCACATCTAGCGCTACACGATACTCTTGACTATGGGTAATACCTTGGAAAACTACCTCTATATAAGCCGCTTCTTCATGGAAGATAATGCTGATAGTCTCTCCCTGTAGGATTACTCTATCCTTCTCGATCGTCATAAGTGTTAGGTCTTGTTTAACTTCTCTAGTAAAGTTAAGTACTTTCTATGAAAAAAGAACGCCCCGTTAAGAAAAATACAACAAAGGCTTAGAATACCTAAACCTTTATTACACAACGTTCAAAACTTATCTGTATGTTTATCCAAAAACAACTATTTAGGTACAACAAAAAATAGTACACAATGTTAGACATATAAATTTCTTTAATATATTTGTATATATTCCAAAAGAAGACAGTTCAAGAATAAATCAAATAAAACTTATTTCGAATAATGACAGGAATTGTTATCGCTTCAGCTATCGCATTCACCGTAGTCATACTGTTTTTGGTAGGGCTGTTGCTCTTCGCTCAATCTCAGTTAGTATCTAGTGGTGATGTAAGAATCGTGATCAATGGAGACACGGAAAACCCTTTGGTAGTGCCTGTGGGTTCTACACTTTTAACTACTCTAGCTACCTCAAACAAAGAAATTTTCTTACCCTCTGCTTGTGGAGGAGGAGGTACTTGTGCGATGTGTAAATGCCAGATTATGGAAGGTGGAGGTGATGTACTCCCCACAGAGACAGTACACTTAAGCCGTAAAGAGAAAGAAGAGAAAGTAAGACTCGCTTGCCAAGTAAAGGTAAAGCAAGATATGGAGATAGAGATACCAGAAGAGATATTTGGTATCAAGAAGTGGGAGTGTGAGGTAGTTTCTAATTATAATGTGGCGACTTTCATTAAAGAGTTTGTCGTGAAGCTACCAGAAGGTGAAATCTTGGACTTTGAGTCAGGTGGCTACATTCAAATTGACGTACCTACGCTAGAAGTTGATTTTGAGAAATTCGATATTAAGCCTCATCCAGATGATCCTATGGGACCAGATAAGTTTAAACCCGACTGGGACAAATTTAATCTCTGGACGTTGAAAATGAAAAATGATGAAGAGCAGTTTAGAGCATACTCTATGGCCAATCATCCTGCAGAAGGAAACATTATTATGCTCAACATTCGTATTGCCACGCCCCCTTGGGACAAGGCTAATAACCGATGGATGGACGTAAATCCTGGTATTTGCTCTTCTTATGTGTTCTCAAGAAAACCTGGTGACAAGGTTACCATCTCTGGTCCTTACGGAGAGTTCCACATCAACCCTACGCAGCGAGAAATGGTGTACATTGGAGGAGGAGCAGGAATGGCTCCACTACGCTCACACATCTTCCACTTGTTCCACACAGAGAAAACAGATCGAAAAGTGTCTTATTGGTATGGTGGACGCTCAAGAAGAGAGCTCTTTTACACTGAACACTTTAGAAAAATAGAAGAGGAGTTTCCTAACTTTAGTTATCATATTGCTCTTTCTGAGCCACTAGAAGAAGATGGGTGGAAGGTGAAAGAAGACATGGAAGACAAAAACGGAGAGGGATACACAGGTTTTATACACAAAGTATTATACGATAACTATCTTAGCAAACACGCCGAACCAGATGAGGTAGAGTACTATCTGTGTGGACCGCCTATGATGAACGCGGCCGTCCTAAAAATGCTAGAGGAACTAGGTGTTCCAGAAGAAAATATTCGTTTTGATGACTTTGGTGGTTAATTATAGACCTTCGTCTACAAATTGAGGATAGGGAGCTGTATAGCTCCCTATTGTTTTTATAACAGTAGACACAACCTTCCTTACCATAAAACCTAAACGACTGGTCACTTTTGTAATAAATTGACCTCTAGGAATACTTATGTGATGTAGGGGTTCGTTCTAAACAATACGACACACTTATTTGCAATATTCAATTACATAAATATTACTTTAATGAACAAAAGAATTATCCTTTGGGCAATAGCCTGTTTGATCTGCTTGCAGATGAACGCCCAGAACAAGATCGAGTTTATCGAATATGACTTACCAAACGGTTTACACGTAATTTTACATGAAGATAAAAGTGTGCCCACAGTGATGGTAAGTGTTCTCTATCATGTAGGTTCCAAAAATGAGGATCCAAACCGTACAGGCTTTGCTCATTTTTTTGAACACCTTATGTTTGAGGGTTCAGCCAACATAGATCGAGGAGAGTTTGATAAGTACTTAGATGAGGCTGGTGGGGTTAATAATGCTAACACTTCACAAGACCGTACTTTTTACTTTGAGGTATTGCCTGCTAATCAGCTAGAGCTAGCGCTCTGGATGGAGTCAGAGCGAATGCTCCACGCCAAAGTTGACAAAAAAGGCATTGAAACACAAAGAGAGGTGGTAAAAGAGGAAAAACGCCAGCGGATAGACAACCAACCTTATGGCTCTATCTTAGAAGAGGTAATGAAGCGTGCCTACACCAAACATCCTTACCGATGGACACCCATTGGTTCCATGGAGCATATTGATGCAGCAAAAGAAGTAGATTTTAAGAATTTCTATGCCACTTATTATGTTCCTAACAATGCTACGTTGTCAATTGCAGGGAATATCGACATCAAACAAACTAAAAAGTGGATTGATTTATACTTCGGAGGCATTCCCAAAGGAAAAGACGTTCCACGTCCGAATGTAGAAGAAACAGCTCAAATTGTCGAAATAAGAGATGTAGTGTATGATAATATTCAACTACCTGCGGTGATTCATGCCTTCAAAATTCCTAATCATAATAATGAAGACTACTACGCAATATCGATGTTGATGCAGCTTCTTTCACAAGGAGAGAGCTCACGCTTTAACAAATCCATTAAAACAGAGCAAGAGAAGGCACTCTTTGTGGGGGCTTTCCCTTTCGATTTGGAAGACGAACCTAACATAACGATCACTTTCGGTATTGTAAACGCAGGCGTAAAACCTGAAGATTTAGAAAAAGCGATGGAGGCAGAGTATGTAAAAGTGAAGAATGAATTGATTTCTGAGAATGAATTTCAAAAATTAAGAAACCAGATAGAAAATGATTTTTACACTTCTAACGCGACCGTTCAGGGTATTGCAGAGAGCCTAGCCAACTACCATGTTTATTATGGAGATGCTAACCTTATTAATACAGAAATTGACAGGTACATGAAGGTAAAGCGCGAGGATATTCAAAGAGTAGCTAAAAAGTACCTAAAGAGAAATAATAGAGTTACGCTTTACTACTTACCTAAACAAAATTAATCGCTTACACTAAACGCTAAGTCATGAAAAAAAGTATTATATATATAGGACTCATATGTTTGAGTATCTCTACTGTTTTTGCACAAAAAAAATTAGATAGAAGTAAAGCGCCAAAACCTGGTGCAGCTCCTCAGATAGAAATAGGAAAGTATGAAAGCTTTACGCTAGAAAATGGACTGAAAGTATACGTCATTGAGAATCGCAAGGTGCCTAGGGTAGCTTACTCACTTATTTTAGATAGAGACCCTCTACTAGAAAGGGAAAAAGTAGGCTACATTAATATTGCTGGTCAAATGCTGAAAACAGGTACCACCAATAAAACAAAAGCACAGATTGATGAGGAGGTTGATTTTATAGGGGCTACCCTCAACACATCAGCCAATAGTGTGTTTGCTAGCTCACTAAAGAAGCATACTGATCAGATTCTGACTCTTATGGCAGAGGTAATACGCAATCCTACCTTTCCACAAGAGGAACTGGATAGAATAAAGAAACAAACGATTTCTGGAATCAAGTCAAATCAAGATGATCCCAACGCCATTTCTGATAATGTAGAAGCGGTACTCTGTTATGGAAAAAACCATCCATACGGTGAGATTGCCACAGAAGAGACTATCCAAAATATAACGGTAGAAGACTGTAAAGCCTATTATCAAAGTTATTTTAAGCCTAACATTGCTTACTTGGCGATTGTAGGAGACATTACCTTAAAAGAGGCCAAGCCACTTGTAGAGAAATACTTGGGAAGTTGGGCTAAGGGAACAGTTAAAACACATACTTATCCTCAACCAGAGCGACCAGCCAAGCGGCAGGTTGCCTTGGTAGAAAAAGCCGCGGCAGTACAGACGATTCTTACCGTTACTTATCCTGTTCCTTATCAGTTGAATGAACCTGATTTTTTGAAGGGACAGCTCATGAACCAAATTTTAGGCAAAGCAGGCTCTAGGTTGTATCGTAACCTACGTGAAGACAAAGGCTTTACCTACGGGGCGTATTCGACCTTAAGTCAAGATGAGCTGATTGGTGTATTTGGTGCTTCGGCAAGTGTAAGAACCGCCGTGACAGATAGTGCTACTCAGGAGTTCCTGTACGAACTAGAGCGCATCAGAAAAGAGGAAGTAAGCGCTGATGAGCTTCGCAGAGCGAAAGCAGTAATGTCTGGTAACTTCGCAAGGTCTATGGAAAGTCCTAATACCATCGCTAGCTTTGCTATTAATACGGCTCGCTACAACTTACCCAACGATTTCTATGCGACTTACTTGGAGCGCCTAGATAAAATTACCGCCAAAGAGATACAAGCAGTAGCGCAAAAGTATATTCATCCTGATAATGCTTACATCGTAGCCGTGGGAGATGTCAAGGCCATAGAAGCCAAGATGAAACGCTTTGGTGAAATAACACAATATGACATATACGGCAATGTAGATACAGGCGTAGATGCCAGTTTGTTAAAAAATACAAGCGTAGAGAAGATCCTAAATAAATACATTGCTGCACTAGGAGGAAGAGAAAAACTCCAAAAAGTAAAAACTGTACAACTCAATATGACCTTGGCAGTACAAGGGATAGAAATGAACTTTATCACTTACCAAAAAGAAGATAAAAAGTACTTGATGGTACAGCAAACACCTTTTGGAGAAATGAAACAAGTCTACGATGGAGAGAAGGCAGTAATGAAAACGCCTCAAGGTAATAAACCACTTGAGGGTGAAGCGCTAGCAGCCATGAAGCAACAAGCGGTGATCTTCCCAGAATTAAACTATAAAAAGAATGCAGATAAGTACGCACTGACAGATGTAAAAACGATCAAAGGAAATCCTGCTTATGAAGTAACCTTTACAGATGCTGCGGGTAAAAAAATACTGCATTACTTTGACATAGACTCGGGCTTAAAAGTAAAAACTGTTGCTCCAGATAATGATGTTACTTGGGGAGACTATCAAGAAGTAGAAGGGGTCAAGTTTCCAGCTACGGCACAACTGCGCATGCAAGGGCAAGAGATTGATGCCAAGATTCAGGCAGAAGTGAATCCTACGCTAAAAGATGAGTTGTTCAGTACCGAGTAAGTATATCTTGTTTCTTACTTGAAATAAGGCCAAAGGTATTTATACCTTTGGCCTTTATTTTCTATTTCGTATAATCTTAGGAACTAAAGTATCTTCTAAGCCACTTGCAACACTTTGCCATAAGATACGAATAAACCCATCTGTACTTTTTTTGTAGTAAGCAATTTTACCTCGTTGCTTCTTATTGGTCTGGTTAAGCAGTAGGTTAACGATGGAAGAAAGAAAGCCTCTTCGCTTGTGTGTGTTCCGCTCCAGCACTTCTACCTTAAAACCTCTATAAACGGCCAGCATGGTACCTTCAACGATGTTATGTTCCATCGTAGTATTAAACTGAATACGCTTCACTTGGCCCTTACGCAATGCAATGTGTGCAGTAGGAGCAATCATTTTGTTAATATAAACAGCGGACATACTTCCTAGTTCTCCCGCCATGTTCATCTTGAATTGAGGCGCTAAAAGTGGCATAAAAATATTAACCGTAAGGATTCCCTCATTCATAAACAAGGTGCTAACAGAAAGTAAAGCAGGTTTTTCTTCTGTCATCAGTGCAGTATCGTTGGTGATACGTGTTAAGTAGGCAGTCATTTGGTTAAAACTAATGGCACCTTCTCCTCTACCTCTCAGGACGTTTTCAGTGTAAAAAATATTCATGCTACGTAGTCCAATCGTATCTATCTTTACATAAAAAGGAATGGCTTGGAGGAGCTCGTTAGGGAGCGGTGGACGACGGTTAGGGTTGGGGGATACGCGTCAGTCGTCAGAGACGCTCAGTCAGAATGCATGTAGGAAAAGTGTATTGATAAAGAGTTTTTGTTGTTGAACGAGTTTTAGAAAATCAATTTTGTTGGCAGTAAGTTGTGCTATAAAAATATTAAAACGCGACTTTTGAAAATTCTTAGAGCGCACCACTTGCTCTTCAGACTGAAGCGGCCGATAACGTATTTGATTGATAGCGAGAGAAGCAGTACGAGAATCGAGCGAAAGGTCTCGGGTAGTAAGCGTATACATACTATCGGGTTGAATGAGCTGATAGCGTTGCGCTGTGAGTTGTATTTCGTCAGCAAGCCCTAGTTTCTTATTCTTCGCTCGTAAGTTGGTATCTATTTCAACATTTGTTAATGTAAGTGCTAAGCCCTCTATATGTTGATAGGTAACTCCTTTATAACCTTGATGCTCATAGGAGATAGTGGCTTCTTGAAGATAGAGCTGATCCAACTTGATAGCCTCAATTGTGCTAGAAGCAGCAAATCGTTCTAGTGTTTCAAGAAGTGTACGCTTTATAGACGCTGTTGGTTTCTCGGTAATTCTCACTTTTGTAACATCTGTAGAAAGCTGTAAAGTAGGCTTACTGAGGAGTACCTCTTTTATATGAAGGACGCCCTGCCGTACATAGCGACGTGCCTCTAACTGCTTGATAGCAAGAGAAGGGAGCTGTAAGTCAAGCCGATTAGGAAGGGAGTAAGCAATTTCAGAAGCCTCTAAAGTGGAGTCACGTGAGTTAAAGGAAAAGCGCCCTATACTTAAATCAAAGTCCTCATAGGGATGTAAAAGCCTGTAATTAAGAAGTTCTAGGGAGAGCGCCTCAGTAAAGAAAAGATGATCACTACTTTGCAGCATAGTAGGCTGAATATGCATCTGCTCAAGTAAAAGTGTGATGTTGTCTGCCTCGTGGGCAATAAATCTTCCTGTAGGAGTTTCGGTAAGTAATAATAAGCTGGCTTCTTGTACAAAAAGACTATCTATACTCAACTGATCGGTGAGGCCACTTACTTGATTGTAAAGAGACTGTTCGGCTTGTTGAATTTTTTGGTACAAGCGATCAACGGAAAAAGTACGGTCAGGTTGATAGCGTGTTTCCATATAAATCATGGGCTTATTCAACAGTATTTTTCCAACTTGTATTTGCTCTTCCTGCCAAATCTTTTGCCAATCTATGCGTAGGCTATGCGCAGTAGGCATCTGGATAGCCATTTGCTCCCCTTGTGAAAAATATACCTCCTGAAAAGTAACAGAAGAATCTAAGTTGCTAATTTGGAAATCTTTAAAACGAAAGAAAAAGCTACTATCTGCCGGATATAGTTGGTACTGTTGTACTTGTAGTTGTATAGTATCCGTGAAAAAGGCTTTAGAAGGGCCTATAGCGGCAGGGTCGATGTCGATGTTGGTCATACGTAGATCTACCTTCTGCGCCTCTTGGAAAATTATTTTTTTGCGGGTATAGGCTTTATGTGTAAACTGCCCCTCCTGTAAATAGATATTCTGGATGGTCAGTTTCTTCCCTATTTTTCTCACTGCCTCTAAAAGCATTTCTCTTATAGGTTGTTCAACAAGTACTTCATCTGTTATTGAGGTAGTATCCAGTGCGGCCTTTTGCGCACCATTATAATGTGTTTGTAAACGAGCAGTGGGCCGATCGATCAGTAGATCACCTGCTAAAATGGCATTGTCAAACAAAAGTGCTCTCCAATTTAAAGAAGAAAGTTGTATAGTAGCAGCAGCAAGGTTGATTCTTTCTTTCTGTGCAAAGCGTACCTCATAAAAATCAAGAAAAGGGGACTTACGAGGGCGTAATGCGACTTGGCGAGCTGTAAAAGAAAGGGCATCGTCGTTTAAAGATAACTGATATTGCTGCGCCTGCACCTCAGTAAGTTGAGCAAGGACTGCTGTAAGGGTAGTGGTTTGCCTAGTAGTAGTTTGAATATAAATGGGATCAAAAGTAACTTGAATGGCTTGTGCTTGCTGTAGCCAAGTCCCTTGTTTACTTGCAATACTTTGTTGAAAAGCACCCTGAACTATTTGTAATTTTTCCACTGCCAATACATCAGTAAATTTCTTGATAGTCTTGGCTAAGTCAAGGGGTGTAGTATCGCGGCGAGCAGGTGTATGCAGCTTTACGATAGGTGCTGTGAGCTTTATCCGTTGAATAGGAAGTCTACGGAAGTTCCAATAGTTTTGCCAGTCGATTTCATTAATGGTGAGTTTTTTGAAGTCCAAACTTAATTGACCTGCCTTCCAAAACGATACATTTTGTATTGTAAAATGGTCATTACGCCAGTGTAGTCGTTCAATACTACCCGCTAGCGTCTGATGTGAGTGTTTCAAGGTATACTTTTGAACAGTGGCTTCTACGGCCTTGGCGAACAAGAAGTCTTTAGAAGTGCTATCGAGCTTAACACTATCGAGCTGTATAGCTAACTGTCGAATATGATGAGAAAGACGTTGTCTATCTTGGGTGTAGTTATGAAGTGTCAAGCGTCCCCTTTGAAGTTGTATCCGACGAATTTGTAGCGATTTGAGTTGTGTGCGAAGGACTTGGGCTGCTTTTTTTCGTAAGCTATATCCTACGTCGATTGGCGAGAAAGATCGTTTAGCTGCTACTTGATGCTGCGATTGCCATCGAGGCCGAAGCACTTCTAGCTGGTCGATAGTGAGTTGTCTAGCAAAAAGTAGTTGGCGCACGCTCATCTTCCTGAGGGCGACGTGAGCAATCGTTAACTGTTGGTTAGTATCTTGGCGATATTGTACATTAGCGACCCGAAAGGTAGAATCTTTGATCAGGAACTGTGCTTGTTTGGCAACCAGCGAGGTATTGTTTGGCAACAACAGCCTGTAACGTTGGATGTAAAGTTGGAAGTCCTCAGAAAATAACCACTTTTCTGTATCGAGCAAACGCTCAGCACTGATACAAGTATGTTTCGTTTGTAAAGAGACAGCGTTAAAAAAATGCTGCAAGGTATCTTGCTGCTTTAGTATAGTCCAGTGAAGATTAGCCCTTTCTAGATGAAAGTCTTCTATGTGTAAAGCAGGTGTTACTTTTTGTGTTTGCGTTACTATTTTATTGAAAATCTCTTGAGTAGTAGCTTGTTGCGAAGAGGTTTTTTTGTAGCGCTGATCTGTTTGTAAAGTGACAGTGGGGTTGAGTAGGTGAAAACGTCCTATAGCTAGTGTATCTTCCTGAAGGAAACGAATCCATTGAATATTCAAAAGTTTAAGGGCAGGAATATGCGCTTTAATGCGAAATTGCTGTAAGCTACTGTCCCGATGAGCAAAGTTACGCCAACGTGTTAAATCTTGTTTTAATTTGATGTCTTCTAAAAGAATGGAGGCTTGTAAAGGATTAATGTCAAGGTGATCAATTTGAAGGCGGTACAAACCTTTTGTTTGCGCATAAACGGTTTCAGTGATACGATCTTTTATATAAGGGTTGATAATAAAGTGAATACTTAGCCAACCTATAAGGAGGCCTCCAAATAAGCTAAATCCTACCGCTAAAAGTAAACGCCGTACAAAAACTTGAAAAGAAAAAGTGTTCTTCTCTTCTTGGTTATGTGTAGCGTTGCTCTCTCCCTTTGACATAAAACAAAAAATGCTACAAGTAAATATAAAAAATATGCTTGAAATAGGTAATAAAGAGAGCCTATGATTTTCTCAAAAGTACTTTACATGAAAACCCGACATTTTGGAAAGGTATGTTCTATGGCTCTTAGCTCTTCAAGGGAGATGGCATTTTCATTGATGGATAAGACGCGTAAGGCCTTTAATTGCTTTATCTGGTTGATAATAGTAGTGAGGTTATTTTTAGCTAGATTAAGGTTAGACAAACTTTGAAGGGGTGTGAGGTCTGGGAGACGCGTAAGCATATTCCCGTGCATATCTAGGTTTTCCAAGTGAATCATTTTGGGGATCATCCCTGGAAATTCCTGAAATAAATTTCTCGCTAATGTAAGGCTTTTTAGCTTACGAAGTTGCTTTATTTCTTTGGGTAGAGAAGATAACTCGTTATTAAGTAAAAACAAGAACTCAAGTGATCGAAGCTCACTAATTTCTTCAGGTAAGGTTGAAATTTGATTTTCAGATAAGTAAAATTGCCTCAATCGAGATAAATAACGAACAGAAGTGGGTAGAAAAGTAAGGTTACATCCGCCTACAGCTAAAAACTCCAACGACTGGAGCTGCATAATAAAAGGAGGGAGTCGTTGAAGAGGATTATTACTAAGGTTTAAGTACGTTAAACCTCTAAAATCTTTTATCTGTGAGGGTACGTACCGACAATTCTTATTAATGTAAATTAACTTTTCTTCTCGAATAACCTCTGCTAAGTCTTGATCGGGGAAGTCTTGTGAAAAACGCTCAAATAAGTATTTTCGTAATTGCCGCAATGAAGGGTGTGCTTCGCTCATCGTTAAAGCAAGCTTGTAGGTATCGGCCTGATAAAAGAGCCGTTTGAAGTTATCAACAATGGACGCCTCTGTAGACATGTAATAATCAATAGATAGATGTATTCTACAAAAAAAGTAAGCCTCCTATGTAGGCTTAGCTGGCCAAAATATCTATGGTAGGGTTCATCATAAAGTAATCTTGCTTTTCTTCAGGCATAATTTTCAGTACGTTGGCTAGTACTAATAAAACTAAAGTCCTGGAAGCAATTTTACGAGATATTTGCGCCAAATCAGCAAATTGATCGAGGGTAATCTGTGCGTGACTCGCTAGGTAAGCCATAAGGAGTTGTTCTTTCTCACCATAGCTGAAGCAAAAGTTTTTATCCTTTTTTGTTTGCTTTAGTACCTCACGCATCTCTTTACTCGCCTGAATACTTCTATCTTCAACCCGTACGTATACCTTACGTGCTTGTACATCTTCCGAGCGCAAGACATAGTGGGGGGCGCTAATACTTTTAGGGATGTGAAAGGCAAGGACCTCGCGCTCATAGTTTTCATCTACAGCGATATGCTCTAGTGTGTAATTGATGGTAGGAAAGCAATATTGGTGAATGGCCTTAGTAAGTAAATACTCATCTTCTTCAGGAAACTTTAAGCCCTTTACCTCCTTATCATCACTTACTCCGATAAGGAGGATACCGCCTTCTGTATTGGCAAAGGCCACTACTTCTCTGATGATTTTTTCGGGATGGTTCGATTTCAGTTTAAACTCTAAGTGCCGCCCTTCGCCCTGTCTCACAAGTTTTTGTAGTTCTTGCACATCCATATCGCTATTACGTTTTAAAGAGAAGATTACACTCTAATATAATCAACTGAATCTAAATAAAATAATTCACTCTCTCCTTAATTTTTATATTAACGAATTTTAAATTTGCTTATTAAGTAATGGCAGCGCAGCGAGGTTTTTGAGCAAGGAAGGTTTTTTAATTTTCTGTAAAGCAACTAGATGGCGCTCGTGGTGGCAATCAGTACCTACAAAACCTATCCGCTGTTGTGTAAGTAATTGCTCAGCTAGCTTCTTGGCCTCTTTATCGTAATAGCCTACTAAAGAGTTGAGGTTGATCTGCAGGTGAACGCCCTGTGTGTATAACTGCTCAAGTAGGGTAGCATCTTCCCACAAATATACATAACGCTCAGGGTGAGCAAAAACAGGTTGATAGCCTTGAGATTTCATCAAAAAGATAGCTTCCTCCAAAAAAGGCGGACGATTCAAGAAAGCCGTTTCAAAGAGAAGATAACGCTCACCAAATGTAAGAAGTGGACTACCCGCTTGCAATTGCCGTAGCATCCATTCATCAAGATAATACTCTGCTGCTGCCTCCAGTGTAATGGAAATTGGTAAGGAGGCAACCGCTTCCTTCACCAAGGTGAGCTTCTCCAGAATAATTTCTGGGGTGTTTTTGTAGTAGTCTTGCATAATGTGTGGTGTAGCAATAAGTTTCCTGTATCCCATTTGGTGCAGTGAAGTAATTAATTGAAGGGCTTCTTCTAACGTTTTAGCACCATCGTCTATGCTTGGGAGCCAATGGGCGTGCATATCCGTATGGATTGTTTGAAAGAGCTTGGAGGGAGTAAATTGAGAAGATTTAAATAGACCAAACATTATTTCTTAAATCGCTTCGTGAGTCGTTGCCACCAGGGCTGTTGGCTAGTTTCTTCATAGTAGCCCCCATAGCCATAGCGGTAGCCACCATACTTATTACGTCCTTCTGTAGCATTCAATACTAAACCTACATTTTGTAGTTCATTACTTCGAACAAGCTTTGCGATGTTCTTTGCAAATTCTTTTTTAGAATACTCTGCTCTAAGTACAAAGATGCGTAAAGTGGTGCTTTGCATAATGAGGACACCATCTGTTACTAAGCCTACAGGTGGTGTGTCTAGGATTACAATATCGTATAAGGTTTGTAAGGTATCTATGAGTGCGTTGAATTCTTCTCTGAGAATGAGCTCAGAAGGGTTAGGAGGAATAGGTCCTGCCGTAATGTAATCGAGATTCTCTACGGTAGACGATTGAATACACTCCTGATAACTATGGCGTCCAATTAATATTGTACTTGTCCCTTTTACATTCCCTGCATCGAAGGCCATATGCAATTTGGGTTTTCGCATATCTAGGTCTACAATGACGACTTTTAGATTAGACATAGCGATGATACCCCCTAAGTTGGTAGCCACGAATGTTTTCCCCTCTCCGCTGATGGTAGAGGTAATGGAGATTACCTTTTTCCCTGCTTGTCCCACTTGACCGTGAGAAAGCATAAAATCTAAGTTGGTACGAATACTTCTGAACGCTTCACTGATAAAAGACTTGGGCTTATTATGAACCACTAATTTTGAGAAATCCATCTTAGCTTGGGCGTACTTAGGCACAGCGCCTAAAATGGGGAGAGATACGAGGCGTTCTAGCTCTCTTTGGTTAGATATCTTGTTGTGAAGTAAGTATTGCAGTACAATAAGTGAGAGGCTTAGAAAAATCCCCAAGCCAGTAGCTCCTGCGTATATCCCCAACTTATTAGGAGAAATAGGTTCACGTGGTAAACTGGCGGGAGCAAGTACCTCAAAACCAGGCACTACGCCCGCGGCTGCTAAACCTAGTTGTATTTTTTGCTTAGCCAACTCAAAGTAATAATTTTCTATAAACTCGTAGTTTTTTTTGATTTTGCTGAGCTCAGTAGCTTTCGATGGTAACCCAATGAAGTCACGTTCCATCTTTTGCATTTTCAGTTCTATATCTATGATATCATCACTGATTTGTTCTTTAGAACGGCGAAGCAGTTTGTCAATATCTCTTTTAAGAAAATCAAACTGTTGTTTCTTCTTGGTAAAGTTATAAGTAGTTTTATATTCAGAAAGCGCCAATTGTTCTTTCTCAAGCTTGAGTGCGTTGAGTCTAGTAATATAGTCATTAAGAGCAGCAGGGGTGCTTTCAGGTAAGATAAAGGTAAGGTCTTCTATTCCTTTTGGTTGGTTGACGATAGCGCGTAGTTCAATAATATCACGAAGCTGATTGTTAAAGGCTACTCTTTGCTCAATGAGTCCTTCAAACTTATCGAAGTAAGCACCAATCTTCTTATCCACATTATCAGTCTTATTTTCAAGAATGAATCCTTCCAGCCTCCCTTCTACAATATCAAGTTGCTGTTCTGCTCTTTCTATCTCTTGTTCTAGGTACTTTCTTTTTTGAACATTCTCTCTGTTTTTGTTTTCAACGGTTTTGATAGTATATACACTGTCAACCGTATTGACGATATCTTGCGCTTTATTAAGATTATAATCTTTGAAAGAAACACCAATTACACCTGCTTTGGCATTAAGAATTTCTACTTCTAAGTTATCATTCAGGTAACTCATTAAGTAGAGCTTGTCGTAAATCAAAAAATAATAAGGGGTGTTATCACGTTGAAAATCTCTATTCTTTGTAATTACAAACCGGAAAGAGGGTGTGCTGATTACCTTCCCAAAAAAACCCTTGTAATTTATCTCGTTTCCTTGAAGTTCGTATGTCAATTCATATTGGTTATTCTTAAGATGCTTCACATAGAAGCGGGTTCCATAGGCTGTTTCATCGATAACTTCATAAATAACGGAGAAAGGTGTACTTTTATATACCTCTTGCTCTAGAATACGCCCTTCTGCAAAATAGCTAATGGATAGATTCAATGTACTAATAACCTCTTCATAGATCAGAGGTGACTTAATAATTTCTAGTTCTCCAGCAAGATCGTCAGTAGGGTTGTTCTGTAACGCTTTCGCTAATCCAAATTGAGGAACTTTCCTTTCTTCCATTTTTAAACTTGCAGATGATTGATAAACTGGTTTAATATAACGCAGCGCCGTGTAGGCTCCCAATACACATATTGCGGGTAGTAAAATAAGCCAAAGCCAATTCTTACGGACAATACTCTTTACTTTCTCTGGGTCGAAATCGCTGAGAAAGTCATCCTCATTGTTTTCTAGCGAAGGGTTCGCCATAAGTTGCCTGTATTTTCGGTCTTCTGTTTTAAAATGGTCAATCAAATGAAATAGCGTTTATCTATCTAATACTAGAAAAGTCAACGTTAAAGTAGTCACTATAAAACTTAAGAACGGAGAAATGTCATTGATAGATTCCAAAAATGTTCTTCTTATAGGTTCCAAGTAAACGATATCACCTGGTCTGAGGCGTAAATTGACCCTTCTTACCCCTTCTATACTTGTCAAATTAATTACATATATATTAGGATTTTGTAAGTCACCTCTGATCAGTCTTATGTTGGTAGTACGTACATTATTAGGAACCCCACCAGTTTGTGCAATAGCTTCTATAAGGGTCATGTTTTCATTGAGTAAAGGTATTACTTGACCTGTTTGGCCCTTGAAGAGGATGATGCGATGATTATTACAGACAGTTCTAACAAATGACTCTTTAAAGTATTGTCCAAAATATTCTTCTCCCGTAAGTAAACTGTCTACTTGCTGGATAGTGAGCCCCTCTACTGCCACTGCACCTAGCATAGGAAGATAGACTTGGCCATTTTGTTGTACAGTAAATTCATTAAAGCTATTGCCTGTTTGCTGCGCCATATTGGGGTTAGCAATAGCAGGATTTGGGTTGTTTGGATTATTAGGGTCTATCATTCCTCCCGTAAATGCTGGAACCCACTTAATCTCTTGCCCATCGTTAGAGTATACTCGAAAGGTGAGCCGGTCATTAGGGTTAATACGATAATTACCCTCTACGTTCATTTTAGCGGCTAGGAGTTCATCATAAATGATATCTCCGTTACTTTTAAAAAGAATATTCTCTTTATAAAGCTTGCAAGAACTCAAGCTAATACATCCTAATACAAAAACATAAATGAGATAACGCATATCAGCCTATTTGGTAGTAAGGCTACTTACAAGTGAGTAGCCATATATTGTTTTAAGGTTGGAAGTAATTGATCTTTTTCAGAGACAATAGGTGCTGGCTGTTGCCAGTCAATTGCGAGTGTTGGATCGTTCCAAATAATACCAGATTCTGCCGCTTTATGATAAAAGTTCGTACACTTATAAGTTAAAATACAGTCCTCCAAGGCAAGAAAGCCGTGTGCAAATCCTTCAGGAACAAACACTCGGTTATGACGTTGCGTATCGAGATGAAATGTATCGTATTTTCCAAAAGTGGGAGAATTTTTTCTTAAATCCACTACTACATCTAGTACACTTCCTTGTGCTACACTAACTAGTTTTGCTTGAGCGTGAGGAGGCAATTGTAAGTGTAATCCTCTTAAAACACCCTTATGAGAAAAAGACTGATTATCCTGTACAAAATTGGCAAAAATACCGTTAGCCTCGAAGCGTGCTTGGTGGTAGGATTCGAAGAAGCAGCCACGTTCATCTTGTAGAATATTAGGAAGAATCTCGAAAACACCATCAAGGTAAGAGGCTATAAACTGCATGGAACAACACTTAATAAATCCGTTGAAACTCCCACAAATATACCATTTCGGCTGGCTTTGACCAGTTTTTCAAGGAGAAATATTTGGGAGCGCATAAGCAGTGACTGATTTTCTCGTAATCTGGTAAATAGCTTCGGCGTAAGCGTTAATAACAATTTTTTCATCAAAATGTGCCTCCATCTTTTTTCTACCCCGTTTTCCCATCGCTAAGCGTCCTTCGGTAGACATGAGGTAAATGGCCTTCATCTTACTTGCTAAATCTCCAGCGTCTTTTGCCTCACACAAGAGGCCATTCACCCCATCCTCTACCACTTCTATACAACCCGCCACGTTGGTAGCTACTAAGGGGCGTCCTATGCTGGCAGCCTCCAAAAGAGAGCGAGGTGTACCTTCACGATAAGAAGGAAGCACTACACAGTCAGCCGCTTCGATAAAAGGCTGTATTTGCTTGGTAGTACCTAAATATTGAATGAGTCCTTCTTGCTGCCAAGCTTTTACCTGTTCAATGGTAATGTTTACCCCTTTCTTAGCAATCGAATCTATTTGACCAATCAATTGAAACTGCGCTTGAATCCCCTCAGCACGTAACAGCCTGATCGCCTTGATATATTCTAAAATGCCTTTATCATAGATAAGACGTGCAATGAGCAAAAAAGTGAAACGCTTACTTTGTATAATGGGCTTGAAAGAAAAAGTATTCAAGCAGATACCTGATCCAGGTAGTAAATCTGTAATTTCTTCATTGATGAGGTGTTTTTGAAGAAACAAGTCTCTATCTTGCCTGTTCTGAAAAAAAACTTTTTGAGGGTATCGAAAGGCTACCCTATATAGGCTTCTTGCTATACGTGCAGTGATGTTTTTACGAATAAAAGTAGTCCCTAGCCCGGAAACATTATTAATAACCGGAATAGAGAGTAAACGAGCGGCGAGTGTACCGTAAATATTTGGCTTGATGGTGTAGTGTAGCACTACATCTGGACGAACTTGCTTGTATATTTTATACAAAGCAAGTAAGTAACCTGTATCCTTAACGGGATTAGTTCCTTTATTTTCTAGTGCTATTGGAATATAATCGCACCCCAAGTCTATCAGTTCTTGCGAGTACTCATCGCGTGGAGCAATGGTATATACCTTGTGTCCGTTCTTGATAAGGAACTGGATAAGTCCTTTACGAAAATTGTAAATATTCCAAGAGGTATTAATAGTAATCGCAATGCGCATAGACTAGTAAGAACGAAAAAGTTTTATAAAATAGTTTGCTAAATCGAACTTCCCTCTCATTTCGGAAGTTTTCTAAAACCAGGATTTCCATTACTTGCTCAAAAATTATGCGTGAACTGATTCCTACCATAGAAAAACAAGATACCGCCGTGTTAGTAGCTGTACAAACACCTACACAAACCAATGAGCAGACAAAAGAATACTTAGACGAATTAACATTTCTCGCAAGTACTTATGGTATTGCTACAAAGCACACTTTTATACAACGCTTAGAGACGCCCCACCCTAAAACTTTTTTGCGGAAGGGTAAGCTAAAGGAGGTGTTAGAGTATGTAAGAGCGCATCAAGTTGATTGTATTATTTTCGATGATGATTTGACCGCTTCGCAAGTGCGTAATTTGGAGAAAGAAATTAAGTGTAAAATCCTTGATCGAAGCTTGCTGATCATCTATATCTTTGCCTTAAGGGCTAAGACTGCCCAAGCGATGACACAAGTAGAACTGGCGCAATGGCAATATTTACTACCTCGCCTAACCCGTATGTGGACGCACTTAGAGCGCCAGAGAGGAGGAACAGGTACAAGAAGTGGTGCGGGAGAGAAGGAAATAGAAACTGACCGCCGTATCATTAAGGATAAGATTACACTGCTAAAACAAAAACTTGCTAAGATCGATAAACAGAGTGTTACTCGACGTAAGTCTCGTAGTAATATGGTAAGGGTAGCTTTAGTAGGCTACACAAATGTAGGGAAATCTACCCTGATGAATTTACTTTCTAAAAGTAAAGTGTTTGCAGAAGATAAACTCTTTGCTACGGTAGATTCCACCGTTAGAAAAGTCACCATTAATCAGATTCCGTTCTTACTTACCGATACAGTAGGGTTTATACGTAAGTTACCTACTACCTTGATAGAATGCTTTAAATCTACTTTAGACGAGATTCGTGAGGCAGATATTCTACTGCACGTCGTAGATATTTCCTCTGCAACCTTCGATGAGCAAATTACGGTAGTCAACCAGACCTTGAGCGAGATAGAAGCTACTGATAAGGAAGTGATTTTAGTATTTAACAAGGTGGATTTATACCGAGAGAAGTTTAAGGACACAGAGACACAAGTAGCGCCCTTGTTAGAGGATTTAAAAAAGAGCTATTTAGGGAATCAAGTGAAAGAAGTTGTCTTTGTTTCTGCCGCAGAAAAAGAAAATATAGAGCAGCTAAAAGAGACATTAGGGGAACTGGCAGCCGCTAGGTACTACGAAATATACCCTAATCATCTTCAGAAACCTCATTTTCTTGGTGAGTAGGTATTTGAAGCTAGTCGAGTCGCCAAGGTGGAAAACGCCGATCTTCGCCAGCAAAAAAGAGAATCAATTGGTTGCCATCAGGGTCTTTTAGGCGTGCTTCTCTCCAGCGCCAACTTTTATCGTTGGGCATTTCATCAAACACAATTTCTTTTTCAATGAGATCCTGCACTTGCTGGTCCAGTTGCTCACACTCAAAATATACGTAAACACCTTCTCCTTTGGGGCGTTTATCTACCTGATGAATCGAAAAAGTGGCTGCACCTTTTGGGCACTCAAAGCGTGCATATCGGGGGAGTGACGCAACGATCAGTTGTAGGCCCAGTTTTTTGTAGAAGCTGATCGCAGTAGCCACATCCACAGAAGGAACTGTCACTTGGTTGAGGTTCATGGAAAATTATTAATTTTCTTGTGCGGTATATAAAGCAGATCGTTCTGGATGTCTACCCTTAATGTCTTTGTAAAAAGATTGAATGACGGGTAAATCTGCCTCGTAGTCGCCAGTAGGATAGAAAGTAGGAAGAAAACCTGCCGTTTTACGATGATAATCTAAAAAACCTAACGCAATAGGCACTTTTGCTTGTTTGGCGATGTAGTAAAATCCCGATCGCCAGCTTTTGGTAGCGCTTCGTGTCCCCTCTACAGGAATAAGTAGAATCATCTTTTCACTTTTTTGCAGTAAGTTGGCAGCGTCTTCTACTAAATTATTTTTTCTACTTCTGTCTACTGGTATCCCTCCAAAAGCGCGCATAATGATACCCGTGGGAAACTTAAACAACTGCTTTTTCGCTAAGAAACGGATTGATATTCCCAGTTTAAGAAAAACAGCCATCGTAATGGGAAAGTCCCAATTACTTGTATGAGGCGCCGCAATCATTACCATCTTTGGTACTTCTGAGGGAAAGTCACCTTCCAAGCGCCAACCTATCATTTTTAGATAAGTGCTTCCTAACCATTTCTTCATACGATTTAATCTATCCGTGTAAAACCTGTATATGCGTGTAGCACTTCGGGTATCTCAATGCCGTTGGGTGTTTGGTTATTCTCTAACAAGGCAGCCAAAATACGGGGCAGTGCTAAGGCACTGCCATTGAGGGTATGAAGTAAGTGCGTTTTTTTCTTTTCGTCTCTGTAGCGTAGCTTTAGGCGGTTGGCCTGGTAGCTCTCAAAGTTACTCACCGAACTTACTTCTAGCCAGCGCTGCTGCGCCGCAGAATACACCTCTAGGTCGTAGGTAAGCGCAGAGGTAAAACTCAAGTCACCCCCACAAAGTTTAAGAACTCGGTAAGGAAGGGCCAACTTTTCTAGGAGCTGCTGTACATGTTGGCGCATTTCTTCCAGCGTGTCATAAGATTTATCAGGATGCTGAATTTGCACAATTTCTACCTTATCAAACTGATGTAGGCGATTCAAGCCTCTTACATCTGCTCCCCAGTTACCAGCTTCTCTTCTAAAGCAAGGCGTATACCCCACACATTTGATAGGCAGCTCGCTAGTTTCAATAATGGCATCCCGGTACATATTTGTAATAGGTACTTCTGCGGTAGGAATCAGAAAGAAATTCTCTTCTGTCACTACGTACATTTGCCCATCTTTATCAGGTAATTGACCTGTACCAAAGCCAGAGTCTTTATTAATCAGAATAGGCGGTTGCACTTCCGTATACTGCGCTCTTGCTGCTTCATCTAGAAAGAAATTAATAAGCGCTCTTTGTAACTTAGCTCCCTTCCCTTTGTAGATAGGAAAGCCTGTTCCCGTTACTTTACTACCTGTTTCAAAATCTATAATATCGTATTTGGTAATGAGCTCCCAATGCGGAAGGGCTTCAGCAGACAAACTTGGAAGTGTTCCTACTTCTTCGATTAACTCATTGTCAGTGGCATCACTGCCGACAGGCACAGTTTCGTGAGGAAGATTAGGTAAGGTGATAATTAACTGAAACAAGTCTTTTTCAATGTTTGCTACCTTTTCTTGTAAGTGCTTTGCCTCGTCACTGAGGGCTTTGGCATCCACTTTTGCTTGCTGTGCTTGGGCTTTTTCGCCTTGTTTCATCAAGAGCCCAATTTGCTTGGCTAGTGCGTTGGCCTCTGCTTGTTTATCATCTCTTTGCTTCTGCGTTTGTCTACGAAGTTCATCAACTTCGATAATTTTTGCTACAATGGTCTCGGCATCAGGGAAATGTTTCTTTTGAAGACCAGCTACTACTACCGCTTGATGTTCTCTAATGAAATGCGTTGATAGCATTATAATGCGTTTTAAAAGATGAAAGGATGGCTAATAAAGAAAACAAATGTAAATGAATTTTATGAAAATAGACAAGGCTCTTGCTTAAACTTTTACACGTAAAAATGAGGTTAGTCTTGTATAAATAAATTTATTTTCTATTTTTGTAGAAATATTTTTAGATACTACTTGACAAATTGCGATAGTTCATATATTATTGCAGCTCCTTTGAAAGCAACTGATTCCAATAATTTTTACCGACACCATTTATTTCTGATAAGCTTAAATGGATGTGAATGTTAATTAATCCTCTGATTCCTACTAAATTATTATAAGTTGTTTCTTACATAAGCCATCTTTTTAACCCTTTATTACATTAACCTTAAGCATAAAGTATGTACAATATCGACGATCTAAATGTGAAACTCTTGTCTGAACTTCGCGAGATTGCAGAGACAATGCAGATCAAGAGTGTTAAAAAATTTACGAAACAAGATCTCATTTACAAAATCCTTGACCAACAAGCCATCTTACCTGACGAAGAACTACCTGCAGAAGAAGTCGAGAAAAAAGAAAAGAAAAAAAAGGTAGAAGAAAAAAAAGAAGAAACTGCTAAAGCTGAACCTAAAAAACGTAAAAGAATTAAAAGACAGAACGTGAAACAGAACGAAAAAGAAACAGAGAAAGCAGAAGTAGAGACCAAAAGTACGGTAAAAGAAACGAAAACCACTAAAACTTCAGAGAATACACCTAAGGCAACAGAAGTGAAAGAGAAAACGAACGAAAAAGAAAAGGAGAAAAGTGAAAAAGCAGAGGATGAGTTTGAGATAGACCTCTCTGATGAAGATTTCGCCATAGAGCCAATCTCACTTGACGAAGAGATAGAAAAAATTTTAGAAGAAGAAGAAACTCCTTACGGTAAAGATAAAAGTAAAACTGTAAGTACTAATAAGAAGAACGCTACTATCCGAGAGTTTGATGGTATCATTGTTAATTCTGGATTGCTTGAAATAAGAAGCGACGGTTATGGTTTCCTGCGCTCAGTAGATTATAACTATCTAGAAAGTCCAGATGATATCTACGTTTCTCCCTCTCAAATTAAGCTCTTTGGTCTTAAAACAGGCGATACTGTAAAAGGACAGATACGTCCACCTAAAGATGGAGAGAAATATTTTGCACTCTTGCGTGTAGAAAGCGTGAATGGAAAAACTACAGAAGAAATTCGTGATCGTATTCCATTTGAGTACCTCACACCCCTTTTTCCTGAAGAGCGCTTAGAGTTAAGCACAAAGCCAAGGCTTTACTCTACCCGTATGCTTGATCTATTCGCCCCCATTGGTAAAGGACAAAGAGGGATGATCGTAGCACAGCCTAAAACAGGTAAAACCACTTTGCTAAAAGATATTGCTAATGCCATTGCCAAAAATCATCCAGAGGTATACCTCATTGTGCTTCTTATTGATGAACGTCCTGAGGAGGTAACTGATATGCAGCGAAGTGTAAGGGCTGAAGTAGTTTCTTCTACCTTTGATGAGCAGGCTGAACGCCACGTAAAAGTAGCTTCGATGGTATTAGAAAAAGCCAAGAGAATGGTAGAGTGTGGGCATGATGTAGTGATTTTATTAGATTCTATCACACGTTTAGCGAGGGCATATAATACTGTACTACCTTCTTCAGGTAAAATCCTTACCGGTGGGGTAGATGCCAATGCCTTACATAAACCCAAGCGCTTCTTTGGAGCAGCACGTAATGTAGAAAATGGTGGTTCCCTTACCATTATTGCGACAGCACTCATTGATACAGGTTCTAAGATGGATGAGGTGATTTTTGAAGAATTTAAAGGAACAGGTAACATGGAGCTTCAATTGGATAGAAAACTCTCCAACAAGCGTATTTATCCTTCTTTAGACCTCCCTGCTTCTGGTACGCGTAGAGAAGATCTCTTGATGGACAAAGACGAGATGAATCGTATATGGATATTACGCAAGTATATGGATGATATGACTTCTGTAGAAGCGATGGAATTCCTTTTAGAGCGTATGAAAAATACTAGTACAAACGAAGAGTTCTTATTCTCTATGAATGGTTAAAAAGAAAAAAGTACATACTTAAAAAAATGCCTCTTTACTTCTAGAAAGCAAAGAGGCATTATACTTTGGGGATCACTATACTACCACTCAATTTCTTCTAAACCCTGATTTTTCAGGTATTCATTGGCTTGGCTAAAATGCTTAGAACCAAACCAACCTCCATACTTAGCCGCCATTGGAGAAGGGTGCTTGGCCTTTAGTACGTGATGCTTATTTTCATCTATGATCGCCCCTTTTTTCTGAGCGTAAGCACCCCAAAGCATAAAAACAACGCCTTCTTTTTCGTCAGAGATTTTTTTAATAACGGCATCTGTAAACTGCTCCCAACCCTTTTTTTGGTGTGAGCCCGCTTCTCTGGCACGTACTGTGAGGGTGGCGTTGAGAAGTAGTACCCCTTGTTCTGCCCAGCGCTCTAAATTGCCTGACTGCGGTACTTCTTTACCAATGTCATCTTTAATTTCTTTGAAGATGTTGACAAGGGAAGGAGGCTTTCGTACCCCATCTGCCACCGAAAAGCATAGCCCATTGGCTTGTCCCGGACCGTGGTAAGGGTCTTGACCAATGATTACTACTTTTGTATCTTCAAAGCTAGACTTATCAAAAGCATTGAAAATCTTACTACCAGGTGGGTAAACTGTATGGTGCTGGTACTCTTCTTTTACAAAAGAGACTAAGTTTTTAAAATAATCTTTCTCAAATTCTTCCTCCAAATGCGACTTCCAAGAAGGGGCAATTTTTACATCCATAATACGATGAGGTATTTAAGTTAAATAATTGTCGAATAATGCAATACTAACACTGCAGGAGCACTAAAGTTATGAGAAAGTTGACAAGCAGGCAACTTCTAGAAGCGTATTTAATACTCCTTATACTTACGATTTACTTTTGTATCAAAAGTATATTGTTGGCAAGGCAACATCTGAATATTTTTGAGGCTATACATTTTTTACTATATTTGAAACGCTAAAAAGGAAAAGCCTATTGAAATACCTCTCTACTCACTTTATTTTCTTGACTAAGTAAGTCAGTCAAACTTGAAATATTTTATATGTACGCATACATGGAAGGCAACTTAGTTGTACTTGAAGCAACACACGCCGTAGTGGATGTTGGGGGAGTAGGGTATTATATTCGTATCTCACTTTTTACCTACAGTAAGCTCACTAGGGAACAACGTAAAACTGCCAAGCTGTATACTTATTTGCAGGTACAAGAAAACGCCCACCATCTTTTTGGTTTTGCTGAGGAAGCAGAAAAAGAATTATTCTTAGCCTTGATTGGTGTTTCTGGGATCGGTGCTAATACAGCTATTGTAATGCTCTCTTCGCTCTCTCCTGAAGAAATTCAGCAGGCTATTGTAGCTGAGGAGGTAAAAACGATACAAAGTATTAAGGGGATTGGTGCGAAAACGGCACAGCGAGTTATCCTAGAGCTCAAAGATAAGCTCAAGAAGATGGTAGTAGTGACAGAAAACACCAACGCTACTACCATCCCTCACTATCGAAGTGTAAAAGAGGAAGCCCTGCTTGCTCTCACTACCCTTGGTTTTCCAAAAAATGTGGCAGAAAAGAATATCGAAACTGTCTTTAAGAAACAAGGCAGTGACATCGACTTGGAGAATCTTATTAAACAAGCACTCAAATTATAAATCATAAACGCTATTTGAGAAAGTTATCACCTGATATGTTCATTATTACTACAATAAACTTCTTGTAATCAACCACTACAGTCACCTTTAAAACGCTGTTATACCTTGCTACGAGCAAATATATATCATCTATTTCTAGGGAGCTTTATCTTTTCGATGGGATCGTGGGTAGTATTCAAAAATGACTACCAGCACAACTATACACTACTTCACGACGATCCTATTGTAGCACTAAGAGATACTGGAGAAGAAGATTCTATTAAGAAGCTTAAGTATAAGCCTAGTCGTTTTTCTACCTATCAGTTCGACGACCGTCGGGGAAATACCTTTAGCACACATCAGTCTAAGTCAGCACTTGATTTGAAACCAAGTAACCTCGAGCGAAACGTCACTGTAGATTCTGGGCGTAATTTCTACACCGTAGAAGAAAAAGTAGGTGGACTAGACTACCGCCCTCCTTCTCTCTCAGATTATAACACCCTGAACCAACGACGTGACCAAAGTATTTTAAAAGATTACTGGCGTAATGAAGGCGCAGGATTAGGCGAAGAAAATACTACCAGTGCTGGGAAGGGCATCACACCCCGTATACCCATTGGTAGCCAGCTCTTTGGGCGGATATTTGGTGGAGATTATGTGGAATTTAAACCCACAGGTTTTGTAAACCTCGATTTTGCCTACAGAAGGCAAAATGTAGCCAATCCTGCCGTGCCCGCAGCCCGACAAAGTAACGGTGTATTTGACTTCGACCCGCACGCTAACGTCAATTTGATTGGACAAGTAGGAGAGAAGTTGCGTATTACGACCAGCTTCGATACCAAAGCTAGCTTCGACTTTGAGAATAACTTTCGGGTAGAATACACAGGGTATCCAGAGGAAATCATCCAGAAAATAGAATTCGGAAACATCAACTTCCCGTTACCTACTAGTCTCATTACAGGAAGCCAGAACTTATTTGGTGTCAAGTCAGAGCTGAAATTTGGAAAGCTGCGCGTTAATTCTGTCTTTGCGAATCAGCGTGCTTCCCAAGACCAAATCGTGATACAAGGGGGAGGAGCACAGCTACGCAACTTTGAGATTCGCGCCAGTGACTATGAAGAAAACAAACACTTCTTCTTGAGTCAATTTTTCCGCGATAACTTTGAGAATGCCCTAGCAACCATGCCTGTCATCAATTCAGGTGTACTCATTACACGGGTGGAGGTATACGTTACGAACAGAACCAATAATACAGAAAACTTAAGGAATACGGCTGCTTTCTTGGATCTAGGAGAAGCTGACCCTTTTAGTGACAATACTTTCATAACACCAGGGTCGATGTCTGATACTATCACTAGAAATGAGGCAAATAGACTTTACAATAGTCTCCTAAATAATGCTTCCTTTAGAGGTTCAGAAACAATAAGTAATGCTGCGCGCAGCCAGAATTTACAACAAGGAGAAGACTTCGAAATACTAAGAGGCGCTAGACAGCTACAGCCGAGTGAATTTACTTTTCATCAACAACTGGGGTATGTCTCTTTAAACACGCCGCTACGCAACGACGAAATTCTAGCGGTAGCCTACGAATATACCTTTAATGGACGGGTACTCAAAGTAGGGGAGCTTTCAGACGATTATCTTAACCGTCCCCAAGAAGATGTGATTTTCCTAAAGATGTTGCGCCCTTCTACCATTCGTACCGATTTACCTACTTGGGACTTGATGATGAAAAATATCTACTCCCTTAATGCCAATCAGATCAACCAAAGTAATTTCCTACTACGTATCATCTACCGCGATGACATTACAGGGGTAGACAACCCTGCCTTGCAAGAAGGACAGAGAACTAGAAACGTCAACTTACTGCGTGTATTTGGCTTAGACCAGCTTAACCCAAGGGGTGACCGCCAGCTTGATGGTCAAGGTCAACCCATTGGCGATGGCAACTTCGACTATGTAGAGGGCATTACTATTGATGCAGCCGCAGGAAGAATTATTTTTCCTCGGCTAGAGCCTTTCGGTTCCGATTTGGAAGAGCAGTTTACAGATACAGAACAAGCCTTAAAAAATCGCTACGTTTTCCAAGAGCTCTACGATGGCACACGTAATGATGCCCAGAACAACTTCGCCAATAAGAACAAGTTTTTTATCAAAGGGCAGTACGAAGGTACCACTGGCAATACCCAGTACCTACCCGGCATCAACATCGCTGAGAACTCGGTAGTAGTAAGAGCAGGGAATACCCTCCTAACCGAAGGGGTAGACTACACCGTAAACTACAGCACAGGGCAGGTAACCATTGTCAATGAAGCCATTCTTAACTCAGGCAATGAGATCACCATCGACTACGAAAAATCAGACTTTTTCAATGTACAGCCTCGTACTTTTATTGGTACCCGATTCGACTATAGTTTGGGAGAAGATGTAAATCTAGGCGCTACTTATACAGCATTGCGCGAACGCCCTGTGCTGACACGGGTGGCAGCAGGTACAGAGGCGCTTAACAATACCATGCTTGGGGCAGACATTAACCTAAAGAAGGAGTCGCGCTTTCTAACACGACTCACAGATGCCTTACCCTTGGTACAAACCAAAGAGGAGTCGAGTATTGCCTTCAGTGCAGAGGTGGCACAATTACGCCCGAGTGCGGCTCGTTTAAGTGGGGCAGTTTCTTACCTAGATGACTTTGAAGGCGCAGAAACTCCTTTCGATCTTACCAGAACCGCCAATTTACGATGGAAGCTGGGTGCCACGCCTGCGTTTATTGCTGAGGAGGATCCTAGTGATCCATTAGCAATCTCTTATCGAAGGGCGCAAATGGCGTGGTATAACATAGACAATACTTTCTATAGAGGAGATGGGGTGCAGGGCCGACCAGATAATATCAGCGATGAGGATATGGAAAATCACTACGTACGGGCTATTCCACCGCAGGAGATCTTCCGTAATCGTCAGAATGTGAACATCGCTACCAATGAAACCACCTTCGATGTGGCCTTTTTTCCTAGTGAGCGAGGCCCTTTTAATTATAATCCCAACCTTACCCCTGAGGGTCTTCTCCCTAACCCTGAGCAAAGCTTTGGCGCCATTACACGCGCCATTACTACCGAAGTAGACTTCGACAATGCGAACGTAGAATACATAGAGTTTTGGCTACTAGATCCCTTTATTGAAGGAGAGCGAGGGCGTGTAATCACAGATCAGAACAACGGTGTAAATAATACCACTGGAGGACAGCTTGTATTTCATCTGGGAAGTATCTCAGAGGATGTAATGCGAGATAGCCGTCATTTCTTTGAAAACGGCTTACCCATTACCGAAGGAGGCGAAGTGGATCAAACTGCCTGGGGAAATGTACCCGCACAACAGTACATTAACGATGCCTTTGACAATACAGCAGGTGCAAGAGGCAACCAAGACGTAGGATTGGATGGGGTAAGAACCGAAGAAGAAGCTACTATCTTCGACGACTATCTCAATAGCTTACCCGCAGGTGCACGAGCTGCCGTTGCAGAAGACCCTTCGGCTGATAACTTCCGTTTTTACCTAGGCGGAGAACTAGATGCACAAGATGCACAGATTATAGAACGCTACAAATACTATAACAATACCGAAGGAAACTCACCCGAAAATTCAGGAGGGCAATTTACGGCTTCCAGTACTAACTTGCCTGACAATGAAGACCTTAACACTGATAATACGCTAAGTGAACTGGAAGAGTACTACGAATACCGTATTCAGCTTAACCCCGATCAACTCACAGTGGGTAGTCCGTACATTGTAGATCAAGTAACGGTACAAGACCAAAATGTTACCCAGGGAGATGAAGTGACTTGGTACCAGTTTAGAATTCCTATTCGGGAGTTCGACGGAAGAGTAGGGAATATAGATGGGTTCAAGTCTATTCGGTATATGCGGATGGTGCTTAATGGTTTCCAACAGCCTGTTGTACTGAGAATGGCGCAGTTCCAGCTAGTAGCCAATCAGTGGCGCCGCTTTTTGGGGAATCTAAACGACAAAAATTTACAGCTCCCTTCCGAACCGTACGATCCTTCTTTTGTTGCCTCTACCGTTAATATTGAAGAAAACTCAGTGATTACTTCTGATGGCGCCATTCCTTACGATCTACCACCCGGCTCCCAAAGAGATATAGATATTACCAGTATCAACAACCGAGAACTAAACGAGCAAGCCGTACAGATTTGTGTAGAAGGGCTAGAAGACAGAGACGCCAGAGCCATTTATAAAAATGTAAACTTTGACTTCCGCTTCTACAAACGACTTAAGATGTTTATTCACGCCAGTAGTGAAGATGCCCAAGATGGTGAAGTAGCCGCTTTTATTCGGATTGGTACAGATTTTACAGAGAATTACTATGAAGTAGAGATTCCATTACAAATCACCACCTTAGATCAGGTAAACGCTGCACCAGGGCGAGAGGCACGACAACGAACGATCTGGCCCTTAGAGAACGAACTAGACATTGCCATCGAAGATATTATTGATACCAAAGTAGAACGTAACCGAAGCTTTAATAATCAAAATTTATTTGTGCCTTTTTCTAGGCAAGTAGGGCAATACCGCGTAACGGTCGTGGGTAATCCTGATTTAAGTACCGCCTTGGTAATGATGTTGGGGGTGCGTAATCCATCCATTGAGAATGACGACCTACAACCCAAGTCGGCTTGTATTTGGTTTAATGAATTACGAACTGAAGAGTTCGACCAGACCAACGGTTGGGCAGGGGTAGCTACTTTAAATATGCAGCTCGCCGACTTTGCCAACATTACTGCTTCGGGAGGAATCAAAACCTTTGGCTTTGGTACGCTCAACCAACGAATTGCAGAGCGCGAAACAAAAACAACACGCGAGTATGAAGTACAAGGTACTTTTGCACTGGATAAATTCCTCCCTCAAGAGCTAGGGCTGCGTATTCCTATGTTTGTGAGTTACCAACGTAGAAATGCCTCGCCAGAGTTTGACCCACTCGACCCTGACGTCCGTTTGGATAGATCGGTGGAAAAATTTGGGAGCAATGAAGAACAGCGCGACTACAGGCAACTGGTAGAAGAGAATGAAACCCGCCGAAGTATCAACTTTACCAATGTACGAAAGGTAAAGACGAATCCAGAAGCAAAAAGTAGGCTTTGGGATATTTCGAACTTTTCCGCTACTTGGTCATATAGTGACTTGGAGCGCTCCGACGTCAATACTGCCCAATACCTAGAGCAGAACTGGAGAACAGGCTTGGCCTATAACTACACCAATCAGCCCAAGAGCTGGGAACCTTTCAAAAAATCTAAGCTATTTAAATCGCCTTGGCTACGGCTTATTCGAGATTTTAACATTGCCTTTGGGCCTACGAGTATTACAGTACGAGGTGATTTAGACCGTACTTTCAAGCGGACAGAGCTTCGGTCGGGAACCTTGGCCAGTGAATCCTTTGAACCTTTCTTTGAGAAGTATTTCTTATTCAATCGCTTCTACGATGTACAGTGGTCTGTTACAAAGAGCTTGGCTATAGGCTATACGGCGACAGCCCAAGCGGTCATCGATGAGCCCGCAGGAGAGATTGATACCCAAGCCAACCGAGACTCGGTTCGGCAGAATCTCCTCAATTTAGGGCGAATGCAAAACTTCCGACAAGACATCAATGCTACCTATAAAGTACCCCTCGATAAGTTTCCTCTCACTGACTGGGTATCGGCAGACTTAGGCTACCGTGCAGGCTACGAGTGGACAGCCGCTTCTGTTGGTTTACAGGATATTTTAGGAAATACGATCCGCAACAACAGAGAACGTAATCTGCGCGGACGTATCGACATGATTAAACTTTATAACAAGGTCAAAATACTGAAAGAGGTAAATAATAGTAAGCCTAAACCCAAAAAACCACCCGTAAAGCCCACCAACCCACAAGATACCACCCAGAAAAAGAAACCCTCCATCAGTGAGAATGCCATTGTGAAGGGTGTACTGAGAGCACTGATGTCTTTACGTACTGTTACTGTTACCTATGGGATACAAGAGACCACTACTTTACCCGGTTTTGGGCCTACACCACGCTACTTGGGCCTAAGTGATGGCTTTGAAGCGCCAGGCTGGAACTTTGTACTAGGTGACCAAGATCCTGACATTCGTTTTCAAGCGGCCGATAACGAGTGGCTGATCAGCGCAGACACCAATATTGTACAAAATGTACCTTTCTCACAATCACTTACCGAAAACCTCAACATACAGGCCTCTGTCATCCCCTTTAGGGACTTTAAAATACAACTGGATGCGAGGAGAACCCGAACGGTGGGCTTTCAGGAGCTTTTTAGAGATTTCAGAGATACTTTGGGCAATGGTGGATTTCAATCTCGTACACCCGTACGAACAGGTACCTATGGTATTTCCATCTTGAGTATACAAACGATGTTTCGGAGAAGCGATGAAACAATCAACTCAGAGACCTTCGAGCAGTTTGTAGCTAATAGAGATATTGTACGAGAACGCCTTACTCAGGTTAACGATAGAAGTTCTCCTACAAGGCGTTACACCAATAAATCCCAAGATGTACTGATTTCTTCTTTTATTGCCGCCTACACGGGGCAAGATGCCAGCAGTGCCAACCTATCGCCTTTTCCACGTATCCCTATTCCTAATTGGCGAATTGACTACGCAGGCCTTTCCAAGGTAGGCTTTTTAAAGGAGTACTTTAATACGATCAACATCAACCATAGCTATACGTCAGAGTATCGCGTAGCTAACTACACCTCTTCTTTAGAATACCAGAGTCCAGAGCAGACAAGCATTGATGTAGAAGAGACCAATTATCAAATCCCAACGGAGGTCAATGAGGTAGATAGCACCTTTATTCCAGTGTACGTGATTGGGCAGGTAATTATTTCGGAAAGGATGGCACCAGTGATTGGGGTAAACCTACGTACCAAAAGTAACTTAAACATTAAGCTAGATTATAACCGAAGCCGTGATTTGAGCCTTAATTTATCGAATGCACAGGTGACAGAAGTAAGAAGCAACGACATTGTCATAGGGCTAGGGTTTACCAAGAAAAATTTACGCCTACCTTTCAAAGATTCTGACAGGAAAAACGTGGTCTTGAAAAATAACGTTGACTTCAGGGTTGACTTCTCTATACGCGATACCAAGACTTTCCAGCGCAGTGCTGAACAAGAAGATGTCGTAACTGGAGGGAATAGAAACTTCCAACTTAAGCCTAATGTAAGCTACAACGTAGACCAACGCCTCACGATGCAGGCCTACGTAGAACGCAGTATCAACACTCCTGCCATCTCCAACTCCTTCCCAAGAAGAAACACCACCGTAGGCGTCCAAATACGGTATAATTTGACGGAGTAAGCGAATGTATGAAGGATGGAATGGGTGAATAGAAGGAAGTGATTGGGGAAGTGACAATACATTAACTACAAGCTAATCATTTTTATTTTCATCAGAAACAACTTACAAATGAGGTAGGGAAAAGTGTTTTTGAGTACAAAATAACGCCGTAGCATTATTGTATGTTTGGTAAGCAAGTAACCTTTATATATTGGATAAGAGGCTTACAAATAGAGCCATCGTATTTCTATACACTCTCAAAAAGAATTCATCAAAAATTAACATAAAAACTGGCAATCAATCCAAGAAATTTTTTACTTTGCCTACGATTATGAAAGCGTTGTCCTTTATCTGAGAATCTATGTCCTCTCACTGGTGACAGCCTGTGTCTTGTATATCTTTATATACTTATTAAGTCTTAAACCAAAGAAAAACTATTTACGAAATATGAAGACATTTCTTTTGAGCGTAGGGCTCTTATTAACTAGTCTCTGTGTAAAAGCACAGAGCGAGGAACTCCTCCTGAAGGAGTGGTATGTTCCTTTTGACAGTGTATACACAAAAATGTCTCCCCTACAAAAAACCTATTACGATACACTCCAAACGTCTATCAAGGAAAGTATTACCGCTGACGTAGAGCGTGCTACTATCAACTTTAAAGAAGGAGGCACGCTGGTACGCACCTATTCAGACGGTAGCACAAAGACGAGCAACTGGACGCTCCACAACCAAACCCTTACCGTACAAGAGGTAGGAGGCGACAGCTTCCAGTACCAAGTACAATCCCTCAGCCCTATAGCGCTCGTATTATCCTCTTCCGATCACAGCTATACTTTGTACTATGTAGCTAAACCTTAAACACCTACCCTAATTGTTATGTATAAACTTATTCAATACTTTGTCCTCAAAAGCCTCTTCGTGGGTTTATTGTTCGTCGGCCCTTATGTAGTGTGGGGCCAAGAGAGTCCCTCTTATGTTCCAACAGTTGTTCCACCCTCTCCAGATGCTGCTGCACTAGGTACATACGGAAATATAGATGTAGGCTTGCAAACAGGCAAACCTAACATTAACGTGCCACTCCATACCATTCAAGTAGGCGATATACAAGTACCTATACAGCTTAATTACTTAGCAGATGGTTTTAAAATAGGAGAAATACCTGGTATTGTGGGGCATCACTGGTCTTTGCAAGCGGGCGGTGCCGTAAGCCGTACAGTGGTGTGCAAACCTGACGAGTACAGTTACTTCTCCTCTTCTAATAAATTTGAAGAGTACCTCACGGAGGATAAGCTACAAGAAGCAGCCACTGTCACCGATCCCACTAATAATGAACTAGCAGCCATTAAAACTTTCTTCAAGCAAGTTATTAGGGGAAGTGTAGACGTAGAGCCAGATATCTTTACTTACAACTTTCCAAGTAGTAGCGGTTCTTTTGTTTTTGATTTTAATATGAATTTAGTACAAGTCCCTTTTAATAATTTAGACATCTCCGTGATTAACGGCGATCAATTGGCTGGTTTTATGCAATCAGGCTTTGAGATTGTTGATCCGCAAGGGATTACTTATCGGTTTACAGCACGAGAAGCAACCAATGTACGCCAGTTGGGCGTAACGGATAGTCCTGAGCCTTGGGACGATTACACGAGTAGCTGGTACTTAACAAAAATTACAGATACCAAGGGAAATACAGTAGAGTTTGTATACTCTGGTTTTCAATCGGCAGGGCGTATCGCACAAAGTATTTCGCAGGGGCAATCAGAGATGTTATCGCTTACCTATCAAGATAATCATTGTAAAAATAAAACTATCTACCCTGAATCTAAAACAGAAGTAAGCCACTGGATTACGCTCTTGCAAGAAATCCGCTATAGAGGAGGTAAGGTAAAGTTTTCTTACAGTAGCGAACGACGTGATTTTCCTGCGAGTACTCAACTAGATCGGGTAGAGGTGTTTACTACTGGGAAGGCGACTGCCCATAAAACTTTTGATTTATCTTATGGCTACTTTGAGAGCAATACAGATAATAGTGTTGCCTACCTCAAACTAGAAAGCGTAAAAGAAACAGGAGAGAATGGCGTAGCGAAACCCCCTTATCGCTTTGAGTATAATGAAACGAAGAGTTTTCCAAGTGTCGACTCCAAAGCGCAAGACTTCTGGGGTTACTGTAATGGGATTGGCAACCCTACTTTAATGCCTGAATTTGAGATTTATATAATGACTAGTGATGGTAGAGCCAATTTCAAAACTTTTGAGGGAGGTAACCGCTCTGTAGATGTCTCGTATGCACGCCTAGGCACATTAGAAAAAATGTACTACCCTACGGGTGGCCACACAAGCTTTGAATATGAGGGGAATGAATCCTTTACTGGAGAAAGGGAAAAAATATACCGTGAGGTGCAAACGCTATCAGCTACACTCGCTGCCAATGGCTGCGACTACACAGACCCTGAAAGTGAGCTTACCTATGATATCTATAATCTTATAGTAAGTTATTATGGTGATGTCTCTGCCATACCCAATTATACAACTAGCACCTTTACTATTCCTGAAGACAAGAGAGTGGCTGCCACTGTCGAGTTGTCTTCCTTCTTTATACAAGGTACTAATATGGCACAGCTCCGCGCAGAGCTGCACAGAAATGGCGAATTGGAGTATACTTTTGGCCCAAGCGGTACACCCCCCAACTATTTTAAAAGTCATAGAGTATTACTAAGTGGAGGAGACTACGTGCTCAAGGTATGGTCGGGTGGTGAGTGCTCGGTCGTAAACTGCAAGGTAAGTTGGGAAGAGGAGACGAATAAGTTTGTGAACACCAAAGTAGGGGGCTTACGTATTAAGCGTATTACAGACCATGATGGTCGGAGTATTGCCAACGACCAAGTGCGTTTTTATGACTTTACCCTGCATACGCTTGATAATGAGCGTTCTTCGGGTCGTTTATCTTCTATGGGAGAGCCGCGCTATTATTATAAGCACGATGAGGAATACCTTGTGCCTACGAATGATATTATAGATCAGGGACCCTTTGGAGGGTCAGAGTGTCTTACTTGTGTTTATTATGTACGTACCTCCAATAGTGTGGTACCCCAAAGTGCTACGATGGGAGGGCATCTTAATTACACCCAAGTAACCGAGTACTTTGGAGCAGACGGCGAAAACGGAAAGCGTGAGGTAGTTTTCACTCATTATCCTGATCGTCTTCTGCTTATTGGTAGTAGTGTTCTTGGTAATCATCATCAAGGGCGTAAAAGCAGCCCAAGGCCCTGGAAGCGCGGTTTGCTAGAGCGAGAAACGCTGTACGCCTATGAAGCAGAAGACTACCGCAAGCTTAAAGAAACCAACCATACCTACCGCTTTATTGAGATAAACGAGGACGACCAGACTTTTCCCCACGAGGAATACAATTGGCTACACGGCAAGGCCATTGGGATGACGGCAAGTATCGGTTCTCATTCTAACTGCGATGATAGTCGCACGATTTATCAGTATGGCCTCTATGACATAGAATCTGCTTGGTATCATCTAGAAAAAACAGTCACTACTACCTTTGATCCTACTGGACAAGAAACCCTCACAACCAAAGAAGAGCAAACTTTCTTTTACGACAATACCCAACACGTATTGCCTACCCGTACGCACACGCTTACCTCAGAAGGCGATCAGTATATTCAACGTACCTCTTACGCTATGGACTATACAGGTAGTTTGGCTCAGACATTGGTAGAGGAGCATCGCTTGGCAACGCCCATAGAACAAGTCACTACCAAAATACCTGTAGGGCTTTCAGAAGAGCACTTAGTAGCAAGCACCCTCACAGAATACAAGGAAGAAGCGGGTAAAATACTCCCTAAGAAAGTTTACCAAACCAACACACAGCCAGGCACAGCCTTCGAGGCATTTCAAACTGCTCAGGGGAATGTAGATGCCTTAACCAAAGACCCTACCTATCACGAAAAAATACACTTTAAAGATTACGGAGACTACGGTAATCCTTTACATTACCAAACGTATAACCAGCCGAATGTACGCTATCAGTGGGGCTACGACGATCAGTACCCAGTAGTACAAATCGCTGATGCGGGTGATGCCCCCTTTTATTACAATAGTTTTGAAGAGGGAGGTACAGCAGATACCAAAGCTAAAACAGGGAATAAGGTACGTAATAGTGGTACCTTTACCATTCCGATTACCCTGCCCACAGGCCAAACCTATGTGCTTTCTTACTGGTACTGGGCTGCGGGAAAGTGGCAACTACATACTGAAGAGGTGACCGCCGCTACACTCGCACCTATCAGCCAAGGAAGTAAACTCGATGAAGTACGCCTCTACCCAAAAGGCGCTCAAATGAGTACCTTTACCTATTTGCCAGGTATTGGCAAACAAACAGAAACAGGTCCCGATAACCGCACTGTTTACTATGTGTACGATGGCTTGCACCGACTCAAGTGGCTGAAAGACGAAGAGGGAAATATTCTTAAAACTTATCAATACTATTATTATGAAGACTAGCCTTGTATATTGCCTTAGCCTTGGGCTTTATTGGATCAGCCTTTTAGTGGGCAGCGCTGCTCATGCCCAAAACATCGTTGGCCCAAAGAGCGTCTCAGAACGCACGGTGGTAGAATACT